>Ga0129307_1000036_pt1 | contig 224293 bp, 197 predicted proteins | sample P1105metagenome_FD_94437 | JGI IMG/M metagenome (GOLD analysis project Ga0129307, IMG submission 94437) | Capybara group fecal microbial communities from Wisconsin, USA - P1105 metagenome | ecosystem: Host-associated > Mammals > Digestive system > Large intestine > Fecal | place: USA...
AATTTCGATTTGTCGGTCTGCTCAACAAAAGCGGCGAATTGCTGTTGTAGGGTAAGTGGAGGAACAATAATAGATAGATTTTCGACCTGTTGCTTTGTTATTGCTTCTCTGGTAGCTCCGCTTCCTGCAATATTCCATAAATGGTTTTGATAATTTTCATCAGTCAATACACAACATAAAAATACTGGTGAAATATTTGCTTTGCATCTTATAATGCAAACGTGCTGATTTACTCTTGCTGGCAAAACATGATTAGGAACTATGCAGCATCTTGCGACAGACGCACCTGTTATATTCAGCAAAACATCTTTACCGTGTACAGTAACATTATCCAGTTTCTCGGCTTGTTCATCAGATATATGAGCTAAATCCTTGTATTCAAAATAACCATTATGAACATTCATACTTCGGATTAGTGATATACCTTCTGTTCCATAACTCTCACGTCCACCTTTCGGCGTTGCTCCTGAACCTATTTTTGTTGTTAGTTCGCCCAGCTGAACAGTATCCCAGTTCATTGTATTGGAAACAGGCTCTCCAAACATCTCCACAAACCGTGATTTGACAAGCAGGTCGAGCTTTTCAAGGATAGCGTTGCAGAGGTCTATGGTGTGGGTTACTTTGTCGAGGTTGGCGGCGATTTGGCGCTGGATTTCGAGGGGAGGGAGAGGAATATCTATTCTTTCAATGACAGTTTTCTTTACAGATGGAACTGTTGTTGCTTCTGCATACTCCTCTAATTTCAATCCGCACATAAAGTGATAGAAGTATTCCAAGCCAAGTACGTCTTCATTTGGTTTTATTCCCATTGCATTATTGTCGATTAAGCATGGAACAGTAGTTTTGGCACGTCTATTTAGTTTTACTGCTTCACCGATTTTGGCAAAAACAACTGTTTTTTCAGGAATAACAGTTCCTTTAATCGCACGGCACACATCATCATCAATATAATTCTCGCAAATCTTTAATTCTGAAAAACCATGAGTGACATTCTTAGCTATATCGCCAACTTTGTAAAAGGGGTATTGTCCTGTTGTATTTCCTTGATACTTAACAGGAAAACCAGTTCCAGAATAAATTGTACATATCTCTCCCAACTTAGCCATTCAGCAATCCCCCCAACTCCGATAGCACACCGCCAAGCTCCTTGTAAAGTCCGTCAAGGTCTGCCATGATCTCGCTTGTCGGAGGATATTCCACCGCCACATATTCGGTTTTCTTGTACTTATTGATCGACAGGTCGTAGTCGTTGTCAACTATCTCCTGCTTCGGCACGAAAAAGCTCTGCTCCGTGCGCTCCCTGTCCTTTTCACCGTCAAGATCATGGAATCGGGAAATAATATCGGGAATATCATTGTCGGCGACTTCAGCTCGCTTGTCATCAAGGGAGAGTCCGTCCGCCTTCATATCGTAAAACCACACCTTATCCGTGCCGCCGTGACCGGTCTTCGTGAATATCAGCACAGCCGTGGAAACGCCTGCATAGGGCTTGAATACGCCGCTGGGCATAGAAATAACGGCTTCAAGACGGTTTCGGTCGATGAGTTCCTTGCGTATGTCCTTGTGAGCCTTCGACGAGCCGAAAAGCACACCGTCTGGAACGATACACGCACAGCGTCCGCCAATTTTCAGCATTTTCAGAAACAGCGAAATAAAGAGGAGCTCGGTTTTTTTAGTCTTGCACATTTTCAGCAGGTCAGCTGAAACTATATCCGCGTCGAGACTGCCCTTGAACGGCGGATTTGCCAGGATAAGTGTGTACTTCTCACGGTCAGGATTCTGGTCGGAGAGACTGTCCCTGTACTCGATTTTTGGATTAGCAACGCCGTGAGTCATCATATTCATAGCGCCGATACGCAGCATAGTTCTGTCCATATCGAAGCCTGTGAACATTTCGTTCATATAGTGGAACTTCTTCTGTGCGTTGTAGAATATTTCTTCTTTGCGGTTCTCTTTCAGCCATTCGCCTGCCGCAACAAGGAATCCGGAAGTTCCGCAGGCAGGATCGCAGATGACCTCATCGGCAGTGGGCTGCATAAGAGCAACTATCATTTTGATGATGTGTCGGGGAGTTCTGAACTGACCGTTCACGCCTGCTGTGGACAGCTTCGAGAGCAGATACTCATAGATGTCGCCGCGAGTATCGGAGTTGAGATCTTTCTTTGACTGCTCGAATATCTCGTCAAGCTGATCAACAACTTTGGAGAATAGCTGCGGTGTTGGAACTTTGAAGATAGCGTCCGCCATGTACTTGGAGTAAGCTCCGTTTTTGTCATCGTGGAGGTTCTTGATGAACGGGAAGACGAACTCCTGCACTGTGCTGTACATTTTCTCCGCTGGGAAGTCGTGGAACACCGACCACTTGAGCACGCTGCCGTCAACTTCTCTGCCGCCTATGTCGATATTGCCATCGAACATGGACTTATACGGCAGGTCGAGCATGATAGCTTCCTTGCTCTTGGTGTTGTCGATGTCATCAAGGTCGTGTATGAACATGAGGTAGGTTATCTGTTCAATGACGTCCAGCGGATTGGTAAGTCCGCCCGTCCAGAAAGCCTCCCATAGCTTGTCTATCTTATTTTTTATAGTACCTGTGATCATATTGCTCTCCTAAAATGCTTATATTTATTTAATTATACCATATTTCGCACAATTATGCAATAGAAATCGTCGAATAAATGTGGATTTTCATCAACAGTCACTTTATAAACAATCCAAAGTCAAAATGAAAGGGAGACAAAATAAAAACCGCTTAGAAGGCTATTCTAAGCGGTTTGTCATTGGAGCTTGTGACGGGACTCGAACCTGCGACCTGCTCATTACGAATGAGCTGCACTACCAACTGTGCTACACAAGCATATTAAATTTTTGAATTTTGTAAGGGTGCTACACTGGCTGTCGCTTTATTTTCAGTCCGAGACCTGCTCATTACGAATGAGCTGCACTACCAACTGTGCTACACAAGCATTATTAAATTTTTGAATTTGTAAGGTGCTGCACTGGCTGTCGCTTTATAATCAGTCCGAGACCTGCGCATATACGGTCAGAAATAAGTTGTACTGCTCGCTTTCGCTCTCATTATTTCTTCCCTTCGCGAACTCCCTTCATCTGCCACCGGCAGCGGTCGTCTGCTCAGCAAATTCGCTGTACGGGAGCTGTGCTACATAAGAGCATTATATTTCGGCGAATTGCAGACGAAAGCGTACTTCTGCTCATTGCCAACGATACTATTATACAGTATCGGCAGAAAAAAGTCAATAGCTGACGCTTAATTTTTTCTTGTAGATGGTCATGCTGCCCGATTTTTTTCAGTTCTGCAATTGACATTGAATAGCGCAAGTGATATAATAAATTATATATGTATATTTGCGGCTGTATGCCGTATATGATATAAAGTTGAGAGTCGAGAGTCGAGAGTCGAGAGTTGAGAGTTGAGGGTTGAGGGTTATTCTGTTATTATGTGAGTAAAGCGAATACATTCATTCTCAATTCTACATTCTCCATTAATAACAAGTTGGAGATAAATGAATTGATAAAAACAGTTAACGGTTTAAAGATAAACTACGAGGAAAAGGGCGAGGGCGACCTCATTGTCCTGCTCCACGGCTGGGGCAGCAATATCACCCTTTTTGCCAATATGATGGAGCTCCTCTCCAAGAAGTACAAGGTCGTGGCTATGGATATGCCGGGCTTCGGCAAGAGCGAGGAGCCCAAGGAAGTATGGGATGTGAGTTCTTATGTGCAGTTCGTCATCGACTTCCTCAAGGACTATGACACCAAGGAGGTAATGCTCCTCGGTCACAGCTTCGGCGGACGTGTCATCATAAAAATGCACAGCCGAAATGACCTGCCTTTCAAGGTTACAAAGGTGATCCTCGTGGACAGCGCAGGCATCATGCCGCCAAAGTCCAACAAAAAGACATGGCGCACACGCTACTACAAAATGGGCAAGACCGTCCTTTCGTGGGGCATTGTAAAGAAGCTCTTCCCCGACGCGCTGGAGAACTTCCGCAAGAAAATGGGCAGCGCAGACTACGCTGCGGCTTCGCCTATGATGAGACAGGTCATGGTAAAGGTGGTAAACGAGGATCTGGAGCCGTATCTGCCTAACATAAAAGCGCCTACACTGCTTGTATGGGGCGTGAATGATACTGCCACACCGCTCTCCGACGGTGAGAAAATGGAAAAGCTCATTCCCGACGCAGGTCTTGTAAAGCTGGAAAACGCAGGACACTATTCATTCTTAGAGCAGCAGTTCACCTTTAACCGCGTAATGTGCAGCTTTATGAAAATAAGTGATTAGTTCCGAGTTATTAGTGATCAGTGCATAATTATCTGTCATTTTAAATCCGTCCGCGCAAGCGGACACCACAACTAATCACTAACAACTAATAACTAATAACTCTTACAAGGAGATATATATGAATTTGGTTTTATGGATAATATACGCAGTCATTGCGCTGGGAGCGATCGTGTTTTTAGGGCTGAGAGAGTTCCATATGCTCCAGCTCAACGGCTACAAGACTCCCGAGCATTCACGCTGGATGAAAAAGAACGCAAGGCGCTATATACTGCCTGCGGTGCTGTTCATAGCGCAGTTTGCGCTGCTGGCGTTCCTACCCCTCAGATTCGGCTTCGGAGTTCCCTATATATGCAATAACAGGAACATTACAATATCCGTCATACTCACGGGCATACTTGCAGCTATGCACCTCGTTATCGCCATGCTGAACAAGCCGGGGAAGAAGTTTAAGAAGCCCCTCAAGTACACGGCACGCGTGAAGCGTATGCTCGTCACGTTCTTTATCCTCATCGCAGCATTTTACGCAGCAGCGTTCTTCTCCTCGGAATTAGTCGTTTGGGTCGGCTCAAGGCGGTTCATGAACAATCTGCCGTTTGTCATTGTCGGCTCTGCTTTGTACCTCACGCCAATACTTGTTCCCCTTTCCAACCTTATCAACAAGCCCGTGGAAAAGGCTGTCCAGAACTGGTATATCAACGACGCCAAGCGCATACTTTCCGAGTGCCCCACGCTTCATAAAGTGGGTATCACAGGAAGCTACGGCAAGACCAGTATGAAATTCTACCTTGACGAGCTTCTCAATTCTCAGTACAACACGCTGAAAACTCCCGAGAGCTTCAATACTCCAATGGGAGTTACAATAACTATCCGCCGCGACTTAAAGCCCACACATGAGTACTTCATCTGTGAAATGGGTGCGAGACGAATTCACGAAATTAAGGAGCTCTGCGGCATTGCAGACCCACATGACGGCATCATTACTTCCGTGGGACCTCAGCATCTGGAGACATTCGGCTCTATCGAGAACGTGGTAAATACCAAGTTCGAGCTTGCCGACCATGTTAAGGCTAAGGGCGGAAAGATATACCTCAACGGCGACAACGAGCTTATCCGCAAAAAAGCTCCCGAGTACCCCAATGCGGTGCTTTACGGACTTCAGGAGGGCAACCACTACCGCGCAACTGATATAAGCGTATCCGACAGGGGCACGGAGTTCACGGTAACTGCTCCCGACGGCGAGACAAAGCGCTTCTCAATGAAGCTCCTCGGCGAGCACAATGTACAGAACGTTCTCGGAGCTATCGCTTACGCACACGGCACGGGTATCTCACTCGACAAGCTCACGCTCCCTGTCAAGCGTATTGCCGCAGTTCCCCACAGATTGCAGCTTCTCGACAAGGGCGGAAATATGACCTTTATCGACGACGCATACAACTCAAACCCCAGCGGCTGCCGCGCAGCCCTCAATGTCCTCGGACTTTTCGACGCCTGCCGCATACTGGTAACCCCGGGTATGGTGGAGCTTGGCGCAAAGCAGGAGGAACTGAACTTCGAGTTCGGTCAGGAGGCTGCCAAAGCCTGCGACCACATAGTGCTCGTCGGCAAAAATCAGACAGTTCCCATATATAACGGTATCAGGGACGCAGGCTACGATATGGACAACGTTTTCGTTGCGGACAGTCTTAACGAGGCTCTCGCCCACGTAAACGCATATCAGACAGACAAGAAGAAGATAGTTCTTCTTGAAAACGATTTACCTGATAACTATTGATAAATGCGTAATTATTGTGTCCGCCTGCGCGGATAAATTATGAATGACACACTGTAGGGGACGCCGCCCTCGGCGTCCCGCGAAACACATTATATAACCAACGGGAGCCCGAGGGCGGGCTCCCCTACAAGCTAAGGGCTAAGGGCTCAAAAAAGGAGTAATTACAATGAAGATCAATCTTGCAGTTCTTTTCGGCGGAAGAAGCGTTGAGCACGAGGTATCAGTTATCTCGGCAGTTCAGGCTATGGCCAGCATAAACAAGGAGAAATACAACATTATCCCTGTTTATATGACCAAGAAGAGCGAATTCTATACAAGCGAAAAAATGCTGGATATAAACAGTTTCAAGGATATTCCCGCTCTTCTCGGTGAATCCACCGAATGCGTATTTGTCCGCAGTTCCGAGGGAAAGGTACAGCTTCAGAGCCTGAAAAAGAAAATGTTCGGTTCAAACGTTATCAGCGATGTGGACATAGCCTTCCCCATAGTTCACGGCACCAATGTTGAGGACGGCGCTTTGCAGGGCTATTTGCAGACTCTCGACCTGCCCTATGTAGGCTGCGACGTATTGGCTTCTGCTGTCGGCATGGATAAATTCGTAATGAAGATACTCCTCAAGGACGCTGGCTTCCCTGTGCTGGACTGCTGCCGTTTCTCCTCATACGAGATAAACGACATGGACAGAATGGTAGAAGAGGTTGAGAAGAAGTTCGGCTATCCCGTTATCGTTAAGCCTATCAACCTCGGTTCAAGCGTCGGTATATCCAAGGGCAAGGACAGAGACAGCCTTATCAAGTCTATCGAGGAGGCTTTCGAGTTCGCTGACCGTATCCTCATCGAGCCCTGCGTTGTACAGCTCAAGGAAATAAACTGCGCAGTTGCAGGTGACAGCGAGTCCGCAGAGGCCTCCGTATGCGAGGAGCCCGTACAGGCAAGCGGCGACGATATACTCAGCTACGACCAGAAGTACGTCGGCGGCGGCAAGGGCGGCAGCAAGGGCATGGCTACCCTCAAGAGAAAGATACCTGCCGATATTACTCCCGAGCAGGACGAATTCATCAGAAAGACTGCTGTTGACGCGTTCCGCTATCTGGGACTCAACGGCGTTACCCGTATAGACTTCATGATGGACATGGCAACTGAAAAGATATACATAAACGAGATAAACACTATCCCCGGCTCACTGGCGTTCTACCTGTGGGAGCCCAAGGGCGTGAAGTACACGGAGCTCCTCGAAAGACTTATCCAGCTTGCTCTCAAGCGCTACAGACAGGGGGAGAAGATAAGCTACACCTTCGATACCAATATCCTCTCCATGGGAGGAAGCTTCGGCTCAAAGGGAAGCAAGCGCTGATACCAAACAGCTAAGGAGGAGCGTATGATATTTCCGTCATTTATTCCCAAGGCGCAAAAGCTCACAAAGGAAGAGTAGTCGAGAACACTGTCTGGAACAATCTACCTTTTCTTATTATCGGGATTACAATCATACTTATCACAATTGCCATTGCCGTTTCGCCGAAAACCTATGAGAACGGCGTCGAAACCCGTCATCCGGACAACATCGGAAAAATAATAATGTTCATTCTTGCAGTGACGGTGGCAATAATGATCGGAAGATTTATCTATCTTGTCATTACAGCCTTTGCAATAGCTGGGAGGAAAAGAGACTGAACCTGTCCTGTTTCGGTAGAGCCTGGCGGAAATACAGCGTTTTACAGTGCTGTGCCGCAGGATACCGAGAGTGTTCTCACAGGCAGATCCATATTCAAATATTATTATGAAGGAGAGACCTATTGGTTCATAGATCATGAAAATCATTGGTCCTCATCCTATGATCCGAAAAATAGTCAGATATATGTAGATCCCAATGAACCCGAACGGTATTATTAAGAGCAGCTGTTCAGCGAGAATGCAAAGAAGCTTAAAAGCTTCCTGAAGACACTGCTGTTCATTATGCTGATAATATTGCTGATCTGGGGCGTCGGAGTGATTAAAAACAGTAAACATTCAGTCTTAATACATCGGCTGAAATAAATAACAAGGAGGGTTTAAAATGACCGAAAAGGAAAAACAACAGTCAGGCGAGCTTTACAGTGCAAGCGATATGGAGCTCCTTACCGAAAGAATCAAGGCAAGAAAGCTCTGCGCGGAGTATAACGCTGCCGAGTACAACGATTTTCAGAGAAAGGCAAGGCTTCTTGAGAGGCTTGTGGCTTTCAAGGGCGAAGGAGTTACCTTCGAGCCCGATTTCTTCTGCAATTACGGCTACAACATCTTTATCGGAAACAATTTCCGTGCGGATTACAACTGCATCATAATCGACAATGCTGAGGTGACCTTCGGCGACAACGTCTTTATCGGTCCCAACTGCAGCTTCAATACCGCAGTCCGCCCTCTTGATCCCGAAACGAGGAATCAGCGTCTTGAAATGGCCAAACCCATAAAGGTAGGCAGCAACGTTGACATAGGCGGAAACGTTACTGTTGCAGCAGGCGTTACCATAGGAGATAATGTTATTATAACCGCAGGAAGCGCGGTCACCGAGGACGTGCCCTCGAACTGCATAGCTTCGGGAAATCCCTGCGTAAAGGTCAAGGAGCTTCCCGCATATGATTCGGGTACGGAGAAGGCTCCCGAAAAGAAGCCCGAAACTCCCGAAAAGGAAAGAAAGGGCAGGAGACTCATACTGGAGCCCGTTACTCCGGGCGCCTCTTCCGAAAGCAGCAAGCCTGCTGCACCCGAAAAGGACAAATTCCCCGGCAATGGCAGACCGGAGCGTGAGGGCTTCTCCAACAACGGCAGACCCGAGAGTGAGGGCTTCTCCAATAAAGGCAGACCCGAGAGTGAGGGCTTCTCCAATAAAGGCAGACCCGAGCGTGACGGTTTCCCTGGCAACGGCAGACCGGAGCGTGACGGTTTCCCCGGCAATGGCAGACCGGAGCGTGAGGGCTTCTCCAACAACGGCAGACCCGAGCGTGAGGGCTTCTCCAACAACGGCAGACCGGAGCGTGACGGTTTCCCCGGCAATGGCAGACCGGAGCGTGACGGTTTCCCCGGCAATGGCAGACCGGAGCGTGAGGGCTTCTCCAACAACGGCAGACCGGAAATGGAGGGATTCCCGATAACAGACCTCCTCAGGGCGGTTATCCCAACGGCAGACCACCCCAGGGCGGCTATCCCAACGGCAGACCACCTCAGGGCGGATTCCCCAATGGCAGACCACCGCAGAACAATTATCCCAACGGCAGACCACCTCAGGGAGGGTTCCCCAATGGCAGACCTCCGCAGAACAACTACCCCAACAGCGGCAGGTTCAATCAGCCCCAGCAGTGGAACACTCCCGCGGATAACGGCATGAGGAGACCCGACAACGATCCCTTCAGGAAGAAATAACGAAAGGAGAGGCGAGCCATGAACACGCTTCACTTCAAATATGCTGTGGAAATAGAAAAGACACGCTCCATAACACAGGCTGCGGAGAATCTCTACATGGCTCAGCCAAATCTGAGCAAGGCTATCAAGGAGCTGGAGAGCACCCTTGGCATAACCATTCAGACGCACCTCAAAGGGCGTCATACCCACAGATCAGGGGCTCCGTTTCCTTGAATACGCCAAGCAGATACTCATACAGATAGACAATATGGAGGCTATCCATTCTCCCGACAAGCCCCGCAACAGCAGGCTGCGCATATCCGTTCCGAGAACGGGCTATATCTCAAAGGCATTTTCGGAGTATATCGCTTCCCTCAACAGTCCCGAGGACATGGAGGTATTCTTCTGCGAGACCAATTCCCTGAGGACCATCGAGAACGTCCGCGAGAACGGCTATGATTTCGGCGTTATCAGGTACAATACCGCTCACGAGAAGTATTTCATGGACTTCCTTGCGGAGAAGAACCTTGAGGGAAAGCTGCTGTGGGAGTTCGAGATGCTGGCGGTGATGTCCGCCGAGCACCCTGTTGCAAATGCCGATATAATCACCTATTCCGAGCTTTCGGGCAACTATACCGAGCTGGGACAGGGCGACGAAGCCGTGCCCTATGTATCGGGAGCTGTTGAGAAGCTCTATGCGTCCAACCGTCCCGCGGACGTTCCCGTGAGGAAGGTATATATGTACGACCGCGGCAGCGGACTGGATTTCCTGCTGACAGTGCCCCAGGCATTTATGCTGGATTCCCCCATGCCCGCAAGTCTCTGCGGAAAGTACGGACTTGTGCAGAGAAAATGCTGCTTTCCCGACAACAGCTTCAAGGATATGCTGATATATACCTCGGGGCATAAGCTCTCGGAGAATGAGCTGAAGCTGGTGAACCGTCTTTATGAGGTCAGGAACGAGAGTGCCTTTGCGGAATACAAGTGATATATATCTTTTGATATGCAGCTATTCCGTGAGGGAATTGGCTGCGCAGATTGGATCCACACAAATAAGGACGGCTCAGGTCGTCCTTTTTTATTATTTCCCGTTCTTTTTCATTGGAGACAAGCCAAAGTCTGACAGCAGTCAGCCTATTATTCGAAACAAGAATATCGATATTGGAATATCGATATTCTACTGTTATATTTGTGCAAAGCTTTGGTTTGTGATATAATAATCAATATATCCTGCAATGCCTGTACCGCCGGAAGTCAAGGGCGACGGCCGCGGAAGCTCCCGCATTGCAAATCTATCGTAAGGAAGGTATGGACTAAATGTTTGAAATTCTTGAAAAAAGAAGCCTCAACCCCACTGTTACCCTTATGCGGATAAACGCTCCCAAGGTAGCAAGAAAGGCTGAGCCCGGACAGTTCATTATACTCAGAACAGACGCTGACGGCGAGCGCATACCGCTCACTATCGCTGATTTTGACCGTCAGAGCGGCTCCGTAACTATCATTTTCCAGATAGTCGGCGCAACAACAGAAAAGCTCAATCACCTTAACGAGGGCGACTGCTTACAGGACTTCGTAGGTCCTCTCGGCAGAGCTACAGAGACAGAGGGCTTGAAGAAAGTGGCTGTCGTAGGCGGCGGCGTAGGCTGCGCTATCGCTTACCCCGTTGCAAAGAAGCTCCACGAGCTGGGCGTTGAGGTGCACTCAATAGTTGGTTTCAGAAATAAGGATCTCGTTATCCTCGAGGACGAATTCAGGGCTTCAAGCTCCAAATTCGTTCTCATGAGCGATGACGGCACAGCAGGCGAAAAGGGACTCGTTACCGACGCCCTCAAGAAGCTCATCGACAGCGGCGAGAAGTACGACAGAGTCATCACTATCGGTCCTCTTATCATGATGAAGTTTGTCTGTAAGCTGACCAAGGAGTACGGTGTTCCCACTGTTGCTTCCATGAACCCCATAATGATCGACGGCACGGGAATGTGCGGCGGCTGCCGCCTTACAGTGGGCGGTCAGACAAAGTTTGCCTGCGTTGACGGCCCCGAGTTCGACGGTCATCTCATCGACTTCGACGAGGCTATGGCAAGAGGAGCTATGTATAAGCCCTTCGAGCGCCATGCCTACGAGGAAGCCTGCAATCTGTTCAAGGAGGTAAAGTGAAATGGCTAATATGTCACCTACAAGAAATGAAATGCCTGTACAGGCTCCCGACGTAAGAAACAAGAATTTCAGCGAGGTAGCTCTCGGCTATACCGAGGAGCAGGCTATAGATGAAGCTAAACGCTGCCTCAACTGCAAGAACAAGCCCTGCTCGACAGGCTGCCCAGTACAGATAGATATTCCTGCATTTATCGCTCAGGTAGCTGAGGGTAATTTCGCAGAGGCTTATAAGATAATCACAAAGTCAAGCTCACTCCCTGCTGTATGCGGCAGAGTATGTCCTCAGGAGACACAGTGCGAGAGCAAGTGCGTTAGAGGAATCAAGGGCGAGCCCGTTGCTATCGGAAGACTGGAGCGCTTCGTTGCAGACTGGCACAACGCACAGCCCGAAACAGCTCCCGAGATACCCGCAAAGAACGGTCACAAGGCTGCTGTTATAGGCTCGGGTCCTTCAGGTCTTGCCTGCGCAGGCGATCTTGCAAAGAAGGGCTATGACGTTACTATATTCGAGGCTCTTCACGTTGCGGGAGGAGTTCTCTCCTATGGTATCCCCGAGTTCAGACTTCCCAAGTCCATCGTTCAGAAGGAGATAGGCGGCCTCAAGGCTCTCGGCGTTAAGGTAGAGACAAACACAGTAGTGGGCAAGACAATCTCAGTTGACGAGCTCATGAAGGAGGAGGGCTTCGAGAGCGTATTCATCGGCTCCGGCGCAGGTCTCCCCAGATTCATGAATATCCCCGGCGAGAACCTCAACGGCGTATATTCCGCTAACGAGTTCCTCACCCGTATCAACCTCATGAAAGCCTACAAAGAGGGCAGTGCTACTCCTATCAAGGCAGGCACAAAGGCTGTTATCGTAGGCGGCGGAAACGTTGCTATGGACGCAGCCCGCTGCGCCAAGAGACTGGGCGCTGAGGTATACATCGTATACAGACGTACAGAGGCTGAGCTCCCTGCAAGAGCAGAGGAAGTTGAGCACGCTAAGGAAGAGGGAATCATCTTCAAGTTCCTCACAAATCCTATAGAGATACAGGCTACAGAGGACGGCTGGGTAAAGAGCGTTCACTGCCAGCAGATGGAGCTCTCGGAGCCCGACGCTTCCGGCAGAGCAAAGCCCGTTCCGATAGAGGGAGCCTTCATAGATATAGAGGCTGACTGCGTTATCATGTCTATCGGCACTTCACCCAATCCCCTCATCAAGTCCACCACAGAGGGTCTCGATACCCAGAAGTGGGGCGGTATCATTGCCGATGAGGACGGTCTGACCTCAAAGGAGGGCGTTTATGCAGGCGGCGACGCCGTAACGGGAGCTGCTACAGTTATCCTCGCTATGGGCGCAGGCAAGAAGGCTGCCGCAGCTATGGACGAATATATGCAGAACAAGTGAGCCCCCTGAAGGGAGGTATACTATGGATAAGAATATTACCTCACAGACGCTTTCAAGGCTCCCTGTTTACTTCAGCTACCTTGCCTCCCTTTCCGACGACAGGAAAAAGGGGAATATCTCCGCTACGGCCATTGCCGAGGCGCTGGGACTCAACGACGTGCAGGTGAGAAAGGATCTCGCCTCCGTCAGCAGCGGCGGCAGGCCCAAGGTGGGGTATATTACAGCTGAGCTCATGAGCGATATAGGCAGGGTGCTCGGCTTCGATAACCGCGACGGCGTGGTCGTTGCGGGCATGGGCAACTTCGGCAGGGCTATGCTGGAGTACAACGGCTTTCAGGCCTACGGCTTCGATATAGTATGCGGCTTCGACTGCAACAGTGACCGCGTGGGCAGCAACATCAACGGCAGGCCTGTCCGCCATATCGACGAGCTGGAGAGCTTCTGCCGCGAAAACGATATACACATAGGCATTATCACCGTGCCGGAAGGAGCTGCACAGGAGGTCTGTGACCGCATGGCAGAGGCGGGGATAAGATTTATCCTGAACTTTGCCGCAGTACATCTCAACGCTCCAAAGGGCGTTGCGGTGCATAACGAAAATATCTCGCTCACCCTTGCCATGCTTGCAAGGTGTACGGGCTGAGTGGTACAGATAAAAAAGAGGGACTGCTTCGTGCAGTCCCTTTGATATTATAAAGCGGTATTGCCGCAAATAAGGAGGTCGTTAAGAATATTATTCAGCCTTTGAGGCGGATCCGAAATCCTCGTCGGAGAACTCAAAGTCTGTGGCGAACTCGCCGCCGAAGTCCAGTGACATTTCCATATCCTCGGGTATGGGAGTGAACTTGTCCACCTTTGAAAGGTAGATCATGAAGCCTGTGTCTTCCTCGTCCTCGGCGATAACCAGTCTGTCTCCGTCCTTTCTGAGCTTCATGGTCTCTGTTTCGGTCTCAACGCTGAAGTCGTCATCGTCATCGTCTGCTGCGAAGCCTTCAAACTGCGACTCGTCGATAGTTACATTGACGGAATCGCTGCCCTCTGCCTCCCATGTGAGCCTGAGGGGCTCATCGTCGCCCAGGAAGCCCGAATAGAGGAATGAGAACAGGGTGCCTGTACCGTCTTCGTTGAGCTCGAGCTGATACAGAGCGTAAGCGTCTACGCCCAGAAGGTTATCGGAGCTCTTTCCGTCTGCGATGGTCTCGTCGCACTGCCATTTTCCGATAAAATCAGCTGCTTCTGCGGTGCTGCCTGTCTTGCCGTTTTCCTTTTTTCCGGTAGTTGCTGCTTCTGTTGTTCCGGCTGTGTCTGTAGTGGCAGTGTCTGCGTCTGTAGTTGTGTCTGAAACTGAAGATGTGGCTGATGATGTCTTCTCCTTTGATGTGTCTCCGCAGCCTGCGAAGGCAGAAAGTATACAAAGAAGAGCGGTTGATAAGCAAATGATTTTTTTCATGGAATTTATCCCTCCTGATATAGTACGAAGAAGTCTGTGAAACTTGTTATAAGTTCATCTGAACCTCTTACAAATGCATTATAGCACAAACAATCGGAAATGTCAAGTATTTGTCAAAGATTTTTGAGAGCCGTTTTTGCCTGTTCATAGGCATTTCTGAGTTTTGTATTAGATAAAACTAACAAAATGTATTTCGTATTACGTTTCCGTCACTTTTATTGACTTCCGTCTGTTCATGGACTATAATAGGCTTATAAGGACTTGGCTTTTGATAAAGGAGGCAGACATATGACAGAGATAAAAACCGGGAACCATGCAAAAAGCTCTGTAGCTGTTCCGGTAATACTTTTTTTCCTGTTTATCATTGCGGTGTACGCTTTCGCAGTATGGACAGGCGCAAGCCTGCACTATGCCACGGAGAGCTATCATCAGAGCCTTATACATAAATACGAGGTGGACCTTTCTCACGAAAGGGCAGTGGCAATGGCGGGGCACATGATGAATATCATAAGGGCTCAGGCTGTGTTCTGCGGCGGAGCCTGTCTGCTTTCCGCAGCAGGTGCCGTTCTGTGCGTCAGGACCGCAATAAAGCGTATCAGACTGAGGAAGCGGGCAAGGGTGCAGGACTGACATATCACAGGGGCGGATACTATCCGTCCCTTTTTCCGTATACGGACTGCATAATATTTCCCGCCTTCCCGGCTGACAGTATTCTCCCTTTCTTCCTTCACCTCTGCGCATTAACTTACTAAAGTATATTGTACGGAAAAGTAACTGAGAAAGTGGGAAAGTGGGAAACCGGAAAACATCAAGGTAAAAAGGGAGAAAGAGTGGGTCCGTACAGCGGGGCTTACTCCCGTCTTTTTGCAGATTTCCTAAAAAATCAGCCCGCAGCAGCGGGATTTTCTGTATTGCATTTTTGATCGGATTATGCTATTATATAAGGTAAGAAGCTGCGCCATGACGTTTCATGGCAAATATATCAACGTACATTTTTCCTTGTACGGGTCAGGAGAATAATATGCCAAAAAGACAGGATATTAACAAGATCATGATAATCGGTTCGGGTCCTATCATCATCGGACAGGCCTGCGAGTTCGATTATTCGGGTACTCAGGCCTGCAAAGCCCTCAGGAAGCTTGGCTATGAGATAGTCCTCGTAAACTCGAACCCCGCAACTATCATGACGGATCCCGATGTTGCTGATATTACTTACATCGAGCCTCTCAACCTCGAAAGACTTACTCAGATAATCGAAAAAGAACGCCCTGACGCTCTCCTCCCCAACCTCGGCGGCCAGTCGGGACTCAACCTCTGCTCGGAGCTTGACAAGGCAGGCGTGCTCAAGCAGTACGGCGTGCAGGTAATAGGCGTTCAGGTAGACGCTATCGAGAGAGGCGAGGACCGTATCGAATTCAAGAACGCCATGAGCGCTCTGGGTATCGGAATGCCAAAGAGCGAGGTAGCATATTCTGTCGATGAGGCTGTTAAGATAGCCGAAAAGCTGAAATATCCCGTAGTTCTCCGTCCTGCCTACACCATGGGCGGCGCAGGCGGCGGAATGGTATACAATGTGGACGAGTTAAAGGTAGTATGCGCAAGAGGTCTTCAGGCCTCTCTCGTAGGACAGGTACTTGTCGAGGAATGTATCTTCGGCTGGGAGGAGCTTGAGCTCGAGGTAGTCCGCGACGCAGAGAACAACAAGATAACCGTCTGCTTCATCGAGAATATAGATCCTATCGGCGTACATACGGGCGATTCCTTCTGCTCCGCACCCATGCTGACTATCCCCGAGGACGTACAGGCTCAGTTACAGGAGATGTCCTACAGGATAATCGAGTCCATAGAGGTCATCGGCGGCTGCAACTGTCAGTTTGCCCGTGATCCCGAGACAGGACGCATCGTTGTCATCGAGATAAACCCAAGAACCTCGCGTTCCTCCGCACTTGCTTCAAAGGCTACCGGCTTCCCGATAGCTCTCGTATCGGCTATGCTGGCCTGCGGCCTCACACTCAAGGACATCGAGTGCGGCAAGTACGGCACTCTTGACAAGTACGTTCCCGACGGAGATTATATCGTTATCAAGTTCGCCCGCTGGGCTTTCGAGAAATTCAAGGGCGCTGAGGACAAGCTTGGCACTCAGATGAGAGCCGTAGGCGAGGTAATGAGCATAGGCAAGACCTACAAGGAGGCCTTCCAGAAGGCTATCCGTTCACTGGAGACAGGAAGATACGGTCTCGGCTTTGCCAAGAACTTCCACAATATGACAAAGGAGGAGCTCCTTTCACAGCTCCGCTTCCCCACCAGCGAGAGACAGTTCGTAATGTACGAGGCTCTCCGCAAGGGCGCTACCATAGACGAGCTCCACGACCTCACAAAGATAAAGAAGTACTTCATCGAGCAGATGAAGGAGCTTGTTGACGAGGAGGAGGCTCTCCTTAAAAATAAGGGAGCTGTTCCCGCAGACGACGTATTAAAGCAGGCTAAGCTGGACGGCTTCTCGGACCGTTACCTCAGCTCTATCCTTGAAGTCACCGAGGAGGAGATAAGGAATGCCCGCATGGCCATCGGCGTCAAGGAAGCATGGGAGGGCGTTCACGTAAGCGGCACAAAGGACGCTGCCTACTACTACTCCACATATCACCTTGAGGAGGACAGAAGCCCCGTAAACACCGACAAGCCCAAGATAATGATACTGGGCGGCGGCCCCAACAGGATAGGACAGGGTATCGAGTTCGACTATTGCTGCGTTCACGCTGCACTTGCCCTCAAGAAGCTGGGCTTCGAGTCCATTATCGTAAACTGCAACCCCGAGACGGTTTCCACCGACTATGATACATCGGATAAGCTCTATTTCGAGCCCCTTACACTTGAAGATGTTCTTGCTATACACGAAAAGGAGAAGCCCGTGGGCGTTATCGCTCAGTTCGGTGGACAGACTCCTCTCAACCTTGCAAACGACCTGAAGAAGTACGGCGTGAATATCCTCGGTACGACTCCCGAGACCATCGACCTTGCAGAGGACCGTGACCACTTCCGCGCCATGATGGACAAGCTTGGCATTCCTATGCCTGAGGCCGGTATGGCTGTAAACGCTGATGAGGCTATCGCTATCGCAAACAAGATAGGCTATCCAGTAATGGTGCGTCCCTCCTACGTTCTCGGCGGACGCGGCATGGAGGTAGTTCACGACGACGAGATGATGAGAGTGTACATGGACGCTGCGGTAGGCGTAACTCCCGACAGACCCATACTCATCGACCGCTTCCTCAACCATGCTACAGAGTGCGAGGCTGACGCTATTTCCGACGGCACACACTGCTTCGTTCCATGCGTTATGGAGCATATCGAGCTTGCAGGCGTACATTCCGGTGACTCCGCCTGTATCCTGCCCTCAAAGAATCTCACAGAGAAGCAGGTAGCTACTATTAAGGAGTACACTAAGAAGATCGCCGTAGAGATGAACGTATGCGGTCTTATGAATATGCAGTACGCTATCGAGGGCGATACGGTATATGTTCTCGAGGCCAATCCCCGTGCATCGAGAACGGTCCCGCTGGTATCCAAGGTATGCGACATCAACATGGTAAAGATAGCTACGGATATAATCACCTCCTCCATAACAGGCAGACCTTCTCCTGTTCCTGAGCTCAAGGACAAGCAGATCGGCCACTACGGCGTAAAGGAGGCTGTGTTCCCCTTCAATATGTTCCAGGAGGTAGACCCTCTCCTCGGACCGGAAATGCGTTCCACAGGAGAAGTTCTCGGTATATCGCCCTCCTTCGGCGAGGCTTACTACAAGGCTCAGGAGGCTACAAAGAACAAGCTCCCTCTCGAGGGCAACGTTCTTCTCAGCGTATGCGACAGAGACAAGCCGGAGCTTGTTGACATAGCCAGATCCTTCCATGAGCTGGGCTTCCATATCATCGCTACAGGCAAGAGCTACGAGATGATTAAGGAAGCGGGAATACCCTGCGAGAAGATCTTCAAGATCTACGAGGGACGTCCCAATATCGCAGATCAGATCGCAAACGGGGAGATACAGATGATAATCAATACTCCCGCAGGCAAGACCAGCGCTCACGACGACAGCTATATCCGCAAGGCGGCCATCAAGCACAGAGTACCCTACATGACCACCATGGCTGCTGCGAAGGCAAGCGCGGAGGGCATCAAGGCTATCAAGCACAATACTCACCTCGGCGTTAAGTCTCTCCAGGCACATCACGCCGATATAAAGTAACGGGAGTAAAAAAATGGACAATAATTACAATAACGATCCCAACAATCCCGCTGGTCAGGGCTACGGAGCTGCTCCCGATAACGGTCAGTACGGCAATCAGGGCTACGGCGGTGCTCCGAATAACGGTCAGTACGGTAATCGGGGCTACGGCGGTGCTCCGAATAACGGTCAGTACGGTAATCAGGGCTACAGCGGTGCTCCCAATAACGGTCAGTACGGTAATCAGAACTACGGCGGTTATCCCAATAACAACCAGTACGGTAATCAGGGCTACGGCGGTTATCCCAATTACGGACAGTCAGACTTCTACGGGCTTCAGGACCCCTACGCCAATCCCCAGGTGGAGGAATCGGGCAGCAATGCCATTGCTTCCCTGGTGGTGAGCCTTATCAATATAATTCTATTTTGTGTGCCTGTGCTCGGCATATGCATGGGACTTATCGGACTGATACTGGGCATAAAGGGACTTAAAAGCGACAAAAAGGGAATATCCATTGCGGGTACGGTCATCTCCGGACTGACTCTGGCCCTCGCAACCGTTGTATTTATCGGTTTCATTATCAGCTTGGTAAAAAGAGTATAAAAAAAAGCCGCTCCGAAGGGGCGGCTTATTCTTTGCATTAAAAAGGCCTCCGCACCTGACGGAGGTCTTTTATTTATGTAAGCAGAAATTACTTCTTTTCCTTGAGAAGGTCTCTGATCTCTGTGAGAAGAACTTCTTCCTTCGGAGGCTCTGCGGGCTTCTCCTCTTCCTTCTTCTTGCCTATGCTCATTACCTTGTTTACTGCCTTTACCATGAGGAAAATGCAGAATGCCATGATGAGGAAGTTGATGATAGCTGTTACGAAGTGTCCCCAGTTGAGGTACTGACCTGTATCGCCGAGCTTTATCTTTCCGCCGACCTCGGCACCGCCTATACAGGCGATAAGGGGATTGATGAAATCCTCTGTGAGAGCGGTAACGATATTACCGAATGCTGCACCGATGATAACGCCGATTGCCATGTCCATTACGTTGCCTTTGAGTGCAAATTCCTTGAATTCCTGTAAAAATTTCTTCATTTTTACAACATCTCCTTAATAATATGATAGTTTGTTATTTATAAAATTCCGGCAAGCCGGGAATTTCCGGGGTATCTGAAACGGTCTTCTTTTTCTTGGACTTCATGCCTTCGGGAAGCTCGATGGCGTCTATCTCGTCGTTGTAGGTCTTGGGTTTCTTGGGCATAGCCTCCACTGCGCGGTCTGCCTGAGCCATCATGGAGCCCCGTTTCTTTTCTGTATGAGCCTCGAGATCGTCGGCGTTGGCCTGTCCGGTCTTGCTCATGATGTTCCACGGCTTGCTTTCCTCATGAGCCTTGAGCTTGTCCGCGTCCACCTTTCTGGTAACGCCCATATAGTCCCTTGAGTCCGGGGAGGTATTGGCTTCCAGGTCGTCTGCATTGGCTATATCGGCTGCTTTCATATAGAACTTGTTGAACTTGGCGGGCTCGTTCTTTTTCAGCAGGGCGCTGCCGTCAACAATGGGGGTATCGTTCATATAGGCGTCCTTTTTCTGGAAACGCTTCATATTGTCGATCTCGTCGCCGCGCTTTCCGAAGAAGTCGTTTTCCGCTTCGACCTTGGCGTGCTCTGTAGCCTTTCCGCCGTCGAAGAACTCCCAGAAGTCGTCGGGGACCTCTACCTTTTCCTTGTCCTCTGCGGGAGGCGGCACCGCTGCCTGAGGCATTGCGGGCATACCTGTCATCTGCGGCATGGCTGCCATTCCGGGCATCTGGAATGCCTGGGGGTTCATGGGATCGCCGCTCTGAGGCTGGTTATACATAACGGGCTGACCGTAAACGGGCATACCGCTCTGATCGTAGCCTATTATCTGCGGCTGACTGTACATGACGGGCTGACCGTAAACAGGCATACCGCTCTGATCGTAGCCTATTATCTGCGGCTGAGCATACATGACGGGCTGACCGTAAACGGGGTTGCCGTTCTGGTCGTAGCCTATTATCTGCGGCTGGGCATACATGACCGGCTGTCCGTAGACAGGCATACCGTTCTGCTGTGGAACGCCCTGAGCGGGGATTCCCTGCATACCTCCCTGAGGAGCTATACCCTGCATGGCTGCGGGCTGGGGTATACCCTGCATACCTCCCTGGGGAGCTGCGCTCTGCATAGCCGCGGGCTGTGGTATACCCTGCATACCTCCCTGGGGAGCTATGCCCTGCATGGCTGCGGGCTGAGGGATTCCCTGCATACCCGGCTGAGGCTGGAGCATTATGCCCTGCATACCGCCGAAGGCATTGTTCATCTGAGCCTGTCTGACCGTTGTGGACTGCTCGGGAAGAGCGACTCTTCCAGTATCCAGTTTTGGAATAAAGGGCTCGTCAAAGCTGCTGAAGTCAAATTCCTCGTCGGAATCGTTGAGCTCATCAGCTGTATATAGGTCTGAAGAATTATCGAATGAGGGGCTGTCGCTTATGGTGAAGGTGCCGCTGCCCAGCGTGAAGCCGCCGGAGGACGAATCCTCCTCCGAATGATAGCCGCCCATATCGAGCTGTTCGATGTTAAGTTCCTGCGGATCTTCAAGATTAGTGCCGCATTTGACGCAGAACCTGAAACCCGCTTCATTATCCGTTCCGCAATGTGGACATTTCATAAAAATCACTCCTTAAGGCGGAAACAAGGGGGACAGCGGAGCGTGAACGAAATAAGCTCCGTAAGAACGTTCAGAGGACCGATACTGCCGATATTTCCGCAATGTATATTATATCATTAATTTCATTCATTTTCAAGCTTTTGGAAAAAGATTGTGCAATAAGCGCTAAACATCTGCCGTTTTTTGTACACATTAACCTCATATGCCGTTTTTATGGCGGAATTGGTATTTCCGTGCTGTAAAAGAGCGGCAGATTATTGTGCAAGTGCGCTAATTGTATGAGGCTGTGCATAAAATGTTTTTTGCTTATTTACAAACATATCCCGCAGGCACTATATTTTCGGAAAGAAATATGGTATAATATAAGCGAACTACCCGAGATCACAAAAAAGATATATATAGAACAAAAGGGGGAGCGTATCGGCGGCTCCCTGAAAATGAAGCTGTACTCGGTACAGCGGAACGGAGCATACGTATGCATAAGAATCAGATCAGCAAGGAAAAAAGCATAAGACGTGCAAAGACCATGACAGAGGCGGTCATAAGCCTTGTCCTTCTGGGTGTCTGCGCATATTTCGTAAAGACGGGATTTGACAACGCGGCAAAAGTGGATCCTTCACCGTATGTGGATAAAAGCGATATTTCCGATACGGACCCCTCGTCTGCGACCGTGTTCGATCCCGATCAGGTCATATACGAGTCAAGATCGGTGAACACCAAGGATAAATTCAAGGGCGATCTTGTTCTTGTAAATTCCGAACACCAGTATTTCGGCGGTGACGAGGATCTCGTGAGCATAATCGAGATGAACAACGAGAACGAGCGGACCTGCTTTACCGCAGTTGACTCCACATATACCATACTCAGACATGTCTATGAGCCCATGGCGAAGATGATACAGGATTTCTATGACTCGTATCACAATGATACCCTGATAGTATACGGTTCTTACCGTACTACCGAGTTCCAGCGTCAGCTCTATGAGGACGAGCTCTCCCAGACAGGTGAGGAGGAGTCCACAAGAGTCGCAAAGCCCGGATTCAGCGAGCACGAGACTGGTCTTGCCTTTGATTTCACCGAGTCCGTGAACCACGACTACGACGGAACAGGCGATTTTGCGTGGATAAATGCCAACTGCTTCAAGTACGGATTCATAGTGCGCTATACCAGCCTCAAGGAAAAGATAACCAAGTTCCGCGACGAGCCGTGGCACTTCCGCTATGTGGGCATTCCCCATGCGGGCTACATGGTGCAGAACGACCTCTGCCTCGAGGAGTATATAGACCTTATCCGCAGACATCCCTACGGAGAGCCCCTTGAGTTCTCCGATAACAACGGTCAGGAATACGAGGTTTATTTCGTGGAGTCCGACGACGGAGCCGAAAAGACCACCGTTCCCGTCCCCACAGGTACGAGGTACGATATTTCGGGAAATAACGTGGACGGCTTTATCGTTACCGTGTATAAGGGACAGAAGCCCCTTTTGGAGGAGACTCCCACAAAGACCTTCGAGGATACCTCCGAGGAAAGCACTGAGGAAACAAGTGAAGACAGCACCGGAGACGGCGAAAGCTACTATGATAACGAAGCTTACGACGATGAACAATGGTGAACGAAAGCGGACAGCTGATGTCCGCTTTTATTTTTAACAGAAAATACATTGACATTAAACGATAAATATGTTATAACTATATATAACATATGTTGTATTAATCTGTTTATTATTTTATCGGTACCGAATAAAGCAATGAATATGATGTATGTTGCATTAAATTCAGAAAGGAACGATTTCCAATGAAAAAAACAAAAGTCGCAGGATTTCTTCTTGCATTAGTTTTCGCAGCAGCTCCTAATATTTACGGAGGCTCCGCTGCCAAGCCCATCACAGCAGACGCAGCACAGAAGCATTATTATGTATTGTCATGCGATTACTGCTATTGTGCCTACAGCACCGGAATAATCGGTAAATTACTGGTTAAGAACCATGTGAAAAACAGCCACGGCGTAAGGCATTACACAAAGAAGGACGTATGCACAGCTATGGGCTGCCATACAAAAGCATGCGATTATAACGACCAGAGGATATATTTCTGATCGGAACAGCTTCAGCGGCAGGCCTCAGTGCCTGCCGTTTTTATGTCCGGGGCCGTATTGACATACAGCGGTATTGCGTGTATAATAAAAACAGTATGCTCAGGAAAGGATATACATATGGCAAAGAGAAACAATGCAGTCAGGTTTATACTGATATTCACGCTTATTCTGGGCATTTTCTGCCTTGTAGCAATGCTGGTCGGCACCCTCAGGGAGAGAAATCAGAACTATATAACCATAGACCCCGGGACTATGGAGCTCGTACAGAAGGAGGCTCCGAAGGAGGGAGACCCGATAGCGGTCGTGGATACGACTCTTGGCGAATTCAGGTTCGTGCTCTATCCGCAGTATTCCCCCGGGGCTGTGAAGAACTTCACGGAGCTGGCGGAGCAGGGCTACTACGACGGGACCTACGTGTTCCATTCGGAGAGCGGAGCCTATTCCTCCATGGGAGCTCCCAACAAGGACGGCTCTGCAAAGGATAATTCCCATGAGCTGGTGGCAAGAGAGCTCCACCAGAACCTGTGGCCCTTTAAAGGCGCGGTCCTCGCCATGAATACCACTGTAAAGCAGAACCTGAAGCAGAAGTTCTTCGGCGGCGGCGATTATTTCAACGGGAGCCGCTTCATGGTGCTTAATACCGTGGAGTTTGACGACGATTTCAAGCAGGCGCTCCGCGAGGCCTCCGAGAACGAGGAGCTGGGAGAGACCTTCATAGAAATGGGCGGAATTCCGAATTTTTCCCAGCAGATGACCGTTATCGGCCAGACCTACAGCGGCATGGACGTGGTGGAAAAGCTGGCGTCGCTGGAGGTAAAGAACACGGGCGTGTATAAATTCCCCGCAGAGGATGTTATCATACGCTCAGTTACTATCGGGGAGTATACGGCTGAGGAGGACGAAAAGTGAGCTCTGCGGCGGGAAACAAGGGCTTCCGAGGGGATTTATGACCCGAAATCACAAAAAATATCAGGAAACTATTTACAAATCGGATTTTATGGTGTATAATATATAAGTTGAAGTATAACTATTTATATTGATACCGATTTCACATATTCTAAGGAGTGAAAAGATGTTCAGAAAGATCATCGCAGGCGTGTTCTGCATAGTTATGGCGGCTTCGGCTTTTACATCATGCGGCAGCACGGATACAAAGCCCACAGCAGGCAGCTCTGTGGCACAGAGCGGCACCCAAGCTGCGGAAAACGTTGACATTGCAAACTTTACCGCTCCCGAAAAGGGCGATACCATTATAGAAATGACCATAAAGGATTACGGTACCGTGAAATTCAGGCTCTTCCCCGAGTATGCGGACAAGGGCGTGGAGAATTTCGTGGAGCTCGCCAAGAAGGGCTACTACGATGGTCTTACCTTCCACAGAGTCATCAAGGACTTCATGATACAGGGCGGCGATCCCGAAGGAACGGGCAGAGGCGGCGAATGTATATGGGGCGGAAGCTTTGACGGAGGAACCGATCCTCATCTGATACACGTTGCAGGCGCTCTTGCCTATGCAAACAGCGGCAGCACATCTACCGACGGCAGCCAGTTCTATATCGTTACGGGCACCGTTCCCACCGAGGAGTCCCTTGCTTCTCTTTCCGAGACCAGCGGCCCCATATCCGACAACGCAAAGGAGCTCTATACCAAGGTAGGCGGCGCACCGTGGCTTGACGGCGGTTATACCGTATTCGGACAGGTCATCGACGGTCTCGACGTGGTATTCAAGGTACAGCACGTTGTTGTGGACAAGTCCAGCAGCAAGCCCCTGAAGGATCTTATAATAGAGTCCGTAAAGGTGGGTCAGTACAACGGCGAGGAGATCCGCTGGTATATCACGGACTATGACGAATTCGACCCCGAGGAGATAGTACAGGCCTCGGGCAAGGAAAATATAGATATTGCGAACTTTACCGCTCCCAAGGAGGGAGAGAAGATCGTCAGCATGAAGCTCAAGGGCTATGACGGCGAGGTAAAGATCAAGCTCTTCCCCGAGTATGCGGAGCAGGGCGTTGAGAACTTCATCACTCTTGCAGAGCGGGGCTACTACGACGGCCTTACCTTCCACAGAGTCATCAAGGACTTCATGGTGCAGGGCGGAGACCCCAAGGGCGACGGAACAGGCGGCGAGTCCATATACGAAAAGGGCTTTGACGGCGGCACCGATCCCCACCTTATCCACGCAGCGGGAGCTGTTGCCTATGCCAACAGCGGCAGCACCGCCACCAACGGAAGCCAGTTCTACATCGTTACCGGCGAAGTATACGATGCCGATATGCTGAAAGAGATCGAGGATTACGGCTATACGCTGACAGAAAATGAAAAATCCGTTTACGGAGAGTACGGCGGTTCACCGTGGCTGGACGGCGGATATACGGTATTCGGTCAGGTCTTCGACGGACTGGATATAATCTTCGAGGTACAGAATACAGAGACAGATAACAACGACAAGCCAAAGACAGACGTAGTCATTGAAAAAATGACGGTTTCGGAATACAAGGACGAGCCCGTCCGCTGGAATATTTCCGAATATAAGAAAAATGAGGAATAATTTTTAAGCCGAGGCTTATTAAATTATATGCGGCGGTGCACGCCGGGGAACAAAAGAAAGTAATTCGGGAACAGAAAAAAATATCCCGAAAAATAAGGAGAGAAAATATTTGGATAAGTTTGTTGTTAAGGGCGGAAGACGCCTTACAGGTGAAGTTACCATAAGCGGTGCGAAGAATGCGGCAGTAGCTATCCTCCCCGCAGTTATCCTTTCCGACGAGCCCTGTGTAGTGGAGAACGTACCCTACATCAGCGACGTGAGGATCTGTATCCATATCCTTGAGGAAATGGGCGCAGAGGTCACAAATATCGGCAAGGACGCTTACAGGATCGATCCTACAACTATAAATAAATTCTGTGTGCCATATGAGTACGCAAGGAAGATGAGAGCCTCCTATTACTTCCTCGGAGCTCTCCTCGGAAAGTTCAATAAGGCAAGAGTGTCCATGCCCGGCGGATGTCCTCTCGGAGACCGTCCCATAGACCAGCATCTCAAGGCCTTCACAGCTCTCGGCGCTGAGTATACCCTCAGTCAGGGCATGATAGACCTTACCGCGGAAAAGCTCTCGGGCAGCCAGATATTCTTCGACGTTGTCACCGTAGGCGCAACCATGAACGCCATGCTTGCGGCTGTCAAGGCGGAGGGACTGACGGTCATAGAGAATGCGGCCAAGGAGCCCCATATCGTTGACCTTGCAAACTTCCTCAATTCCATGGGAGCAAATATTATGGGCGCAGGAACCGACGTCATCAAGATTAGAGGCGTTGAGCACCTCCACGGTACTTCCTATGCGGTGATACCCGACCAGATCGAGGCGGGCACCTTTATGGTGGCTGTTGCAGCTACAAAGGGCGATGTGCTCATAAAGAACGTTATACCCAAGCACCTTGAGTCAATAACCAAGAAGCTTGAGAAGATAGGCGTGAATGTCGAGCAGTTCGACGACAGCGTAAGAGTATGGGTGGACGGTCCTCTTGTGAAGACCAATGTAAAGACGGCTCCTCATCCGGGCTTCCCTACGGATATGCAGTCGCAGATCGCAACTCTGCTCTGCCTTGCAGAGGGCACCAGTATTATCACGGAAAATATCTGGGAGCAGCGCTTCCGCTATGTTGACGAGCTCAGAAGAATGGGCGCAGACATAACGGTAAACGGAAAGGTAGCTCTTATCGAAGGAACAGGCAAGCTCATGGGCGCTCCCGTAAAGGCGTGTGACCTGAGAGCGGGCGCGGCTCTTATAATCGCAGGACTTGCTGCCAGCGGCGTTACCGAGATAGAGGATATATACCATATCGAAAGAGGCTATGACTGTATGGAGGGCAAGCTCCGTGCACTGGGCGCCGACATCGAGAAGGTCAGCGTTCCGGACAAGGCTGAAAACAAGCCTGACGGCGCAAAGGCTGCTGTCTGATAAAGAATTATGGCTGCTGCACATATGTGCGGCAGCTTTTTCATCATTAACTTTCAACGCTGAACTCTCAACTCCAAACTGAGAAAAAGGAGATTTATGCAGGAAAATAAAAATATATACAAAAAACTGTTCACCATAGTGGCACCCATCGCATTTCAGTACTTCATGGCGTCGCTGGTCACGGCCTCGGACGCATTTATGCTGGGCTTTCTCGATCAGGATTCCCTGTCCGCAGTCTCTCTTGCCGGGCAGATAGCCTTTGTGTTCAGTCTCTTTTTCATGGCCTTCGTCGGGGGCTGCAATGTGCTCGGCGCACAGTACTGGGGCAGAAAGGACACTGCTACCATAGAAAAGGTCCTTGCCGTTACCATGCGCTATTCGCTGCTTGTGGGAGCGGTATTCACACTGGCGGCTTTCCTTATACCGTGTCAGATAATGCGGATATTCACCTCTGACAGCGAGCTTGTCAGGCTTGGCGGGATATACCTCAGGACAGTGGCGCTGGGATATATACTTGCAGGCTTTTCACAGGCCTATTTCGGCATAATGAAGATATGCGACCTTGCGGGGCTCAGCTCTCTTATCGGCAGCCTCGGAGTGGTGCTTAATATACTGCTGAATGCCTGCCTTATCTTCGGCCTTGGCTTCTTCCCGGAAATGGGTATCGCGGGAGCCGCTGTAGCTACGGTCATCACAAGGGCATTCGAGTGCGTGTTCATCATTGTCGTCATAGCTATGGGGAAATGTCCGAAGCCGGGTATCAGAGCGATATTCAGGCTGAACGACGCTCCTCTCCACAGGGATTACGTACGCTATACCCTGCCCCTGCTGCTCAATCAGCTGGGCTGGGGCGGAGGAGTGACCATGTACTCCGTTATAATGGGACACCTGGGCACCGACGCCGTTGCGGCGAACTCCATAGCGGGCATAGTCCGCAGCATGATAGCCAGCCTTTGCTGGGGAATCGCCTCGGGAGTGGGGATAATCCTCGGCGGTATGCTGGGCAGGAACGAGACTGAGGAAGCAAGAAGGGCGGGCGGCAAGTTCGTGCGGCTGTCGCTGCTGATAGGAGCGGCTTCGGGCGTTGTCATACTGGCGGTAACTCCTCTGCTCATGCATTTTGTCACCCTCAACGACAGGGCGCAGTACTATCTCGGGTTCATGATGCTCATGGCGGCTTACTACATAATCGGAAACTCCCTCAATTCCACCGTAATCGGCGGAATATTCCCCGCAGGCGGCGATACGAAGTTCGGAATGATCTGCGATATAGTTACTCTGTGGTTCGTGATAGTTCCCATAGGAGCCATAGCGGCCTTTGTGCTGAAGCTCCCTGTGCTGGCGGTAGCTTTCATACTCACGCTGGACGAGTTCGTGAAGATATCTGCGGTATACAGGCATTACATGAAATTCAAATGGCTGAAGAACATAACGCGCTGATATAAGCAAAGCCCTGAAGCGGCCTTACCGTTTCAGGGCTGTTTTTATTTCTTTTTGCCTTCATGCTGTGAGATTATAAGCTTTATGGAGTCGTAGAGGTAAGGCTTGAGCTTTTCGAGGGAGCAGGGTTCGCTGTAGAGTATTGCTGAATAGCAGGTGGAGCTCACCAGCTCGATTATCATAAAGAGCATGATCTCGGGATCGCGGAACACGCAGGGAGCGTCCGCCAGCATTTTCTGATATACCGACGAAAAGTCCACGTCGTCCTCGGATACGGGAGAGGTTATGGCGTTCTTGAATATGCCCCAGCTCAGATTCTTGGAAATAAAGGTGAGCAGGGACTGGTTCTCGTTGAGCTGATTGACTATATTATCGACTATGCTTATTATCTTTTCCTCGAAGGGAAGAGCATCGAGCCTGTCGCCCAGCTCGCTGACGGCGTTCCTGAAAAGCTGACTGGACTTGTGGGACACGAGCTTGTTCCGTATATCGTACTTGTCCTTGAAATAAAGATAGAACGTACCCTTGGCAACGCCCGCCTTTTCGACGATGTCGGTTATGGAGGTCTTGCTGAAGCCCTTGGTGGTGAAGAATTCAAAAGCAGTTTTCAGAAGAGAGTTTTCCTTGAGTTTTTTGTTTATATCGACCTTGCCCATTTATACACACCTTTCCTGTAAATAATAGTTTTGCGGAGCAAAATCATGATTTGAGCCGTTAGCCATTAGCAATTAGCCTATTGTAAGGGCGCACAATGTGCGCACCCTCAAATGCTGCAAAGCTGCTTTCCTGACAGCTAAAGGCTAAGGGCCAAAGGTTTCATAATAATTATAGTCCGAAAAAACAGGGCTGTCAAGTGAATAAAAATGACCAACGGTCATCGTTTTTTGCAGAGCGGAATTGTGCAAGTCTACAAAATTATGACTAAAAGTCATTTTTATCCTGCTTTATAGTTGACTAACGGTCATTTTTGCAATATACTATGTAATAACAGGAATCATCTTACAGGAAAGGACAGGTAATATGCTTAAATTCGGAGAATGGACAGCCAGGCACAGGGTTCTGATACTTATCATCGGGATACTTCTTCTCATACCCGCTGCCTTCGGCTATGTCAATACCAGGGTCAATTACGATATACTCTCGTATCTGCCCAAGGATATAAATACCATGAAGGGGCAGGACATACTCAAGGAGGAGTTCGGGCAGGGCGGCTTTTCACTGGTAATGGTGGAGGGCATGAGCGACAGGGAGGTGGCAGAGACTGCCGACAGGATCTCCGGGATAGACCACGTTGCCGATGTGCTGTGCTATCAGTCCCTGACGGGGTGCAGTATCCCCGCAGAGGTGCTCCCGACGGATATACATGACTTCTTCAGCAAGGACGGCAATACCATGATGGCGGTGTTCTTTGATGACACTACCTCGGCGGACGCCACTCTCGACGCGGTGGCACAGATGAGAAGGATCACCTCGGAGCAGTGCTTCATCAGCGGAATGTCTGCCATAACCCTCGACATGAAGGAGCTCACACAGAGAGAAACGCTGATATATGCGGTCATTGCCGTGATACTCACAGGCATAGTGCTGACGCTGACCATGGATTCCTTCCTGATACCGCTGTTCTTCATGCTCAGCATAGGCTTTGCGGTGGTATGGAACTTAGGTACGAACGTATTTCTCGGCGAGATCTCATTTATAACACAGGCTCTTGCAATGGTGCTCCAGCTGGGAGTTACCATGGATTACTCCATATTCCTGTGGCACAGCTACAAGGAGCAGCAGAAATACTTCCCGGACAGCAGGGAGGAGGCTATGGCTCATGCCATAGCGGCGACCATAACCTCGGTAGTGGGCAGCTCCTTCACAACAGTGGCGGGCTTCCTTGCGATGTGCTTCATGACCTTTACCCTCGGACTTGATCTTGGAATAGTAATGGCAAAGGGCGTAGTCTGCGGAGTTATCGCCTGTGTAACGGTGCTTCCCTCAATGATACTCATATTTGACAAGGCTATAGCGGCGACCTCGCACAGGGACTTCCTTCCCTCGTTCAGGCGCACCTCCTCTTTTATAGTGAAGCATTCATGGGTGTTCCTGACGGCTGCGGTGATGATACTTATCCCCGCAGTCTACGGCAGCAGTCATTACGGGGTTTACTATAAGCTGGACAGCACCCTCCCCAAGGATCTTGCAAGCGTCACAGCAAATACAAAGCTTGCCGAGGAGTACGATATGAACAGCACCCATATCCTTATGGCGGATTCGGACATGAGCGCAAAGGACGCCGACAAAATGCTCGGCGAGATGAAAAAGGTCGACGGAGTAAAGTATGCCATAGGCTTCAATTCTCTTGTGGGATCCGCGATACCCGAGGAAGTGATACCCGAGGAGCTTAAAAGCAGGCTCAAAAGCGAGGACAGACAGATAATGCTGATAGGCTCGGAGTACGAGGTAGCCTCCGACGAGGTCAACGCACAGATAACTAAGCTGAATGAGATCGCCGCAAGGTACGATGCGGACAGTATGCTCATCGGAGAGGCTCCCGCCACAAAGGACCTGATAAGCATAACCGACAGGGACTTCAGAATAGTCAATTTCCTTTCCATAGCGGCTATATTCCTTATAATCGCCTTCACCTTCAGGTCGGTATCCCTGCCTGTGATACTTGTATCGGTGATAGAGCTGGCGATAATGATAAATCTTGGCACAGCCTTCTATACGGACTCGAGGCTGTCCTTCATAGCTCCTATAGTAATAGGCACAATACAGCTCGGAGCAACTGTGGATTATGCTATACTTATGACCACCAGATACCGTGCGGAGCGCAGCGGCGGCAGGGATAAAAAGGAGGCCGTGGGGATAGCTCTCGGCACTTCCGTCAAGTCAGTAATTACCTCGGCGCTCGGCTTCTTCGCCGCTACCGTAGGAGTTGCGCTGTATTCGGATATAGGTCTTATCTCGGAGCTCTGTATGCTCCTTGCAAGGGGCGCTCTCATATCCATGGCGGTAGTCATCACCGTTCTGCCATCAATGTTCATGGTATTCGACAAGGTGATATGCAGGACCAGCGCGGGATTTCTTCCCAAGGATCACAGGGGCGGAAAACACCGCCGTATTTTCAGAACAGCTTGAAAAGGAGAGATAGATATGAAAAAGGCAGGCAGAATAATGGCAGCTGTAATGGCAGTTGCGGTCTCGGCAGGAGCAACAGGCTCCATAGCATATGCAAAGAACGGCAGACAGCAGGAGAACGCTGTCGGGGACGCTTCTGCGGACAGTGAAAGGAAAAGCGAAAGGACTTCCAACGGAGAGGCAGCCTATAAGGACGAGACAGTGTACGTTCTTTGCAATAACGATTCCTCGGTAAAGAAGGTAGTCGTCAGCGACTGGCTGAAGAATGCTCCCGCACTCACCAGCATTTCCGATATTTCCGAGCTCAGCAACATAGTCAACGTAAAGGGCGACGAACTGTTCGAGGCGGACGGCAAAAAGCTCCGCTGGGACGCGGACGGCAGCGATATATACTACAAGGGAAGCTCTGACAAGGAGCTGCCCGTGGACGTCACCATGGAATACTTCCTTGACGGCGTAAAGGTGCAGCCCGAAAGCATTAAGGGAAAAAGCGGCCATCTTGTTATCCGCTGGACATATAAGAACAGGCAGAAGGTCACAAAGCTCATAAACGGCAGGAGCAGGGATATTTATGTTCCTTTCATGGCTGCAAGCGCGGCTGTCCTCAGCACGGACAAATACCTCAATGTGGAGGTGACAAACGGACGTGTCATTTCCGACGGAGAAAAGCTCATAGTTGTGGGCATTGCCTTTCCGGGACTCGGCGAGAGTCTCGACCTCAGCGGTATAGAGGGGCTTGAAGCGGATATTCCCGACAGCTTCGAGCTCTCGGCAGACGTAAAGGACTTTGAGATGAGCGATTCTGTTACAGTGGTATCCAACGAGATATTCTCACAGCTGGATATTGACGAAAAGGCCGATCTCACGGAGCTCAAGGCAAAGATCGGAGAGCTGAGCGACGGAGCAAGAAAGCTTACCGACGGTACAGCAGCATTGTATGAAGGTGTGAAGAAGCTCAGCGGCGGCACAGGAGAACTCACAGGCGGTATCGACAAGCTCCTTGCGGGCTCGTCGGAGCTGAAAAACGGTGCGGCAGAGCTGGACGGCGGAGCCAAGAAGCTGGCAGGGGGAGCAAAGACCCTTTCGGATTCCGCAGGTACCTTTGAGGCAGGTCTTGGCAGTGCAAAGGAGGGCTCGGCTAAACTGAGGGACGGCATAGCTCAGGTCAGCGGCGGCGCTTCACAGCTGGCTGACGGGCTTGGCAGCGCAAAGGAGGGCTCTTCGGCACTTACCGGCGGCTTCGGACAGGTCTCCGAGGGAGCGGCAGCTCTCAGCAGCGGCCTGAGGGACGCAAAGGCGGGCTCAGACACTATGACGGAGGGCTTCAGGCAGGCAGACGAGGGTGCGGCAGCTCTCAGAGCAGGCATGGATACTCTTTCCGGAGGTATGGGCGCTCTTACAGAGGGCAGCGCAAAGGTAAAGGACGGCTCCGCTCAGCTTTCTGACGGCGCGGCAGCTCTCAGCACTGGAGCATCACAGCTCAGCGGGTCTGCGGGACAGCTCTCGGCAGGCATAAGCGGAGCAAGAGACGGCGCGGACAGCCTTTCAGAGGGTATTGCAGGCGCAAAGGCAGGGGCAGAGCAGCTTACTGCGGGCGCAGGAGCTCTCAGCGAGGGGGCTGCACAGCTCGGCGACGGTATCGCACAGGCAGGGGCTTCACTTGATACGACCATAGCTGCCAACGAGCAGGCTCTTGCAGCCTTGCAGGCATTGTATCAGCAGTCTCCCTCACAGGAGCTTGCTGCTGCCATAGGTGCTCTGAAGCAGACCACAGAGGGCCAGAAGCAGATCGCAGCGGCTTTGAAAGAGGGAGGCGCTCTCAGTACAGGTGCGGCTTCCCTCAAAGAGGGAGCCCTGCAGCTCAACGGCGGTCTCGGTCAGCTCAGCAACGGTCTTGAAACGGCACAGAACGGTGCGGCAGCTCTCAGCAAGGGAATGGAAACTCTTGACGGCGGCGGAAAGGCTCTTGCTGCGGGAGCAGACAGGCTTTCGGGCTCTGCGGCAAAGCTTGCGGAGGGTGCAGACGGTCTCAGCAGCGGAGCGGCTTCGCTGGACAGCGGCATCGGCGCTCTTGCAGGGGGCAGCGGCAGTCTTATAACAGGTCTTGAATCCCTTATAAATGGAATTGAACAGCTCAGCGGCGGCAATACCGAGCTCAACAAGGGCCTCGGCAGACTTTCCGCGGGAGCGGCAGATCTCAGCGGCGGTATCGGCAAGCTGTACGACGGCGCTTCCGCACTGGACAGCGGTATTGCTCAGCTGTCACAGGGTTCTCTTACTCTTAAAGGTGGCCTCGGTCAGCTTGGTACGGGTGCGGCAGAGCTTGACGGCGGCCTTGCAAAGCTTTACGGGGGAAGCACACAGCTCAGCGGCGGCGCAAGGATCCTTTACGAGTCTGTAGAGCAGCTCAGCAGCGGTGCGGGCAGGCTCTCGGGCGGCTCTGCGGAGCTTTACAGCGGTATCGGCACACTGAAAAGCGGCGGCAGCACCCTTGCGGAGGGCGTGAAGAAGCTGGAAAGCGGTGCAAGAGAGCTTGACGAGGGAATGATAAGGTTCAGCGACGATGGCATATCCGTAATTACGGGAGCCGTGAACGAAAGTCTTCCCGGGCTGCTGGACAATCTCAGGGCGCTGAGGGAGGCTTCCTGTGAGTATAACAGCTATTCGGGCATATCAGAGGATATGAACGGCAGCGTTAAGTTCATCTATATCGTTGACGGCACCAAGTAAGTGAATAGTTTTTAGTGCTTAGTGAATATTAAAAGCCATAGTATTTCAGAATACTATGGCTTTTTCGTTATTAGGCCTTTATTTTTTGAATACCATATTGCATCTGTCCCATTTTTCGTCCTTGAAGGCAAATGCATCGGGAGTTATACGCCTTTCGGTGAAGCCTGCACTTTCGTAGCATTTACGTGCTCTTTCGTTTACGCTGAACACGTTGAGCTGTACCGCGTCCGCTTTCAGTATCTCGAAGCAGTACTTTGCGGCAAGCTTTATCATTTCCTTTCCGAAGTCCTTACCGCGCTGTTCGGGGTCAATGATAACGAATGCCAGCATAGCTTCGTTGGTTTCATTATTCACGCCGCAGCATATAAAGCCCACAACCGTTCCGTCGTCTGTTGCGGCAACGAAAGGGCAGTCCCCGTGCTTTTCGTACATATCCGCAAGGAACCGGTCAAAAGCGGTCTTTTCAAGAGGATAGGGAGCATGATTCGCGCTCCACATTGCATTTGTTCTTTCGTCTGTTACCCAGTTTTTTATTGCGTCGAAATCGTGGCTCGGTATGTATGGTCTTAATCTCATGGTAACACCTCTTTGGCTAATGCACAATTCATAATTAAAAATGTAGGTGGCTGGCGTTCTCGACAGCCCGATAGTTTTACTGAAATTATGGGACGTCGGGGACGCCAACCCCTACAAAAAGGTCATTTAACATAATTACGTAATATACGAGCGGATAATATCCGCCCCTACTAATTACTGATCACTATGCACTAATCACTAATCACTAATCATTTACTTCTTTGAAGAAGCTCTCTGAAATGCCTTCACTATCTCAACGACAGGTACTATGCAGGCGCCTGCGAGGAATGCCCAGAGATAATTCATACCCGAAAGAGAAACCAGTGAGAACATATTTCTCAGTGCAGGGATAAAGAGTACGGGTACGGTCAGTATTGCTGAGAGCAGGATAGCTCCGATAAGCACCTTGTTGTGCTTCTTCATTGTGAATATAGAGCCTCTGAGGCTTCTCATATTCCATGAGTGGAGCATTTCACATACACAGAGGGTAATGAATGCCATTGTTGTGCCTGCCGCAGGAGAGGTCTGCGAACCGATAAGATATGAAACAAAGGTAAGTGCTGCAATAACTGTGCCCTGCCACAACAGATTAATTCCGAGACCGTCGGAGAAGATGTGTGAATTGCTGCTTCTTGGCTTACGTGACATGATACCCTGCTCAGCAGGCTCCATGCCGAGAGCTATTGCAGGGAAGCAGTCCGAGATAAGGTTTATCCAGAGCAGGTGCACCGGGCTGAATATGCTCTTGCCGCCGCCGATGAACAGTGTTGCTGCAAGTATGCAGAGAACCTCGCTGAGGTTGCTGGAGAGCAGGAACTGTATAGCCTTGCGGATATTGTCGTAGATACGTCTGCCCTCCTCGACAGCGCCTACAATGGTTGCGAAGTTGTCGTCGGTGAGCACCATGTCAGCGACGTTCTTTGTAACGTCTGTACCTGTGATACCCATGCCAACGCCGATATCAGCGCTCTTGATAGACGGAGCGTCGTTTACGCCGTCACCCGTCATGGCTGTTGTCATGCCCTTTTTGCGCCATGCGTTTACTATACGCACCTTGTGCTCGGGCTGAACTCTTGCGTATACGCTGTAGTCGCCGACGTGCTCGTTGAATTCGTCGTCGGGTATCTTTGAGAGCTCAGCGCCGGTGAGAGCCTGCTGACCCTTTTCAAGTATGCCGAGCTCCTTGGCGATAGCCACTGCTGTATCCCTGTGGTCGCCTGTTATCATAACGGGACGTATTCCCGCTGTGCGGCAGAGCCCGATAGCGTCCTTTACCTCGGGACGGACGGGGTCTATCATGCCTGTCATGCCTATGTAGATAAGGTCGTGCTCAAGTCCTTCGGGAGATGTGTCTTTCGGCAGCTCGTCGTACTCGCGGTAAGCCGCAAGGAGAACTCTCAGCGCCTGATCCGCCATTTCCTTGTTGCGGCGGAGTATCTCAAGCCTGTCGGACTCGGTCATTATGCGGACTCCGCCCTCCTTGTACATATGGGTGCAGTTCTTCAGCACCTCGTCGGGAGCGCCCTTGGTGTACTGTATATAGCCGCTGTCGGTCCTATGCACCGTGGACATCATCTTTCTCAGCGAGTCGAAGGGAGCCTCTGCAACTCTCGGAGTCGCAGCTTCAAGCTCGTATTTTTTAAGTCCGCACTTGTGGGCGTAAGCTACCAGAGCAGCCTCTGTAGGCTCGCCTGCAACGGTATCGTCGGAATTGAGCTGTGCGTCGCAGCAGAGCGCCATAGCCTTTGCAAGGAGCTCCTTATTGTCGGTGTTCTCATGAACTACCGTCATCTTGTTCTGTGTGAGGGTACCTGTCTTGTCGGAGCAGATGACCTGTGCGCAGCCCAGAGCCTCAACGGCTGTAAGGCGGCGGATAATAGCTCCGCGCTTTGACATATTGGTAACGCCTATGGAAAGGACTACCGTAACAACTGCGGCAAGTCCCTCGGGGATAGCCGCAACTGCAAGGCTGACAGCTATCATGAACGAGTCAAGAAAGCCGGGAAGAGTGATGGTACCGTTCTTCACCAGCATCTGCAATACGTTTATACCGAGTATAATAACGCAGATGACAAGGACTGCTACGGAGAGTATCTTGCTGAGCTGGTCGAGGCTCTTCTGCAAAGGAGTCTCATCGTCGTCAGCCTCTGCGATAGCTCCTGCTATCTTGCCCATTTCGGTCTTCATGCCCGTAGCGACTACAACTGCCTCGGCACGGCCGTAGGCGATGCTGCTGCCCATGTAGAGCATATTCTTTCTGTCGCCGAGAGGTACCTCCTCACCCGTGAGGACGTCGCTGTCCTTTTCGCAGGGAACGCTCTCTCCTGTCAGAGCGGATTCCTCCGCTTTAAGAGCGGCAGCTTCTATTATACGGCAGTCCGCAGGGACATTGTCGCCTGCCTCGAGAGCTATCACGTCGCCGGGTACGAGCTCAGAGCTGGGTATGACTACCAGCTCTCCCGAGCGGTATACCTTGCTCTGTGCGGCACTCATGGCCTGTAATGCCTCGATAGCGGATTCCGCTTTGTTTTCCTGATATACACCGAGAACAGCGTTTGCAAGCACCACGAACAGGATTATGAATACGTCCGCATCAAGCTTGCCCTCGGAGATGATACCCGTTATGGCCGAGATCACCGCAGCCGCAATGAGAACGATTATCATCGGATTCTTGAACTGTTCTATGAACCTTGCCAGAAGCGTGGGCTTAGGCGGTTCGTCAAGCTTGTTCTGTCCTATCTTTTCAAGACGCTTTTCCGCCTCTTCGGCGGTAAGTCCCGCGGAAGAGCTCTCCACTTCCTTAAGAACGGCGTCAACGGATTCAAGATAATGTTTCATATTAACCCTCCAGATCTGTCTGCAATGCTTTGAAAGAAAGCGGCTCATCCCGCTTTTTTGCACTACTAAACAGATAATATTTTATCATTTACGGCGAAAAAAGTCAAGATATTTAGGTGTTACAGCGGTGAAAGCACGGTGATGAAACAGTGAAAACCCGCTATGCGCAAAAAGATAGAAAGGCAGCCCGTTCCCTCTGATGAAACGGGCTGCCTTTCCGGGAGCTGAAGCGGAACTCCCATATATGAAAAATCACTGTATGATCTTACCTGGAAACAAGCAAATGAAGGAAATTCTGATTTGCTATTGAACTTTCAAAAGGTTTTTTAAGAGATGGTTATTTTTAAGAGAGATTTTTATGAAAGCGTTATGGATTCACTGTTTGTTCCGCATAAGTAACTGCATACGAATGATCATCATCGAAAAAGAATGCTTTTGCCTTTTGTTCTCGTACAGCCTGAGAACAGGCGGATATTTTTTCCTGTTCAGGGACTCTGACAGATAAGTGCTGTATTATTTCTGAGATGCTTTTTACGGAAACGGGCATAATGCTGTCAGTACAAAGCAGTCATGATCCCTTTCCTGAATCCTGAGTCCGCTCAGGGGGTTAGGTTCGCCGCCCGAAAAGGTGACTGCTTATAGTATTTTGCCTGCCCGATCGATCAGTTGTCGGATCTGCTGCTGGGTATAATGCGGATCAGTTAGTGCATCTTTTACTGGATCATGCCGTAACGGCAAGGGTGGGATTTTTGAAGGATATGCTTTTCTTGGATAGGAGAATATCATGTAAAGAATCAGGTTAATAATTGTATATCGTGTATATTCTGAGGAAAAATCAAGATCTGTTGATATGTAATTTGATCGGTTAGAATTTTCTGAGTTTTTTCAGGTCTTTTGGGGGGATAGGCTGGTTTAACCACCATACGCAGGCTGAATTTGCATTCTGCTCTGCTGCCTTCACCGATCTTGCTACAATTGTTTTTATAAGCATTGTCTTGACAGGATTCTGAGATTTCTTCATTGGAAAATACCTCCATCATACATGATATAAGCGGACACCTTCGGGACGACGCCTAATATTATTATATTTCTGACGGCGAAAAAGTCAATACGTTTGCACTAAACGCCGATTATTTGCATTTTTATATTGAAAACAGCACTGCCGGTCAGTAAAAAACGATCTGACAGCGCTGTTATTTTAATTATTGTCGGGTATGGGGATAAGCACCTCTGTTATGAATTTATTGTCCTCGGTATGGGCTATGAAGCTGCCGTTGTACTTCTCCACGGCGCCTCTTACATTGGTAAGGCCGAGGCCCGAATGGTACTTCTTTGTGGTCCTGAATTCCTTGCCGTCGCTGCTGTCCACCTTCAGGAAGGTATTCTCGACGTAGATGAAAACGAAGTAATTCCTTCGCGTTATGGAAAGCCATACGTAGCGTTTGTTCTCCGGGAGCTCCCCGCAGGCCTCGAAGGCGTTGTCGAGAAGATTTGAGAATATCGTGGTTATATCGAGATTGGAAATAAAGTCGATATTGGTGAACTCGGCGTCAACCCGGAACTTCACCTTCATGCTGTCGGCTGTCTCCATTTTGTTGTTGATAACGACGGTAAGGATAGCGCTGTCGCATTCAAAGCGCGGGACAAGCTTGTCCAGCTCTGCGTTGAGGAGATCCTTGTAGCGCTCGGCTTCGTCGGTTTTGTTGGCGTTGATAAGTCCGTCAAGAGAGGCGATATGCTTTCTTACGTCGTGGATTATGCGCCTTGAGTTGTTGTATTTCTCGTTGAGCTCGCTGTAGGCGCTGAGCTGCATCATTGACTGCTGCGTTACCAGCTCGAGCTCCTTCTCGGTCCTGTATGACTTTGAGATCTTTTTCATAAGGTAGGTGAGATACAGGTCTATGGCAAGGAAGGCCAGCAGTATCACCGTCACCTTGTAGCGCTCGGTGGTCTTGACTATCATTTCGTTGAGGAAGTTCAGGATAGCTATCTCGCCGACGATGAGTCCCAGGAACATCAGCAGCTCCTGAGTGCGGATATTGTTAATGCCCGTACCCGAGAATATAAGTATCAGTATCTTTGTTATGGCTATCATGAATATCCATGCAAGGACCGTTGCCGCCGCTCTGAGGTACAGATCCTCCTTGATGACGGTAAGGTTATCGACCTTGGTTATGACCGCCATGAGGAATACGGCAAGGACCTCCATTATCAGCATTACAAAGAGGAAGACCGCGTCAAAGATCAGGAAGCTCCTTCCGTCCACCTTGTAGAACAGCAGATTTATAAGCAGCATTGAAACGAAGGAGTATGTAAAGTTGAGAACAGTCTCAAAATGTACGCCTATCAGTGCCATTATGACAGCAGAAGCAGCCATCACGGAGAGCTGGAGCAGAAGAGGCCGTTTTTTTGATGTGTATAGTTTTTCAAATAAAACAAAGGCGTATGAATGAAAAAGTACCGAGGAGATAAGCTGTATAATAAATAGTTCCATATTTTACCCCTGTCTGATGTAGGTTTTGATGAAGCGACTGAATTCGTTCTGGAAATCCTTCAGCTTTTTCTGTGCCACGGGAACCTCCAGACCGTTTGTTGTGAATAGTGAAAAATTGTTTAGTTTATCGATGTGCTCCATATTGACTATGAAGCTTTTGTGGGGGGATACGAAGCTCTCCGAGCTGACAAGGCTGAAAACGTCGGAAAGACTTCCTCTTATGCGGTATTTCTCCGATTTTGTATAGACGGTTATCCTGCGGTTGCCCGTATACTCAAAGACGTAGATATTCCTGAGGCTGAGCATGAGGGGACCGTCCTCGCCCTTGAGCTGTATCACCGCATCGGTCTCCTGCCTTTCGGAAAGGTAGCGTGAAAGCTCGCTGAGGACGTTCATTATCCTCTCCTTCTTGAAGGGCTTTACCACAAAGTCGAAGGGGTGCACGGAATAGCTCCGCAGAGCGAATTCGGAATGGTTGGTGACGTATACTATCCTTGCACGCTTATCCATCTGTCTGAGCTGCTGGGCTGTTTTGAGACCGTCGATACCGCTCATCTCGATGTCGAGGAATATCAGGTCAAAGCTCTGGCTGGTCTCAAGGAGCCTTTCGCCGCAGGGAAAGCTCTGCACGTCGTATTCTATTGAGTTTTTTTCGCTGTATTCGGCTATGAACTCTCTGAGGGAACTGATTATGTTCTTATCATCGTCGCAAACAGCTATTTTTATCATGAGATCTCTCCTTTCATCTTGTTTATCCTGCCTGCCGTCAGCAGTACTGCCGTGAAAAAGACTGCAAAGGAAGCGGAGAACATCTGGCGGTGGAGCTTCAGGGCTCCGAGTACCGCCGCCGCCGCTACGGCAAGAGTGACTACTGCCAGGGAGCGCATACGGAATACCCTTAGCTCGGCTTCGTCAAAGGATTTTTCGGGAGCTGCAACAGGTGCGAGCGCTATGATTACGGCGGTCCCCGCGGAAAGCATGAAAACTGACGTATAGCCTGCAAGGCTTTCGGGGAGCAGCTTTACTGCCGCTATCAGTGCTGCAAACAGCATTACAGAGAATATGACGCAAGCTATACGGCTCCTTGCATGATAGCCGCCGCAGCAGCGTCTGAGAGGAGGGTACAGCAGTATGAAAACGATGAATTCCGAGACCATATGCGTCGCAAATGCAATGACCAGCATAGCCGCGGTGACAAGCGCCTTCATGAGCATCAGTTCGAGCCCGTAACGGACTATCTCGCGGTCATCGTCTCCTATCCACCCACTGGCGATGAGCCGCGTCATTATCAGATCCAGTAATTTCTCCATTATGATACCCTTCAAAATAAATATATCACATTAATTATACATTATAGTGTGAAAAAAATCAAGCATAATATTATACCGCGGGCATGATACGGAGTCCGGTTCACAGATATTTACGGGGATTGACTTTAGTCGGTGTAATGAGTTATAATGTTACTGTGATAATGCTGTAAGAGGTGATAAGAACGGTATGAAAAAAACAGTGTGGAAGCTGCTCGTGGTGCTGGGAGTTGTTATGCTGCTCTCGGCAGGCGGACTGTGCGTTTACAATATGAGAGAGAGCAGCGAGGCCTTCCGCAGATCCCAGGAGGTGCTGGGTGAGCTGAAGGACATCATACCCGAGGCTCCTCCTCCGACGGAAAAGCCCTCAGAAGCGGTGCAGCCGCCCTCAGAGGATCTTTTCGCACCCTATGAGGAAGCGACAGAGGCTCCGCCCGAGCCTATGGGAACGGTAATGGTGGACGGCAGGTATTACTGCGGCTATGTCACCCTGTCCTCTCTCGGTATAGAGCTGCCCGTGACGGACAGCTGGAGCTATGAAAAGCTGAAGTATTCCCCCTGTCTGTACAGCGGTACCGCAGAGGGCCGTGATATGATAATCGCCGCCCATAATTTCAACAGCCATTTCGGCAGGATAAAGGAGCTCTCTCAGGGAGATGTGCTTTGGTTCACCGATGTGGACGGCGTAAGGACGCGGTATGTCGTGAGCTACACCGAGACCGTTCCGGGCACCGATATTGAGCATATGCGCGATGGCGGCGGAAAGGACTGGGATCTGACGCTGTTCACCTGTACTCTCAACGGTCAGAGCAGGGTAGCCGTCAGGGCAGTCATAGACAGCGGGCAGGGAGAAGCATGATCTTCTCCCTTTGAATATATCCGAAAGGAGCAGGATATGCTTAAAAAGATACTAAGCGGCGAGGCCTGTGCGAAGTGCAGGCTCTGCTGCATATTTGACCGCTACGACGTATGGGAGACTCCTGTGTTCACGGAGGAGCTCTGTGAAAGGATAAAGGCGGTACGTCCCGATACCAGGTTCATATCCAAGGACGGCGGATACATATTCAGAGTTGAGGAGCTCAGGGGCGACGAGCTGTTCTCCTGTCCCGCGCTGACGGAAAAGGGCTGTATGCTCGGTGATGAGAAGCCCTTTGACTGCCGTATATGGCCGTACAGGATAATGGAGGTGGGCGGCAGACGCGCCATAACCTTCGCCTCCATATGCGACGAGCTCTATCACCGTCCCCTTTCACAGCTTGTGGACTTCCTGAAGGAGGGTCTTGCCGACGTTATCTTTGCATATGCGGACGAGCATCCCGAGATAGTCAAGCCCTATTACGAGGGCTATCCCGTGCTGCTATTTGAGAAAAAACCGTTATGATCTTTGCGCATAAGCGCAAAGATCAGTTGAGAATTAATGAGTTTGCTTTTCTCACATTATCTGAATCCGTCGCTATAACTTTCAACTCTCAATTCTCAACTCTCAGCTTTTTATCAGGTCTTGTCCTGATTTACGGAGAATATATCCGCCACCTCGGTAAGGGTTATATAGGCGAGAGGGTCTATCCTCTGTACCGTATCCTTCATCTTGATGACCTGGAAGCGGTTCACCACGAAATAGAGCACTGTGCGCTCCTCTCCCGAATATCCGCCTGTTGCCTTTATGAGAGTCATTCCGCAGCCGAACTGCGCCATAAGCTCCTTTTTTATCTCATCGGGGCAGGCTGTGATTATCATGGCAGCCTTTTCGCGCTGAAGTCCGTCAACGATATAATCCACGGTCTTGAGAGCCGCTCCGTAGGTCACTATGGAGTAAAGCGGCAGTATCCAGCTGTGTATTACGGCTCCGCATATGATGTAGAGTATCACATTGTAGGCCATAACGAAGGAGCCCACCGACAGTCCGAGTCGTTTTGAGAATATTACGGCCATTACCTCTATGCCGTCCATGGCTCCGCCGGAGCGTATGGCAAGACCGCTGCCGATACCGGATATGATTCCGCCGAAAAGGGCGCAGAGAAGCAGATCGGTGCCCGCAAGGGGGGACGCCAGACTCACGTCTATGGGCAGAACGCCGGTTATGAGCCACGACATGACGGAATACACGGCTACGGTATATATGGCGCAGAAGGTGAAGGTAACGCCCTGCTTTTTCAGTCCGTAGAGGAAGAGCGGTATATTGAGGATTATCAGGAACACTGAAAGCGACAGGGCGTCAGGGGTCACCTGCGCAAGCAGCATGGAGGTGCCTGATATGCCGCTGTCATAGAGCTTTACGGGCATGAGGAAAAGAGTTATGCCGAAGGCGTTGACGATTCCCGCCACAGTCAGCATGAATAAGCGGAAGGGGCTTATTTCCCTGATTATCCCGGATAATTTCTTCATAGTGTCTCCTTTTTTCGGTATTTTACAAAAAAGGAGCACTTTCTTCTGAAAAATGCTCCTTTGCACGATCACTTCTTGATCTTCTCGACGATGTCGCCTACAGTGTCCTTTACCTTTTCGATATTCTCCTTGGTAGCCACCTTGCTGACTAAATCCTTTGCCTTGTCAATGTTGTCCTTTGTAGCAACCTTGGAAACTGTCTTTTCGATCTTATCATCGGGAAGGTCGATACCTGTTTTTTTCTCGACCAGTTCAACTGCTTTTTTGATCTCCATAGGGGATACCTTCTTTCGTAAAAATTTGTACTTGTATTATACCACAGGACAGCGGAAAAATCAATAGGTTTTCGGTATTTACGGTGAGCGCACCCGGAAAAGCGCTGAAAACAGGCAATTGCAACTGACGATTGACAAATTGTAAAGCGGACTTGCTTGTGTGTAACCGCGGGAAATGATAGAATAAGACCATAGACTACGGGAAGAAATCCCGGGGAAAAATACATCGGAGGAAATATATATGATACTTGCAGACAAGATAATCGAACTCAGAAAAAGAGCGGGGATGTCACAGGAGGAGCTGGCTGAAAAGCTCGGAGTCAGCCGTCAGTCGATCTCAAAGTGGGAGGGCGCTCAGTCCACACCCGACCTTAACCGTATATTACAGCTGTCGGAGATATTCGGCGTAAGCACCGATTCATTATTGAAGGACACGGAGGAGCTTTCCGCAGGTGCGGACTCCTCGCGTGAGTCCGCAGATACGGAGCCGCCCCTGCGCAAGGTCTCAATGGAGGAGGCTCATCGCTTCCTTGAAGCCAACGAGAAGCGTTCAATGCTTATTCCGTGGGGTATAGCTCTCTGCGTGTGCAGCGTGCTACCTGTAGTACTTCTCGACATATCCGAACCGTTTCCGGAGGCGGAGGTTATACTGGGTGTGCCCATTATGCTCATAATGATAGCGGCTGCCGTGGCGATGTTCATAATATCCGGCAACAGGAAAAAGCCCTTTGAGTACCTTGAAAAGGAGGGCATAGATACCGAGTACGGAGTATCCGGCATGGTAACGGAGAAGAAGTCGAAGTATGAAGCAAAACACGTTTTATCACTCATAGCGGGAGTTGTGCTCCTCATAATCTCATTCATACCGGTGATACTGTTCGGCGAGCTCTTTGCCGACAGCAATACCGGAGAAGCCCTGTCACTTGCGTTCCTGTTCATAGCCATTGCCGCGGGAATCTTTCTGATAGTGCATTCCTGCGTCAAAATGGACGGCTACAGGAAGCTCCTCGAGGAGGAGGACTTCTCAAGGGACAAAAAGGCGCACAGAGGCAAGCCCTCACCTGCGGTGACCGTATACTGGTGTATAGTTACCGCCGCATATCTCGGTCTCAGCTTCATTACCAACGAATGGGGCAGGACATGGATAATATGGCCTGTGGCGGCAGTTCTTTCGCCTGTTGTGAGCATTATTTCCGCAAAGCTGAGCAATTAAGTTGACAAATCCCCCTTTTCGTGCTATAATCGGCGAAAAGGGGGCGTTTTTATGAGAAAAGACGAAAAGGACTTCATGAACTACGACGAGAACGGCGTTTATCCCGATGAAAAGCCTGAAAACGGGAATGAGCGCACCGTTTCCGACCTGATACTTTCGGCTGCGGTGCTGATACTGTTTTTCGGAACCATAGTCTATATATTTGTAATGGCAAGGCAGAACAAGGGCTGGAACGCAGCCTATGCGTTTTTCTTCCTTTTCCTCGGTGCAGGAGTTTTGGGCTTCCTGTCCGACCTCATACGGGATAAAAGGGACAATCTCCTGAACTGTCTTGTTCCCATAGGCATAGGCGTCGCAGGTATTGCGGCGGTAAGGGTATTCCATGTGGGCGGCGACAGTTCAAAGTTTCTGCTTGTGAAGTGCTTTGCCTACGGGATACCGCTGTTTTTTGCGGCTATGGGAGCGGTGTACACCGCAAGGTACGCAGGGTATCATCTGTCCTCAAAGGATAACTGCACGGAGCCCGTTACGGCCCGGTGCATAAAGGCCATAACCGTTTCCACCAGCAGGAACGGAACCCTGACGAGCCTGAAATACCAGCCGCGTTACGAATATGAATATGACGGCATAACCTACAGGCGCACAGGCGGAAAGACCAATTACGTCCGCGAAAAGGGTCAGGAATACGAGATACTTGTGGATCCCTCGAAGCCCTCGGTGTTTCTTGATCCCGAGGCCGAGAAAAGCGGTATCGGCAGTGTGACAGGCCATTTCCTGCTTATGGTCGCATTTCCCCTTGCTCTGATGATGATTTTTGCTTATTGTTTCAGGATAGCGGGAATATGACGTCGTAAAACGAACAATAATAAAAAGGCAGTTCCTTTGCGGAACTGCCTTTGCTGTCCTTATCAGAGCTTGTTCTTCTCTTCCTCGATGAGCTTCAGGAGGTCGTCAACGGACATATCCGCAGCCTTCTTCTTGCGCTCGTTGTGGTCGCTCTTGCTTATAATATCGGAAATATCCGGCGTACTTCCGCTCTTCGGCTTTGGAGCCGCAGCTGAGGGAGCGGACTGGCTTCTCAGAGGAGTTGTCTTTGGAACGTCGTTCCTTGACATCTCAGCCAGCTGGCTCTTGGAGAGTATGCCTGTATTGTCTGTGACAGGCTCGGGAGCTGCCTGCTGTATAGGAGCTGTGGAGGACTTGATATTGAAGGTGCCTGTGCGCTCTGTATCGGCGCTCTTGCGGAGCATTTCCTCCCTGAGCGCGTCTGCTGTGGGAGCCGTTGAGGACGAGCCGCCCATATTCTTTGCGGCAAAGGTGCTCTCGGCGCTGCGCTGAGCCTTGAACTGCATGGTGCGCTCCTTCTCCTTCTGGTAGGGAGAATCGGGATTTACCTTTTTCTGACTGAAATTCTCCGCAATGGACATCTTCTTGCGTTCGAGCTCGTTGTTGGGCTGGATCTCCTGAGAAGGTTCAAAGAGAGGATTTGCTGACTTGTCGTGAGCGTTCTTTCTGCTCTCGGATATTGCTCTTTCTTTTTCCTGCTCGTCGTACTCATAGAAGTCGAACTCTTCATCATCGTCGCCCTTTGAGGAAGCGAGCTTTGCGATGAGGAATATAACGAGGAGTACGCAGGGGAGCACCAGCAGAGCAAGTATGCCCTTGATGCTCGAAGCGAAGGTTATGAGGGAACCCAGCTCGACGCTCTGTGTATAGCCTGTGCAGAGAGCAGCTATCTTGTCCTTTGTGATGGACTCCTCGCTGCCCACGTTGGCGGCGTCTGCGGTGGTGTATCTTGTTCCGTCCTCAGCCTCAACGATATCGTAAATGCTGAGCACCTTGAGGGTATTGGGGTCCGCTGCGGGGTAGCAGAGGACTATATCTCCCTTGGATATTGAGAGATTCTTCGCGTCGGGAGCGAGGAGAGCTGCTCCCTCGGTAACGTTGTCGCCCATATTGTCGGATGCTTTGACGATGTATACGTAGCGGCCGAAGAGCTTGGGAGTCTTGCCGCCGGAGAAGCATATATTGACAAGGATCGAAAGTACGATCAGAACTATACAAATTACTATCAGAACGAATTTCAGTATTGAGAAGCGTTTTTTCTTTTCCATAAACATCACCTTTTCAGTTTCTTTTTGTTGTCTTTTGTTATTCTACACTTTTCTGCGGCTCATATCAAACCGCTTTTATATTATATCACACAATAATACAAATTTCAAACATTTTCTCAGTTTATTCTTTTTAAGCCATTATTTTTCGTTTTTATGCACAAATCGGGATTTGTTTTTAGGTTAATGTGCACAAGGGCAAAAACTGGCAAAAACAGGCGTTTCCGCGGAGTTTTCGGCGGATTTCCGCAATATAGAAAATTAGTGGACAAATATTTGTTGAAATATACACTTGAAATATCCTTTAAATCATAGTATAATATGAAATATATACCGCTTGTAGAATATCTTCTCCTCATTTGGCGAAAGCCCGTAGGCACACGGGTTAAAAATTTATACAAACGGTAATAAAGCCGCTCCTGCGGCAGAATGGAGATAAGTTATGGCTACAAAAAAAGCAAATCCTCTTATGGACAGGATCAAGGAAGAGTTTCCGAGAAAGCTCCAGCTTTTGTACAGCGTTTCTCCTGAGGAAGCCTCCGACAAGCAGGTCTACCATGTTCTTTCTTCGATAATCGTGGAAATACTCGGTGCAAAGAGGCAGAGCTTCATCAATCACACCTACTCGGTGGGAGGAAAACAGGTCTATTATCTTTCTATGGAGTTCCTTATGGGACGCTCGCTGAAAACGAGTCTCTATAATCTCGAACTTGCCGACGGCGTAAGGACTATGCTGAAGCAGTACGACATCAATCTTGACAAGATATACGAACATGAGCCCGACGCGGGTCTCGGAAACGGCGGTCTCGGCAGACTTGCAGCCTGCTATCTCGACGCGCTGGCTACCACGGGCTTCCCCGCTATGGGATATTCCCTCTGCTATGAGTACGGTATATTCCAGCAGAAGCTGGAGGACGGCTGGCAGACGGAGCTTCCCGACAACTGGCTTCCCGGCGGCTCGGTATGGCTGGTGCCCAAGCCCGAGCTTTCGATAGATATACACTTTGAGGGCGATCTTCAGGAATACTGGGACAATCAGTATCACCACATCTCCCTTGTGAATTACAATACGGTAGTGGCTACGCCCTACGATATGTACGTTTCGGGCTACGGCAGCGAGGGAGTATCCGTGCTCCGTCTTTGGTCTGCCAAGGCTCCCAGCTTTGATATGGAGATGTTCAACAAGGGCAACTACGACAGCGCTCTTGCGGGAAACTCCATTGCCAACGCCATATCAAAGATACTCTACCCCAACGACAACCACCTGGAGGGCAAGAGCCTCCGTCTCCGTCAGCAGTACTTCCTGTGTGCGGCTTCCGTGGGCGATATAGTTAACAACCACATGAACGTTTACGGAACTCTTGAAAACCTTGCGGACAAGGTGGCTATCCACATAAACGACACCCACCCCACCCTTGCGATACCCGAGCTCATGCGCATACTCCTTGACGACTGCGGCTACAGCTGGGAAAAGTCATGGGACATCGTTACCAAGACCTTTGCCTATACGAACCATACAGTTATGGCAGAGGCTCTCGAGAAGTGGGACGTGAACCTTGTGAAGACAGTTATTCCGCGCATATTCTCTATCATTGTGGAGATAAACAACCGCTACTGCCAGTCTCTCATGGAGAAGAACGGAGGCGACAGTGCAAAGACCACCCGTATGTCCATAATCAAGGACAATCAGATACACATGGCAACTCTCTGCGTGGCAGCTTCGCACAGCGTAAACGGCGTATCCAAGCTCCATTCGGAGATAATAAAGGAATCGGTGTTCCGCGACGAGTACGAGTATACTCCGAACAAGTTCAAGAACGTAACCAACGGCATAGCCTACAGAAGGTGGCTGTATCAGTCCAACGAGGGACTTACGGAGCTGCTTAAGGAGACTATCGGTCCCAAGTTCATCAAGGACGGCGCCGAGCTGGAGAATTTCAGGAAGTTCGAGAACGACGAGACTGTCCTCGGAAAGCTCATGGACGTTAAAAAGGCCAACAAGGAGGCCTTTGCTAAGTATGTGAAGAACAGCTCGGACATCATACTCAATACAGACAGTATTTTCGACGTTCAGGTAAAGCGTCTCCACGAATACAAGAGACAGCACCTCAACGTTATGAATATCCTTACGGACTATGCGTATCTGCTCAATGATCCCGACGCGCCCTTTACTCCCAAGACCTATATCTTCGCGGCAAAGGCGGCTCCGGGCTACTATCTTGCAAAGCAGATCATAAAGATGATATGGGCTATATCCGAGGAGATAAGGAAGAACCCGAGGATAAGCCAGAAGCTGTCCGTAGTGTTCCTGGAGAATTACTGCGTTACCCTTTCCGAACACCTCATGCCGGCTTCGGACGTTTCCGAGCAGATCTCACTGGCAGGCACGGAGGCTTCGGGCACGGGCAATATGAAGCTGATGCTCAACGGCGCTGTGACTCTCGGTACTCTTGACGGAGCAAACATCGAGATCAAGGAGGCCTGCGGAGACGACAATATCGTCATCTTCGGCATGACCACTCCTCAGGTGAACGAGCTCAGGGCAAGGGGCTACAATCCCGTGGACTACTACCACAATGACGGCAGGATACACGACGCTGTCGAGCGTATGTACCACGGCATAAACGGCTGCACCTTCAATGATGTGGCAAACTCGCTCAAGGACAGGGATCCCTATATGGTATTTGCCGATTTCGACAGCTACAGGAACGCTCAGCAGTACATTACCGACTGCTACAACGACAAGCTGAAGTGGGCAAGGATGTCCCTCAACAATATAGCAGGCGCAGGTATCTTCTCGGCAGACCGCGCCGTTACGGAATATGCCGACAATATCTGGTATTTAAGATGACCGTTCAGGGGACGTCCTATAACTCGTCCCCTTTCGGCGTTTTACGGCGTACCGCTCATCAAAATCTGAAAACGGAGTGTTTTTCTCTATGAGACCTATATATGACACATGGAATCTTGGCTATAAATCCATATTCGGCGCAGTCAGACAGTTTGAGACCTGCCGCTTCACCATAAGGCTCCCCAAGGACGTATGTCCCGATTTTCCGCCTGTGCTGGTGCTGTTCCGCACGGGCTTCAAGGAGCGCTTCATAAGCATGAACGAGGTGAAGGAGGAAGAGGACTGCTTTGCGTATTCTGCGGAATACAACGCGCGGTATACCGATGTCCATTACTACTACTTCTCCTATACGGAGGGCGGCATACGTCATTATATCAAGAAGATCAACGTCCACGAGGGCAGTATCGACCACGGCGAGCTGTTCCAGCTGACGGTATACAAGAGCGATTATGAGACTCCCGATTTTCTCAAGGGCGGAGTCATGTATCAGATATTTCCCGACCGTTTCTGCAAAAGCGGCAAGCCAAAGGAGAATATCCCCGAGGGACGAGTGCTCCGTGAGGACTGGGGCGGCACTCCCTTTTACAGGCCCGACGAGAACGGCCATGTGTGGAACAACGATTATTTCGGCGGCGATTTCGCTGGAATACAGTCGAAGCTGCCCTATCTGAAGAGTCTGGGCGTGACCTGTATCTATCTCAATCCCATATTTGAATCCCACGAGAACCACCGCTACAATACCGCCGATTACATGAAGGCGGACCCCCTTCTCGGCACCAACGAGGAGTTCGGGGAGCTTTGCAGCGAGGCGGAAAAGCTGGGAATTTCCATTATACTCGACGGAGTATTCTCCCATACGGGCGCTGACAGCGTTTACTTCAACAAGTTCGGCCGTTATCCTGAGGTCGGTGCTTACCAGTCAAAGGACAGCAGATACTACGACTGGTACTCCTTCATAGATTATCCCGATACCTATGAGGCGTGGTGGGGAATAGACACTCTCCCCAATGTGTGCGAGAACAACGAGGAGTACACAGAGTTCATATGCGGCGACGAGGGCGTGCTCCGCTACTGGCTGGACAAGGGAGCGGCAGGCTACCGTCTTGACGTTGCCGACGAGCTTCCCGACCAGTTCCTCAATAATCTCCGCAAATGCGTAAAGGGCTACGACAGCGAGAAGATCGTCATCGGCGAGGTCTGGGAGGACGCCACCAACAAGGAGAGCTACGGCGTCAAGCGCCGCTATCTTCTCGGCGACCAGCTGGATTCGGTAATGAATTATCCCTTCCGCGAGGCTATAATCAATTTCATGAAGGGCGGCAAGCCCATTGACTTCATAAACTCCGTAATGACGATAGTGGAGAACTACCCCAAGCCAACTATCGACGTACTTATGAACTTTGTTTCAACCCATGACATAGAACGCGCCATCAACTGCCTCGGCGGCGAGAGCTGCGAGGGAAAGAGCAAGGACTGGATGGCGGAGAAACAGCTGTCCGAGGAACAGTACAGCCGCGGGAAGAATATGCTCAAGGCGGCTATGGCGCTACAGTTCTTCCTTCCGGGTGTACCCAGCATATACTACGGCGACGAGGCCGGCGTTCAGGGCTATAAGGATCCCTTCAACCGTCGCTGCTACCCGTGGGGCAGTGAGGACAGGGAGCTCATAGAGTATGTCTCGGAGCTCAGCCGCGTGAGAAAGACTATCCCGAACATGAAGGACGGCAGGGTGTACTTCGTGATAAACGAAAAGATAACCCATGACAGCCGCCTTATCGGATTCACCCGTCAGGGCATGAAGATGGACTATATCATCTTCGTCAACAGGAGCGGCGACACGGTGCAGCTCGGGAACATGAGCGAGATACTCTCCCGCTTCATCGATCTCCAGCCCTTCTACGGCGAGTTCATAAACGATACCATTACCGTAAAGCCCTACGGCTATACGATAATCAAGGCGAGGTTCGTGGAATAAAAAACGGCTGTAAAGCCGATACAAAAGGAAATACGGCTAAGGGCGGACCTTTCCTGCGAAAGGTCCGCCCTTAACGATAAGCGCTCCTCTGTATGGACAGTGCAGCAGGGGAGACTGTTCAGAATATCTCGTACATGGCAGCTCTGTTTCCCACCGAGCGGACAGGCTTGCCGTTCTTCATTACCTGACGTACATTGATGAAGGGCGGTATCTTGCCCACGTATATGCGGTTGAACTCCTTGCCTATGCTGGCCTTTTCCGGAGAGGGTCTGCCCTGCCCGGTCATACTTATGCCTCTGTATGTGGGAGAAGCTGCATTAAGGTCAAATGTGGTGCCTTTGACGTGATTTCTTACAAAATCCGCAGCTTCATCAAAGACCTTACTGCGGAGCGCCACTCCGTTCAGAGCGGAATCAAGGCCGTAATACTTGTTGAGTATGTCGGCAACGAGGGTTCCGACGTTAGTCCCGAGAGCCCGGGCGTCGGATATGAGCCTGCTTTCAAGGAGGCTGTCTGGATAAAACTGTATTCTCATAGATTAACTCCTTCCGTGAGCCTGTACTGCTCACCTGTAAAAAAGTGGATTACCGATCAAATAACACGCGTGTGAGCGAAGGAGCTTGCCTCCACCAATGACATTGTAACACACATGAGCGCACGCGTCAACCTCCACGAGCTAAAATCGGCGTTTTTAACATGAGCGGAAGAGGTCACGAAGATTGGATTGTTGAAGGTGAATAATATTTCCCTTGAAAAAGGACCTTTGCCGAGGCAGATGTTCAGAGCTCTGCTGCTCAGCAATAACGGCAGGGCGTTTCGGTGAGCTGATCTTCAGTGGTGGTATTTAATTTAATATAAATGTGCAGGAAACCATATATAATATTTATATGCATACATTTTCTGTTGAAGCAGAATATCAGGGACTCCGTGATATGCTTTCTGCACAGGATATCATCGTGCAAGCAGCAGGATATTCAGATAAAACAACGCAGCTGCGCTGTTCTGATAAGATGAATCATCGGCTTTGGTAAAGCCCGGGAAAACCGCGCCTCGGGAAATGAGACAAAAAGTCTCCGCCCGACTGCTGCGGAAATAACGAAATGAGAAAAGTCCGCGTTTTTGGCGAACTGACGTCTTTTACGGCGCTTCTGGGACCTGAAGGTCACGGTGATATATAATTTGTATATGTCCGATGTCAACTTTGCATATATTTGTTAAAGATGTATTATACAATTCTTCCAAATTTACTTAAACGTATTGACAGAATAATCTTTAAAGTGTAAAATGTTGTTATCAAGACTTAAAAAATCAATATAAGGAAGCAGTTTACTAAGGGGGTAAAATCCATGAAAAGAGCAATCTCTATGTTAATGGCGGTCACATTGGCGGGATCCGTTGTCTCCTGCGGCAATGGCAAAAAGAACGATAAGAACGCCAACAGCGGAAAGTCTGTAGGCATAGCTATGCCTACATCCACTCTTGATCGCTGGAACAGCGACGGAAAATTCCTGCAATACAGATTTGAATCCGCAGGTTTCGATGTGGATCTCAGATATTCGGAAAATGATGCAACAAGACAGAACAACGATATTCTGGCAATGATAAACAAGGGCGTTGACCTTCTTCTTATCGCTGCCGTTGACGGAACAAAGCTTTCGGGAACTCTTGAGACCGCAAAGGAAAAGGGTATACCCGTAGTGGCTTATGACAGACTTATCATGGATACCCATGCACTGACATATTACGTTTCATTCGATAACCGTGCAGTCGGAAGGCTTCAGGGCGAATTCGTCCGCGATCAGCTTGCTCTCGACAGCGGTTCAGACTCTTACAATATAGAATTCGTTGCAGGCGATCCTGCCGACAACAATGCAAAGTATTTCTACGACGGAGCATACGATGTGCTGGAGCCGTATATCGAATCCGGCAGGCTTGTGATACCCTCGGGAAAGGACAGCTTCGATCAGGTCGCAACTCCTGAGTGGTCAATGGACAAAGCAAAGGCAAATATGAAGGATACCCTTGCCAAATATTACAGCAACGGAACTCAACTGGATGTTGTGCTCTGTGCCAACGATTCCACCGCTCTCGGAGCAGCTCAGGCGCTGAATATAGTCTATAACGGAAAAAACTATCCCATCATAACGGGTCAGGACGGCGATGTGGCAAATCTCAAGAACATCGTTGACGGAAAGCAGGCAATGACTGTATACAAGAATGTCCGCGATGAGGCGAGCGTTACCTACGAGGTGTGCAAGATGATCCTTGACGGCGAAATACCAACGTCAAAGCTTGTGGAAAAGCTGCCCATAGATGTCAGCTTTGACAGCGAGTCATACAATAACGGCGTGAAGTATGTACAGTCCTATCTGCTGCTTCCTTCGGTCATCACCAAGGATAATATGCAGCTGCTGGTGGATTGCGGACTTTATGAGTGGGACAGCGCCCATAAGTATCTCGAACTTACAAAAACCTCATAAGCATGAAATGACGGGCAGCCGCACTTTAGTGCGGCTGCTTTTATTTTTTGGCGTTGTCGAGCCATAGCTGATACAGGTCTATCTCTATATCCTTATCGCGGCAGTGTATTGTAAGGGTGTCGCCCTCCTTCACATGGTAGGTCTTGAAGCACTCGTTCGGTCTGTCACGGCTGTCGAGCGGTCTGATAACAGGATAGAGCCTTATATTATCGTGAAGTACCGCTTTGTGATCGAGATATTGTCCTTTTTCGCTGAAGCTGTCCTCGAATTCCATGTATGAGCGCTCGTTCACATATTTATTGTCGGCGGCAAGATCCACCCGCAGATGCTTTTCGGTCCTGACCTCTGCACCCTCTGGTATGGGATAGAAATCGTCCATGGACTCATTGCGGTATTCGGTAAAATACTGACCGTCTTCATTGGGTCCGACCCTGACTTCATATGCCTTGATCTCAAAAGCTTCTCCTGCGCTGTAATGCAGCTTTTCCGAGCTTATGGGTATCATCCCGATAAACAGGAAGGCATAGAGGGCTGTCAGCGCCGCGGCTGTACAGAAAACGGCGGCAATCATTCTGACAAGGGTCCTTTTTTTTATTTTTTTCAGCGGCTTTACGTCTTTTTCGGGGACTTTTATATCATCCTCCTTTTGGTTCATGCTTTCATAGACGGCATTGCACTCCTCGCATTCGTGGAGGTGCTTTTCTATCTCCTCGTTGCTGTCCTGAGAGGTCAGCTTGTCGCAGTACAGCGGCAAAAGGTCTCTGATTATATTGCATTTCATAAGATCACTCCATTCCTTGCAGTTGAGAGTTGAAAGTTGAGAGTGTAGAGTTAAGGTGTCTGCTTCACAGACTAATTTAAATATTATCGCCGAAAGGCGATACATCAACTATCAACTCTCAACTCTAAACTCTCAACTTGGCGGGCGGCGGAACGCCGACCCTACATAAGTTTCTGTTTTGCGCGGTAATAGGTCACACGCGCCCAGTTCTCGGTCTTGCCGAATATCTCCCCTATCTCGCGGAAGCTAAGCTCCTGCGTCGCCCTGAGCAGGATTATCTCCTTTTCTGTCTCCGGCAGGTCGTGTATCCGCTTCAGCAGCCGCAGCCGTCCGTCAGAGCTCTCTGCTGCTTCATCGGGACGGGGAGAGGTGTCCTCGATAAGCTCGCTGAGCTCCTCGCCTGTATGCTTTTTTCGCTTGCGGAGCTCCTCAAGCCATGCGTTCCGCGCGATACCGCACAGCCATGTGTATACCGAGCTCTCTCCGTTGTATTTTTTAATCGAGCGCAGAGCGCGGTAAAAGGTCTCCTGTGTGAGCTCTCCGGCGGTATCGGCGTCGCCGCAGAGAGTCATAAGGTACAGGAACACCTTTCTGCCGTTTTCTCTGTAATACTGCTCCATATCCGACGACACCGGACCGCCTCCCTTCCGAACGTTCATATATTAGTTGCGGGAACAGCTCTTTTGTTACAAGAAAAATGAAAAAATTTTCAAATTGACAGGGCGTTTCTTTCGTGCTATACTTGAAAAGTACGGATATATGCTATTGTATCATTTTTTTGTGTGCTTTTCAACGCATTTCTCAGTCGAAGAAAAATATTCACTTTACTTTTGTGTGCAAAGTATGGTATAATTAGAAGATACCGATAATGTCCGGAAATCATTTCCGGATAATAATTACTTCTTTTGAGGTGTATGATGGCAAATAAGTATTCTCTCGGCATAGACGTGGGTTCCACCACGGTAAAAACTGTTATTACCGATAACAGCGGAAATATAGTCTACTCAAAATATCAGCGCCACCTTTCCAAGGTAAAGGAGACGGTAACGGATCAGCTCAAGATAATACAGGCTGACTATCCCAATGAGGAATTCACCGTCTGCATAACAGGCTCGGCGGGACTCGGTCTTGCGAATTCTGCTGATATACCATTCGTTCAGGAGGTACACGCGGCCTTTCTTGCGGTAAAGCAGAAGCAGCCCGACGCCGACGCGGTGATAGAGCTGGGCGGCGAGGACGCCAAGATCATTTTCCTTACGGGCGGCGTTGAGCAGCGTATGAACGGTACCTGCGCAGGCGGTACGGGAGCCTTCATAGATCAGATGGCTACCCTTCTCGGAATAACCGCCGATCAGCTGGACGAGCTGTCTCTCCATGCCCAGAAGATATACCCCATAGCGTCGCGCTGCGGAGTTTTTGCCAAGTCGGATATACAGCCCCTCCTCAATCAGGGCGCAAGGCGCGAGGACGTGGCCGCAAGCATATTTCAGGCGGTAGTGGATCAGACGGTCTCGGGACTTGCTCAGGGACGCACCATAGAGGGAAAGGTGCTTTTTCTCGGCGGCCCTCTGTTCTTCCTGAACGGTCTGAAAAAGGCATTCAAAAGGACTCTCGGACTTGACGATGAGCACGCGGTGTTCCCACAGGAGGCTCCCGTATTCGTGGCATACGGCTGTGCGATATATGCGGCGACTGCCGAAAAGGCCTACAGGATAGAGGACGTTATCGAGAAGATACGCACTGCCAAGGCCTCTGACAGTATCGTTACCGGTGAGCCGCTTTTCCGTTCCCATGCGGAGTATGACGAGTTCATCGACCGGCACAAGAAATTCGACCTTGGATATTCGGATATACGCACCTACAAGGGCAGCGCCTACCTCGGAATAGACGCAGGCTCGACCACAACGAAGCTGGTGCTCATAACCGAAGACGGAAAAATACTCTATCATCATTATTCCTCGAATCAGGGACAGCCCCTGGATAAGATAGCCGATCAGATAAAGCGGATATACTCCGAAATGAATCCGGATATAACCATAAAGGGCTCGGCAGTAACGGGCTACGGCGAGGATCTTATCAAGTCGGGACTTTCCATAGATCACGGCATAGTAGAGACCGTGGCGCACTTCAAGGCTGCGGCTTACTTCTGCCCCGACGTTGACTTCATCATTGACATCGGCGGACAGGACATCAAGTGCTTCAAGATAAAGAACAAGAGCATAGACAGCATTATGCTGAACGAGGCCTGCTCGTCGGGCTGCGGCTCTTTCATACAGACCTTTGCCATGGCGCTGGGCTACGATATAGCGGAATTCTCACAGCTGGGACTCTTTGCGGAGCACCCTGTTGATCTTGGTTCGCGCTGTACCGTATTCATGAACAGCTCCGTAAAGCAGGCACAGAAGGACGGAGCTACCGTGGAGGATATTTCCGCGGGTCTTTCCTCCTCCATAATCAAGAACGCCATATACAAGGTAATACGTGCGAATTCTCCCGAGGACCTTGGAAAAAATATAGTCGTACAGGGAGGCACCTTCCTCAATGACGCCGTTCTCCGCTCATTTGAGAAGGAGCTTGGCAGGAATGTTATCCGTCCCGCCATTTCGGGACTTATGGGAGCCTTCGGCTGCGCTCTCTACGCCAAGGAGCGCATGAACGGAGAGCCCTCAAAGCTCATATCCGCAGAGGAGCTTGAAAGCTTCTCCTATACCTCACGCTCCGTGAACTGCGGAGGCTGCACCGCTCACTGTCAGCTGAATGTGATAAGCTTCGGCAAGGGCAGACGCTTCATATCGGGCAACCGCTGCGAAAAGGGCGGCGGTATCACCAACAGGAACACCGTTCCCAATCTCTACGAGTTCAAATACGATAGTATCTTAAATACAGTGAAGACTCACCAGCCAAAGCGCTTCCGCGGCACCGTGGGACTTCCACTTGCACTGGGCTTCTACGAGCAGCTGCCCTTCTGGCATATGCTGTTCACGAGTCTCGGCTTCAGGACGGTCATTTCCGACGAGAGCTCCCGCGATATGTACTACCTCGGACAGCATACAATCCCGTCGGATACGGTCTGTTATCCCGCAAAGCTGGCTCACGGACATATCGAGAACCTTCTCGACAAGGGCGTGGATTTCATATTCTACCCCTGCATGAGCTACAATCTCGACGAGGGCGGCAGCGACAACCATTTCAACTGCCCTGTGGTAGCCTACTATCCAGAGCTCCTTATAGCGAACAATCCACGGCTGAACAAGGATAACTTCGTACATCCCTACCTTGACCTAAATATAAAGAAGAACGTTGTAAGGGTGCTGAGCGAGGCGCTTAAGAAGTACAATGTAAAGGGCAGGATCCCCGAGGCTGTGGACAAGGCCTATGAGGCGCTCCAGACCTATCATAATTCCGTTACCCGCAAGGCAATGGAGATAATAGACCAGGCAAGAGCCGAGGGACGCAAGATAATCGTTATCGCAGGACGTCCCTATCACATAGACAAGGAGATAAACCACGGCATACATAAACTGGTATCCAGTCTCGGAATGGCTGTCATAACAGAGGACAGCGTTGCAGGTCTTGCAGGCACGCCCAAGCTGGGAGTTCTCAATCAGTGGACCTATCATTCCCGTCTTTACCGCGCTGCAAAGTACGTTACCACACAGCCGGATATGCAGCTCATACAGCTTGTATCCTTCGGCTGCGGAATAGACGCAGTCACCGGCGACGAGGTGAGACATATACTGGAAAGCCGAGGAAAGCTCTATACACAGCTGAAGATAGACGAGATAAACAATCTCGGCGCCGCAAGGATAAGACTCAGGAGCCTTGTTGCGGCTATGGAACAAAAATAAGTTTAGAGTTGAGAATTGAGAGTTGAGAGTTAAGAGCCGTTAGCCTGTAGGGGCTGGCGTCCCTGATAGCCCGTGCCTTACGCATAAACTATAAATAACTTGAAACATTTCAAAAATACGGAGGGATAAAAGTGCCCGAATATGCAAAGTTTACCGAGGATATGATAAAGACCCATACTATCCTCGTTCCCGATATGCTGCCCATACACTTCAAAATGCTAATATCCATCTTTGAAGCCAAGGGCTATAAGCTTGAGCTGCTGCGGAACGATTCCCGCGCGGTCATCGACGAGGGGCTCAAGAACGTACACAATGACGCCTGCTATCCTGCGCTGCTGGTAATAGGCCAGTTCATGGACGCGCTGAAAAGCGGAAAGTACGATCCCGACAGGACAGCCCTGCTGATTACCCAGACGGGCGGCGGCTGCCGTGCTTCAAACTACATACACCTGCTGAGGAAGGCTGTTGCCAGGAATTACCCGCAGATACCTGTGGTATCCCTGAATTTCAGCGGCCTTGAAAAGGACAGCGCCTTCAGGATAACAGCGCCCATGTTCCTGAAAATGCTCTATGCGGTGCTCTACGGAGATCTGCTCATGACCTGCTACAACAAGTGCAGGGCTTATGAGATAAACAAGGGCGAGTCAAAGAAAATGCTGGACAAATGGCACAGGAGACTGTGCAATATCTTCCTCAAGGGCAGTAAGATGTATCTCAGGACAAAAAAGGTATACAGGGATATACTTGACGATTTCGCCTCCATTCCCCTCAGCAGCGAGAAGAAGATAAGAGTAGGCATCGTGGGCGAGATATATGTAAAATATTCTCCCCTTGCCAACAATCATCTTGAGGATTTCCTCATTTCCGAGGGCTGCGAGCCCGTGGTGCCCTCCCTGCTGGAGTTCGTGATGTACTGCGCTGCGGGAACCTTCAACGATGCCAAGATATACGACCATACCACAAAGGAGTCCATATTCAACAAGATCGGTTATGAGCTTATCTACGCAAAGCAGAAGGAGCTCATCAAGGTGATGAAGGAGCAGGGCAGTTTCGAGCCTCTCCATGACTTCGAGCACCTGAGGAAGCTTGCGGACAAGTACATCAATCAGGGCGTGGTAATGGGCGAGGGCTGGCTCATACCCGCTGAAATGGCCGCTCTTGCAAAGTCGGGAGTGGAGAACATCATCTGCACCCAGCCCTTCGGCTGTCTGCCGAACCATATAGTCGCAAAGGGTATGTCCAGAGCTATCAAGCAGGACAATCCCAACGCCAACATCGTGGCTATAGACTATGATCCCGGCGCTACAAGAGTAAATCAGGAGAACCGTATAAAGCTCATGCTTGCCAACGCGCGTCTGTAACGGCTGCGCGACATATAAAGGAGCCTGACCATGATAAAAACAAGAACAGGACAAGTCATAGTAACAAATGAAAACCAGAACAGGCTGCTGAAAAAGCTCTACGGAAACGTTTTCGGGAGGATATTGCTGAAAGCGCTGACTGCTCCCGCAGTTTCAAGGGCAGTGGGGCTGTTTATGGATTCGGGAGCTTCAAAGGCTCTCATAAAGCCCTTCATAAAGCGCAGCGGCATAGACACCTCGGAGTATGTCATGTACGATTTCAGCTCCTACAACGACTTTTTCACCCGCACGATAAAGCCTGGAAAGAGACCTGTTGACCGCGAGCCGTCGCATCTCATAAGTCCCTGTGATTCAAAGCTTACGGTGCACAAGATAGGCAGGAACAGCATATTCCGCATAAAGGGCTCACGCTACAGGGTAAGCGACCTTTTGCAGAACGAGTTCCTTGCAAAGCGCTACTGCGGAGGCTACTGCATGATATTCCGCCTGGAGGTGGACGATTACCACCGCTACTGCTATATTGACGACGGAATAAAGACGGATAATACCTACATAGCGGGAGAGCTCCACACGGTAAATCCCGTTGCGCTGGAGCGCTATAACATATACAAGCGCAACTGCCGCGAGTATACCGTGCTGCATACCGTCAATTTCGGCGACGTGGTGCAGGTGGAGGTCGGTGCAATGATGGTGGGACGAATAGTCAACAACCACGGCGAGGGAGGTATGAGCAGAGGCATGGAGAAGGGCAGGTTCGAGTTCGGAGGCTCTACCATAGTGCTGCTTTTCGGCAAGGATACCGTGCGCCCAGACGAGGATATACTCCGCAACTCCGCGGGAAATACCGAGACCGTTGTCAGATACGGTGAAAAGATAGGCGTAAAGGCATAAATATAACTGCGGCGGACGTTGTTCTGCCGCTTTTTTTGTTCAATACAGCAAAAATGAAATATTCTCTTGACAAAGGGCGGTATATGTAGTATAATGTGTAAAGTGATTTTGCATTACACCTGTGAAGAGGTGCTCCGATATGGCTAAAGAACTTAAATTCGTAATGCTTCTCGACTGCTACGGCGATCTGCTGACAGAGCGCCAGCGCAGCATGATGGAGCTGTATTACTGCGAGGACCTTTCCCTTGCGGAGATAGGCGAGCCCCTTGATATTACAAGGCAGGCGGTCCGCAGTATCATCAAGCGCACCGAGGAGATACTCCTCAACTATGAGGAAAAGCTTGGCTTTGCAGAAAAGCTGGGCAGTATAAGGGAGCGCCTTGAACATATAGAGACTGCCGCAGGAAAGATCACTGATGAAAGCGTAAAAAATGAGATAACACATGAAATAGAAGAGGTGCAGGAGCTGCTTTAAGGCGGCCGTGTGCCCGTATCAGGAAAAGGAGGCTTGTCATGGCATTTGAGGGACTTTCCGAAAAGCTTAACAATGTCTTTAAGAAGCTCAAATCAAGAGGAAAGCTTACCGAGGGCGACGTCAAGGAAGCAATGCGCGAGGTGCGTCTTGCACTTCTCGAGGCGGACGTAAGCTACAAGGTAGTAAAGGACTTTGTAAAGAACGTTACAGAGAGAGCTGTTGGTGAGGAAGTGCTCGCGAGCCTTACTCCCGCACAGCAGGTAATAAAGATAGTCAACGAAGAGCTTGTATCGCTCATGGGCAACAGCAATGCCCGTATAAATATGGCTTCCAAGCCCCCTACGGTCATAATGATGTGCGGACTTCAGGGCTCCGGTAAGACCACCCACGCGGCAAAGCTTGCGAAGCTGCTGAAGAAGGAGGGACACCGTCCCCTGCTGGCAGCCTGCGATATATACCGTCCTGCGGCTATCAATCAGTTACAGGTAGTCGGCGCCAAGGCCGATGTTAAGGTATTTGAGATGGGACAGACGGATCCCGTGGAGATTGCGAAAAAGGCTCTTGCCTATGCAAAGGACTACGGCCACGACATACTCATCATAGATACTGCGGGCCGTCTTCATATCGACGAGGCTCTCATGGAGGAGCTCGTGAATATCAAGAAGGAGACCGAGCCCGACGAGATAATGCTTGTCGTGGACGCTATGACAGGTCAGGACGCGGTAAACGTTGCCAAGGCCTTTGACGACGCCGTAGGCATTACGGGCGTGCTCATGTCAAAGCTCGATTCCGATACAAGAGGCGGTGCGGCTCTGTCGGTACTGTCCGTAACGGGCAAGCCCATAAAGTTTGTGGGTATGGGCGAAAAGCTTGACGATTTCGAGCAGTTCCACCCCGAGAGAATGGCTTCGCGTATCCTCGGAATGGGCGACGTCCTCACCCTTATCGAAAAGGCAGAGAACGTGATGTCCCAGAAGGACGCGGAGAAGCTCACAAAGAAGTTCCAGGAGAACAAGTTCGATATGGACGATCTCCTCGATCAGATGAAGCAGATAAAGCGTATGGGCTCCATGAGATCCATACTCGGAATGCTTCCCGGCGTAGGCGACAAGATCAAGGACGCCGATATAGATGAAAGTCAGCTCGGCAGGGTAGAGGCGATGATAACCTCTATGACAAAGGCCGAGCGCGCAAAGCCCTCCATCATCAATCCCTCCCGCAAAAAGCGTATCGCAGCGGGCTCGGGTACAAGGGTAGAGGACGTGAACAGACTGCTCAAGCAGTTCGACCAGATGCAGTCCGTAATGAAGAAATTCACGGGCAAGAACAACAAGATGTCTCTCAGAAAGGCAAGAAAGCAGCTGGCAGGCATGAATTTCGACAAGTTCACAGGCAAGGGCGGAGGAAATCTTCCCTTATGACAACAACGGAGATGTATCATATGAGCTTTATGAGATACCGCTACGGATACAAGGTCTCGGGACAGGGATTGTTCGTGATAATCGTAGGCGTTATCATATTTGCCGTGTCACGTATCGTGGCAGGCAGGATACAGGATAAAAAGCTGAAAAGCAGTGTCCGCACGGTGGGTATAATACTGGCTGCGGTGTGTGTGGTGCTTTCGGACATGATGGATATGATATATTCCGATTAGCTTTCAATGCGGTCTCCCGCCGCTTGGATATACAGTAATTATTATGGAGGTGAATACAAATGGCAGTAAAGATCAGACTCAGAAGAATGGGCGCTAAGAAGGCTCCTTTCTATCGTGTAGTTGTTGCTGATTCCAGATACCCCAGAGACGGTCGTTTCATTGAGGAGATCGGTTATTATGATCCCACAAAGGAGCCCTCTGTCGTAAAGGTAGACGCTGAAAAGGCTAAGGAATGGATCGCAAAGGGCGCACAGCCTACTGATACAGTAAAGGCTATCCTCAAGAAAGAGGGAGTTCTTTGATCAAAAGCTTAATGGAAGAGGAGAGGCTGAAGGTCTCTGCCTCTGTCCGGAAGCTTGAACGGAGGTATTACAATGAAAGATTTACTTTATGCTATCGCAGCAGGCCTCGTAGAAGATAAGTCCGCTATAAATATTACCGAGGACGCACCCGACGAAGAGGGCGTTATCGTATTCCACCTTAACGTTGCTCCCGACGATATGGGAAGAGTTATCGGCAAGCAGGGCAGGATCGCAAAGGCCCTCCGTACTATAATGCGCGCCGGCGCAGCTAAGAAGGACCAGAAGGTCTCTGTTACGATCGAATAAGAATTTAAGCTCCCGTAAAGGGAGCTTTTTTTGTTTTTAAATGATCATGCAGCAGCAGTATTTCCTCAGCAGCCTTTATTGACAAAAGCAAATAAATATGATAAAATGAATACATCATTTTTATGGGGGGATAAAACCATGAAATGCAAAACATGTGATTATGAGAACAGGGAAGGATGCAGATACTGTGAGAACTGCGGCGCACCTATGGAAGTATCGCCGGGATATATGAGCGATATTTCCTCACTACCTGCCCAGAATACTCAGAGTCAGCCGAACAATTACGGTCAGCCAAATAACTACGGTCAGCCGGATAACTACGGCCAGCCCGGTGGAAGCACAGATAACTGGGGGATGTTTCAGAGCAGCACGATGAATGATTCGGGCTATAACGAGAGTGAACAAAGTCCGAGATACGTCGGCTTCGGCGAAGCTGTAAAGCTGTATTTCCTGAATTATGTGGATTTCAGCAGCAGATCCACAAGAAGCGAATACTGGTATGCGTTCCTTTTCGTATTACTTGTAGGAATAGGCGTAAGATTTGTAAACAGAATACTGTTGCAGTCAATGGGTACCGATGCTCTGATCATCACAAGAGTGATAAGCACGGTTCAGAGTCTGGCATTCCTTATACCTAATTTTTCGATACAGGTAAGAAGGCTCCACGATATAGGCAGGAGCGGCTGGTGGGCACTTGGCACGCTTTTCATATCGCTCGGTACTGTTGTTTTAATGATATTTACACGCTTTAACAGAGAGTCTATGGGTGGTCTTCTTTGCTTAATGTCCATGCTCCTTATTATCTACTGTATCGTTATGCTTATCTTTCTGTGCAGTCCCAGCGACGGCAGGAACGCCTGGGGGTATCCCGCAAAGCCCACATACAGATAATAAAAAAAGCTTCCGCTTGCTGCGGAAGCTTTTTTATATCATTTCAAGTGCTTCTGTGAACTGCCGGTACATATAAAGGGAGCCGAGAGCTGCCAGCGGCAGACCTTTCTCTTCCGCAAAGCGGTAAGCCTTTTTCACTCCTTCTGCGTAGTCCGGACAGGCCTCCGCCTTCATCCCGCGGGCATTCAGAGCCTCCGCAAGGAGTATACTGTCAAGGGCGCGGGGGTTGTCAGGTCTGACCGTAAAGGCAAGCTCTGTGAGCTCTCCCAGCATATCCGCGTAAAGACCGTATTCCTTGTCCTTCATCACACCGATGAGGAGAACTGCCTTTCTGCCGCCGAAATATCTGCGTATGCTGTCTGCGGCACAGCGTATGCCGTCGGGATTGTGGGCGCCGTCGTAGATAACGGCAGGCTCCCGTCTGAGCAGCTCGAAGCGGCCGTGCCACTTTACTGCCGCAAGACCGCTGCGGACAGCCTTTGAGGGAATATCGAAGCCCCGACGCCGCAGTATTTCCGTGCAGGTCAGCACGTTAACGGCATTCTCCGCCTGATATGTGCCGAGAAGGGGTATGTGCAGGCTCTCGCCCCTGTATGTGAAGCTGAAGCCGTCAAGGCTGAAGCCTTCATCGCTCCATGAGAATTTGGAATAGTCGGGCAGAAAGAGTTCTGAGCCCTTTCCGGCAGCAGCTCCCGATATGATTTCATAGGCTTCCTCGCTGTTCCCGCCGAAGAAAACGGGACAGCCTGCCTTTATTATGCCTGCCTTGTGTGAGGCTATCTCCCTTATTGTGGAGCCGAGAAAGGCGCTGTGATCCGTCTGTACATTGGTTATTACAGACAGAACGGGAGCCTTTATAACATTTGTGGAGTCAAGATCGCCGCCCATGCCGCATTCCACCACAGCCACATCGCATTCGCGGCGGACAAAGAGCTCAAAGGCGGCTGCCGTCAGTATCTCGAATTCAGTGGGCTTTTCGTCCATGAATTCGCAGAACGGCGCTATATCGCCTATGAGGTCGGCAAAATCCTGCTCTGTTATCTCGTAGCCGTTTATGCGGAAGCTGTCCGTGACCCTTGTTATGGCGGGAGAGGAAAAGCTTCCCACCCTGTATCCCGCATTTTTAAGCACGGAGGACATCATTGCTCCGAAGGAGCCCTTTCCGTTGGTGCCCGAGATGTGTATGACCCTTATCCTGTCCTGAGGGTCTCCCATAAGGCGCAGCAGCGTCCTTATGCGGGACAGTCCAAGAATACTGCCTCTTTCGGCAGCCTTTTTCATATATCCGCAAGCTTCATTATAATTCATTTTTTCCTTACCTTTTGTAATTCCGCTGCAAAGGCTTTGCTGCTCAGCAGCAGACAGATGATGTAGGTCTCGATGAGTCCTGTGCCGATATAGATGGGGATACGAAGAAGCAGCACCTCTACCGGCTTGTGATAGTAGATATACAGTCCCACGGACTTTATCAGCATGGAACCGACGATATGGGCGGGCATGATACAGCCGAGAAGCCCCGGGAAAAGCTTTGTATCCTCCCTGAGGAGATGCTGTGCAAGGAAACCTGCGATAAGTCCTATGCAGGCGCCGCCCAGGGTAATGATCGGATTGATAGCGTAGCCCGCCATGATACAGCCTATAATGTCCGCAGAAACGGCGACTGCCGCGCCGATGAAGGGGCCGAAGAACACGGCCGCCATAAGGATCGGCAGGTTCTCAAGGCTTATGCGTATGCTGTTGCCGATGTTGAAGGCGAGGGACTTTCCCAAAACTATGCTCAGCGCGATGAGAAGCGCCGCCAGCACCAGTACCTTTGTGCTCCCGAAAAGTCTGAGATCAGTTCTTACCGCTGTTCCGCCGTTGTTTTTTACCATAAAAATAACCTCCTTTTCCTCACTCATACGACAAGAAAAGAAGGCGATGTTCTTTTTTCGGTTGTCCTATGAAGCGGGATGCAAAATGCGAACCGCAAGCCGAAGCTTTTCGTTTGACCGACAACTCCCCGTCCGGTCAACACTGGAATACCGCATGGCGGTATAACGAACGCATTTTTACTCTTCAGTGAATAATCGCAGCAGGTCTCCCGACTGCACCTATATTATACAATGGGCACAGGGCTTTGTCAATAGTCTTTTACGGAAATTTCGCGGCATGGGCTGTCTTTGTCAAATTGCTCTAAATGCACATGAGCAGTTGGTAAAAATAGGTCAAAAAGCCGAAAATGTTTAAAACCCTTGACAATTCATCATAATAGTGATAAATTATAGTTAGCACTCGAAGAGTTAGAGTGCTAAACAAGATCGGGAGACTGAAAGGTAGTGAGTATTGTGGACGACAGAAAGCTTAAAATACTTGCTGCTGTGGTTGACGAATATGTCAGGACGGGCGAGCCCGTCGGTTCGAAATCTATCTCGAAGCTTGAAAATATAAATGTTTCCTCCGCCACTATCCGCAACGATATGGCGGTGCTTGAACAGCTTGGCTATCTTGAACAGCCCCATACCTCAGCGGGCAGAGTTCCCACATTCAAGGGCTATCGCCTGTATATCGACGAGCTTATGACTCCTCACGACATTCCCGAGGAGGAAAAGCAGAGGCTCGACGAAATGCTTGGCGGCAGCGATACTCCCGAGGAGCTTCTTGTGCAGAACGCTGCTACCGCCCTTACGGAGATAACTCAATGCGCAGCGGTCGTGACCAATGCGGTGCCGAGATTCTCCGTTATCTCAAAGGTGGAGGTCATACCTACCGGCAAGCGGCTTTACGTTATCCTGCTGATAACCTCAAACGGAAGCATAAAAAACAAAGCTTGCAGACTTGAATTCGACCTCAGCCATGAACAGCTTGATTTCTTTACACATTATATAGAGGAAAACCTCAGCGGAGTATCCGTTGACGAGCTCTCCGAGGAGATGTTCGACAAGATGGTGGCGGCGGTAAGCGCCTATATGGTGTCGCTTTCGCCTCTTGTAAAGGGTATATGCGAGCTCTCCGAGGATCTGCGTCAGCAGGAGCTGACGGTCAGCGGCGGAGAAAAGCTCCTTTCCTGCGACGAGCTGGACAAAATGGAGGTAGTCCGCTTTATAGAGCATAAGGACGGACTTTCGGAGCTCCTTGAAAACGCCTTCAGCGGCATACAGGTAAAGTTCGGAGCCGAAAACGACAGCTTAGCTATCGGAAATTCCAGCCTTATCGTGTCGAAGTACCGCAAGGGCGGCAAGGAGGCAGGCTCTCTGGGCATAATAGGCCCCATGAGAGTGGATTACAAAAAGATAATACCCTACGTCGAGTACCTGACACAGCGTATATCCTCGCTGATGGACAGCGCCGACGATGACATGATAAACGCTTCCGCTGAACAGCAGGAGCCATAGAAAGGAGCAATGACAGGTGGAAAAGAACGAGAATATCTCCGCCGAGGCTCTCGATGAGCTCGAAGAGCTTGACGAGGAGATAACAGAGGAGCCTGAAGGGGATGACTCCGAAACCCTCGACGAAGCGGACGCCGCAAGCGAGTACAACGATTCCGCTGCGCAGTTCTCCGACCTTGAGGACGCACTTGCCGAGGCCAATGACAAGTATCTGAGGCTGTTTGCAGAGTACGACAACTACCGCAAGAGGACTGCAAAGGAAAAAACAGAGACATATCAGAACGCTTCCGTTCAGTGCGTTGAGAAGCTTCTTCCCGTGCTTGACAGCTTTGAGAGATCCCTCGAGGCCGAGTGTGCGGACGAGAACTTCAAGAACGGCATGAGCATGATATACAATCAGTTCACGGCTTTTCTGTCGCAGATGAACGTCACCGAGATAGAAGCTCTCGGAGCGGAATTCGACCCCAATATACACAATGCCATACAGCAGCAGGACGGCACCGATTATGCAAGCAACCATGTGTGTGCCGTGTTCCAGAAGGGCTATATGCTCGGGGATAAGCTTGTAAGACCTGCTATGGTGGCGGTGGCAATATAGCCCTTAGCCCTTAGGAAGGGCTTCACATCAATCAAAACAATCAAATCCGTCCGCAAAGCGGACACCATTGGCTAAAGCCTAAGGGCTAAAGGCTAATGGCTCATATAGATTAGGAGGAATATATTATGGGAAAAATCATAGGTATCGATCTTGGTACAACAAACTCTTGCGTAGCTGTTATGGAGGGCGGTAACGCTGTAGTTATCCCCAACAGCGAAGGTGCAAGAACAACTCCTTCAGTCGTTGCTTTCACAAACAACGGCGAGCGTCTTGTCGGTCAGGTGGCCAAGAGACAGGCGATCACAAATCACGACAGAACAGTTTCTTCCATCAAGAGACATATGGGCTCTGATTACAAGGTATCTATCGACGGCAAGAACTACACTCCCCAGGAGATCTCAGCTATGATACTCCAGAAGCTCAAGGCTGACGCAGAGGCTTATTTGGGCGAGCCCGTAACAGAGGCTGTCATCACAGTTCCTGCTTACTTCACAGACTCGCAGAGACAGGCTACAAAGGACGCAGGTCAGATCGCAGGCCTTACCGTTAAGCGTATCATCAACGAGCCTACAGCTGCCGCTCTTTCCTACGGTATCGACAAGGAGGAGGAGCAGACCGTAATGGTTTACGACCTGGGCGGCGGTACCTTCGATGTATCCATCATCGAAATGGGCGAGGACGTTCAGCAGGTACTTGCTACGGCAGGCAACAACCGTCTCGGCGGCGATGACTTCGACCAGCGTATCATCAACTGGATAGTTGAAGAGTTCAAGAAGACTGAGGGCATCGACCTTTCACAGGACAAGATGGCTGCACAGAGACTCAAGGACGCAGCAGAGAAGTCCAAGATAGAGCTTTCTTCCACAACTACTTCAAACATCAATATCCCCTTCATTACTGTTGACGCTTCGGGCACACCAAAGCACCTTGACCTTACCCTTACACAGGCTAAGTTCAACGAGCTCACGGCTGATCTTGTAGAGTCTACAATGGGACCTGTAAGACAGGCGCTCAGCGACAGCGGACTCCAGATCTCCGAGATCAACAAGGTGCTCATGGTAGGCGGTTCTTCGAGAATCCCCGCTGTACAGGAAGCAGTAAAGAAGCTCATCGGCAAGGAGCCCTTCAAGGGCATCAACCCCGACGAGTGCGTAGCTCTCGGTGCTGCATATCAGGGCGGCGTTCTCGGCGGCGACGTAAAGAACGGTCTCCTTCTTCTCGATGTAACTCCTCTCTCGCTCGGTATCGAGACAGCAGGCGGAGTATGCACAAGAATGATCGAGAGAAATACGACCATACCCACAAAGAAGTCACAGGTGTTCTCAACATACGCAGACAATCAGCCTGCCGTTGACATCAACGTGCTTCAGGGCGAGCGTGAATTCGCACGCGACAACAAGCAGCTCGGTACCTTCCGTCTTGACGGTATCGCTCCCGCACCGAGAGGTATCCCTCAGATCGAGGTAACCTTCGATATTGACCAGAACGGTATCGTTCACGTATCCGCAAAGGATCTCGGAACAGGCAAGGAGCAGAATATCTCCATCACAGCTTCCACGAATATGTCCAAGGAGGACATCGACAAGGCTGTAAGGGAGGCAGAGCAGTACGCTGCCGAGGACAAGAAGCGCCGTGAGGCTGTCGATAACAAGAACGAGGCTGAGAATCTTGTATTCCAGTGCGAGAAGGCTCTCACAGACTTCGGCGACAAGGTATCGGCTGACGAGAAGGCAAATATCGAGGCAAAGTGCACAGCTCTCAAGTCCGCTATCGCAGCTGACAACAACGACGAGATCAAATCGCTCAAGGATGAGCTCCAGAAGGCATTCTACGATCTCTCCGCAAAGATATACCAGCAGGCAGCTCCCAACGGCGGCGCAGAGGGTATCGATCCTTCGCAGTTCGCTAATATGGGCGGTGCAGCTGACGCAGGATCGGGCTCAAACGATGACGGAGTAGTAGACGCTGACTTTACAGAAGTCTGATCCTATGCGTAAGGAAAGTATAAAGAGACTGCTTATCATAATTGCCTTTGCGGTACTGATGGTAGCAGGCTTCAAATGGTTCATGAACCTTGCCAATGACGATCTCGGCGATTACGACGGCGGCAGAGGCAAATACGAAGATGCAATAGAAAACGGCTGATAAGGCTTTCAGGGCGGAAAAACCTTCCGCCCTAAAGGCGTATTATTTAGTAAGTAGCGAGTAGAGAGTAGTGTGAAGAAAATCCGTTTTTCAAGAAATACGGTGCAGTTCATTCTCTGCTTACTACTTTCTACTTACTACTTACTAATTAAGGAGAATAGATATGGCTGAAAAAAGAGATTACTATGAGGTCCTCGGCATACAGAAGGGGGCTTCCGAGGAAGAGATAAAAAAGGCCTTCCGTAAGAAGGCGAGGGAGAACCACCCCGATCTTCACCCCGACGATCCGTCGTATGTGGAGAAGTTTCAGGAAATAAACGAGGCCAATGAGGTCCTTTCCGATCCCGAGAAGCGTGCGCGTTACGATCAGTTCGGCCATGCGGGCGTGGATCCGGCCTACGGCGGAGCCGACGGCATGGGAGGCTTCGGCGGCTTTGCGGATATGGACGATATTCTCGGAAGTATCTTCGGCGGCTTCGGCTTCGGCGGCGGCTCAAAGCGTTCGAGCGCCAATGCGCCGCGCAGAGGCTCCGATATACAGGAGGGAGTTTTCATAAGCTTCATGGACGCCTGCAACGGCAAGAAGCAGGACATAAAGGTAAACCGTATGTGCGTATGTGATCTGTGCAAGGGCTCGGGCGCAGAGGCCGGCACCACTCCGGATATATGTCCGGATTGTCAGGGCAGAGGCTCCATAAAGGCCACACAGCGCACACCCTTCGGCGCCATATCCTCGTCCAAGCCGTGTCCGCACTGCGGCGGCAAGGGCAAGGTGATAAAAAATCCCTGCAGCAAGTGCCGCGGCGCAGGCAGACTCAGGGTGCAGAAGACTGTTTCCGTGGATATACCTGCGGGTATCGATGACGGACAGACCATTCGTCTGAGCGGTCAGGGCGACTGCGGTATCAACGGCGGTCCCAACGGCGATCTGCTCATCGGAATCAATGTGAAGTCTCATCCTATATTCAGGAGAGAGGGCTATGACATACACTGCGATATACCCGTTACTTATACCGAAGCCGTTCTCGGTGCGGAGATAACCGTTCCCACTATCGACGGCGACGTAAAATATACTATCGGTGAGGGGACCCAGACAGGCACTATTTTCCGTCTCAAGGGCAAGGGCGTCACACGTCTCCACCGCACCGACAGAGGCAACCAGTACGTAAAGATATACGTTGAGGTGCCGAAGAACCTGTCAAAGAAGCAGAAGGATCTGCTGAAGCAGTTTGAATCCTCTCTCACGGAGAAAAACTACGCAAAGCGTCAGAGCTTCTTTGAGAAGCTCCGCTCAAAGCTGGATTTCTGACGGCTCCATAATAAAAAGCATAATATGCCCTTTCTCTGCCCTTAGGCGGGGAAAGGGCACAATAATATATGTAACATTATAAGGAGGGATAATATGTTTGAACAGGATTATATCATGCGGCAGATAAAGGAGATAACGGCTGTCATCGCCAAGGTCCTGTTCGGGGCGAAGAACGTTGAATCGTCCTTTTATATGCTGGAAGAGGCGGAAAGGCAGAAGGCCTTCACTCTGATAGAGAAAATGAGGAGCGGACAGATAAAGGAAGCAGTGGACGATGTTAACAGGCTGGCGGACAGCAACACAAAGGAAAACCTGATGATAGGACTTGAATTCTACTCCCGGCTCAGCAATATGGAGGACGGTTTTTTCGCTGAAAAGGGGTACAGCCTTGTGAAGGCAAGGAAAGCCTTTGAGGAGTTTGCAGAGAAGTACGGTCTTCAGCAGATGACAAATCTCTATTTCGGCGACGGAAATGACGACGAGTAAGTATAAAACCTCCCTTTGCGGTCATAATAACTGCAAAAGGAGGTCATTTTTATGATAGAACAGGATACGATAAGGCTTCTGCGGGAATGCGATTCGGGAGTCAAAATGGGAATTTCCTCTATCGGGGATGTTATCGGCCATGTAAACAGTCCGGAACTGAAAAAGCTGCTTCAGGACAGCTCCGGGCAGCATGAAAGGCTGGGAGAGGAGCTAAGGCGGCTCCTTGAGGAATACAAGGACGAGGGCAAGGAGCCTGCGGCTATGGCAAAGGGTATGTCATGGCTGAAAACGAATATCAAGCTTACAGCCGACAGCTCTGACAACACCATAGCCGATCTTATGACCGACGGCTGCGATATGGGCATCAAGTCGCTGAGCAAATACCTCAATATGTATCAGGCGGCAGACGAACGGTCAAAGGACCTCGCCAAGCGCGTGATCAGCACCGAGGAAGAGCTCAGGAAAGGCGTAAGGGATTTCTTATAGCATAAAAAAGGCTTCCGCGGTACGGAAGCCTTAAGCTTTTAGTATTTGGGCTTTGCGGGAGCTCCCCATTTGTTGAAGCCGACGCTGGGAGAGCACCAGAACACGAGAAGAACTATAGCTCCTACTATTATAGGCAGCGAGCACAGACAGAATATGCCTGCCATTAATTCCACATCGATGCCGGGAATATTCATGGGTATTACCAAGAGATACGACAGTACCTCAAAAAGTATCAGCCAGCCGCTCTTGCCTGCATCGTGGAGTCTTCTTACTCCCGCAGAAAGGCTGGGCACCATAAAGGCCAGCGTTTCGATGAGCGAGGCTACCTTCATAGGAGTTATATCCGAGAAATTGTTTACGGCAATGCCCTTTGCAGCCATATAACCGATCATAAAGAAGGAAACTGTCAGACTTACGAGAAATCTGAAAAGATAAGCGAACCAGTATTCGCTTCTTGTGGATCTGCCCTTGAAATTGGCATAGTTAAGGAAATAAAGCTTTATTGCTTCACCGAAGCCCACATATTTCGGACTTCCGTCGCTTTCGTTGAATCCCCCCGAATACTGATCGAATCCGTAAATAGGACCGTTGTAACGGTTCGGGTTCTGATTGTTGTAGCTGCCGTAGCCGTTAGGCTGGCCGTAACCGTTGGGCTGACCGTAGCCGTTAGGCTGGCCGTAACCGTTGGGCTGACCGTAACCGTTAGGCTGGCCGTAACCGTTGGGCTGACCGTAACCGTTAGGCTGGCCGTAACCATTGGGCTGACCGTAGCCATTGGGCTGACTGTTACCGTTGGGAACACCTGCGGGAGCAGACGGTATACCGTCCATATAGCCGTTGTTTTCTTCAACGCTTGCGCCGCAGTTTTCACAGTATCTGTCGCCGGGTTTTATTTCGTAGTTGCAGTATTTGCAGTTCATAGTGGTACCCCCTTTATCACTGATACATATATTTTACCAAAAAATCATTTTTTTGTCAATATAAACCGAAAAACAACGATGGGAGCTCCCACAGCCGATAGGGCTATATAAGATATATATATCGCATTTATATCTGCCCGATGCAAATGGCAGTTGATTTCAAGACGGAGATATGCTATTATTAAGGTGACAAAGAGTACGTTCACAAAAAAGCGAAAGAACTTAGTGTAAGCAGCTGTTTTTTACGACTAATAAGTAGTATATGATCAAGACGGTTCTTTTTATTGAAAAGGAGTTGATTTTATGAAAAAGAAGCTATTGGCAGCAATGCTTGCGGCAATGTGCTTCGGAGCAGCTGTGCCGCAGGGCTCCTGCAAGCCAAAGGCAACTGCTGCGTCACAGACAAGCGAGGCTGCAAAGAAAGGCACACTTACTGTTACGGTCTACAATGAGGACGAGGGCGGCTTATACACCGATGAGCGCACTTCTTTTATGATATGCGGCGGTCCCGACCAGACTGCGAGTGCAGGAATGGGAGGCGCTGTTTTCCTCTGCGATGTAACACCCTCGGAAAGCAATCCTTTCGTACTTAATGACATTGACATTGTCGATAATTTCAAGTACACCATCGTGGATTCGGGTAGTCCTGATTATGATGGATTTAATTATCGTATCGACTATGAGCGTTCCGATAGGACGTTCAAATTTACTGAAAATCCTAATCAGGATCTCAGTATCTACATGAAAAAGAATTATTTCGTTGTTAATTCTGATAAATCAGTCACAGTAGCCACACACGGTCAGGATATTTTTGATAATATGCAGGCGGTGATGAGCCAGACATTGGAGCTCATAAACAGCGATGATTTCAAGGCTCTTGCTACAGCTGACAGGATAAGCAAGGCAAAAGAACTTATGAAGTCACTTTCAGACGATGAGCTTATCGCTGACTATGCCTTTGACGCAGAAAAGAATGTTATGAGCTTCACTTACAAGTGCGGTACTATCACAGGTCAGCTGAGACCTGCCGTATTCGAGGACGAGCATAAGCAGCTGAATGATACCACCTTGGAGGCCCCAGAAGAAATATCGTATAAAATAATCAGGCTCCCGGACAAGCTGGAATACAAGGTGGGCGAGAGTATCAGTCTCAAAGGCATACAGATAGAAGTAAAAAAGGGTGATGAAGAGCCCGTTGTCTGTACCTATTCCGAGGTTGCCTTTGCTCATGAATCAAATACTCCCGGTGTGCCAAAGGTTCTTCTTTACACCGATTTCCACGGCGATAAGGCAGGTACATACAAGGTAGGTCTCATTGATGACGAGAATATAAGCTTTGATGTCAGGGTCGTTGATAACGATGTTTATACGACAGCAGTTACTACTACAACGCCAAAAACTACAGGTACGGCGGCTGTTGAAGATGATCCGGGCCTGCAAACAGCAGTTGCAACAGTCAGGATCATGGATGTGAGCGGCGACACTATCCTTGTAAAGCCCGTGGACGGTTCGCCTGAGCTGAGGTCTTCCGATAAATTTACTTTATCGGCAAAGCAGCTTCCTGCCGATCTCAATCCCAAAGCTGGTATGAAGCTTGAAATCACATATAATGGCGGTATTCTCGAAACTTATCCTGCCATGTTCGGCAATGTGCAGAAGGTAGTTGCAGTCAGCGACGATACCGAAAAGGAAGATCCGACAGCTCTTAAAGGCACAAAGGAAATGACCCTTGACGATGTCAAGGAGCTTGCCAAAAAGGGCAGCGAGCTTGACTGGTCGGACTTCGGGGATTACAAGGGCAGAGACGTTGGTTCGGGTCAGAATGTCTGGCGGTTTGAGTTCGGGGACGGATATGTTCTTGAGGTATGCGGTGTGGCTGACAGAAGTAAGCCTGATAACGTTATACTTTCACGCGACGGCGATTATGTCGATCTGCTAAAGGATTCTATAAACGGATTCCTTATCATGACCTCCGATTATACCATGATAGCTACAGTTACGGAAATAATAAACGGCAAGAGCCTGCTGGTAAAGGACACCGGAGGCCGCGGAGATGTTCTCACTTTGCCTGTGGATAAGCTTGACAGCAGTGTTACACCGACTGTGGGCATGAAGCTTGAGATCATTTACAGAGGCGGCATTCTTGAGACCTATCCTGCTATGTTCGCAAACATACAGAAGGTCACGGTGCTTTCAGATACCGACGTTGATACCGTAACAGTTACGGTCACGGTCATGGAAATAAACGGCGATACTTTGCTGGTAAAGCCTGCTGATGATTCAATAGCGATGAATGTCGGCGACAGATTCACAGTACCCGCAAATAAGCTTGACAGCGGCGTTACACTGGCTGCGGGCATGATGCTTGAAATTACTTTTGACGGCAGAATACTTTCAACTTATCCTGCACGTTTCAGCAACATAGAAAAGATCAGGGTGCTCTCCGAAACTGCCGAAATAGCAGCGGGCGATGCAAACTGCGACGGACAGGTGGATATGAGCGACGTTGTGCTCATTATGCAGGCTTTTGCAAATCCCGACAAGTACGGTGAAAAAGGTTCGGCTATGATACATCTTACGGGGCTTGGCAGGCTCAACGCGGATATGGACGGAGACGGACTTACGGTCGGTGACGCCCAGTCCATACAGAAGAAGCTCCTCGGTATCGGTGATGATCCTGCAACACCTGTGACAGCGCAGCCTATCGGCTTCAAGGATATTGATGCAGCTATAGATGCGATCAACAAAAGTGACGTGAAAGCGTATCCTAAAGCTTACCGTAATGATTACCTTAAAATGTTTTTGCGTATCAAAAATGACGGATCTATCTATAAGGTAACTGAAAATGAAATGATCAAGAAAAAAATGATAGTGAAGTAGCCTTGTTCCCGTATGCTCGATACGAAGACATCGGCGTGGGATACTATGTAACATTCAAGGAAAAGAATTATCATATCATGTTCTACTATGCAGATGCAGATGTGCTTGCCGAAACAGACGGGATTGCTGAATATCTTAAAAAGCGCATGGGACGCGGTTCTGATAAGACAGTCAGAATTCAGGATAAGGATGTAAGCCTGTTATTCCATGAAAACGGACAGTGCTATGCCAATGCTTTTATAGACAATAATCACTATTTCGATGTGATCGGCGCTGTATCTGAAGACGAATTGACAGAGTTCCTGAATGCCTTTGAATACGAAAAGCTCAGTATCATATCGAAGAACCACTTCGGCTTAGACAGTGATTCAGCAGAAAAGCTTGGATTAAAAGACAGCAAAATAAAAAGCGTAAATGTAGCATCTCTTCCTAACGGATATGACTTTACATTTACCGGAGATAAGGCGCAGAAATTCATTGATTTCTTGTCAGATCTGGAGCTTACTTCGGATTTTTCTGAAGATCCCGGTCAATTAGGCGGCATGACATGGGTCATCAAGCTTGAATATGAGAACGATGAAGCTATGACATTATATGATATAGGAGGATTTATAAGGTCGGAAAGCAATTCATGGTTTAAATATGAATATGATTATAACAGCCCTTTAGATAACCTGATATGGGAATTAAGCAAATAATCGAAAAAAGCTCCGCAAACGCGGAGCTTTTCCTATGTAGGAGCCGGCGCCCTCGACAGCCCGTTAGTTTTATTGTGCTTGCGGGACGCCGAGGACGTCGGCCCCTACAAGCTAAAAAAGGACTGCTTTTGCAGTCCTTTTTTCATTATCAGCCGTCGATCTTGGGGAGATTTGCAAGTGACTTTGCAATTTCCTCATCGGTCGGGATATAATCGCTCATGGTGCCGTCGTTATATGCGCCGTAAGCGTACATATCAAAGTAGCCAGTACCTGTGAGACCGAAGAGGATAGTTTTTCCCTCGCCTGTCTCCTTGCACTTGAGAGCCTCGTCGATAGCGGCGCGGATAGCGTGGCTGCTCTCGGGAGCGGGAAGAATTCCCTCAACTCTTGCGAACATCTCAGCCGCCTCGAATACGGCTGTCTGCTCAACGGAGGTAGCCTCCATGAGACCCTGATCGTAGAGCTCGGAGAGTATGGAGCTCATGCCGTGATAGCGGAGACCTCCTGCATGGTTGGGCGAGGGCATGAAGCCGCTGCCGAGGGTATACATCTTCTGGAGAGGGCAGACCTTTCCAGTGTCGCAGAAGTCGTATGCGTATTTACCTCTTGTAAGGCTGGGGCATGAAGCGGGCTCAACTGCGATAATGCGGTAATCAGCTTCGCCGCGGAGCTTCTCGCCCATGAAGGGAGCGATAAGTCCGCCGAGATTGGAGCCGCCGCCTGCGCAGCCGATGATAACATCGGGCTTTATGTTGAACTTATCCATAGCCGTCTTTGCTTCGAGACCTATAATGGACTGGTGAAGGAGTACCTGAGCGAGAACGCTTCCGAGCACATAGCGGTAGCCCTCCCTGGTGGTAGCTGCCTCAACAGCCTCCGAGATAGCGCAGCCGAGGCTTCCGTTGGTTCCGGGGAATTCCTCGAGTATCTTCTTGCCTATTTCTGTAGTCACAGAAGGTGAGGGAGTAACGTTTGCGCCGTAGGTACGCATTACCTCGCGGCGGAAGGGCTTCTGCTCGTAGCTTACCTTTACCATGTACACGTTGCAGTCGAGTCCGAAGTAAGCGCACGCCATGGAAAGCGCCGTGCCCCACTGGCCTGCGCCTGTCTCTGTGGTAACGCCCCTGAGGCCCTGCTTCTTTGCATAGTAAGCCTGTGCGATAGCGGAATTGAGCTTGTGGCTTCCGCTGGTGTTGTTGCCCTCGAATTTATAGTATATCTTGGCGGGAGTGCCCAGCTTCTTTTCGAGGAAGTAAGCTCTTACAAGGGGCGAAGGACGGAACATCTTGTAGAAGTCCTGGATCTCCTGCGGTATGTCGATATAGGGATTTGTCTCGTCGAGCTCCTGCTTTACCAGCTCGTCACAGAAAACGTGGCCGAGCTCCTCTGCTGTGCAGGGCTTTCCCGTTGCGGGATTGAGGAGTGGAGCAGGCTTTTTCTTCATGTCGGCACGAACGTTGTACCACTGTCTGGGCAGCTCGTTTTCTTCAAGATAGATCTTGTAAGGGATTTTCTCATTTGACATAGTGATTCTCCTTTTCAATAATAGTCAGAGTTTGTGTTTCACCGGGGGGGGGAGAAATATAAAAAGCTCCTGACCCGGCTTTATTACTGCCGGGACAGGAGCCGTAAAGCTTCTGCGGTGCCACCCTGCTTGACGCTAAGCGTCCACTCGATCTGTACTTTCATACAATGGCTTTGGTAACGCAGCTCCTCTGCGTCTTGCCTACACAGTGCGGTAAAGCATACCGACCTTCGGTTCGCCCTCGGAAGTCCATTCGCCCATGCCGTACATATCTGCTCGCACCGCCCGCAGACTCTCTGAAACGTCATAGCATAAGCTACTTACTCTTCTTCAACGGTTTACTATTGTGAATTATAGCACAAGAAAGCTCTTATGTCAAGAGCGATATTCATTATTTCAAAAATTTATCCTGATGCCGTCCGCACAAATGTCCTTGTGGAGGCTGACGGGAAAAATCTGAAAAAGGACTTTTCAAGAGCGGGCAAAAGTGGTATAATAGTACTTGTCCGTTTACTTTATATCGCTTCTGTACTTTGCACGGGTACGGGCAATGCTCTCCTCGCTTCTCTTTATGAGATTGAGAAGGGATGACGAATACTGTGCGAAGTCCTTCTGCAGGGTCGCGGTGGTAACGTAAAGGGTATCGAAATTATCGACGCAGTCGTTGCCGTCAAGGGCAATACCGCTGGACGCAGCCTTGATATTGGCCTCGCTCATGGAAACGATGGCGTTTGCGCTGTCGTTGGCGATGACCTTGGGTATGCGGAACAGCTTCTGGTCGTTATGTGGATTTGCATTATATACGATACGGAAGAGCTTGTACACCGACAGCATGAGATAGGAGGATACCTCCTTGATGAGGGTTATGCTGTTTGCCTTCTGTGAGAGGCTGAAAAGCAGACTTATGGAATTGTTTATGATACGTCTGTTGAAATTGATGATCTCGGGAGAAGGCATCTTGAGGGTGTTGTTTCCGTCGTCGTCGGGAATATCCTCGATAGTGATGGTCTTGCCCTCGGGCTCGGGAGTTCTGCCGAGCAGATAGTCGCAGGATACATTGTAGTAATCCGCGATCTTTACGAGAAAATTAAGTCCGCATTCACGGATGCCTTTTTCGTAGTGAGAGAGAAGGGCCTGGGATATGCCCAGATCCGTAGCAGCCTGCTTCTGGCTTATGTGTCTTTCCTTGCGCTGTAAAGTAATGATTCTTGCAAAATCCGAATTCATAAAAATTCCTCCTGAATAGAAAAACTGTTACTATTATTATAATACAAACTGTATAATTTGTAAATATGCAGAAATATGAAATTTTAAGTGTGATTTTGCGGCAGTTTTCGTGAAGTTTACTAATAGTTAAAAAAACGAGCAGTAAATTTGTACATTTTATCCATTCTGTATGCTCGGCAGAAGTATAGTCTGTAAGATGATATGAAAGGAGTAGGCTATGAAAGGGTACAGGATAAGCGTGCTTCGTCACGGCATGACGGAGGCCAATGAAAAGGGCATATATATCGGCAGCACCGACCTTCCCCTCTCGGATAAGGGAGCGGCCGACCTTGCCGCCAAGATGGACGAATTTGACTATCCCACGGTACACAGGGTCTATTCGTCGCCGCTGCGCAGATGCACAGAGACTGCGGATATACTCTTTCCCTATACCGAGCTCTTTCCCGTTGACGATCTGCGGGAGCTGGACTTCGGGGAATTCGAGAACAAAACCATAGACGAGCTGGCAGGGCGAGAGGACTACAACGCATGGCTCCGCGGCGGCAAGGACGCCCGCCCTCCAAAGGGGGAGAGCCTCGAGGAACTCACAGCCCGCACCTATAAGGCTTTGCATTACATCATAACCGACATGATGAACGACGGCCTTACCCACTGCGCTGTGATAACCCACGGAGGTATCATATCAAATATGCTCAGCTGCTTCGGAATACCGAAGTATGCGCCCTCTCAGATAACCGCAGAGGCGGGCGGGGGCTTCGATATAATCGTAACGGCGCAGATGTGGCTGAATTCACAGGCCTTTGAGATACTGGGCTATTGTCCCTACGATAGGATCGGCGAAGATGACGGCGAATATTGAGCCATCAGCCGTTAGCCTTTAGCCTGTAGGGGCGAACAGTGTTCGCCTGCATATCCACACTAATGCCGATCGAATGAATAATAGTTCAAAATCCGCCAATAATATCTGTAAAACCATTTTTCGGAGGCACAGATATGAAGGCAAGGGAGCTTATCCGCTATTCGGCAGGTCTGCTCAGGGGCAGACGGGCGCGGACCATGATGATATGTATACTTCCCCTGGGTGCGGAGCTGTTTTTCCGCTTCGCCGAGGCGGCGGCATACAGTCTCCTGCTGTATTACGGCGGGACGGAGCCTATCAGGCTCTTCGGCGGCAGTAGCCCCGTACAGCTTGCGGTGGCGGTGATATGCACCCTGCTGCGGTGGATAACGGCTGCGCCTCTCACCTATGCGGCGGCGGAGCGGCTGTACTCCGTAACCTCGGACCCCCCATACAGGCTGCGGAGGACATTTTCGCAGTCCCTGCTGAAAAAACGCACTCTCAGACGAAGCATATCCGCTCTTCTGTGGACGAAGGTCCTGGGACTTCTTGCCCTTGCTCCTGCGGTATTCTTCGGAGTGACCGCATACGGAGTACTGGGCGGCAAGACGGGGCCTCTTGAGGTATTTCTCGGCGTCAACGCCGTATTCCTCTGCATGGCGTCGGCGTATATCTGGCTGTCGCTGAAGCTGAGCTTTACGGCTGTTCCCTATCTGCTGGTGCGCTTTCCCGGGAAGACTGCCTTCCGTACGGTGCTGTATTCCGTGGGCTTTATGAGCGGCAGAAAACGGGTAATGATACGGCTCATTGCGCTGTATCTGCCGCGGCTGCTGACTGTGGCGGGGCTGCCCTCTGCGCTTACGGGTCTGAAGACCGCATATTCCCTTGCCACAGATATTTTCATCAAGGAGGACGAATACCTTGAAACGGATAGAGCTGACAGTGGACTCGGAAAGGCCGCTGACGCTGGAAAAATTTCTTCTCGGAAAAAAAGGAGTCTCCAGACGGCTGCTGACAAGGCTTAAACGGCAGGTGGGCGGCATGACACGGCGGGGAGAGCTTATCCGCAGCATAGACACTGTTGAGAAGGGCGACGTCATAGTACTCACTCTTGAGGACGACAGCCTGCTTGATCCCGGTCCGCAGCTGAATGTGCCCGTAGCCTACGAAAACGACAGCCTTGTGGTCTTCGACAAGCCCAGCGGTATGCCGGTACACCCTTCTGTACGTCATCAGGGCGACACTCTCGGGAATTATTTTGCGTACCGTTACCCCGGACTGACCTTCCGCTCAGTGAACAGGCTGGACCGCGATACATCGGGGCTTTGTATAGTGGCCAAAGACGCTTTTTCGGCAAAGCTTCTACAGGGCGGATGCGAAAAGGTGTACTACGCCGCAGTACATGGGGCTATCCCCGAGAGCGGCACCATAGACGCTCCCATAGCCCGTGAAAGGGAGTCCATAATACTCCGCTGCGTCCGTGAGGACGGGCAGAGAGCGGTAACTCATTACAGGCGTCTGATGATGAACGGGAAGTACTCCCTTGCGGAGATACACCTCGAAACGGGACGCACTCACCAGATACGGGTACATTTTGCTCATATCGGAGCTCCCCTTGCAGGAGACGACCTGTACGGCGGGCTTCGTGAAGATATAACGAGACAGGCTCTTCACTGCGGCCGGCTCAGCTTCCGCGAGCCGCTCACAGGAGAGCTCATAACAGTGACCTCGGAGCTTCCCGGGGATATTCAGAAACTATTCAAGGAGAAATGATCATGGAAAAGATAGCAAGCTTTCAGGTAGACCATACAAAATTCAGCGTGGGTATGTACATATCGCGTATCGATGAGGATATTGTGACATATGACGTCCGCATGGTAAAGCCCAACGGCGGCGTGTATCTTGCAACGCCCTCCATGCACACCATAGAGCATCTTTTTGCTACATACGCAAGAAATTCCGAGTTCGGCAAAAATATCGTCTATGTGGGACCTATGGGCTGCCGCACGGGCTTTTATCTGCTCACAAGGGGACTTTCCCACGAAAACGCCATAAAGCTGGTGCGTGACGCATATACGTTCATCAGGGACTACGAGGGAGAGATACCGGGCTGCACCGAGGTGGAGTGCGGAAACTACCGCGAGCACGACCTTGCCGCTGCAAAGAAGGACGTAGTTCCGCTGCTGGAAAAGCTCCGTGACTATACAGTAGAAATGCTTGATTATTCGTGGCATTTCAATAAAAATCAGTGATGATTTTTGTGCATAAAAGCGAAATACTCCCTTAAATGACAGATCAATGGGATATTTTCGCTTTATTATCACAAATTTATGCTATAATAAATACAATGCAAATACCTGAAGGAAAGGAGAGATCCCGTGGATACGGAATACGGTACGGAAATGACAGACGACGTAGAGAACGAAGCTGTCACAGCCGATGATACGGAAGCATATCCCGGCGAAGCTGCGGCTATTGAGCCGGCGGCGCCGAAGTATACTGTGCCGCGGAGAAAGCCGACACTCTCCTTTTTTACAAGAGCAGGCCTGTTTTCGGTCAAGGTAGGCGCAGCTGTCCTGCTGGGACTCATTACGGCGGTAAAGCTGGTGCTCTCGGAGCTCTGGGAGCTTGCAGTATCTCTGTTCAGGGCGGTGTTATGGCTACTCAGGGAGATCTCATCACCTATGCGGAACCGCTTCAAGGTCAACAAGAGGCTTCAGAAAAAAGTGCAGAAGGCACGCAGGGAAAGCAAGGAGGAATACAACAAGGCTCTTGCTTACTTCTGGTGCTCGTACCTATTCGGAGAGGACGGCGTGTTCTATACTGCCTTCAATTATATACTTCCCGTGGTATCCATAGCCTTTCTCATAGGCATAGTGCGCTACGGCTCGGGACTGGAGTACGGTCTCAGCGTCGAGTACAACGGCAAGGAGATAGGCGTTATCAAGGCGGAGGCTGATTTTGAGGCCGCCGAGCGTGAGGTGCAGCAGCGAATATCCTACGACGATAGCAACGAGGTGATCAACCTTTCGGCGAAGTATTCCCTCAGGATAATAAATGAGAACGATACCATAGTGTCGGCAGGTCAGCTTGCCAATGAAATGCTCGCTTCCTCCGATGAGGAGCTCCTGGAAGCGGACGGTATATATATAGACGGTAAATTCATCGGAGCCGTCAGGGACAAGGAGCCCATTCAGGACGCCCTCAACGAGAGGATACTCAACTACAGGGTTGACGGCATCGTAAAGGATCTTTCGTATAAGAATCAGATAGAGTATTCCCGGGGTATCTACCTTGCGGAAAGCGTAATGGAAAAGGATGAGGCGATAAAGCTCCTTACCTCCGAAAAGGAGAAGAGGTCGGTATATATCGCTCAGAGCGGCGATACGGCTGCCATGATAGCCCAGAAGTACAATATGGACTTTGAGAAGCTTGAGGAGCTTAATCCCGATATAAGCAGGAAATGCAGGAAGGGCATGATAGTCAACGTTATAGAGACCGAAAGCTATCTCCCCATAAAATATGTCAGGGAAATGGATCCCATCACCTTTCTTGACTATGAGACCATAGAGGTTGAGACCAGCTCTCTCAACGCAGGAGTGCGCGATATAATCGTAAAGGGCAGGCGCGGAGAAAAGACCAGCCATATCGAGGTAACATATGTGGACGGCAAGGAGTACTCCCGCAAGACCATCAGCACAAAGATAACCAAGCAGCCCGTTGTGGAGCAGATAGGCATAGGAATTTATGCTGCAAGACCCGACAGTCCCAGTACGGTGCTTACAGGCTCGGGACAGTTCGGCTGGCCTGTTGACGGCGGCTGGGTCAGCGACGGCTTCGGCGGTGCAAGGAATCATAAGGGCATGGATATAGCCGCTTCCACAGGTACGGAGATATACGCCGCAGCTGACGGCGTGGTAGTATCTGCGGGCTGGAATACAGGCGGCTACGGATATTTCGTTCAGATAGGCCATCAGGACGAGTACCAGACGGTATACGGACATATGAGTGCCGTACTTGTTGACGAGGGTCAGTACGTTACCCGCGGACAGCTCATAGGCGAGGTCGGAAATACAGGTAATTCCTTCGGCTCGCACTGCCATTTCGAGGTAAGGCACCTCGGTATGTGCCTTGATCCCGAGCTGTTCCTGAATACGGTGGACAGCTTCAGTGAGGAGTCCGAAAAGAACAGGAAAAAGAACGATAAGAAGAAAAACTGAAAAAAGCTCCGGAGGCCTTAAAGTCTCCGGAGCTTTTTATTCTTGTTTACTTCTTGTTTTTCCTGTAGATAATGGCAAGTCCCTTTATGAGCAGGTTGTTATCGAGGATTATCTTCCTTCTGCACAGAGGTACTACCAGCTCGGAGAGACCGCCCGTAGCGACAGCGGTGCACTTCTCGCCGAGCTCCTCCTCCATGCGGTCGATAAGGCCGTCGAGGGCGCTGGCGTTTGAATAGAGGATACCGCTCTTGAGGCAGTCTATGGTATTTGTGCCGATAACATGGGGCGGCACCTCAAAATTGATCTTGGGGAGCTGTGCCGTGCGTGCGGTAAGAGCGTCTGCCGATACCTTCATGCCCGTGAGGATGACTCCGCCGCGGTAGTTCTTCTGACTGTCCACTACGGAGAGGGTCGTAGCTGTGCCCATATCTATTATGATAAGGGGAACGGGGTACTGATTGATAGCCGCAACTGCGTCAACAGCCTGATCGCTGCCCAGCTGTGCGGGATTGTCTATGAGTATGTTGAGACCTGTCTTTACTCCCGGCCCAGCCACCATTACATCTACTCCGAAAAGCTTGCGTACAGCCTCCTTGACGGTATTTGTGACCGAGGGGACTACCGATGACATGATAGCGTCGTTTATATCCGACACGTTGAAGCTGTTCATTTCGAGGATCGTTTTGATGAGCACGGCATATTCCGCAGCCGTGGCATTGTGGTCGGTGCTTATGCGTTCAAAGAGCACCACCTCGTCCGCGTCGTTGACGCAGCCGAAAACTATATTCGTATTTCCTATATCTACTGCTAAAAGCATGATCTTACTCCTTCTGAATGATTATTCCCTGCGCTCAGCGCTCCGTGCGGAAGGGCGGGAGGGGTATGCCGTTGGCGCCGAAAAGGCTGACCTCCGCATAGTTGATCCACTTGTACCGTGCCGACACGGGAGCCTTTACCTTACTGCTGCTGAGTACGATACAGGGCAGCTTTATTTCTGATTCGGCGGGATAGTATACTCCGTCCGCGCCTGCTATCTCAAAGCCCTCGGGCTGACCGCAGAGACCGCCCTCATAGTTCCTGAGGTATATGAATATCCTGCCGTCGCGGACCTCAAAGCTGTCATACATTGGAGGCAGAGCCTCACTGTCTCCGCAGAGTCTGTATACCTGACTCAGAGCCTGAAGGTAAAGCCTGTGAGCCACAGGAGCCTTGTCAACGGGGTGGATATTGTTGAATTCTCCGCAGTCAAGGCATACTGCCAGACCTGTGTTCCTCACCGAGCGGAACACCCTTTCCTGAGCCTCGCGTATATACGCCCAGCTGGCGGTATCTTCATCGTCGGAGTATCTGAACATGGGCAGCTGCACTATCATAAATGGCAGGCTGTCGTCCTTCCAGTCCCTGCGCCAGTTTTCTATGAGCGCTTTCAGCACCAGATCGTAGGTGGTGCAGTTCACATCGTCGGATTCGCCCTGATACCAGAGGACTCCCGCAAGAGTATAGGGAGAGATCCTGCTGAGCATGGTCTCATAGAGACCGCAGGGCCTCATGGGGTTCTTTATTCCCATAGGACCGGGGTAGCGGCTTTCGCCGCAGATGTCAAGTATCTCCTGCCACCCTATATCCGGACGCTTTGCATAGCACTCGTTCTTTCTTACGTCCCATGCGCCCTGATACTCGGAATACTCGTCGTATTCGGCTATCATTTCCGCGTCGGTCTTTCCCTCTGTGGCCTTGTCGTATTCGTCAGTGTACTTGTGGAGGCGGCTGTCCTGTCTGAGGTATTCGCGGCTGATCCATGCGGATGCGGAGGAACCGCCCCAGTTGCAGCCGATGATACCCACGGTAACGCCCAGCTTTCTGCTGAGCTCCTTTGCGAAATAATAGCCCACAGCCGACCATGAGCGGGAGTTTTCCGCTGAGGGAAGACTCCAGCAGGACTCTCTTTCGGCAGCGGCAAGCTTTTCGTCCGCCATTTCACACTTGGGGGTGTAATAGAACCTTACGTTTTCGTTTCCGCATCCGGCCAGCGCTGCGGAGCCGTTCTTATCCATGCAGAGCTCGTACTCCATATTGGACTGGCCGCCTGCCAGCCAGACCTCGCCTATAGCTACGTTGCGGAAAATCTTCTTGATAGCTCCGCAGCTTATCTCGAGGGTGCAGTTATCGCATTCCCTGCGGGGCGGCAGTACAGCCTCCCACCTTCCGTCCTTTACGGAAGCGCGGGCAGAGCAGTCCAGCTCGGGTATGCTGACGGTTATTATCTTTTCGTTGTCGTTGCAGGTGCCGAAAACGCGGATATTCCTGTTCCGCTGGAGCACCATGTTGTCACTGAAAACAGCAGCAGCTTTCATAATGCATTCTCCTATTCATTAACTGTTATTACGTTGTTTGCGGTGCAGAAGTCTATGAGCGTGTAGCGTGCCTTGTCGGCAAATTCGGGCTTTGCCATATAATATACATAGGTCTCGATGAGGTTGAACAGCCATGCGGTCCTGCCCTCTATCTTGAACTGGCTGAATCCCATGGGAAGGTATTTTTCCCATATATCACCGGGTCTGATATTGGTGCTCAGCTCGCGGATGTCGAAGATACTGCGCGTGAAAAAGGGGCAGTTCTGATTTTTTCCGTCGCCGAAGATCAGGGGATCGTAGGGCTGATCGGGATATTTCCGCATATGGTTTGCGTAGTTTATCTGCTGGACGCCGACGTTGTAGTAGTGCTGCGCCCTGTCGGGACAGTTCGGGCGGCAGTTTGAGTTCACAAGGAACTCGCACTTGTCCTTGTTGGGAAGCTTTTCGAGTATATCGAATTTGTTGTTCAGGTCGTAGTCCACTACGACTATATGGTAATCCTTTTCCAGTTCTGCCGCAAGTCTGTCACCGTCGTTGAGGCGTTTGCAGGTGGAGCTCGTCAGCTTGAAGGAGGGATAGTTTTTGCGGATATATTCCTCCAGCAGCGGCGATACGACAATGGCCTCATTGAGACCGTTGTCCGCAAGGCTCATCACCATATTGCAGAACTTGTCGTTCAGGTGCTTTTTTTCAAGGGCGGGGTTGGTGAAGGTGAACCTCACGGGTATGCCCCTTTCGTTGAAGGCGTGGAGCACCGTCTTTACGAATCTCTTGTCGCATACTCCCTCCTGGGTCCTTCCGCCGTTCCATATTGACTGGGGAAAGGCGCCGTAGAAGGAGGCTATCTCCACGTCGCGGAAATACTGGGGAAACTGCTCCAGCACCGTGGCGAACACAAGGTTGAATTTGAAGTGTGTCGCTATGCCGGGCAGATGAAAACGTGCTTTCATATATCGCCCTCCGTCACTTGTCCACGCGGATTATGCCGTTCTTCTCAAGGTTGAAGAGGAGCATAAGACGTGCTTCGTCGCGGCATTCGGGCTTTGCCATATAGTAGAGGTAATTCTCGGTGAGGAATATCCTTCCCGCCGTCCTGCCCTCCAGCTTGAACTGCTCGAATCCCATGGGCATATACTTTCCCCATATATCGTCGGGAGAAACATGGGTGGGGAGCTTCCTTATCTCAAAGGAATTCCTTTCGCGGCATTTGCAGTGTATGGCGTTCTCCTCGTTTATCTCGTAGTAATCGCTGAGATTGAAGGGAGTGGTCTTGCCGCTCTTGACGTATTCGTTATAGGCTATGGAGTTTTCTCCGATCAGCCTGTAATGCTCCTTGCGCATCTTGCATTTTGGGTCGCAGAGGGTGTTGCAGAGTATCTCCACCCTGTTCCTGTCCCCGGGAGGTATCTTTTCCAGCAGGTCGTACTGATTGTTCAGGTCGTAGTCGAGGACGACGATGTGGTAATCCTTCTTCAGCTCGCTGATAGGGCCGTCTATGGTGTCGAGACGCTTGCAGGTGGAGCTGGTGAGCTTGTACTTCGGGTACTTGTCGCGGATATAGTCCTCCAGGAGCTGGGAATTGACTATGACCTCGTTGAGGTCATTGTAGGCCAGCTCGAGTATCCTGTTGCAGAACTCGTCGTGGACGAGCTCCTCTGTGATACAGGGATTTGTGAAGGTGAAGCGGACAGGTATGCCCATGTCGTTGAAGGCCTTCAGCACCTGCTTTATGAAGCCCTCGTCGCATCTGCCCTTGACGTTCCTTCCGCCGTTCCATACAGCGGGTGGGAAGGTGCCGAAGAAGGACGCTATCTCAACGCCCTCGCGGAAATAGTAGGGGCAGTTTTTCAGCATATGCGCAAATATGAGATTGAACGAGAAATTTCTCGTTATGCCCGGCAGATGAAATCTTGCCTTCATTGTACCGCCTCCTTATTCGTACTGTATAACGCCGTTGGAATCGAGGTTGTAGAAGAACATCATCCTTGCCTCGTCGCGGCATTCGGGCTTTGTCATGTAATACATATAGTTGTCTATGAGGTAGAGGTTGCCCGCCGTCCTGCCCTCGAGCTTGAACTGCTCGAAGCCCATGGGAACGTATTTCTCCCATATATCGTCGGGAGAGATATGGGTGCGGAGATCCTTTATCTCATAAAGGGTGCGCTCGCGGCAGCGGCAGTGTATCCTGTTGGAAACGCTGTCGTCGGTATAGTCTGCGATATTGAAGGGCTTGTCGGGGTGATTTTTCAGGTGCTCGTTGTAGATTATCATCTGCTTGCCGATGAGGTCGTATTCCAGCTTCCTGTTCTTGCAGCCCGGCTCGCAGCAGGCGTTGGACAGCAGCTCCACGCGGGGCCTGTCCTCAGGGGGTATCTGTTCGAGGAGGTCGAAGCGGTTGTTCAGGTCGTAGTCCATTACCACGATATGATAATCCTTTCTGAGCTCCCCGAGGAGACCATCTATGGAGTCAAGTCTCTTGCAGGTGGAGCTTGTCAGCTTGTAGTTCGGATAGGTCTTGCGGATATAGTCCTCCAGCAGCGGGGAGTTGACTATAACCTCGTTGAGACCGTTGTCCGCAAGCCTCATTACCATGTTGCAGAATGGGTCGTAGAGGTGCTCCTCCTCGAGAACGGGATTTGTAAAGGTGAAGCGGAGAGGTATGCCGAGGTCGTTGAAGGTCCTGAGTACTCCTCTTACGAAGCTTTCGTCGCACTGGCCCCCGATAGTTCTGCCGCCGTTCCAAAGTGAGGGTGGAAAAACGCCGTAGAAGGAAGCTATCTCCACGCCCTCGCGGAAATAGTCGGGACGTGCCTTCAGCATATGGGCGAATACGAGGTTGAGCTTGAAGTGCTCGGCAAAATCGGGAAGATGAAATCTTACTCGCATAATATCACTCCTTATTTGAATACCATAGCGCCCGAATTCTCCAGAGATTTCAGCAGGGTGAAACGCGCTTCGTCACGGCATTCGGGCTTTGCCATGTAGTACATATAGGTCTCGAGCACGTTTATGGGGCTTGCCGTCCTGCCCTCTATCTTGAACTGCTCGAAGCCCATGGGAACGTATTTCTCCCATATATCCTCGGGAGATATGTGAGTGCGGAGCCCCCTTATCTCAAAGAGACCTCTTTGGGAGCAGGGGCAGTCGCGGAAGTGGTCGGGGTCGTATTTCTCCGCATTGAAGGGGAGATTGGGATACTTTCTGATATGCTCGTTGTAGGCGATCTGCTGCACGCCTATGGAATGGTAATGCGCCGAGCGCCTCGGGCAGTTGGGCTCGCAGCAGGCGTTTGAGAGAAATTCTATACGGGGTCTGTACTCCTCGGGTATCTGTTCAAGGAGGTCGAACCTGTTGTTGAGGTCGTAGTCCATTGCGACTATGTGGTAATCCTTTTTCAGCTCGCCGAGAAGTCCCTCGAGAGTATTCAGGCGCTTGCAGCTGGAGCTGGTGAGCTTATAGTCGGGGAAATTGCGGCGGATATAGTCCTCAAGCATGGGAGACATCACGATAGCCTCGTTGAGACCGTTGTTGGCCATATTCAGCACCATATTGCAGAAGGGGTCGTTGAGGTGCTTTTTCTCGAGAGCGGGATTCGTGAAGGTAAAGCGGAGGGGTATTCCTCTGTCATTGAAGGTCTTGATGACGTTCCTGACAAAGTTCTTGTCGCATACGCCTCCCTGAGTCCTGCCGCCGTTCCAAAGTGAGGGCGGGAAAACGCCGTAAAAGGAAGCTATCTCCACTCCCTCGCGGAAAAGCTCGGGACGGTGGGAGAGCATTTCGGTGAACAGCAGGTTGAGCTTGAAATTTACTGAAAAATCAGGCAGATGAAAACGTACTCGCATAGTATTCTCCTTGATAAGTTTATTTGTGTGACTTTTACCGGATATTTGTTCAGATTATTGCATCGCCGCGCTCCTGCGCTATTTTGTAGCCTGCGGACTCGATTCTTCTTTGCAGACAGCCGCGGCATTCCGCCGCCTCCTCGCCCGTGCATATCTTATTGTCGTACAGGTCGTACTTTTTCCTTACTTTTACAGGTGAAAGATTGGGCATTACCACGTTGCAGCCCGTTTGCAGGCCAAGCTCCCTGCCGTTGGGAGCTATCGTGCCGAGAGCCGTTGTGGCAGGCAGCAGTACCTTCGGGAACATGAGCCTGAGTATACCCAGAAGTCTCAGCGTAAGCCCGAGAGTACCTCCCTTTTCGTCTGCAAAGGGAGTATTGTGGTGGGGAACGAAGGGACCTATGCCTATCATCTGCGGCCGTAGCTCCTGCAGGAAGCGCAGGTCAGCGATGATATGGTCAGTAGTCTGGTACGGAGCTCCCACCATGAAGCCCGCGCCCACCTGATAGCCAAGCTTCTTCAGGGTGAAAAGGCATTCCTTACGGTTCTCAAGGCTCATCTCCTGCGGGTGGAGCTTTGAATACAGCCCGGGAGAAGCTGCTTCGTGACGGAGCAGATATCTGTCCGCTCCTGCCTCTTTGAGCCGTTCATAGCTCATGGTGGAGCGCTCTCCGAGGGAGAGGGTCACCGCGCAGTCCGCGTACTTTTCCTTAATTTCGGATATGAGCGGACAGAGGAAGTCGTCGGTGAAGAATGCGTCCTCGCCTCCCTGCATCACAAATGTGCGGAAGCCCAGCTCATAGCCGTTTTCACAGCAGGCGAGTATATCCTCACGGGACAGTCTGTACCGCTCCGCAGCACTGTTGCTGCGGCGTATACCGCAGTAAAGACAGTCGTTCCTGCAATAGCTGGATACCTCTATGAGTCCGCGGAGAAAGACCTTTTTCCCGTAGCTTTTCTGCCTTACCTCATCGGCGCAGCTTCGGAGGAGCTCCGCTGCTTTCATGTCATCGGTCTCTATAAGGGCTTTCAGCTCGCTGTCAGAGAGATCGCCCGAGGTGTAAAGCTTATGGACTGTTTCCGTCATATCAGCCGCCCAGCCTTATCATTTCATCTATGCATTTTCTTGCCTGTGCAATGAGCTCGTCGTCCATGATGATCTCAAAGGCTTCGCCGTCGCCGCCGCCAATACCCACAAGGGCGTTGTATATGTCGGGGAGAGTGGTGAGCTTCATGTTATGACAGACGAGATCGCGGCTTACGGGGTAGAATTTCTTGTCGGGGCAGTCGTACTGCAAGTGTTCAACGATTGAGTTCTCCGTGCCTATGATGAATTCCTTCTTGTCCGACTTCTTTGCGAAGTCCATGATACCCGTGGTGGAGCCGACGTAATCCGCCAGTTCAACTACCTTTGGAGTACACTCGGGGTGAACGAGGAAAAGGGCGCCGGGGTGCTCCTCCTTGGCGGCAAGCACCTCCTTTACGGTTATCCTTGCATGAGTTGGACAGCCGCCGTTAAGGAGCTTTATATCCTTTTCGGGGCACTGCTTCTTTATATAGTCGCCAAGGTTGCAGTCGGGAATGAAGAGTATCTTGTCGTTTTCGAGAGCCCTGACTATGCGGAGTGCGCTTGACGAGGTAACACAGACGTCGCAGACGGTCTTGAGCGAGGCGGTGGTATTGACATAAGCCACCACAGTGCGGTCGGGCTCGGACTCCTTTACGGCGCTTATCATGTCCTTGTCCATCTGTTCCGCCATAGGGCAGCCTGCATGCCTGTTGGAAAGGAATACACGCTTCTGAGGCGAGAGCATTTTTGCGGTCTCGGCCATGAAGTGTACTCCGCAGAAGAGGATATTGTCCTCTGCAACATTCTTTGCGTCAACGCTGAGCTTGTAGCTGTCGCCCACGAAATCAGCGATCTCGCATATTTCCCGTGCCTGATAGCAGTGGGCGAGGATCGCAGTGTTCGTCTCCTTTTTGAGCTTTATTATTTTATCCTGCAATTCACGGACAGTCATAGCTGATCTTCCTTTCGTAAATCAGAATTCAACGGCTTTGCTGTTAAATTTTGAAGCCTTTAGCCCTTAGCTGTCAGGCAAGCGGCTTGCCGCATCTGAGGGTGTGCACATTGCGCTCCCTTACAATAGGTTATTTGCTGATGGCTAACAGCTAACGGCACAAATTATAATTTTGCTACGCAAATATATAATTTGCCCATTTTATTAATTATACCACATATGAGATTTAATTTCAAGCAAAAAAGAAACTCCCCTGTCCGGAATGAACAGGAGAGCTGATCGTAAGCTTTAATAAGAGTAATCGCTGACCTCGGCAATGACCTCCACCTCTGCAAGAACGCCCTTGGGAAGTGTCTTTACCGCAACGCAGCTCCTTGCGGGGAGAGATGTGAAGTATCTGCCGTAGACCTCGTTGAATGCTGCGAAATCATTCATATCCGCAAGAAAGCAGGTGGTCTTTACCGCCATGCCGAAGCCTGAGCTTGCTTCCTCGAGGACAGCGGCAAGATTTTTCATTATCTGCTCGGTCTGCTCCTCTATGGTATTGCCGACAACAGTGTTTGTAGCGGGATCAATTGCGATCTGACCGCTCGTGTACACCATTCCGTGTGAAACTATTGCCTGGGAGTATGGTCCCACAGCTGCGGGAGCCTTTGAAGTATTGATCTTTATCATAATAATCTTTTCCTTTATATTTTATTCTTCCACTGTCGTATCCTCGTCGTCCCAGGTCCAGCTGTCCCAGTCGTCGGCTTCACCCTGATCCACGGAGATATAGCCGAAGCTTGAATCGCTGCCCTTTGCCTTGAGGATAACCTTATATTCGGTGTAGGGGAATTTCTCGTCGTTCAGCGTCATGTACAGCGTATTGCAAACGAACATACACGGACCCTCGTAATCCTTGCTGCCGCAGGCCGATGATCCCACATATTCCTTCATATCGAAGCCGCTGCCTTCAATGCTGAATACGGTCTCCTCATCCTTTGCGCCTGCTCTGCTGAGCTTGTAGTCCTTGCCGCAGAAGTGGAGAGTGCCGTCCCCGGATATGGTCATCGGGTCCTCCTTCATTATCTCCACAAGCTTTTTCGGGTCGAGCTCTTCGGGATAATTGCCCATGGCCATATAGCCTGTCTTGTGGTATGGACCTGCAATGTCATTTAATGTCAGCTCAGCCGCAGAGGTTGCACTGCTGCCGTCCTTTTCGTCCTTATCGCCGTCTTTTTCGTCCTTGCTGTCAGTTTCCTTTTCGGTGCCGGTCGTTTCTTCGGCTGTCGTCGTTTCAACTGCCGTGGTGGCTTCCGCAGCCGATGAGCTGCTGTCCTTGTCCGCAGCCTTATCCTTGTCTGAGCCGCATCCCGCCAGTGCCAGTGCGAAGACGAATGCCGAAAGTGTCAATAATCCTTTTTTCATTTTAAATCCTCCGATAAAATATTATATCATGTGGGCGCACCCTTGTGCGTCTTTGAATATAATAATATTATCGGAGCCTTTTGTCAAGAGATAAAAAATTAAATTTTTGTTACTTTAACAGCAATATATATATCTTTATATCGCTTCCAGTATTTTTTCCGTCATTTCCGTGCAGGTAAGGGGCACGCCCTTTTCCGTGCCCATGAGGTCGGCGGTCCGGAAGCCTGCATCAAGTACCTTGTTCACCGCTTCTTCGATAGCTTCCGCTTCCCTGATGAGATTGAAGGAGTAGCGGAGCATCATTGCTCCCGAGAGTATGGCGGCTATGGGGTTTGCCTTGTTCTGTCCCGCAATGTCGGGAGCGGATCCGTGTATGGGCTCGTAAAGACCGCGCTTTGAGGCGCCCAGGGACGCCGAGGCAAGCATACCGATAGAGCCCGTTATCTGCGAGGCCTCGTCCGAGAGTATATCCCCGAACATATTTGACGTGACGATGACGTCGAACTGTCCGGGATCGCGTACCAGCTGCATGGCGGCGTTGTCCACGAACATATCCGAATACTGCACATCGGGATACTGCTCCGAGAGCCCGTGCATGGTCTTTCTCCAGAGGCGGGAGGACTCAAGAACATTCGCCTTGTCTATGCTGCAAAGGCGTTTGCTGCGCTTCATGGCGGCTTCAAAGGCGACTCTGCCGATGCGTTCTATCTCGGTGACGCTGTAGGCCTCGGTATCGAAGGCTTCCGTGCCGTATTTACCTTCACGGTAGCCTCTGTCGCCGAAGTATATTCCGCCTGTGAGCTCCCTTACGATAAGTAGATCGAAGCCTTCACCCACTATCCCGTCCTTCAGCGGTGAAGCGCTTCGGAGAGCGGGATAGAGCTTTGCGGGACGGAGATTTGTGTAAAGTCCCAGGGCGGAGCGTATGCCGAGAAGTGCCTTTTCGGGGCGTACATCTCCTGCAAGGCCGTCCCATTTCGGACCGCCCACCGCTCCGAGGAGCACGCTGTCGGAAGCAAGGCAGCCCTCCACAGTTTCCTGCGGCAGGGGCGTACCCCTTTCGTCAATGGCACAGCCCCCTATGGGATAGGGAGCAAAGCTGATCTTATGGCCGTATATTCCAGCTGTTTTTTCAAGAACGGCAGCGGCGCTGTCCACTATCTCGGGACCAATGCCGTCGCCCTTCAGCAATGCGATATTCAGTTCCATAGTATTGCCTTTCTGCTGAGCTTCAGTCATCAGCTGCACAGCGGGGAGTGTTATTCTATTCCGAAAAAGCGATCATGGAATACCTTGTGCTCGCCTGTCGGCCTGTGCATAGGATCTCCCGAAAAGAGCAGTCTGACAGGCTCCGGGACAAAGCCCTCGTCGCAGAAATGCTCGTAGGTCTCCTCGGTTATTTCATAGTAATCGCTGTAGCCGAAGAAGCTGTAGCTTTCCATTTTATTCATTATGTACATCTGCAAAGCAGGCGACCACCCCGCATACATAGTATTGCTCGGGTGCATTTTTTCACGTTCGATCACACCGCTCATAAATATAGCTTCCTTTCCGTGTTAAAAATTGGAGTGATATGTCTGAATTTCATCTTCAAAAGGACTCTGCATCGCCTTATAGCAGCGGTATGCGGCAAAGCATTCGCCTGCGGTAAGCAGGGTCCTTATTATGACCGAAACGGACATGGTGAGGGCTCCGCCCGCAAAATTGCTTATGAAGTGCAGGAGCATGGCAAGAGGCAGCATTATCTTCGATTTTCCCGTCTGTATTCCGTAGAATATGAGTACGGTCAGTGCAATGGCAGAAGCCGCGCCTTCCAATGCAGCAAAGATATTTACCCATAGAATATCAGGGGCAGCCCTGTCAGTGCCGATAAGATTAAGGCAGGCCATTCCCGCACCTATCTCCTCAAAGGCACAGTGTCCAATGCCGTAGGTCACCGCGTCCCGGCGGTTGTCATAGGAGGTGAGAAGATAGCGCAGCATAAGGAACTTTGCGCCCTCTTCAAAAACGCCGTAGAGCAGTCCCTGTTTTAAATGGAACGCGACCCACTGACTGTGATCGAAGCCCGAGCGTATCGCGCCTGCGATTATAAAAACGGGGAAGCAGGCGAGAAGCGCAGCAATAGCGGGAAGTATTCGTGCGCCCGTCTTTCTGTGCCATAGGATAAGCAGGATCAGCGGACCGAGGAGTCTCGTCAGTCCTGCAAGTAAGCAGTTCAGGTCTGTCATGGTTATCTCCGTTATCTGTTAAAATGTACAGCAGGGAAAGCTTTCCCTGCCGGCTGCTTTATTTTTTCAGCTGCGGCGGGTAGTTCCAGGGCTTGCGTCTGGCATACATATATACACTTATCACTGCTGACAATATATTGGTGACAGGTCCCACAGGATGAAAATTGTATGATATGCCGGGTTCGCGTTCCGCAGCGGGAGTATTTTCCCATTTGATGTAATCGCATAAAGTAGCCGCGTCCTCGGCTATCATCAGTACAAATACAGCGAAAAACGGTGCAAGAAACAGCATATACAGCTTTTTTCTGCCCTTGTCCCTTGAACGGATGGCTATATAGCCCAGTATCGCCGCCGCCAGTCCGATAGCCGTCCACATGAAAAAGTCGGGTATCTCGCTAAGGGTGTTCTGAAAGATATTATATCCCTTTTTCTTTTCTTCGGGCAGTCTCTGGAAATAGGAGAAATATTCATAGATATCAATGAATATCAGGTAAAAGTAGTAGAAGAAGTCAAGTCCCACGAAAAGCAGGAAAATATCGCGGAAATGTTCCTTTGCGGTTGGCTTTTTCCTGAGCAGAAGCAGAAGTATGAAAGCTGCCCAGAAGGCAAGTCCTCCCATTATTTCGGAGAGATCGTATTTATCGAAAACAGGGGCAACTGTACATAAATTGCCGAGAAATTGCTGCAATACTCCGAGGACTCCGCCTATCCACAGATATTTTGTGCTTTTGAGAGCTTTTTTCATGGTATAATAATAATTATCCTTTCAAAGTTTATAGCCGAGGAGAGGCAAAGCCGCTCCCTAAGGCTAAATAACGCCATTGGTGACAGACTGCATAAGGCCGCCGTTTTCGATTATTTTCTGCACGAATTCGGGGAAGGGAGCCGTTTTATACTCCTTACCCGTGGTTATATCGCGTATAATGCCGTTATCGAGATCGGCTTCAACGGTGTCTCCTTCGCTTATATCCTCCGCAGCCGCAGGGCACTCCACGATAGCAAGACCGATATTGATAGCGTTGCGGTAGAATATACGGGCGAAGCTCTTTGCGATGACGAGAGATACTCCGCTTGCCTTTATGGCTATGGGAGCGTGCTCGCGGGAGGAACCGCAGCCGAAATTCAGGCCTGCGACTATCATATCTCCCTGCTTTACACGGCTCACGAAGGTTTTGTCCAGGTCCTCCATGCAGTGGCCTGCAAGCTCCTTATGGTCGCTGGTGTTGAGGTAACGTGCGGGGATTATAACGTCGGTATCCACGTTGTCGCCGTATTTTATAGCATTTCCGTTGTATTTCACAGCTCAGCCACCTCCCATGGACTTGTTATCCTGCCTGTTACCGCGCTTGCGGCAGCGGTTGCGGGACTTGCGAGGTATACCTCCGATTCGGGGTGCCCCATGCGTCCCACGAAGTTGCGGTTGGTAGTGGCGACAGCTCTTTCTCCTGCGGCAAGAATGCCCATATATCCGCCCAAGCAGGGACCGCAGGTAGGTGTCGATACAACCGCGCCGAACTCGATGAAGGTTTTGAGCAGTCCCATTTCCATTGCTTCGAGATATACCCTCTGAGTAGCGGGGATAACGATCACGCGGACATTTTTCGCGGCTTTTCTGCCCTTCATTATCTCGGCGGCGGCTATGAGATCCTCAAGTCTGCCGTTGGTGCAGGAGCCGATGACAACCTGATCTATCTTTACATCGCCTATTTCGGCAAAGATACGGGCATTTTCGGGAAGATGAGGAAAAGCCACTGTGGGCTCTGTCTCTGAAAGGTCAACGGTGAGCACCTCGTCGTAGTCGGCGTCCTCGTCAGCCTTATATATAACGGGCTCTGCGCCGCCGTGTGTGCGGATGTAGTCAAGAGTTGTACCGTCCACCTCGAATATACCGTTCTTTGCACCCGCTTCTATAGCCATATTGGCTATGCAGAGGCGGTCTGCCATAGTGAGGGAGGCAAGTCCCGGGCCTGTGAATTCCATGGAGCGGTAAAGGGCTCCGTCCACGCCTATCTCACCGATAATGCGGAGTATCACGTCCTTGCCCGAAACGTATCTGCGGAGGCTGCCCGTAAGAACTATCTTTATGGCTGAGGGCACCTTGAACCACGCTTTGCCTGTTGCCATTCCGCAGGCCATATCCGTGGAGCCCACTCCCGTGGAAAAGGCTCCGAGAGCACCGTAGGTGCAGGTGTGGGAGTCTGCTCCGATGACCACATTTCCTGCCGTGACAAGGCCTTTTTCCGGGAGCAGAGCGTGTTCTATGCCCATTTCTCCCACGTCGTAAAAATGGCTTATGTCATTTTCCGCGCAGAAGCTGCGGCACAGCCTGCACTGCTCCGCCGCCTTTATGTCCTTATTGGGGGCGAAGTGATCCATGACCATGGTGATCTTATCCCTGTCGAACACGCTGTCCCTGCCGAGCTTTGCGAACTCCTTTATAGCTACGGGAGAAGTTATATCGTTTCCGAGAACGAGGTCAAGGTCTGCGAGGATAAGCTCCCCTGCGCTGACGGACTCCCTGCCCGAGTGAGCCGCAAGTATCTTCTGGGTCATTGTCATTGCCATTTTTATCATTCCTTTGCAGGTAATATTTACATCTTTTCCACGGGAAAATTAAAGAACGGGCTGCCTGTCTTTATCATAAGCAGTATGCCGGTAATTAAAAAGGGCAGTCCATAAAGTATGCTGCGTTTTTCCTTTGCAGTGTCAACAACTATTATCCCAAGCTCTGAACATTTATTTTCGGGGATAACGCTTTCCTCATTATAATATTTATCCATTCTGGAGATATAGTCCATGAATTGTCTGCCGTATTTATCGGAAAAATAGCCTGTTACGGTTTTTCCTTCCGTTAAACGTCTGTATTCCTCAGAATTCTGTTTTACGGCTGCATAGCGGTATTTATTTGCAGCTTCCACTATCATTATCTCATAATTGCTTATGAAAGCGCATGATATTTTACGCTCCAGAGATGCCCCCTTCAGTTCCCCGCTGACAGGCATACATTCCAGAAGAACACCACTGCCGCTGGTTGCGTTCTCAGGTGCTGTACTCAATGAAGCCATTGTATACTTCGATGATATCCTGATCGTTCTGTAAATTCCATTTACAAACAGGATAAGGGATAATAGCAGGAATAATGCTGCTGTTATATGCATTTTATTGGGACGAAACTTTCTGATATACATATCCGCCATAGCTTATTTTACCGTTTTCAGGCAGTTCTCACCGCGTTCTATAGCCACTATGCCCGTGCGGCACATCTCCATTATGCCGTAGGGCTTGAGGAGCTCGATGAATGCATCTATCTTCGAGGTCTCGCCAGTGAGCTCGCAGGTGAGGGCTGCGGGAGAGTAGTCCACTATCTTTGAGCGGAATATCTCCACCGCCGTCATTATATCCTGTCTTACGTCCGCCTTGTTCCTTACCTTGATAAGGAGCAGCTCGCGGATAACGGTCTCGTTCTTGTCCATTACCTCCACCTCTCTTACGTCGTGGAGCTTCTGGAGCTGTCTGAGTATGCGCTCCTTTATGTCATCGTCGCCGTGAAAGGCAACGGTTATGCGTGAAAATCCGCTGGATTCCGTTTCGCCCACCGTCAGGCAGTCTATATTGAAGCCGCGTCGCGTGAACATTCCCGAAACTCTTGAGAGCACGCCCGAAACATTTGATACGATAACTCCGATAACATACTGATCCATAGTTTCACCTCATTCAACCTCGGTAATTATATTACCCACCGAGCCGTCGGGGGGCAGCATGGGAAGTACGAATTCGTCGCGGTCCACCGGACAGTCTATAACGAAGGGACCGTTATACGAAAGGGCTTCCTCAGCCAGTTTTTCAAGCTCTTCTATGCTTTCGGCGTGTCCGCCTCTTGCGCCGAAGGCCTCCGCAAGCTTTGCAAAGTCAGTGCTGCGTTCAAGAGTTGTGTGGGAATAGCGCCTGTCAAAGAAAAGGGTCTGCCACTGGCGTACCATTCCGAGAACGCCGTTGTTCATTATTACGATCAATACCGGCGTGGACTGGGATACAGCCGTAGCCAGCTCGTTGAGATCCATGCCGAAGCTGCCGTCGCCTGTGAACAGCACCGTTCTTTTTCCCGTGGCTGCGGAAGCTCCTATGGCAGCTCCGAGGCCGTAGCCCATGGTGCCGAGGCCGCCGCTTGACATGAAGGTGCGGGGCTTCCTGAGGGGATAGCGCTGAGCCGTCCACATCTGGTGCTGTCCTACGTCGGTAACTACTATACTGTCGCCTGCAAGGGCGCTTACCGTATCGATTATATCATAGGGACTGAGACAGACTTCGCTTTTTCTTGCGGCAGCCTTTTTCAGAGCCGATTCCGTGCGTTTCTGCTCCTCAGTTCTCAGTTCTGCGATACGCTTTTCCCATTCGGGATGCTTTTTTTCTTCTATCATTGCCGCAAGACGCTCGGCAGAGTCCTTTATATCACTTCTTATGGCAAGAGTGGCGGGGATATTCTTGTGGAGCTCCGCTCCGTCTATGTCTATATGGATTATGCTGCAATTCTTTGCAAAGCGCTTGTTGTTGCCGGTAGCCCTGTCGCTGAAGCGTACTCCGAGAGCGATTATCAGGTCGGCCTCCGCCTCTGCCGCCGATGACGCAAAGTGTCCGTGCATACCCTGCATACCGAGGAAGCGGGGATGATCCGAGGGTACTGCGGAAAGCCCCATAAGCGAGCAGCCCATGGGAGCGTCTGCCTTTTCGGCAAGGGCGATGACCTGAGCCGAGGCCTTGCCGCTTATGACTCCGCCTCCGAAGTAGATATAGGGCCTTTCGGCGCTGTTTATCATATCCGCGGCTCTGCGGAGCATTTCCTCCGAGGCAAAATTCAGCGGATAAGGGATAACGGGCTGTGCGTTGGATTCATGCTCGCAGAGAGCTGTCTGAACGTCCTTGGGAATATCAACGAGAACAGGTCCCGGGCGTCCTGATTTTGCTATCTTGAAGGCTGTGCGGAGAGTATCCGCCAGCTCGTCTATATTCTTTACTATGAAATTATGTTTGGTAATAGGCATGGTTATGCCTACTATGTCCACCTCCTGGAAGCTGTCGCGACCGATGAGGTCGCAGGAAACGTTTCCCGTGACAGCTACCATGGGTATGGAGTCAAGGTATGCCGTAGCTATGCCTGTAACAAGGTTCGTTGCGCCGGGACCGGAGGTTGCGATGACTACGCCTACCTTTCCCGTAGCCCTTGCGTAGCCGTCCGCAGCGTGGGCGGCGCCCTGCTCGTGGGCGGTGAGGATATGCTTTATCCTGTCGCGGGCGTTGTAGAGCTCGTCAAAAAGATGTATTACCTGTCCGCCGGGATAGCCGAACACAGTGTCGCAGCCCTGTTCTATCAGGGTCTCGACAACTATCTTTGCACCTGAGATTTTCATAATATCATTGTCCTTCCGATGAGGTTATTTCTTGGTTAAAGCGATATGAGCGTCTGTAAAACAAAACCCTCCGGCTTCTGCCGGAGGGTACAGCTTCATTGCTCAGGATTACATATAACTGTAACAGGCAAGAGCGCCATTCGGGCAGAATGGAAAAAGACGGCGGCCGTATTCACTGCTGACTGCGCCTATAATAATGACGATACCGGAAGAAATATACACTGATCTCATTATTTTCCGCTCCTTACCTATAATATATATTTAATTGTACTACTTTGAGTGCTTAAAATCAATAAGGAGCAGAGCTTTTTGAATTATTTTGGTTATTGTGAATGTTTTCAACAGGCGGATTTGTGCAGGTTACAGGTCATTTCACCATATTGTTTATAGCGCTGACAAGAGCGTTTATGGACGACCTGATAATATCGTCGTCGGTGCCTGCGCCCCAGTAGCTCGTTCCCTCGGGACTTACCACCTCTACGTAGGATACCGCCTTTGAAGCCGAGCCCACGTCGAGGGCGTGCTCGGAGTAGGTGTTGAGGCTGTAGCCGAGGCCTGTTATCGCCTTTATGGCGTTGCTTACGGCGTCAAGACGGCCGTTTCCGTGAGCCTCCGCCATGAGCTCCTCGCCCTTCCATTCAAGCGTAACGGAAGCGCTGATGCTGCCGTTCTGTCTGAAGTGTGCGGACTTCACACTGAGCGGAGAAACGATGTCCACGTAATTCTCGGTGAATATCCTGCATACCTCGTCGGGAAGGAGCTCCTTGTGCTTGCGGTCGGATATGCCCTTGACCAGATAGCCCACGCTCTCGCGCATTTTCTTTGGCAGATCGTAGCCGAAGCGTGTTTCGAGGATATAGCCTATGCCGCCCTTGCCGGACTGGCTGTTGATACGGATAACGTCTGCGGAGTATTCCCTGCCCACGTCCTCGGGGTCGATCGGCAGATATGGCACCGTCCAGAAGTCGGTATGACCCTCCTCGCGCCATTTCATGCCCTTGGCGATAGCGTCCTGATGAGAGCCGCTGAAGGCTGCGAATACCAGCTTGCCCGAATAGGGCTGACGCTCGTAGATATTCATTCCCGTGAGTCGGGTATAGATCTCGGAGAGGGACGGTATATCGCTCAGCTCCAGCTTCGGATCCACGCCCTGGGAGTACATATTCATGGCGAGGGTTATAATATCCACATTTCCCGTGCGCTCGCCGTTCCCGAAGAGAGTGCCTTCGACGCGTTCGGCTCCCGCAAGGAGTCCCATTTCCGTATCGGCCACTGCGCAGCCGCGGTCGTTGTGGGGGTGGAGGGATACTATGACATTTTCGCGGTATTTCAGGTTCTCGCACATATACTCAACCTGATTTGCGTATATATGCGGCATTGAGAGCTGCACTGTTACGGGGAGATTGATTATCACCTTGTCGTCGGCAGTCGGCTGCCATACGTCGAGAACGGCGTTGCATACCTCCAGTGCGAACTCCGGCTCTGTGCCCGTGAAGCTCTCGGGAGAGTACTCAAATCGGTAATTTCCCTCGTATTTTTCGCGGTATTCCTTGAGAAGCTGCGCTCCGCTCACCGCGATCTCCTTTATCTCCTCCCTGCTTCTGCGGAAAACCTGCTCGCGCTGGGCTGCGGAGGTGGAGTTGTACAGGTGTACTATGGCGTTTTTGCAGCCCCTGAGCGCTTCAAAGGTCTTTTCGATGATATGCTCTCTGGACTGGGTGAGCACCTGTATGGTCACATCTTCGGGTATGAGTTCCTGCTCGATGAGAGTACGGCAGAAGTCATATTCGGTCTCGGACGCTGCGGGGAAGCCTATCTCTATCTCCCTGAATCCGATGTCCACCAGCATTCTGAAGAATTCCAGTTTTTCGCCGAGGCTCATAGGCGTTATGAGAGCCTGATTTCCGTCGCGGAGATCGACGCTGCACCATACGGGAGCCTTGTCAACATAGGATTTTTTTGTCCATTTCATGCCCGTATCGGGCGCTTCAAAGAATTGTCTCGTGTACTTGCTGACGTTATTCATACAAAAACCTCCATTCCGATCCGTACTTGCCTTCCCGCAGGAGGGTAATAAAAAAGTCTCCTCCATGCAAGGCATGGAAGAGACGAAGCTGCAATAAATACTCCGTGGTACCACTCTTCTTGATGTAAGAATACACCCACTCGTCTGCGTCGGATCAACGCATATCTCTGTAACGGGAGCGCCCGTCCGAGCCTACTTGAATACTCTTCTTTCGGTCGGCTGCTCGGGGAGGAGTTATGGCCTGTATTTGTCTGCCGGCTTTCACCGTCCGCCGGCTCTCTGTGAAAACTCACACAAGCTTTTATTCCCTTCATCGCATTTTATGCTTATTAACTGTATTATACAATGAAAAAAGGTGTTTGTCAAGTCCCTGCGGACAAAAAAGCTGCGCACAGGCGCAGCTTTTTATCAGACAGGGGCTTTTGCGCCGCAGTCTGGGCAGAAATTCGTGGTACAGTCCCTGCCGCAGGAGCATTTCCACGGCTTTGCGGGAGCCTTTGCCCCGCACTCGGGACAGAAATTCGTGCTGTTCTCCACGCCGCATACGCAGCGCCATTTATCGCCTATCCAGCCCGGAGCAGCCTTGTTTTCGGCTGCCATGCGGAAGAGATCCTCCGCCCTTGACATATACTGAAGCCCTAAAACGGGAAAACCGTAGATAAACATATATTTCACCTCAATACACAGTAATGATATGCCGTTCCTACTGCTGGGACTTTATATAGTCCGCTATCCTGTATACCGCGTAGAATACCCATATTACCCATGAGATCGCCCACAGTCCCGTGAATACGCTGAAAAGCAGGTATATCACGGCAACAGCCACGGCTATGAGCCAGTGCTTCATTTCTTCATTCCCAGAGAGAGGATCTTTGCTGCAAAGTCGTTGAAGTTCTGGGTCTGGAGTATTACCTTTCCGGGACCTGTCAGACGTGTGAGGAAGAGTCCTTCTCCGCCGAAGAAGATGTTTCCGAGACCCTTTACGGTCTCTACCTCGTATTTTACATTGGGCTCAAAGGCCACAACGTTTCCTGTATCGACCTTCAGGATTTCGCCGGGACCGAGAGTCCTTTCCACCATATCGCCGTCGACTTCGAGGAATGCCATGCCCTGACCGAAGAGGTGCTGAAGGATAAAGCCCTCGCCGCCGAAGAGACCCGACATGATCTTCTTTGTGAATATAGCCTTGAGATCAACCGTATGCTCGGCGCAGAGGAAGGCTCCCTTCTGGCATATGAGGCCGCCCTGTGAGATATTTACGGGAACAATAGAGCCGGGAACAGTTGCGCCGAATGCTATCTTTGCGCCCGGGACTTCCGCCGTATAATTGGCCATGAATATTGATTCGCCCGTGAACATTCTTCCGAGACTGCGGCCGAGACCGCCTCTTGCGTTTGTTGACATTTTAATACCCTGTGTCTGCCAGATCATTCCTCCCGACTGTGTGAACATGGACTCGCCCGCGTTGAGCTCGCATTCTACTGCGGGAACAGTCTGGCCAATGATAGTATATCTCATTCAGACATACCTCCTTTATAATATTTATTTTATGTTTTCCTGCATTTTTAAGTGCAGGTTTTACTGCCTTATCCTGCAAAGGTTTGCTTCTCCGGAGCTGAGATGCTTCATCTCGCCCGTAGGAAGTCTGAGTATAAGATTTGCATTCTCGTCTATCCCGAGAGCTTCGCCCACTATCTTTTCCCTGCCGACGTTGGCGGTTATCATATTTCCCGTGAGCATCTCGCGCTCTCTGTATGCGGAGAGGAAGCTTCTGTCGGCTATCCTTCCAAGATATTCCTCAAGGCGGTTGAGAACCTCGGCGCAGAGCACGTTCCTGTTCAGCGCCATGCCTGTCTCGTCCTCGATGGAGGTAGCTCTTTTTAGGAGCTCCTCGTCGAAGCTGTCGCCGACCCTGCGGACATTTATGCCTATACCTATAGTTGCGCAGTCAAGTACTCTCATTTCCAGTCCGAGAGAGGCCTCGGTGAGTATGCCGCATATCTTTTTCCCGTTCATATAAAGATCGTTCACCCATTTTATCATAACTGGACTTCCGCAGAGGCTCTCCACGGCTTCGGCAGCCGCGCAGGACGCTGCGGCGGTTATCATGGGGGCATATTCGAGATTGAAATGAGGACGTACAAGGATACTCATATACAGTCCCTTGCCCGACGGAGATGCGAAACTTCTGCCTATCCTTCCGCGGCCTGCGGTCTGCCTGTCGGCGATGACCACCGTGCCGTTGGGGTATTTTTCCGTTTCCAGCTCGCGGGCGATATTGTTCGTCGAATCCACCTCGTCGAACACCTTTATAGTTCTGCCTATCTCTTTTGTTTTCAGCAGCGGAGTTATAAGATCCGCCGAAAGTCTGTTGTTATCGTCGCTCAGCCTGTAGCCCTTTGAGGTGACTGAGCTTATGGAAAAACCTTCCGCTTCGAGAGATTTTACTGCTTTCCATACAGCGTTACGGCTGACGCCAAGCTTTTCCGCGAGAGCGGCGCCCGAGACGAATTCGTCGTCCGCGTTGGCAAGATTGGCAAGCAATTCCGATTTGACGTTCATTGTAGAGTGTTCCTTTCGGTAATATTAATACCATTGTACCACAAAAATGTGAACAAAGCAAGACAAAGAGCGAAAAACTGCAATAAATGTCGGAAAGTTATGCCTTATCCGCAAAAAAAGACAGCTTTTTCAGCTGCCTTGGTGTATGATAGTATTCGCTGCGGTCAGCCGGTGCTGCGGCGTTTCCTTTGTTCATAGCTGCAAAGCTGGATAGCCGCGATAGCCACCGCCATTATCACGGGAATAATGCAGGGCAGCACTCTTGAGCGGTACATATCGCTTACGGGCTGCAAGGTATATTTGTCCGTCCAGCCTTTTGCGTCGGCGTGTCCGGTGAGCTTTTTCAGCATGGCCATGCAAAGCACGAGCCCCGACACCGAAGCCGCTATGGACAGTATACCGGTAAGATCCCGTCTGAAAAGGCAGAGGACGGCTCCCGTTGTCATAAGTGCGGCGGCTATGATCATGAAAAGTCCCGTGCGGGCAAGGGCGCTGCCGTAGCTCTCACGGTTATGTATAAGTCCCGCACCCGACAGCACCGTCATGGCGCAGGAAAAGTAAAGGCTCAGCAGAAGCATTGCCGCCTTTGCCGCCCTCATTGTACGGGAGGGGTGCTGCGGAAGATCTTTCCTGTTTTTTTTACTCATTTTTTACTCCATATGCAGTTCAAGGCTGTGGATAATTCTCATTTATATATCCGGGCAGCCGGGGGATAATAATTCTGTTCCCGAGGGAACATGAAAGGAAAATAAAATGTTGTTGAAAAGAAAAATAATAAAAATGTCTGCGGCAGTATTATCTGCTGCTTTTGTGGGATTATACGCAGCCGCTGGATATTATTCCTCACGGCTGCCGTCGGCGGTGACCGTGGGAAACGGCGGGACTGTGAAAATTGCGGGATTTCCCGAGCTAAGCTGCGCCTGTTCGCCCGTAAGGGCTGTGCCTGCGGCTGAAACGCCGCCTGCGGCCGAGCAGGTGACTCTTTCCCTTTTCGGAGCCATACCCGTAAAGAATATAGAGGTTCGCAAGGCGGATCCGCCCGTACTTGCCGTGGGAGGCTGTCCCTTCGGGATAAAGCTTCTCATGGAGGGCGTTATGGTCACGGGGCTCGGCAATGTAGAGGGTGAAAACGGCACTCTCAGCTGTCCGGCCATGGAAGCGGGGATACAGAAGGGCGACGTGATACAGCTCGTCAACGGTACGGAGCTCACCTCCAACGATCAGCTACAGGAGCTCATATCCTCGTCAGAGGGGAAAACGCTCGAGCTTTCGGTGGAGCGTGAGGACTGCCGCTTCACGACCTCGCTGAAGCCTGTACGCTCCCGTCGGAGCGGCGGCTGGAAGGGCGGTATGTGGGTGCGCGACAGTATCGCGGGAATAGGCACCATGACCTTTTTTGACAAGAAAACAGGCGCCTTTGCGGGACTGGGCCATCCCATATGCGATTCCGACACAGGGGGGATAGTTCCTGTCCACAGCGGAGAGGCTGTGCCTGTGGAGATAACAGAAATAAAAAGGGGAGCCCGCGGCATACCCGGGGAGCTGAGGGGAAAATTCGCCTTCAGCGGAAGTCTCGGCACTCTTGGCGATAACTGCCGGAGCGGAATATACGGCGTGCTGAACGAGGCAACTCTTGCGGAGCTGTCCGCGGACTGCGAGGAGCTCACCATGGCTTACCGTCAGGAGATAACCGAGGGTCCTGCGGAGATATGCACCGTAACAACGGGAAGCGCTCCCGAGAGATACAGCGCGGAGATAGTGAAGGTAGACCTTGCCAGCGGCAGCAGCTCTAAGAATATGGTAGTCAGGATAACCGATGAAAGGCTGCTCGAGGCTTCGGGGGGGATAGTACAGGGCATGAGCGGCAGTCCTATCATACAGAACGGCAGGCTTGCGGGAGCCGTGACCCATGTGTTCGTGAGCGATCCCACCTGCGGATACGGCATATTTGCGGAGAATATGGTGCAGGCTATGGATGCTGCGGCATAAAACAAAAGGGGGCGTTACTCTTGTAACGCCCAAGTTCTTTACAGTGATTTTTTATCTGTTTTCTTCGCTGAAGCCGCTGTCTACGAGCTCGATAAGAGCGTCAACTGCTGCCTTTTCATCAGCTCCGTCTGCGATCACCTTTACGTTTGTGCCGCCTACGATACCGAGTGAAAGAATACCGAGCAGGCTCTTAGCGTTTACTCTGCGCTCTTCCTTTTCGATCCAGATTGATGACTTGAACTCATTCGCCTTCTGAATAAAGAAGGTTGCAGGTCTTGCATGAAGTCCAACCTGATTCTTAACCATTACTTCTCTTACAAACATATACAACTCTCCTATTCTCTGTGGTCGACAGCCCCTCTCAAAGGACTGTATTTGTTTTTGTTTGCAAATGTTCACTTGCTGATTATCATTATACATGGTAATCGGTTAAACGTCAACGGTTTTTTCGGTTTAAAAACGAAGTTTGCTTTAAATTCTACATTTAGATTAAATGTGAACGAAATTTTTCCGAGTTGCTTGTTAATTATCACTACAAAAAATTGTTGACAACAATTGTTGAATTTGCATATTATTCAACGCGATATTATGTTTATTTCTTCTAAACGGAGAAAGCATTTTTTTATATACGCCCAGTTAAAAAGGAAATTCATCATGATCGAAGCAAAAAAATGACTGACGCAAAATCCGGTCAGTCATTTTCAGCTTTATATTTAGCTAAAAGATCAGGTCTTCTTTCAGCTGTTATTTTAAGGCTCTGTTCATGTCTCCAGGCCTCGATATTCTTGTGATGACCCGAGAGCAGCACAGGCGGCACCGCTTCTCCCTCCCAGACCTCGGGGCGGGTGTACTGCGGGTACTCGAGGAGGCCGCTGTATATGCTCTCGTCGGTGAAGCACACCTCATCGGAGAGGACTCCTTCGCACATACGGGCAACGGTATCGGCGACCACCATGGCGGGAAGCTCTCCGCCGGTGAGCACATAATCGCCTATGGACAGCTCCTCGTCCACGATCTTGTCAATAACGCGCTGATCCACGCCCTCATAGTGGCCGCAGATTATGAGGATATTATCCATCTTGGAAAGCTCGACGGCTCTCTGCTGGTCGAATATCCTGCCCTTGGGGGACATATATATAGTATGGGGCTTTGTGCCCAGTTCTTCGCATACTGCCTTGTAGCAGTTGTATATGGGCTCACACTGCATTACCATTCCCATGCCGCCGCCGTAGGGAGTATCGTCGACGCGGCGATGCTTGTCGAGGGTGTATTCTCTGATCTGACGGCAGTGAAGACTGAGCTTTTCCGCCTTCCGGGCCCGTCCGACTATGCTTTCGCTTAAAACGGCTTCGCACATTTCGGGGAACAGCGTTGCTATCTCAATATGCATTTTTATCTCCTTTTTACAGCTCGGGACCGCTTCTGCGGTCCCTTTTTTGCATTTATTCGGTCAGTTTTATACTGTCTGCAATAGATTTTACCTCGTCCCAGCTGTTGACGCTGGTGCCGACAACGTAACGGACGTGCTTGTCCTTTTCGGGGTATATGTTGATAACGGAGAGGCTCTCGTCGGGTGCCTGGGCAATGAGAAGGAAGCCGCGGTAGCCAACGCCGTCAACGGTATATATCCTTACGGGATAGTCGTCGCTGATGTACATATCGTTCTTGATCTTCATCATCTTGTAGAAGGTAGCCGCATTGCTGAAGTCGTGTATATCAAAGTCGTCCATGGTCAGCGAGGCTATGAGGCGGACGAACTCGAGGTTTCCGTCGGGAGTGCTCTTTTTGATCTTCTTGCAGTAGCGGTCCAGATCCTCATGGGAAATACCCGTTCTGTCGAGAAAATCGAAATTGCCGCCGATATTCTCCGTATATATGGAGACCACATGGGTGCGGTCCTTGTTTTCCCACAGTGCCTGATTCTTGTCGTCGGTGCGCTGGGCCTCCATATCCTTCCATGCCGTGAGCTTCAGACCGAGACTGGAGTACTCCGAGGTGCCGCCCTCTATGGGAGGCAGGTCTGAGGGTATGTCTGTAAGGATATTTTCCGTGGATTTCAGATCGTGGGTACACTTATAATAATAAGGTATGCCCGGGAAGAAGAAGACCGTAACGCCTGCTGCTGCGATGATGAGTAGAAATAGTATGCCTAAGAATCTTTTCATGGTGATTGCCTCCTTTTGGCGTATCTGCGCCGTTTTTTTCTTTTGTTCCTTTTATTTTTATCTCTTTTTTGCGGAGCCTCAGAGCTCCCTTTTGTGCATAAGATGTATGCCGATGTGTCCGATGCCGAGTATGACCGACGCCGCAATAAGAAAGACATTGCAGGCGTAAACTCCGAGAAGGAATACGGCAAATACAGGCAGTGAAGCGCCTGCCAGCGGAAAGCCGCAGTAATCCGAGTACATATCTCCGAGAGTCCGGCTGCTTCGGAAATATTTTATCCAGTAGAGCTCGTAGAGTATCATGAGCACAAGTGCAAGTATGATATAGCCCAGCCGCGGTAAAAATGAAAAGCGGTCAAGCCGGCGGTCTGTAAGAACCAGGACAGATACAAGGACTTCGCCTGCACGTTCAAGTGCGAGGAGCACCTTGCTTTCACGCTTTGCGGACTCCTCATAGCCTGCGGGCTGCTTTTTGCTCCATATGATATTGGGGATAAACAGCATGAGCAGGAAAACTATCCCCGTCACTGATATTCCCCATTCCGGGAGCCGCAAAAAGTTTTTCAGCGATTCTGCGCAGGTCATTGCCGACCATGCGGCAGCTGCCGCAAAGGCTGCAATAAGAGCTCCTAAAGCAATAAAATTGCTCTTTTTCACATCAGTCGAAAAGCCCGTCAAGGGGACGGATAGTCATAACTCCGCCGTCAACGTCAGTGGATACCACAACGTCTGCAATTGCCGGGACGAGATATTCCCTGTCCTCGCCCTTTATGACGTAGACGTCGTTGGCTCCCGTCTGCATAACGTCGGCTATCTTGCCGTAAACGGTGTCGTTGTCGGCGTCGCGGACTTCAAGACCGATGAGGTCCTGTATGAAGTAGGTGTCCTCGTCAAGTTCGAGGTCGTCACGGTGCATATAGAGCACCTTGTTGCGGAGCTTTTCCGCCGCCTCGGGAGTGTCGATTCCCTCTATCTTGGCGATAACTGTATTCTTGAACACGCGGGAGCGTTCGATGAACACTTCCTCGTGGTTTTTTCCTATGAAAAGCCTGTCGAACTCCGCAAGAAGCTCGGGGCTGTCGGTGTAGGGCATTATCTTCACCTCGCCGCGTACTCCGTGGGTGGTGACTATCTTTCCTGCTTCGAGATATTCTTTTTTCATTGTATTATTTACCTGTCTGATGATTCATTGTGGGGGCGGCGGAACGCCGCCCGACAATAATATTTGTATCCGGCGGGCGCCCAACAGGCGCCCCTACAGGGCGTAATTTATACAAAGCGCCGTAAGCGATGTACAATTAACCAATTTAGTAATAGTGGGCGAGCTTGCTCAGCTCGCATGGAAAGGGGTGCGCAGGCTCTGCGCTTAGTGAGTTAATCTGCGCTTGCAGTATGAACGTTTGCCGCACTTGGGGCAGGTGAGCTTTCTCTTTGTGAGAGTATGAGTGCCGAAAACATAGCTCTTTGCAGACGGTACGAAGCGTGTTCCGCAGTGCCTGCACTCATATGTGCCTGCGCTCAGATCCGCCATGCAGGCAACAGCGATACCGCCTGCCATAACGATCACGGCTATTGCGATAAGCAGAATCCTCTGCCACGTTTCCATTTTCAGTGTGCCTGCCACTAAAATGATCGTAACGCTTGCAAGTACTGCGATAGCGGCTGAAATGGCCGAAATGATTATTTTTCTTATGCTTTCCTCTTTTTCACGCATGATATTCATAATATTTTCCTCCGCTTTTTTCTTATAGTCCTCGTCGGGGATACGCTCGCCCGTGAGGAGCTCGTTTACATTGATACCTAACTTTTCACAGAGGGGCAGCATGAGCGAGACCTCGGGCAGACCCTTGCCCGTTTCCCACTTTGAGACTGTCTTATCACTGATAAGGAGTTCTTCGCCAAGCTGTTTCTGTGTGAGCCCTTTTTCTTTTCTCATCTGAGAGATGAATTTGCCGATCTTTACCTGATCCATTCATGTGTCCTCCTTTCTGAGAAAAGTGTATCATGCCGCGGAGAAAAAGTACACCCATGAGGCGTAGAATTACGGTATCAAGCGGAGTCTGCGCTTCGTAGAGTGCGGAATATCGCAAAAAGTTGAGAGTTGAAAAAACTGCTCTTGACAGCTGAGGGTATCAAAAACTCTCAACTGAGCAGCGTCACGCTGCTCAATTCTTCATCTCAAAGCTTTCGCCGAGAATGTCCTTATTTGCTTCGAGGATAGGCTTTATGCATTCAGCAAGGAACTCGTCAACCTGCTGTGAGCTTCTGCCTGTGTAGTTCTCGGGCTTGAGGACTGCGTCAAGCTCCTCCTTTGTTACCATGAACATGGGATCGGCTTCGATGAGCTCACAGAGGTTGTTGTCAAGACCCTTTACCTTTACGTTAGCGCCTGCCTCCATGGAGTAGTCCATGATACGGTCGTGGAGCTCCTGACGGTTTCCGCCCTTCTTTACAGCGTCCATCATTATATTTTCGCTTGCCATGAAGGGGAGCTCCGCCATAACGCGGCGGCGTATCATTTCGGGATATACCACGATGCCGTTTGTAACGTTCATCATGATGTTGAGTATAGCGTCAACGCCGAGGAAGGCCTCTGCTACGCTGATACGCTTGTTTGCGGAGTCGTCCAGAGTTCTCTCGAACCACTGTGTGCCTGCGGTGAATGCAGGGTTAAGGCTGTCTATCATTACGTAACGTGCGAGGGAAGTGATTCTCTCACAGCGCATAGGATTGCGCTTGTAAGCCATTGCAGAAGAGCCTATCTGCTTCTTCTCTCTTGGCTCCTCCATTTCCTTGAAGGACTGGAGGATACGCATATCGTTGGAGAATTTGCTTGCGGACTGTGCGATATCGCTGAGGAGCTCCAGCACCTTTGAGTCCACCTTACGCGAGTAGGTCTGACCCGATACGGGAACTACGGCGTCAAAGCCCATTTCCTCGGCTATCATCTGCTCCAGCTTCTTTATCTTGTCTGTGTCGCCCTCGAAAAGCTCCATGAACGAAGCCTGAGTACCTGTTGTGCCCTTTGAGCCGAGAAGCTTCAGTGTGGACATACGGTATTCAAGGTCCTGAAAGTCCATGAGGAGCTCGTTGAGCCAGAGCGTAGCTCTCTTTCCCACGGTAGTGAGCTGAGCGGGCTGAAGATGAGTATATGCAAGGCAGGGGAGGTTCTTATACTCCTCTGCGAACTTTGCAAGGTTGTTCATTACGTTCAGGAGCTTTCTGCGGACTACCTTAAGAGCGTCGCGCATGATTATGACGTCGGTATTGTCGCCCACATAGCAGGAGGTAGCTCCGAGGTGGATGATACCTGCGGCGTCGGGACAGGCCTGACCGTAGGTGAAAACGTGAGCCATAACATCGTGGCGTGTTATCTTTTCGCGCTCAGCCGCCATTTCGTAGTCCACGTCGTTGATATGCTCCTCGAGCTGCTTCACCTGAGCCTCCGTAACGGGAAGACCGAGCTTCATTTCGGCTCTTGCAAGGGCTACCCAGAGCTTTCTCCATGTAGTGAACTTCTTGTCCGCTGAGAAAATATACTGCATTTCCTCACTTGCATAGCGTGTGCAGAAGGGGCTTTCGTAGCTGTTTATATTACCGCTCATTTAAAACGTACTCCTTTATGATCTGTTATTGTACCTTGACGGTACATAGGTTTGAGTTGGTGCATATATAATAATTATAGCATTTTGCTTTTTGCATGTCAATAAAAAAGGCGGCTCAAAGCCGCCTTACTTTTGCAGAAAAATCCGCACATTTTCTGTGAAATTTACACATCATCCATATCTGACGGCGTGTGTCCGCGATGATATTTTTCAAGCTCTCCTCCTGACACAGTCACGTCTGCCATGGTATCGGAGGCAGACTTCATTTTCTTCTCCATTATGACTCTGTAGGGATCCTTTATTCCGAGCTGTATGCTGTTCTTTTCCTGCTCGAAGTGTATTATGCTGAAATTCGGAAAACCGTCGGCTTTTTCCAGCTTGTGATAGGTGAGGTTGGTGTACATATTCAGAGCGCAGGCAAGGAGGATTATTATCAGGACTCCCAGATGTATCTTTGCGCAGTATTTTACTGAATGGAAGGTGAAGTATTTCAGGTATACCCCCTTTGCGTACCTTTGCAGCACATGGAGGATAAGCTGATTGACGGCTATGAGGGCGGCGGTGATTATCACGAAGATGTCCCGCCTCCTGTAGGAGGCCTGCCATGCGCAGTACATGGCCGCAGGAAAAACGAGTATGCTGTCGGCAATGAGCATGAATGTATCGGGAGCTCCTGCCGAGCCAAGCATCATGAAGAATGTCAGCAGAGGAAAGAATATGAGCGAAAAGAAGTATATTATGACCAGAACAGTATAGTTCTTTCTGCATTTTTTCAGGAGCCTGCTGTTCCTTGCGTATTCCGTTGAAGTATCCATTGCTGTTCCTCCGTTTGCGGATATATCTATATCCTGTCGTCGGTATGTATCATCACTATGTTTTCGATGAGCTCGAAGCCGGCTGCTGAGGCCTCTGCGGGAACGCTGTCCGCGGGTATGAGGGTCATGCCGTCGGAGCCTTCGGGCTGCTGCCTGCGTTTTTTTGCCCTTTTGGCTATGACGGTCCACATGATGATGTTTATTATTATGAATACCGCCGCAGCGGCGATTATAACAAGTATCTCTGCATTTGTCATAGGCTCAGTCCTCCGCTTTCAGCTCGGGACGGAACAGGGCGACGGAGATATTGTCCCTTTCGTTCCGTGCCTTTACGGTTTCTATAAGCTCCCGCAGCTTCTTCTGCATAGCGGCCTTGTCCGTCAGCTTCTTCGGCGAAAGCTCCTCGTACAGCTCCCTGTCCGTAAGGACGTGGCGGAAGCCGTCGGAGCATATGACGTAGTTGGAGCCGCTCTCAAGCTTTCCCAGCTTTACCTCGGGCCATACGTCGCCCAGAACGCCTATGCACTGAACGAGAGCGTTCCTGCGGGGGTCTGTGAGGGCCTCCTCGGGAGTCATATTCCCCATTCTAACCTCGCGGTTCACGAAGGTGTGATCCTCGGTGAGCTGGCTGAGGCGGTCGGAGACCTTGTATATGCGGGTGTCACCGAGGTGAAATGTCATGAATTCGGAGCCGACGGCTATGATACCCGTGGCCGTGGTGCCCAGCTGTATATTGTTCCGCTGTCCGTATGCGGATATGCGGGCGTTTACACGGCGGAGCCTGCTTATCACGTTTCTTGCGGCCTTTTCCCAGTTCCAGCTCTCCAGCTCGAAGGGAAGCTCCCTGTCGAACCAGTCCGCAAAGCAGCGTACCACCTCGGCGCTGGCAAGCTCTCCGCGGGAGAGTCCGCCCATGCCGTCGCATACCATCACAAGAGCCGCCATTCCCGAGGCAGTCCTTGCGGTCTTGACGCAGACGCTGTCCTGATTTATTTTTTTTGCAATGCCGATGTCGGTGTCGGCAGCTGCGATATATTCCATAATTACCCCCTCGGAGGCATCAAGCTTCTCTGAATTCAAATTCCTCGTCGGACAGTCTGAGTATATCGCCGTTTTTTAGCTTTATCTCCGTATCCGGCGGAACAGGCGTGCCGTTTATGTATGTCTTGTTGGTAGAGTTGTTGTCTGTCACGAAGCAGGAGCCGCTGCGTGTAAATACAGTGGCGTGATGTCTGCTCACCGTCCTGTTTTCGGTAACGCAGAGATCAACGCGGTCGCGCTCCTTGCCTATTTTAAAGACTGGCTTGTCGATATTGCGGGTCACTCCCGTGGAAAGCCTTGTGAGAGTCGGCCAGGTCACCGCGGGACGGGGACGTTCTGTCCTTACCAGCTCGGGGAGCACGTTCCTGCGCTGCTCATCGAGGGAGGCGATCACCTTGGGCTCGGGCTTTGCGGGCTGAGGAGCCGCAGGCCTTGCAGTCTCTGGGCGGCTGAACTGATGAGTGCTGCCCGGTATCGATGACTGCTCCTGTACACGGGTCTGAGCCGCGGCAGGTCTGCTGAACTGCGGAGCCTTTTTATCGGCGGGGAAAAGCTCCGGAGCCTCTCTCCTGATGTATTCCATAGCTTCGGGTATGGTGAAGCCGCTCTCGCGGCAGATGAAGTTCATAAAGCCGTCAACGTGCCTGAAATCCTCCTGTGAGTCATACTGTGCAAAGGTTGAGATCCTGCGCAGACAGTTGACTATGCCGTCGTTGCAGCTCTCGTTGTACCACAGGGGCAGATAGCAGAGGTACAGGTCGGCATTCTGCGGGTCTATGGCGATAAAACCGGGATCCAGCAGGATATTTGGCATATTGAAGCTGCACCGCTCTGCTACCGAGAAAATGTCCAGCAGGTTCTTGACTATGCGGAAATAGAGCTGCCTGTCAACGCCCTGTTTCAGTATATCGATGAGCGGCACACCGTATTCGCCGGAGAATCCCAGCTTTCCCGGACCCTCGTATTCGGGTACCAGCCAGCCCTTTATGCGATTGTCGATGAAGTATCTGTATTCGGCTTCGTTGAGGGTCTCGTTACCCGTGAATCTGCATCGTATATACGCCTCACCGTTTCTTTCGGTAAATCTCAGCTTTGCCACATGACCGCTCCTTTCCGTGTGATTGAGTACACATTAATTATAGCCTATCTGCAAAATAAAGTCAAGACGAGGGGAAGCCCCGGCCAACATGAAAAAGCAGCCCCGCAGGACTATGAGTCGCCCTTTACTTCGGGCTTTCCCGCCCCATAGACAAAGGGGGCTGTAAGCTTGAAGCCCGAAAGGTCGGGAATGGGGATATACGGACTCCCGGGGGAGGCCTTGTAGGGCGGGAGCTCTGTACCGTCGGGCTCTGTGACCTCCTCCGCAAGTGTTGTTTCGGCAGGAGCCGTGGTGTCTGCTGAAGTGCTGCTGTTAACTGCACAGGCTGTAGGGAGCGAGAGTGCTATGACGCCTGAGAGTATCTTTTTTTCATTGGTATTGCCTCCTGCTTTTCGTATTATATAGTTTTCGCGATGAATGGCGCATTTACTTCTGAAATTAATTGAGTAAAGTATGGCATATAATGTGTTTTTGGTCAATATATTGTGCGTTATGGGCGTTTATTACAAAAAAAGACCGCCCCTGCGGACGGTCCCTGAATATTACTTTTTGCTCTTTTCCTTTGCAGCCTTTCTGTTCTTCAGCCACGACCATGTTACGGGAGCAACAAAGAGTGACGAGAAGGTACCTGAGATAAGACCCATCATAAGCGGTACGGAGAAGCTGAGGAGCGAATCGTAGCCGGTCACCAGTACAACGATGGTAACTATAAGCATAGTACCGATAGTTGTGACAGACGTTCTGATCGAACGTGTGAGCGACTGTGTGCAGCTTACGTTGATAAGCTCATTAAGAGAAGCCTTGGGCATGAGCTTGCGGTTTTCTCTGATTCTGTCGTAGATAACGATAGTATTGTTGATCGAATAACCGAGTATTGTAAGAATAACTGCAACGATGTTTGAATCGATGCTGAAGCCGCATACTATGGTAGTCGTGAAGGCTACGAGTATATCGAGGCAGAGTGCGAAGATGGAGCACAGACCTGCCAGCCAGCCTCCGATATTCTTGAAACGGATAGCGATATAGATGATGATTATTACAGCTGCGAATACGACTGCGATGAAGCATTTGAGAAGGAACTCACGTCCCGATGAAGGGCTTACATCGTTTGAATCGTATATTTCGAGCTCGTTTGCCGCAAACTTCTCTCTGAGAGCAGCTGTGAGCTGTGTCTGTCTGTCGGCTGTGAGTCCCTCGTCTGAGGTAAAGGAGATAGTTACCTGCTTTCCGCCGGAATCAAGGCTCTCACCTGTTCTTGCGGTAACTGTCGAGCCTACAATATCCTTTACTGTGGCAGCGACCTCGTTGGTATCGATCTCGCCCTGATAGGTGTAGGTGATGAGGGTACCGCCCTTGAACTCAATGGCAAGGTGGATGCCTCTGATTATCGAGCCGAGGATGAAAACAACTACGACTGCGACAACTACGCCGAGGATAAGCTTCTTCTTTGAACAGAAGTTATAGACCTTCTTCGGAGTATCTACGATCTCTTTTTCGGTATTATTCTTGCTCATTTCGTATCACCTCCGTAAAGCTTTCTGTTTTTGAAGCACTTGAACTTGGAGAGTGATGTTACCATAAGTCTTGAAGCGAATACTCCGAAGATGAAGTTACAGATAACGCCTGCGAGCAGGGTAAATCCGAAGGAGTAAACAACGCCCTCAGCAGTAGCGCCGAATGCGAAGAAGATAGTCTTGTTGAGTATCTTTGAGAAGAAGCTGTCGGGCACGCCGAAAGCTCCCATGAGGATGACCGCAATGATAACGTTTGTGATGTTACCGTCGAGAATAGCGGAGAAAGCTCTCTTGTAGGCTATCTTTATAGCGGCGTCAAGGGACTTGCCTGTTCTGAGCTCCTCCTTGATACGCTCGCCTGTGATGATGTTTGCGTCAACGCCCATACCTACCGCAAGGATGATACCTGCGATACCGGGAATGGTGAGGGTCGAGCCCTTCATGAAGCCGAACCAGCCTGTAACAGCAGCCAGCGAGCCTGCGATCTGTCCGCAGAGTGCGATAACCGCAACAACGCCGGGGAGTCTGTAAAGGACTACCATGTATACGGCTATGCAGCAGAATGCGATGAGAGCTGCGAGGAGTATAGCGCCCAGCGAGCCTTCACCCATTGTAGGCGATATTGTTCTGAAGCTCTTTGTCTCCATCTTGAAGGGAAGAGCACCCGAGTTGATCTGATCCGCAAGCTTCTTGGAAGACTCTGCGTCAAAGCTTCCCGAGATCTCTGCCTTGCCGCCGGTGATGGTGCTGTTTACGGTAGGAGCCGAGATAAGGGTGTTATCCATCCATATAGAGATAGGCGTAGACGAGCCTGAGAGCTCGGCCGTAGCCTCTGCAAACTTATCTGTACCCGAATCGTTGAGCTCGAGAGCAACAACGTATTCATAATCCTTACCTGTGTCGTCAGGTCTGTACTGCCTCGAAGCGGAAGCTATATCTTCGCCTGTGAGGACGATCTCGCCTGAGGGAACTTCGTTTCCGTCTTCGTCTGTGGTGGTATCGGTGCCCTTGCGGAAGGTAAGCTCAGCCATTTCGCCGAGCTCCTTGACAGCGGCCTCGGGGTCGAAGTTTGTCTCGCCGACCTGCCATGGGAAACGTACGATGATTCTGTCGCTTTTTTCATCGCTGTACACCTCGTTATCAGTGATACCGAGGGAGGAAAGCCTTGTCTTGATTACCTCGGTCGCGGAAGCAAGCTGATTTTCGTCAGCGTCATAGTCTCCGGCGGGTCCGAAGGTTACGTCAACGCCGCCCTTGATGTCGATACCAAGACGGATGTCGTCAACGCCCTTGACGTAGGTGGTTCTGTTATCGCCGAAAAGCTTGTCAATACCAAGCACCGACGAAACACCGAACAGTGCGATCAAAGCAACGACAATGAAGAAAGTTTTTTTGCCGGTCTTTTTCACGGTCATGCCTCCTAATTTGAGCCTTTTTTGATCACCTCCGCAGTTGAGGGAGGAGCTGCCGGCTCTTATTTCCTGTCTCTTTGACAATTACAATTATTGTACTATATTTTTCAAAAAAAGTCAAGCATATGAGCTGAAAATATTCCCTTTTCAAAAATATGCACAATTAGTTCGGCTTAAATTTGGAATTATGAACAAATTGTAGCCGTTGAAGGGGACGCCGTTCTCGACGTCCCGCAAGTTTTTAGTGATTAGTTTTTAGAGCTAAGAACTAAGTAGGGGCGCACATTGTGCGCCCCCACTACTTACTACTCACTAAAAAAGCACTCCTGTGGAGTGCTTTTTGAGATCATTTGAAATGCTTCTGAGATATTTTCAGTCGGTTTATCGCGCGGTTCAGCGCAGCCTGGGTCTCATAGTACTCCTTTATGCTCTGTTTCTGTCTGAGGAGCTCCTCTGCGCGTTCCTTTGCCTGCTGGGCGCGTTTTATGTCTATCTCCTCGGGAAGCTCGCAGGTATCCGCGAGTATTATGGAAGAATCGGGCATTACCTGTATGAAGCCCTCCGATATGGCGGCGTATTTCCATCTGCCGTCCACCATGTACTTCAGCTCGCCTGTGGGGAGAGAGGTAACAAGGGGCTCGTGTCCCGCCATGATGCCGAGGAGACCGTCTATAGCCGTTATTACGAGATGCTCCACTTCACCGCTGAAGAACACGCGGTCCGTGGCGATTATCTCAAGGTGAAAGGTCTTAGCCATAATGAGCCGCCTCCCTTACTGGTCGCTGATCTGACGCGCCTTTAAAAGTACATCGTCTATGGTTCCCGCCATGAGGAAGGCCGCCTCGGGGTACTTGTCCATTTCGCCGTCGATTATAGCCCTGAAGCCCTCGATAGTGTCCTTGAGGGGCACGTACTTGCCTTTGAGTCCTGTGAAGTTCTCCGCAACGTTGAAGGGCTGGGAGAGGAATTTCTGTATCTTTCTTGCGCGGTACACTGCCAGCTTGTCGGATTCGTCGAGCTCCTCCATGCCGAGGATGGCTATGATGTCCTGAAGCTCCTTGTACTTCTGTAGCAGCTCCTGAGTGCGTCTTGCCACGGTATAGTGCTCCTCGCCGACGATCTCGGGTTCGAGGATACGGGAATTTGACTCCAGCGGGTCGACTGCGGGATAGATACCCTGCTCGACTATCTTACGGGAAAGCACCGTGGTAGCGTCAAGGTGAGCGAAGGTTACCGCGGGAGCGGGGTCCGTAAGGTCGTCCGCAGGGACGTATACGGCCTGCACCGAGGTTATGGAGCCGTTTTTCGTAGAGGTGATACGCTCCTGAAGCTCGCCGACCTCGTTAGCCAGAGTAGGCTGATAGCCAACGGCAGAGGGCATACGTCCTAAAAGCGCCGATACCTCGGAGCCTGCCTGTACGTAACGGAAGATATTGTCGATAAAGAGAAGAACGTCCTTATGCTCGCGGTCGCGGAAGTACTCGGCCATGGTAAGACCTGTCTGGGCGACGCGCATACGCGATCCGGGGGGCTCGTTCATCTGACCGAAAACGAGAGCGGTCTTGGAGATGACTCCCGATTCCTGCATTTCGTTCCAGAGGTCGTTGCCCTCACGGGAACGCTCTCCGACGCCTGTGAATATGGAATAGCCGCCGTGCTCGGTGGCGATATTTCTGATAAGCTCCTGTATGAGGACGGTCTTGCCGACGCCTGCGCCTCCGAAGAGTCCTATCTTACCGCCCTTTGCGTAAGGGGCGATAAGGTCGATGACCTTGATGCCTGTTTCGAGGACCTCAACAACGGGGCTCTGATCCTGGAAGGTGGGAGCCTTTCTGTGTATCTCCCATTTTTCCTCGGTCTCCACATCGCCCTTCTTGTCGATAGGCTCGCCGAGAACGTTGAACATACGTCCGAGAGTCTGCTCGCCCACCGGCACCTTTATGCAGGCGCCTGTGGAGGTGACCTCCATATTCTTGCTGAGTCCCTCGCTGGACGCCAGCATTATGCAGCGGACAATGTGGTTGCCCATATGCTGAGCGACCTCCATGACGCGCTTTCTGCCGTCTACCTCGACGGTGAGGGCGTCCCTTATCATGGGGAGCTTTCCCGTGCCGAATTCAACGTCTATAACAGGTCCGATGACCTGCGTGATTCTGCCTTTTTCCATTTTTTTCTCCTTTGTTTAAGAGAATTTGGGATAAACCAATTGTAGGGAACGCCGCCTCGGCGTTCCACATAATTTATGTAACATTATGTAGGGGAGGGCGCCCTCGCCCTCCCGCGATAGACGTATAATTTCGATCGGGAGCCCGATGGCGGGCTCCCCTACAATGAGTTCATTTTGTTTATTTGCAATACACGGAACGCCGAGGGCGGCGTTCCCTACGATCATTCAACGAGAGACTGTGCACCGCCGCATACCTCGGTTATCTCCTGAGTGATAGCCGCCTGTCTTGCGCGGTTGTAGAGCAGCGAAAGCTCCTTTATCATATCCTTAGCGCTGGTGGTAGCTGCGTCCATAGCGGTCATACGCGCCTGCTGCTCGCAGCAGAAGGCCTCTACCATGGCGCCGTAGATTATACCCTTTGCATACTGGGGGATAAGGAAGTTCATTACCTCCTCGGGGGAGGGCATGAAGGAGGCCTTGGGCAGCTTTTTCAGTGTACCGTCGGCAGTCTTTCCGAAGTGTCTGCGTTCAAATGGGAGCAGACGGAGGGTCCTTGTCTCCATGAGATTGGAGGTGACCATATCCGTGTAAATGACGTATACCTCGTCCAGCTCGCGCTTCTCGAATTTTTCCAGCACCAGCTCTGCCACCTCCTTGGCTCTGTAGAGCGTGGGGTTCTGGGTGGTATAAAGGAACTGGCTGTCCACGGAAGCCTTCTTGTCGTTGCGGCTGCGGCGCTGGAAGTACATTCTTCCCACCTGACCCATAACGAATAGGTAGCAGTTGTCGAGATCTGCCGCCTCGTCAAGCTTCTGCTCGGTATATTTGAGTATGTTGTGGTTGTAGCTGCCGCACAGTCCCTTGTCGGCGGTTATGACGATATAGCCCTTTTTGCGCTTGTCCTCGGGTATATCCTCGCGCCTGTCGAAGTAGAGCTGGCGGGTGTGGGGAGTATGCTCCAGCACGCTTTCAATGGTGGACTGGAGCTTGTAGAAATAGGGCTCTGTAGCTTCAAGCGAGCTCCTTGCCTTTTTGAGCTTGGAGGACGACATGAGATACATAGCGTTGGTTATCTTGAGTATCTGCTGTATGCTTCCGATCCTTTCGCGGATCTCTCTCATATTGGGCATAGGATCTCACCGCCTATTCTTCAAAAGCCGTGATGATTCTCTCTATACGCTCCGCCAGATCGTCCGTGAGCACCTTGTTTTCCTCTATCTCCGAGATGATGTCCTGACCGTAGCTCCTTATGTAAGTCATAAGGTCGGTGCGGTACTGTCTCAGCTCGTTAATGGGGATATGCCTGAACATTTCATGCTGGGCAGCATAGAGGAGTATCACCTGCTCATAGTGGGGGAGCGGATTGTACAGGGGCTGCTTGAGCAGCTCGGTCAGCATACGGCCGTGCTCGAGGAGCTCGGTTGTGGACTGATCCAGCTCTGACGAGAACTGGGTGAATATCTCCATTTCCTTGAACTGTGCAAGGTCGATACGGAGATTTCCCGAAGCCTTCTTCATGGCCTTTGTCTGAGCGGCGCCGCCCACACGGGATACGGAAAGACCGTAGTTGACCGCAGGACGGAGACCCGAGTTGAAGAGCTCGCTCTCCAGGAATATCTGACCGTCCGTTATAGAGATAACGTTGGTGGGTATGTATGCCGATATATCTCCCGCAAGAGTCTCGATTATGGGCAGGGCGGTAAGCGAACCGCCGCCGTGCTCGTCGTCAAGACGGCTGGAGCGCTCGAGAAGTCTTGAATGTAGGTAGAAAACGTCGCCGGGGTAAGCCTCGCGTCCCGGAGGACGGTGAAGCAGGAGGGACATGGCTCTGTAGGCTACGGCGTGCTTTGAAAGATCGTCGTATACTATGAGGACGTCCCTGCCCTTTGACATGAAGTATTCGGCCATGGCCGTTCCCGAATAGGGAGCTATATACTGGAAGGGCGCGGGATCGCTTGCCGAAGCGGATACCACTACGGAATAATCCATAGCGCCGTATTTTTTCAGTGTATTGACTATCTGTGCGACGGTTGAGGACTTCTGACCTATGGCAACATAGATACAGATAACGTCCTGACCCTTCTGATTGATTATGGTATCAACGGCGATAGAGGTCTTTCCCGTCTGTCTGTCGCCGATTATGAGCTCACGCTGACCTCTGCCGATAGGGAACATTGAATCTATGGCGAGGATACCCGTCTGAAGGGGCACGCTTACGGGCTTTCTTTCGATAACGCCGGGAGCCTCCCTTTCTATGGGGAAGTAATCCTCGGCCTTTATCTGGCCGAGACCGTCTATAGGCGAACCGAGAGCGTCCACTACTCGTCCGAGGAGCTCGTCGCTGACGCCGATACCCGCTCTCTTGCCTGTCCTAATAACAGAGGAGCCCTCCGTAAGACCGTGGTCGTCGCCGAGGAGGACCACGCCTATGGATTTTTCCTCAAGGTTCTGCACTATTCCTCTGATACCTGTCTCGAATTCCACCAGCTCGCCGTACATAACGGAATTCATGCCGTATACCCTTGCGATGCCGTCGCCGAGGCGGGTGATGAAGCCTGTTTCGGTAGCTCCCGACTTTACGTCGAAATCCCGCACCTCTGTCTTGAGGACGGAGATTATATCGCTTTTCCTGTCCTTGGAAGAGGGGCTGCTGTCAACGTACTCCGTCGCCTTGGCCTGAAGGCTGTCTTTCATGAGGCGGAGACCTGTGCGGTAGCTCTTGTCGTATTCAATATCGCCTGCCGTAAGGATAAAGCCGCCGATGATGTCGGGGTCGTGCTTGTATTCTATATCCACGTCCTCTTTGACGAATTTATCCATGATAAACTGTCTGAGGTCTGCCTGCTGTGACTCCGTAAGGGGAGTTACATAGCGTACCACAGCCTTTATGCTGCCCTGCTTGTCGAGGAGTATATCCTCATATTCGTCGAGTATCTCGTCTATGCGTCCCACTGCTCCGCCGCGGACGAGGTTCATCATGAACTTCTGTACGGACTCGGGGAAGAGCTTGCTGATGACAGCGCGCTTCTCGTCGTGGGTAACGAGGGGGTTCGACAGGGTGTCCGCTACGTCGGGGCAGGTCGTAAGTATCTTTCTTATATCGGAGCAGTCGGTCTGAGAAACGTCAAGACGGACAAGCTCCTTCAGGAACTCTCTGTCTGAGTCTTTCATTTCTTGGCCTCCTCCTCGGAAAGGAACTTATCCACCAGACGGCGGTTCTTTTCGTCGTCCACATTCTCGCCGATTATCTTTGAAGCAGCCTCAATGGCGAGGTCTGCAATCTGTGACTGAGCCTGACGGAGAACGCGTTTTCTCTCGTTCTCTATGGTCTTGTCTGCCTCGGAAACTATTTTTTCAGCCTCTTCCTGAGACTTCTTGATTATGGCAGCTCTTTCCGACTCTGCGTCCTCATGGGCTTTCATTATGATATTATTGGCCTTTTCCTTTGCCTCGCTTATGGAATCCTCATACTGCTGACGGAGCTCCTCTGCCTCGGCCTTTGCCTTTTCGGCGGAGTCCAGATCGTTCTGTATGGTGCGGGTGCGGTCGGCCTTGATCTTGTTTATGGGCTTGAAAAGGAATATCCTGAGCAGTATAAACAGTATGACAAGGTTTACGACTGCCTCGAAAATGCTCCAGAATTGAAAATCAAGCATTTTATGTCCTCCTTATGTGAGATTTGCCTTGGCTTATTTGCTGCCGAGCATTATGATTATAAGGAGCGCCGTTACGAAGCCGTAAACAGCGGTAGCCTCAGCGAGAGCGCATCCGATGATGAGCGAGGTCCTGATGTCGCCCTTTGCCTCGGGCTGACGGGCTATGGATTCAGCAGCCTTGGCTGTGGCGAGTCCTATACCGATACCTGCGCCTGCGCCGGTAAGAACGGCAACAGCGGCGCCCAATGCGATTATTCCCATTTTAATATTCCTCCGTGTAAGTGATTATTATTTGCTGCCGAGCATAATGATTATGAGAAGAGCCGTTACGAAGCCGTAAACAGCGGTAGCCTCAGCGAGAGCGCATCCGATGATGAGCGAGGTCCTGATGTCGCCCTTTGCCTCGGGCTGCTTGGCGATGGATTCTGTAGCCTTGGCTGTGGCAAGTCCTATGCCGATACCTGCGCCTGCGCCGGTAAGAACGGCAACAGCGGCGCCCAATGCGATTATTCCCATATTTATTTACCTCCGTGAAGATGTACTTTTTTAGCTTTTTTTACTTTTTTCCCGTCTTTTTCCTCTTCCTCCTCTATAGCCTCCGACATATACAGCGAGGTGAGGAAGGTGAATACATAAGCCTGAAGGAGTCCGTCAAGAATATCGAAGATGATGCTGAGGACCACAGGTATACCTATCGCGGGAACGCCCAGGGATACCTTGAAGGGTATCTTTACGAGCTCGATGATGATGAACGCGCCTATGACGTTTCCGAAAAGTCGCATACACAGCGACAGCGGCCTTGTCACAAGATCCAGCAGATTGAGGGGGTTGAGGAAGCTTTTCAGCCATTTCAGCGGTCCCTTTTCGATTATGAAGGACGCCTGCACGAGTATGATAGCCATTCCCGCAAGGGCGGCAGTCACGTTGATGTCCTTTGTGGGCGGGACGAAGCCGAATATACCGATCATATTCGCCACGCCTATGTAAATGATGAAGGTCTCGAGAATAGGAACGTATTTCCTTCCCTTTTCTCCGAGGACTCCCGTGAAGAAGTCGTCCAGCCAGCCGATAACGCCCTCCAGCAGGCACTGTGAGCCCGTAGGGACCCTTTTCAGCTTCCTTGTAAGTATTATTGACAGCAGCACAAGCGCCGCCATGATTATCCAGGTCACCACGCACGAGTCGGCGATGGGGATACCGCCGAATACAGGTATTGTAAAGGCGGTATGGTTTTCAAGTTCTTTCATTAGCTCTTCTGCCACGATAACACCCTCTTTCAGAAAGGCACTGAGCCGTGATAATAATAAAACGGAGACTGCAATTACACAAATCTCCGTTGATTGAGTCTTGATAAGGTACAGATATATGTCCGACGGACTTTTTCAAGCAGCGGGGCATATCCTGTCCACCTTATATATAATATAACAAAAACAGACTGATGTCAAGACTTTGAGAAAAAATTCACAAAAAAACAACAGGTCATTTTCCGTCTCCCTCGGACAGCTTCAGCGCCCTGTCAAGGCGCTCTATGGCGCCGGAATTCAGTTTTTCCGTGAGCCTTACGCGGTCAAGCTCCTTTTTGAAGGAAGCAAGCTCGTTGGTTATGCGCCGCATTACCTCCTCGTTGCGGAGCTGAGCGTCCTCGAGGGCGCAGACTCTTTTGATGAGGTCGTTGACATTTGCGGCAAGGGCTTCGTTGGCGTTATTCTGTTTTTCGCCGAATTCCGTCAGCTTTTCGCCCGCCTTGAGGGTGCCTATCTTCTCATGGCCGGTAAAGGTCAGCATTTTTTCTTTTGTAAGCTTCATATCGGACATGTTGTTCACTCCTTAATCCTTTTGTTCTCTTTATTTACTGTTATTTCCCGAGGGAAGCGCCATAGGACATGAGCTTTCCGCGCCAGTAGTTCAGCGTATCTTCAACGGTCTGCTCCATGCTTATACCGGCCCGCCAGCCCGTATCGGCGGATATACGCGATACATCGGGTTCTATGAGGGGTATGTCGGAAGCCCTCATGCGGCCGGGATCCTGCTTCACCTCTATGGGCAGCTTCGCAAAGGACAGCGCCGTATCAAGTATCGACCGTATCTCCGCGGCCTTTCCTCTGCCCACGTTGTAGATGCAGCCCGTCCTGCCCTTTTCGCCCAGGAGCCTGTAAGCCCTCACCACGTCGCGGACGTCGGTGAAATCCCTTTTTGCCGAGAGGTTGCCCACATTTATCACAGGCTCTCTCATGCCGTTCTCGATCTCGGCTATCTGGCGGCAGAAGTCGGATATGACGAATATGCTCGCCTGTCCGGGACCCGAATGATTGAAGGCGCGGACCATGATAATATCCATTTTGTAAGCGCGGGCGTAGATACTGCCCAGCATTCCCTGACAGGCCTTGGTGGCGGCGTATACGTTGCCGGGACTGAGCGGCTCCGATTCCGTGAGCGGACACGCTCCCTCGCGTATATAGCCGTATTCCTCGCCGGAGCCTATGAGTACGGTCCTTATATCCTTTTTGGCGGCTTCGCGGAGAGCCTCCAGCAGATTTATAGAGCCGATTATATTTATCTCCGCAGTAAGCTGCGGGCGTTTCCACGAAAGAGCCACAGAGCTCTGTGCGGCAAGGTGGTATACCACGTCGGGGGATACCTCGTCAACAAGGGGGAGAATATCCTCTTTTTTCAGTATATCCAGCGTATGCACGCAGCATTCTTCATGTATCTCCTCATTGGGCAGGCAGGTGGCGTGGACCTCCCAGCCGCTGCGGGAAAGCTCTCTTATGAGGTAGCCTCCCACGAAGCCTGCCGCTCCGATTATCAATGCTTTCAAGATATGTCCTCCGTTTACAGGTATATTATTTTAGCAGCTCGCGGAGCCTTTCGATTATCTGTTTTTCGCTGAAGTCCTGCCTTACCCGTTCCGCAGCGGCTTTTCCGAGGCTCACGCGGAGCTCCCTGTCCTCTGCAAGACGGTTTATCGCCTTTGCCAGCGCCTCAGGCGACGACGGCGGCACAGTAAGGCCTGTTTTCCCGTCAAGGCTGACATAGGGCACGCCCGAAGGCAGGGCTGTGTTTATAACGGGCTTCCCGTAGACCATTGCTTCCAGCTGCACTATGCCGAAGGCCTCGCTGGGAGCCACCGACGGGAGCACGAATATGTCGCAGTCGGCATAGGCCTGTTTCAGCTCCTTCTCAGGGAGAAAGCCGAGAAAATGCACCTTTTCTCCGAGTCCGTTCGCTGCCGCGAACTTTTTAAGGCTGTCGCCCAGCTCTCCCGTGCCTGCGATGAACAGCTCGCAGCCCTTCACCATGGTAAAGGCTTTCAGGAGCACGTCAACGCCCTTGTAATAGACGAGTCTGCCCGTAAAGAACACCTTTGTGCAGCTCCTGTCCGAGGCTTTTTCCGCGAGCACGGGGCGTCGTGGCACCGAAAGGTACTCCCCGGGCTCGATGCCGTAGGGCAGCACCCTGCATTTCTCCCTGAATCCCGGGAGATACAGCGAGTGCTTCACATGGCCCTCCGTAGCCGTAAGTATCGTATCAGCCCTTTTCAGCAGATAACGCATGAAGGGCTTGTAAAAAAGCATGAGCTTTTTCTGCTTCACAATGTCGCTGTGCCACGAGACCACCACCTTGCCTTTGAAGCCCGAGAGCAGCAGGGCTGCGTCCGCAAGGGGAAAGGGGACGTGTATATGCACAACGTCGGCTTTTTTTGCCATTTTTCTGAAATAGCGGATAAATGAAAATGACAGCGGACAAGAGAAGTAGGTCCCGAGACTTCCCGCGCGGGTAATATCAACTCCGCACATTTTTTCACGGACGGTCCTTCCTCTGCTGTCGCGGCACACCAGCACCTTTACCTCAGTGCCCTCAAGTCTGCCGAGAGCCTCCGAGTACTGCCTTATGATGGTCTCGATACCGCCGATATGAGGATAGTAAGCCTTGTTGACTTCAAGTATTTTCAGCTTTTTACTCATTTTTCAAGCTCCCTGTATACGTCCATGAGCATTTTTGCGGAGCGCTCCCAGGTAAAGCCCTTTGCTCTTTCGATACCTCTGCGGCTCAGGTCGCGGCGGAGCTCTTCGTCGCTGTAGAGCCTGTAAAGTCCGCGGGCGATGCTTTTTACGTCATAGGCGTCGCATATCAATGCGCAGTCTCCCGTTACCTCGGGGAGAGACGCCTCTCCCGACGCAAGAACAGGCACTCCGCAGGCCATTGCCTCAAGGGGCGGCATACCGAAGCCCTCGTAAATGGACGGGAAAACGAATGCGACAGCTCCGCACATAAGGGGATTCATATCCTCGGAGGGGACGTATTCCGTGAATATCACCCTTCCCGAGAGCCCCAGCTTCCCGACGCGGCTGTAGATACCGCTGTCCAGCCAGCCCTTGCCGCCTGCAAGGACGAGCTTCGGAGCCTCCGCGCCGGCTTTTTTTGCAAATACCGCATAGGCGGAGATAAGGCGCTCGAGGTTCTTGCGGGGTTCGATATTGCCGAGATAGAGAAAATAGTCCCCGTCTATATCAAGGGACTTCTTTACCTCGGGGATACGCTCGGGAGTTTCACAGGGACGGAACCTTTCAAGGTCCACACCGCAGGGCACCACTCTTATCTTGTGCTCGTGCTGAGGAAAATATCTGATTATCTCGGCCTTTGAGAATTCCGAATCGGTAACGATGATATCGGCACGCTTCATGGAGCGCTTCAGACCCGATTCCAGCATATACCTTGTCCTTCCGCGGACCGTTTCGGGGAATGCCTTGTATACCATGTCGTGTACGGTCACGACCTTTTTTCCGTGAACGAAGGGAGGCACGATATAATTGAAAAAGTGGGTTATATCGGACTTCCTGCCGAAAAAGAGGGAATACGGGACAGGCAGGAAATTACTGACGGCGCGGTATGCAAAGCCGGAAAAGCGCGAAGTATTGAGACCTATGCGTTTTCCCGCAAGAGCTTTCACCCGCTTTACGCGTTCGTTGTCGCCGCTGGTGAAAAAGCTGTATTCGTATCGGTTTTCGGGGAAGAGGGCGGCAAGAGCCTGAGTCTGACCCAGCTCGCACCAGCCTATGCCCGACATCTTATCGCTGCATATGGGCACAGCGTCGAAGGTTATCTTCATATTGACCTCTCAGAGCATTATTTTCTGTTTTATTTCATTTTCAAGGTCTGAGAAATACTTTTCGGTCTGCGGCACGGAAAATCCTGTAGCCGGCAGGAAAAGGAATCTTGCCTTTCTCACGGGCATCTGCCTTATCTTTTCCAGCTCTGCGTTGATGACCGCGTCCGAGGTCCTGCCGCTTTCGATGATCAGGATAAGAGAATTATAGGCGTCCGTCTTTGCGAGGACGTCCTTTTTGTTATAGCCGCCGAATACGGATCTGAGTATCGTTTTTTCCATGACCATTCTCCTTTCGGGACAGCGGACCGATCGCTCAGCCGAGGATCTCCTTTACCTTAATCTCGTTCTGAACCAGCTCCAGGTCGTTCTTTACCATGCGCTCGACCAGCTGCGAGAAGTCTATCTCGCGCTTCCAGCCCAGAACCTTTTCAGCCTTTGAGGGATCGCCCAGGAGTATATCCACCTCTGCGGGGCGGAAGAACTTCTTGTTTACCTTTACTATGGTCCTGCCGTTTGCCTTGTTTATGCCGACCTCGTCAACGCCGGTGCCTTTCCACTCGATCTCGATGTCAAGGTGTCTGAAGGCTGTCTCCACGAATTCGCGGACAGTTCTTGTCTCGTTTGTGGCGATAACGTAGTCGTCGGGCTTGTCCTGCTGAAGCATGAGCCACATAGCGCGGACGTAGTCCTTTGAATGGCCCCAGTCGCGCTTGGAGTCCATATTTCCGAGCTCCATATATTCCTGAACGCCCAGCTTTATGCGTACTGCGGCGTCCGTGATCTTTCTTGTCACGAATTCGATGCCTCTTCTCTCGGACTCATGGTTGAAGAGTATGCCCGAGCAGGCGAAAAGGCCGTAGCTCTCGCGGTAGTTCTTGGTTATCCAGTGACCGTAGAGCTTTGCCACACCGTAGGGACTTCTCGGATAAAAGGGAGTGGTCTCCTTCTGGGGTATCTCCTGAACGAGGCCGAACATCTCCGAAGTTGAGGCCTGATAGAAGCGTGCCCCGGGCTTTACGATGCGGATAGCCTCCAGCATATTGGTAACGCCGAGAGCGTCTATATCTGCGGTTCCGAGGGGAGTATCCCAGCTTGTGGCCACGAAGGACTGTGCGGCGAGGTTGTATACCTCGTCGGCCTGTGAGATCCTCATTGCCGAGATAAGGGATACGGGGTCGGTCATATCTGCGTATATAAGGTGAACCTTGTCCTTGAGGTGAGCTATATTGCCGTAATCGACCGTAGCCTTTCTTCTCCATATACCGTAAACGTTGTAGCCTTTTTCCAGGAGGAGCTCTGCGAGGTAAGAGCCGTCCTGACCTGTAATTCCCGTAATAAGTGCGTTTTTCATATTTATACTCCTTTTTAGTTGAATTGAGAATTGAATTGCATTAATTCATAATTCAAAATTCGTAATGCATTATATTAATTCCGTTCTGTTCTGCTCTTTGAGCTGAGCGATTACCTTTTTTACGTCCTGTGTGTTGTTTTTTGAGCAAACAAGGAGCACGTCGTCAGTATCCACTATGATGAGATCCCGTGTGCCTATGGCAGCCACAAGGCGCTTTCCGCCGCATACGGTGGTGCGCTTTGTATCCACGGTCACAACGTCGCCGTCGATGAAATTATGGTCGTCGTCGGTCTCGTTTATACGCTCCACAGCCAGCCAGCTGCCCACGTCGTCCCAGCCGAAGCTTCCGGGGATAGTGTAGATATTATCAGCCTTTTCCATTATGCCGAAGTCCACGGACTCGCTCCTGAATGCCGAGAATTCCTTTGCCAGCACCTCCGTGAACCCGGGAGTGCCGAAGGCCTCTCCGATACGGAGGGCGCCCTCGTATATATCGGGCATGAGCTCCCTGAGATTAGCCATTATCGACGACACCTTCCACACGAACATACCGCTGTTCCAGAGGTACTTTCCCGAAGCAAGGTACTTCTTTGCAGTGGGGAGGTCGGGCTTTTCCACGAAGCGCTCCACCTCATACACGTCGCCCTTTTCCGCGCCGAAATTGATGTAGCCGTAGCCTGTCTCGGGGTATTCCGGGGTTATGCCTATTGTGACGAGGTTTTTGCCGTTTTCGGCAGCTCTTACAGCCTTTTTCAGTGTGTTGATGTATATGTCCTCATAGCCTATGAGGTGGTCGGAGGGAAGCACGAGCATTACTGCGTCCTCGTATTTCCTGCCGATGACCGCTGCCGCAAAGGCAATGCAGGGAGCCGTGTTCCTTGCGCAGGGCTCCGCGAGGATATTCTCTTCGGGAATATCGGGGAGCTGCTCCCGCACAAGCTCCGTGTAGGCGGCGTTGGTGACGATATATACGTCCTCCGCCTTGACGATTGGCATGAGTCTTTTTACTGTTTTCTGTATCATGGTCTCTCCATCCTTGGTGAGAGAGAGGAACTGCTTGGGACTTGCGTTGCGGCTCTTGGGCCAGAAGCGCTCGCCTCTTCCGCCTGCCATGATGACTGCGGTTATGTTCATTTGGTGTTCTCCTTCTTTTCAATGCTTTTCGGCATAAGTACGTTTTCGTCTATCTCCGCGTTGTTTTTAGGCGGGAAGAACATTGTCTTCAAAGTCATGAGTATTATCTGAATATCAAGACGCGTCGAGTAATTCTCTATGTACATCAGATCCATCTTCAGCTTGTCATATGGGGTGGTATCGTAGGCGCCCGTTACCTGAGCGTAGCCCGTAAGACCTGCCTTGACCTTGAGACGGAAGCCGAATTCCGGCATTTCCTTTTTATACTCCTCCGCAAGCTCGGGTCTCTCGGGACGGGGACCCACCACCGACATATCTCCCCTGAGTATGTTGAAGAGCTGGGGGAACTCGTCCACGCGGAATTTCCTGAGCACTTTTCCCACGGGAGTAATCCTGTCGTCCTCCTCGGAGGCAAGACGTGCCTTGCCGTCCTTTTCCGCGTCAACTATCATGCTGCGGAACTTGTATACGTAGAATTCCCTGCCGTTGAGGGTAAGTCTTTTCTGCTTGTACATCACGGGGCCGCCGTCGTAGAGCTTTACCGCGAGGGCGGAAATGAGCATGAAGGGTGCGGCGGGTATGAGAGCCGCCACGGAAAATACCACGTCGAATATACGCTTTATGAGCTGCTGCTCGAAGTCGAGGCCGTAGTTCCTGCAAAGCATGAGGGGGGTATCGAACAGACGGATGTCGTCTGCGCCCCTGATTATTATATCCGAGATTTTAGGCGCTATATAGGCGCGTTTGGAGTGCTCAAAGCAGAATTTGAGGTAATCGTTGCGCTGCTCTGCGGGCAGATCGCATATTATGGCGCCCTCGTATTTCATTATGATGCTGCGTATCTTCTCGGCGGGCTCGCTTATGTCTATGGACTCGCATATCATGTACTTGTCCACGCGCTGGCTCATTTTAAGCACCAGCGAGGCTGCCTGATGGCTGCCGTAGACGATGACCAGCTTCCGCGGCGGGTAGATCATAAAGTAAAGCTTTCCCGCCAGCAGTGTCCACAGAGCGATTATGCCGAGATCGGCGCATGACATGACAATGATGGGTGAAACGGGCATGAAGTGTCTGCCGATAAGGCTGATGACGAAGTAGGTGACCGTGTTGACGCAGAGCATCGAGATCATCTGAGAGTACAGCATATCGGTCTTTTTCAGGTAGCCCAGCTTGAAGCCGCCGTATATCCTGAAGAAAAGCCATATGAGTATGGCATAGATGCAGATGAGCACCCAGTTTCCTCGTCTGTAGTAGGGAAGAACGATCTCCTTGCTGTAATTTCTGTACCATACGAAGGCGAAAACGCCTGCCAGCATGGCAAGGAGGAGTATTCCCGAGACGAAAGTGATAAATCTTTTATACAGGTCCTTGTTTTTGTTCATAATCCTGATCCGCCGGTGAAGCGGACGAAGTCTCCTTTTATCTTGTTTCTTTTGTGTTTCCTTTGCCTTAGCCGCATAAAGCAGCACAAATTAATTATATCAAATCGTCAGACCTCTGTCAATATTATTTGACGGATTTGGCAATAAATGAAAAACTTCTGCGGCGTATTACACAAAAAATACAGGATATGAGCGGCTGGGTCAGGCGGTGGCCACGGAGCAGCCGGGGTAATAATGGCTGATTATGTCCCGCCAGCTCTTACCCTCCTCCGCCATGGCGTTGGCGCCGTATTGGCTCATGCCCACGCCGTGACCGTAGCCCTTGGTGGTCACGATGACCTCCCCGCCTGCATATCTCACCTCAAAGGCGGCGGAGCGCAGGGACAGAGCCTCCCTTATCTCATTTCCCGTGACGGTGAGGTTCCCTGCGGCGGCGGTGAGTACGGTATCCGAGTCGGAGACCGTCAGCACCTTCAGCCAGTCCTCCGTATTTTCGCCCAGCTCGATGCCGCCGAAGGCGGCTTCAAGGGCAGCCCGGAGCTCCTCGCGGGAAAACCTTTTTTCCTCGCGGAATCTCGGGGCGGTCATATCCGTGCGGCTGTCAACCTCCACCAGGTAGTCCACAGGGGAGCCCCATGCGTTCTCGGCGCTCTCGGTAAAGCCCGGGGACATGGAGTGGAAGGCGGCGATTATGGGCGCGTCCTCATAGGTGATTATATAGGGCAGCACCTTGTCCACAGCGGCGGTTATCTTTGCAAGGCTTTCCTCCGCTCTGCCGCCAAGATACTGTTTTATCTGTTCATCGGTGAAATAGCCCTGATACCTTGAGGTATCGTTGGAGAAGTCCGCTCCCCTCAGCTCCGCCGAAGGGGCGTTCCTTTCACGGAGCCTCTGCCGCTCCGCGTAGGTATGGGCGGCGACCGCCTGAGCCTTGAGAGCTTCCTCGCAGAAGGATGCGGGCATCTCGGCGCACACCGCTCCAATGACGTAATCGCGGACAGGCACCTCGAGGATATTCCCGCTTTCAATGTCGAGCACCCTGTAGGGCTCGTCCGCGGAGTATCCCCTGTTTTCTCCGCAGCTCTGCTCCGTAGTCTCACACAAGGACTCCGGCGGAGAGGCGGACTTTTTTGTCCTTTCCGAGATGTAAACGGGCAGGGCGGGCAGAGCCACCACCGATACCCCCAGCAGAAGTACTGCGGCAAGCTGTTTTTTCATGCTTTTTCCTCCTTTTTGTTATGTGCGTCCGCGGTGATACCGGCGGCAGCCGCACCCGCGGACGGGTACTTATTAAATAATATTTGACATAAAAACAAATATGGTGTATAATTGATTATGAATATGTTTTAGGAGAGTGGTAAGGATGCCGTCATTCATTTCGGGCGCCAATATTACAGATTTATGCGGGAGACTTGCGGATAATTCCGTGATAGATCCTAATCTTTACGAAAAGTATCATATAAAGAGAGGACTGCGCAACAGTGACGGTACCGGCGTAATGGCCGGCATCACAAATATATGCAACGTTCACGGCTATGTTATGAACGAGGGCGAAAGAGAGCCCATACCCGGTCAGCTCATATACCGCGGCTACAACGTGAACGACCTTGTGGGGAACGTTGAAAAGGACGACCGCTACGGCTACGAGGAAACAGCTTTTCTCCTTCTTTTCGGACACCTCCCCAACGAGAAGGAGCTCAAGACTTTCAGCTCGTATATATCGGTAAAAAGAGACCTCCCCAACGGCTTTGTTGAGGATATGATACTGAAGGCTCCGTCGAAGAATATAATGAACAAGCTGGCCCGTTCGGTGCTGGCGCTTTATTCCTACGATGACGAGTGCGAGAACAAGGGACTCGAGAACGAGATGCGCACCGCAGTGAGCCTTATTGCGAAAATGCCTGTCATCATGGCGAACGCCTATCAGGTGAAGCGCAGGGTCTTCGACAACCAGAGCATGATAATGCACCCCATAAACTATGAGGAGAACACAGCTCAGTGCATACTGTCACTGCTCCGTCCTGACAGGAATTACTCGAAGGAAGAGGCGCAGATGCTGGATACCCTGCTCATGCTCCAGGCGGAGCACGGCGGCGGAAACAATTCCACCTTTACCTGCCGTGTGCTGACATCATCGGGCACAGACCCCTATTCCGCATATTCCTCGGCTATATGCTCCCTCAAGGGACCCCGCCACGGCGGTGCCAATCTTCAGGTTATACATATGCTCGACGATTTCAAGGAGCATATAAAGAACTGGGAGAACGAGGGCGAGGTCGCAGACTATATGCGCAGAACGATACGCAAGGAGACCAACGACCATTCAGGCCTCATCTACGGTATGGGACACGCGGTATACACCATTTCTGATCCCCGTGCCGTTATCCTCAAGAAGAAGGCCTTCGAGCTTGCGAAGGGCAAGGACATAGAGGCGGAGTTCCGTCTCCTCGAGACCATAGAAAGACTTACTCCCGAGATATTCCTTGAAGTGAAGGACAGCAACAAGACCATGTGCGCCAATGTGGATATGTACTCGGGACTTGTATACAGGATGCTCGGCATTCCCGACGAGCTCTTCACGCCTCTGTTCGCAGTAGCGCGTATGGCGGGCTGGGCAGCTCACCGCATGGAGGAGATACTTACCGGCGGCAGGATAATCCGCCCCGCTTACAAGGCTATCGCAAAGGAAAAGGAATATGTGAAGCTCTCTGAGCGGGAATGATCTTACGGATATGAAAAAAATATCAGCATTCATCACAGCCCTCTCAGCGGGGGCTGCTCTTACGGGCTGCACCTTCGGTGCCAGCATAGACACTCTCATGTCTCCGCCCAAGCTCAGCCAGGAGCAGGAGGACATATATACTGCGCTGACCGATGCCCACGGAACGGCGATAAGCCTGAAGTATCCGAAAGCGGGCAAATACCTCTCCGCCTTTATAATCGAGGACATTGACGGCGACGGCGGCAACGAGGCGCTGGTGTTCTATGAGAGGAACAACCATGCGGCGGATGAAAATCCCCTGCGAATAAACGTGCTGGACAAGAAGGCTGACGGAAAATGGTGGTCGGTTTGCGACGAGGCGGCGGCAGGCAGCGAGATAGAAGAGGTAATGATCTCGAAGCTGGGCTCAAATGACCGCGTGAACCTTATCATAGGCACCAGCCTTATCAATCGCTCCGAAAAGAACGTCAACATATATGTCTATTCCGACGGCATGCTTAAGGAGCCCGATAAATTTTCCGACTCAGACTCCTATTCGTTCATGGACGTAAGGGATCTGGATATGGACGGCGAGCTGGAGCTCCTGCGCCTTACCAAGGCCTCCAACGGAGAGCCTGCAATGGCTGAGGCGTACAAGCTCGACGGGGAAGGCACCTACCACAGGTCACCGCTGGAGCTCAGCGATAATTTCAGCGATTTCGACATAAGCTACGGCAGGCTGCCCACGGGAAAGCTGGGCATATATATAGACGCCGTATCGGGAACGGGCACTATCCAGTCCGATGTGTTGTACTATGTCAGCGAGGACGGCGAGAACAAGCTGAAAAAGGTCTTCGGCACTCCCGAGGAGGCCGCAAAGACCGAAAGAGCCGCAGGCTGCAACTGCTTTGACGTTGACGGCGACGGAAGCCTTGAGATACCCATTCAGGAGCTTGCGCCGGGCTATGAGGAGTCCGACGAGGGCGCACAGCTGCTCCTCACCCACTGGATGCAGATAAACGGGGATTACCGCCTTGAAAGGCGATATACCTCCTATTACAGCATAAATGACGGATACATCTTCATCTTTCCCGAAAAATGGAAAGGAAGGGTCACCGTTAAAAGGGACACCGTCAACGATGAGATAGTTTTCTGTGCCTATAATAACGGCGAAATGGGCAGAGAGCTGCTCCACATCTTCTGTGCGGACGATCAGCCCTCCCGCGATGACAGACTGTCGGGCGGATATATGCTCATGCACACCAAGGGCGGATCGGCATATCTTGCCATGATACCCTCAAATCCCGACGTTGCCGACGACGGACTGTCCATAACCTCTGCGGACGCCGCCATAGGCTTCAGATACAGAGACTGACGCTCAGGCGTTAATATACAAAGCTCATATAAGGAGTTGATACGATATGAAACGAATACTTATCTGCGAGGACGAGGATACCATCAGGGAATTCGTCGTGATAAACCTCAAGCGTGCAGGCTACGACGTTGTGGACGTGAACTGCGGAGAGGCCGCGCTCAAGACCTTTGAGGCGGAGCACGGAAATTTCGACATAGTTCTTCTGGATATAATGATGCCGGGAATAGACGGCTTCACGGTCTGCAAGAAGATACGTGAGAAGAGCTCCACCATAGGCATAATAATGCTCACCGCAAGGACTCAGGAGATGGACAAGGTCAGCGGACTTATGATAGGCGCCGACGACTACATCACAAAGCCCTTCTCACCCTCGGAGCTCACCGCCCGCGTGGACGCTATCTACCGCCGCGTATGCATGAGCTTCATCAAGAATGAGAAGCAGTCCGTAATTGAAAGCGGGCCCTTCGTGCTCAATCTCAAGAGCCGCACCGTCACAAAGGACGGCGAGCCCATAGAGCTCACGCAGGTCGAGTACCAGATACTCGAGTTCTTCATGAACAACAAGAATACCGCTCTCGACCGCGCCAGCATACTCAACCATATATGGGGCGAAAGCTATTACGGCGACGACAAGATCGTCGATGTAAATATAAGACGTATCCGCATGAAGATAGAGGAGGAGCCCTCCAACCCCAAGTATATCATCACTATCTGGGGCTACGGATACAAGTGGAATGATATGCAGTAATGGCTAAAAAGAGTATCACAAAGCGCTGGATATTCAATAACCTGGGAGTCGTCGTGCTTGCCCTCCTTGTTATAGACATGGTCATAGTCTACGCCATACAGAACTATTTCTACAGCTCTGCAAAGCAGTACCTCGTATCCAAGATCAACGCGGTAACGAGCGTCCTGAGCATACATTCCCAGGACAGCTCCGCAAGCTTCTCCGCAGAGATGAGAAATATGCTGGAGACCTTCAACGAGAAGGACAAGATAGAGCTCATGGCCATAAACTCCAACGGAAGAGTAGTCCTCACCTCCTCGGGATTTTCTCCCGACGCGGATGACAGGATGCCCGACTATGAGGAGGCAATGGAGAAGAATGAGGGCGACCATGTGTACAGGCTGGGCAGCGGCGAGAAGATACTTGCCGTATCCATGCCCATAAGCTCCATGAGCAACGAATACAGCGCCGTAAGAATGGTCACCTCCCTTACGGAGATAGACAACACTATCAAGGGCTATGCCGTAGCGGTAACCGTGGTGTGTCTCATAATAATCCTCATCATCGTCATAACGGGACTTTACTTCGCAGGCTCTATCGTAAGGCCCATAAGGCAGATAAGCGGCATTGCGAGAAAGTACGCCCTGGGAGACTTCTCCACCCGTATCGACAACGACAGCGACGACGAGATAGGTGACCTCTGTACTGCCATAAACAATATGGCGGACGAGCTCTCCACCGCCGAGGCCATGAAGAACGAGTTCATATCCTCCGTTTCCCATGAGCTGAGAACTCCTCTCACCGCCATAAAGGGCTGGGCGGAGACTCTTATGATAGACGGGGGCGGAAGTCCCGATACCATGAAAAAGGGCGTAGGCGTCATAGTAAACGAGACCGAGAGACTTTCCCAGATGGTAGAGGAGCTCCTTGACTTCTCCCGTATGCAGAACGGCCACTTCACCCTTCAGAACGCAAATATGGACATACTTGCGGAGCTGGGCGACGCGGTGCTCATATACAGCGACAAGGCAAGGCGCGAGGATCAGGAGATAATATACGACGAGCCCGAGATGCTGCCCTTTGTTTTCGGCGACAAGAACAGGATCAGGCAGGTATTCATAAACGTTATCGACAACGCGCTGAAGTATTCCTCGGCGGGAGATACCGTTACCATAAAGGCCTATGAAAAGGGCGGCAGCGTTATAGTTTCTGTAGCCGATACCGGCTGCGGCATAAAGAAGTCCGACCTTGCGAAGGTAAAGACCAAATTCTACAAGGCAAATCATACGCGCCGCGGCTCGGGCATAGGCCTTGCCGTTGCGGACGAGATAATCACCATGCACGGCGGCTCGCTGGATATAGACAGCGAGGGTGAGGGACTGGGCACTACGGTCACCATAACCCTTCCCGCCGTAAAGCAGTGATCTCCGCGGCATAATAAAGATATAAGGTGAAAGCATGGGAAAAAGCAATACGACACAGGAAAAATTCAAATCAAAGATAGGCGGACAGGCTCTCATCGAGGGCATAATGATGCTGGGACCCGACAAGGGCGCCATGGCCTGCAGACTCCCCGACGGGACCGTAGACCTTGAGACATGGGACGAGAACAACGGCAGGAACGCTCCGTGGTACAGGAAGGTGCCGTTGGTGCGGGGCTGCACGAGCTTCGTCATCTCTCTTGCAAAGGGCTACAAGTATATGATGAAGTCCGCCGAAAAGCAGATGCCCGAGGACGAGGAGGACGAAAAGAAGAAAAAGTCAGCTCCCGCCGCAGAAAGCGCCGCTGAGGGAGAGGACGCCGCCGCCGGAAAGAAAAAGGAGGGCGGAGCCTTCGACATCTTCATGTATATAGGCGTACTTCTCGGAGTAGTCATGGCAGTGGGACTCTTTGTGATGCTGCCGAAATGGATAGTGGGGCTTATCCCCGCCGTCAAGGAGCACCGCATACTCCGCTCGCTTCTTGAGGGCATAATAAAGATAGTCATATTCGTGCTGTATATGTATGTCATAAGCCTTATGAAGGACATACGCAGACAGTTCATGTACCACGGCGCAGAGCACAAGACCATAGCCTGCCATGAGGCGGAGCTCCCCCTGACCGTGGAGAATATACGGAAGCAGTCGCGCTTCCACAAGCGCTGCGGCACAAGCTTCATATTCATAGTGCTTATAGTGAGCATATTCGTAATGTGCTTCGTGCCCTTCACTGTCACATGGCAGCGCATAGCGGCTTCGCTGACGCTCCTGCCGCTGGTAGTGGGCATATCCTACGAGTGCATAAGGCTGGCAGGCAATAACGACAATGTTTTCACACGCATACTTTCCGCGCCGGGACTTGCCATGCAGCGCATAACCACCCGCGAGCCCGACGACAGCATGATAGAGGTGGCGATAGCCGCCATGACTCCCTGCATACCTAAGGACAAGGAGGACGACAGGTGGTAAGCCGCGCGGAGCTCTTTGCGGAGGTGCGCAGACTTGCCGCAGTCCGCGACGAGGAGACGGCTGACTTTGATGCCAACTGTATCCTACAGGATCTGCTGGGTGAAAAAAATCCCATGTTCTCTCCGAAGGAGCCCGTCCCCGATGAAAAGGCGGCGGAGATACTCGCTCTTGCCCGGAAGCGCTCTAAGGGCTTCCCTCTCCAGTATCTTCTGGGACAGTGGGAGTTCTGGGGCTGCAATTTCAAGGTGGGAGAGGGAGTACTGATACCCCGCCCCGATACGGAGACTCTTGTGGAGCAGGTGCTTGACATCTGCCGCAGGGAAGGACTGACGGCTCCGAAGATAGCCGACCTTTGCAGCGGCAGCGGCTGTATAGCCGTAGCCCTGAAAAAGGAGCTGCCTCAGGCGGACGTATACGCCGTTGAGCTTTCGGAAAAGGCTCTCGGCTACCTCAGACAGAACACGCAGCTCAACGGCTGCGGCGATATACATATAATAGAGGGAGATGTGCTCGGGCGGGACACCGCACGAAGCCTCACGGGACTGGATATACTTGTGAGCAATCCCCCTTATCTTACGGCACAGGACATGAGCGAGTTACAGACCGAGGTTCAGCACGAGCCTGCCACGGCGCTTTTTGGCGGCGAGGACGGTCTGGACTTCTACAGAGCCATGACTGAGCTGTGGAAAAGCTCGATAAAGTCGGGCGGCTTCATAGCCTATGAATTCGGCATGGGTCAGCATGACGCCGTAAAGGCGATACTGGAAGAAAACGGCTTCACTGATGTGGAGCTCAGACGGGACGGCGGCGGCATAATCAGAACAGCGGCCGCTGTAAATCAAAATTATGCTGCAATAACTTTTTGACCCAACAAATGGGATTCCAAAGGGAGCATGCTCCCTTTGGTCAGGTCAAGGGCTGACAGCCCTTGTGGGGTGTTGGGCAAAGCTCCGCAGTTATCAAGCGCTCCGCAAGAGATGGCGTCCCTAAACGGGCGGATAATATCTGCCCCTACATTCGGTCATTTAAAATAAATTTAGCGCTTCTGCGCAAAAAACAGATTTTCAGAAAATTTAAAGCTTAATATACTATAATGTGATACGGAGGAAATACCAATGGCAAAGAAGGAACTTGCTAAAAAGCCGACAGTTGTAAGAGTTACCACCAAGGAGGACAAGAGATCCGCCCTTGACGGAGCACTCAAGCAGATAGAGAAGAAGTACGGCGCAGGCGCCGTAATGCGTCTCGGACAGACAAAGACGCTGAACGTTGACGCTATCCCCACAGGCTCCATGACTCTCGATATGGCGCTGGGTATAGGAGGCGTGCCGAGAGGACGAATCGTTGAGATATACGGTCCCGAGAGCTCGGGCAAGACCACAGTTGCTCTCTCTATCGTGGCACAGGCTCAGAAGGCAGGCGGTGAGGCCGCATTCATCGACGTTGAGCACGCTCTCGATCCTGTTTATGCACAGGCTTTAGGCGTAAACATCAACGACCTGCTGGTATCACAGCCCGACAGCGGCGAGCAGGCTCTTGAAATAGCAGAGGCTCTCATACGCTCGGGAGCTATCGACGTCATCGTACTGGACTCCATCGCGGCAATGACCACCCGTGCGGAGATCGACGGCGAAATGGGCGATCTTCATGTGGGACAGCTTGCAAGACTCATGTCACAGGCTATGAGAAAGCTGACGGCAGCTATCTCCAAGTCCAACTGTGTGGCTATATTCATAAATCAGATCCGTGAGAAGATAGGCGTTATGTACGGAAATCCCGAGACCACTCCCGGCGGACGCGCACTGAAGTTCTATTCGTCGGTGCGTATAGAAGTAAGAAAGGGCGAGGTCATAAAGTCGGGCACGGACGTTATCGGCGCCTGCACTCGCTGCAAGATAGTAAAGAACAAGGTAGCTCCCCCCTTCAAGGAGTGCGAGTTCGACCTGATGTACGGCAGCGGCATCTCACGCACCGGCGAGGTGCTGGACCTTGCGGTAGACCTTGACATCATCAAGAAGGGCGGCTCGTGGTTCAGCTACAAGGATCAGAAGCTGGGACAGGGACGCGACAACGTGAAGGAGCTGCTCCAGAGCGATGAAAAGCTCATGAAGGAGATCGAGGAGCAGATACTTGCAAGGAAGGACGAGCTCAAGGCTGCTGCACCTAAGAAGGCCAAGTCTGCGGAGACAGCGGCTGTGAAGCCTGCTGCGGAGGGCGGAGAGAGCGCAGCCGACGAGGACGTGCTTGCAAGCTTTGACGATAACTTTGAGGAATTTACTCCCGCCGAGGAATAATGAAGATAATCTCGTTAAACAGATATAAGGGCTCGACCTATGAGGCGGAGCTGGACGACGGGCGGAGGCTCTATCTCCACGCGGATATAATTGCCGATTTCGGCATATGCGCGGGCATGGAGACAGACCGCGGGACGCTGAAAAAGATCGTCTACGCCTCCAACTTCCGCAGAGCCTATCAGCGGGCGCTCTACCTGCTGGATTACAGAGACTACACATATTCGGAAATGTACGGAAAGCTCGTGGAAAACTACAGAAGCGAGCCGCTCTGCGAGGCGGTCATGAAAAGACTGACGGAGCACGGCTTCATCGACGATGTGCGCTATGCCGAGCGTATGGCGCGGAAGCTGGTGGAGGTAAAGCGCTTCGGCTGCCGCCGCTGCAAGCGCGAGCTGATACAGAAGGGCATAAGCGGATTTATCGCCGAGGACGCACTTGCGCCCTACAGCGAGGCGTTCGGTGAAAACCTCATGGAGCTCCTGCGCACAAAGCATTCCCGGTATTTAACAGATATTGAGGACAGAAAACAAATAGAGAAGGTCAAAAGCGCTCTTGTGCGGTACGGCTATGATTATCCGGAGATAAACCGCGCAGTAAAGGAGTATTTCGAGAGCAGGGATGACCTTGAGGAGGAAAACTGACATGGCGATCAAGGTGGGCATGGTATCACTTGGCTGCTCAAAAAACCTTGTGGACTCCGAGCGTATGCTATACAAGCTCAGGAGCCACGGCTACAAGCTCGTTACCGAGCCCGGACTTGCCGACGTTGCGATAGTCAATACCTGCGGCTTCATAAAGGCTGCCAAGGAGGAGGCCATCGACACTATCCTTGAGCTGGGAAAGCTCAAGGAGGAGGGCACATTAAAGAAAATCATCATCACAGGCTGTCTTGTTGAGAGATACAAGGAGGAGGCTGCGGAGCAGTTCCCCGAGGCGGACGCTGTTATCGGCATAGGCGATACTAAGGACATCGTGGACATTCTCGATCATGTCCTTGCCGATGAAAGGGTAGTGCATTTCGCACCAAAGCTCGAGGCGGAGATGTGCGGTCAGAGACTGCTTTCCACCCTGCCCTTCTTCACATATCTGAAGGCAGCGGAGGGCTGCTCGAATTGCTGCACCTACTGCGCCATACCCATGATAAGAGGCAAATTCCGCAGCGTTCCCATGGAGGACTTGCTGGCTGAAGCACGTTATCTTGCGGAGAACGGTGTTACCGAGCTTGTAGTCATAGCTCAGGACACAGCACTCTACGGCAAGGATATTTACGGAGAGCCGAAGCTGGCGGAGCTTCTCAGGGAGCTGTGCAAGATAGACGGTCTCCGCTGGATACGCACCCTTTACTGCTATCCCGAACGCATAACGGACGAGCTTCTTGACGTTATCGCCCGTGAGGACAAGATAGTGAAGTATCTGGAGATACCCATACAGCACTGCAACGGCGATATACTCAGCCGCATGAACCGCTGGGGCGACAGGGAGAAGCTTGAGGCACTCTTTGCGCATATACGAGAGAGAGTACCCGGTATCATACTTCGCACCACTCTCATAACGGGCTTCCCGGGAGAGACAGATGAGCAGTTCGAGGAGCTGGCTGAGTTCGTGAAGAAAGTCCGCTTTGACAGGCTGGGCTGCTTTGCATATTCCCGCGAGGAGGGCACAAAGGCTTACGACTTCCCCGACCAGATAGATGAGGAGACTGCCGCTCACCGTGCGGATATAATCATGGAGCAGCAGCTGCTCATAAGCAGTGAGAACAACGAAAAGCTCATGGGCGCGGAGCTGGAAGCGGTAGTTGAGGGCTTTGACAGATTCGGAGAATGCTGGTTCGGCAGGACTCCCATGGACGCCCCCGACATTGACGGAAAGGTGTTCTTTACGTCGGAGAAGCCCCTTGAAATCGGCGATCATGTTATGATAAGGATCACCGACACACTTGATTACGATCTTATAGGAGAGGTGATAAGTGAATGAACTTGCCAAATAAGCTGACCTTGCTCAGGGTATTACTTATTCCGTTTTTTCTGTTTTTTATGTATATGAACATTCCCTTCCACTATGCCATAGCGCTTGTGATATTTGCCGCAGCCTCCATCACGGACGCTCTTGACGGAAAGATCGCAAGGTCGCGGAATCTTGTCACGAATTTCGGCAAATTCCTTGATCCGCTGGCAGACAAGGTGCTTGTTATCGCAGCCCTTGCCGTGTTCGTGGAATTTCCCGTGGTAAAAATGAGTGCCGTACCGCTGATAATCATAACAGCAAGGGAGTTCATGGTATCGGGACTGAGGCTTCTTGCAGCAAACAGCGGCATAGTAGTTGCCGCAGGCATATGGGGCAAGCTCAAGACCGCTTTTACAATGGGCGCTATAGTTGCGATACTGTTCTGGTTGAGTCTCTGCTCTGATTTCGGCATAAGCTTCCCCGAGGGCTTCAGGAACGCTGTGGACAATGTTTTCGTGCCTGTGCTCATATGGATCTCGACGGTGCTGACCGTTATTTCGGGAGCAGTATACCTCAAGGGATACTGGCACCTTATAGACTCCGACAAATAATGCAATATCCGTGAAAGGAGAAAAAATGAAACACTGTGCAGGTCAGATAAAATATCTTGTGGCTATAAAGGAGCTTACCGAAAAGAACGATCAGGTACGCTGCGTTAATATCTCCCGTCATCTGGGAGTATCGAGACCCAGCGTCAGCAAGATGCTGCGGTGTCTTGCCAATTCGGGGCTGGTATACGAGGACTTCTGCAACAGCGTGGAGCTCACTCCCGAGGGCGAAAAGGCAGTGGACGAGATATTTTCCACCTTTGGTGAGATAAATATTTTCTTCCGCAAGTTCCTTAAGCTTCCGAAGGACGAGGCCTACGAGCAGTCCGTGAGGTTTATAACGGACTTTCCGCAGGACACCTGTGAGCGGCTTAAAAAGGTCGTAGACAGGACGCTCAGTAAAAAGAAGACATAAAAAAGGCGGTACACTTTTGTGTACCGCCTTCTTGCAATATCGCGCGGAAAGGGCGCAGCGTCACGCTGCTTACATCAGTTCACATATCAGATTTGAAAATTCCACAGGATCCTCGATGCTCATACCCTCTATAAGGAGAGCCTGATCGTAGAGGAGCTTTGCGTACTTGCCCAGTCTGTCCTTGTCGCCGCCCTCATTGAGAGCCTTCAGCTTTCCGAATATCTCGTGGTCGGGATTTATCTCCAGAACGCGCTGTGCGTGTATCTTCTGATCGGTGGGCATTGAGTTGAGCACCTTTTCCATTTCAAGGGAGATCTCACCCTCACTGGTAAGGCATACGGGGTGGGATTTCAGTCTCTGTGACAGGGTCACCTTTGTAACCTTGCCGTCAAGAGCGTTTTTAAGCTCGTCAAGAAGTCCTGCGCTTTCCTCCTCCTTAGCCTTGAGCTCCTCCTTCTTCTCGGGAGTATCGAGACCCAGGTCGTCTGCGGATACGGACTTGAACTCCTTGTCCTTGTATTTCATAAGGGACTTTATAGCAAATTCGTCGATATTATCCGTGAGGTAAAGTATCTCGAAGCCGTTCTCCTTTACCAGCTCAGTCTGCGGGAGCTGCTCGATACGGGCAGCGCTCTCGCCTGTAGCGTAGTAGATGTACTTCTGATCCTCCCGCATACCTGTTACGTATTCGTCGAGAGTCACCAGCTTGTGCTCGTTGGAGGATGTGAACATAAGCAGGTCCTGAAGCTTTTCCTTGTGCATACCGAAGTCGCTGTAAATGCCGTATTTCAGCTGCAAGCCGAAGGCCTTCCAGAACTCCTCGTACTTCTCACGCTCGTTCTTGAGCATTTTTTTGAGCTCGCTGCTTACAGTCTTTTCAATGCTCTTTGCGATAGCCTTGAGCTGTCTGTCGTGCTGGAGCATCTCACGGGAGATATTCAGCGATAAGTCCTCGCTGTCCACAAGACCCTTCACAAAGCTGAAATAATCGGGGAGCAGATCTGCGCACTTGTCCATGATGAGAACGCCGTTTGAGTAGAGCTGCAAGCCCTTTTCGTACTCCTTTGAGTAGTAGTCGAAGGGAGCCTTTGACGGGATATAGAGAAGCGCATTGTATGCAGGCATTTCGTTGCTGATGTGGGAGTATTTCAGGGGCTCGTTGTAATCGAAGAACTTCTCGGTATAGAAGTGCTTGTAGTCCTCCTCCTTGAGCTCGTTCCTGTTCTTTTTCCACAGGGGCACCATGCTGTTGAGGGTTTCCACCTCTATGTAGTCCTCGTACTCAACAGGGAAATTCTTTTCCTTTTCCTCCTCGGTCTGCTCCTTGGGACGGCTGTGGGACACCTCCATTTTTATGGGGAAACGGATATAGTCGGAATACTTGCTGACAAGGGACTTTATCCTGTACTGGTCGAGAAACTCGGAGTAGTTCTCGTCGTCAGTATCCTCCAGCATTTCGAGGATTATCTCGGTGCCCGGGTTTTTCTTTTCGTCCTCGGTTACAGTATAGCCGTTAACGCCCTCGGACTCCCAGCGGTAAGCCTTGTCGCTGCCGTAGGCCTTTGAGATGACGGTGACCTTTTTAGCCACCATGAAAGCCGAATAGAAGCCCACGCCGAACTGACCGATTATCTGATTGTCCTCCTCCAGCTTGTTTTCGGTCTTGAATTTGAGGGAGCCGCTGCTGGCGATGGTGCCGAGGTTGTTTTCAAGCTCCTCCTCGGTCATGCCGATACCGTTATCGGTGATTTTCAGTGTGCGGTTGTCCTTGTCGGCAGCGATCCATATAGAGAAATCGTCTTTATTCAGGCCGACCTTGTCGTCGGTAAGTGATTTGAAGTAAAGCTTATCTATAGCGTCGCTTGCATTGGAGATAAGCTCGCGGAGGAATATCTCCTTATGAGTGTAGATCGAGTGGATCATCATATCGAGCAGCTTTTTGGATTCTGCCTTGAACTGTTTGGTTCTCATTTAAAACATCTCCGTAGGTAGTGAAATTAGCACTCTATCTCATAGAGTGCTAAACATAGTATATAACTTTTGCGGGAGCAAAGTCAAGGGCAGATGCAAATGTTTACAATTTGTTCATATTTGCCTCTGATTCATCTTGACAAATACTATTCTTTTAGTATATAATAGTTTAAGAACTAAGAACTAACTAATCACTAATAACTCAAAGGCGTAGCAGTCAGAGTAGCTTTTCTGCGGACTTACAGAGAGTGTGCGGCAGGTGTGAGCACACAGTCGGGGAAAGTGAAGTGCGGCTGTCAGCTCCGGCAGGGAAGCGTTCAGGCGTGTGTATCTGTCGGCGTTTCGTCCGCGTTAAGGATAAGACGAGATCAAGACGGAGTGGAAACGAGCATCTGCGCCTCCGAGGTATAGCCTCGGAGGCTTTTGTTTTTGCAGATCGCAGAATACCGGACCATATAAAAGGAGGTCAGATATGAATATAATCAAATATCCCTCAGAGGCAGCCTTTGACGAGGCCATGAAGTCCGACAGCCGTTTTCTCGGAGCGGTAAGCCTTGACGGCAGCACGGCATACGTGGCTGCGGCAGATACTGCCGGCGATCATGTGGCTCTTCTGGAGGCATTCGGCGAGGAGAGTCCTTCGGGCTTTTTCAGGCTGAGCTTTGACAGTATCACCGCAGAATGGACCTTCTCATGTCCGAGAAGCTACAAGGGCATAGCCCGGGACAGCGAGCGGATGGGAGAGTATTACCGTGACGGACTGCGCATAATACCGGAATTTCTTGTAATGCTGGGGTATTTCTCGAAGCTGAGGATCAAGAATCCTCCTCCCGAGATATGGGAATTTTAGCCGGTTGAGAAACGATATATTGGCTTCGTCTTTTGCGTGAGACTGATTATTTAAATGATTCTCAGTTTGAATCAATGGAAAAAGACGCTTATGAGTTGAAATTGATTATTTCATCAATAATAAAAATCAAAAAAGAGAATATGAAGGAATTGAGAAAGGGAAAATAACTTTCAACTCTCAATTCTTAACTCTCAACTTAATAAATGCTTTTGGAGGAAAAATCATGCAGTTATACAATTCATTATCACATAAGAAAGAGGAATTCGTGCCCCACGCTGAGGGCAGGGTCAATATGTACACCTGCGGACCTACGGTGTACCACTACGCCCACATAGGCAACCTCAGGAGCTACATCATGGAGGACGTGCTTGAGAAGTATCTGCGCTTCATCGGCTACGACGTGAACCGCGTAATGAATATCACCGATGTGGGACACCTTACCAGCGACGGCGACACGGGCGACGACAAGATGCTCAAGGGTGCGAAGCGCGAGCACAAGACGGTCATGGAGATAGCGAAGTTCTACACCGACGCCTTCTTTGAGGACTGCGAAAAGCTCAATATAAAGAAGCCCGAGACCGTTGTTCCCGCCACTACCTATATCGACGAGTTCATACGCGTTATCGGTGTGCTCATGGACAAGGGCTACGCCTACGAGGCAGGCGGCAACATATACTTCGACACCTCAAAGCTGGAGAAGTACTACGTTTTCAACGATTTCAACGAGGAAGACCTTGCAGTAGGCGTCCGCGAGGGCGTGGAGGCTGACGAGAACAAGCGCAACAAGGCGGATTTCGTGCTGTGGTTCACAAAGTCCAAGTTTGACGATCAGGAGCTGAAATGGGACAGCCCCTGGGGTATCGGCTATCCTGGCTGGCACATCGAGTGCTCATGCATAAGCATGAAGAACAACGGCGAGTACCTTGATATACACTGCGGCGGAATAGACAACGCATTCCCTCACCACACCAACGAGATAGCCCAGTCCGAGGCTTATCTCGGTCATAAGTGGTGCAATTACTGGTTCCATGTGCTCCACCTGAACACCAACAGCGGCAAGATGAGCAAGAGCAAGGGCGAGTTCCTGACGGTATCCCTCCTTGAGGAAAAGGGCTACAAGCCCGTGGTATACCGCTTCTTCTGCTTACAGTCCCACTACAGGAAGTCGCTGGTATTCTCATGGGAGAATCTGGACAACGCTGTTGTTGCCTACAATAAGCTCATAGAGAAGATAGCTCCCCTCACCAAGGAGAGCGCAGGCGACATCGACAAAGCGGAATACGACCGCCTTATGGGAGCCTTCAACGAGGCTCTCGGCAACGATATAAACACTGCTATGGGCATAACAGTTATATATGATGTACTGAAATCAAAGGCAAATGCCGCCACAAAGCTGGCACTCATAAATGAATTCGACAAGGTAATGGGATTTGATCTTATTGCCAACGCAAAGGAGCTTGCAGAAAACGCAGGTTCGGTTTCTGCTGATATACCAAGTGAGGTTCTTGAGCTTGTTGAACAGCGCAAGGCAGCCCGTAAGGACAAGAATTTCGCACTGGCAGACGAGCTCCGCGACAAGATAGCAGCTCTGGGTTATGAGGTCAAGGAAACGAGACAGGGAACGGAGATAAATAAGCTTAATTAAGTTTAGAGTTGAAAGTGAAGAGTTGAGAGTTAATGTATTCGCTTCGCTCATAAACTTTCAACTCTCAATTCTCAACTCTCAACTTTGGCGTGAATTATGATTTAGAACTTCTTTAATTAGAGATAATAATCAAGAAGAACGGAGAATATCCAATGGCACGACTCTATCCCCTTTTCAGCTCCAGCAAGGGCAATTCCACCTTCATCGGCACTGAAAAGGGCGGAATACTTATAGACTGCGGAGTGAGCTTCAAGCGGCTCAGCGAAGCCCTCGAAGTCAACCACATTCCCCTGAGCGCTGTACAGGGAGTTTTCATCACCCATGAGCACTCGGACCACGTTGCAGGACTTGCTATGCTCACGAAAAGGACGGAAATGCCGGTATACGGTCAGAAGCGCACCCTCCAAAGGCTCTGCGACGAGAACAGGATAGCGGCGAGCTCCCATGTCATCGACATAACGGGCAAGACCATAGGCTGCGGCGGCAGCGAGGTGAGCTGCTTCAACACACCTCACGACGCCATACAGAGCTGCGGCTACAGGATACATACCTCTGACGACAAGTACTGCGCCATTTGCACTGACTTAGGTCACGTTACTCCCGAGGTGGACGAGGCGCTGACGGGCTGCCGCATGGTGCTCATAGAAGCCAACTATGACGAGTATATGCTGCGCAGAGGCCCCTATCCGCTGTATCTCAAGGAGCGCATACTCTCGCCGAACGGACACCTTTCCAACGACGACTGCACGGCGCAGGTGGGACGTCTCATAGAGCGGGGAACTACCCATTTCCTGCTGGGACATCTAAGTCAGGACAACAACCGTCCCGACATTGCGGACAGTACGGTGCAGCGCGGACTTGACCGCTTTGCAAGGGGCAGGGACTACCTTCTGGGCGTAGCTCCCGTGGAGACCCGGGGAGGAGCTGTTATTTTCTGATGAATATAAATCTTATAGTTATAGGCAGGCTGAAGGAGGAATATCTCCGCAGCGCCTGTGCAGAATATATAAAGCGGCTGGGCAGGTACTGCACCTTTGAGCTTCACGAGCTGGACGAATGCCGCCTCAGCGACGAGCCCTCGGAAAAGGAGATAGCCTCGGCGCTGAAAAAGGAAGCGGAGCAGATAAAGCGATATGCAAAGGGCATGATAGTGCCAATGTGTATCGAGGGAAAGCAGCTCACCAGCCCCGAGCTGTCGGAGAAGATAACGGAAGCGGGAGTAAGCGGGCAGAGCACCGTCACCTTTATAATCGGCAGCTCCTTCGGACTTGATCCCGAGATAAAGGCAATGGGGGCGTTGAAGCTCTCCATGTCAAAGATGACCTTTCCCCACCAGCTTGCAAGGGTAATGCTCTTAGAGCAGATATACCGCGCATTCCAGATAGCAGAGGGCGGAAAGTACCATAAATAATAAAAAGGACAGTTTCGGCTGTCCTTTTTTAGCCCTTAGTCCTTAGCCTTTATCCGCCCCTACAAGGGTTTGCGGTCATTTCGGATAAATTCAGCAATTGTGGGACGACGAGGGCGGCGTCCTATACAAACTAATCACTATGCACTAACAACTGATCACCGAATCCTTCGGACTTGACAGCAAAAAGGCGTTGTGATATAATTAAAAGATACTATGGAATTTTATGCGCTGTTGACGGTAAACGCCGTTTCTGCGCCTTTCAAGGAGCATCAAATGAGTACGATAAAAGAGCTGTACGCATACAGACAGATGATATTCAGCCTTGTGAAAAAGGACCTGCGGGGACGCTACAAAGGCTCGGTGCTGGGCTTTCTGTGGACGTTCATCAATCCGCTTTTCCAGCTGATAGTCTACACGATAGTTTTCTCTAAGATACTTCGCAACGATATACCGAGGTATTACCTTTACCTCTTCGTTGCCCTGATACCGTGGATATTCTTCTCCTCCTCCATAACGGTGGGAGCGGCGTCCATTATATCGCAGAAAGACCTCGTTAAGAAGATATACTTCCCGCGAATGGTAATACCCATATCCTATGTGACCAGCTGCTTTGTGAATATGCTGCTGTGCTTCATAGTCATATTTGCGGTGATAATAGTAACGGGAGCAGGCGTGAACTTCCTTGCGCTGCTGACTTTGCCCGTGATAATGATAGTGGAGTATATATTCGCACTGGGTATGGCGATGATAGCTTCGGCGGTAACGGTCTATTTCAGAGACTTGGAGCATATCCTCGGCATTATTGCAATGGCGTGGATGTATCTTACCCCCGTAGTTTACTCCAAGAAGATAGTCCCCGACAGGTATCTGCCGCTGTTCAATCTCAATCCCATGACTCACATAATCGACTGCTACAGAACAGTGCTCTATGAAAAGCAGATACCCGACCTGACAGCGCTTCTCTGGGCAGCAGGTCTGGGAGTATTCTTCCTTGTATTCGGTGCATTCGTATTCAACAAGCTTCAAAAGCATTTTGCGGAGGAACTCTGATGGCAGAAAATGATATAGCAATAGAGGTCAGAAATGTGACCAAGAGCTTCAAGGTGTATCTCGACAAGGGGGCACAGCTGAAAGAGCGCCTGTTATTCCGCAAGCGCAGCCGCTATGAGGAGCGCAAGGTGCTCCGCGGCATAAGCTTTGACGTAAAAAAGGGCGAAGCTATCGGACTTATCGGTCATAACGGCTGCGGCAAAAGCACCACGCTGAAGCTTCTCACAAGGATAATGTATCCCGATTCGGGAAGCATAAATATAAAGGGCAGAGTTTCCAGCCTTATCGAGCTGGGAGCGGGCTTCCACCCCGATATGAGCGGCAGGGAGAACATCTACACCAACGCCTCCATATTCGGACTCACCAAAAAGGAGATAGACGCCCGTCTTGACAGCATAGTGGAATTCTCCGAGCTTGAGGACTTCATAGACAATCCCGTGAGGACCTATTCCTCGGGAATGTACATGAGACTGGCATTTTCCGTAGCCATAAACGTGGACGCGGACGTGCTGCTCATAGACGAGATACTGGCTGTGGGCGACGCCAATTTCCAGACCAAGTGCTTCAACAAGCTGAGGGAGATAAAGGCGCAGGGCGCCACCATAGTCATAGTATCCCATGCTCTCGGACAGATAGAGCAGATATGCGACCGCTCCGTTTGGATACACGAGGGACTCATCAGGGCTGAGGGACCGCCCAAGGAGGTAGACCTTGAGTATCTCGACTTTATGAGCAGGAGGGTGCAGGAAAAGAACAGGGACGAGACAGGCGGCGCGGAGCTGTCGGCAGAAAGCGGCGGAAAGCGCTGGGGCAGCGGCGAGGCGCGCATCACGTCTGTGCGTAGCTATGCGGCTGACGGCAGCGAGCAGAACGCTTTCCGCACAGGCGAGGATATAAGGCTCTGTGTTGAGTATACCGTCAAGGAGCCCCTTGAAGATGCTGTGATAGGCTTCGGAGTGTTCGACATGAACGGAGTACAGTGCTACGGCACGAATACGCGTATAGACAAGATAGGAGGACTTTCCCTCGGAAATAGCGGAAAGGCAGTCATAACCCTGAAGGATGTAAAGCTGATAGGCGGAGAGTACACCATAGACCTTGCCATAGAGAAGGGCGAGGGAATACCCGTGGACTACTACCGTCAGGCATACAGGATACAGATGCTGTCGTCGCTGGGCGACGCGGGTATTGCCCGCATCGACCACACATGGGACATACAGAGGTAGAAAAAATGAGTAATATATCGCAGTTTTTGGATAATGTTAAAAAGCAGAAGGGAATAAAGGGCGCTGTAAAAAGGAAGCTTTTCCGCTTCTTTATCGCGGGGCTTGAGGCGGTAAGCGCCGACGTTAACGACAGCGGTACCGATCTCAGGAACGACTTTGAGGCTGCCTGCGAGAACCTCAGGAACAACAATGCGCTCATCGAAAAGCTGTCCACCGAGGAGGAATTTCTCAGGTCCAAGCTTGCGGGCGTGGAAAAGAGGCTGAATACGGCCGTGCAGCCTTCTGCGGCGGCACAGCCCGCAGCCGTGCCGGCAGCGGCTCCGGCTGTGTCGGGAGGCTCGGATTATGACGATATAGATTACTTTGACTTCGAGAACCATTTCCGCGGCTCTATCGAGAGCATAAAGAAGTCGCAGGAATTTTACCTTAAATATTTCAAAGGCAGGAAAAAGGTAGTGGACATCGGCTGCGGACGGGGAGAATTTCTCTCCCTCATGCAGGATAACGGCATACCCGCCGAGGGCGTGGATATTTACGAGCCCTACACGGATTACTGCAATATGAAGGGACTTAAAGCCACCTGCGGTGACGGCTGCGGCTTTCTCGGAAAGACAGAGGGGGTTGACGGCATATTCGTGGGACAGGTGGTTGAGCACCTTTCGCCGAAGCAGATAACCTCACTGTGCAATACTGCCTATGAAAGACTTGAGGAGGGCGGCTGTATAGTCATCGAGACTCCGAATCCCACCTCCCTGTCCATATATACCAATGCATTCTATATAGACCCCTCCCATATAAAGCCCGTACACCCGCTCACGCTGAAATACTACCTTGAAAAGGCGGGCTTCAGGGACGTGGAGATAGTCTACACAGAGAGCAGCAGACCTCCCTTTGAGATACCTCCCCTGAAATACGCGGACGGAGAGAACACGGAGGAATTCAACGCCGCCATGAAGCGCGTATCCGACATGATGTTCGGAAGTCAGGACTATGCGGCGGTAGCCGTGAAGAAAGGATAAGTCATGGAAAACGAGACAATAAATATAGAAAAGATAATGGAAGAGATAAGGCAGGGCATAAAGGAGCAGGGACTTACTGCGGATATGCTCAGCTTTGAGGACGTCCCCTACAGGAAGTCCGCCATAGGGGGCTCGGTCTCCGAGGCTCTCGACTATATCAGCACCCATTACTATATACAGCCCTACAAGGAGCTGAAGGGCAATCCCGTAAAGGTATTCGTGAAGAAGGTGCTGCGCAAGCTGATGAAGTTCTATGTGGAGCCCGCGGTATTCGAGCAGAACGACTTCAACGCAAATGCAGTCACTGTTATCAAATCGCTTGCCGGGAGCAAGTCTGCTGATATGAGCAGCAAAGTAGAGGCTATGGAGCTTGCCCACAAGGAGCTCATTATACGCCTTGACAAGCTGGAACGCGAGAATGCGGAGCTCCGCAGGGCTCTTGCAAAGGAGCGGGGATAATGCGTGTAGTACAGCTCCTTCCCACTCTTTCCTTCGGCGACGGCGTAGGAAATGACGCGATAGCACTTAAAGAGATAATCGGCAAAATGGGCTATTCCACTGAGATATACGCCGAGAACATCGACAAGAGACTGCCCGAGGGCACGGCGGTCAAGGCAGACAGGCTCCGCGACCTGAAAAAGGAGGACGTCCTCATATACCACAAATCCACAGGCACCGACCTGTCATTCAAAATAGACAATTACAAGTGCCGCAGGGTGATGATATACCACAATATCACTCCCCCCGAGTTTTTCCGCCCCTACAGCCCCTCTGCGGCTCAGCTGACGGAATACGGCTACAAGGGCGTTGAGTATCTCCGCGACAAGGTGGACTATGTCCTTGCGGTATCGGAGTACAACAAGTCGGAACTCATAAGAATGGGCTATACCTGCCCAATAGATATAAGCCCCTCCCTGACAAGGTTCGAGGACTATGAGCAGGAGCCCGACGCAGCCACGGTAAAGAAGTACAGCGACGGAAAGAAGAACATCATATTCGTAGGCAGGATAGCTCCCAACAAGAGGCAGGAAAACGTTATCCGCGCATACTGCTGCTACAGGAAGCTGAATCCTGATTCAAGACTTATACTTGTGGGCTCTTCCAGCGGCATGGAGAACTACAGCGAGCGCCTTGCAAAGTATGCGGGAGCTCTCGGTCTCGGTGACGACGTTATCTTCACGGGACATATCAAATTCAGCGAGATACTGGCGTATTATCATACTGCCGACGCTTTTCTCTGCATGAGCGAGCACGAGGGACTGTGCGTACCGCTGGTTGAATCCATGTATTTCGGCGTACCGATAATAGCCTATAATACCAGTGCTATCGGCGAGACTCTCGGCGGCAGCGGCATACTTCTTGACGATAATGATCCCGTATTCACGGCGGCGGTGCTTGACAGGCTCCTCACCGATGACAAGCTCCGCGAAAGCATAATCGAGGGACAGCGCAGGCGTCTGGAGTACTTCTCCTACGAGCGCCTGAAGGATATATTCGAGACAAAGCTGAAAGCCTTTATTGAAGGCAAATAAGCTGCCTGATAAGGATACTGAAATGAAAAAAATTGGATTTGTTATCCCGTGGTACGGAGAAAATATCCCCGGCGGAGCGGAAATGGAGCTCCGCGAGGTGACGGATCATCTCCATGAAGCGGGAACGGAGGTGGAGATACTCTCCACCTGTATAAAGGACGCAGCCTCCGACTGGAACAGCAATTTCCACAGGGAGGGCACCGAGCAGACCTCAAAGGGCGTCACGGTAAGGCGTTTCAGAGTGGAAAAGCGAGATACAGCGGCATTTGACGCGGTAAACGCAAAGCTTATGAAGGGTATGCGCGTGACTCAGAGCGAGGAGGACACCTTCCTGAGGGAAATGGTGAACTGTCCGCGGCTCTACAGCTATATGAAGGAGCACGAATCGGAGTACTCCCTCTTTGTGTTCATGCCGTATTTACTCGGCACGTCATATAACGGAGCAAAGCTCTTCCCGAAGAAGTCGGTTTTCATACCCTGCTTCCACGACGAAGCCTACGCCTATATGAGCCGCTATAAGGAGCTCTTCCCGCAGACCGCAGGCATGATATTCAACGCCCGTCCCGAGGCGGAGCTTGCGGAGAGGCTTTTCGGCTTCTCGCAGAGCGGCACAAAGACCATAGTCATGGGCATTGGCATGGATACGGGGATAGTTCCCGACGGAGAGGCTTTCCGCAGAAAATTCGGCATAGACAGCTCCTTTATCATATACGCGGGCCGCAAGGACGAGGGCAAGAACGTCCACACCCTTGTGAAGTACTTTTCGGAGTATATAAAGCGCCGCGACACCGACTTAAAGCTTGTCCTCATGGGCGGCGGCAGTATAGAGCTTCCTGCGGATTCAGTGAAGCAGAAAAGGATCATCGACCTTGGCTTCGTGGACAGTCAGGACAAGTACAACGGACAGGCAGCGGCGGAATATCTCTGTCAGCCGTCACGCAACGAGAGCTTTTCGCTGGTCATCATGGAGAGCTGGCTCTGCGGACGTCCCGTGCTGGTGCACAGCGGCTGTCCCGTAACGCGCAATTTCGTATCCGAGTCCAACGGCGGTCTTTATTTCGGAGACTACTTCGAGTTTGAGGGCTGCACCGACTGGTTTCTTGCCAACAGGGACAAGGCAAAGCAAATGGGCATGAACGGCGGAGACTATGTCCGCAGGAATTTTTCGTGGGACGTAATAGTTGAAAAGTACAGGAAGTTTTTCAGAGAGGTCATCGGAGAAGAATGAAAAGGATAGCGCTTGTCAATCAGAGATACGGACTTGAGGTGAATGGCGGCTCCGAGTACTACACCCGGCTTATAGCGGAAAGGCTGACGGGTGAGTTTGAGGTTGACGTCATCACCACCAAGGCACTTGAATACACCACATGGGAGAATTACTACGAAGCCGACGAGGAGGATATAAACGGAGTACACGTTCTCCGCTTCTCCGTGGAGAAGCCCCGTGCAAAGGACTTCAACGAATTCAGCGGCAGATACCTGAGCTCGGGCGCCGAAAACTACGATACGGAGACCGAGGAAAAGTGGTTCGAGAAGCAGGGTCCCTATTCTCCTGCGGCTATAAACTATATCCGTGAAAACAAGGACAGATACGACGTTTTCATATTCGTCACCTATCTCTACTACCTCACCGTGAAGGGACTTCCCGAGGTGGCGGAAAAGTCAGTGCTCATACCCACGGCTCATGACGAGCCCTATATACATTTCAGGACCTATGAGAGCTTTTTCACTCTCCCGAGAGCCTTCGTGTTCCTCACCGACGAGGAAAAGGCACTGGTGCAGGGACTCTTTGACTGCAAGGACATTCCCTGCCGCGTCATGGGAACGGGAGTGGAGGTGCCCTGCGAGCCCGACGAAGCGGCTTTCCGCAGCAAATACGGCATAGAGGGCGAATACATCATATACGTAGGGCGTATCGACGAGGGCAAATGCTGTCCCGAGCTTTTCAGGTATTTTCTGGAGTACAAAAAGCGCCGTCCCGGCAGCGGTCTCAAGCTTGTCCTCATGGGCAAGCCTGTCTGCGAGATACCGAAGGACAAGGACATAATCAGCCTCGGCTTTGTCAGCGAGGAGGACAAATTCAGCGGCATATCGGGGGCAAAATGCCTTGTGCTGCCATCGGCCTTCGAGAGCCTTTCCATATCCGTTCTTGAAGCCATGACCCTTTCGGTGCCCGTTATAGTCAACGGCGGCTGCGAGGTACTGAAGGGACACTGCATAAAGAGCAACGGCGGACTTTACTACACCTCCTATTTTGAATTCGAGGGCGTGCTTGACTATATGCTGTCCCATGAAAGGGAATATTCTCTCATGCGCGGGAACGCAAAGGCCTACGTTGACGAGAATTACCGCTGGGAAGTGATAATCCGCAATTTCAAGGAGGTAATAGACGGGATATGAGCGGAAAAACCAAACATCGTTTTTACAGACCCGGGGCACAGGATCTGCTGATAGCCGCCTTTGCCGCTGTCATACTCATAATGAATCTCCGCATGGTCGGAAAATGCTACAATCCCTTTGTTTTCAACGACGAGGCAGGCTACTGGACCCATGCCTATACTATGGCGGGCTACGACTGGAGAGGAATGTCCTCCACCCTTGCGTGGTACTCCTACGGCTACAGCTTCATGCTGGTGCCGCTGATAAAGCTGATACACGATCCCGTTACGCTCTACCGCTCGGCGCTGGTGCTGAATGCGGTATTCGTAACGCTGACATATCTTATGTTCGTATATATACTGCGTTTCCTGTTCCCGAAGCTGAAAAAGGCGGAGGCGGGCTTTGCGGCGGCAGCTGCGGCGCTCTACACCTCATATCAGCATAATACGGGCATCGCTTTTTCCGAGACAGCCCTTCTGCTGGTGACCACGCTGGCGGTATTCGTGCTTGTACGCGTTATGAAGCGTCCCACCTATCTGAATCTTGCCTGCTTCGGAGCGGTCTGCGCATATCTTTTCATGATACACAACCGCACCATAGGCATAGGCGCGTCAGCGGTGCTGGTGGTGATCCTCGGGGTCGTCTTCAAGAAGATAGATCTTCGTCATGCAGCGGTATTCCTCGGAGTATTCGCGTTGGGAATGTTCGCCGATCATATCCTGCACCATCAGTTTGAAAGCTACCTGTGGGTGTCGGGAAAGGCAGGCGGCGGCAACGATTCGGGAGGCGTGATCTCCAAGGTAAAGACGTCGCTGTCCACTGCGGCGGGACTTAAGAAGCTGATGTCCCTGATGGCCTCACAGGCGTTTTCGGCCTTTGCGGCGACCTTCTGCATCGCTCTGTTTGCGGTATGGGGAATGTTCAGAAGGATCATCGCTAATTTTGCGGAATGTCTCACGGCATTCAGAAAGAAGAAAAAGCGCCAGTTCAGCAGACTTGCCGATGAGAAGAGCTTTGTGTTCATGTTCATATTATGCGCCTTTATCTCCACATGGATAATAAGCAGTATGTTCATGACCGACTTCCAGCGCATAGACCATATAATCTATAACCGCTACTACGATATAACGGTAGGACTTCTGATAATGACGGGTATCTGCTTTATGTCCGAGGCAGACAGAAAGGATCTTATTTTCATACTTGCCATGCCTCTGATAATGTTTACGGGAGCCTGCCGCGCCATGATACTTCTGAACGGAGTTACCCTCCATGTGTTCAGCAGGGTATGCTGTCCGGGAATTAGCTGGTATTATGACGAGTTCGACCTGAATTTCTATGCATATGCAATGGTGGCGGTATCCGTATTCTGCATCGCCCTGATACTTATGCTGTGCCTGAAGCGGAAGAAGGCGGGCTTTCTTCTTGTGTCTGTCGTAACGGCTCTGATCTTTACGTATTTCACTCCTTCCGCAAGAGTGGATATTTTCAATAATCAGCGTGCGTACAAGGGAGACCGCGAGATGCTCCGCCGCATATGGAAGACGGAGGACGCCGAATTCTACGTTTCGCCGGAAACGGGAGCCTTCATATCCTTCGTGCAGTATATGCTGCCCGACAAAAAGGTGAGCTTTGCGTATGAGCCCGATGAGCTCGGCGACAACGCCTACATCATAGCGGACAAAAAGGAGATCGTGAATATGCGCGGTTATGAGGTCGCGGACTCCTCCGACAGGCATATCGTCTACAGGAACGTACCCAAGGACGACAGCAGCGAGGTGAATATACCTCTTTCGTATATGAATCTGTTCAACTCAGACTGTTATATAGCAGGCGAGGACGTCATACAGAGCGACCCGGCCAACAATTATCTGTGCTACGGTCCCTATCTTGATATTGAGGAGGGAGAATACACCTTTTCGCTGGATATGGACATAGACGGCTCCTCGGCAGAGCCCGTGGGCTATGTTGAGGTAAAGAGCGATTCGGAGGGCAGTGTTTTCGACCGCGCCGAGATAACCGCAGACAGTATAGACGGCAGCGGAAAGGCTGAGATAGAGCTGAAAGCGGATATTGATGAGGCCGTGTCCGATCTTGAGATAGTAGTATATCTCTACTCGCCCGATTCGGTCAGTGCGCAGCTCAATTCCATAAAAGTAAATACGGAGGAAGACTAAATGAAGCTTATAATACAGATACCGTGCTATAACGAGGAAAAGACGCTGGAGCTGGCCTATAACGACCTGCCGAGGCATATAGACGGCATCGACTCCATAGAGTATCTCATAATAAACGACGGAAGTCAGGACAATACCGTACAGCGTGCAAGGGAGCTGGGCTTCCACCACATAGTTTCCTTCAAGCGCAACAAGGGACTTGCCAAGGGCTTTATGGCGGGCATAGACGCCTGCCTGCACTTAGGCGCCGATATAATCGTGAATACCGACGCCGACAATCAGTACTGCGGCGCGGACATAGAGAAGATAGTCCGTCCCATACTGGACGAAAAGGCGGATATAGTCATAGGCGAGAGACCAATAGACAAAACGGAGCACTTCTCATGGAAAAAGAAGAAGTTTCAGCACATAGGCAGCTGGGTGGTGCGCGTGGCCTCCGATACGGACATACCCGACGCTCCCAGCGGCTTCAGAGCCTATTCCCGTGACGCAGCCCTGAGGCTCAACGTCGTGAACGAATACACCTACACTCTTGAAACGATAATACAGGCGGGCAACAACAAGACAGCCATGACCTCGGTACCTATAAGAACTAACCCCGAGACCAGACCCTCACGTCTGTTTTCAAGTATGTGGCGCTACATGAAGCGCTCCTCCACTGTCATCACCCGTTCCTTCGTCATGTACAAGCCCCTGAAGTTCTTTATGACCATAGGCGCCGTGCTGCTCCTTTTCGGAGCGATCCTCGGCATACGCTTCCTCATATTCCTTGCCACCGGGGACGGCGACGGACACGTACAGTCCCTTATACTTACGGCAATACTCGTAATGATGGGCTTCCAGACCATGACCATAGGACTTCTCGGAGACACTATCTCCGCCAACAGGAAGCTCCTTGAGGATGTGCAGTACAGAGTGAGGAAAATGGAATGCGGAAAGAGCGACGAGGAGCTCCGTTCCGAAGAAAAGGCGGAAAAGAAATGAGCGAAAAGAAGAAAAGGAAAAGGGTAGTGATGATAGGTCCCGTCTACCCCTACAAGGGCGGCATCGCCTATAATTGTGCAACTATGATAAACAGCCTGAAAAAGCGCTTCAATGTAAAGACCGTGTCCTATAAGATGCAGTATCCGAAGATACTCTTTCATCAGGAGCAGAAGGACTACAGCAACAGCCTCTTCAGGATTGACGACGCGCAGTTCCTTATCAATACCGCAAATCCGCTGAACTGGATAACTACAGCGCGTAAAATAAAGAAAATGCGTCCCGATTTCATAGTCATACACTGGTGGCATCCCTATTTTGCGCCCTGCTACGGAAGTCTTTCCTTTATGCTGAGGAAGATACCCCGCATATTCATCTGCCACAATGTATTTCCCCACGAGCATTTCCCCATGCAGCGCTTTCTTGCGAAGCTTGCGCTGAAGCGGGGCTCCGCATATATCACTCACTCGGCCTCTGACGCCGAGGATCTGAAGCTCATAAAGAAGGACCCCATATTTGAAGCTGCGGACCTTCCCGTGCACAACCAGTACAACCTCCGCCACCTCAGCATGGAGGAAGGCAGGAAGGAAGCGGGTATAGCCCCGGAGAAGAAGGTGCTTCTTTTCTTCGGCTTTGTCCGCGAGTACAAGGGGCTCCGCCATATAATCAATGCCATGCCCGAGCTGGTGAAGTACGACAGCAATATCGAGCTGTGGGTAGTGGGCGAGTTCCGCGACGACAAGGAGAGCTACACAGAGCTCATCAGAAAGGGCGGCGCGGGAGACAATATAAAGATAGTTGACGGGTACATACCCGACAGCGAGATAGAGAAATATTTCGCTTCCTGTGACATAGTGGTGCTTCCCTACGAATCGGCTACCCAGAGCGGTATCGTGCAGATGGCGTACGGCTTTGACAAGCCTGTTATAGTCACGGATGTGGGCGGCATACCCGAGGTAGTGGCAGAGGGAAAGACAGGCTATATAGTACCGCCTAAGGATCCCCATGCTCTTGCGGAGGCTGTCAGGAGGTTCTACAGCGAGGGCAGGGCGGCCGAGATGACGAAGTACGTCCATGCCGAAGCAGACAGGCGTTCATGGGACAGAATGGTGGACACCATAGAGCGGCTTTACGAAAAGGCGAAGAGCCATGAGGGATAGGATAAACGCAAAGAAGCTGGTGAAGCTGGCAGGTCATCTTGTGGTGATACTGGCGCTGGCATTTGTGGTAAAAAAGATGACCGACATGGATATAAAGCTGTCGGATATGCGTTCGCCGCGGGTCATAATAGCCTTTGCGGTGAGCTTTACCGTACAGACCGCGCAGATAATCATAGCCTGCTGGTCGTGGCTGATGCTCAGCCGTCTGCTTTCGGGACGGAAGATACCCTATTCGGCAGCCATGCCCGTATTCACCCGCTCGAATATATACAAGTATCTCCCCGGAAACGTATTCCAGTACGTCGGACGCAACCGGCTTGCCGCGGACATGGGGATAAGCCATGTGGACGTGGCCTGCGCCACGGTGCTGGACGTGTTCTTCTGCGTATTCTGGACGGGGACCGTATCCGTGCTGCTTCTGGGGAGCAGACTTCCCGAGCTCATGGAAAAGTACGGCAGGAACCTGCTGCTTGCAGGCGCCGCGGGAGTGCTTCTGCTGCTGGCGGCATTTGCAGTCATAAGGTTTAAATTCCGCAGCAGGGTGAAGGGATATATATCCCGCTACTCAAGGGCATTTGACAAGGCGGAACGGCCGAAGCTGTTGTTTGCGGTATTCTACTATTTTGCCCATAACATCGTATCCGCGGGAATGTATTTCACCTGCATGGCGCTCATGGTGCCGCAGGCAGGGATTAGGGAGCAGCTTGCGCTCACGGGAGCTTTTCTCTTTGCGTGGATAATCGGCTTTGTAACTCCGGGAGCTCCGGGCGGTATCGGTATCCGCGAGGGCGTAATGCTTTTCGTGTGCGGAGACCGGTTTGCGGACAGGATAGTGCTGTTCGTGCTGGTAATGCGTATAGCCTCGGTATTTGCGGACGTAGCGGCATTCTTTATCGGCAGACTTTACGGCAGGGCAAAGAGCCGTTAGCTAATTGTAGGGGACGACGTTCTCGGCGTCCCAAATTTGAGAAAATAACTCTATAACGCAAGAAAAGCAGCCCATTCGGGCTGCTTTTTGTAGTTTTACGGCATTTTTTCGTTTAACTCGTCCAGCAGGTCAAGCGTCCTGAACACTTTGTCGCAATTTGTACACTTCCAGTCGCAGTCGCTCTTTTTTGCCTTTTTATGGAGCAGTTCAAGAGCATTGCCGCATATGGGGCAGGGAGCGCCCTTGTTGTCCCACAGCTTTTTCAGAAAGGCGAGGACTTCGCTCCGGGAGTGCATATCAAGTTCTTTTAGTGTTATCTTTTCCATGCTATTATCCTCATAAATCGGAAGAAATTGCGGATTTTAGGGTATATTGATTGATGCGGTAATGGCGGGCTGTCGAGGACGCCAGCCCCTACAGGCTAACGGCTCAAGCACCATAGACCTGTGAGGCTATATCCACGGTCTGCTTTGCGTCCTTAGCGTAGAAATCCGCGTGTATCTGCTCCGCGTAGGAAGCCGTGAGAACAGCTCCCCCCACCACTGTTTTGCATTCGGGGTACTTCTCGTTGAGCTGTCTGATAGTTTCAGCCATAGCGCCGAGGGTGGTTGTCATCAGCGCGGAAAGTCCCACAAGGCTCACCTTGTTTTCGATAGCGGCATTGACTATAGTCTCGGGCGGTACGTCCTTGCCGAGGTCTATTACCGTGAATCCGTAGCTGTCGAGGAGCACCTTTACGATATTCTTTCCGATATCGTGGATATCTCCGTGTACCGTGGCAAGGACCACCTTGCCCTTGGATACGCTCTCGCTGTTTGCGGCGGAGAGCCTTGTCTTTATGACCTCGAAGCAGGCCTGAGCCGCTTCCGCGGTGAGTATGAGCTGGGGCAGGAATATCTTTCCCTTTTCAAATCTTGCTCCGGCGTTGTCCAGAGCGGGTATGAGATAGCCGTTGATTATTTCCATAGGGTCAACGGTGTACATAAGCTCCTCCGCAGCCTTTACAGCCTGATTTTTCAGACCGTTCTCCACCGCGTACATTATATCGGGAGCTCCCTTGTCCTGAGCAGGAGCGGGAGCCTTGGGCGCACTGTCGTCCTGAGCGTAAATGCTTATGAAATCCGCGGAGTTGCGGTCGATACCCGCAAGGAGCCTGTAGGCTCTTACGGCACCGATGATAGAGTCGATATTGGGGTTTATGATAGGCAGGTCGAGTCCGCTGTGGAGGGCCATTGTGAGGAAGGTACGGGTTATGAGCTCTCGGTTGGGGAGACCGAAGGAGATATTGGATACGCCGAGGACAGTTCTCAGTCCCAGCTCGGTCTTTACTCTGTGGAGAGCGTTGAGGGTCTCCATTACTCCGTCCTGCTCGGCGGAAGCCGTCAGGGTAAGGCAGTCGATGAAGACATCCTCCCTTGGTATGCCGTACTCCATAGCTCTGCGGAGTATCTTTTCGGCGATAGCGAAACGTCCGTCGGCAGTCTTGGGTATACCGCCCTTGTCGAGGGCAAGTCCCACCACGGAGGCGCCGTATTTCTTTACTATGGGGAGTATGGTGTCGAGGGAGTCGTCCTCTCCGTTCACGGAGTTGACGATAGGCTTGCCGTTGTAAACTCTCAGACCCGCTTCCAGCACCTCGGGGATAGTTGAGTCAAGCTGCAAGGGCGTATCGCATACGCTCTGTATGGCCTTTACGGCGGTCACCATCATTTCCTTTTCGTCGATACCTGGGAGTCCCACGTTTACGTCGAGGATCTCTGCTCCCGCGTGTATCTGCTCCACCGCCTGACCGAGGATATAGTCCACATCATGGGCGAGGAGAGCCTCCTTGAAGCGCTTTTTGCCTGTTGGGTTGATACGCTCGCCGATAACGCGGGGCTGATTTATATTGACGCAGTTCACTGCTGAACAGGCAATGCTTGCGCGTACCGTCTTTCTTGTCTGCCTTTCCATGCCCGAAAGAGCTTCTATCATTGTGGAGATATGCTGAGGAGTAGTTCCGCAGCAGCCTCCGAACACGGTAACGCCCGCCTTTGCCAGCTTCACGGCGCTTTCCGCGAAATCCTGAGGACCTACACTGTATTCGTTGGTCACGGGGTCGGGCAGGCCCGCATTGGGCTTTGCAATGACCGGGAGTGTCGTAAGAGCGCATATCCTGTCGAGGACGGGGAAGAGCTCCTCGGGGCCGAGAGAGCAGTTCACGCCGATAGCGTCGGCGCCCAGACCCTCCAGCACAGCCACCATGCACTCGGGGGATACGCCCGTAAAGGTTCGCATATTCTCCTCAAAGGTCATAGTTACGAGTACCGGTTTGTCGGAGTTCTCCCTTGCGGCCAGCAGAGCCGCCTTGACCTCATAGAGGTCGGTCATGGTCTCGATGACTATGACGTCGGCGTCTTTTCCTGCCAGGACGAGCTCCCTGTATACCTCGTAGGCCTCCTCGAATTTAAGAGTGCCCGCAGGCTCGAGAAGCTGACCTATGGGACCCATGTCGAGAGCAACGAGAGCCTTTCCCGCAGCGGCTTTTCTTGCGTTCTCAACGCCTGCGGAGACAATCTCCTCCACGGTATGGCCGCTGTTTGCCAGCTTGAAGCGGTTTGCACCGAAGGTATTTGAGTATATGATGTCAGCGCCGCTTTCAACGTACAGGCGGTGTATGCGCATTATGGCCCCGGGGTCGGTAATGTTGAGGAGCTCGGGGATATGCTCTGTCTTTATGCCGTGAGCCTGCAGCATGGTACCCATGCCGCCGTCGAGGAACACGAAGCTTTTGTTTTCAAGCAGGGAACAGAATTCTCGGGACATATTTATCTCCTTTTCATTCGGACTTGAACGTGCCTATGCACCTGAAAGTATCGAGGTTCTCCTCGAGGTCGCGGAGAACGGCCTTTACGCCGGGGTCGGAGAGCCTTCCGCTGAAATCCAGGAAGAACATCACATCGAAGCTGCCGTCGCGTATGGGGCGGCTCTCTATCCTGAGGAGGTTCATGCCGTTTACGTAGAATTTGGTCAGCAGTCTGTAAAGACTGCCCTCCTTATGGGGGATAGCCAGCATAACGGATACGGAATCCGACTCTTCCGCCACCTGTAAATCCCTGGATATGATAATGAACTGAGTGCGGTTTATGGTGCAGTCCGCTATGTCTCTTGCCAGTATCTCCAGCCCGAGCCTTTCCGCGCAGTCCACCGAGCATATGGCTGCAATGGGCTCGCTGCTTTTCAGCACCTTTTCCGCGGCCGTTGCGGTGTTGCTGTATTCAGCCTTTTTCAGCCTTGTTCTGCTGAGGAACACCTCGCACTGGGACAGAGCCTGCCTGTGGGAGTAGACGCAGGATATATCCTCTATTTTCGTGCCTTTTTTCACGGCAAGGCAGTGATTTATCTCAAGAGTCACCATTTTCACGATGTAGAAGGGGTATTTTGCCATAAGGTCGTAGGTGCTGTCCACCGAGCCCGCAGTGGAATTCTGCACGGGGAGCACGCCGTAGTCGATCTCGCCGTCCTGCACAGCCCTGAACACGCCCTCAAATGAGGGATAGAAGTCGAACTGCCTGTCGCCGAAGACAGTTCTTGCGGCGGCCTCGGAATTAGCTCCCGAGGTACCCTGACAGCCCACCCTTGCAGCTCCGCGGAAGTCGGGAGCGGTATAGCTGTAGTCCTCCGAGCCTGCGAGGATAGCGCGGTTCTGGAGGATCTTGCTTATGTCCATGATGGTGGTGAAAAGGGCGGCAGTGCCGTTTTCCAGGTCCCTGTCGCCTGTGAGCACCTTTATGCGGTCAATGATCTGCTGCTCGCGGCCGCCCTGAAAGACGGGCATTTCGTGCTGCTTCTTGAAATCCGCAACCTTCCTGCAAAGCTCCATACGCTTCATGAAAAGCGAGAGGATCTCCCCGTCTATGCCGTCAATGCCGTCGCGAAGCTGTTTAAGATCCATAAAAATACCTCCGTTTTTAGCCGTGAGCCTTCAGCCTCCGGCCGTCATTTCCTTAAGTCTGACAGCTGATGGCTGAGGGCTCATTGATATACCTCACATATTATAGCATTTATTTTTGTAGAAATCAACAATAAAGATGTAAATATATTGCAATGGACCCTTGATATGTGTTATAATAATACAGAATATAGTGAGGAACTATATCCATGTGAACTTTTTAACAAACCGGCGGGTAAGAAACAGTGAAAAAAGTCAGGATCTTAGGAATAGACCCCGGTTACGCCATCGTCGGATTCGGCGTGCTGGACTACGACGGAGTGAGGTTCACTCCCGTGGAATACGGCGCGGTGCTCACCGAGGCGGGGATGCCCTTCCCCGAGAGATTAAGGGCGATACACGAAGATGTGGAATTTATATTCAGCAAGTTTTCCCCGGACTGTATGGCCATAGAGAGGCTGTACTTCACCACCAACCAGAAGACTGCCATAGACGTTGCGCAGGCAAGGGGCATAACGGTGCTCTCGGCGGCAAAACGGAGCATACCAGTGTCGGAGTATACTCCGCTTCAGGTAAAGCAGTCGGTGGTGGGCTACGGAAAGGCGGAAAAGCGGCAGGTCATGGAGATGACGAAGCAGATACTGGGACTGGCTCAGATCCCGAAGCCCGACGACGCTGCTGACGCTCTCGCCATAGCGATCTGTCACGGACACAGCACAAGATTTGATTTCAGATAAAGGAACGAAGAACAATGATATACAGCTTGAAAGGCAGGCTCACGGTAAAAGAGCTGGGCTTCGCGGTCATAGAGTGCGGCGGAGTCGGCTACGGGTGCAGGACCTCTTACAATACCGTTGCTCAGCTGGGCGAGGTGGGCAGCGACGCTGCGCTCTACACCTACCTGTACGTAAGGGAGGACGTGGTAGAGCTCTTCGGCTTTGCCACACTTCAGGAGCTGAGCTGCTTCAAACTCCTTATCTCCGTATCGGGAGTGGGACCGAAGGCGGCGACAGCAATACTGTCGGACGTATCCCCTGAGAAGTTTGCGCTTCTTGTGGCTTCGGGGGACAGCAAGGCCTTCACCAGGACCAAGGGCATAGGAGCGAAGACAGCCCAGAGGATAGTACTTGAGCTCAAGGACAAGATCACCTCCGAATCCATAAGCGGCAGCATCAGCGGAGACGCGGCGGAGTTCGGCGGCATACCCGCGGAAAACACCTCCTCCTCGGTGTCGGAGGCGCTGGAGGCGCTTATGGTGCTGGGCTATACACAGGGCGAAACGGCTCCCATACTTAAAAAGCTTGATCCGTCCATGAGCACACAGGAGCTCATAAAAGAGACACTGCGATTAATGGCGGCTAAAAATATGCGCTAAAAAATACAGACAAGGATGGTTATTGAATATGATGAATCTCGACGAGCTGCTGAAGGCAGCGATCAAAGACCCCTCAAAGCGTTCCTTGTTCCTGCAGACGCTCATCAAGAGCGACGTCTATGTCATCTGCAAGAACCCTGTAAAGCAGGAGCGCAGCAGAGCGGAAGGCGGTATTCAGCTTGAGCTGATAACCACTCAGAACCCCGACGGCGATATTTTCATCCCGTTTTTCACCAGCTACCGTGCGCTCCAGCAGTTTGCGAAGCGCTATGTTGACTGCTACAAGATCAACTGTCTGAGACTTTTCGATCTCATACAGTCGGTATCGGCAGTTCTCAACCCCAATTCCTACGGCAAGGAGTTCTCCTCACAGGAGATCAAGAGCATACTGCTCATAGCAAGGAACCTCAAGATAAAGGCCATCTCCTACAACGAAGCGGACATCATAAGCTACCGCCCCGTTGAGCATGAGATAGGCCATATCGTAAAGGCGGCCAGCAAGTTCCTGTCAAAGCAGCCCAACGTTGACCGGGCATTTATCGTAGAGATGATAAAGGGCTGCGAAAAGCCCCAGATACTTATCGTCCTCGACATGATGGGCAGCACCAGGAAGCTCTTCGTTCCCCTTTCAAAGTATCTTTCAAAGATCGTAAAGGCCAACGAGCATCTGTGCTTCATCAGCTACGAGCAGGATATGGGCAAGAAGGCTGCGGAGAACGTAGAGCCCTTCTATGTCCGCAAGAAGAGATTTTTCGAGAAATAATACAGAGGTGTTCATTTGATACAGACAGAGGAAATGGAGTTCGCTCCGAGGATAATAAGTCCCGAGAATACCGCCGAGGACAGCGATGCGGAGCTCAGTCTCCGCCCGCAGACCCTACATGAGTATATCGGACAGGACAAGGTGAAGGAAAACCTCGCCATATATATCGAGGCTGCAAAGCGGAGAAGCGAACCTCTCGACCATGTACTGCTGTACGGCCCTCCGGGATTGGGAAAGACCACTCTTTCCTCCATCATTGCCCACGAGCTGGGGGTCAATCTCCGCGTGACCACGGGTCCCGCCATAGAGAAGCCCGGCGACCTTGTGTCGCTGCTGACCAGCCTTTCGGACAACGATGTGCTTTTCATAGACGAGATACACAGACTGTCCCGTGCAGTTGAGGAGATACTCTACCCTGCGCTGGAGGACAGGGTCATAGACATCATAATCGGAAAGGGTCCCGCTGCCCGTTCCATACGCATGGACCTGAGACCGTTTACGCTCATAGGCGCGACCACGAGAGCGGGACAGCTCTCGGCGCCCCTCCGCGACCGCTTCGGCGTTATACAGCGCCTCGAGCTTTACACGAAGGAGCAGCTCACGGATATAGTGAGAAGGAGCTCCATGATACTGGGCATACCCTGTACTGCGGACGGAGCCGCAGAGATAGCGGGCAGGGCGAGAGGCACGCCGCGAATAGCCAACCGCCTCCTCAAGCGCGTCCGCGACTTTGCCGACGTTATGGGCGACGGACAGATAACAAAGGAGATAGCCTCCATAGCCCTGAGCCGACTTGACATCGACAGACTGGGTCTTGACGGCCTTGACAGGCGTATGCTGGAAATGATAATAAAGGGCTACGGCGGCGGTCCCGTGGGACTTGAAACGCTGGCTTCGGCAATAAACGAGGAGAGCGTCACCCTCGAGGACATATGCGAGCCCTTCCTTATGCAGCTGGGCTTTCTTGGAAGAACGCCCAGGGGCAGAGTTGCCACAAGGCTTGCCTACGAGCATCTGGGCATAGCGGTCCCCGAGCGTACAGCAGAGCCCGAAGACGGACAGATGACCTTCTGACAGTTCTCTCCTCGGGAGAGACGAGGATAAGAAAATGCTGATAAAAGGTTCAAGGAGATACAATCTCAGACATAACAGTGAATGTGCTGAGCAGCCCGCCTTCGGCAGGATGATAAACGGACAGGGACTGGGAGCAGTTTCCCACCTGCGTTACGGCATCTGTCATATGAGCTTCAACGGCTGCGAGGTAATAGCGGTTCACAATGCATTAATATATCTCGGTAAGCCGCAGGCGCTGAAGGACATTTCCTTCTATATGGAGCGCTTCCGCGTGCTTATGGGTTTTTTCGGCTGCAACGCGTACAGGCTCGGACGCGCTCTCGAGCACTACGGTGCAGCTTTTGAGCGTTCAAGGGACGCAGAGGGCGCAAAGGCCTTCATAATCACCTTCTGGACGAAGCGCCCCTTTCTTTCGTCGATACATACCGTATTCTGCGTGAGGACGCACAGCGGCATCAAGGTGTACAACCGTTACAACAACGTCCCGAATATGTACATATGCAGGGACGTGGAGGAGATAGCGGGAAAGCGCCGTCCCATAGCGGTATACAAGTTAAAATAAAAGCTGAGAGTTTAAAGTTTAGAGTTGAGAATTAAAGTTTTTGTCTTCAAGCTTGATTTTCAGCTATATTAAGGAGATTATTATTAAATGGCAAAATTGTTCGGGACCGACGGTCCGAGAGGCATCGCCGTCACCGATCTCACCTGCGAGCTGGCAATGCAGACAGGAAGAGCTGCTGCGCTGGTTCTGGGGAAGAAGGACGGCGGAAAAACAAAAATACTCATCGGCATGGACACGAGACTTTCCTCGGACGCGTTGGAAGCGGCGGTATGTGCGGGGATATGCTCTGTGGGAGCCGACGCGGAGCTTCTCGGAGTAGTTCCCACCCCCGCCGTGGCTTATCTGACAGGCGCTCACGGCGCCGACGGAGGCATAATGATCTCGGGGAGCCATGCAAGCGCAGAATTCAACGGCATAAAGATATTCTCCTCCGACGGCTGCAAGCTCAGGGAGGAGGACGAGGAGGAGATCGAGCGGCTCGTGCTGTCAGCTCCCGGAGAAATGAAGCCCTGTTCCCATGAGAACGTGGGAAGGATACTGCACTGCGCAAGCGCCGCAGACGAATACATAGAGCATATAAAGGAAGTTACGTCAGCCGGCCTCAGCGGACTCAGAGTCGCACTGGACTGTGCCAACGGCTGTGCGGCATATACTGCCGGGAAGCTGTTCACCGCCCTGGGAGCGGAGGTGCTCGTCATCGCCGACAAGCCCGACGGCACCAACATCAACAAGGATTGCGGCAGCACCCACGTACATCAGCTGATGGCGTTCGTTGCCGAAAACGGGTGCGACTGCGGAATCGCCTTTGACGGCGACGCCGACAGGTGCATAGCCGTTGACGAGAACGGCGCCATGATAGACGGAGACAGGCTCCTTGCCATATTTGCCCGCAGCATGAAGGAGCAGGGAAAGCTTGACAAGGATACGGCTGTTATCACTGCCGTCAGCGGTCTCGGACTGCGTAAATACGCTGCGGAAAACGGCATAAGGCTGGTCAGCTCGGGCGCCGGGAAGCGCTATGTGCTGGAGCGTATGCTGGAGGGCGGCTACAAGCTGGGCGGAGAGCCCAACGGCCATATAATCTTCCTTGACGAGGGCAGAACAGGCGACGGACAGCTTGCGGGAGCGAGGCTCCTTGAGATAATGAAGCGGAGCGGCAGAAAGCTCAGCGAGCTGGCGGGAGATATGCCCGCCTATCCTCAGGTAAAGCTCAATGTCAGGATACACCCTCACTACAAGGAGCTCTGGAAGAACGAGAAGTCCATTACGGAGCTCATAGAAAAGTATGAGGAGGAGCTTGGCAGCGAGGGCAGGATACTTGTCCGCGAGAGCGGTACAGAGCCCATAGTCCGCATAACCGCCGAGGGCGGCGACTTCGGACGGATAAACGATATGGCAGTCGGCATAGCGCAGCGGATCAAGGATATATGCGCATTTGAGATATGAACCGTTAAGGACTGCCTTTGGGAATAAAACTAAGGAGCATTTGATTTGAGAACGGCAAACAACTGGAAGGATTACAGTATAATAGATACCTCGGACGGCGAAAAGCTGGAGATCTGGGGCGGCGTGAGCCTTGTAAGGCCGGATCCCCAGATAATATGGAAGACCGAGCGCACCGATCCCCTGTGGAAAAGCGCGGACGGCCACTATCACCGTTCCAGTCAGGGCGGCGGCAAGTGGGAGTTCCGCAGGAGGCTGCCCGAGTCATGGAACATAAGCTACGGCGACCTTACCTTCAATATCCGTCCCACGGGCTTCAAGCATACGGGACTTTTCCCCGAGCAGGCCGTGAACTGGGACTTCATGGCGGACAAGATAAGGAACGCGGGCCGTGAGATAAGCGTGCTGAACCTCTTCGCCTATACCGGCGGAGCCACCCTTGCCTGTGCGGCGGCGGGAGCCTCCGTGTGCCACGTTGACGCCTCGAAGGGCATGGTGCAGTGGGCGAGGGACAACGCGGCGGCATCGGGGCTTACCGAAAAGCCCATACGCTGGATAGTGGACGACTGCGAAAAGTTCATTGCCAGGGAGATACGCCGCGGACGGAAGTACGACGCGGTTATAATGGATCCTCCCAGCTACGGAAGAGGTCCGGGCGGCGAGGTCTGGAAGCTTGAAAATTGCGTGTACGATCTTGTGAAGCTCTGTTCGGGAGTTCTTTCCGACGAGCCGCTGTTCTTCCTGATAAACAGCTACACCACGGGACTTTCCCCATCGGTAATGGGATATATCCTCGGAAGCGTCTTCATTGACAAATTCGGCGGCAGAGTGAGCTTTGACGAGATAGGACTTCCCGTAAAGTCCACGGGAATGACTCTTCCCTGCGGTTCCACCGCGATCTGGCAGCAGCGTGACGCTGCACCCTTTCCATGTTGACGCTCGTAAACTCGCTTACTGTTATAAAAAACGATGATCGTACATCGCTTACAGCACTTTAACGATATGTAAAAACAGCCCGCCGATCCCGAAACAAATGAAAATGGCCAACTGTAGGGGACGGCGTCCTCGACGTCCCGCCGAGCACTTAGCCATTAGGGAGCGGCAAAACCGCTTGTATTGACAGATATTCTGCGCTTATGAGAAAAGGATAAATAATGAAAAGAACACTTATAGCATTTACGGCGGCAGCAATGCTGCTTACCGCAGTATCCTGCGGAAGTCCGGACGATAAAACGGCTCCCGCGGAGGAGACCGCCACCGCCGTGATCACTACCCGCAGCCTTGAGGATATGCTCGCGGAGCTCACCACTACCGCAGAGGAGCTGGAGGAGCAGATAGCGGAAATGAGAGTACAGGCTATGAAGCGCGCAGACCTTACCGCTCAGCCCATACCCGAATACGATATACCCGGCGACTGGAAGGAAATGAGCGACGGAAGGATAAAATTTCTTGTACCTCCTGATGTTGTTGAAAATACATCCTCGAAAAGCACTCTTATACCGGGCAGTTTCCGGAATGAGGACAAATCCGTGGCTGTTATCATAATGAACGGCAACGACTGGAACGAATATTACGAGACAGAAGATGAAGACAGCTATTTCCCCGAGGTGAGCGAGGAAAACGTTGTAAAAGCTTTCAGGGAGCTCGGGATAGATTACGACGGCACGCGCGCCTCGTTCTATAGGGCTGTGCTTTCCTTCACAAGTGCTGACCGCACCGATGAAAACGCCTGGGCATTCGATACTGCCGCACTGGCAAAGGGACTTTGCTTCCTGACCTTCCCAGAGGTTTTCTGCAAGGATTCCGACGGACACGATATATACGCTCATGGATATGCTTCCGAGAACCTGCTGGGAAAGAAGAGCAAGAACAGCGATTCAAAATTCTGGGTGGGAGCCTTTGCCGACAGCAATACAGAGTATACGCTCATGGTCACTGCAAGATCGAGAGAGGAAGCCCTCATGATATGCTCTACCATAGAATTATGCTGAGGAACAGGGATAAATATGGAAAATATAATCGAAATAAAGGGTCTGCATTTTGCCTATGAGTCCGACGACGGGGAAAAGAAGCCCGTGGAGGTGCTCAGGGGCATAGACCTTGACATAAAGAAGGGGGAGTTCGTAGCGGTGCTTGGGCACAACGGCTGCGGAAAATCCACCCTTGCAAAGCATCTGAACGCCATACTGCTCCCTACCGAGGGTACGGTAACGGTGGACGGCATAGACACAAAGGACGAGGACAGACTTTTCGAGCTCCGTCAGCGTGCGGGAATGGTGTTCCAGAACCCCGACAATCAGATAGTTTCCTCCATAGTAGAGGAGGACGTGGCATTTGCCCTTGAAAACCTCGGCGTGCCCTATGAGGAGATGCGCAGGAGAGTTGACGAGAGCCTGAAAGCCGTGGGTATGTACGATTACAGGCTCCACTCGCCCAGCCAGCTCTCTGGCGGACAGAAGCAGAGAGTGGCTATCGCAGGCATAATCGCCATGCAGCCGAAGTGCATAATACTCGACGAGCCAACAGCCATGCTTGACCCGCAGGGGCGCAAGGAGGTACTTGCCACCATACACCGCATGAACCGCGAGCAGGGCATAACCATAGTCCTCATAACCCATTATATGGACGAGGCTGCGGACTGCGACCGCGTGGTGGTCATGGACAAGGGCAGGATAGTCCTTGACAACGTTCCCGAGAAGGTCTTCTCACAGGTGGAGAAGCTCAAGGCTATCGGACTTGACGTACCCCAGGTTACAGAGCTGGCATGGGAGCTCCGCAGGGCGGGCTGCGACATATCTCCCGAGATAATCTCGGAGGAGGAATGCGTTGCGGCAATAGAAAGGCTGTTCGGCGGCTGAGGGTTCACACGGGAAGGTGCAGGCAGCATCGTTTTTGCCGCCGACTGTTAACAGATAAAGAAAAGGAGAATAGAATTGGCTATCCTTGAAACACAGGAGCTCACATACACCTACAGCGTGGGAACTCCCTTTGAAAAGACTGCTGTGGATCATGTGAGCCTGAAAATAGAAGAGGGCGAGATGATAGGAGTCATGGGGCACACAGGCTCCGGCAAATCCACCCTCATCCAGCACTTCAACGGACTGCTCAGGCCCACCTCGGGCAAGGTGCTCCTTGACGGAAAGGATATATGGGAGAATAAGGAAAAGATACGGGACGTCCGCTTCAGGGTGGGACTTGTGTTCCAGTATCCCGAGTATCAGATATTCGAGGAGACCGTCTACAGGGACATCGCCTTCGGCCCTAAGAATATGGGACTGGACGAGGCGGAGATAAAGCGCCGCGTATATGAGACCGCCCATGACATAGGCCTTTCGGAGGAGCTGCTGGAGCGCTCTCCCTTCGAGCTCTCAGGCGGACAGAAGCGCCGCGTGGCTATCGCGGGCGTAATGGCCATGGAGCCGAGAGTGCTCATACTTGACGAGCCTACCGCGGGACTGGATCCTGCGGGCAGGGACAAGATACTCGATCACATCAGGCACTATCACGAGCGCACAAAGAATACTATCCTCATCGTTTCCCACAGCATGGAGGACATAGCCTCCTTTGCGGACAAGATACTGGTAATGAGCAGGGCTAAGCTCTTCTGCTATGACGAAACGGTAAAGGTTTTCGCAAGAGCCGACGAGATCTCGCAGATAGGTCTTGACGTACCCCAGATAACAAAGGTGTTCGGAGAGCTCAGACGCAGAGGGCTGGACTTCGGCAAGGAGGTCTTTACGGTGGGCTATGCCCGGGACCTGCTGCTGCGGCAGCTTGCTGAAAGGGAGGTACGCTGATGCTGAGAGACATCACAATCGGACAGTACTTCCCGGGAGACAGCATAATCCACAGGCTGGATCCCCGCTTCAAGATAGTAATGACCATACTCTATATAGTCATGCTGTTCACGGGCGACAACTATATATGCCTCGGCGTGGGCGCCGTATATACCTTCGGAGCCATACTGCTCTCGCGCATACCTCTGAAAATGTTCCTGAGGAGCGTGAAGCCCCTGCTGCCCTTCCTTATCATAACAGCCGCCATAAACCTGATGTTCATGAATTCGGGGGACGTGCTGTGGCAGTGGAAATTCATAAAGATAACCGACGGCGGTCTGAATACCAGCGTATTCATGGTCATAAGGATAGTTCTCCTCATCATGGGAAGCTCCCTGCTGACCTATACCACCTCGCCCATAACCCTTACCGACGCTATCGAGCGGCTGCTCTCGCCGCTGAGAAAGATAAAATTCCCCGTACACGAGCTGGCGATGATGATGTCGATAGCACTCAGATTCATCCCCACTCTCATCGAGGAAACGGACAAGATAATGTCCGCACAGAAGGCCCGCGGAGCTGAAATAGATACAGGCAGCTTCACGACGAGAGCAAAGAACCTCATATCCATACTGGTGCCGCTGTTCATCTCCGCCTTCAGACGGGCAGACGAGCTGGCGACTGCTATGGAGTGCCGCTGCTATCACGGCGGCGAGGGCAGAACAAGACTCAGACAGCTCAGATCCGCTCCGAGAGATTATACAGCTCTTGCGTTAACGGTGCTTTTCCTCGCAGCCGTTATCGTGCTTGGCAGGCTTTTCTGAGAAAAACAAAAGAGAGGGAATAAATGGAAAAAGAAGAAAAGCGAGCCGCCGCCCATACAAGGAGCGAGCGGTTCAGAAAAGGAAAATTCTATGGGATACTTTATGAGAAGGGAGTACTTTACTTCCTGCTCTCATTCCTGATCCCCTTTGCAATAATGGTATATGCCTTCGGCTATTACGGGATACACCCCTTCGGCGACAGGCAGATACTCGTTGTGGATCTCTGGCATCAGTACTATCCCTTTTTCAGGGTAGTCCGCGAAAAGCTGATGAACGGAGGCTCCTTCCTGTATTCATGGGAGAACGGCATGGGAACCAATTTCCTGTCGCTCATATCCTACTATGCGGCAAGTCCCCTGAACTGGCTGTCCGTATTCTTCAGGGACGGCTATGAGAGGGACGCCCTGACCTTCATACTTGCAGCGAAGATAGGCTTCGCGGGAGCTTTCTTCAGCACCTTCCTGCGCTATACCTACGGCAGAAAGGACTTCTCCCTGTGTATGTTCTCGGTGATGTATGCCCTGAGCAGCTATACTCTCGGCTATTACTGGAACGTCATGTGGTTCGACACAGTGGCGCTTTTCCCGCTGGTAATGATGGGTATAGTCATGCTGTGCCGTGAGGGAAAGTGGAAGCTCTTCACGATAACTCTCATGCTTTCGCTGGTAGCCAATTACTATGTGGGATATTTCACCTGCATATTCTCGGTATTCATGTTTGCTTCGGCGAGCATACTGGAATGCAGAGGCATAAAGGACTGGTTCAGGAAGCTTTTCCTGATGATGAGATCCGCCGTTCTCGGCGTAGGCCTCGGCGCGTTCATGCTGCTGCCCGCGTACTTCGGGCTCCAGCTCACCTACAGCGCCAACAACACCATGCCGGAAAATGTGATATTCTACGAGAAGTGGACGGACATATTCGCAAATATGCTCTCCTACAATCCGCCTACCAAGGTGGACGGACTTCCCAATTTCGCCTGCGGAATGCTGGCGGTGCTCCTCTTCGGAGTATATCTCTTCTCCTTCGGCATAAAGATAAGGGAGAAGCTCTCGACGCTGCTCATGCTGGCGATAATCGCCGTGAGCTGCAATATGAATATCCTCAACTTCGTATGGCACGGCTTCCATTTCACCAATCAGATACCCTACCGCTTTGCTTTCATATTCAGCTTTGTGCTGGCGGCGGCGGCTTTCAGGGCTTATGATATAATACTGTCCAGGGGAATAAAGATATATCAGCTGGTGCTGATGCTCCTTGCGCCTGCGGCAGTAGTTGTGCTCAACTATGTCTCCAAGGGTGACGAGTTCAAGATCACCAAGGCTCTCAAGGGCTCCGTGATAATCTCGGCAGCCTTCTGGTTCATCTTCATAGCGGTGAAGATATTCCCCTTCAAGACCGCGAGGGCACGCAACGTTCTCATGACCTTCGCCCTTTCCGCAGCGGTGTTCACCGAGTTCATCAGCAACGCCCAGACAGGCGTAAGGACAGTCGATACCACGGGCTACAGCGATTATCCCGCACAGCACGAGGAGGTAGCCGAGGTTCTTGACCACATGAGAAAGAACGACAGCGACAAATTCTACCGCGCCGAAATGGCGTACACATACACCCTTAACGACAGCGCTCTGTACGGCTACTACGGCGTATCACAGTTCTCATCATCTGCCAACGTTGCCGTGACGACAATGTTCAAGCGCCTGGGACTCTATGCCTCGGAGGCGGGAAACAGGTACTACTACAGGACATCAACACCCGTAGTCAACGCTCTGCTGGGAATAAAGTACCTCATCAAGAAGAACGGCCAGCTCAATTCCGAGAAATGGGTAATGGACGAGAGCTTCAGCTCGGGCTCGGTGTATCTTTACAGGAACACCCGTCCTCTGTCTCTCGGCTTCATGATGAAGGAGAATATCCTCGAAATAGAGGATAACGGAGGAGCAAATCCCTTTGAGTATCAGAACGACCTCATACGCCGCGCTACGGGCATTGAGGACAAGCTCTTCGTTCCGCAGCCCGTCTCGCTGGTGGAATATTTCGGACTTGACGTCACCAAGAACGGCTACGGCAACTATACATTTACCAACAATTCGGACAATTCGACGGGAAGCGCCGCTTATACCTTCGACTGCACCGACGGCAGCTACCTTTACGGCTATGCCAACGGCATGGGAGGCACCTGCGATACCCTCGATATAACCTGCGACGACGAGCCCGTGGATTCGGGCAAGCTCATAGACAGCTACCCCATAGTATTCACCATGGGCAACGGTCAGGCGGGCAGCGTATCGAGAGTCCTCATTACCTCCAATCCCGATCATCAGACAGGCAACTTCAAGCTGATGATCTACGGCCTGAATACCGAGACCTTTGAAAAGGCCTACGAGGCTCTTGCCGACGAGCAGCTTCAGATAAGCAGCTTCAGCGACCGCAGGATATGCGGCACCGTGAACGCAAAGGAGGACGGAGTGCTGTTCCTGTCCATTCCCTATGAGAGCGGCTGGAAGGTGTACATTGACGGCGAAAAGGCCGAGACCTTCACCGTGCTCCAGGCCATGCTGGGAGTAAGGGTCGGCAGCGGAGAGCATAGTATAGAGATAAAATACACTCCCGAGGGCTTTGTTCTGGGAGTTACCATGTCGGCAGTATTCCTTGCACTCATGCTGCTTGTGATATACTGCGAGAGAAAGCGCAGAAAGCTGCGCAGGGCTGCCGCGGGCAGCGGGGCGGCTGAAGAAGCAGCCGCAGACGGATCTGTTCCTTATCCTTATGAAAATAAGGCCGAGATATACGACCAGTTCAGCGAGCCGAGAGTAGAGGATTATATCGGCAGAGTTGAGGAGTCGGAAAAAATACTCTATGACGGTAAGGAGTCTGAAGATGAGAAATCTGAAGGTAACGGCAGCGTACAGGGGAACTAAGTACCACGGCTTCCAGCGTCAGAGCAATGCCCTGACGGTGCAGGAGGTGCTGGAGACAAAGCTCTCAAAGGTGCTTAACGAGCCTGTTTCGGTCATCGGCTGTTCAAGGACGGATACGGGAGTACACGCCAATATGTTCTGCTTCAACGTGAAGACGACCAGCACCATAAGCTGCCTCGGCTTCTGCCGCGGAGTGAACGGCGAGCTTCCCGACGATATATCCATTCTCAGCTGTGAGGACGCTCCTCCGGATTTCCATGCGCGTTTCGACTGCAAGGGCAAGGAGTATGTCTACAAGATGCACTGCAGCGAGTCGAAGAACCCCTTTGCAGCCGATCTTATGCTGCATTACAGGAGAAAATTCGACATCGAGGCCGCAAGAAGGGCGGCAGACTATTTCGTCGGCACTCACGACTTTTCATCCTTTTGTGCCGACTGCACAAATGTTTCAACCGCCGTCAGGACTATTTATTCTTTCAGAATAGAAAAAAGTGGAGATTCTGTGATAATGCTTGTAAAAGGCAACGGATTTCTGTATAATATGATTAGGATAATGGCGGGCACACTTATCGACGTCAGTGAAAAGCGCATAGCGCCCGATGATATTCCCGCTATCCTTGCCGCAAGGGACCGCCTCAGAGCGGGAAGGACGGCAATGGCTCACGGGCTGTACCTCAACAGAGTGTTTTACAGCGAGGAGGAGCTTCTGAGAGATATATAGATCAGGATAAGGATAAAGACAAGGAGGTGTCAGCGTGCCGAAGATCTACGATGCTGATGATATCGTCGATCAGAAAAACCGTAAGAAGCGAATGAAACGGCTCCGGCGGTTTCTGCTGATACTGCTGACAGCCGCAGCTGCCGCGGGACTGTACTTTACCCGCGACAAGTGGTTCAACAAGCTAAGAGGAATAGGAAAGCAGTATCGGACGATCGTCAACTCAGGACAGCTGGCAGAGGGAAACTTCCCGATAGAGATCAGCGGCGGAGCAGACTATCAGCTTTCGTTCACAGGGCAGAAAATGATAGTGCTCAGTGATACGAACACTTACTTTTATGACACTGACGGCGACCTGCTGAGGCGGCGTCAGCATACTTACACAAACACTGTGCTGAGAGCGGCGGGCGGACGTGCGCTGCTCTATGAGAACGGCGGTAACGAGCTGAGCGTAGAGGACGAGGATCAGGTCTTCTATACCAAGTCGTTCGCCGATAGACTGATACTCTTTGCGAGGATCAGCGATGAGGGATATACAGCCGCAGTTACCACTTCCGATAATTACAACTGCGAGCTTGAGGTTTATGACAAACGGGGGACTGTTATTTATGGAAGAAAATGTATCGAAATGGTCAGCGACCTTAGCTTCCTTGAAGGAAGCAGAGGCTGCGTGCTGGGATTCATCTCGGCTGAAAACGGCCAGCTCGTTACAAATGTTCAGGAAATCAGCTTCAGCGAGAGCAAGGAGCGCTGGACATCTCCCGGTCTCAATACCCTTGGACTTGATGTGTACGGCTACGAAAAGGGCGCTTTCGTCCTTGGTACCGACGCATGCGGATATGTTGACGGCAAGGGACAGATAAGCTCGTATTATTCCTATGACGGCGAGCTTGTTGCGGGAGCCAGCAGCGGCGGATATTCCGCGGTCATCGTCAATAACGACGACCGCAGAAAGTACGTTATGGCACTGTTCAGCGGCGGAAACAAGGAAGCTCTCATAATCGAATTGGATGAACCATCTATCGATGTAACAATCTACGAAGACCTGGCATATGTAATGTGTCAGGGCAATATAAAGGCTTACGATTTCAGCGGCGGTCTCCGCTCGACTGCGGACGTAAGCGATTCATATACCGGTTTTGTACGAAGTGATAATCATATTTTCCTGAAGGGCTATAATAAAATAGATCGTATCGACTATGAAAGCTGATCCTTACGGATCTGAAAAACGAAGGGAGGATGCGCAGTCTTCGGACTGACGCGATCAAATATGGGAGTACAGTTCTGGTGGTTTTACGATGTGGCTGTAGTCGCAGCCATACTCGTATGTGTATTTATAACTGTCAAGAAAGGACTTCTCAAGGCGGCACTGTCCTTTGTGGGCTATATGCTGGCACTTTTTCTGTCGTTATCCATAAGTGCAAGTATGATGAACTCAATAAACGAGACCGTCTGCAACAGCAATAAAAAGAAAATAAGACAGATACTCGAGGACTATGACTATACCGAGGAGCTTGCAGGCTATATCCAGACCCTCGGATACAATGTCTATGTCAACCGTAAGACCCTCGGTGATATAATCCATCAGGAGGGCGACATCGACGGAAAGATATACAAGTATCTCAACAATATTAACGCCGAAAAGGTGGATACCGAAAGCGCTTTCAAGGAAAAGCTCCATGAGGGATATGCACTCATCGCAAGCAATATCATCTCCAGGGAGCTGAGCCTGTATTCTGCGGAGACCGCAGCCAGAATGATCAAGGAGGATCCCGAAACGTTCTATGAGTTCATGATAAAGATGGACGATCCCGACGACAGGCGCCCGCCTGCGGATTTCCTTGTGGATACCTACCTTTCCGAGCCATACAGGAGCCAGATAAGACTGGTGTCAATACTGGCCGTGATGATATTCATTCTGGTCCTGACCTTCTTCGTAACCTATGCAAGAGGAAGCAAGGATCACACCGAGATAAGCTTTATAGGCGGATTTTTCAGCGGCCTGATAGGTATATTCAAGGGCGTTGTGATAGTGTTTGCCATAGCCGTTATAGTGCGGCTGAACGTGGTGCTGGGAAGCAACAAGATGCTGTTCTTCAACCACGAGGCGATAGACAATACCTACGTATTCAAGTACGTATATGAATTTGTCAGAAATCTCTGATCCGCTCAGCGGATATTTTCCTCCTCCGTATGTGCTCGGAGGAGCGGCGTATAATCAACTTACAGGAGGAACTGCCTGATGATAATGTGCAGTAAATGCAAGAAGAGACCTGCGGTAGTGTTCATCACCTCTGTTCAGGGCAATGAAAAGAAAAACGAGGGGCTCTGCCTTTCCTGTGCGAGAGCGCAGAATATCCCGCAGATCAAGGAATACATGGATAAGCTGGGCATAACCGACGAGGAGCTGGATCAGCTCTCCGACCAGATGCTGGGCATGCTGGACGGCGACAGCTTTGAAATGGGCGGTTCGGGCGTCCTGCCGGATTTCATAACCAATATGTTCGGCGGCGGCGATGACGGAAATGACAGCGGCAAGGACAGTCCCGGAAAGGGCGGCTTTGATCCGAGGGATCTTTTCGGAGGTCCCCGCGGCGACGATAAGTCCTCCGACAGCAAGGATAAAAAGGGCGGACTTTTCGGCAGGAACAAGGACAAGAAAACCAAGGAGCCAAAGTTCCTCGGAAGCTACTGCACCAATCTTTCACAGAAGGCTGCCGACGGCAAGCTTGACAACATCATAGGCAGAGACCAGGAAATAGACCGCGTTATACAGATACTTTCAAGGCGTACCAAGAACAATCCCTGCCTTATCGGCGAGCCCGGCGTGGGCAAGACCGCTATCGCAGAGGGTATTGCTCTGCGCATAAACGAGGGCAATGTGCCCTTCAACCTTACGGATAAGAAGCTCTACCTCCTTGATCTCACAGCTCTCGTTGCGGGAACTCAGTTCCGCGGACAGTTCGAGAGCCGTGTGAAGGGTCTTGTTGACGAGGTAAAGCGCGAGGGCAATATAATACTCTTCATCGACGAGGTGCACAACCTTGTGGGCGCAGGAGATTCCGAGGGCTCCATGAACGCTGCAAATATCCTCAAGCCCGCTCTTTCGAGAGGCGAGGTGCAGGTAATAGGAGCTACCACCTTCGGCGAGTACCGCAAGTACATCGAAAAGGACTCCGCTCTCGAGCGCCGTTTCCAGCCCGTTACCGTAAACGAGCCTACCATTGAGGAGACCGTTGAGGTACTGGTGGGAATAAAGAAATACTACGAGCAGTTCCACAGAGTGCATATCTCCGATTACCTTGTGAGAGTGTGCGCGGTGCTCTCCGAGCGTTATATCACAGACCGCTTCCTGCCCGACAAAGCCATAGACCTTCTGGACGAAAGCTGTGCGTACGCTTCCATACGCTCTCCCGAAATAGGCGAGTACGAGAAGTACAAGAAGGAAGTAAAGGAGCTCCAGGATAAGGAAAAATACCTGTCCGAGGAGGAAGAGATAGATTACAAGGCTCTTGCAGAGGTGAAGGGCAAGCTCATACACCTCCGCGAGAACGAGGATAAGCTCAGGGAAAAGGCAGAAAACGTCAGCGTGGAGGAGTCCGACGTCACCAAGGTCGTTGAGCGCTGGACGGGTATCCCCGCAAGCAAGATAGCCGAGAACGAATTCCTGAAGATAGCAAGGCTCGAGGAGGCTCTCAAGAGGAGAGTCCTCGGTCAGGACGAGGCTGTGGGAGTTCTCACAAGAGCCATAAAGCGCACGAGAGTTCAGCTCAGCAAGCGCCGCAGACCCGCTTCCTTCATATTCGTGGGACCTACGGGCGTGGGCAAGACGGAGCTTGTAAAAGTGCTGGCGGAGGAGCTTTTCGACTCTCCCGACCCGCTTATCAGACTGGATATGACGGAATATATGGAAAAGCATTCCGTTGCGAGAATGATAGGCTCGCCCCCCGGCTATGTAGGCTACGACGAGGCGGGACAGCTCACCGAAAAGGTGCGCCGCAAGCCCTATTCCGTTATACTCTTTGACGAGATAGAAAAGGCACATCCCGACGTTATGAATATACTCATGCAGATACTTGACGAGGGCAAGGTGGACGACGCTCACGGAAGAACGGTAAACTTTGCAAATACAATAATCTGCATGACCTCCAACGCAGGCTCTACCGACAAGAGCATAGGCGTGGGCTTCAACCGCACGGAAAACGAGATAACCCGCGATAAGGCCATGAAGGGTCTGAGAGACTTCCTCCGCCCCGAGTTCATAAGCCGTATCGACGAGATAGTCGTGTTCAGGGATCTCACAAAGGAGAATTACGCCGACATTGCAGCTCTTACTCTCGACGAGATGAAGGAGCCCCTTGCCGAAAAGAACATAACTCTCGGATATACCCGCGAGGCTCTTGAGCTCATCGCAGAGAAATCCTTCGGAAAGCCCTACGGCGCAAGAGATATTCGCCGCGTTATCCGTCAGGATATTGAGGACAAGGTGGCTGATATAATCATCGAGCACGCCTCTGAGGTTGACAGGATAGAGATCTCCGTCAGGGACGGTGAGCTCTTCGTTGAGGGAAGAAAGGAGAAGCCGGAAGATGAAGCATAAATTCGCAGCAGCCGCTCTTGCATTGTCGCTGGCTCTGTCCTGTGCGGCGGGCTGCTCCGACACAAAGAAAAGCACGCCGAAGAGCGGCGGTACTGCCGTATCGGGCAGCGGGGGCTCGGCTCAGGGAAATCAGGGCAGCGTATCCGACAGCATGGAGCTCATGCGTCAGAAGTACGCGGACGTCCCCGATATTGACGGGGGACCTTTTATAAAGATAAGCGATACCACCGTTTCTGCCGGCGAGATCGCGGAGGTGACCGTCTCTGTAAGAGGCGCTCAGCAGAAATGGAATATGTGCGGTATACACATAACATATCCAGATGTGCTGGAGTGTCAGCTCCGCAACGAGGAGGATCTGGTGCCCAAGTACAAGGTGGGCGACGCCTGCGAGCTCAATATGGGCTTTGAAGCAAGAGACTGGCGCAGAAATCTCCATGACGAGCTTATAAAGAAGCATCTCCGCTCGGTATTCTTTGCGACTATCTTCAAGGAAAACGACGGACTGGACGGCGATATTGCAACTTTCTACTTCAAGGTGCCCGATAACGCTCAGCCCGGAGCTGTGTACAAGCTGGGCTACTATTACATGGAGTCGGATATGTTCCGCAATTTTGAAAACGATATGTCCTTCGAGAAGTTCGCCTTCGAGCATCTCACCGAGGGCAGTATTACGGTGAAATGAGTATTTTATGAGGGAGACCCTTCTGAAAAGGGTCCCCTCTTAAACTTCTTCAATGAAATTTTGTTTTTTACCCGAAAGGACACGCCTGTAAGTTCTACAGGTTTTTTATTTTGCGCAGAGTGTCGTTTCAGCGGAAAACAGATGTGAGTCTTCGGAAGGACTGTCAGGACAGGTGCATATAAGCTCCTGCACGGGCGGCTTTGTTCCGGGAAGAAAGGAAAAGGATAATGAATAAAAAGGAAACGGCAGAAATAAAGAAGAATTTTTCCGACAAGAGCGGTTTTTTTATAATGGAGAAAGTGCTCACCGCCTTTATAGACGCGGATAAGAACGTCCGCTGCCATAATGTGAGTTCCTGTCTCACCATGCCCGCTGAGGAGCACGATGTTTACGATGAGACTCTCAAAAAGGTGCTCAATACCAACGTGGGCAGGTCCTTTGTGGAGTATGAGTTCCCCAACGAGGCCTACGACGAGGGTCAGCCTCAGAATATCCTCTATACCCTGCTGACCTCGGAGCTGAAGGACGACACAGCCTGCGAAGAGTTCCTCAGTCATATCGCGAACAATATCGCATATACGGGTCCCTTTGCCGTGATAACCGCCTACTGTACATATACTGTCCGCAGAAAGGACAGGAACGACGAGTTCGCGGAGGGCGAGGACGAGCTGTACAAGTATATCCTCACGGCTATCTGTCCCGTGAACACAAGCAAGGACGGCTTCGTGTTCGACAGCACGGGCAACGAGATCACAAAGAAGCAGAATACAGAGCTTATCATCAGCAAGGCTCCGTCGGACGGCTTCCTATATCCCGTGTTCAGCAACCGCAGCTCCGATATAAACCATGTTATGTACTATACAAAGAATGTGAAGTCGCCTAACGTATCCGTAGTGGAGAACGTTCTCGGCTGCTCCTTCGTTATGTCCGCAGTGAGCGAGAAGAACAGCTTCCAGAGCATACTCAAGAACGTTGTGGGCGACGATCTGGATTATATGCTCATTAAGACGGTCAACGAGAAGATACAGGAGGTCGTTGAGGACAGCAAGGACGATACAGACAGGGCTGTCATAGATAATGTCAGACTCAGGGATATACTCGTTGACGTGGGGCTTCCCGAGGAAAGAGCCGATATGGTGGAGCCCGTATATCAGAAGGTCTGCGGTACCGCGGCGCTCACCGCCGCAAATCTCGTGGAGAACAAGGCGGTCATTACTTCGCCAGGTATCACGGTGAATATAAAGCCCTCTGCGGCGGACAAGGTCCGCACCAGCGTGGTGGACGGAAGAAGATGTCTTCTTATCGATATTGACGACCCAACTATCGAGATAAACGGCCTGCCGGTCACTCTGTAAGCTTTTACCGGTGCAATGGATAAAAGAAAGCTGTCTGGAATAAGACTTATACTGAAAATACTGCGTTTTGCCGTAATAATTGGATTTATAGCGCTGACTGCAATGACCCTGAGGAACGGACAGGAGTTCGGCAGCATGCCTCTGAGCGGGATAATCCTTATCCGCGCTGCCGTGGCGCTGATACTGTTTGCCGTCCTGCTTGTGCCTGAGCTCAGGATAAGGAAAAAGCTCCGCAGCTCTGAACCCGCAGCCGAAAAGTCCGGGCCGGAGAAAAAGCATACCGGCTTGAAGGCGGCCGCAGCCGTCATCTGCGTTATAGCGGCAGCCGTATTTTTAGTGTGGTTCGGTCAGGATTATGCTCTTTTCATACCTCGGAGAGGAGAGGGCATAGAACAGATACTTGAGGAGGATCCCGAATGCAGCCGTGAAGTTTTCGGCTCCGGGGGCGATACTTATGTCGGCTGGCTCTGGAGCCCGAAGGACAGCGACGGGTCCGTTGTGGTATATTTCGGCGGCAACGCTCAGTTCAGCGCCCTTGCCATTCGCAGCTGGTGCATGGATAACGCCGCTGATATGTTCGGAGGACACAAGGTGCTGTGCGTGGATTATCCCGGATACGGCGAGAGTCCGGGCAGACCCGGCGAGAAAGCCATATTCCGCATGGTGGATACTGTCATGCCGCAGATAATTTCGTCATACGACAGGGTGTATCTTATGGGCTTCAGCCTGGGTACCGGAGCTGCGACCTATGCTGCTGCGAATTACGATACGGAAACGCTTATCCTCATTGCTCCCTATGATAATATGACCAATGTTTACAACGATAACCTCAATATCTTCCACGGTCCTCTGAAAGCGCTGATACATAACCGCTTTGAAAGCGACGTTTATGCCCATTCGGTGGCAGAGCCCGTGCTGATCATCGCCTCGGAGGACGATGAGGTGATAAGCTGCCGCCACAGCCGCAGACTCGGCGAATGCTTTGACAGAGCCGGGTTCATCACAGTAAAGAACGCCGGGCATAATGATATACCCGATCTTGAAGAAACAAAGGACGCGATCAGGAAATTTCTCGGACGAGGTACCGTAAAGTGACAGGGCAGCTGATGATACTGCTTCCTGTAAGGGGTGCAAAAACTGCCCGGAATCAACACGGAACGGTTGTATATCACAGAAAGTTTACAGAAAGTTCACAAATACACTCTCCCGAGAGGGAGCGGAAACAGCAAAAAACCTCCTGCGGTCATACCGCGGGAGGCTTTTTTTCGTTGCAGCATATACATATGCTGAGCCTGACAGTAAAGGAGAGTTTTAGCAGGTATTATTTTACGGGCAGAGAATCTGCAGCGCCAAGGAGATACTTCTGTATCGCCGTTGCGTCATTGACGGTCATACCGTCGCTGCTGCCCGAGCAGTCGGCATTCTTTCTGCCGCGCTCTGTTATATGGTTCCTGTCGCTGCCGTTAAGGCCGTACTTGTTGGGATTTGAAAGCGCCTGCATTATGAGGACTGCGTCAGACATATCAACTCCGCCGTCGCAGTTGGCGTCGCCTGCCTTGTAGTCCTTGTCGGCAGTTGTTGTGGTCCCGTACTCGAAATTAATGACAGATAATGTGACGGACGAACTTGTGGTTACGGACGATGTGGTAGTTGTGGTCGTGGTGATCTTCTTTGTAGTGGTAGTGACAGGCTTTGTGGTGGTTGAAGTCACAGGGGGCTTGGTGCTGCCGTCGGAGAGCTGTCCGTATACGATACCGCAGCCTACCGTTGACATATATACCTTGCCGAATTCGTCCATGTCGCCCACAATGTAGTTGCCGTTGCCCGTGCCGCCGTAAAGGTGGTCGGTATTTATGCACACCCATGTCTTTCCTGCGTCTGTGGAGCGGTAGATGCCCTCCTTGTCGTCCTTTTCGGGTCTGCCGTAGATGAAGAGGGTGTTTACGCCGCCGCTCTTTTCAGGAGCGCCGTAGCCGATACACTTAGCGTATTCAACGTTCTCAAGGTGCTCAACCGTCTTTCCCTTGTCGGAGATTATGTAAACGCCCTGATTTGCGCCTGCGAAGGCTACAGTGCCGTCGCCGAGATATGCAAGGTCGCCTGTTTCCTCGAACTTCCATGTGAGCTCCCAGTTATAGGGGCAGATACGGGTCTCCGTGAAAGTCGCGCCGTAGTCCTCGCTTATGTAGTATGAGTAGTGTGACTCGTCGTAGGTAGGCTCCTTCTTGGACATATCCGATGACCAGTACTCGTTGTACTTAGCACCTGCTGCGTAAACTGTCCTGGCGTCCTTGGGGTCAACTAGAGTATAAACGGTCTTTGAAGCCTGTATGCCCGAACAGGTCTTCCATGTGGCGCCGAAGTCGTCGGTGTAGGAGACTGCGCCCTTGGGGCTTGAATTTATTATCCTGTACTTGCCCTTTGAAAGCTCTGTAATGGAAAGCTTTCCGCCTGTGCAGGCAGGCTTGAAGGTCTTCCATGTCCTGCCGCGGTCGAGAGTGTAGTAGCCGCTGCCGGTGTTGTTGCCGTCGCCGTTGGCAGTTCTTGCCCATACGTCGGTGTTCTGAGGGCATACTGCTATTGCGGAGGTGGAGCCCATGTTGGGCTTGTACTGCTGAGGTATGCCGTATGCTGTTTCGTGAACGAAGCCGTCGTAGTCGCCTATCGCCGAGAGATCAAGTCCGTCGGCTGTGCTCACGAAGTCAAGGCTTACGCACTCCTCGACGCCGTCGGGCTGGAAGTAGAACTGTATGCCGCTTTTGTCCCATGCGTTGTCGCAGGCGAAAACGCCGTTGCCCGATGTGAGGAGGATACGGTCGCCCTCGGGGTCTCTGGGATCGATGAGGATACCGCTGCCCCAGTGGCAGGCCTTGCCGTATATCCAGTCATACCCGTTTGTATCAAGGGGGAGGGAGCTGAAGGTCTTGACCTCCGTGCCTGTCGAGTAGTCGCTGGTGCCCTGGCCGGGAGTGATGTTCTCCCATGTCTTTCCGCCGTCATCCGAGCGGAAGAAGTAGTCGCCCCATGCGATAGTGCCCTCGTTTTCGGGAGTGCTGGGGTCGTCCTGTATCCACTCATCGGCACACCACTGAGCCGACCATATGCCGCAGGTACGCGCAAACATCTTGTTGGGGTTCTTCCTGTCCACCTCGATCATGCCGATGGCATTGTCGGATACCGAAAGCTTCTCGGCCTTACCCGAGGCAATGTTGTACTTGTATGCGCCGCCTGTGCCGCCTGCGAATGCAAGGCCGCCGATGTATGTGAAGAAAAGATTTCCGTTGTGGTCGCTGGTTATGGAAAGGGGATAGTTGTCGTTGGGGAGCGCCTTGATGGCCTCGAACTTGTCGTCCTTTACGCTTGCTGCATGGATATTTGCCTGTCCCTTTACGGAGGTGCCGACATATACCTTGCCGCCCTCGATATAAACGCAGCCGATGCCGTTCTGCTCGTTGTAGAGCTTGCTGGGCTCTGTGCCTCTTACCATGTGGTCTGTCCATGAGGGGTATTTCAGCTCACCCTTGAAAAGTCCAAGTGCGTCATAGCCCTCTACAGGCTTCCATGATTTGCCGCCGTCCGTAGACTTGATAAGTGCGGACTTGCCTGCGGTTACGTCGCCGCCTGCGTAGATAGTGTCGGGATCGTCGGGATCAACTGCGATAGGCTCGATACACTCGCGTCCGTCGCCGTTGCCGTGGACCTGTATATGCTCTGTGACGTCAACGCCCGTAAAGGTCCTGCCGCCGTCAGTGGTCTTGAAGATCACCGTCTTTGCGTCAGAGAAGTATGCGCAGCCGCAGAGGAAGTAAGCAGTCATATCGTCCTTGGGATCAATGGCGATACCCTTGCAGCTGAGAAGTCCTCTGTCGTCCTCGTTTATAAAGCCGAAGAGCTGCACCCACCTTTTTCTGTCGTAGTCGTATCTGTACGCACCGCCTACGTCCGTACGGAGATACATTTCCTTATTTCCCGTTACAATGCCCGAAACGAAGCCTGCGCCGCCTATTTTGAGGGTGTCCCACTCCATTGTGGAGGAGATGTCCTTTGAGGCCGCCGAAGCTGTGACTGCCTTGTCCGATGTGCCTGGTACGGACACGGAGCCGAAGCTGAGGCAGAGAGCGCAAAGACCCGCCAATGTCTTTTTCAATGCTTTCATTTGCTTCTTTCCTTTCTGTTTTTATTCAAGGATAGCTTTTTCATGCCTGTTTTGCGACTTCATTTTACCATTTCCGCAGCGCAGTGTCAATGGATTTCAGGCGTTATGACACTATCGGTCATAATGAGAATACAATATTGCAGAAGGGCTGCCCGACCTCTGCGAGGACAGGCTGACAAAGAAAAAAGCGCAGCCGAATTGCTGCGCACAAAAAGTATTTTTTTGTAGCAATGAAGAACATTGCAGATCCTCCCCCCGAAAGACCTCTAACCCTTGCAGCGGTCGCATGCCGTCGCCGCTGCCATAATGCCGCCGCCGCAGTCTCACATCCCTGCGGGGACAGCCTTTGCTTATTTGATCATGTTTTCTTTCCTCATTTTCGGATATGGGGCTCATTCGGCGGACTGTCCGCCTTTGTTGCAGCCTCGTGCTGCCGTATCGCCCAACAGTGGGAGCGGAGGCGTTTGTAAGCGATGCCGTCGCACCGCTTACGAACTGCTGCGCCATTCAGCAGTTTTTCCGCTGTACGCCTCACGTTCCTCTGCCTATATTTATCTCATATCCTTGATTATAGTATAACACAGCCTGTTCCACGCGGTTCCACAAAAAACGCCTGTTTAGGGGCGTTTCGGAAAAATTTGTCAAAATAACGGAACCGGCTTTGAAATTCGGGAAATGCAGCAGGGATTTTTGTGAAAGTTGCATATAAATTACTCACGTTACTCCTTTACAAACATTAATTAATATGTTATAATGTTCGTAACCGAACATTATAAATGATTTAAATGTCCTTGCGGATACGCAGATCACGGATCTGCTCCCCGCAATCGGACGATTATAACATAACGCTTCGCTTATATGTTATAATGATCGTAACCGAACATTATACCACATCTTATGGTAAATCTTTAATCTGCCGCTGACAGGGCGGCTCCGGGGGAAGGAGTGATGTGATGGAGGTCTTTCAGCATCTTCTGAGCTATAATTATATTTCCGCGGCCCTCATTCTCGGGATCGTTGTCATGCTCGTCGAAAACCGTGAGGAGCGTCCCCACGGTACGGAATACATACATATTATCGTTATCATGCTGGCTATGATCGTTTTCAATTCCACCATGAAGGAGTGGTTCATGAAGGCACTCTACGACCCGTATATCAACTATCATGATGACATATCAAAGTCCTTCATGTATCTGGGCTCATCGGTGGAGCATATCCTCTATCCCCTGATAGCTTATGTGGAGCTGCTGGTAATAGCTCCCGTGACCCAAAAGAAGCTGATGTTCATTCCCGAGCTTGCGGTCATTATTTCCGAGGCAGTCAACGGCTTCGGTCCCAAGATCATATTCAGCTATGACGACGGACTCGGATACCATGACGGTCCTGCGTTCCTGCTGCCCTATTTCGCAGCTATGATATATCTGTTCCTCCTCCTGAGGTATTCCATAGACCTTTTCAAGGAGAAGAATATCAAAAAGGGCATAACTGTGGTGTTCATAGTCTTCATCACCCTGCTGACCTGCTACCTTGAGGCGGCTTATTTCGTGGTGGATGTGCTGGACGAGATCGTCGCCATAGACGTGCTGATCTATTACTTCTACCTCATTGCCATTTATCAGAGCGAGATAAAGATAAAGCTGAGGACCAGCGAGCTGGAACTGGAAAAAAGTCAGCGTCTGCTGTCCCTTTCACAGATACAGCCTCATTTCATGTACAATTCTCTGACGTCCATAATCTACCTTTGCGACAAGGATACGGAAAAGACAAAGAACGCTCTCATGGACTTTTCAAAATACCTCAGGAAAAATCTCGAGGCTATGAGCAGAAGCGGTCTTGTCAGCATAAAGGAGGAGCTGGAGCATACAAAGGTGTATCTCTCCCTTGAAAAGCTCAGGTTCGATGATGACCTTGATGTGGAATTCGATATAAAGGACGAGATGTTCATGCTTCCGGTGCTTACGGTGCAGCCTCTTGTGGAGAACGCTGTGAAGCACGGTATCACGGGCTCGGAAAGCGGCTGCGGTACCGTATCCGTATCCACAGAGGAGACAGAGGAGTTCCATAAGATAGTCATCAAGGACGACGGCGCGGGCTTTGAAATGGATACTCTCGATAATATCGGCGAGAACCATGTTGGTATAGCAAATGTCCGCAAGCGCCTTGAGGACGAGTGCGGCGGTCAGCTCATAATAAACAGCGCTCCCGACAAGGGAACGGAATGTATAATTCTTGTGCCAAAGGAGAAAACAAATGAAAATTCTGGCGATAGATGATGAAAAATTTGCTCTCCAGCTGCTGGTGGACACCTTGCAGAAGGTATGTCCCGACGCGGAGATAGTGCCCTTCAGAAGAGCGGCGCAGTTCCTTGAATACGAGGAAAAGGATACCTTCGACGCCGCTTTCCTCGATATACGCATAGGCAAGATCTCGGGCATACAGGTGGCGATAGAGCTCAAAAAGCATTCACCCATGTGCAATATCGTCTTCGTTACAAGCTATTCGGAGTACGCCTTTGCAGCTATCCAGATGCGTCCCAGCGGCTACATAATGAAGCCCTATACCGAGGAGGACATCAGGAACGAGTTCGAGCACTTCAGATACCACGCAGAGCCCGAGACAAAGTCCGCGGGCAAGCTGAAGGTGCGTACCTTCGGCAATTTCCGTGTGTTCGGCAGTGACGGCAAGCCCCTGCATTTCTCCCGCACCATTTCCAAGGAGATATTTGCCTACCTCATAGATCAGTGCGGCTACCCTGTCACCAGCAAGGAGATAGCCTCCGACGTCCTCGAGGTGGAGGATTTCGACAGACCCACCTCCAAAAAGGTATCGCAGTATGTCTCGGATCTTATCAAGGACATTGAAGCGGCGGGTTTCAATAATGTCATAATCAAGCAGAACCGCCAGATACAGGTGAACAAGGAGGCAGTGGACTGCGATCTCTACGACCTCTTTGCAGGAAATGTTGCTGTCCTGAATGCCTACCACGGCGAGTATATGATAGACTACTCATGGGCGGAAATAAGCGATTCCGCCGAAAGGATACGCTCCATATAGACAGCTCTGCCCCGAAGCAATTGCTTCGGGGCAGTTTGTTTATGTTATAGGATGGCTGAGGGCTCTTATTGCATCAGCTCCCTGAAAAAGCTGCATTCGTCGCTGTTGGCCTGTGCGGCGGCTTCGCTCCTGATGTTGCAGTGGAATACGTGGCCGAGCTGGTTTTCGTCGTCGCCGCAGACCCTGTATCTGTAGAGCACTCCTTTTTCCTCCAGCTTTTTGACGAGTTTCGGCGATTCCTCGCGGAGCATATCCGCATTTGAGGTCATTACATAGCAGGGGGGAAAGTCCTTGGTGATATGCTTTATCACTGTGAGGTCGCTCAGCGCCTCTCCGCTGTCGTTTTTCGGGATAAAGTCGGGCTTTTTCGGACCGCCGTACATGGTCCCGGCATCGTATATGCCGCAGTTGAGGGCAAGTCCCTTTACAGAGAGCCCTTCCGGCGGAGTGAAGCTGTACCTTTCCGCGTACTCCCCGGAGGTGAGTATGCAGGCGTAGAGGGCTATGCCCTGCGCTCCCGCTGAGTCGCCCACTGCAAAGATGTTGTCGGTATCAAAGCCGTATTTTTCAGAGTTCTTCATGAGCCATGAAAATACCGAGTTGGTGTCCTCAAGGGCGGCGGGGTGGCGATATTTCGGGGCAAGGCGGTAATTGTAATTGATGACGGCAAAGCCCTGCCTTGCAAGCTCCATGCAGTAGAACTGATAGGTCTCCTTGGTGCCGTAGACAAAGCCGCCGCCGTGAAAGCTAACTATGACGGGCAGCTTTCCTTTCTTATCCTTTGGACGGTATACGTCAAGAAGATGCCATTTTTTATGAGGACCGTAGCTGATACTGTCGAAGCGCTCCACCTCGGGAGGCGTGGTCAGTCCCTTGTCTCTTTTGTTATCGCTGCGGGTACACATTATCCTGAATATCATACTTTCTATTGACATTTCAGCACTCCTTCCGCGGTTTTTCTCTATTATAGCACCTGCGGACGCGGCTCGTCAAGAGACAATGCTGCCGGCGATAAACCTTTTTATGCAAAAGTTGCGGAAAATTGCGCTTTTTTGCATATATTGCGGGCTATTGTTAAGTTTAGGTAAAATACTACGTATTTCATTGACATTTTATCATTATAATGTTATACTTTAACCACTAATAACGTTCAAATCTTGACGGAAGGAGTTTTTTTCATGAAATGCAGACAGAAATTTCTGAAGCTTATGGCAGGCTCGCTGGCAATGGCTCTTGCTGTGGGCGCATTTACGGCTCTGCCGGGCAGAATGCCGGACGCTTCGGCTGAGATCATCGACGCATACGGCTCTATCAGCTACAATACCGACAATAAGATGTATGTATATGAGCTCACGGGCTATGAATTTGTCCGTATTGAAAATGTATACGATACCCCGTTACTTGTTTTACAGTACGACAACTATGTCGGCTGGGGAGCCAGAAATATCTATTTTGATATTTCCGCTCTTGACGAGGATGATCTTAACGTCCTGAGAAGTATCGGGACTGGCGTGGCGGTGGATATTACCTTTGAGTCGCGGTATTTCTACAGGGAGTTCAATACCGTTTCCTATCCTTCGGAGCAGGACTTCAGCAGCGGCTGGGAGGGCTGGGACTCATCCGGCAACGGTTTCAACTGGAATACCATGGAATGGAATGATGACGCGTCGGCAGTGAACAGCGAATGGAGGAATTCGCCCGGTGCCGAGGAGCAGACCGATCCGTTTCTGAATCCCGATCTGGGCTTTGATCCGGAAGAAGATGTTGATCCGAAACTGAAGGAGAATTATATCTGGGGAGGCTTTACCATAGGCTCTTCCGATCTGTCGTACCGTATGGACAAGCTCATCAGTGTAAAGCGCCTGGGGATCCATTATTACGGAGATATTAACGATGACGCTGTGGTCGATACCTTCGATCTGCTGGATTACAAGAAGTACATCAGCGGCACTCTTTCAAGACAGCTGACCCGCGAGGAGTTCCTCAATGCGGATATAGACGGCGACGAGGAGATAAGCGAGGAGGATCTCGCACAGCTCTCCGCCTTCTTGCTCGGACAGGAGACAGGCTTCAACGCTGTCGGCGAGATCGGAAGCGTGCGCCTTGACAACATGGTCAGCGTTCAGCAATCTGAGGGCAAGGCTGCGGACGAAAAGTTTGCGGCGGCTCAGATGAAGTTCGGCGTGGATATACTAAAGAAGAGCTTCGATCCCAAGGGAGACGACAAGAACCTCCTTATCTCGCCCTTCTCAATTACCTCGGCACTGTCAATGATAACCAACGGCGCCGATAACAATACCCTCAGCGAGCTTGAGAACGTGCTCGGCGGAGGTACTCTTTCCATTGATGATATAAACGAGTATATGGCATATTATCTCGGCAATCTGCCCGATAAGAGCGGCGAGGTGCTCAGTGTGGCAAACTCGTTATGGTGCAAGGATTCTTCTGCATTCAAACCCTGTGACAGCTTCCTCGAGGCTAATAAGAGGTACTACGGGGCAGAGATATATAAGGCTGATTTCGGTATGGATACCGTTAAGGACGTAAACAGCTGGGTGAACAAGAATACCAACGGAATGATACCCAAGATCGCCGACAAGAAAACCTTCACTCAAGACACCGTTCTCGCTCTTATAAACGCCCTTTACTTCGATATGGACTGGGCAAAGAAGTATGATACAACTGTGGACGGAAAATTCACCGATCTTGACGGTGTGACCCATAACATAAAGGAAATGCGCAGCACCGAGTCTCTCTACTACGAGACGGAGGACGCTGACATCTTCAAGAAGCCCTATGTGAACGACGATTACTACTTCGTAGGCATAATGCCGAGAGACAAGGACGTTGTACAGTACATAAAGGATCTTGACTCAGAGAAGCTTTCCGAGGCTCTTACAAAGCCCTATCAGTCGGATGAGTATGATCTGGATCTTCAGGTAATGATACCGGAGTTCGATTACAACTACTCCATCGATCTGCCGGAAATACTCAAGGACCTCGGTGTTAAGGACGCATTTTCACCTGCTTTTGCAGACTTCTCAAGGCTTTACGATCAGACTGTTCCGGGCTCGGATAATGTATACATCGAAAAGGTGATCCACAAGACCAAGATCGAGGTCTCAAAGACGGGAACAAAGGCGGCGGCAGCTACACTGGTAGGCGCTGCCATGGGCGGAATGTCAATGCGCAAGATCAGACACGTTGTCATCCGTCTTGACAAGCCCTTCGTATACATGATAGTCGATAAGAACAATGTGCCGATATTCGTGGGAGCTGCTACTCAGCTCGGTACGGACTGACGCGCTTACAATATTTGTGATGAACGAAAAAACAGCTCCCGTAAAGGGAGCTGTTTTTGCTTTGATTGTGTCTTGCAGAGTCGGGAAAGCCTTTCAGTGGTTTTCCTTGATTGCGCTCTTTGCCTTGGCGACGATGGTTCTGTCGTTCTCGTATGACAGGATGCTCGCAGCATAGGAGATGTCGACCCAGCGTATCTCGGCGATCTCGCCCTCCTGCGGCGAAAAATCAACGTTTTTCGCCTTTGCGAGGAAGTAGACGACTACCTTTACCGTATCCTTCTTCGGCGAATAGGTAACGGTTTCTCTGAATGTGGGATCGATTATGACGTCAATGGAGGTCTCTTCCATTATTTCACGGCGGGCAGTCTCGATCTCGGATTCGCCCTTTTCAACGTGTCCCTTGGGGAAGGACCAGTGACCGCTGTTGATATGCTTTATCAGCAGGATCTCCGTATTGCCGTGGTATTTCCTGTAGACAATGGCGCCGCATGATTTCTCGTGAAGCATATATTATCCTTTCTTGTCCGTATGACCGGGCAGAATTTGAAGCAGCTCACCCTGCTTCTGCGGCTTTGAGGCGCTGCTTTTTATGTAGTTCACAAATATTATACCATATTTTGTTTAATTTGTCCATACCCGACTTTGTAAAAAAGTAATGAACTTTGCAGAGATAAGTCATTAACGGCGTTGAAAAAGGCAGCTCACAGGAGCTGCCTTTTTATGTTCTTTCAACCGCCGTAGGGGTATTTGTTTTGCATCTCGCCGAAAAGCGGTCCTATCTTCTCGTGATGAGCGAGTAAGTCCTCAGCCTGTTCCTTTGTTATGCGGCAGGCCCACATGGGGGCGGAATCGTGGCAGCCCCTCGGAGTGTATTCGGCATTCAGCTCATAGTACTCATGTGCCGGCCAGTGGCACCGGAAGATGATATACTGCGGGGTTTTTGCCAGAAGCAGCGGGTGGCCCCCGTAATTCGGCAGCTGATGATCCTTTTCGATTATGGGCTTATCCACATAGTCGCTGAACTTAGGGTCAGCCTTGATACGCTTTCGGAGCCAGTCCACTACCTTGTCGGGATTGTCCAGCAGATATTTCGCCTCGGTCTCGCTGCCTGTCCATATTTCCGGACAGCTGGTATCGCAGATACCTCTCTTTACGGGGAATTCGCTCCGGACATAGTACCTTGTGTCATCGGGATAGCTGTAATGTACAATGCAGCAGAAGCCTGCGTCATAAAGTATCCTGCCGTTTACACTGATAATATAGCCTCTGTAGCCCAGATAACCGTTTTCACTCATAATGAACGCTCCTTTCGTCAGACGATATGAGGAAAAGCCATATGACGTATATGTGCCTCTATCGATTGGTATACACCAATTATAGTACGGACATGATGAAAAGTCAATATTCCGAGGAATAACCTCCGCCCTGTGCGAATATAATTAATCTGAACTCAATAGCCGCTGTCAGGCGGTCATTACCCTGAACCTTGTTCAGGGTGCGCAGGTTCCTTTAAAATAAGAAATCTGCGCTGCACTTCTCTTTATGTCATGCTCATTTTGCCCTTGCGGGCTGTTGAACAGACATTGATCACACAAAGCATATTTCAAGGAGGTCATCGATATGGACTTAAAACTCATCAGGGAGACAGTTCCTGCCGCGGAGACCGTTTTCGACGGTGTGCAGGAGCAGCCTCTCGAACTGGATTATATACTTCCCGATTACTGTCCGGATATTTTCCGTCTTATACGCTGTGAGGTCACTCCAGTGGTCACGGACAGCTCGCTGAGCGGCAGCCGCCTGACCTATGAGCTCAGATGCGATATACATATACTCTACTGCGGCGAGGAGGGCTCCTCCGTGCATTCCGTGGATCAGCGTAAAAGCTTCACAAGGACGGTGGAGCTGGACGGCTCTGCGGAGCCCTCTGATGTAAAGCTCTCTCCTAAGGCGGAGCAGGTGAGCATAAGGGCTGTTAACAAGCGCAGGCTGGATATGCGGGGAGCTGTTTCCGTAAAGATCTCCGTGACGGGACAGAAGGAGCAGGAGGTGGTCAGCGACGCCACGGGCATGAATATTCAGCTGAAAAGGATACCGGTGAAATTCGCCGCAAAGCGCCTCAGCGCCTCAAAGACCGTGCGCATTGAGGAGGAGGCGGAGCTCAGTCCCGCTCAGCCTGATATTGGTGATATTCTCAGCTGCCGGTGCAGTCCCTCCGCCTGCGAGATAAAGCTCATTTCGGGAAAGCTCCTTGCAAAGGGCAGCGTTGACGTAAGTGTGCTTTATTCGGGAGGCAGCGGCGGAGAGACCACTGTCGAGCCTTTGGAGCTGTCCCTGTCCTACAGTCAGATAATGGATGTGGAGGGGCTTGACGACAGCTTTGAGTGCAGGGTGGTCCCCGAAATGGTGAGCTGCGACGTTTCCGCTGCGGCGGACAGGGACGGCAGCAGCAGGGTGTTCAGGTGCGAGGCGGAGCTCCGTCTTGAATGCCGCGCAGTAAGGACGGCTCAGACCATGATAGCCGAGGACGCATTTTCAACGGTCTATCCCTGTACGGCAGAGCTGTCGGAGATAAGGGCGGAGCAGATACCCGCCGTATATGATGAGAGCCTGCGGCATACTGCAAGGATAGCCGAGGGTGAGAGCGTGCCAAAAACTGTTTATGCCATGTGGAGCCGTCCCGAGAATATAAACGCCCGTATAGGAGACGACGGGAGCTCGGTGGTGATAAGCGGTATGCTGGTATATTCCATGGCGGCTAAGGATAAGTCGGGCATGATCGTTATGCCGGACCGCGACGAGGTATTTGAGGAGACTATCGCTCTCCCCGACAATATTTCGGGTGCCTCGGTAAATGCCGAGGTGAGCGTCCGCGAGACTACCTACGAGATCTCTGCGGACGAGGTCCTGACCGCCCGCAGCGAGCTGGGAGTAAGACTTTCGGTGTACAGCGCCGACCGTATAAACGCAGTTACGGATATAGTTGTCGACGACTCCGCAAGGAAGGAGCGCGACGGCGATTACTCCATAAAGCTTTACTTCGGGGCGGAAAACGAGGACGTGTGGGATATAGCCAAGCGCTACAGCACCAGCGTTTCCGCCGTAATGGAGGAGAACGAGCTCTCGGACGACAGGCTGGAAAAGGGCGGCATGCTGCTTATACCGATCGTATCATGAGATCAACGGGGCGTCGGGGACGTCGCCCCCTACAAATATAAATTAAGGAGCCGGATATGACTAAAGATATATACAGCGATATTGCCGAGCGCACGGGCGGCGATATTTACATTGGCGTTGTGGGTCCTGTGCGGACTGGAAAATCCACATTCATCAAACGCTTCATGGAGACCCTTGTGATACCGAATATCAGAAGCGAGTTCAAACGGGAACGGGCTCTCGACGAGCTGCCCCAGTCCGCGGCGGGAAAGACCATTATGACTACTGAGCCGAAGTTCATACCCGAGGAGGCGGTTCAGATCGACCTTGGCAGCGGTGCTGGCTTCAATGTGAGGCTTATTGACTGCGTGGGATATATAGTTCCCAGCGCTCTCGGCTATATCGAGAACGAGCAGCCCCGTATGGTGATGACCTCATGGTTCGACGAGGAAATTCCCTTCAATATGGCGGCGGAGATAGGTACACAGAAGGTCATCACCGACCATTCTACTATCGGGCTGGTCATTACTACGGACGGCTCTGTGACGGATATTCCGCGTGATGAGTACGAGGAGTGCGAGGAGCGTGTCATCCGCGAGCTGAAGGAGCTGGGCAAGCCCTTTGTGGTGATACTCAACACCGTCGATCCTGACTCGCCCGAAGCAAGAGCCCTTGCGGAGCAGCTCACGGAGCGCTATGACGCAAAGGTCATACCCGTGAACTGTCTGGAGCTGGGCGAGGAGGATATAAAGGGGATAATGAGGGAAATACTGTTCTCATTCCCCATAAAGGAAATAAATATCCGTACTGCCCGCTGGATAAACAGCCTCGATAAGGGACACTGGCTCAGGTCGGAGATTCTGGACTGCATACGCAGCGCCGCAAAGGATATACACCTTGTCCGCGAGGCAGAGGGTGCGGCGGCAGCTATGGGGGAGTGTCCCAACGTGGTAAAAGCGGAGATCAGCAGCATAGATCTGGGCAAGGGCTCCGTCACTATTACCGCAGAGCTGGACAACAGCCTGTTCTACAAGATTCTCGGGGAGACCACTGGTATCGAGATCGAGAGCGAAAGCGACCTCATGCCCCTGCTGTCGGAGTTCAACGAGATACGCCGCAAGTACAAGCGTATCGAGCCCGCCCTTGCCGAGGTGGAAGCTACGGGCTACGGCATAGTCATGCCCGAACTGGAGGAGATGTCCCTCGAGGAGCCGAAAATTATACGTCAGGGCGGCAAATACGGGGTGAAGCTCAAGGCCTCCGCACCGTCCATACACCTGATGAAAGCCAATATCAACACCACTATCAGCCCTATCGTGGGTACGGAGCGGCAGTCCGAGGAGCTTGTGATGTACCTGCTGGACGGCTTCGACGACGATCCGAAGAAGATATGGGAGAGCAATATCTTCGGGAAGTCCCTCCATGAGCTGGTGAACGAGGGGCTTCACAGCAAGCTGTTCAAAATGCCTGTGGACGCGCGGATGAAGCTTCAGGAGACGCTGGAGCGCGTGATAAACGAGGGCTGTTCGGGACTTATCTGCTTCATATTGTAAAAAAAGGAGCAGCGTGACGCTGCACCCTTGCCACGTTGTCGCTTGCAAGCTCGCTCACTATCATCAGAACTGATAATTGTACATCGCTTACAGCACATAAAAAAGGAGTACCGCGAGGTACTCCTTTTTCGTATAGCAACAAGAAAGCCGTGCTGCCTAAGCACGGCTTTCCTGTTCTGATTTGTCCCTTACAATTTATTTTTGGAATTATATCAATCTGTGCGGCGCTTTTGTGCAGATGCACCGCACAGATCAACATCGAAAAGAATTATGAAATGCTCCAGCTGTCGAAGCTGAGATCGCCGTTGGCGATGAAGTAAATATCTGTTGCTCCGTTTGGAATATCTGCCAGAGGAGTTTCGATAGTCTCCATTGAACCGCCTGCGGGTACTTCGATATAGGTGATAGCATTGCCTGTTCTTGAGCCTGCAACTACCTTTATGATAGCGCCGCTCTTTGAAGAAGCCTTAGCTGTGAGAACTCCGCTCTGAACCTTGGAGAAGTCTACCTGACTTACCTTAGCCCATTCGCCCTTCTTGAACTCTACTGTTGTATCGCCTACACCTGATACGCTTATGCCCTTTGACTCGTTAGCCATCGTTGAAGCGCGTATTACCTGTGTGGGATCGAGATTCTCGATCTGCTTAACACCTGTCATATCGCCGCGGCATGTGATTGTGCCGTTTGAAGAATTGTATGATGCCTCATTGATCTGAGTTGAACGGTAGTTTCTGTCCTTGCCGCCGTTCATACGCATCTCCTGCTGACGTGAGTGGTATGCAACGTAATACTTGCCCTTGAAGTAGATTATCGAGTGGTGGTTGTTACCGCCGTTGTCGATACCCTGTGTGCCTGTATTCTTGAATACGTTACCCTTGAGCTGGCTGGATGTCCACGGTCCCAGAGGATTGGTGCTGGTCATGTAAAGAATGTCTGCGTTGCCGAAGCTTACGCCGTTTACATTTGTACCGTTGGGTACGTTCCAGTTAGCACAGTATGAATAGTACCATGTATTGCCTATCTTGATAAGGCTTGAATCCTCGAAGAGGTAAGGTGTCTGCATTGTCTGAGGTGTGCCCTCGATAGAGATCATGTCAGAACCGAGCTTTACGCAGCGGCCTGTCTTGGGGTTGTCATAGCCTGTGCCGTCGTTGTCGTTCTTACCGCCTCCGAAGAAGATGTAAGCCTCGTCTGTTTCCTCGTCGTAGTATACGCCGGGATCGAAGAGCCATGCTACGTTTCCGCAGTTAGGTGTGTTGCGGCTGATGAGCTCCTTGCCGATAGGATCTGTCCAGGGACCTGTCGGGCTGTCTGCTGTGAGAACACCGATACCTGAACCGTTGTTTGCAAAGTAGAGGAAGAACTTGGGTTTGCCGTTTATCATCTTCCATGCTGCATCGGGAGCCCATGAACGAGCTGCCCACTTAGCTGCACCGTTGGGAAGTGCTCCACGGTCGTAAGCAACGGGGATAGCGCCGTGGTCGGTCCAGTTTACCATATCGGCTGTAGATACGCAGTTGATGGTACGAACCTCGTACTCGTTATCTCTGATACGTCCGTTTACATACTCGAAAGCGTCGTTTGTGGTGTAGATATAAAGTCTGCCGTCATATACCATCCAGCCGGGGTCTGCGCCGAAACGCTGAGTGGTAAGAGGATTGTTCTCGTTGTCCTTCTTCCATGAATCCGCAAGGCTTACAGAGCCGAACTTGGAAGCAAGAGCATCGAGGTCTACCTGAGGCTTGTTTACGGGGAACTCGGTTATCTTTCCGAGGATGAATTCCTGGAGAAGAACGAGGTCTGCCAGTTCGTAGGTCCTGTTCTGGTCAACGTCGGCAGCCTTCTGGGTCATTGAATCGCTGAAGCCGCCCGATAAGAGTCCCTTTCTTGCAGAGATCATATCAAGTGAATTGATGCACTCGTCGAAGTTCAGATCGCCGAGGGTGACGTGGCGGACCTTGGGCTGACCTGCGCCGTCGATGACTGTGCCGGCAGGAGCGCCTATGGCCTCGTCGATGTAGAAGTTGCCGTAATTCGTTGAATCTGTTGTTTCAACGTAGATCTGCATATTTGATGCGCCTGAAGGGAGCTTGTAGTTTGTATTTGCAAGCTGTACCCATTCGCCCTTGGGAGCGGAGGCCAGTGCGATCTGGTCGTAGTGGGTACCGTCTGAATCCTCATACTGAAGAGTGAACTTGAATTCCTGAGTCTCGGCAGTTCCGTCGAGGTAGCAGGCGTTTACTGAGAAGCTGTACTCTGTGCCGGGATCGAATGTGAGGGAGCTCAGCGAGTAAGCTGCGCCGTTCCATGAATCCGCACGGTCTGTAACGTAGAGTGACTTGCTGCCTGCATACTTGGCTGTGCTGCTTGTTGCAACCGAAGCAGAACCTCTGCCTACCCAATTGTCGTCGCCGTCCTCAAATGTGCTGTGGAACCAGTATCCGTTGCTGTCCGTCTCGGGATCGGCAACTACGAAGCCGGAGCTTCCGGGTCCCTTATAGGGGATACCTGTGCCCCACTGACTGTCGGAAACGAGGCTTGTTATAGCGGTGTAAGCTGACTTCGGCTGATTGTTTCCGTCATAGAGCAGAGGATAATTGGGCTGGCCTGCCTGATTGGTGCCTACCCATGAGTTATTGTCGTTGGGTCCCCATACCTGTACGAGAGTTACGTTTGGTCCGTTGGGGTGGCTGGAGTTCCAGTCCATGCAGTGCTTGAATATAGCCTTGTACTTATCAGCCTGCTGCTGATCGGAGTAACCGCCGTCTCTTGAAAGGTCGAGCTCTGTTACCTGAACGTCGAGGCCGAGGCTGAGGTATTTGTCCATAGCGGACAGATAGGAGTTCGTGTCGCCCCATGCGTTGCTTGCAGCGCAGTTGAGGTGAGACTGCATTCCCATACCGTCGATGAGTCCCTTTGCCATAAGGGGCTTGAGGATAGTGTTGATTATGCAGTTCTGCTTGTCGTTTGCGAACTCGTTATAGTCGTTGTAATAGAGCTTGCAGGTCTTGGGGGCATACTTTCTTGCGAATGTGAAGGCCTTCTCGACGAAGCTGTTGTCGCCGTAGGCTCTTACCCATGCAGATGAGCCGTTCTGACCGTTTGAGCCGTTCGTAGGTCTGAGACCGCCCTGATTTGCAGTACCGTCGTTGATTACCTCGTTGCATACGTCATATGCGTAGAGCTCAAGGCTGGGGTACTGTGTAGCGTATGCGTTGAACATATTCTTTATGTAGCTTTCCATACGCTGATCCATGGTAGATGCATTTACCCATGAACCGTTGTCGCTGAAGCCTTCCTTGAAGAACCAGTCAGGTGTCTGGCTGTGCCATACAAGGGTGTGGCCTCTGAATGCGATCTTGTTCTTTACGCAGAAATCAAGGATAGCGGAGCAGCGGTTCAGCGATACCTTTACGTCCGTATTTGATGAGCCGTTCTGAACTATGGTAGCGTCGGGCTTTGTCTCGTTCTCGCACTCCAGTGCGTTGTGATCCTTGAGTATTATACCTGTGATGCCGCTGTTATTTACAGTGGTGCCGTTCAGGATATTTCCTACGCGGAAGTAATTGGCGAATTCGTCCTTGAGACCCTTGCCTGAGGGTGCTGCGTGTGCTTCGAGGGCTGCCTTATCGCCTGTGATGAGCACATCGTCAAAGAAGAAATCCTCAGTGGAGTCGTTTGTGATCCTGAGCTCGAACTCGTAGCTGTCCTTGGGAGCGGCATAGGTTGCCCTGAGCTCTGTCCACTCGCCTGCGGGAACGTTCCTTGAGTCGAGTTGTACCACTGTCTCCTCGTCCGTTTCGCCGTCCTTGGTCATAAGGCTCAGGCGGAACCTTTCAGCTGTCTTGCTGAACACCTTTACGCTGTAGGTATATTTGTCGCTGCCGAAGAGATAAAGTCCCTTTGACGAAGCGGCGCCGTCTTCAGGCGAGGTACGGCCTGTGACTTTCATGCCGCGGGTCATGTCGATTCCGGAAGCGGGCTGAGCTATCAGCTCTACCTGATCGTTGCTTCCGTGCCAGCCCTCGTAGTCGCGCTCGAAGTCGTTGCTAACGATCTCCGCAGCATAAGTGCGCTGCACTACTTCGGGAAGGACAGTGAATACCCCAGAAAGACAGCTTGCAGCAGTTATACCTGCAACTAACCTTTTTACTTTCATAGATTCTCCTCCTCATTAATTTGTATATTTTCGTTCACTGTTATGATATATTTATATCATTTTTATGCTGTTATACTCATTTTACTCTATAAATTGAACAAATGCAACCCCTAAAATAAAGATTTGGTGTACAAAATGTGGAATGAGCCCAAATTTCGTATAGGTGAACAAAAAATAGGTTGTGAGATTACCACTTTTAGCATAAAAGTGTAATTTCATAAAATGTGTGACATTTTGCGTAAAAAGTTACACATCCGGAGCTTTCATCGATATGAAAAATATATAACAATCCCTGTGGTATATGCAAAAGCTGTGTACAAATCCGCTTTTTCGTCAACCTGAAAAGCCGTAATAGTTTACAGTGATATAAATTATGATATAAAACCAATGTTGATATATATGTCACGGTATTACCGAAACGGAAGGAATGCAAAACTTTTGTGATATGCTTTACTTTCATAAGCATTAACAATGGGCAGTTTCCAAAAGTGACCTTATTCCGATAAAAATCCAATAAAAAGAAAGAGTGTCAATCTCCAATAACGGAGACTGGCACTCTTTTTGTTTTCATATACCCTTTCAATCATCAAGATAGCAGAGTTAATCATAATTCTGATCAACAAAAACTGTTTCAAAAAAATAAGAGCCGCTTTGTTTTTGCAAAACGGCTGAATAGTTTTCGTAAATTTCCGTATTTGATGCGAGTAACATCATGTTACATTTCAACAAATTCAGAAGGAATTTATTAACTTATATTATACTACATCACCGAGAAAAAGTCAATAGAAATGCGACGATTTTATGAATTTTGTGGAACGTAAACAGTTTTGGAGTCGAATTTAAGCACCATTGAACAAAATAAGCCGTCATATTTCTTGTAGTCTATACAGAGAGTTGAGTTTTGCGGCTTGATATAATGGTAATAACGGCTTAATGATGAAAGGAAGGAACTAACATGAGCAAAAGAGGATTAAACATCTACCGCCGTAAAGACGGCAGATACGAAGGGCGCTACGCAGACGGATATGGGGAGAACGGCAAGACAAAATATCGTTCGATCTATGGCAAGACCTACACCGAAGTCAAGGAGAAGCTCCTGCAAATAAAAGCGAGGGTGACTATTCCAAACATTGAAAGCGGATTGACGGTCAAAGAACTTTTTGCAGAGTGGCTCTCTGCTAAACTCACACAGACAAAGGCTTCTACCTATGCCAACTACGCATTTAAGGCAGAAAAGCACCTTATCCCTGCTTTCGGCAGCTTGAAGATTGAAAAGATGTCACCGAGCAAAGTGTATGATTTCATTATGGAAAAGCGTAATAAAGGGCTTTCTAACAAGTATATCTCCGATCTCATCATCGTTCTCAAAAATATGACGAGGTATGCTGCGAGGGTACACCACTGTGCCAACCCGATTGCCGATGTGGAGCTGCCAAAGAAGGAGAAGCATGAGCTGGATCTCTACAACAAAAATGAGCAGAACCGCTTGAAATCGGCTCTGCTCACTAATATGGATATAACTAAGCTTGGCATTATGATCGCCCTCTACACAGGTGTTCGTATCGGAGAGCTTTGTGGCTTGAAGTGGTCGGATATTGACCTGAATGCTAAGACTATCCGCATAGAGCGTACTGTACAGCGTATTCGTGTAAACGGCAAAGCAAACAGAACGGAACTTATCGTATCTACCCCTAAGAGCCACACTTCGGTAAGAGCGATACCTATCCCTGAATTTCTCGTCCGTATGTTTAAAGCATTCAAGCCGTCAAGTAGTGATGCGTTTATAATCACTGGTAATTCAAAGCTCCCTGATCCGAGGACTATGCAGTACCGTTTTAAGGCTCTGCTTGCAAGAATCGGATTACGAACTCTCAATTTTCATTCTCTCCGCCACCTTTTTGCTACCAATTGTGTCGAGCTGGGGTTTGATGTAAAGACACTCTCGGAGATTTTAGGGCATAGCTCCGTAGAAATCACGCTCAATCGTTATGTGCATTCCTCTATCGAAAGAAAAAGGCAGTGTATGGATATGCTGTTGCTTGATGTGGCGTGAATTTTTATGCCGTCAGAATTATCGTAGCTTGAAAATTGAATATGTAGGAATAACGGCACTTATGGGGTGAATTGTTTTTGAATACGGAAATTTACGAAAGATTAAATAATCTACTATTCATATTCTATCATACAAAAATAGGATTATTCTTGTATATGAAAGCAGGTCGATAAGATGAATAATGATTATATGCCGATGACTCTCTATGACATTAAGCGGCAGGATCAGCAATGGTTGGAAAAAGACAAAAAGAAGAAATACGAACTGGAACTTGCCCGTGGGTGTTTAGTTGCCGATACATATCTTACTCAAACATACCTTAACAAGTTCACGGAATCATCTATAATTGATGTCAGCAGGGGTATCAAGGACGTTACACGTTTAAGAATGATGTGTATTGATAAAATTGTCTTTGATCCTGCTGAGGACAGTAAAGATAAGCTGATAAGTGTTTATAGTGCATTATACAGTTCTCAAAGCTCTGTTGCTCTATTCATATGTGGAAAAGGCAAAAATGTTGAGTTTTACATATGCACAAGAAATGACACGAATCCAGGTTTGGCTGGTGATTTGTTAGAGAACACTCTATCCGCAAATTTCCCAGGAACAGACTATTCAATGTTGTCAAGCACTGAGATTGAGAGCATTCTGACAAAAACGGCATCTGCCAATAAGAGCTTGGGCGTTGTTTCACTTATTCCTTCTTCAAGAGACGAAGATAAGGAAAAGTTTGTTCAGGGAATTGAAAAATTTATTAATGGTATGCAAGGAAAATATTATACAGCTATCTTCCTCGCTACACCTGTTGATAGTCTTGTTTTAGAGCAAAGAAAACATGGATATGAGGAACTTTATTCTTCACTGTCATCACATTCAAAGGTGACACTATCCTATGCTCAAAACAAATCAACTGCGGTGTCAGAAGGCTTATCAACAAATTTCTCAAAATCTATAAATGATAGTGTAAGTAATAGTAATGGAAGATCCGATTCATCATCAAGTGGTTCTAATTACGGTTCAAACAGTGGAAGTAGTTTCTCTGGTGATGGCTGGGGATTCAGTTCTGGTTCGTCAAGCGGTTCATTTAATTCTTATACATCAGGAACTTCGTTCACCCATACAGTTTCAAGAGGTGTAACTGAAACAAAAGGAGATACTGTTACAACGAATGTTACTGACACAACAGGAATAACAGATACTATAACCTTAAATTTTGATAACAAAGGTATTCAATCGCTCCTTGAAAAAACGGATAAGCAACTAAAACGTATAGAACTCGGTATGGCTTACGGTGCTTGGGAAACATCATGCTATTTTCTTTCAGATGACATTGCAACAACAGCGATGGCATCCAATATGTGTAAAGCACTTTTCACTGGTAATGAGTCAGGAGTTGAGAGCGCCCATATAAACATATGGAATATGAGCCGTAAGTCAGAAATTAAAAAAATCACAGACCACATATGCTACTTGGTTCATCCGTCAGCAGAAATACCGGAATACAGCGGCTACAGTAGCCAAATAGTTAGTCCTACAAATATGCTTACCGGAAATGAACTTCCTATTATACTTGGTTTACCAAAAAAATCAGTAAATGGTGTATCTGTTATTGAAATGGCTGAATTTGGACGTTCAGTAGTTTATGAACGTCCGCCTAAAAAAACTATAGAGTTTGGTAGCATATATCATATGGGACGCATTGATGGTGTTGACACTAAGAAACGTGGTGATAAAGGTACAAGAGTTCCTATTGATATGAACCTATTGTCCTCTCATTGTTTTATCACTGGTTCATCAGGTTCAGGTAAGTCTTATGCTACATATGAATTACTTGACAGCCTGTTAAGTCAGGGAATTAAAATGCTTGTAATAGAACCAGCCAAAGGTGAGTATAAGCAGGTCTTTGGAGGGTACAAGGGAATAAAAATATATACAACTGATCCAACTGTTTATAGAATGTTGAGGGTTAATCCTTTTCAATTTCCCGAAAATCTTCACATACTTACCCATATAGAAAAGTTGATACAGATTTTTAATGCTTCATGGTCTTTATATGCAGCTATGCCTGCAATATTAAAAGATGCTGTTGTTAAATCCTATGTCAAGTGCGGTTGGGATACCGATAACTCAATTTGGATAGAGGGTATATCGGATCATAAGTATCCAACGTTTAAAGATGTTATGGAGATATTGCCGAATATAATAAACAGTTCGGACTATTCTTCTGATTCTAAAGGCGATTATAAGGGTGCGTTGCTGACAAGAGTAAAATCAATGACAGACGGCATAAATGGAATGATATTTGAAAAAAGCGAAGGTGTTAAAGACTCTCTGCTCTTTGATGCCAATACTGTTATTGACCTTAGCGAGATCGGCTCTGAAGAAACGATAGCTTTGCTTATGGGTGTTATCATAATGAAACTTGGTGAATATAGGCAGTCGGTTCGTAAGTCAAAATCATCAGGTACAAGAGATGCCGAAATCAACCATGTTACCGTTTTGGAAGAAGCACATAATCTTTTAAAAAGAACTTCAAAAGATCAGAGTCAGGAAGGATCAAATATAGTAGGAAAATCAGTTGAGATGATAAGCAATTCTATCAAGGAAATGCGAACATATGGAGAAGGTTTCATAATTATTGATCAATCCCCTATGGCTGTTGATACATCAGCAATCGAGAATACGTCAACAAAAATAATTATGAATACTCCTGCAAAAGATGCCTGTGAAGAATTGGGTAGTGCATTAGCGTTGAACGAAGAACAAACTAAAGAGCTTTCAAGATTAGCTACAGGTGTAGCTGCGGTTTTCCAAAAAGGATGGCTGCAGCCTGTACTTATGAAAGTTGATATGTGGGACGATAGATATGAAGCTAAACCAGAACAGAGCAATAAAGTAGATATGCGTGATGTCCGCAGCAAGCTAATTCTTGAAATGCATTATCAATCTATAAAGGGTGCATTCTCCGCAGCCAAATTAAAAACGGTTATCCGTGAATCTGCTATTCTTAGGGAGAAGAAAGATGAACTTACAGAAATAGTATCAAGAATAAATGATACACTTGCTGTAAACGAAATAATTGATAAAAAGACATTGGGCGGTTTCTATCTTGAATTTGCGTCATGCAGCAGATTATTTGATGTTTTGAAAACTGATAATATTCCTAACTTCAATGAGATGAATGATTTGTATGAGCCAGACGGTTCGTGTCCACAGAGGATTTTCAATCTTATTTGCCATGAGGGAATGAAATGGTTCAATGCATTCACTAAAGCGCTTCAACAATATATCAGTATAACCAATCCTATTACTATACACAATATCGTAATGTATATGCTTGGATTTATTACAGATGACGGAACAGTAGCAGATTCATCATATTCTGTTATTTATACGTTTATGACAATGGGTTATATCTGATAGTTTATATTTTGGGAGGTTTTATAGTATGGCTATAGGTAAATTTGAAAATACTGAGGACTCCGAGAGTAAGATCGAACAGGAACAGCCTGAGAAAAAAGACTTTACTGAGGGTGAGGAAAAACAATCATTAGGTGACAGATTAAAAGAAGGCTTGAACAAGTTGTTTCACAAAAATGAAACAGAAGAATCTAATGATGCAAATGACGATCCTGACGGAGAGGATAATCCTGATGGCAAAGATGCTGATGATGGCGAAGATGGAAAAGATGCACCCCAAAATCAGATCTTGGACACGAACGAATCTCGAAAAGAAATGCGTGAAAAGAAACTTGAGGAATATGATAGTCAGCTTTTCGATACTGTAAAAAAACATGGAGAAATGCTTGACAGGCGCACCGATCTCACGCAGGAAGAAAAAAACGATATGCAAACAGAAATGACAGAAAACTACAAGAAAGCTGTTGCTGAGTACAAGGACTGGTTAGAAAATGAATCAGACTATAAGGATTTACCTGAAGAATGATTTGTCCAAAAGAGGTTGAAATATGGGCAATATAGTAGAAGTGTGTTTCAATCCATATTCATGTACTACACAAATACTTATTAACGGAAAACCGCCTTCTGAATACAGTTCATTGATTCAGTTCATGACAGAACCTTTGTATCTTTGGTGTAATAGTCTATTTGATTTACTATATAGCGAAATCAATGACAATTTTTCAATGATTTTCACAGGAAGAAAATTTGATGCAGATATTTTGAAATATTTAGCTACAAATAATGATAGCTGTATCTCGTTTAAACACAGAACATTTATGACAGATACTCCGCTTCAGAAAAGAATGATACTTCTTAATGAAGTTATAAAAAAAGGTGGTATAAACGTTAGTCGTCAAAGGATAGATGTTGATTTTATTATATCTGATGAAAAATTCAGGCGCTATATAAATGAGCTTGAAATCGGAAACAAGTTTTGCTATATCGAAAACCATATATTTATTGTAAGTGAATATAACAAACAAGCAACATCTTCAAAATATTTGATTATTCTTTGTAATGATTTTAGTATAGCAGATAAGGTGGATTGTAATGCAAAAATTGGATTTGTGTTAAAGGAAAACAGTTCAAAGTCATTTGCCTCGTTCAATAATAATCTTTGTTACCTTGATATGAAGGGTAATGATGATATATTTGAATCGTTATTTGAATGTTTGCTTTATGCTCCTTTATGTGATGCATTTGTTAACTGCATATCATCTTTAGATGGAAATCGTAGTATTGTGTATACTGATGGGTTCAGAATTCTTACAGCAATAAAACCGTTAGTAAAAGTTGATTTTCCTGAAGAAGTAGAGCTTGGGAGAAGTATAAACATAAAAGTATATACTGAACCGCAGACAGGTGAGGCTCCGGAAATATCATTTGAATATGATAGAAGCGGAATAGTTAATTGTACGAATCAAAGAATTGAAGGAATCAAAGAAGGTATGGTTAATATTTTACTATACGAGAAAGGTTCAAACAGAGCATTTGCTTTAAAGCAGGTCAAGGTAAAGAAGCGTAACAGAATCACAAGTCTTTTACTATCTGATACGAATTTGCTTTTAGGTATTGGTGATAATAAGTCTTTAGCAGTTAGTTATTTTCCCGAAAACGCCGACAATTCTAATACAATAGAATGGTTAAGTACAGATACTACAGTAGCAATAGTGAACGGTAATGGCACTATTCATGCCGTTTCTGTTGGAAGGTGTCAGATTATTTGCTCGGCAGAAAATGTTTCGGTTAGGACAGAAATTGAAGTCAAACCATATCTGAGTGATTTGATAATTGAAAATGTCAATACTGATGAAATCATTGAAATGACTTTAGATAAAGACATAGAATTAGAGATTTCCCCGTCACCCAAAAATGCAATAGACAACGGCTACCAAATATCAAGTTCTAACATAATGGTAATAAATACATTTGGAACAACAATCCACCCTGTATCTATCGGTGAAGCTGAGGTAATAGTCTATAACAACACCAAAACGATTCGGAAAAGTATTAAGATTAAGGTGGTAAAAAAAGTGCATGAAAAAAGCTCCAAAAAGAAAGGTTTTTGGAACTTATTTAAAAAATAACGAAAGAAGGTCTATTTATGGGAAAAGTTGTAGGTATTGATCTGGGAACAACATTCTCTGCGGTATCATATATCGACAAAAATGGAAACGCTCAGATTATCCCGAACAGAGATGGTGAAAACATCACTCCTTCCACAGTACTCTTTGATGATGAAGAAGTTATCGTAGGTAAGCAGGCAAAGAAGTCGGCGTTTCTTCACCCTGATAACTATGAGTCTTTTGTTAAAAGACATATGGGCGAAAGAGACTTTCAGTTTGTGGCTGGAAATGGTGAAAAATACTCTGCTGAAGCAATATCCGCCATTATCTTAAAAAAGTTAAAAGCTGATGCGGAAGCAAATCTTGGGGATACCATTGATGGTGCTGTAATTACAGTACCAGCGTTCTTTAGCGATGTACAGCGAACTTCAACAATGGACGCTGCTAAGATGGCAGGAATCAATACACTGGCTATTATAAATGAGCCTACAGCAGCAGCTCTTGCCTATGGCATTTCTAAGGGAAGTAGCGAACCTAAAACTGTTCTGGTGTATGACCTCGGCGGTGGAACTTTCGATGTAACTATCATAAAGTTTACAGAAAATGAAATCGAACCTCTTGCGACTGATGGTAACAGACAGCTTGGCGGTTTTGATTTTGATAACAAAATCGTGGATTTTGTTATCGAAGAAGCTAAAAAGCAGGGACTTGACATAAACAAGGATGCGAAAGCACGACAGGCATTGCAGAATGAAGCAGAGGAAGCCAAGAAAACATTGTCTGAGAGGAAAAAAGCAGAGATTAGTCTCTACATATGCGGACAACCCTTTGATGTAACAATTACAAGAGACCAGTTTGAAAGTATGATTAGTTCCTTGCTGTTCAGAACTATCAATGTTATGGAATCCGCAATGGAAGAAGCTGGCTTGGAGTATTCTGATCTTGACAAGATTCTTCTTGTAGGTGGTTCTACAAGAATCCCTGCTGTTGCTAAGAGCATTGAAGAAGAAACTGGCATCAAGCCTTCACAGGACATTCACCCTGATGAAGCTGTTGCCATTGGAGCTGCATTTTATGCTGTTGATATAGCAAAGAAAAATCCAAACTCTGTTAATAGCCAGAGTACAGGTGGCAACAACGATGGTGGGACATTCTGTCCTCCTTCTACTGATCTTCCCGACAATGTTGAGAGCTATCAGTTCAGAGATATAACTGCACATGGAATTGGTGTAGTTATTATTGACGATGTTTTGGGTGAGGAAGTTAATTCTGTTATTCTTCCTAAGAACACAAAGGTTCCAGCAGAATTTAGAAACCAGTATGTTACAACTACTGATTATCAGGAATCGATTCTTTTACAAGTTACACAGGGAGAGGATACTGAACTTCGATATGTAACGATTATTGGAGAAGCAGAACTGAAACTGAAACCTAAGCCTGCAAATTCCCCAATTGAAGTTATTATCAGCTGCGATTCCGATTCAATTATCCATGTAAGAGTAATCGACCTTGTAACAAACGAGGATCTTGGCGAAATGAAAATTGACCGAGTGAATAATCTCTCCGATCAAGAAGTTCAGAAAGAGACTAACAGGCTCGGCAAACTGAATATCGGTGATGAATAAGGAGTACGCATATGGCTAATAAAAACGAAAGAATCTTAGACTACTACAAGGCGTTTGGTCTTGATAGGAGTTGGGACGAAAAAACGCTCCGTAAAGAACTTGGTAAGGCACAGCGTACATTTATGCGCCGTCAAAGCACTACCAATGATAAAGAGGAACTTGACCAGATTAACCAGACACTTGAAATTCTTGATAAGGCTATCGAGTGTTTATCTCACCCTGATGCTCGAAAGAGTTATGATAAGGAACTTGACAAGGCATATCAGGCTGGTATGGTTAATGATGAAGCAGAAGCTCAGGCAAGAGATGCTCTTGAAAAGGCTAAACAGTTTTATGCAAAGGGTCAGATACAGCTTGCAGCTAAATTTGCGCTTGAAGCTATCAATAATAAGGTCAATGATCCTACAGCATACGAAATACTTGCTAAGTGTTATTATGATTCAGGTGACTATTCCGCTTCAATTGATACTGTCGACAAGGCACTTACGGTTTATGTAGACAATACATATTTTCTTTGGCTTTCAGCAAGAATCAATACGATTGTTGAGCGATATGATGTTGCACAACAGAAAATAAATCGTATGCTGGAACTTGACCCTAATTCATCTCAAGCTCATGCTGAACAGATACATTTCTATATGTATGCTGAAAAAGAAGATATTGCCTTTCAGCAGATAGATCAATATCTGGCACAGAATCCGAACGATACTGACTTTAAGCGTGAGACGGCGTACAATCTTATCAGCTTTACAAACACTTGCTACCTTGAAGATGCGGACACCGGAAGTTTGGTAATTGCAGATAAAAAATCATATACCAAGTGTATGTCTCTTTGTCAGAAAGCGTACTCACTGTATCAAGATGAATACACTAAGAACAATCTTGAAAGTGCCCAGTTCTTTGGACAGCGTGAATTTAATCACAACAACTCATACGAATTGAAGTGGCTGTGGGGATTAAGTGCATTGAGCTTATTTGTTATTGTTCCTGCGTTTGGAGAAATGAGATCAATTGCAGATTTCTTTGGCATTCTTTTTGCAGCTTGTATTTATATCGTTCCTGCTATTTTATTAACAATTGTAAGTTTTCAGCCGTATTGGCAGATAAATCGAATCTATTACACAGGAAAAGCCGGATGGTTTGAGACACTTGTAATATGGTGGGGCAAAATAACAGTAGCTATTGTTAAATGGTCTTGGAAAATCATGTGGTGGATTGTCAGGTTTATTCTTTCCTTTGTATAATATCGGTGATAGACTATGGTATGTAAAAAATGCGGCAATATTGTCGTAAAAACCGATAATCATTGCAAAGTGTGTGGTGAACCTATCCTTCCTGATGCAATCAGTAAATCTCTTGAAAAACAAGAAAGAACTGCGGAAAGAATAGACTATCTAACGGATAAAATATCTGCTGTCCAAACACCGCAAAAAAAGCGTTACCGCTCGAGATGGGTGCTGTTGCTTGTTTACTGGGTAGGCGGTTATCTTGGTTTACATTATGCTTGGATGGGAGATTCCGATAGTGCGTGGAATGAATGCAAAAAAGCAATTAAACATTTTTTATTATGCTTTGTTGGTATAGGCATTATATTTGTTATGTTTGATTTAGTTGTCTACATTATAAACTTTTTTGCAATCATGTTCGGAAAATATAACACAGACTATTCAGGGAATCCTATAGTATGGTTTAAAATTGGAAAACCTAAGTTAGAATAAATAATGGTGGTGGGGGCTGTCAATTTGATAGTCCCCATTTATAATCATAAAGTGTGGAGGATATAATGAATAAGCATTTTGAAGATATAACAGAAACAACTCCTATAGAAGTTGAATCGTCAAAAAAGTTTGATTCTGTTAGTGACACAGATAGTCCCAAAAATAAACTAATGACTTCAATAGAGAAGATGGAAGAAAAATCAAAAGAAAATTGCAATGAAACTATCAATTCTTCCGATAGAGAACTAAAAGCAGAATCAGATAAAATAAAAATAGCTGAAGGAAATAGCGATATTTTGGAGTGGGACGGCGAAGCAGGCAATTCAAAAAGAAAACCTAAAGAAGCTGATAGCGAATTAGCTAAGGAATTATCTGAATATGGTGTTGATGGTATTGAATATAAAGATGGTAATGTTGATTTCTCTCCTGTTTCTAAATATGATGTTGATTTTGAAAATGTAGATGAATTATACAAAGCGATAGGTGAAGATATAACAATTGGCGATTTAATGACAGAGAATACAGTTAAATCCAGAAGTGACTTGAACGATTTAGTTAGGAACAAGTGGCAAGACATGGCAAAGCAACAGATTGTCGATAAAATAGGCAACAATCCAGAATTTGCATCAGATTTTCAAGATAAAACTGGAATAGATGTGGGCAACGTTCAGTCAGTAAATAGTCTATCTAATGAACTTAAACGTAATGGTCTAACAATGCATGAAACACCAGACTGTAAAAAAATACAATTTGTTCCGACTGATATACATAATGCTTTTAAGCATTCAGGTGGTACTGCTGAAATGCTTGAAAGATTACTTGATGGTGACACACACGGAAGAATTAATAATAATTAACGGTGGTGAATATGAAATCAAATATTGACAACCCTGAACAAAACAAGATAACAGAAAATATGGAAATAGCTCATGATAACGATGCTAAGGCAAGATTTGTTGATTCTGTATCAAAACTCACAGAAAACACTGGTAATACAAGCACTAATGACATTTCTTCAAAAAATAAAAGCCTTATAAATCCTAAAAAATTCCAACCAATAGCTGAAAAGGCAGCTACAATTATAACTGCGGTAGACACAATTGTTGATCCATTTAATAATTATATGGAAGCAAAGACTCAACAACCAGATCTTATTCCAATAGATTCAGGGTATTATAAGCAGGCTGACATAATTGCGGAAAGCTCAATAAATGATATATTATCAGAAAAGGGATATGTAGTACAAAGCGATATAGGTGTAATTGAAGTGGTTAGTGACATTATTGATACAATTGGCAGCGATGAAGATGAAGCATTGAAAACACCTGAGCAAATTAAGGAGGAAATTGATACTCGAATTGAAGGTGCATCATCAGACGATAACATTAAAAAAACTGAATTATGTCCACCTAATCCAGCTAAAAGCATATTAGCATTTTCTTCTACAGCTGAAGAAAATTACGAATATGGGATAGGTGGAGCAAGGCAATATTTTATTCCTAATGCTTATGAGTTAAAGAAAAATGGGAGTCTTGTTAAGGAATTTGAGTTATATGAAAGCGAAGATAAGACAGCACCCTTAAGTTTAATAGACGAGAATATAGAGTTTGACGGGCAAGAAGATAGCTATATAGAAGATTATACTGATGAAATTGATTATTTAGATAAAAATACAATAGATACAGATGGCTTAAATATGTTTATGGATTCAGAAGGAAATATCATGAATGTGCAGGAACAAGACTACCTCAATCCTTTAAGCAATCAAGAGGATTCTAATAGAATATATTATCCCGATTCATGGAAAAAAACAAGTATACAAGATGGTGATATGATATTTCAACTAAGTTCAAACGGAAATACTTTTAGTTCATATTTTACCGATAGCAAGACTATCAATTCTTGTATTCACAATGGAAAGCTTAACTTTCAAGAATTAAGAGAAAAATTACAAGTAACCGATGGTTCTGAGAAAATTTGTCTAACCGCATATAGGTGCAAATTGTCATCTGCGCAGTCTGGAACAAAAGAGTAATAAATCTTATGCAGATGCAGTAATCACACACATATTTTGTCATATATCGTAAACGCTCTCAGAACGCTCAGGGAGCGTTTGTAGTTTCAGGGGTAAACCTTCCCCATAACCGCCACAGACGGCTCAGAGGGGCTATTACGCTCGGCAGAGAGCCTGTTATCATTCAAGCGTATCCTTTCTTCTCTGCTGTGTGCGTTTTTTCTCTTGATACTGCCTGTTACGTTCCTGCTGTTCCTTGTTTTGGAGATAGTTACGCACCTGTCGGGTGTACTTGTGTGCTGTGTCACGCTTAGTGACAAAGGCATTATGCTCAGGCAACAGAGCATTGTATTTCTCTTTCAGCTTGGTGGACTTCGCCTGCAAATCGCTCTGCTTAGGCATTTTCCCTTTGATGTAGTAAGGC
>Ga0129307_1000037_pt1 | contig 221093 bp, 188 predicted proteins | sample P1105metagenome_FD_94437 | JGI IMG/M metagenome (GOLD analysis project Ga0129307, IMG submission 94437) | Capybara group fecal microbial communities from Wisconsin, USA - P1105 metagenome | ecosystem: Host-associated > Mammals > Digestive system > Large intestine > Fecal | place: USA...
AACTGCACATAAAGGAAAAATATGGATACAAAGAACAAGAAGACGAACTTAATATGCGGCATTCTCCTGGCCATCACGGCGGTCATTTTCTACCTGGCGAACCACTTCGCCACATTTGAGATGGACGATCTTTGGTATGCCACAAATCTGGTGACGGGAGAGCCTTTAAACAGCCTTAAGGACGTGTGGCAGAGTCAGGTCTGGCACTTCTTTAACTGGGGCGGCAGAAGCATTGCCCACGGCCAGCTTCAGATCCTTCTGATGCTTGGAGAGACGGCTGCAAACATTGCAAACATGCTGGCCCTCGCGGCCCTGATAAGCCTTATTCTTAAGCATGCAAATGTTGCAAAAACCACTATCCCTCAGTTATCCCTTGCCATTGCAGGCTTCCTCATTATTTTAAACATTAACTGGTACCAGACCCTGTTCTGGGAGTCCGGAGCATGCAACTATCTTTTCATGACTACATGGATACTTCTTTTCCTGTACCCATACATGAAATCCTTGGATATCGCTGACGACGACAAACAAACCGGCGACACCAAAGCCCCTAAGCTCATCGCCCTCTGGATTCTCCCCCTAGGCCTCATCGCAGGCTGGTCCAACGAGAACATGGGACCCACAGCCTTCCTCGCAACCCTGGCTGTAATCATAATCACCAAAAAGAAAACAAACAAACTTATCCCATGGCAAATCGAAGGCGCCATCGCCTCCCTCATAGGCAGCGCCCTTTGCATCCTTGCCCCGGGAAACTCAGTACGAGTAGTGGAAGCAGCATCCACCGATACAAGCAAGAGCCTTCTTTGGAGAGCCTTTATCAGATGCTATGAGACCACAAACGGATTGCTATATTATTTGGCCATTCCTTTGTTGGTGTTAGGTATACTTACATTTGTTTATGTGGGGATACTTGGAAAGAAAATAGAATTAACTCAAATACTTTTCACTTGCATGGCCATCGTATCCTGGGGAGCAATGATTTTATCTCCCCACTACCCCGACAGAGCCTCATTCGGAAGCATGATATTTCTCCTGATTCCCATCATCAACATCCTTGGAGAAATCACACAGAATAAACAGGGCGAGCAGAACACGTACAATACCCTCCTCTGCCTCCTCATCTGGCTCATTGGAATTTTCCGTCCCATAGTTTACATCTGCCAGCAGTTGGGTTGGATTCGATAGATTTTTCAGACAACACATGTTATAATTAATCAAAGTTTCAAATTGGGGATATAAAAGGGTCTATTTTGCTTCAAAGGGACTGGGAGGTCAATTAATGGAAGTGAAGCATCAGACCAAAGACAGGGGCGTTGCCCTTAAGCCTATATTATTCTGCGTGGTGGCCTTATTAATTAATCTTGGCGCCAACAGACTGGTTAACATTTTAGGAATTCCTTTGTTTGTGGACAACATAGGGACTCTCCTTGCTGCGGCTTTGGGCGGGTATTTCCCCGGAGTCGTGGTTGGATATCTTACAAACGTTGTGAACATGACAGCAGATCCGGCAAACGTATATTACGCAGGTCTTAGCGTACTTATAGCGGTAGCCGGCTCTTTTTTTGCAAAGAAGGGTTTCTTTGACAAATTCGGCAAGGCCCTTCTCACAGTTCCGGTTTTTGCCTTCATCGGCGGAGTTCTTGGCTCCCTTCTTACCTATAACATCTACGGCTTCGGCATAGGCGACGGAATCTCGGCGCCCTTCGTAAGACAGCTCCTTTTGAAGGGCTATTTCAACGTCTTCGAAGCTCAGATGCTTTCAGACGTGGTAATCGACATAATCGATAAATTCGTCACCGTCCTCATTGTGGTGACAGTCCTGAAACTCATTCCCGAAGAAAAAAAGAACAGCTTCAAACTTACGGCCTGGAGCCAGCGCCCCCTTACCAAGGATGAGAAGGAAGAGGCGGCAGGATATGAGAAAAGGGGCCTTTCCCTACGTAGAAAAATCAGCATTATCTTAGCAGTAGTTATGGTCCTGGTTGCCACCGTAACCACAACTATCTGTTTCCTCCTTTATAACGATTTCGCCATCAAGCAGTACAAAAACGTGGCCAGAAGCACGGCGAAGCTGGTGGCCAGCGCCATCGATGCCGACATGGTTGATGAGTATCTTGAATACGGTGAGGAGGCCGAGGGCTATCTTAAGACCGAAGGCCGGCTAAAGGACATCTTAGACAGCACAGGCGACATCAAGTACATCTACGTTTACCGGATAGACAAAGAAGGCTGCCACGTGGTTTTTGACATTGATACGGCGGATTTAAAGGGCGCCGACCCCGGCTCTCTCGTCCCCTTTGACGACTCTTTCATGGACTATGTTCCGGACCTCCTGGCCGGAAACCATATCCCTCAGATAATTTCCGATGATACCTACGGCTGGCTTCTTACAGATTATGAGCCCGTCATCGACTCCCTTGGATACTGCGTTGCCTACGCCGCAGCGGACGTTTCAATGAGCGACATCCGGGTTAATGAAATAAGCTTCCTTGCGAAGATAATTTCGATTTTCACAGGATTCATAGTTCTCATACTGGCCTTCTGCCTGTGGATTTCCAAGTACCGCCTGGTGCTTCCCCTAAACGCCATGACCATCGTGGCCCAGGACTTCGCCTACAAGACGGAGCAGGGACGCGAGGGCAGTGTGGAGCGCCTTAAGCACCTGGACATCCGCACCGGTGACGAGATTGAGAACCTCTATGATTCACTTTCCAGCACCATCGCCGAAACCGTCAGCTACATGGAGGATCTTCGTGTAAAAAGCGACACAATCTCCAAAATGCAAAACGGCCTGATTCTCGTCCTGGCCGACATGGTTGAGAACCGAGACAAGAACACCGGCGACCACGTCAAAAAGACTGCGGCTTACACCAAGCTGATTCTCAAGGAAATGAAGAAGAAGGGGATTTATCCCGATATCGTGGACGACAAATACGTGGAGAACGTTGCAAACTCCACCCCTCTTCATGACGTTGGTAAAATCAAAATCTCCGACACTATTCTTAACAAGCCGGGTAAACTCACTGACGAAGAATTTGAAATCATGAAGACCCACACCCTGCACGGTGCCAAGATAGTTGAGAACGCCATGGCCATAGTGCCTGACTCCGACTACTTAAATGAAGCAAGAAATATCGCCACCTACCACCACTAAAAGTGGGACGGTTCAGGTTATCCCAAGGGACTTAAAGGCGAGGAGATTCCTTTGTCTGCCAGAGTAATGGCGGTTGCCGACGTTTTTGACGCACTGGTTTCAAAGCGAAGCTACAAGGAACCCTTCCCCTTCGAAAAGGCTGTGGACATCATAAGAGAAGGCTCCGGCAAGCACTTCGACCCCACAGTGGTTGAAGTCTTCATGGACGCCCTTGATAAGGTGAAAGCCATCGCCGACGAGTACGAGAGAATCCTTGAGGAGCGAAATTCTATAGAATAACAGAAACAAAAAGGCGGTTTGGAGATAAATCTCCAAACCGCCTTAATTCATGCCATAGGCATCAAATCAAATTTACTTCTCCCACTTCCAACCTGCGACTTCAGGCAGATCTTCACCATACTGATGAATATACTGGGTGTGCTCAACAAGCTTGTCGCTCATCTTCTGGTAGAGGTAAGCACCTCTGTTTCCGAGCTGAGGCAGGTACTTGATGGCATCCTGAACAAGGTGGAAACGGTCCACGTTATTCTGAACACGCACATCAAAAGGAGTGGTGATGGTACCCTCTTCCTTGTAGCCGCGAACGTGCATCAAACGGTTGTTGTGACGACGATAGGTAAGCTCATGTACCAGGGATGAATAGCCGTGGAATGCGAAGATTACAGGCTTATCCTGGGTAAAGAGTATATCGTACTCTGCATCGGTCAAACCGTGAGGGTGCTCGGATGCAGGCTGAAGCTTAAACAAGTCAACCACATTGATGAAACGAATCTTGATCTCCGGAATCTCGCTCTTAAGAATAGATACAGCTGCGAGAGCCTCAAGGGTAGGTGTTTCACCTGCGCAGGCAAATACAATATCAGGTTCCTGACCCTGGTCATTGGAAGCCCAATCCCAGATGCCAATACCCTGTGTACAATGCTTAACAGCCTCGGGCATTGATAGCCACTGAGGACGGGGATGCTTTGAAGCCACAATCACGTTTACGTAGTTTCTGGAACGGATACAGTGATCGAAGCAGGAAAGCAGGCAGTTTGCATCAGGGGGAAGGTAAAGACGAACAACGTCTGCCTTCTTGTTGGCGATGTGATCCATAAATCCGGGATCCTGATGTGTGAAACCGTTGTGGTCCTGTTGCCATACGGTTGAAGCCATAATCAGGTTAAGGGAAGCAATTTCTTCTCTCCAGGGAAGCTGGTTACAAACCTTAAGCCATTTTGCATGCTGTGCTGCCATGGAATCAATGATTCTTGCGAATGCTTCATATGTTGCAAAGAATCCGTGACGGCCTGTAAGAAGGTATCCTTCAAGCCAGCCTTCGCACATATGCTCTGAAAGCATGGAGTCCATAACACGACCGTCTGCCGCAAGGTTATCATCAGTATCAAGATGAGCAGCGTTCCAATCACGATTCTCAACCTCAAATACAGCATTAAGCCTGTTGGAGTTGGTCTCATCGGGACCGAAAATTCTGAAGTTCCTGGCTTCTTTGTTGAGCTTAAAGATATCGCGAACGAACTTACCAAGCTCAATCATATCCTGGCCTTCTTTTTCACCGTGGCCTTCGGTATCAAAAGCATAATCCCTGAAATCGGGAAGTCTCAAATCTCTTAACAGAAGTCCGCCGTTGCCGTGAGGGTTGGCACCGATTCGACGGTTTCCTTCGGGAGCAAGGGAGCGGATATCTTCCATTGCGCGGCCGTTCTCGTCAAACAGTTCCTCGGGCTTGTAGGAACGTAACCACTCCTCCAGGATGCGGAGATGCTCTTCGGGTTTTGCCATAGAAATAGGTACCTGGTGAGCCAGGTAGTTGCCCTCGATTCGCTGGCCGTCCACAACCTTGGGACCTGTCCAGCCCTTGGGTGTACGAAGCACAATCATGGGCCATACGGGACGGGTTGCGTCTCCGGTGGTTCTGGCGTGCTCCTGAATAGCCTTAATCTTCTCGATTACGGTATCCATGGTCTCGGCCATGAGTTTGTGCATGGTCATGGGATCGTCGCCCTCAACAAAGTAAGGCTCCCAGCCGCAGCCGTGGAAGAAATCTACGATTTCTTCATGACTCATTCTTGCAAAAAGCGTCGGGTTCGCAATCTTGTAGCCATTAAGGTGAAGAATGGGAAGAACCGCACCGTCATTAATGGGGTTAAGGAACTTGTTGGACTGCCATGAGGTGGCAAGAGGGCCTGTCTCGGCCTCGCCGTCACCAACAGTAACAGCAGCAATCAAATCGGGGTTATCAAATACTGCACCGAATGCATGAGCTATGCCGTAGCCAAGCTCACCGCCCTCGTTAATTGAGCCGGGGGTCTCGGGGGCGCAGTGTGAAGGCATGCCGCCGGGGAATGAGAACTGTTTAAAGAGCTTCTGCATTCCGGCTTCATCCTCGGAAATGTTGGGATAAATCTCGGAATATGTGCCATCGAGATAGTCGTTGGCAATATAGAAATTTCCGCCGTGACCGGGACCGGAAAGTAAGATAAGATCCAAATCATAACGCTTAATGGCACGATTCAGGTGAACAAAAACGAAGTTCTGTCCGGGAACCGTACCCCAGTGTCCTACAATTTTCTTCTTAACCATGTCGATGGTAAGAGGCTTTCTGAGAAGTGGATTCTCCAAGAGGTACAACTGTCCTGCCGATAAGTAGTTGGCAGCTCTGAACCATCTGTCCATACGCTCCAAATATTCGGCGGTAATGTTTGTGGATTCGTTCATAAAGTCACTCCTTTCTTTTATGAATTCCTTATGCCGCTATTTTAATCTATATACCCAGATTTTCCAATAGGCGGTATCGTTAGAAAAAACACCTAAAATCTCCAAATTTTCGTCATTTGCGTCAACTATCTCCCCGCAGGAGAAAAGGTATTCACAGCCCAGGTCCTTTAAAAGGTCATAGTTATACTTAAGGCCTTCGTATTTCACTTCACTTGCCTTGCCGTTCATGTAGGAGGTGCCGCTTTGGGAGTTATAAAGGTAGCACCTGCTTCCCCAGGTGTCGAAGTACTCGGCGGAGGCGGGGGATAAGGAAAGTTCATCGGCGATGATTTCACGGAAGGCGTGCTTGTAGGAGAGGGGATAGCTTCCTGCATAGCCGTCAATTGTGTAGAAACCATGCATAAGTGCGGGAGCAGGACACATTCCTATATGCCCCACACGGTATGTGCTCATATCCTTTCCTATGGTCTTTTCGATATCCTCAAAGACTTCTTCAGAATAGTAGGCCTCCCAGGTAATGTACCCGGTTACGCGGCTTCCGTTGTTTAGCTGGTTAACGGACATATAAAAGGGCGAATTGTTTTTGACAAGAATTACGCTTGGCAGAAGAACAAGGGCCCAGATTATGTATCTTAAGATATCAAACTTGTCTTTCTTTATGGGAATGGCAATGCAGATGCCAAGGAGTGAATACCATAAAGCAGGCAAAAGCCAATAGAATCTGTCCAGCTGGAAATATCTTAAAAGTCCGGAACTTGAATTCTTGATGTCTGTCACAAATCCGCAGTTCCAGAACCCGTAGAATACGCAAATCAAAACAATAACTGCAAACTCTATAAGAGCAATAATCAGTAACTTTCGCTGCCACTGATCAAGCTTTCCAAGAAACATGAGAACCACCAGTACTGCAAGAATCGCCACAACAGGAATAATCAGATACTTATTCCCTGCAAAGGCGTGTTCTCCGTTACCCATGAAGACGTTCATGAAGCTTTGGGCGAAGGGAGTGGCGCGTCGCACAAACTCTTCTCGGTGGCTTACATAGGAATCAAGGCCAAAGAGCATCTCCTTAAACAAATCAATATTTATAAGGACATACAGGATTATCATCCCTACAAAGCCCGAGACTTCAAAGCGATTAATATCTTTTCGAATAAATTTATATATAAGGAAAAGCAGCCAGAATCCAAGGACTCCGTATCCGGTAAAGACCAGATGAGACATCAACGTAAACAGAGCCAAAAGGAAATAAGCAAGGACTATCTTTTTCCTCTCGGAAAGAAGCTTAACCGCGTACACGCAAAGAGGAACTCCAGCCACAGCTGCTCCATATACCGGGTAGAAGGGAAGCATCGCAAAAAGGCCTGCTGATATAAGGCTTGCTATAGAGGAGCGGGTGAAGGTTTTTACCAGAAAATACATTCCAAAGAAAGCCATGGCGAAAATGATGGCGTAGCTAAAGAGAAATGCCACAAAGGGGTCGAAGGCCTTATAAAGGAAGGTCAAAAGGTATGAGTAGGGCTGCAGCGCAGAAGCCGGCAGGCCCCCCATCATTTCGGGAAAAACCTTGAGCCCATCCCCCAGGTGCCTGGCGGTAATCACATAGTTTAGGATGTTCTCATCCATCTGGTCGTGCCAGGTAAAAACCGAGGCCTCTCCCATGATGTCGTAAGGGATGAAAACTAATATTTCCAGTATGAAGCCCAAAAGCCAAAGGTGGGCGTTGTTGATGCGGTTTAAAAGTTTGGTTATCATAGTGAAATCATAGCATAAATGGGGCGGGACTACATAGTTTTTTCAAATATATTCGTGATATAATGGTAAATGAGGCGGCGTAGCAACAGGGAGATTAAATATGATCATATTCAGAGCTGACGGCAGCAATAAAATAGGCGCAGGCCACATAATGAGGTGCATGACCATAGCGGACGCTTTTCCGGATAAGGAGAGGGTTTTGTTCGTGACATGCAGTGAGGATTCGGTGCCCCTAATTAACGCCAGAGGATATAAGGCAGTGGTGCTTGAAACTTATGAGGGGAAAGAGGCTTTGGAGGTTCCTATTGATAAGGAACTGAAGGAATTTAAGGCCGTTCTCAAGGAGAACAAGCCCAGTTTCATTATGGTGGACAGCTACAGAGCCACGGACGATTACCTTACGGAACTTGGGAAGATCAGCACCGTCGGTTACATAGATGACGTTGGAGAGCACAAGTATCCGGTTAAGCTTTTACTTAATTACAACGCTTTTGCCAGCTATGACAAGCTTGATGAGCTCTACGAGAGCGACACCATGGTTCTTGTGGGGCCTGATTACGTGCCCATCAGAAAAGAGTTTAAGAAGGCTAAGTTTGAAGTACGTGATGAAGTCAAAAATGTCCTGATTCTCACAGGGGGCGGCGATGCCTATAACCTTACCGGAAAGTTTGTTTCGAAGTTTGGAAGCGTGGCGGATTCCGAGGTTACCTATCATGTGGTATGTGGTTTCTACGCTGACGAGGCGGCTCTTAAGCAGGCGGCAGCAGGCTTTAAGAACATAAAGCTTTATAAGAATGTCAAAAACATATGGAACCTCATGTCCACATGCGACGTGGCTATTTCCGCCGGCGGAACTACCGTGTATGAGCTGATGGCTCTTGGAATTCCTGTTGTTGGATATACATTTGCAGATAATCAGCATCCCTTGATGAACTATATAGCAAGAAAGAGGGTTTTCCCTACTTGCGGTGATTACAGGGATAAGGGTGATGAACTTGTAGAAGATGTGGCGAGCGGCTTAAAGGAACTTTTCGATAAGGAGAAGAGAGAGAAGATTTCTCATGTTGAGAAGACCATCATTACCGGAAGCGGCGCCGAAAACATCAGAGATGCAATAAAGTATTGTGCTTATAAGAATGTTTAGGAGGGATTAGTATGAACACAAAAGCAATGTATAAGTTAAGCTACGGATTATTTGTTTGTACCGCAGTCAGGGGTGAAAAGAAGAACGGCTGCATCATAAACACAGCCATTCAGGTGGCATCGGAGCCAAATACCATTTCCATTGCCGTTAACAAGGCAAACTACACTCATGACATGATTGTGGAGACAGGAGTTTGCAACATCTCGGTTATTAGCCAGGAGGCAAAATTCGACCTCTTCAAGCACTTCGGCTTCCAGTCCGGAAGAGACGTTGATAAGTTCGCTGATTACCCTGCATCTTCCTATAAGATGGCAGAGAACGGCGTTCCTTACATCACGGAAGGCACCAACGCTTTCTTCTCATTGAAGGTTAAACAGACCGTGGACCTTGGCTCCCACACCTTATTTATCTGCGAGCCCACAGCCATGGAAGTTCTCTCTGACGTAACATCCGTTACCTACGAGTACTACCAGAACAACATCAAGCCCAAGCCCGAAGCAGTTGGCACAACCCCTAAGGGCGAGACCATCTGGCGCTGCAGAATCTGCGGTTACGAGTGGGTAGGCGAGGAACTGCCTGATGATTTCATCTGCCCTATCTGCAAGCATCCCAAGGCTGATTTTGAGAAGATTGTGAGATAAGGTATGTTTTTGCCAAAGCTAAGAGTTCTTCCGATTGACCCGGAAGAAAATGTAAAGTTTATAATTGGCTATCTTGAGAAGGAAGGGTCCGGTAACACTACCAGACCCTTCTTTGAGAAAACCGTAAAACTCTACCCTGAGTTAAAGGATATAAATGATTCTGGAACCGAGAGTGAGAAAGCCGCGAGAGTCAGAGATGCTGTAATGGCAAGACTTGAGGGGAATCGCTCTGAGATAGAAGAACGAATCAAGTACTTTCAGGAGAAGTTTGATTCATTTATTCCTCAGTTTATCGAAGCCCAGTGTAAGCTCTTTAACTATGAATGGTCGGAAGCCAGTCCGGAAATTTTATGTTTCGTGGGATATCTTCCATTCTATCCAAGAAGCACAAAAGATAAGTGCTTCTATGTTTCCTATCAGGATGAGGAGAGAGTTTTCTCGGGAGCCGTCCATGAAATCAACCATATGATTTTCTTCGAGAAATGGAATGCGATGCATGGTGGGAACCTGGAAGAGAAACTCTGGCCCGACCCATTGTGGTTCCTGGAAGAAATAATAGTTGACCCTACTTTGAATGATCCTAGTGTCAGGAAATACACACTCTATGAAAACAAAGCCTATCCCCAGTTCTACGAAAAGGATGAAGAGACGGGGATGAGTATAATGGACCTTGTTAAGGGATGTTATGAGAGGAAGGAGAGTATTGAGGGGTTCCTTGAGGAGGCTTATGGGGTGGTTGAGGGGTATTGTGGAAGGTTGAATTAAGATAGAGAGTTGATGGTTAGACCCGCAGGTGCGGGTCTTTTTATGACTTGTTTTAGGAATCCGAGCGGTGAATATTACAAAATGTTGATTGATGGACATTTTGGACGTGCAAAATGTTGATAGATGGACATTTTGTGAACTCAGAATGTTGATGAATCAACATTATGTTTTTTGTATAATGAATTATAGAGAGGAATTTATAACATATGAACCACATAGAATTAAATGAAGAACAACGTAATAAGATGCGAGGCAGTCTGAATTCGAAAATTGAAATGGAATGGGATGACCCTGATTTTATGGATTTGTTGCTTGGAGGACTTCCAAGACTACGTAGATATAGTTACGACGATAAAACCATAATGCGGTCGATAGGTAAGCTAGAGAATTGTCTTTTAGAGTATAACGCATGTACAACAAATAAAGAGGCTTTTCTCAAGAAAGTATCTGCGGAAATATCTGAAGTACAGCTTGCAGTTCAGACAAAGGGCAAGTCGTGGCATGGATTAAGCATATATGAAATTGAAAATGCTATAAAACTACACAAATTCTGCCTTATTTCAGGTGAGGGCGGAATAGGAAAGAGCTATTTTATTTCACGTTTTGAAGAGCATCTTGCGGTAAAGAATATTCCCCATTTATGTTTATATGGAAAATTTGAAAAGAGTATTAATAGAATAGATTTTGATAATATTATGAAAATTGGAAAGGAGGGATTCGTTTTTGTTGTAGATGCTATCAACGAAATGACTGAAGATGGGCAGAGGAATCTCCTTGTAGCATTAGCTAAGCTAAAAGAGATTCCAGAGATTAGAATTATTGTCACGTGTAGAACAGGGTCAATGGATGATATGCTCTTCGAAGACTATAGAAATCTGAGTGAATTTGAATATAGATTTCGAGGAGTGTCATTTGAATCAGCATTGGCCGAATTGTTAAAAAGGCAAATACCAGATGTATATAAGTATGAGGATATTCTTTATTCAAACAATGCACTTCTCCTTAGTATGTTGTGCGATGTGCTGACAGATTCCAAAATAATTGATGAAACCGAGAATGGAATTGCGGCAGTAACATTCATACTAGAAAGATATGTCATAAAGTCAATAGAAAAAAGATATGGTAGCAACCAGAAGGAAAAAGGAAGAGCTGTTTGGCTTGATGTTAAGAAGGTGGCTCTATGGATGTACCAGAATGACAGAAAAAGTATCGATGAGAATAGCCTAGTATCAGTTGTAAAAACTGAAGGTTTTTTGGATGCAATGGTACAAATGGGCCTTATGAACGGCTATCAAGATGAAGAAGAGACTCGTTATCTATTTGTGATGGATTCGCTAACAGATTTTCTAATAGCACGCTCCCTTTTTGATGATATTAATGGTAAATCATATGAGGAACAGGTTTCGATAGTAATATCAAAGAGGGAAAAACTATATTCGCTTGACGAACCATTGATAATAACTATTTTTGAAAAAAACAAAGATGATTACGTCAAAACTTATCGTTTCCTTAAGGATACGGATTTGCTAGAAAAATTCTCATGCGACACAATAGTAAAAATACCATTCAGGCCTGAGAATATAGAGAACTTTAAGAATGCTTTCCGATTAAGAACCCCAGGAATAGCGATTAAGACGTTGGGCGGATATGCTGATAAACCATATAACTGCAGTAATTACCTATTTGATTACTATTCTGAGAACAATAGTCACATAAGCGAATTATCTAATTATCTGGAAGGGTATCGTACACAGAGCCAGATTAAAGGACGGCTCAAAAATATACTCTATTATATTACATTAAATAACAAACCAGATAGACGTGATGACGAGGCCTTTTATTTTTCAGTGTTATGTTGCGCAGCACCTAACAATGACGTTAGGTGTTTGGCAGTTAAACTGCTGTTTGAAATGGTGTCAAGAAATATAAAATTTATGGAAAAAGCCATTTCATGCTACGAAAAAAATGGGGATTATTACATTCGTGAATCAATCATTTATGTATTGAGCCAGCAAGCCAAGGGAAATCATACTATCATTAAATTCTTTGATGGATTAATAGAAAATGCGGATTATCTTACAGCTAAAAGTGTTCGTAGAATTGCCGCATATAAAGGCGATGAGTATTCATTTATTGGGTGGAACAGAAATAATCTATATTCATATAGGGAAAAAGCGCAAGTCTCCGAATTCCTCAATGACGTTCTAATGAGAGTGAGTTTAATAATCAAGGATTTCTTGCCATTTAGGTATTGGGGGAAAGACCATATAGACATGCCTTTTTCTTTCTTGATAAACGATAGAAATAGTATTGCCGGTATAAACAGATATCTTTCAGAGCAATACGCATGTGTCCGAGAGGGTGATTGTAATGGCTCTGCGGCATTTGAAAAGGCTGTGTTATCTGAGATAGAAACGATTGCTCAACCCAAATTAATGGATAAAATGTCCTTGATGGAAAGCCTCGAAGAAAGACTGATCCAGGTTTTCAATTTTTATGGTGTTCCGCTAGATAAAGAAGGATACTCTATTCAAGGAGAGAACTTTCAGAATTCTGTATATTTCAAATGTATTGACATTGCGATTGGACAGATGTATGGAAGCTTAATGTGTAACTACTATACTAACCAATTTGCCACATATAATAATTCTCAAAATAGTATTGGGTATGAAGTGTACGATCCGTTGGAATATGGAGAAGAAATGAATCTTGGCGCACCGGTACCTACTCACCATGACTTTGTAGAGAAAATGGGAGACTGTGTATTGAATATACTAGAAATCTCCGATACACATGATGTGTTCTGGGCGAGGAATATTGAGGAAACGAGAGCAAATGTTTTACATATTCTTGAAAGGATAAAACTGAAAAATCACGAGTGGATGTTATTAGGCGGAAGAATTGACATTTCCGAGGAAGACAGCAAGAATTGGATTTGGAGAGAAACTTATGATATTTGGTGCTGTACCTCTGCTAGTGAAACTTTATGCGGAGATGGCGAAGAGCGTACGCTTACCATAGAATTAGACAAATATTCGGGGGCGCTAGATGATTACAAAGAGAACGATTTAAAGCCATGGCTTTGCAAGGAAGTTGATTGCATCAACAAAAACTCAGATGTCTTCGATAATACGGTGCTGGTATTACCACCATCAGAAATAGTTAGATTTTTTGACCTAGAGCTAAATACGTCGGATATTTCATGGGAGACAGAAAACAAAGAAAAAGTGATTTTCTGTAACAATAACAAATACTCTTATTACAAGACACACATAGGACAAACCATGTTTATTCGTAAGGACTATTTGGATAGATTTAAAGAAAATCATACAATAAAGTATTTCGCTTATTCCGAGCGTTTTGTTCCAGAAACTGGTTATGCGGAGGAAACAGCTATTCATTATGAAATTGAAGAAGGAGTTATCAAGAAGGAAATTCCAAATTATGATGATCCGAAACAAAAAAGAGAGATAAAGGGGTCAGCTTGTGAGAAATGCATTCATGATAACATAATGGAATATAAAAAAGCGGTTTATGAACAGAGTATGGAACAGGTAAAAAGATTAATAGAGGAGTTTGGCTATTCGGTTGTGGATAATGAGAATTGAATAAATGCAAGTTTTTCCTCGATGCTATTTCTTAAAATTTTCTGAAAATAATTGACAACAGTATTAAAAAGTCTTATAACAATATTACAAAACATTCCATTTCCCCACGGAAGGAGACTCAGAAAATGAAGAAAACTAAAGCATTAATTAGCGCATTATTAACCCTTGCAATGTGCATCGCACTTTGCATCGGTATAAACCAATCTTCAGCCAAGGCTGCTACCGGCTGGACCCTTTCACCCAATGATTTCTATATCAAAATGACCGCTGAGGAGAAGGCAGCTTTTGATTATCAGTTAACCAATATCGAAAGAATTGAACTTATCAAGAGCGCTAAAGAAGCAGTTACAATAAAGATTCCTAAAAAGGCGGAGGTAAATACTCTCGACAAGTATTTCATGAAAGCCCTTGCCAATAATCCCTATGTAACGGTTGATATGACCTACGAGTACGATGGCACCACATATCATGTTGTTATCCCTGCAGGCAAAGCAGAGTACGATGAAGACATTGATTACTACGGCCCCATGTATTTGGTAGGAAAATACGGCGGAACAGCAGTGGAATAATTCCGAACAACTGAAATATAAAAACACAAAAAGAGCAAGAGTCTTGAACTAAATAGTTTGAGGCTCTTATTATTTACAAAAATCATGACATCAGCAACAGTTATTGCCACTGGGAGCATGAATAAAGTTCGGAAAGGACTGACAGATACAAGATGAGCATGTACAATCGACTCTGGTGGGTGTAAGTACCTGAGGGATGACCTGTAAGAAGAATAACAGCATAATAAAGGACTAAAGACCGTAATCTTGACTTCTGATAACGAAGATTAAAAATGAATAACTTTAGTTTAAGTATATTTTCGTTAAACTACGGAAGGGAATTTTAAGCAAAATTTGATATTGTTTTTTTTACTTAAAACAGCTAAACTATAAATAAGAAAAATAGGCTTACATTAGAGGGAGATATATGTACTTAAAAAATAACAGAACAGGGAATATAATACAGCAACCAACTAGATATGACGCTTTTATTCCTAATGATTTACCACCGAACCCTGCGATTCATATTGATGATGAAATGCAGGAGCTTCTTTCTTTAGCTGACAGAAAGCTTGGACGTTTAGACGGAATAACAGAGATATTGCCAAATCCAGAGCTGTTTGTAGCTATGTATGTTAAGAAAGAGGCACTGTTGAGTTCACAGATTGAGGGAACACAAGCTTCAATGGTTGATATCTTAAACACAACCGATGATTCCGGACAAGATAACGCACGGGACGATGTTAAGGAAGTCGTCAATTATGTCAACGCAATATCATATGGATTAAAGAGGCTAGATTCACTTCCTTTAAGTTTAAGACTTATTAGGGAAATCCACAGCGTTCTGCTTAAAAATGTTAGGGGAGCCACTAAGAACCCTGGTGAGTTTAGAAAAACGCAAAACTGGATAGGACATACTGGCTGTACGCTTGCAACAGCCTCATTTGTTCCACCGCCACCAAATGATATGAATAAATCTATGGAGGCGCTTGAACGGTATTTTTATGAAGATGATCATCTTCCTGCTCTGATTAAGATTGCATTAATTCATGTTCAGTTTGAAACCATTCACCCATTTCTAGATGGAAATGGAAGAATGGGACGCTTGCTTATCACTTTTTGGCTATGTCAAAAAAAAATATTAGCGCAGCCTTTGCTTTATTTGAGCTATTACTTCAAACAGAACAGGGATGAATACTATAGCATTTTGAACAAGGTAAGATTTGAAGGAGATTGGGAAGGCTGGATTAAGTTCTTCTTGAAAGGAATAGCAGAGACATCAGATGAGGCAACAAGTTCTGCAAAGGCTATATTGTCATTGAAAAAGGAATACTCGGATAAACTATATGAATTAGATGGTGGGAATAGTAATTATCAACGTCTCCTTGACATCCTGTTCGAAAATCCTGTTGTTTCAAGAAAAAAGGTTTCCCAGTTTTTAAATGTATCCGAACCAACAGCATCTACAATCTGCAATGTTTTCGAAAAGATGGGGATATTAGTTGATTTAACACCAGAAAAGAAAAGGTATAAAAGGTATAAATTTGACAGATACCTGGAAATACTGCAAAAGGGAACTGAGATATCAAATGGCTTTAGGGGATAAGACTTTGAAATTAATGATATGAGGGGGGCGAAATAGGGACAATAAGCATTTTTAATGCAAGCCACAAGTCTAGTGGAACAGTGATTAAATAACTTATTTTTTGAAGATATGAAAGCCCTGAGCCTTGATAGCCTTGGGGCTTTTTCATTAGCATTATATAATTCGGTGGCAACGTGAACGGGCAATGTTACCATACTGAAAATCGGATTAGAACAAAAAAGTTGTTTTAATCTGATTTCTATGTTATTCTCTAATCAGAAAGGTGGGCTAAATATGAAACTTTTGAAAGTTATAGCATCAGGATTTAAAAACTGCGCAGATAATTTTGAAATAAGTCTCGTCCCGACGGCAAGGAAATCATCTGAGGACAAGGAGTATGAACTAGTTGAAATAGCTGAGGATTTATTTACCTTTTCCACTATAGGTTTTGTTGGCAAAAATGCATCTGGTAAGACTTCGGCATTGGAATTGCTTTACCTTGCTTATGAGATTCTTGGTAATTTGAGGGTTGGAAAAAAGAATTACAGTGTTCAGAATATAAAACTCACGATATTTTTCTATTTCGAAGGATTTATTTATAAATACAATCTTCGCTTGGAGGAAGGCCTGTTATCCGAGAATGCCATTTTTAGGGACCAGACAATATGGAGCAAAAAGTACTTTAAAAGCAAAGTGAACGATATATTTGATGACGATGGTTTTGAGCAAGCGACTGTAGAAAACATATTGCCGGAAGATACATCTATTGTCTTTTTTGTTACAAAGGGTATACGCACAGTAGCATTCCACTACAACAGTATGGATGTAGGTGCGAGAGCGTATGAAATAACGTTTGGTGCCATCAAAAGCCTCAATATTTCGAATAAATTACTGATGAAAGTTATTCGGGTGTTGGATGAGAACATTACCGGCTTAGACATGGTGGACGAGAATAATTACAGACTAGTCTATAACGGAAAAACGGAAGTGCTTTCAGAACAGGAATTGTATTTTAGACTTTCAAGTGGAACCACCAAGGGAATGGTGCTCTACATACTTGTTGCCCTTTCGCTCCGCGATGGATTCGACCTTATCGTCGATGAGATAGAGAATCACTTTCACAAAACATTGGTCGAAAACATAATTACGTTATACAAGGATAAAAGCGTAAACCGGAAAAACGCAACGCTTATTGTTGCTACACATTATTGCGAAATCTTAGATCTCTTCAATCGTCGAGATAATATTTATATAACAAAGTCGGAGAAAAAGATACATGTTTATAACATGTACAATGACTTTGATGTGAGAACAGAACTTTTAAAGAGTAAGCTCTTTTACAGTAACGTCTTCAAAACAGCGGTAAACTACGATGCACTGATGGATTTGAAAAAGGAGCTTAAATGAAAAGAATACTTATAATGTGTGAGGGGCCTAATGAAAAGAAGATTATAGATATTCTTCTGACTAATGGATGTTTGAAGTTGTCGCAAGATGATTTGTTGGGGTTAACTTCTTTTCATGCAAGGCAGATATCCACATCTGGTCAGGTAAAAGCGGAATTAAATATATTCCCGGGTACTGTTGATGTGTATAGAATTGGTGATACTCAGAGCGATAAGCTTATTATACCTAAGGATTACCGTGACAAAATTGAAGAGGTTCACAAATATTGCACGAAACCTGAACTTGAGATGCTATTAATCATAGCTGAGGGGCTTGAAAATGAGTACGAAAAGGTAAAATCCAATGTCTCTCCAAAAGAATTTGCCAAGGGACATATTAAGTTTGGGAAAAAGAGATATGACAATAGCTCCAAGTTCTATGAGCAGTACTTTGAAAATAATGTAGATCTTCTTGTTGATTCAATCAAAAGATACAAGGCATTGAAGGGAAAGGGCCATAGTAAGGACGAGTTATGCCTGGCAGAATTATTAAAATGAAGTCAGGCCTGTTGTAAGAAAATAAATAAGCGATAATATGGCAATCATCGTGATAACATAGGAAGACGAAGAGGCAGTTTTTTATGAAAATGTTAAAAATGAGTAATCTAATGTGGCGCGTTTCTGAGAGAGAAGCCATTGAACTATGCAAGCGTCAAATTGATTCAATGGAACATTGGGCTAGAAGGCTTATTGACGAAAAATTGAGGAGTAAATATGGGAAGGACTATTTTAATGCTGAAGTACCACAAGGGCAGCCGCTTGTTAAGAACGAAATAAAAAAAAGAGTTGAAACAAGAAGAAGAGATAATCCTAAAAGATACCCGCGAAAGGTAGATGCGCTTACAATTGAAGATTTAGAATACTTTTTCTGTAGAGATGATTTATACAAGGGCTGTTTTGAAGAAGTTTTTACCCCTTTCTTTTCTGGAGCCCCAGAGATACGAAGCGTGCTAAACAGGATATCCTCAATTAGGAATGGAATTGCTCATTGTAATCCATTATCACAACATGAGATTGAACAAGGAATTTGTTACGCCAACGATTTTGTGGAGGTGTTTAGAAATTATTACAAGATGCAGGGGAAGGCAAAAGAATATAACGTCCCAACTTTCATAGCGCTGACTGATTCGCTGGGAAGGAGGCTGGTCAGGACCGATACGCTGGGTTCTTGGGAAATATCTGACTACATGCTTGGAAAGGGACAAACTCATTCTCAACAGCAAACCCATTTGCGTTCAGGCGATTTGTATAGGCTAACGCTAGAGGTGGATGCCAGTTTTCCTGAGAAATCATATAAAATCAGTTGGAAAGTTACAAATGGGAATTTTAAAACTATTAAGTACGGGACGGGCAATATTATAGAATTTAAACTAAACGATAGCATGGTTTCGTGGTGCCCTGAAATCACAGCATCATTAACTGCAAAACATAAATGGCATAGACTGGCCAATGTCCAATGTGATGACTATCTCGTATTCAGAATGAGTGAGGTGTATCCTCCGGTTGAGTAATGGTAAGGGAGTAAACAGGTGTTATACCTACGATAATTAGATGAGAACACCATTAATCAACAAATAATCCCCTCCCCAAGAATCTTCACCCCCCATCTTCCCCCGTGAAGATTCTTTTTTTACGCAAATCTGCAGTTTACTGTTATAATAAATCCTAGAGTAACCAAACTCTAATACACCAAAGGAAACATCAAATGACCACCCCACTAGTAAGCATCTGCATCCCGGCCTACAACAACCGAGATGTAATTGAAAAAACCATAGATTCTATCCTAAACCAGACCTATACCAACATCGAACTTGTAATCGTCGACGATAACTCTAAGGACGACACTTACGAGATTCTCAAGAAGATTGATGATGACCGAGTAAGAATTCTTCGCAACGAGCAGAACCTTGGTATGGTTGGTAACTGGAACAAATGCGTCAGAGAAACCAAGGGCGAATTGGTTAAGCTTGTATGCGCTGACGATATTTTGGTGCCTGAATCCATTGAGAAAGAAGTCGATTACATAACCAGAGACCCTAATATTGTGATGACTATCAATGACAGCATTCTCATCGATTCAAACGATAAGAAAATCGGCATATTCCCCAGATATAGAAAAAAGGGAATAATTGACGGTCGTAAGCTCTCAAGGATTTCCCTTATCGAGGCAGACCATTTTGGCATGCCCGTTGCGGTTATGTTTAAGAGAAGCGTATTCGATGAGGTTGGCGGTTTCGATGAGGCTTATCACTATATCCTCGATTTCGACCTTTGGATCAGAATTTCCGCCAAGGGCCTTGTTTACGTCATCCCAGAGAAATTAAATTGTTTCAGACTCCGCCATGATTCCAATACCGGCAACGTCTTTATGGGCAAGGATTCCAAATACTATCAGGAGCACGTTTATCTTGTCAACAAGTATAAAGATGAATACGGCCTTAAGAAATATGAATATCATTTGAGCATGCTTTCCAGGAAACTCAGAAGCAGGGCATATTCTGTATATATGAAGAATTGGGTGAAGTAACATGAAGCAAATGGAGAATAGAGGTATCTACAACTAAACTTGATAAAAGCGTATGCTTCTAATTAATGGGACTCGTCGATGACTGGTCCCGTTTTAGTAAATTGAAGCAGCCATGTTGAAGGAGAGGTTGACAATGAAATAAGTGCCATAAGAGATCATTTGGACAATAATGCTATTAGGTGTGTTCTTAAATCAAATGGGGGGCGGTATAGATGCAAGATAATCCCAAATATTATAATTATATGATTGTTTTTAGGGGTGAGGCGGAAGAGTTTGAAGCTATTATCCGCGTAAATAATTTAGAAAAGTTGAGATTAGATAATCAGGGAAGGATGCATTTGTTTGATGACTTATTAATTCCGATTCTTCCTGCAGTTGAGTATTGTTTACATATGCCGCGGACAGAGATGGATACATATGACGTTGATACAAGATTGCTGGATAAAGCGTATGATGTTCCGCATAACATATGTATTATTCCGGATACAGTTCCCTTAATAGAGCAAATAATGCCAAAATATACATTTATTATTTATGCAGATAATTGTTTGGATGGGGTAATAGAATCGGCACAAAGAAGTGAAACTGAATTGGCGGCAATGTCTGTTTCTGATTTGTCTCAAGAGTCCTTAAAGAAGCATTGGGAATCTCTATTTAATACAAGAACGGTGCAGGAGGCTGAACGGTTAAACGATATTAAAAAACAGTATCTGTTATCTGACAATAAGCAGTTAATCTTGCCATCGTTAGCAACAGCACGTCAATATGGGAAAGTAGATGCCGTTTATAATAAAGTGTTTAATTCGATAAATGTGTTTGAAACTTGTGCAAATGTCATTTGGAATCAATTAGTACATCATAATGCACTAATGTCATGTAGTAATTTTTCTGGAACCGATGGCGATGAGTTTCGAAAAATGTATAGAGAAGGTGAAGAAAATGCCAAAAAAACAACAAGGGTAAATGTTGTAATTACAATGCCTGGAGTACCACGTAGGCAGGTCAAGCTTGGCGGCTTGAATCAAAGACTTCCTGTTGATGAAAAGAAGGTAATAAGATTACTAGCCCTTCATCGAGCAATAGCCAAAGGGGCATTGATAATAGAAGCTCCGTTAGTGGGAGATGCACTTTTTGATAAGCTGGATGAATTGGAAATCAATTGTAAGCAAGGAACAAATAATAAATATGTTAAAAAGACATTACGAGATATAGGCAAACTATTTGAAGAAAAACTCACTAAAGAACAGTTATGGGCAATTAATAGGGCTAAGCATATTACCGTGTTTTCGGATTTTCCAATAGGGTTAGCTATAATAGGTGATGCTGATACCTCATTACAGTGTTATAAGGAAATATCATATAGACCACTTACACCATTGACCAGATGCTTCCAAAACGAGATGGTAAAGCATAGGCAAATACATCATGGTAGTCGATGCAAAATCGCGTTTGCGGAGTGCGTTCCTGATGACAGTCAAAACAAATGGATTAGATCAACTTCAGCATCAATAATTCACTCCCTAAAGAATTTTTGCGCAGATAATGAAAAAATGGAATATGCTTATGCAGAGACGCTAACTGTCAAGGAGTTAAAGGATTTTATTACTGAAAATTCAGATGCTGATATTTTGCATATTTCAGCCCATGGCTCTTATGATAGGAATATTAACATGGCAGGCCTAATGGTAGGACATGAGTTTTGGATGGGTGACGATAATGACTATAGGTTACCACCGGTTGTTATTCTTAGTGCTTGCCATGTGAGTCCTCGCGGGAGCGGAGTGGTAAACGTTGCAGATATGTTCGTACGCGCAGGTGCAGAGGCTATTTTGGGGACGTTCGTACCAGTAAATGCACGGAGAAATATGATTTTGATTAATCGATTGTATACGTACATTAACGAGGCGCAAAAGGGTGGCAAAATGTATAAAACATTATCTGAAGCTTGGTCTGGTGTTGTTGCTACAAATGCTATTCATGAGCTCACGGCATCTTCTCAAAAATTTTCAGAGTGGATTATGGGCAAGAATGAGAATGGTGAGCTGCGTCTGATGGATTTTACTATGAAAAGGTGTCCGGGAAGACTTCATGGTTCGTCAATGTACAGGGACTCGATAGATATTTTAAAAGAAATGCTTCATGAGGAAGGAATGGATGGAAAATTTGATGACATACTCAGCCAGAATGATTATTTCCCCGAATCTTTCTTTTATCAGTGGATAGGATTCCCAGAAAACATATTTTTATATAATGAAGGATAAGATGAGATTCTGAAAAAAGGAGAATGTTAATCGGTGGTAAGATTGCTATAAAACCATGAAAATGTAGAAAAAGCCAGTCGACAAGGCTTGCCCAAAATTGGGAGATTCCCAATGTTGATGAAAACTATTATGATGTTCTTGGGTATTCAATATGAGTTAAATTGAAAAGAGTATCCACATATATGGCAATGGGTTGTGACTATAATGAATTAACTGAGATAATCCCCTGCTCCGACCTTCATAATTGGCGTCTATATATCTGCGCAGGTCAAGCCACACAAGGGGCGGCAAATTCGGTAACCGTGACAGATATATAACTGCCGGGTTATTAATAATCAAGTGTTAGTAGGGATTATATGTGTTCAAATAGCACATCTAAATAAGCACCATACTTTTTTAATTTACGGTGAACCATCCCAATACACAAAGGTAAGATATACTGTTATAATATGATTTAGATAATTACCGACAACAGAACAGGACACCAATCATGCATAACCTCGCAATAATCCCAGCCCGTAGCGGCTCCAAGGGACTCCACGACAAAAACATAAAGGAACTAAATGGTAAGCCTCTCATGGCTTACTCGATAGAGGCTGCCCTTAAATCAAACCTATTCGACGAAGTAATGGTTTCCACCGATTCAGAAAAGTACGCTGAAATAGCCCAAGAACACGGCGCAAGCGTTCCATTCCTTCGGAGCGAGGAACTTTCCGGAGACAAAGCCGGATCATGGGATGTTGTAAAAGAGGTTCTAAACAGATACAAAGAGATGGGCAAAGAATTCGATACTATTTGTCTTCTTCAGCCCACATCGCCCCTCCGCGACGCTGAGGATATTAAGAACGCATATAATCTTTATAAAGAGAGGGCATCTGTAGCCGTTATTTCTGTGGGTGAGATGGAGCATTCTCCCTTGTGGAGCAATACGCTTCCGGATGACAAATCGTTGGCTGGCTTTGCAAGATTTGAAGTCCCAAAACCTAGACAAGAAATCGAGACTTATTACAGACTTAATGGAGCTATTTATATTGTAAAAACGAAGAAATCTACGGAAACTACGACTTTTACAAAGAAGGCAGTTTTGCGTATATAATGCCTGCGCGTAAAAGCGTCGATATTGACGCTAGAGAAGACTTTGAGTATTCGGAGTTTCTTCTAAGCAGACATGACTGAAAAGGGACTGCCTTGGTAGAATGGATAATGACTTTTATTACCGCAATTTAAGTGGTAATTACGATTCGTATTTGCATTTTCAATTGGAAATCGGTTAAGGTAAATATTATTGGGGGTGTTAGACTTTTGGCCGAAAAGAGAAAAAGTATTTTTTATCAGTGTCCTTTGGGGCATGGGAACTATACAGGAAAAAAGTGTGGTACGTGCGGGAGAACCTGCAAACCTATTTACGATGAAGATATATCGTTTGAGCGTAGTTTTGAAACAGACCCGTCGTATCTTAACTACAAGTTCAAACATGCATGCAAGGAAAATCATTCTGATACAGATAAAGCAACCGAAAGCTCAATCTAGAAGCAGGGAGGAAACCATAATTGGTGACATCCCTGCTTTTTCAATCGAACAAACACACTAGCACTTTATATGCAAAAGTAGTAAGCGGTTTGTAAAGAAATGAAACTTTTGCATAAAATACTGGAGATGTGCAAGTCACATGCGTTATGAAAGAAGAAAGGGTACAACTTGGTGGATGGTAATTGGTTCGGGGGCAATTGGGCTTAGATGCATCTCTCCAGTACAATCTGGGGGTTAATCACTGCACGTGTCTAAGGATTATATTACACTTTGCACGACCCTATTCGCCCCTTAGTACGATTTATGCTATAATACTTTTGCCTGCAAATCACACTATAAACGCAATTCAGGAGCGCTCAGGTCCCCCAATATATATCCCTATAGAAGCATTCTTGAAAAGAAGAGGTTAATATGAGGACGTTTAGCCATATAGACAACGAAGAAATGCATCCTAATGAAATCCAGCATGTTGAATATGCAGAAGTATATAGAGCAACACAGAATGTATCGAAGTTAATGATTAACGACTTTCTTCCGTGGAACATAGAACATGCAAATCAGGCGAAAACATTCAAGAAGCAGCTAAAACAGACAGATTATGGCATGTCAGTTTTCACCAATTTAGACTCGTTGAAAGAAACAGTTTTAAAATATCCAGCTATAGATGAATCAACCAACTCTTATTCTAAAGGATTTACAACTATTAAACGGGGAATTTCCTTTGCGGAAAGCGTTAACCATCATGTTGACTATTTTCTTTATGATTACATGAACAATAGCCCCAAAGATGATTTTGAGATTGTTGAAGTGAGGAAGAAATCATGAGTGAAAAAGATGTTTTCATGCGAGTTGAGGAATTGGGCGAACTATATTTATACGATGTCTTGTTGGAATATATTTACCCTCGAGTCTTTGTGTGCGAGGATGTTTTTGATGGGAAATACCTATTTTACGAAATGAGTACCAAAGAAGACAGGGACGTGTGGCTTGTAACCAAAATAACAAAAAAAGAGTATTATTCTATGGTGGATAGAAAGAAGGCCATTCAGACATCCTATGAAAAAAAGAGGTATCCTCAATTGTTTTCCATAATAAAACAATATGGAGAGGAAAAAGACAGGGTTGAACTAAGTAAAGAGACCAAAAATCTGATAGCAAAACTACCCAAAGAGCCGGTGTTCTCCGAAAAGGAAATGGTAGATGATGTTGCTCAGGAAACATTGAAATCAGCAAGAGAAACGGGCGCAGCAACGCTTGATATTAGACTTTACCCAGGAACAGATAGACATTTTGTCCCGCAGAACGTTATGTCCGAACTATGCGGAGCTATGTCAACATTAACGGGGGCTGTCTTTGGTAAAAGGAGAGGAGAACCATTACACGTAGCAACCGCGGCGGGATCTTGTATCGTAAGATTTTCTTTTCCAGAGCAAATAAATTTGTTTAATGAAACAAATGCGGATAAGGAACTTAACATAATAAATGAAGTGTTATCATCGGAGCCGCTTTCAAATGGATTGGGGCTGGTTAAGGACCAAAAAAGATTTATTAATTCATATATTAAAATGCTGGATTGTATTAGAAAAACTAATAGTGATGTCCAATTTACTACGGCATATCCCAATTCCTCAAAGGTTCAAAAAATCGATTTATCAAATGAAACGGTGAAGATGCGTTATGAATATATTAAGGATGTATATAAGATAGAAAAAGAAACAATTGGCCTTAAAGGAACGCTGATTGCATTGGATATAAAAGCAAGAAGATTCAAATTCCAAACCGAAGAAGGAGCGATCAAGGCGGGATTTCTCGCCAATGATTTTGGAAATGAAGAAATCTATGAAATTCCGAAAAAATACGATGCCTCTATTGTTATTGAGAAACGTCTTAGCTTTGATGGCTCTAGTTACAGGGAGGAGTACTATTTATGTGGATTGAAATAGTTGAGAGCCTTGATGTGTTAACTAAGAAGTAAAAGCCACGCCTCCATATATGAGAATACACAAAGGTAAGATATACTGCCATAATATGATTTAGAGAATTACTGACAACGAAACAGGACACCAATCATGCATAACCTCGCAATAATCCCGGCCCGCAGCGGCTCCAAGGGACTCCCCGACAAAAACATAAAAGAACTAAATGGCAAGCCCCTCATGGCATACTCAATAGAGGCTGCCCTTAATTCGAATCTCTTCGACGAAGTAATGGTCTCCACCGATTCAGAAAAGTACGCTGAAATTGCAAAAAAGCATGGAGCAAGCGTTCCATTCCTTCGAAGCGAAGAACTCGCTAGCGACAAAGCCGGATCATGGGATGTTGTTAAAGAGGTTCTGAACAGATACAAAGAGATGGGCAAAGAATTCGATACAATCTGTCTTCTTCAGCCTACATCGCCTCTCCGCGACACGGAAGACATTAAAGGCGCCTACAATCTCTATAATGAGAAAGCAACCGTAGCCGTTATCTCGGTCTGCGAGATGGAGCACTCCCCTCTTTGGAGCAACACTCTCCCTGCGGACAAGTCCTTGGCAAGTTTCATAAGACCCGAAGCCAACAAACCTAGACAGGAAGTAGAAACCTATTACAGACCTAATGGAGCTATTTATATTGTAAAAACAGAGGAAATCTACAAAGGTTATGATTTTTACAAAGAAGGAAGTTTTGCATATACTATGCCTTTAGGCAAAAGCGTCGATATCGACACTTTGGAAGACTTCGAGTTTGCTGAGTTTATACTGAACAAGCACAAGAAATAACAGGAAAAGATGGAGTATTAAAGATAATTGAAACGCAGAGTATTCTTTTTCACAAAAAAATACTGCACGGCTGAAAACATCCGCACTTTTGTATTAGTGCTTTTAGCTATAGTCGTTCTTGTAGAAAAGTATGAAAGCCCACTTGCTCTGATTAAAAAGATGGGAAATTCTGAACTGATTGCATCGCTGCTTATTATTGTCGCGTGCACTGTAATAGTCAGGATTGTCTCATACATAGTTGCATACTTTACTGAAGATGCTGCTAAAGTAGATCCTGACCCTAAACACATCATGAAGACCTATCCTTTGTGTGAAATGCTTGTAGAGGATGGGGACAGATATCCAATTAATATGCTTTGGGTAAAGGATGATCCTGAGCAAAAGATAGAGTATAAAATAGAAGATCATCCTAATGATTTCTATAAACTTCCCACTCAGATTGACAAACACTTTGCAGATATAATCAACTCTGCTCACAAGATATCAAATACTTATAATCAAATAAACATTAGATTAAATGATTTCGATTTTGAACCGAACACCAACACCATCACTTTGAACACCGAAAGGACTATGTACTATGACCTTTTGGTAACCAACCGTGCTATGGATATTATTTGGGATAATGGTTTTTCAGTAAGAAATCTCTATGAGCCGGGACCGTTTCTCAGTGATTTAAAGGACAGCCGTTTAGCCAATCATATTGGATACAATGGAATTGTCGAGACATCCGACGGGATGATTGTAATGGTATATAGAAATGCACATGTTTCTACAGATAAGAACCAGTATAAATTCAGCATAAGTGGTTCTTTAAAGACGAGACATGTCCTGGATTCAAAATCCCACACAATTACTTCCATTAATCAGTTTTGCAACGCAGTTACACATGAAATAATTGATGAATTAAATATTGATTTAGAAGCTTTCCCGAACGCAAAAGATAAGATATCTTTCACCAAGGACGACATTATAGCCTTCTATAGGGATATGTGTGAAGGAGGAAAGCCTCACTTTTTGTTTTACAAGAAAATTGATTTCACAATGAAGCAGATAGATGCTGGCCTACAGAGGATTTCTAGAGGAAAAAACAAAGACTTCACAGTAGATGGCAAACGGTTCATTTGGCTCACTCATGAAGAATTTGTTAATTCCAAGGTCGGAGAGGCTGATAAAAAGGGCAAGGTAAACTTGCTGGCAGGAAAGAAGTCATTGGTAATGAACTGTAATAATGCAGGATTGACTTTAGTAGTAAGAGATTTTGTTAGAAAATAAGATATGATGTTTGTTGCATAAAACTTGGTTAAACAAGATGGTGCCAAATGAAAGTAAATTCCCTCGGATTATATTCGAGGGAATTTTGGTAACGAATTGTTTATAAAATGGGTTCTTTGTGGATTGTTTTGAAACTATAAATTGATAGTATTAATAGGCCTGCTTCACGAACGGAGCATTTCGAAATGATTCTTTTTCTACGCAACTTCCCAATATACTGTTATAATATGATTTGGAGTGTGTAGGTTAACAATTTGTTAGTCCCTTTTTAATTCAATACAAGTATAGAGAGAACCCCATGACCAACAATAAAGCATTAATCATAGCCGAAGCAGGCGTCAATCATAACGGTAGCCTTGAACTGGCCAAGAAACTGGTCGAAGTCGCGAAGGAATCTGGTGCAGACATAGTAAAATTTCAGACATCGGACCTTGATTCTTTGGTATCAACTAAGGCAGAAATGGCCGAATATCAAAAGAAAAATATCGGAGTTGTGAAATCACAGAAGGAAATGCTTAGAGATATAATACTTCCTTATGATGATTTCCTGACATTGGCAGATTATTGCAAAGAAGTGGGTATAAAATTTCTATCCACGCCTTTTGACATTAAGAGTATACGTTTTTTAGATCCCTTGCAGGATATCTGGAAGATTCCATCAGGGGAAATAACAAACTATCCTTACTTAGTGGAAATAGCCAAGACTAAGAAGAAGGTTATTCTTTCCACCGGTATGAGTACCATTGATGAAATAAGAGACGCGATTAGTGTTCTTACACAAAACGGAACGAATGATATATGCTTATTACATTGCACGACAGAGTATCCTGCACCAATCGAGGGCGTCAATTTAAAGGCCATGAATACTCTTAAAGATGAGTTCGGATATCCGGTTGGTTATTCAGACCATACAGAGGGGATTGAAGTTAGTATTGCGGCGGTTGTTATGGGAGCAACTGTTATTGAAAAGCATTTCACTTTGGACAAGATGCTCCCCGGGCCAGACCATAAAGCAAGCCTTGAGCCGGATGAATTAAAAAATTTAGTTAACGCAATTCGAAAAGTAGAAGCAGCTTTGGGAACTGAGGAAAAGAAGCCTACTGCTATTGAACTTGAGAATAGAAAGGCTGCAAGAAAGAGCATAGTAGCAACTTGCGACATCAAAAAGGGTGAAGAGTTTACAGAAGATAATTTAACAACCAAGAGACCTGGGAATGGTGTTTCTCCAATGCTTTGGAGTAAAGTACTTGGGCAAAAGGCCGACAGAGATTATTCGCCAGACGATTTGATATGCTTTAGAGGAGAGAAATAAGGCTTTTTTAACTTTATTTAGTTTCTAGAAGTCAGGAGATGAGCAGACATGAGCAGAGAAGAAGTAATGACACAGTTAAATGAGATTTTCATAGAAGTATTTGACGATGATAGTATTGTACTCACGGATGAAACTACATCAGATGATATAGAGTATTGGGACAGCTTGGAGCAGATAAACATTATTTTGAGCTGTGAAAAAAAGTGGAATCTCAAATTTGACGTAAACGAAGTAAAGAAAATGAAAAACGTCGGTGAGATGGTTGACATGATTTGCGATAAGGTGAAATAATGAACAACTATTCCTATGAAGATATAAAGGTCGGAATGGAAGAATCTTTTTCTTCAAAGATAACGGAGGAATCTTTATCTCTGTTTCGAGAATTAACTAAAGATGATAATCCCTTACATAATGACCCAGAGTACGCAAAGAAACTAGGTTATAAAGATAAGGTTGCATATGGAATGCTTACGGCTTCTTACTTGTCTACACTGGCGGGTGTATATTTGCCCGGAAAAAGAAGTTTAATTCATTCTGTTGAGACTAAGATGACTAAACCTGTATATGCAGGGGATGAGCTGACTATAAGTGGCAAGGTTACTGAGAAATCTGAGAGCCTTCCTGTTTTTACAATGAATGTAATAATCAGAAATCAAGCCAACGAATTAGTTTTGAGAGGGCGAATGCAAATAGGTGTGGCGGATGAATAAAGGCAAGAGCTTGTTTATCACCGGAATATCTTCTGACGTGGGTATGTCGTTAGTCAGAAAAATCATAAATAACTACGAGATTATTATTGGACAATACAGAACACACAGTGAGAATCTTGAAAGCTTGAAACGAGAATTCGGCGACAAGCTGATTCTGATTCAGGCAGACTTATCAGTGCAGGCGGAAGTTGACAAAATGGTTAATCAACTTAGGGAACAGTATGATGTCATCGACCACATTGTGCATTTGGCTTCAATTCCTGCCCAGAATTTGCAATTTAGAAAAGAAAACTGGAGTCATGTTTCTGAGAATTTGGATGTCTCTGTGAGGGCAATTTACATCATCCTTCAGGCGTTGCTTCCAGCCATGGTTAAACAAAAATACGGCAAAATCGTGTTTATGCTTTCATCTTATGTTATTGGAGTTCCGCCTAAGTATCAGTCGACTTACGTTGTTTCAAAATACGCTCTTTTAGGATTAATGAATAGTTTGGCTTCTGAGTATTCAGAGTCTGGCATAACATTTAATGGAGTGTCTCCGGATATGATAGAGACTAAATTTCTTAGAGAACTTCCACATATCATAATAGAACAAAATGCCCAGAACTCAAAACTTAAGAGAAACCTGACAGTTGAAGATGTTATTCCTTCGTTTGAAAAGCTTCTCTCGGATGAATCAGATAACATCACCGGACGCAACTACGAGATTAGGAATAGAGTTTAGGAGACCGAAATGGAGAAAATCGCTTTTTTAGGCGGAAATGGATTGGCAATTGAATTATATGAATATATGAAAAGGGATGGGATAGAAGTTTATGGTTATTACAGCCCCGAGCCTGATAGCTTAAGCGAATGGGTTGACTACTTGGGCGATGAAAGGGCTAAGTTTGATCCGAAGTTGTCTTACGTGGTAGCTAGTGGGTTGATTTCAACCAGAATGAAAATGATCGATTTCATCAGAATGAACAAATTAAAACCGTACACATTTATTAGCAAGCTCGCGAGTGTTTCGGGTATTGCGAAAATAGGTGCGGGAGCGCAGATTTCTCCAACTGCTGTAATTTCCGGCAACCCTAATATCGGAGAATTTGTTTTTATGAATTCTTGCTCTTTGATAGCCCATCAATCAAACATTGGCGAAAATGTTGTGGTGGGGCCTGGAGCTAAAATTACCGGTAACTGTACTATTGGTAATAATGTGGCGCTGGGAAGTAATGTAGCTCTTATTCCGGGGACCAAAATAGAAGATAATGCAGAAATATCAATAGGAGCCATACCCAAGAGGCTTGTTAAATCGGGAAGATTTGTAAAAGCTCCTTCTAGTGAAGTGATAGATATGGGGTTTGTTAGAGAAAGCTTATTTAATGACGGTAAATAAATCAACCATTGGAGAAAAATATTGAAAACTTTGCAGATTAATAAAGCTGAGGATGAAACATTATATAGACCGGTTATGGGAATATATGGGTTGGACATTGACGAGGTAGATATTATAAAATCTTGCCAATCCGAGGCCTTTGCTCGTTCTACTAAGTGTTTCTCCAAAATTCGAGATCCATATTATAGCATGGATGCAGTTTGCCCATACCATTCCGGACAATATCTAACATATCTGTACTTTCTTGGCAATACAATATTTAATACATATCTATCCAAAGGACAGGAAAACCAAGCGGCGCAGAACGCCTGCGATAAGATTTTCATGACCAGTCTCACAATCAATGGGGCGGATATTTACTATGCACATAAGATGCCCGATATTTTTTATCCGGCACATCCGCTAGGGGCTGTTTTAACCGGTAAGGCAATGATTGGGGACTATTTCTTCTTTATGCAAGGATGTAATTTGGGAATAAACAAAGGAGTTGGTCCTAGTCTTGGAAGTGGCGTAGTTATGTGGGGCGGATCAAAAATTGTAGGCAACTGTCATATAGGAAACAACGTTATGCTTGGCGCCAATACATACATTAAAGACATGGACGTTCCTGACAATTCAATTGTGTACGGGCAGTATCCAAACGTTATTATAAAGGAAAATCGGGAAGATGAAGTCAAAAGTATGCTTGACGAGCGCTTTATTATGAATTAAAGATATAAATTGCGAAATGAAAAGGTGGGATATAAAATGGATTACTTGATTCCATTATCAATTCCCAATTTTGAGGGAAACGAAGAAAAATATGTAATCCAAGCTGTAGAACAAGGATGGGTTTCTACCGGTGGAGCATATATAACCGAATTAGAGAAGAAACTTGCGGAATTTGTAAATGTTGAAAATGTGGCGGCTTGTCAGAGTGGAACCGCAGCAATACATTTGGGGTTAATAGAGGCAGGTGTTTTGCCTGGAGATGCAGTAATTGTTCCAACCCTTACATTTATTGCAGCAGTAAACCCGGTAAAGTATCAATTCGCTGAGCCTATTTTTATGGACGCTGATGACAGCCTTTGCATGGACCCTATTAAGCTTAGGGAGTTCTGTGAAAAAGAATGTGATTTCCGTGATGGAAAGCTGTATTTTAATAACCGCCATGTTAAGGCCATGGTGGTAGTGCATGTATTTGGCAACATGGCAGATATGGAAGCCATTATGGAAGTGGCGGAAAAGTATAACCTTAAGGTTATAGAAGATGCCACAGAAGCTCTTGGCACAAAATATACAACCGGTCGTTTTGCAGGAAAGTATGCAGGCACCATTGGTAATTTTGGCGCATATAGTTTTAATGGTAATAAAATTATTACGACGGGCGGTGGAGGAGCGCTAACTGCTAAGAATTCCAAAGATGTAGATCATTTAAGATACCTTTCTACACAGGCAAAGGATGATCCCCATTACTATATCCATGATGAGATCGGTTATAACTACCGCATGACAAATGTTCAAGCGGCGCTCGGTGTCGCACAGATGGAGGAACTTCCTGAGTTCATAAGAAGAAAGAATAGCAACCATGATGAGTACGTAAGTCTTTTCGACGATTGCGATTTAGGATATATTCTTTCTTACAGAGAAGGCACTGAATCAAACAAATGGCTTTATTCATTTGTGATAGATCGAACGAAAATAAAAGCATCCATGCGTGAAATAATAACAGCTCTTGAAAGACGAAATGTTCAAACAAGAGCCATTTGGGGCCTTATAAATGAGCAAAAGCCTTACCAAAGCGCTTTTGCGTATAAGATTGAAAAGGCAAAGTACTACAGTGAAAGAGTACTTAATATCCCATGTAGTACAAACATTACAGCAGAAGAAATCAAGTATGTTTCAGAACAAATTAAAGAAGTTCTGTCTCAATTTTAGAGATTAACTTATCAACATAAGCGGACCATGTAAATGGCTCCGCTTTTTTTCTTGCGTTTTGACAGAGCGAAACATACTCGTCCTGATTGAGCTTTAGCAAACTGGTAATAAACGTCTCTATATCTCTGGGATTGTTGCTCTCACAGTAATCCCCAAAGTCTAAAGAACTTCCAAAAGTCTCTACAAAACTGTGATATCGGGAAGTATATATAGGTAAACCGAAATACATGGCTTCCAGAGTTGATGAAAAGCCTGCCCACTGAGGAGTTGTATTGATAAAAGCTAAAGCAGATTTCATCAAAGAGTTGTACTGTTCTAACTGATTGTCTTTGCTTTTTTCAAGGTAACCGTGAAATCGTATATATGACGGAAATGTGGAGGATGACACATCAGATTGATTCATTCCAATAATGTCTAAGCCTAATCTTGTTCCGCTATTGTTAATGCTTGTGACTGCCTCAATTAGGCTTGTTAAGCCGTTTATATATCTGGGCATACCTACAAAAATAATGTTGGGGTCGCCAAATCGATTTCCCAATTCATTTATATTAATTTCAAATGGCTCGGAATTGATAACATTACCAAGGTAAAGAACCTTGGTATTGGGATATTGTTCTGACATGTATTGAGCCATATTTGGAAAAAGTGAAACAACTAAGTCGGCGCTCTGTATGACTCGGTCTTGAATAGAAATCCCCTTTTTTTCAAACCAATCGGGAGATTTTTCTTTGAACTGACTAATTAAAAACTCATAATTCCAATCACAAAAAAGAATGCATGGCTTTTCGGTCATGCTACCGGGATGAAAACTAAAACTGGTAGAGATAAAAACATCAGTGTTGGGATATGCTTTCAGTGCAGTCTTCATTTTAGCATTGACTGCGCGCTGAAAAGATCCAGAGCGTTCGTATGTATATGTGGTATCACGCCAAAATGTATGTCTTAGAATGCGGCATAAAAATTTATCATAAAACGCACGAAGTATGCCATCGGGTTCGACGTTAGTTGTGTTTACGACAATTCCTTTGTCACGCAGAGTATTTGTTAAATAAAAGGGTATGTTTGACCATGTTTTTGATGAAGAGGAATCCCCTTGTGAAAAAACAGTTATATTTCTAATGCTCAAGTAGTGCTCCTTATAGTAGTTATCAGGCAACTATGATGTTTTTTGATAGTACATTATATGCTATAATTCCATTATACATCAGAGAAATTTGTTATTAAATGGCGAAAGCGTTTGCTATGGATATTTTCAAATTAATAAACAACAAAATACCATCAAATATAAAGACTTGTTTCTTATCAGGAATAATTATCGGGTGGGCTACACACTTTTATATGCTCACTAACAAAATCCCAAACTGGGACGACATCTCCCAAATTAACAGTCTTGGATTGACCACCGGAATAGGAAGATGGATGCTTGAACCCCTGAGAGATATCGGTCAAAGAGCAAGCAATCCGGCTATTCATGGTTTTCTTTTAGTTGTCTTTATCACCTTGGCTGCCTGTCTGGTGGTATCTTCTCTTAGCTTAAAAAGTACAACATCTGCAGTGCTCGTTCCTGCAGTTATGGTTACATTCCCCAGTGTTACCGGTATTATGTTTTTTATGTTTACCGCACATCTTTACGCCATAGGAATCTTTCTTTTTGCATTATCAGGTTTTTTAATTCAAAAATATAGATTCGGATTTATTCCTTCCGGAATTTGTATTGTTCTGGCACTTGCAATTTATCAACCATTTGTTTCGGTTGTTATTGCCATATTCCTTTTGGAATTGATATTTGATGCGATCCGTGAGGAAAGATTCAAAAAGCTGATAAGGCAAGGCTTCATAGATGCCGGAACATTAGCTGTATCGACCTTGATATGGGCGATAATAGCTCATCTAATTAATCCCAATATGAGCCAGGAGACTTACGGCGGAGTCAATGAAATGGGGAAAATATCCATTTCAGAAGCACCTAGATTATTTGGACGAGTTTACAAACGCGTCTTAGAATACTTTGTTTCCAAACCATTTGCCTTTGTGACTCCTACAATGCGGTGGCTAAATATTATGACATGTATAGGCATAGTGGTATTGTTAGTCGCCTGTGTAATTAAGTTTGGAATTGTAAAGAGAAAACTTGAGTTGGCATTTATGGGTATCATGTGCTTTTTGTTCCCGTTTGCTATTGGCTTTGTATATTTCATGGCTCCTCAAGCCCCGTTTTCAACATTGATGCTATACGCATATTGCATGGTTTATGTTTTGATAATAAGTCTTGCGGAAATGCTTTTTGCCAACATAGAAATTCCGAAAGAAATCGGAAGTGCTATAAGAAAGCCTGAACTATACGGCGCATTTATAACTGCTGCGGTTATTTCATTAGTGGTATATAACAATTATCTATTGGACTCTCAGGCTTATTTCAGATCAAGCATAGCCTTTGAAAGAACAGTAAATTACTACAATAGGATTGTTCAAAGCGTCGAAAGCCAGAATGGTTTCAAAAATGGAGACAGAGTTGCGATTCTTGGTGAATTCTATTATCTTGATAATCCTGCTCCCATAGAATTATATGTTTTTTATGATGATATAAACTTAAGAGAACTTAGCGGCGTTGCTTTGGAAAACGGACTGATTACTTCCGGAGTGAGGAATAATTTCATCAAAACATATATAGGATTTGATGGAGGTAAAATTTCAACAGAGGAGAAACAATCCATTTTAGATAGCACCGAGTACAAGGAAATGCAATTATATCCCAGCAATGAAGGAATATCCAAAATCGGTGACATTTGGGTAGTTAAACTTTGTGAATAATGATCTTGGGCAAGGAATGAGCATATGAATTTGGATTTTTATCGTGATAAAAAAGTTTTAATTACTGGTCATACTGGGTTTAAGGGGTCTTGGATGTGCGAAGTCCTTCTTAATGCCGGAGCCAAGGTTTATGGTTATGCTCTTAAGCCGGAAGAAGAATCTCTCTGGAATATTCTTGGATTGGAGAGTAAAACAGAAACCTGTTATGGAGATATCAGGGATGCAAAAACATTAATAGAGTTCGTGCAGGAGGTTCAGCCTGAAATAGTTATTCATATGGCAGCACAGCCGCTGGTTCGCCTTTCTTACGAGGAACCGGCATACACATACGAAACTAACGTTATGGGTACGGTTAATATTTTAGAAGCAGTAAGGCAGACAGACAGTGTTAAATCCTTTGTGAACGTAACAACGGACAAGGTTTATAAGAATAAAGAATGGGAGTGGGGATATCGTGAAGATGAGGAACTTAACGGATACGATCCTTATTCAAACTCCAAATCCTGTTCTGAGCTTGTAACATCATCTTATAAAAACTCATTCTTCAATGTGGAGACAGGTGGACGCAAGGTGGCAATTACCACTTGTAGAGCAGGAAATGTTATTGGCGGCGGAGATTTTGCCAAGGACAGAATTATTCCGGATTGTATAAGGGCGGCCTATAAGAAAGAAGATATCATTGTTAGAAATCCATATTCTACAAGACCTTATCAACATGTTCTGGAACCAGTTGTGGCATATCTTATGATTGCACAGGAGCAGTATGAAGACATTACCAAAGCTGGGAATTATAACATAGGCCCTAACGAAACTGATTGCTATTCAACAGGTGATATTGTAGATACATTTGTAAACGAATGGACTAAGCAAACCGGAGAGAGCATCAAGTGGATTAACAAACATGATGGCGGGCCTCACGAGGCCAACTTCCTAAAACTTGATTGTTCCAGGGTGAAGACCACATTCGGATGGAAACCCACAAGGACTGTCAGAGAAGCTATGGTAGAGATTGTCGAATGGCATAAAGCTTACCGAGACGGAAATGACATGGAGAGTGTTACTCTTTCGCAGATAAGAAAATATATTAAAGAATAGTATAGAGGTTTGATACGCATGAGTTATTTTGAAAACAAAACGGAAGCCGAGGCCAGAAAACAGATACTCTCCATGGTAGAAGAGTATTGCGACACCTTCCATAACAAGCAGAAAGAATTTGAACCCGGTGACAGGATTCCTTATGCATCACGAGTTTATGACCATGAAGAGATGGTTAATCTTGTGGACAGTTCATTGGAGTTCTGGCTTACGGCGGGAAGATATACAGATGAATTTGAGAAGAAATTCGCATCGTATTTGGGAGTAAAATATTGTTCATTGGTTAACTCAGGCTCATCAGCCAATCTATGTGCATTTATGGCCCTGACATCTCCACTTCTTGGAGATAAAGCCATAAAGAAGGGTGATGAAGTAATTACAGTGGCAGCAGGATTCCCCACGACGGTTGCTCCTGTAATCCAATATGGCGCAGTTCCTGTTTTTGTGGATGTTACAATACCTCAGTACAACATTGATGTAACAAAACTGGAAGAGGCATATTCAGATAAAACCAAAGCAGTTATGATTGCGCATACTTTGGGCAATCCTTTTGACTTAAAGGCTGTTAAAGCGTTCTGTGATAAGCATGACATTTGGCTTGTAGAAGATAACTGTGACGCTTTAGGTTCCAGATACATGATTGATGGAAAACTGAAGTTTACAGGAACTATTGGTGATATCGGAACATCAAGTTTCTATCCTCCTCATCACATGACAATGGGTGAGGGTGGTGCTGTATATACCAATAATCCTCAGCTTAACAGACTAATTCGCTCAATGAGAGACTGGGGAAGAGACTGTATTTGTCCTTCAGGAAAAGATAACTTCTGTGGACACAGATTTGATAAGCAGTATGGAGAGCTTCCTCTTGGCTATGACCATAAGTATGTTTACTCTCATTTTGGTTATAACCTTAAAGCAACCGATATGCAGGCTGCTGTAGGATGTGCTCAGATTGTTAAGTTCCCTACATTTGTTGAGAAGCGCAAAGACAATTTTGCAAGATTAAAAGAAGCATTACTGGGACTGGAAGATAAGATTATTCTTCCGGTAGCAGCTGAAAATGCTGATCCTTCATGGTTTGGATTCTTAATCACCTGTAGAGATGGTGTAGACCGTAACGAAGTTGTGAAGAGAATCGAAGAGAAGGGTGTACAGACCCGTATGCTCTTTGCCGGAAATCTTATTAAGCATCCCTGCTTTGATGAAATGAGAAAGACCGGTAAGGGATACAGAGTGGTCGGTGAATTAACCAATACTGACAGAATTATGAATGACACTTTCTGGGTTGGAGTATATCCCGGAATGACAGATGAGAAAATTGACTATATGGCAAAAGTTATTCGTGAGGCAGTGACAAAATAAGATGGTACCTACTTTTTCTATCATTGTAGTAAGTTACAATGCAGGAGAAAAACTTCATAAAACCATGGCTAGCATCATGGCCCAGACCTTCCGTGACTTTGAAATAATAGTAAAAGATGGCGGGTCGACTGACGGAAGTTTATCTGATATGGCACAGCACTATGCAGATATTCTTAACGCAGCCATATATCCATGCCTTACCATTATGACAGGCAAGGACCGGGGAATATATGATGCCATGAATATAGCTACTCTTGGGAAACTGGGAAGATATGTTATTTTCATGAACTGTGGTGACACCTTCTTTGACGAAAGGGTTCTGGAAAGGGCAGCAGTAGTCATAGACCATGATAATGCAATATCGCCCATGGTTTATTATGGCGATGTTTACAGGGAGACCAATAAAGCAATCGATTCGGCTCCTCCGGAGATTACAGGATTTACCTGTTACAGGAATATTCCTTGTCACCAGGCCTGCTTCTACGATTCAAGGCTTATTAAGGCAAAACCATTTAATCTCGACTATAGAATCAGGGCTGATTATGATCAGTTTCTTTGGTGTTTTTATAAGGGTCGAGCCGGGTTTAAGCACATGGGATTTACCGTAGCTTCTTATGAAGGGGGCGGTTACTCCGAGACAGAGGAAAACAGGCAGCGTGATAAAGATGAGCACGATGTTATTACAAGGGAATATATGAGCCCCAGTGAGTTATCAAAATACAAACTCACCATGGCACTGACCATGGCGCCCATGAGACGGGCTATTTCTGAGAATCCAAGATTCTCAGGCATATATCAGGGGATAAAAAGAAAAATATACATGGGAAAATAAATAAATAGCAAAGGACAATTCTTTAATGAAAGTACTTTGGATTGTAAACAGAATGCTCCCCATAATAGCAGAGTGCCTTGGCGTGGAATCCAGCGTCAAGGAAGGGTGGATTACGGGCATGTTTGCCCAGATAATGGCCAACACTGCGGGAAATGGAATTGAGCTTTCTATTGCTTTCCCTGCCAAAGATGAGTTGGCAACCTTCGAGGGAGAAATTCCCGTCGGCGATATCAAACTTCCTAACATTCCCTTCGGTATTTCTACCGAGAAACAGACTTTTAAAGCCTACGGCTTTTATGAAGATTTAAATAAGGGCGAAAAGTATGACCTTAAAACCGAGGAAAGCCTGAAACAGGTAATAAATAAGGTTAATCCAGATGTTATTCATGTATTTGGGACCGAGTTTCCCCATTGCCTTGCAACCCTAAAGGCGACTGATAATCCTGGCAAGGTACTTGTTGGACTTCAGGGATTATGCCATGCCATAGCAGAGGTTTATGAGGCGGACTTACCTAAGTCTGTTGTCAACAGAAACACTTTCAGAGATTTAATTAAACGAGACAGTATAAAAAGGCAGAAGGCCAAATATGCTAAGCGCGGTGAAAACGAGAAGAAAGCAATCGCTCGTGCCACATATGTAACCGGGCGAACAAAGTGGGATAGAAGCAAAGCCAAGGAAATCAACCCTGATGCCATTTATCTTGGAATGAATGAAACTTTGCGTTCCTGTTTCTACACCGGAAGATGGAGACAGGAGAACTGCGAACCCGGAGTAATCTTCCTAAGTCAAGGAGATTATCCTTTAAAAGGCTTGCATTATGTCCTTGAGGCTCTTCCAAAGATTCTTAAGGAATGCCCCGATGCCCATGTTTATGTGGGTGGTCAGAACATTACAAGACATGAGACCTTTAAAGAAAAACTAAAACTCTCATCCTATGCTAAATACCTCCTTAAACTGATTAAGAATAATCATCTAGAGGATAAGGTAGCATTCCTTGGAAACCTGACGGCGGAGGAGATGCGTGAGCAGTATCTTAGATCCAGCGTCTTCGTATGCCCTTCCAAGTTGGAGAATTCCCCTAACTCATTGGGGGAGGCCATGCTTCTGGGAGTGCCTTGCGTTGCGGCAAGAGTAGGTGGAATACCTGATTTAATTACTGACGATGAAGGTATTCTTTATGAGGATGGTAACGTAGACGAACTTGCAAACGCTATAATCGAACAGCTTAAGGCAGAGGGTGACTTCACAGCCAGACTTAAAAAGGCTAGAGGACATGCAAACTTTAACCACGACCCCGAAGCCAACTATCACACCCTTTTACAAATCTACAATCGAATTGCAATGTGACAACCCAGGATATACGATGATTTTAACATTGCTGATTTAGATAAAACGGAGGAATATGACAGAAAGAAGCAAATGGGCTGACACATTGCGAGTAGTGTGCAGCTTTATGGTAGTGCTTTTGCATTGCTCAATTTACGGAATATTTGCTAAGCCACTAAGCTTAACTTGGTGGTTTTCCAATGTATATGATGGAGTATGCCATTTAGCTGTCCCGGTTTTCTTTATTTTGTCAGGATATTTTTATTCTTACCCACGTAAAAAGACATATAAAAAGATAGCTAAGGCTATTTTTATTTACCTCGCCTGGACGGTTTTTTACACTGCTTTCGAGTTCGTCCTCGAAAGAGACACCGAGTTACTCAAAGCATTATTTAATAACCTGGTTCATCCATATAACCATCTTTGGTATTTGCCAGCTATTATCGCGGTGTGGCTCGTGGCGAATTTTATCAATTTCGAATCTGATAAAACATTGTATTTAGCAATAGCAGGTTTGGTTGCTACATCTTTGTATGTTTATAGTGGACTGATTAATAAAGATTTTTGGTGGTTAACTATCTTGTACAAGTTTGCTTATAGCATGAGCTTCTTTATTATTGGATATAAACTGAAGCGGATTAATGTGACTGTGAAAGAGAGAAGAACAGGATGGGGAGGCTTCGCTTTGGCAGCTCTTGTTACAGTGATTGGAACAGGAATGCTTGTAAAAAAAGATGGTTCATCTACTTACCCATTATATGAATATGGTGCATTGAATGTTGTAATCATGGCAGTTTGCTTTTTTGTCATCTTTATAAACAATAACCGAAGCGGGAAACTAACAGACTTTATTCGAGATGCATATAAAGAAACGCTGGGAATATATTTAATCCACATAGCTCTCAGAGATTTTAGCTTTAAGATGCTGACGAAGCTTAATATTAACATGGAGTATATAATTAATCCGATTGGAATAGTAGTATTTGCTTTGCTTATATGGATTATTTCGAAATATATTGTCATGCTTTGCCTAAGAATTCCACTTGTACGAGAATTAGTAAAACTATAATGTGACAGTTGGGGACAGTCCCAGATTGTCACATTCGGAGGATAAATGAACAAAAAGATATCTAGTATCGCAAGTTTCATACTTGCAACAATCTTTATCATATCAACCATCTTTGCCGGCTTACCCATAAAAGCCCACGCTGAAGAAGGCGTAACCCTTAAACTCCATTACAATCGCCCTGACGGAAACTACACCGGCTGGGACGTTTGGCTTTGGCCAGAAGGTGGTGAAGGAGCAGGATACCCCTTTGCAGATGAAAACGGTGAGATGGTCGCAACAATGGAAGTCCCTGCAGGAACCACAAATATTGGTTTCATTGTGAGAACCGAAGACTGGACCAAGGATATAAACGAAGATCAGTTCATTGACATAGCGGAAGTTCTCTCTGGAACAGTTCATGCTTATGTAGAAAGCGGAGTTCCCGGATACACCAAAGAATATTCTGATGATGTGGTGAAGGGAACGAAGCTTAAAACAGCTATCTACGATGGCGATGTAAGCATCGAGCTTACCATGACCGGTGAAATGAGTGACGAGCAGCTTGATTCCATAAGTGTAGCAGGAAGTGCCGGAGAAGAGGACATCGAAGATATTGTTTACAAGGGAGACTACATTTATATGATTAAACTCCTTCAAAAGCTTAATATTTTCAAGAATTACAGAGTAAATTACGAAGGCAGTGCGGTTAAGGTTAACATGCCTAACGTATATTCAACTGAAGATTTTGAAAAAGAGTATACATACGAGGGTAATGACCTTGGAGCAACTTACACCAAGGATGAAACCACATTTAGAGTTTGGGCGCCCACAGCGGAAGAAGTATACGTGAACTTCTACAAAACAGGCAAATACTGGGAAGACAGTGATGGCGATACCCACGCCATGGAGAAGTCTGATAAGGGTACCTGGACTTATACGGCAACCGGTGATATGGCAGGAACTTATTATACCTATACCGCTGTAGTTGATGGCGCAAAGAATGAGACATGTGACCCTTATGCAAGAACCACAGGTTATAACGGCAAGAGAGCGATGGTCATTGATCTTGCCTCTACCAACCCGGAAGGATGGGATAATGACAAGAATCCCCATGTCGGCGAAAAGATAACTGATGCAATAATCTATGAGCTTCATATCAGAGATTTTTCTGTAGATAACAGTTCCGGAATGGAAAATAAAGGAAAATATCTGGCCTTTACGGAGACAGGAACGACCAACAGCAACGGTGATAAGACTGGTATTGATTATCTCAAAGACTTAGGCATTACACATCTTCATCTCCTGCCTTTCTATGACTATGGTTCAGTAGATGAAATAAAAACAACTCCTCAGTTTAACTGGGGTTATGACCCTGTAAACTATAACGTGCCCGAAGGTTCCTATGCCACCGATGCAAACGACGGTGCAGTTCGCGTCAAGGAAGCAAAGCAAATGGTAAAAGCTTTGCATGACAGCGGTATCTCCGTAGTTATGGATGTGGTATATAACCATGTTTATTCGGGAAGTGATTTCTGCGTAAACAAGCTAGTTCCGGGATATTTCTCAAGAATTAATCCCAACGGCAGCTATTCCAATGGCTCAGGATGTGGTAACGATACCGCTTCTGAGAGAAGCATGGTTAGAAAGTATATCGTAGATTCCGTTAACTATTGGGCTGACGAATATCACATTGATGGATTCAGATTTGACCTTGTAGGACTCCTTGACGTTGATACCATAAATGAGATAGTAACAACAGTTCATGATAAACATCCTGACGTCATCTTCTATGGTGAAGGCTGGACCATGAACACTTCGGTAACAAAAGATGATATAAGGCTTGCCACTCAGGGCAGTGCCAGATTTACTCCGGATTTTGCTTTCTTTAATGACAATATAAGGGATGGACTTAAGGGTAGCGTTTTCGATGAAGGCACAGGCTTTGTAAGCGGAGCCATTGGCAAAGAAAACTCTATTGCAGCCTCCTTTATGGGAAGAGAAGTATGGTGCAAGAATCCTGCGCAGATAGTTAACTACGCATCCTGTCATGACAACATGACTCTCATGGACAGAATCACAGTGTCCACACCGGGTACTGACAGAGCAGATATTATAAAGATGAATAACCTGGCAGCAGCATTTTATATGACTGCAGAAGGTATTCCTTTCATGCAGGCGGGTGAAGAAATCCTTAGAACAAAGGTAAAAGAAGACGGAACCTTTGATTCCAACAGTTACGCATCATCAGATGCAGTCAACTCCATCAATTGGGACGATATTTCTGATCCTGAACATAAAGAGGTTCATGATTATTACAAGGGACTTATCGAATTTAGAAAAGCCCATGAGAACTTAAGATTAACCACCGAGGAAGAAGTAAAGGAACATCTTAAAGAAATAGACGTCGATACCGACAACGTGGTAGCTTTTAACCTTGATGATAAGAGCATCTTTATCTTCAACGCCAACCAGGAGGAAATAACCTTTGACCTTCCTGAAGGCAAATGGGACGTTCTTATAAACGATAAGAAAGCGGGCACCAAACCCATCGAGACCCTCAAAGGCGGCCAGATAACAGTATCACCCATCTCCGCCCTTATCCTCGAACGCCACGAAGGCTCCTCCAAAACAGGCACCTTTGTCGCCCTCGGCGCCGCAATCCTCTCTGCATTGGGAGCCTTTATCGTGCTCCGCTCAAGAAAGAAATAATGTGCAGCTTGGGGACAGGCCCAAATTGCACGGTGCAAAAAAGGGACAGGCTTAAACTATGACAATCACCTTCGTCTCCAATTACATAAATCATCATCAAATCCCCATGGCGGAAGAATTATACAAAGCCCTAGGTGAAGAGTATCGCTTTGTGGAAACTGAGCCTATGGAAACTGAGCGTGTAAACATGGGGTGGAATTCAGACACCGCGAATTTGCCATATCTCGTCAGATACTACGAGAATCCGGCTGTAACGCAGATTCTTATTGATGACAGTGATGTGGTAGTCTTTGGCGGTTGCGATGACGAATCGTACATCGAAGCAAGATTAAAAAACAAGAAACCTGTAATCAGAGTGTCAGAACGCCTTTACAAATCCGGACAGTGGAAAGCAATATCCCCCAGAGGGCTTATTAAGAAATACAAAGACCACACAAGCCACAAAGATGATCCTGTAATTCTTCTTTGCGCAGGAGCTTATGTTCCTTCTGATTTTAGCATTATAAGAGCCTATCCTGATAAGATGTACAAATGGGGCTATTTCCCGCCATTCATAGAGGAAAACGTCGAAGAACTGCTTGCACTCAAAGACAACAACTCTACCACCGAAATCCTCTGGGCGGGACGTTTCATTGATTGGAAACACCCGGATGGTGCAATAGAGGTGGCAAAACGCCTTAAAAGGGACAATATACCATTTCACCTCACAATGGTTGGGGGTGGAGATATGGAACCCCAAATCAAGGCGGAAATCGCTGCAAACTATCTCCAAGAAAACGTTACCCTTGCAGGCTACAAGAAACCTGATGAAGTAAGAGATTACATGCGTAAAGCAGATATCTTCCTTTTTACCAGCGATTATCTTGAGGGCTGGGGCGCAGTACTCAACGAAGCCATGAATTCGGCTTGTGCAGTTGTGGCCAATGCAGCAACAGGTGCAACACCTTATCTGACAGATTATGGTAACAATTGTTACGCATATCCAAACGGTGACATAGACGAACTATACAAACGCACCAAACAACTGGCAGGGGATAAGAGCGAAAGACGTAACCTCGGCACCAACGCGTACGCAACAATTCGCGACACCTGGAATGCCAAGAATGCTGCCGAGCAGATAATAAGACTTTCAAGAATGATGACAGAAGACATAGGAATCCCTGACCCGACAGCAGGTCCAGGTTCAAAAGCCAAAGTCGTCCCTGTAAGAAAGATGTTCCAAGCTATAATTAACCGAGAACTGTAGAAGTATATAGAAATTCATAGAACATAACAAAAGACGAAAACCATGAAAAATCTCATCTGTGCGGCATTTTCCTTCAAGGAGGGCTTCAACACCTCCACCCAAACGGGGAAAACAGCCGATAACAAGACCACAATTACATACCTCAAAAACATCTTCGTAACCCTCACATCCGCCAAGCTTCACAATCCGGATGATGATGTGGTTCTGTTCGCGAACGCGAACATTTCTGAAGAATGGGTCAGGAAACTTAAGGATAACAACATCGACGTGCAAATCTGCCCCTTTGACGAATTTGTAATCGGAAAAGACTTCATCTGGGCCCTTGCATACTACAAGCTTTGCGTCCTTTCCCACGTGGTAAAAGATAACGCCGAGACTAAGAAGTATGACCATATCCTTCTTATGGACACCGATACTTTCACCACAAGAAGATACACTGACCTTTGGGCGGAGAGTGATTATGGAGTGCTGATGTACCAGGTAGGACACGATTTTACCCACCCTGACAGAGCCGTGATTAGAGAAGATTTCGAGAAGTTCTATCCGGCAAAATCTAAGACAACCCCCATCACTCACTACGGCGGGGAATTCGTGGCAGGCACACAGGATAACCTTTATAAATTCATGGAAACATGCCAAAGTGTTTTCGCTACCATGACAACAGATCAAACTAAGAAAATGCACGAACGTGCAGGAGATGAGACTATCTGGTCCATAGCTGCAGCCTTAACCGACGTGCGAATCATTAACGCCGCTCCATACATCTTCCGTTTCTGGACCGGCAAAGTATTCTATCTCGTATCAAATGTTACCACTTCAAACCCGGTTTGCATTTGGCACGTTCCTAACGAAAAAGAAGCGGGTTTCATCCGCCTCTACAACTATTACCAGAAAAACAAAGAATTCCCGGACCCTGTGCGTGCCGCAGGAATCTTTGGAATTACAAAGGCAAAGCGCCCGTTTTCAATTTCAGATTTGGTATTTCGACTGAAACGTAAGCTAAGGTGATGTGCTTATCTCTCCCCATGCCCTCCGTATTCCACCGAATGCGTCCTCTTCTTCACTTCATAAAGCACATTGTCAGCCGCAGATATAAGCTTAAACAACTCATCGTGATCCTTCGGTTCTCCTTCAGCCCGTCCGATACTCAAGAAAACATCTATATCCGACTGGGAAGAAGCTTTAAACTTGCCTGTATCTTCTTTGTAAATCCCTTCACCCTTAGCTAGAATCAGAAACTCATCCCCGCCATATCTATAGTATCTGGCATCTCCAAAAGTTCCTTTAATCCATGCGGCAGTATCCTGCAGAACTCTGTCCCCAAACTGCACGTCAGTCCCCCACCCGCACGTCGGCCCTAGATTGCATCGCCTATCCTCACGTGCTACAATCAAACCATGAACATAGATAAAAAGATCACCATCATCGTCCCGGTCTACAACGTGGAGAAATACCTCCGCAACGGCCTGGACCACATAATAAATCAAACATACAGAAACCTGGAAATCATCCTTGTTGACGATGGCTCCACCGACGCGTCCGGCACCATCTGTGATGAGTACGCCTCAAAGGACTCCCGAATCAAGGTCATCCATAAATCCAACGGCGGCTCCAGCTCTGCCCGTAACGCAGGCATCGAGGCAGCCACCGGCGACTACATCGGTTTCCTTGATGCAGACGATTACGCGGATGAAACCATGTATGAGAAGCTTATAACCGTCTGTGAGGAGAAAAACTGCGATATCGCCGAAGTCATGAGCCGTGATTTTGATGAGTCAGGCAAGATGATTAAGGATGCCTATAAGAATACAGGAGAAGTGAACTTTATTCCAAGAGATGAAGACTTCAAACTTCTCATGCTTCATAAGGGAGACAGCTCTTTTTGCACCAAGCTTATTAAGGCAGAATTTTGCAAAGAATTCAGATTCTCTGAGAAACTTTTAAACGAAGATTTCCGCCTTATCCTTGAGATGCTCCAGGAAACCGACGGCGTTTGGTCCATTGAAGAACCTCACTATAACATTTTAATCAGAAAAGGCAGCAACCAGAGAAGCGGCTTCAAACGTGAACTTTACGAAGCCGTTATATCCAACTCTGATTATGCCTATAGTCTTATGGAGGATTACTTCCCTCAGTGGGAAGCTGAAGCAGACCGCTTCAGATATGTTCAAAGACTTGATTATCTTCTCCACATCCCCGTATCCAAGATGACCATTGACAACGAATGTTATCAGAAAGTCATCAAGGAAATCAGGGACGAGAAGGCTATTTGGCAGAACAATAAATATCTGACTGCCAAACAGAAGAAGAATCTTGCTATCTTAAGCATTGCTCCTAAGCTTTCCAAGAAAGCTCACCGAGTACTTAAGAAGATTAAAACCGGCAGATAATCACCAGTCATCACCATAATCATCGTAACTATAGTCATCATAACTGTAATCGTCGTAATCGCCCAAATCACTGTAGGCGTAGTCACCCGGATCCGACCAGGCATCAAATCCATCACCGGGGTCTGAATAGATGTCATAATCATCATAGTAATTACCGACATCCCATCCTGCATCGTTGGATTCGTAGTATTCGCCGTCGTCATCGATGTAACCGTCTGAACCGAAACTCTGGAAGATGTTTTCATAACCGTTCCAATACCAGATATCTCCATCTTCGTCAGTCCAATAATAAGGAGTACCATAATCACCGGAGTCACTTCCGGTTGATTTTTTATTTGAACTCTTAGGCTTCTGCTGGGGTTGCGCAGGTACCACCTTAGGGGCAGTTGACCAATCGGTCTTATAGGTACAGGTATCAAGCATTTTTGCTGTGATGGCCGCATACTGTTCAATGACGCTCTCAGGCGCAATAGTGGTAGCAATCATACCGTATCCGGTGGGGCCAAAGTAACGCATTTCCGTGACTCCACGTACAGGCTTATCGAAATCCTTATCATAAATTTCTCCGGAGAACCACATATAACCTTTTATGCTGTAGTAGCTGCCGTGATCTTCAAAGTCCGTACCTATCATGTTAATAAGGTGACTTCCAAAATAGGTGTTAACGCAGTTATTTAACAGATATCCCATGCAGGGCTTTGCCTTGGCAGCGCCGCTTACCATATACTGATCGATATCCTGGAAGGGCTGGAAGGTTATCATGGATGTGGCATAGGCATCATCCATTCCGATACAGCCAACCACATTGAAATCAAGGGAGTTGGCCAAATCAGTCCTGGGTTTGGCGCTCATTTTCTCAGGATAGTTGATGGAATAAGCCTCAAATTTTCCCGGGAAATAAACAACCTGCGTCAGTTGATCATCCACAGTCGGAGGCTGAGTATTGCCCATGTCAATTTTTGACAGGGTACTGCCGTCCTTATCCATAAGCTTTCCTTCAGCAGTAAGTTGAAAAACGTCTGTATCTTCGCTGTCGGCATACTTCAGCAGGAAACCGTTCTCCTGAAGAACAATCTCTCCTGTATACAGGATATCGCCATTACCGTTCGCGCATGCCCATTGACTGTCTTCATCGATTGCAAGTACCAGGTCGTAATCGTCATACTTCCAGGCGCCAACATACAAGGAAAGGGCACTGTTAGCCTCTTCTGAAACTGACCCCTCTCCACATGCGACGAACTGCAAAGACAGCATAGCAACCAAAAGAATCGCCCCACATCGCTTCATTAAATTTTTTCTATTCATAGTCTGTCACTCCATTGAAAAATTGTTTTAACCATGAATATTTTACCTAAAACATTCTGCGGGAGGCAGTGTCAAAAGGTTACTTGTTTGGCAGGTGATGGTAACCAAAAGTTACCTTGTCTTTATCCCGTTTTTAAAGTACTATATTAATATGTATTATGCCCTTTTGATTCATTTGTGATAGGAAAAGAATTCATTTGGGCTTTATTATGCTGTCTGTGAGAATTAATGATTTGAAAACATACGGACAGTAGAAGAAAGAAACTAACATGAAATCAATCCTTCAAAAGTTAAACATACTTCTTAATAAGAAACAAAAGAAGCGCATGTCGCTCCTTGTAATAATGATGCTCATCGGCGCCATCCTCGAAGTTGCCGGAATCGGCATGGTTATCCCCGCAGTGAAGCTTGTCATGGACGAGGAAGCCATCAGAAACGACGAGCTCGTAAGCACTATCTACGACATACTCCCGGTATCCAACCAGAAGCAGTTCATCATAGTGGTTATGGTCTCTTTAATGGCCATTTTCGTCATAAAGAATCTCTATCTTTACCTCGAGCAGAAGGTAATGCTTTCCTTCGTGTACAGCAATCAGTTCGACACCTCTGAGCGCCTTATGAAGAATTACCTTAGGAAAAACTATGAGTTCTACCTTAACGCCGACACTGCAGTAGTCCAGAGAAATATCACGTCCGACGTCAACAATATGTACGCTCTGATTCTGGCTCTGCTGACCCTCCTTTCTGAGGGCATTGTGTTTATCTGGCTGGCAGTGGGACTCTTTCTTATAGATCCTATAATGACAGTTATCGTGACCCTTGTGCTCTTGATTGTCCTTTTTGCCATCAAAGTATGGCTTAAGCCCATTATGTACAAGGCAGGCAAAGACAATCAGGATTTCTACTCAGGACTTTTTAAACTTATTTCCCAGAGTATCCAGGGAATCAAGGAAATGAAAATAGCCCGCAAAGAGCAGTTTTTTGTGGATGAATATGTAACCTGCGGAAGAGGATATGTTAATGCAGTGCAAAGGTACAGCTTATTCAATGTCATACCAAAGCTCCTTATCGAAACTGTGCTTATTATCTGCATGGTTTCATACATGCTTTACATGCTTCTTACGGGAAAGGGTGCATCGGAACTGATTCCCACACTGACGGCCTTCGCTGTAGCTGCCATGCGTCTCCTCCCCTCAGCTAACCGCATCAACAACCAGATGAACACCATTGCATACTGCGAGCCTTTCTTCTTAAAGGTTGCTGACGGCCTTAACGATGAGCTCAAAAACATGGAGACCAATATCTCCTTTACAGACGAGAATGTAACGAAACTCCCTGTAAAAGATAAAATAGAACTTACGGGCATCACCTACGCTTATCCCAACACCGAAAAGCTCATTTTCGACCACGCGGATATGACAGTTCCCATCGGTAAGGCAGTAGGTATTGTCGGCACCACCGGCGCCGGCAAAACCACCATCGTTGACATTCTCTTAGGCCTCCTTGAGACCAAAGAGGGCGAAATCAAAGCCGATGGTGTAAACATCAAGACCAACTATAAAGGCTGGCTTAAGAACATCGGGTACATCCCTCAGATGATATTTATGTTAGACAGCAACATCAGAGAGAATGTGGCCTTCGGTGTTCCAAGAGACCAAATCGATGAGAATAAAGTCTGGGAAGCTCTTAAAGAAGCTCAGTTAGATGACTTTGTACGAAGCCTCCCCGACGGACTCGACACTTCCATAGGTGAAAGGGGCATCAGACTTTCCGGCGGCCAGAGACAGAGAATCAGTATCGCAAGAGCCCTTTACGAGGATCCCGAGGTGCTTATTCTTGATGAGGCAACTTCAGCCCTTGATAATGAAACCGAGGCGGCCATCATGGATTCCATCAATGCCCTCCACGGCAAGAAAACTCTCATTATCATTGCCCACAGGCTCCAGACCATCGAGAAGTGTGACATGATTTACCGCGTGGAAGACGGAAAAGCGACATTGGAGAAGACGGTAGGATAAGATGAAAGAAAGAATTTATGTCTGTCATACATTCTATCATGTATATATAACAATCATTAAGGAACTTGCCCTTGAGAAGAATAAGCAAGGCGAAGCCACCATTGTCTTAAGCCGTCTATCCAATGACTTCGGAGACATTGATGAGAGGCTCGGGACATCAGGACTCTTTGAGAATGTCATATGGTTTGATGAGAAAAGAGACGATTTCTTCCCTGAACTAGCAAAGTACAGGAAGGACAAAGGCAATATCGTCTTTAACATGATTTCAAGAATAATATTCACAAGGAAATATGCGAAACTTGAAGAAGCCTACGTTCCTGTGAATTTTAGAGATTATAAGAATATATATGTTTTCTGCGATACAGACCCCATAGGTTATTATCTGAATCAGAAGAAAATCAGATATCACGCAGTGGAGGATGGTTATAACTGCCTTGAGAAGCTGGACGCTGCAAGATATGACAACAGGGGCGCTTTTAAGCTAAAGGCTTTCATGTCCAAGAAACTTAATCTTATATTCGTGCAGAACGGTTATGGTAAGTACTGCATGGACATGGAAGTAAATGATATTTCGGTAATCACTCATCCATGCCCTTATTACATTGAGAAGCCCAGGAAAGAACTGATAGACAGACTTACCGCTAGGGACAAAGAGATTATCCTATCGGTATTTATGAAGAATAAAGCTGAAGTCCTTGAGGCTCTTGAAAAGGATAAAGACAGAGACAGGGTTTTGATTCTGACAGAACCCCTCTGTGATCTGAAAACCAGAAAGAAAATATTCAAAGACCTGGCTGACGAGTATGGAAAATATGGAATGGTGGTGTTTAAGCCTCATCCCAGAGATGTTTTAGACTATAAGCCCATATTCCCTGACAACCAGATAATCGATAAAACAGTACCGATAGAGATGCTTAATTACCTGCCGGTACGGTTTTCCAAGATTGTAAGCGTATTTACCAGACTCGGTTCCATAGAGTTTGCGGACGAGAAAATAGAGCTTGGAGCGGACTTTATGGATAAATATGAAGCCCCCAAATTACACAGATTTGAAGTATAAAAGGCGCAAAATTGATACAAAACAGTGGTTTCATAGCCATGTAACAACAGCAGAAAAGAGGAGATTCATCTATGCTTAACGACAAAACAATTCTTATAACCGGTGGTACAGGCTCTTTCGGTAAGGCCTTCACCAGATACGTCCTTAGCAACTATGACCCTAAGAAAATCATCATTTACTCAAGAGATGAGTTTAAACAATGGGTTATGAGCAACGAGTTTAAGGATTACACAAAGAAACTCAGATTCTTTATCGGTGATGTAAGAGATAAAGAAAGAATGCAGAGAGCTTTTGAAGGTGTAGATTACGTTGTACACGCGGCGGCAATGAAGCAGGTACCTGCCTGCGAATATAACCCTAACGAGGCTATTAAGACCAATATTAATGGCGCCCAGAATGTTATTGACTGCGCCCTTAATTCCGGTTCGGTAAAAAAAGTAGTTGCTCTTTCCACAGATAAGGCCGTTAATCCCGTAAATCTTTACGGCGGAACCAAGCTTGTTTCCGATAAGCTTTTCATCGCTGCTAATGCATATGTGGGAACCAAGGACATTAACTTCTCCATCGTAAGATATGGTAATGTTGCAGGAAGCCGTGGTTCCATCATTCCTTTCTTTAAGAGCATTATCGAAAATGGCGGCAAGGAACTTCCTATTACCGATTACAGGATGACCAGATTCTGGATTAGCCTTGAAGAGGGCGTTAAGCTTGTTATTAAGGCTCTTGAGGAAGCAAAGGGAGGCGAAACCTTCATCAGTAAGATTCCTTCCTTCAAGATTACAGACCTTGCAAAGGCAATGCTTCCTGACTGCGAAATGCCTGAAGTGGGTATCAGAGAAGGCGAGAAACTCCATGAAATCATGGTCACTGTTGAGGACTCCATGACAACTTATGAGTACGAGAAGCACTTTATCGTATATCCACAGATGAATTGGAACAATAAGCAGAAACCTGATTTATCAGGAAAGAAAGTTCCTGAAGGCTTCTCATATACATCGGGTAACAACACTGAGTGGTTATCAGTTGAAGAACTTAGAGAATTGGTAAAGAATCTGCAGGTTTGTAACTAACCTGCGTAAGGAGAAATATGAATAAACCAGCAATAGAAGGAGGAGCTCCGGTTAGAACTAACCGAATTTCCTACGGACATCAGTTTATAGATGAAGATGATATTAAGGCAGTTGAAGCAGTATTAAGAAGCGATTTCTTAACCTGTGGCCCTGAGATCGACAAGCTGGAGAAAAAGCTTTGTGACATTACAGGAGCTAAGTATGCTGTCCTTTGTGCTAACGGAACAGCGGCGCTTCACATCGCATGCTTAGCTGCAGGCGTAGGTGAAGGGGATGAAGTAATTACCACACCCATTACCTTTGCAGCATCAGCTAACTGCGCCCTTTACTGTGGGGCAAAACCTGTTTTTGCTGACATTAACGAAGAGACCTATAACCTTGATCCGGCAGAGGCAGAAAAGAAAGTAACCTCTAAGACCAAGGCCATTATTCCTGTGGATTACACAGGTCAGGCAGCAGAGCTTAAGAAATTCAGAGACATTGCCAATAAGCATAATCTTGTATTTATCGAGGACGCCGCCCACTCCATCGGAACCATATATGATGGAAACCCTGTTGGAAGTATTGCGGATATGACCACCTTTAGTTTCCACCCTGTTAAGACCGTTACAGGTGGCGAAGGCGGCGCGGTTCTTACAAACAACGAGGAGTACTATAAGAAACTTCTTTTATACAGGGCTCATGGAATCACCAGAGACACATCCCTTATGGAGAGAGAATCAGATGGCCCCTGGTATTATGAGCAGGTGGCACTTTCAACCAACTACAGAATGACAGATATGCAGGCTGCTCTTATAAACAGCCAGCTTAATAAGTTAAAGAGATTCTCAGATAGAAGAAAGGAGATTGTGGCCAAATATAACGAGGCTTTCTCCAAAATGCCTGAATTGTTCGTTCAGAAGGAGATTCCAGAGAGTGATACCACACGACATCTCTATATCCTTCGAATCAAACCTGAGAAGCTTACAATAGACAGAGCTAAATTCTTTGAAGCTATGTCAAAAGAGGGAATAGGCTGTAACGTACACTATATCCCTGTATACAGACATCCTTACTATGAGCATTTGGGATATAAGAAGGGCCTTTGCCCCAAGGCTGAGAAACTTTATTCAGAGATTATGAGTCTTCCTCTTTATCCTGCAATGACAGATAAGGACGTGGATGACGTAATAGAGGCAGTAACAAAGCTTGTAGATTACTATCGCAAATGAGTATAGAATTCCTCACCAATGATGACCTGATAATGCAGATGATTGCCAACGGTCTTGTCTCCGGACAGCCCGATGGTCATCTTGTGTACTCCGGATTCTTCTGGGGATGGCCCATAAGCCTTCTCTATAGAATTACAGGGGCTGTAGACTGGTACTCCTTGGCTCAGCTTTTCTTTCTGGTTCTTGGCTCTTTAATCGTATTGGTTAAACTTACCAAAAGAATCGAAAGACCTGTATACAGGATTCCTGTATTTATTATTTCATCTTTTGTTTGGGCCATTACCCTATTCAGATGCTTCTTGCAGCTTCAATTTACAATCACAGCAGCTTTTGTGGGTTCTGTGGCGGTATTCTATGCCCTGCTTATTGACATACATGAGGATAAGAGTAAGTGGATTAGAGACTTGATTATAGTTTCTTTTCTTGTGCTGGTAAGCTACAACATTAGAAATATGGCGCTTCTCATGCTGATTCCTTTTGCGGTAGCAGGCTGGATTGGGAAGTGGATTTCCGAAGGTTTTAAAGATAAGAAAGCAAATATAAGGTTCATCACCTTATTTGCCTGCATAATAGCTACTCTTCTTCTTTCTGAAGGAGTAAACAGAGTTTATTACTCCGGCGAAGAGTGGAAAGATTATCTTAGCTTTAATAAAGGGACTGAGAATGTTTTTGATTACTCAGGATTCTCTGATTATGAGAGCAATAAAGAGGCCTATGAATCCATTGGAATGAGCGAGGTCGATTATGAGGCCATAGCCTATTATGATCTCCAGCTTCTGATGGAAGACATAAACGAGGAATCTCTAAAGATCATTTATGAAATGAACCCCAAGGGCGAGGGATTAATCCCCGTTGGACAGATTCTAAAGAACTTTATCGGAAGAAATCTGGCATATACTGACAGGCCCGTTAATTTGCTTGCCTATATCATGTGGATTGTGGCGGCAGTTATTGCTGCAGTCCACCTGATAAAAGATAAGAATAAAACATTATTCGTTAATTTGCTTCTTGTTTTTGCGGCAAGAATGGCTCTTTGGATTTACCTTATCAACGCCGGAAGACTTCCCGACAGAATCACATGGAGCCTTTATATAGCTGAGATTATGACTCTCTTGGCTTTGTTAATAAATGAGAAGTATGAAAGAACAGGAAATCTGGTTCTTATTTCAGGAGCGATCATTATCATGGTGGAGACCTTGTTTATTGGCTTCCCTAAGGCAGTCAAGATTAAGGGCGACAATATGGCGAAGAATTACTATGCCACATCCTTTGAACAGCTCCTTGATTACGCTGCAGAGCATCCTGAAAATCTGTACTTTCTTGATGCCAATTCTTTGGCCAATGTATCAAGGCTTAAGAGAGAGCATGAAGGAGCTGCAGTTGCATTCCTTGGTGGCTGGCTTCCGGGATGCCCCGTAGAGCAGGAAATGCTCTCTGCTCACGGCATAGAAGATCCAAAGAATCATTTGGATGTATTGAATAATAAAGATGCTTACTTTGTTTTCAAGGATTCGGAAATAACGAACGAGGAATATTTACTTAGCTTTTACGGTCAATATACTAATGTGGAAAGCGAAGAAACAGATTATCTTAAGACAGATTGTGGAATTAACTTTAGAATAGTAAAAATTTATGAAGATAAGCCTTAAGAAAGAAAAGTTAATACCCATAGCAATAGCCACAGCACTGACATTGGCTCTTATCATAGGGGTCAAAGCATATGCAACCCCTGATGCAGACGAAGGTTACAGAGTAGTATGCCTCGGAGACAGTATCCTAGGCAATGTCAGAGATGAGACATCAGTAACATCTGTTATGGAAAAGGAACTTGGCTACCAAGTCTTTAACGGATGCTTCGGCGGAACCTGTGCTTCTCTAAGTAATCCAACCCATAGAAGAACCTTCTATGAGGATTCCATGAATCTGGTATCTATAGTGAATTCCATCGTGAGAAATGATTACAGCATCCAGTATTATGATATAGCAGCCAATAATTACAAGCTTCCATATTTCTATGATGCCATGAAAGGCTTCGAGAATGTGGATTTTGATAAGGCTGAGCTGATTTTTCTTGAACATGGCGTGAATGATTACAGCGCCGGAAGACCTTTGGATAACGAAAATGATTCTTATGATACCTACACCTATGGCGGAGCCTTAAGATACAGCATAAGGGAACTGAGCAATGCTTTCCCCAATGCAAAGATAGTTCTTGTGACACCTACATACTGTTACTTTGTGGACTACATGGGTGAATGGGCAGGAGATTGTACTACAGAAGACTATGGATATGGAGTTTTAGAAGACTATGTAAATCTTCAAATATCCATTGCTGAGGAATTTGGCCTGGACATTATTGATGATTATCACAATCTTGGGATAGATAAAGACACAGCCAAGGATTTAACCATAGATGGTATCCATTTAAACGACAAGGGAAGAGCACTTCTTGCAAGAACCCTCGCTGAATTCACTAAAGAAGCATTAAATTGAGCAAATAATACATACAATTTAGCGCCAAATGCACAATAAATATAATCTGGAATTAATTAAAACGACATGAATATATCAATGACACCTACAGAATGGTTCGAAAAAAGAATAGAAGAGATTAATCCAAAGCAGAAGTATGCCTTTATTTCTGCCTTTTTGATTGGAATATTGACTCACCTTCCTGCATTTGTGAATGACATGCCTAATCATGACGGCCTTGCAAGTGTTTATTTTGATCAGAACATGATTACATCCGGAAGATGGTTTCTCACTGTTGCCTGCGGTATTTCATCATATTTTACATTACCTTGGTTGATTGGAATCCTTTCCCTTTTATGGATTTCAATAACATGTGTAATTCTTGTGGAGCTTTTCGAGATTAAATCTCCTCTTCATGCCATAATTATCAGTGCCATATTTGTAACATTCCCGGCGCTGGCTTCTACCTACGCATATATCTACACTGCGGATGGCTATATGTTTGCCATGTTCTTGGCGGTGTTGGCGGTATATCTGACCAAGAAATATCCTTCAAGAGGCTTTATCTTCGGAGGTATATGCCTTGCTTTTAGTATGGGAACTTATCAGGCATATCTTCCTGTGACGATGTTGCTCTCTCTTCTTGTTGTACTTGGATATTATTTGACTGAGAACGAGAAGAAGGACAAGGCCATATTTACGGCCAAAATAGTAGGTATGGGTGCAATAGGAGTTGCACTTTACTATCTTATCCTTCAAATTCTCCTTAGAGTTGAAGGAGTAAGCCTAGCAGATTACCAGGGAATAAATGGAATGACTTCCTTGACCGGAGATTTTGTTTCAATAGTCAAGGCTATGTATATGGACTTCGTTGCATTCATCTGGAAGGGAAATGTTATTTGCAACAATATACCAAGCGCTGTGGCCTTGTGTTTGCTGGCGCTTCTGAGCGTGATTGCATTCTTTTCTTTTGCTGCTTATCATTCTCTTTTTAAAAATGTTTTCTTCTATCTTTTCGGAATTATTTCGGTGGCTTTGGTTCCGTTTTTTACAAATATTATTCTGATTATCTCACCGGATGTTAACTATCATCTCCTTATGAGATATCAGTATGTGCTAATAATCATTGCCTTCCTTGCGGGACTTATGAAACGGAGCGAAGATTTCTCCATGGGATCTAAGTTTGACAGAGTTGGACAGTGGATAATCATAGCAATAGGTCTTGTAATATCTCTCAACTATATGGTCACCGATAACATCGGATACTCCAATCTCGAAAAGCGATATGAGAAGACCTATGCCTATTGTTTGCGCCTTGCGGATAGGATAGAGCAGACTCCGGGATATTATACGGGAATGCCAGTTGTGATGATTGGGGTTGTTGGAGACTGGAATTATCCTTCTACCGATTTGACGGGGGATGTAACATCCAACATGATAGGATTCCCCGGGGATACAGTCTGCTATAAACCCGAGGACTATAAATCGTTCTTTGCCAATTATTTGGGAATTACCATTGAAGTGATGGACCAGGAGACTATCGGGGACATTTATCTTAATGATGAAAGATACTATGAACTTGACAGCTTCCCGGGAGAACACTGTACGGAAGTGGTTGACGGAGTTCTTTATGTTAAGACTGAAAATGCTTTAAAGATAACAGGAGAAAAACCTCAATAGGAGATTGAAGCCATGGCACTCTTATCAGTTATTCTTCCTTCATACAACGAGGAAGGAAATATAGCCAATACAGCAAAGGTATTATCAGAGACTCTTGCTAATGCGGAAATAGAGTACGAGCTTATTTTTGTAAGCGACGGCTCCACCGATGGTACCTATGAAGCCATAATCGAAGAAAGCAGGAAGAATTCAAAGGTTAAAGGTCTTGAGTTCTCCAGAAATTTTGGTAAGGAGGCATCTATTTTTGCGGGCCTATCTGTAGCTTGCGGTGATGCCTGCATTGTTATGGACTGCGATCTTCAGCACCCTGCAGATATCGTACCCAAGATGTATAAGCTTTGGGAAGAAGGATACGAGATTGTTGAAGGTGTTAAATCTTCAAGAGGTAAGGAAGGCATCTTCCATAAGGCTTTTGCCGGCATCTTCTATGGAATAATGAGCAGATTAATCAAGATGGATATGAAGAATTCATCTGACTTTAAATTGATAGACAGAAAGGTTGTTAATGTTCTTCTTGAGTTAAAGGAGCACAACACCTTCTTTAGAGCTCTTACTTTTTGGGCAGGATTTAAGACCACAACAATATCTTATGATGTGGCTGAGAGACAGTATGGTACTTCGAAATGGAGCTTCAAGAGTCTCTTCAGGTATGCCATTCTAAATGCTACATCTTTCAGCACTTTGCCTTTGCAGCTTATAACACACATGGGTGTGCTTTGTATTATCCTTAGCATTATTCTTGGAATCCAGACTCTTGTTAAGTACTTTATGGGTCATGCTATGGAAGGCTTCACAACGGTAATTCTTTTGATTCTTATAGTGGGTGGATTTGTAATGTTAAGCCTTGGTATAGTTGGCCATTATCTTGCGAGAATCTATGAGGAAGTTAAGGGAAGACCCAAGTTTATTATTAAACAGACAACTGATAACATTCATGGAAACGTGTAAAAGAATAATCAAGAAGTATAGCTTAATACCGGAGATTATATTTTGCAGCCTCACTTTTTATCTTGTTTGGATGAAGTGTGGCCTGTGGTTTGAAACAAATGATGACCTGATAATAAATGACTTGTTAAGAGGGGCAATCACAGGGCAACCGGAGTATCACACAATCTATAATTCTGTGATTCTGACGGCTCCTTTGTCTTTATTATATCGAATAGCCCCGACAATTCCCTGGTGGGGCGGCTTTCTGATTCTTTGCAACGGAATGTCAATTATTATCCCTTTGGACGCTGTTGTAAAGAGGGGAAAGAACTTCTTCTCAGTGATCCTTGGCACAATAACAATTGTTTTGACAATTATGCCTTCCTTGTACTTAAGGGGAAGAATTCAATATACATCAACAGCAATGCTTCTTGCTATAGCCGGATTTGTGGCACTTGCTTTATACGAAAACTCTGCGGGAATGTGGCTTTTCGGAATTCTGGAATTCCTGGCATTTGTTATTCGACCTGAAGCCATGGAAATCATCCTGCCTATAGGGTTTGGATTATTGTTTGTATGCCTTTCGGAAACTGAGGACGACGTTGCTAAAGGGCTAAAGAAGATAGCAATTTCCGTAGGAGTGGTGTTTGCAATTCTCCTTATTGGATATGCAACTAAATTTCTTGTATACAGTGGCAGCAAATGGGAAGCCAGCAAGACCTACGAGTCAGGCAGACAGCAAATGTTCGATTATACCGGTATTGCTGACTATGGCGATATAAAAGAAAACTATAAAAGAGGGGTAACAAAAGGAGAGTACGAGGCCTTCGGCCATTCTCTGGTGCTGGACTATGAACACTTGGCCGAAACAGTGCAAGCAGCATCCTACATAAGCAAAGAGAATGTGGAAAAGCCTTCGATTCCGGAAACTCTTCGCAATGTATATTTTGACTCCTATTTTGGAATCAACGGACAGTTCAAGAAATTGGGATATCCATTGCTTGGAGGTTGGATTCTTCTATTGACTGTTTCTATTATTTGCAGAAGAATACACGGATTTATTGGCTTCACAATCATATATCTTATAACTAAGGGTGTTTCCTGGGGTTATATTTTTATGAAGGGAAGAATGCCAATACGAATCATGCTTCCAATGTACATTTTGGAACTGACGTGCCTTACAGTTATGGCTTTTCTTTTCATAAACGATGAGCCTGGAAGGAAAGGCTGGCTAAAATATCTCGCACTACCTTTTATTGCGGCTTTGGGATTCGCCTGCTTTATTTCGGCAAAAGAGCAGTTTCTCATAACCGCGGACCAAATGAAGTCTTATCCAATTCTTAGAGAAATGGAAACGGAGATTTCCAATTATTGCAAGATACATGGCGATAAGAAACTGATTCTTAGCACATACATCTATTCCAACTTTAGAAGAAGTGTTTTTGACGTGGGAGAAGATGATCCGGAATACATCTACGCAGGTGGATGGTTCTCCTGTTTGCCTAGTGTTAAAGAGAAAAATCACTCGTATCTCGAATCGGGATATATTTATTTAATTACTACAGCCGAATCCATCAATGGAAATGTTGAGGCTGAGCTTGATTATCTAAATGAAAGATATGACTATAGTCCGCAAAAAGAGGACGTATTAAGTCTTGTTACAGGCGGTGAGGCTATAGTTTACAGAGTCAGGTAATTTGCATGAACGAAGTTAAATCCAAAAGACAACCCTCAATCGAAGTGCTTAGATCATTAGCCATGCTAATGGTTATTACCATGCACTATCTTGATAAGGGTAAAGTTAATATAAGCCTTGCCGAAACCCAGACTGTATGGAGCGTTTTGGGCTGGCTTTTGCACTCATTTTGTATAGTTGCTGTTAACTGCTATGTGCTTATCAGCGGCTATTTTCTTGTTGAGAGTAAGTTTAAATGGCAGAAGCTGGTAGAACTTATATGTCAGGTATTATTCTATTCGATTCTTGTACCTGTAGTCATGTTAGCAATAGGGATTCTACCCGCCTCCGAAATCAGCCTTTATAAGATATTCCTTTACGTGTTCCCTATCCATACCGAACACTATTGGTTTGCAACATCATATATTATCATGTATGTATTCTCCCCTGTATTGGCAGCGGGAATCAAAAACATGGAGAAGAAAGCACTTCAGTTGACTATTGGAATAGCGCTGCTTATCCTGTCTGTGGCTAAGACCATCCTTCCAATTCAGATGGAGCTTGACCGCTTTGGTTATGACGCCTTGTGGTTCATGGTTCTCTTTATGATTGCCGGATATATTAGGTTATACGGAATCAAGTGGATAACTACAGCTAAAAAGGGGCTTATGGTGTATATCTGCGGAAGCATTCTTACATTTATTATGGCCTTCGCTGTAAGGGCTCTCAGTCTTGCAACGGGCAAGATTGGATATTTTGTAACAAGAACCTTTGATTATAACCACTTGATTTGCCTTATAAGCTCAGTAGGATTATTCCTTTGCTTCCTGTATTGGAATGCAAACGAAAGCAAACTGACTAAGCTAGCCGTAGTTATCGGCCCCTACACCTTTGGTGTATATCTCCTTCACGAACAGTGGGAGATGAGACATGTTTGGCCTAAGCTTCTTCAGACGCAGAAATTTGCAGGAACGCCTTTGCAGTTTCTTCACTGGATAATAAGCATAATTATTGTATTTGCGGTTGGAATAGCCATAGACTTCTTAAGAAGTAAGCTGTTTAATCTGGTAAAAAGAAGAACCTCAAAAGGTAATGAGTAGATGATAGATACTGGGATTAAGAATATCCTTAACAGAATAAAGCCTCAGTGGAAAGCGGCTTTTATAAGCGCTTTGCTTATTGGGCTTCTGACTCACATGTATGTCATGACCAATAATCTTATGACTCCGGACGGAACCTGGAATATATATTCTGACCAGGATATGATATACCTCGGCAGGCAGTTTCTGACCTATGCATGTGGAATCAGCTCATATTATAACCTGCCCTGGCTTAATGGCTTGTTGGCTATTTTATATATTGCTGTAGCCGGTGCTGTGGTGGTTGAGGCATTTGAAATTAAAAGTGTTGCATTATCGATACTTACAGGCGGATTGATGGTAACATTTCCTACAGTTGCCTCAACTTTCTGCTATATTTTTACCATCGATGGTTACATGATGGCGCTGTTATTTGCAGCATTGGCGGCCCTTCTGACTGACAGATATAAGAATGGCTGGATATTAGGAATAATTCTTATTGGAATAAGCCTTGGCATTTATCAGGCATATTATTCCTTTGCAATTCTTATGTGTATTCTTATGCTGCTTCTTCAGGTGATAAGAAACGCTGATACAAAGAGCATCCTTATAAAAGCAGGTAAGTATTGCGGCATGGGCATAGGAGGCTATGCCTTCTACGTAATTACCCTTAAGGTCATGCTTGCAATAAAAAATGTTGAAGTAACAGGATATCAGGGCACAGATAAGCTCCTTGGAAATCCCTTCGTGAACATAAAAGAAGGTGTAATTGCTTCTGTAAGGACCTTTGCATCCTTTGCCATAAAGCAGAACGTGCTTACTACAACGCCCATAATGACTATAGCCTACGCTTTGACTATAATCGTTGGACTAGGCCTGTTTGCCATCCTATTTGTTAAGAGTGGAGCGATAAAGAAATGGGATAAGATTCTACTGTCTATAGTGCTTATTGCATTCATCCCCATTGGCACCTCTCTGGCGGCAGTTATGGAACCCAATGTTTTCTTTCATCTTCTTATGAGAATGCCTTGGGTACTGTTTTTTATCTTCATTCTTAAATTGATTGAAGAAATACCAACAGATAAAGTCACATTCCTTAGCAAATTTGTAACAATTGTTACGCCCATCTGCGCTGCGATTCTTATATTTGAGTTCGCGGTAATGGCTAATACGGTATATTTCAATCTCGGAGAAAGATACGAAAAGACGTATGGTCTGTGCTTGAGAATTATAGACAGGTTGGAAGAGACAGAAGAATACAAGACAGGAGACCATGTAGCATTGATGGGTGGTTACCCCGACAGAGAGTACTACCCCGAAACCTGTATAACATGGAAGGACCTTTCGGGTTATTTTGATCCTAACGGAGAATATGTTGTAAGTGATGCAGGAAAACTTAGGGATTTCTGCTATCATTACTTAAACTTCACAATAGTTCCGGCAACTTATGAGGAGCACGGAATAATAGCTAATTCAAAAGAGTATGCTGATATGCCTAAGTTCCCGGACAAAGGCAGTGTCAGAGAAATAGAAGGCATTTGGGTAATTAAACTTAACGGATAAGGAAATCAGAATGGTATCAATGATTATCGTGGACTATAAGTCCATGGATAAAACATTTGAATATATTAAGCAGTGTATCGACAAAATTGATGGACTCACGCATTTTGTTATTGTTGATAATGCTTCTGATACCCCCTTTGAACCTAAAGTTACGAAAGTGGGGGATAAGGAAGTTTACATTGTTTCGTCAGGGGAGAACGGCGGATATGCCAAGGGCAATAACCTTGGAGCAAAGACCGCAAGAGACATTTGGAATGATGAATACTATATCTTTTCAAATAATGATTTAAGGTTTGATGACCCATTTTCGCTGGCCAAGTTTCTTGAACCATTCAAGGCAGATAGCAATGTTGCTGTAGTGGGTCCAAGAGTAATAGGGCTTTCGGGAGAAGACCAGAATCCTCTTCCTAAATTGACTTGGAAACAGATGCTCTTCGGTCATTTCCTAAGCCTATTGACTCCTAAGGGTATGAAAAGAAAACAACAACCCGGAGCTGAAATAGCCGGCATAACAAGTACTGTAGTTGGTGCTTTCATGTGCGCCAAAGCCGAAGATTTCTGGAATGTTGACGGATTTGATGAGAATACATTTCTTTTTTGTGAAGAAGTGATTCTTTCTAAAAGACTCGGAAGGGTCGGCAAATACATGTACTACAACGACGCTGTGGAAATGATACATGAGCATGGAGTAACGGTCAAGAAAACCGTAGGGATAATCAGAAGCCTTAGGGCAGACTTTAACTCCAGATATTACTACGCCAAGGAGTACTGCAATGCAGGAAAAGGTTGGCTGGTTCTTTCAAAGGTGAACTTCAACATAGTAATGGCTTTGTTTAGAATAAAGAAGGCTATCAAAGGAAATAAATAATTGGTATCTGAAGAGAATAAAACACTTAACATAATAGAGAGATATTTAATGCCGATAATTCTGGGACTTATGCCCCTCGTAAACTTTAATCAGGGCGTGGACTATATCGACAGTATGTACAGCCCCGGAAACTTTGTTTTCTTTAAACAGATGAAAGGGACATGGGTTGTTGCAACGTTCTTAGCTAATGCTATTGGACATTTATTTACGCTGCTTCCGGGCGGCGGCACGTATATAGGAATAAGAATATACACAAGTCTTGTAATAAGTGCTATAGCCTTAATTGCATATTTTACACTTCGAAAAAGAATGCCCTGGTACATCGTTGCAGTGGGTGAAACTATAGCAATTTACCTTTGCTGGTGTCCGTCAACCATTCTTTACAATTACCTGACCTATTTGTTTATGACCCTGGGGCTTATTTTCATTTACAAAGGTCTGACAGAAGAAAAGCCATTATTCCTTGTCCTTGCAGGATTATGCCTGGGAATTAATCTCTTCGTAAGATTCCCAAACATAGTCGAAACCGGATTTATCCTTGCTGTTTGGGTCTATGGAATCCTTAAGAAAAAGAAGTTTACAAAGGTATTTTTCGAGACCTTATGGTGCATCTTGGGCTACGTGATTGGAGCCGGTCTTATTATGGGCATAATAGTAATGCTTTACGGCTTTGATGCGTACGTCAATATGATTACATCACTGTTTGGAATGACAGGAGACAATACATCTTATAAACCTATCCAAATGGTTATGGCAGTCCTTAGAGAACTTAGACTTGGACTTAAGTGGCCTTTGATTATGACTGCGCCCGTGGTTATTCTTACCGTTGCCATGCGAATTTCGAAGGGAAAAGCTGTGGACATTTTAAGAGGAGTATCGTTTATTGCAATGCCTGCGACTATTCTTCTTTGTATGAAATTAGGAATGTTTAACAGGGATTATAACTCCTATCAGTCCATCATGGGGCCTGCAGTGACCTTTGTAATACTCGCGATAGCGATTTCTGTACTAAAGATTTTTAGCAGGAAAAATGATGTAGACACTAAGCTGGTTTACGGATTGATTCTATTGTGCATTGCCATTACACCGCTTGGAAGTAATAATGCACTATTTCCTGTTTATAACAACCTGTTCCTTATCGCTCCCATTATACTCATGGCTATTTGGAAAGAGATTGTTAAGTATAAAGAGTCAGATGTTGCATTTCCTGCAACGGTTATGGTGTCTGGCTTGGTGATGGTTCTGTTTATTCAGTCTGTTTGTTTCGGCTCAACGTTTGTTTTTAGGGGAAGCAAACACGGGGAAGAAAGAGACGGTGCCTTTTATTTTGGAAGCGAGATATTGCGGGATTGCACAACGAACGAAGACAGAAGGGGTGCTATCGCGGAATTGATAGGGTACTGGGAAGATAATAAAACCAATAAGGTTCTTCTTCTTGGAAATATCCCCGGAGTATCCTATTTCCTTAATGTACCTACAGCAATCCCTACCAGTTGGCCTGATCTTGGCTCATATTCTTATGACACTTACAAGAAGGACATGAAAGAACTTGAATTCAGAATCAATGAGAAAGGGGAGGAACTTCCCGCAATTATTCTAAGCTTTGGAGCAAATGCTGTAATAACCGATGACAAAGAAGCTCAGGAGTGGTTTAATGAAAACAAAGAGGATGGAGAAGGTTATCTTGATGTGATGCTCTCTGACCCTAAGTACTCTGACATGCGAGACTTCATTAAAAAGTATGGATATGAGATGCAATTACGAAACGAGAAGTTCGTAGTGTATACTGCATCAAACAATAAATAATAAGAATCGAGAAATACGATGATTAATTTTAATGTACCTCCCTTTACAGGGAAAGAATTTGATTACATGAAACAGGCTGTTGAAGCGCAGAAAATCTGCGGAGACGGTCAGTTTACCAAGAAGTGTAATGAATGGATTGAGAAGAAAACAGGAACAGGGAAGGTGCTGCTTACCACATCTTGCACTCACGGACTTGAGATGGCAGCCTTGCTTTGTGATATTAAGCCAGGTGATGAAGTAATTCTTCCCTCATATACATTTGTATCAACAGCAGATGCATTCGTTCTTAGAGGAGCCACAGCAGTATTTGTTGATATCAGACCTGACACCATGAATATCGATGAGAAGCTTATTGAAGATGCTATCACGGATAAAACAGTAGCAATTGCTCCTGTACACTATGCCGGTGTAGGTTGTGAGATGGATACCATTATGGATATCGCTAAGAGACACAACCTCAAGGTGGTTGAGGACGCTGCGCAGGGCATCATGGCAACATATAAGGGTAAAGCACTTGGAGCAATCGGTGATTACGGCGCATTCAGCTTCCATGAAACCAAGAACTATTCCATGGGTGAAGGCGGAGCAATCCTTATAAAGAATCCTGAGGATGCAGAGAGAGCAGAAATCTTCAGAGAGAAGGGTACCAACAGAAGCCAGTACTACAGAGGTCAGGTTGATAAATACAGATGGATGGAGTTTGGCTCATCCTATCTTCCCAGTGATATGAACGCTGCATATCTCTATGCTCAGCTTGAGATGGCTGATGAGATAAACGAAGCTAGACTTCATATCTGGAATAGGTACAACGAGGAACTTAAGGAACTTGAGGATAAGGAATTAATTACTAGACCTTACGTGCCTAAAGAATGCGTTCACAATGCGCATATGTTCTATATTAAGACCAAAGACCTTGAGGAGAGAACCAACCTCATAGCTTTTCTTAAGAAAAATGAAATACTCTCAGTATTCCACTATGTACCTCTTCATACCGCTCCTGCAGGCGTTAAGTACGGCAGATTCCATGGTGAGGATAAATATACTACCAAAGAGAGCGACAGACTTGTACGACTTCCTCTCTACTACGGCCTTAGAGACGACCAGGTAGATTATATCGTAAGCAAAGTAAAGGAATTCTATAATGCGTAATTTCGCAAAAAAGAATGAAAACATAATAATAGCAGCAACAGTCACCTTAATTATGGTGGCTGTTGTTTCTATATGCTTTGATTATTACTATCAGGCAAATGATGACATAATGATTAAAAATATACTCTCCGGAGTTTACACAGGAACACCTGAGAGTAGAAATATACAGATGCACTATCCAATGAGCTTGGTAATAAGCTTGCTGTACCGAATTGGCAGAGGAATTCCCTGGTACGGCTTGTTATTATGCGTGGCTCATTTCTTTGGTTTTGGATATATTGCTTATAACACAAATAAAGTCTTAAAAAAGACCTGGTTTAAGGTGATGATTTCCACCATTGAGGTTGGAATCTTTACAGCCGCAATGCTTTATGAGCTGGTATTTACACAGTATACGGTAACCGTAGGAATCCTTGCGGCGGCAGGCATGTTTGGGATCTATCTTTCTGATAGAACCGGGGAGCCAAAGGAATTCATAAAGAGAAATATCCCGAACATAGTAATAATATTTATCGCCTTTATAACAAGATCCGAAATGCTGCTTCTTATGCTTCCATTTATCTGCCTTGCAGGATTCTTTAAGTGGACAGATACAAACAAAGAAGCGGGAGAGAAAATGTTTGATAAGAAGACTCTTATCAAATACTTTGGAACTTTTGCCATTATTCTTGCTTCTATCGGAGTAGGACAGCTGATTCACACTGTGGCATATTCAGGAAGCGAGTGGAAGGAGTTTGTTAGATTTTTCGATAACAGGACAGAACTTTATGACTATCAGTTTGTTCCGAGCTATGAGGGAAACGAAGCTTTCTATGACGGCATCGGATTAGAGAAAGAGGAAGTAACTCTTCTTGAGAACTATAACTTTGGAATAGATTCGGACATTACCGCCGATACCCTTAAACAGGTGGCAGATTACGCCAAGAGTTTAAAGGGCGATAACAGCAGCCTTATTACAAGAATGAAGGCGGCAATGCCTGATTATAAATACATCTTAAGATATGGTCAGGAGAATGATCCTTATGGCAGAAATCTGAGGGAGCTTTACCTTGTGGCCATGCTTATGTTAGTCATTCTTCTTATCAGGAACGACCGCATTATAGGCTTGTGGCAGCCGGCACTTCTTTTTATTGTCAGAAGCGGTCTTTGGATATACATGATTTCTACAGGAAGGTATCCGGCAAGAATCACCCATTCACTGTACTTTATTGAACTGGTGCTTCTCATTGGAATGATAATTAATGAAGCAAAGAAGGAGAAACAAAAAAGATTTCCTATGGCAGCAGTTCTTGCCATTATGCTCTTTGCTTTATTCTCGGTAAGCGTCTTTGCTATTAACTATCAGAAGGTGCAAATTGAAATCGCACAGCGAGACAAAGCAAACGAAGAAAAGCAGGCCCTTAATGATTACTGCAAGTCACATCCCGATAACTTCTACTTCGTAGATGTTTATTCTTTCTGCTCTTCCATGGAAGACCATGTGGAATACTCGGAGAAAATCTTTGAGAATGTGGATAACACTATTAATAACTATGATTATCTCGGTGGCTGGATAATGAACAGCCCACATACCTGGGATAAACTTGCTTATTATGGAATTACAAAAGAGAAAGATGAGATAGAGAAGGGCATTACAGGCAAAGACAATACATATGTGATAGTTCGTTTGGACAGAGACACAGACTGGATTGGTGAATACTATTCAGGTAAAAGAAATATGATTGTATCAATTAATCCGGCTGATACAATCGCAGATAAATTTAACGTATTCAAGGTGACTTTAAACTAGACCTTTGAAGATATCTTCGGTTTCCTTGGCAATTTCCGGCCAATTATATGCGGACAGGTCATAGGTTACTTTGCTGGCTGAAGGAGTTAGATGGGCCAGCTTGTCGGCTAATGAATCGACATCTCCAACAGGATAGTAACATTCGCTGCCAAGATTAACCAAGTGTGTGGCAGGAATATCTGAAACGATTACGCTAAGCCCATAGCTCATGGCTTCCAACAACACCAGAGGGAATCCTTCGTTGTGGGATGAAAGAACGAATAATCCGGCATTATTATATAATTGCTGCAAATCTAAACCGTAAACGTATCCGGTGAAAACAACTTTGCTTTCATCGGATATTTTATTTAGTTCAGACATGTAACCCTTCTCGAATTCAACACCTCCGGCAATTACCAGTTTGTAATCCTTAAGGTTAGCCTGGTTAAATGCCTTTATTAAATCGTCAAATCCTTTTTCGGGAGTGATTCGACCTACAGCCAGAATATATTTTCCTTTTTCGAGCCCCCATTTGGACAATCTGTCATCCCCACTTGATAAATTGGGGGTGGGAATCCCGTTTGGAATAAAGATTGACTTGGATAGCACGTCTTCCGGTGCCTTCTGCATCTGAAATTTGTTGACGTAAATAATCTTATCGGCATTCTTAAACGCTATATTCTCACATAAGCGCAGAAGGGACTTGGCCATTTTACCCCACTTTTTGTGTTCATAATTGGGACTGTGATAGGTGAGAACTAAGGGGATTCCTGCGCGTCTTATCATTGAAGAGAAAAGGCATGAACCGATGTTGTGAATATGGACCACATCAGGCTTAAGACTTACGGCTTTAATTGTGCATAGGAAAGAATGAAATAGGGCTTCAAACCCTTTAATTCTTGTGGATGGTAAATCAATAAAAGAAATGTGCTCAAAAGAAGCACTTACGTCTTTAACGTAAGGCTTCCTTCTGAGCACAATTAATTCAAGGTTTTCATCCATTAATGGATAGATAGATTCGCAGTGCTTCTCAACGCCACCTTCGACATTGGGAAAACCACGCATTCCAAAAACACAAACTCTCATTTAATTACCAGCAAATATCCTTACCCTGTCTGATTCTTAATTTGTTCTTGAGAATCCACTTAATAGGAATCCAGGGACGTCTTACCATATCATGACGTTCTGTAACAATAAAAGCACAGTTCTTCTTACAGTTTGCACATTTAACTGCGGCTTCTTTTGCTTTATCGGAATTCATTATATCCTCAAAAGAAGATTCTTTGATGTTTCCGATGATCCACTCTTCATCAGAGCCATTACAGGGAGAAACATTTCCCCAGGGATCTATGAAGAAGAAATCCTTTAATGCTCCACATGGCGGACGATATCCATAATCATCTCCCCTTAAGCGTCTATGAATTGATTTGTTAAAATATGCCCTGCCATAATCTTTGAGCTTATTCTTAAGACCACGTCTCTTGGATGTAAGGAGAGCTTTAACGAACTCCTCGTGAGCAGCAAGGGCTTCTTCGCTTGTTATCTGGTTGTCATTCTTATGGAAGTACCATGAGTTGTGGACAACGGAGTTACCAAGTTCAACGCCCAAAGCTACGCATAACTCATAAAGAGGCAACAAATCCTTGTAATTATCAGGGGATATTACAACTGAGAAACCAATGTTCTTGCACTTGGTCTTACGTAGCTCGAGCATGGTATGAAGGGCATGATCAAATCCGTCCTTTAATCCTCGTTTCTCGTCATTTATCTTAGGCAATCCTTCTACGCTGACTCTGATAAGAATGTTGGGATATTTATTGGCCAACTCAACAATCTTGTCTGTGTTATAACCGTTGGTACTTAACTCTAGAAGAGACGCCTTGGGATAAAGAATTTCAAAAATCTTATCAATATCTTTCCTAATGGTGGCCTCTCCGCCGGTAATGTTTATTCTGAGACCTTCGGGTAATTTCTCATAAAAAGTGTAATCTATTTCCTCTTCAGGCCTTGTGGGACACTGCCAGATATTGCACATGTTGCACTTGGCATTACATCTGAAAGTGGTTATCAAGCTTGCTTGCATTGTAGTCTTCATATAAAAATCTCCTCTGAGCTATTATATCACCTAAGGTTGTTAAAAATCATTCAATAATGTAAAATAATATGGAAATTGGCGATAATTCTTGCATCATAATTGATGTAAATCAGGTGTAAAACGCATGCAAGTAACAATCAGACTTGATGATATAACTCCGGATATGGATTGGGATAAATTCCATCGATTCGAAGAGGTATTGGATGAATTAGGGATTTGCCCCATTATAGGGGTGGTACCGAAGAATGAGGATGAAACCCTCCATATGGAGGATGATAACCCCGATTTTTGGAATGAGATAAGGCGCCTTAAAGATAAAGGTTGGGTAATAGCCATGCATGGTTATAGCCATATATATTCAACCGGGAAAGGCGGACTTTTTCCCCTCAATAAGTTTTCGGAGTTTGCCGGAGTGGGTTATGATATTCAGCTTGATATGATAACCAGGGGCAGAAACGTATTCTTGGAAGAAGATATTGTTCCCGAAGTTTTCATGGCTCCGGGACATACCTTTGATTATAATACAATTAAAGCGCTCAAGGATAACAGGTTTAAAGCCATAACTGATGGATTTGGCAGGTTGCCTTATAAGAGAGATGGATTAATCTATTATCCTATTGCTGAGAAAAGAGCCACGGTGTTTGATGATACGAGAGAAGGACGTACCACTTTGGTTTATCATTTGAACACCATGACAAATGAGAGTATAGAGGCCGAGGCCGAACTTCTTAGGAATAACAGAGATAAATTAGTTAGCTTTACATTGCTTGAAGATGCAAGGATTCAATCAGGACTTCAGAGACTGAGCGAATACCTGAAAGCCAATGCCAAACGAATACTAGTATCAATCAGGAAATAATAGATGGATAACAGACCGATAAGAGTTCTCCACGTTTTGGGGAGAACAGATATGGGTGGCGCAGAAAACAGAATAATGGACCTGTACCGCAGTATCGACAGAAACAGAGTTCAATTCGACTTTATGGTTCATACCACCGAACGTTGCTTCTTTGATGATGAGATAGAAAGCCTTGGGGGACATGTTTACCGCGTTCCAAGATATAATGCAAAGAACCATTTTGATTATATAAAGGCATGGGACTTGTTCTTCGAGAAACATCCGGAGATAGAAGTTGTTCATGGCCATATGACCAGTACTGCAGGTATTTATCTCCCAATCGCCAAGAAACATGGAGTAAGACTTACAATTGCGCACACAAGAAGCGCCGGTGTACCTCAGGGTATTAAAGGAATAATGACCAAAGTTCTCAGAAAAGGGCTTTATAAGAAGGTGGATTTATGCCTTGCCTGCTCTAAGATTGCAGGAATTAATTCCTTTGGGAAGAAGGCTTTCGATGAAGGATATGTAAAGATCATTCCAAATGCCATAGATACAGCCAGATTCAAATTCGACGAAAACATGCGAAACGAGATCAGACAGGAACTGGGTATTAAGGCATCTACTTTTGTGGTTGGACATGTTGGCAGATTTCACTATGCAAAGAACCACGAGTTTTTGATTAAGGTTTTTTCAGAAATCAGGAAATTGATTGCTGATTCCAAACTGGTTCTGGTAGGAGACGGAGAACTTAAGGTTCAGATTGCAGAATGGATTAAGGCATGTGGAATAGAGGATGATGTTATCCTTACAGGCACAAGGAAGAACGTGGAAGATTATTATCAGGCCTTTGATTATTTTGTCTTTCCCTCAAGATATGAGGGGCTTCCCGGTACTGTCGTCGAAGCTCAAACGAGTGGGTTAAGATGCCTCATTTCTGATTCAATAACCGATGAGGTAATGATTACAGATTTGACTGAGTCAAAGTCATTGGACGACCCACCATTAGACTGGGCAAAGAAAATAGTTTCGAACAAAGATTATACGCGAGCGAGTCGAACCGAAGAAGTGAGAAGAAAAGGCTTTGATTCGGAATCTCAGATAGATTATTATACCGGATTGTATATCGGTGGAAACAAGGAAAAGAGATAAACTATGAGAATCAATGGTGAACAGATTAATCTTCGCCCGATAACCTATAAGGATACTGATTTGATTGTTAAGTGGCGACAGAATAAGAGAGTGAAGAACAATTTCCTGTTCAGAGGAGAAGTGACAAGAGAAGTTCATGAAGAATGGATGAGAACAAGGGTCCAGACCGGAGAGGTCGTTCAGTTTATTATCGAAGAAGCTGAATCTGGAAGACCAATTGGCTCAACTTACCTTAGAGACATTAACAGAGAAATAGGCAAGGCAGAATTCGGAATCTTTATCGGCGAAGATGATGCAGTAGGCAGAGGCTATGGAACTGAGGCTGCAAAGCTTATTGTTAACTATGCCTTCAGTAACCTTAAGCTTCATAAAGTATATCTCAGAGTTCTTGATGAGAATCTTGTGGCCAAGAAGAGCTACGAGAAGGTCGGCTTTAAGGAAGAGGGCCATTTCAGAGATGAAGTTTTCCTGAACGGAGAGTACAAGGATGTAATCTTCATGGCAATATTTGATGACGGAGAAAGAGAATGCAAAGGATTAGTTTTGTAATACCCTGCTATCGCTCGGCATTAACAATTGAAAAAGTGGTTAAAGAGATCGAGGACACCATGCCCTATCTTCCTGAGTATGATTATGAGATTGTGCTTGTGAATGACTCATCTCCGGATGATACTTTCAAGGTGATAAGCAAGATCGCCCTGGAGAATGAGAAAGTTCTCGCTATTAACCTGGCAAGAAACTTTGGTCAGCATGCCGCTCTTATGGCAGGTTTCAGACATACTACAGGAGATATAGTGGTTGCTCTTGATGATGACGGCCAGACCCCTGCTGACGAGGTTGGGAAACTCATTGAGAAACTGGAAGAAGGCTATGACGTTTGTTACGCCAAGTACGATCATAAGAAGCATTCAGTTTTCAGAAACTTCGGAAGCAAAGTCAACGAGAGAATGACCAGAGTTATGCTTGGTAAAAGCAAAGAACTCTACATTTCAAGCTACTTTGCAGTAAAGCGGTTCATATTAAATGACATGCTCCGTTATGAGAACTGTTATCCTTACGTTATTGGACTGGTTCTCAGGACTACTAAGAATATCTGCAATGTGAATGTAAACCACCGAGAAAGAGAGATAGGAACTTCAGGATACACCATGAAGAAACTTTTGGCTCTCTGGATGAATGGATTTACGGCATTTTCTGTGGTACCTCTCAGAATTGCAACTTACGGGGGCCTTACCTGTGCGTTTATTGGATTTATTTATACCATCTACACTATAGTCCGTAAGTTTATAGATAACTCAGCTCCTATGGGCTATTACGTTACCATTTGCGCAATCCTTATTATTGGAGGCGTTATTATGATGATGTTAGGTCTTATCGGAGAGTACGTGGGTAGAATGTATATTACAATGAATAATGCTCCACAGTATGTAATTAAGGATATTGTGGGCAAAGGCTTTGATGAAACAAAGGAATAGACATGAAACTTAGCATAATAGTTCCTGTTTATAACATGGCAGCTGATGGGAAACTGGAGTTTTGTATTCGCTCCCTTGCGAATCAGACCATTGATGATTATGAAATAATAGCAGTTAATGACGCCTCTACGGATAATTCCTTAGAGGTGTTGTTTGCGTTAAAGAAGGAGTTTGGAGATAAACTAAAAGTCATCACATATGAGGAGAATCTTCGTCAGGGTGGTGCCAAAAATGTTGGTATTAAGGCTTCGGAGGCAGAGTGGATAGCTATCTGTGACAGTGATGATTGGGTGGCTCCTGACATGTATGAGAAACTGTTTAAGAAGCAGGAGGAAACAGGCGCAGATGTAGTTGCCTGCGATTACTGTCTTGTGCATGAGCATACCTTTGAAAAGGGACCTGTAGCTAAGAATAATACTTCCGATCAGGCGGGGGTGTTGGATGATGAGAAACATAAGAAGCTTCTTTTAGATTCCGGAAGTATGGTCCTCAAAATCTGGAAGAGAGATATGGTGGTGAATAACGGCCTTTGGTATCCTGAGAAGATGTTTTTCGAAGACAATGCCATGGGACCCTTGTGGCTGTTGTACTGTAATCACTTTGAGAAACTGGATGAGACCTTATATTACTATTATCAGCATGACACCTCAACCGTTCATGAGACAACAACGTCCAAGCTTCACGACAGAATGAAGGCTATGGAGATATTGATGGATGAGGCTGAGAAACGTGGTTTATATGAAAGATATAAGGCTGAGTTTGACTATAAGTTTGCTGAAGCATATTTCATAACCACGTTGTTTTCCCTTATGCAAAGTAAGACTCTAAAGGGAGAAAGAAAGGCCATGATAGAGGAGTTAAAGAATGGCCTTAATAAGTATGTTCCGGACTTTAGAAATAATGAATATTACAGAAGCAGAATGGGCGACGAGGAGAAGAAGTTAATCAACATGGCAATGGCCTCTACTGCCCGATTCATGCTTTATTATGATGCATTGCATCTGTATCGTAGGGTGCGATATGGAAGGTAGAATGAGTAAAGAAACCAGAGACAATTTCATATGGACCATCCTTTTGATTGTAGTGGCAGTTTATGGCATTGCATGCTTTAGTCTGCACCTTAATCAGATAGTTAAGGCTGAGGGCCTGTACTTCGAGTCCGATTTGCCTGCCCATATAAGCATGACCTTGGAGGATGGCTGGTTTTACTCCCTGATGGGACTCCTGATAAAACTGTTCTACGCCACCGGCGCAGGAACATATTTGACAGCAGGCTTTATAGCCTTATGTGAGATAGGAGCAGTTTTTGCAACCCTTCTTCTGGTTAACGAGTTAACCGGAAAGTACTACACAAAGAGTATGGGCCTTATGTTTGCACTTATGGCAAATTTAATTATGCCCTTTTATCTGGAGCTTGCAGGGAAACAAAGGTATATCGGATACCAGTCCGCGAGTGTATGGCACAACTCAACCTATACCCTTGTAAAACTTCTTGGAATAATAACCCTTTGGTATTTCCTGCAATTAAGGGATAAATATCTGGATGGATTAAAGATATCCGAATGGCTTATCTTCGCAGGGCTTTTGATTCTTTGCAACGCAGCCAAGCCGAGCTTTTGCTTTGTGTTTGACTTTGCTATGCTGGTTATTCTTATATTTGATCTTTGTAAGAAAGATGAAAGAGACAGACCGGAAAGATTCAAAAGGATTGTTATTTTCGGATGCAGTGTTTTGCCCTCACTCATTGTTATTTGGTGGCAGAATAACGTGCTTTTCGGACAGGAAACCGGAAACGGAATAACCATTAATCCCGGATATGCTCTGGCTATGAGAGGGGATCATCCCAAGGTTACTTTCGTCCTCTCCATTGCTTTTCCTCTCTTTATCCTTGTTTGGAATTTTGGAGACCTGAAGTGGGATAAGAGGCTTAGATTCATGTGGCTTATGTGGCTCTTCAGCTTTCTTGAAGTCTTCCTTCTTGCAGAAGAAGGGGCAAGAGCACTTGATTCCAACTTCTTTTGGGGATATTCCATCGGTATCTTCTTTGTTAATCTTATCAGCATGATTAAGCTGATAGAGAACATGAAGAGGAAAGAAGGAATATACGAAAGCGGCATTTTAAGAGCTGTAATAACTTCCTGTGGGACTCTGATCCTAGCCTATCAGGTATATTGCGGCATTTATTTCTTCATAAATCTGGTAATGGGCACCACCTATTGGATGTAATTCATGAACTTGAAAACAACAGTCAAAACCACAGCTAAATATTTGTTTTATATTCTCACAGCAGTCCAAGTAATCCTTGGACTCATTTGGGTTAAAAACAACTTTACCCATGTTTATATGTGGCCTGAGACGGCAGAGTATCTTGATATCGCTGATAACTTTGTGATTGATGAATATACGGGACTGTTTTACCCGGTTCTGGTAAAGTTTCTTTATTATATTCTTTTGTATATTCTTCAGCTTGTTTTGGCCGTAGTATCTGCTTATTTATTCCTTCGTAAGGGAATTAAACTTGATAAGTGCAATGCAATATTTGGATGTGCATATATCGTATCTTTCCCTGCATTGCTTCAGTTTCATCTTTCAATAAGACCTGAATCCCTACGTCTATCGGTAACCCTTTTGGTTATAACTTTCTTGACCTATAAGAAGAGAAGCATAAAGAGATATGCAATCGTTGCCTTGATGCTAATTGTTTTATTCGTATCGCAAAAGGCTGTGGCTGAGCCCGGTTCCAGAGGAAGAATACAGAGGACCTTTTGGTCCCAAGCGTTTATGCGTGTATGTACCGAGTATTATTCTCAGTCCTTTGTGGCATGGGATGAAAGGACACAAGACACATATGATATTTGGCAGGCGCTGGAAATAATCAAAAAAACCGATAACATGATGTATGAAATCGGTCCTACAATGGATAAGAAATGGGGATTTGAGGCTGCCAATGAAAGTTATGAATTCATGACAAAAAAATGCCTTAGCATGCGTACAAAAGATGTTTGCTTAAACATTGGCACGGACCTCGGTCAGAGCATTATTCTTCCCTTCGGATTCCTGACTGAAGCAAACGGAGATGTAAGGACCCAGACGGGAAGAAACTATGAGGCTTTTGTAAATCAGAGAGGAAGCCTTGACAGTTTCTACTGGTATTATGGAGTCTGGAGTCTGGTGGTTATTCTGGTAATCGGAATTGCAGCTCTGCTTACAAGTGTGAGAAGTTTTAAATTCCAAAATCCATCATACGAATTATTGGCAGCAATGCTTATACAGTGGTTGTATAAAACCCTTACCACAGGTGATGCTATAGACTATGCCAAGTATCTTGTGGTTATAGCCTTCTGGTGTACTTTGGGAATTCAATTGGTGACGGGTGAAAATTGTAAGGAATCCTGAAGTATGGTAAAATTAGATGTTATGAAAGTGGCAGAAATAAAGGCATTTTTTGAAAAGATTTTCGAGAACAAATTGGGAATAATCCGAGCAAGCATATTGCTTCTTGGATTATTTGCTGTATCTGTAGTTTGGCCCATGGGCAAATTTACAACAGAGTATAAATCTACGGGCACCTGGGACGGAATAAGATTCATAGGGCCCGGCACCGAGGAGAATGTAATAAGACAGGAATTCTCCCCTAATTTTGATAACCTTACTTCTGTTTCTGTTTATGTAGTTAATGAGCCTGATTCCTTTGATACCTTAGAGACCTTCTTTAGAGTTTATTCCTTGGATGGCACGGTTCTAGCTGAAAGCAAAGTGAATCTTGCAGACTATGAAGTCCCGGGATTTGTAAAATTCCCTTTGAATGTATCTTTAGAGCCGGGGACAGTATATTTTTATACTGTTGGCGGAACAGACGGTGAAGTGTTCGTTGCACTTACCTCCGAGGAGGCGGGGAACGCTGAAGCAGGAGCCTTCTACTATAACAATGTGCACTCGGGCGGCACCAATGTTGTGGCAGAGTTCGATTATATTAGGCCTTGGGGACTTAAAAGAATTATAATGGCGGACATGGCTATTATCATTGCTTCAGCATTGGTTTTTGCCTTGGTAACCATATTGCTTAAAAAGAAAACTGAAGACCGGATCACAAAAGCAGAGAAGACCTTTGGATGGATATTAAGTTGCATCATTGGAATAGTAGCGTTGGTATCCTGCGTGCTTATTGCTGCTTTTGAAACCTTTGAGCATGATGCACTTAATAACACAGTATTGTGTATGGCAGTTCTGACAACGGCAGCTTTTTTGATTTATCTAATCAGAACCGCCCCTTCCATGACGGAAACAGTTTCATCAGATGAAAATATCAGGAAGTTTGGAAACTTTGTCAGTTCCATGCTCCTTTCTGGAGCGCTTATTATGTGCTGCCTTTATCAGAACAGCGGTAGTGACTATGAACATGGGCTTTGGATTAGAAGAACAGCAGTATTCTTTGCACTGTTTCTTTGCTCTCTTGGTAAGGCGAAGCAGATTTGGAATGTCCCGGCTATTATCTGGTCTGTTGCATCCATATTTATTGGTAAGTTATATGTATCTTCGCACAGTGATCATATTGAACATCTGACTACAGCCACAAGTACGGCATGGTTCTTCTGGGCAGCGGGCCTCCTTGTGATTGGACTGATTTATAGAATAATAGCAAAGGATATAAAGAAACTTAAATCCATTGACCTTAGAATTGCAATACCGATAATTGTGTTCTGGATATTATGCTGTGCCTTTTCCTATGGAAGAGAGTGGCCACTTCAACTATTTGTAACCTTTACTTTGGCTTTCCTTTTCCTCTACATGAGTGAAAGAAAAGGATATCTTCTTGAGATAACATGTAATGCCTGGCTTATAGCCTTTTTTGCAGGCGTGTTTTTTTGTGTATACAGGCGTCCATATCAGTATTATATGATGACCAGATACGGCGGAATCTTCATCACCGTTACTGTGACGGCGACATACTATATAATCGCAACGGCAGCAGCTCTTACTAAGGTTCTTATTGCTTACAGAAATAACAGGAGTAGAGATTTGGTAGTTGCTTATGCAGCTTTTGGCGCAGTATCGACCTATCTTTTCTTTACTGCATCAAGAACAGGAATAGTGGCATACGGAGTGGAACTTCTCCTTGCCTTGATTATTTATATATGGCAAAAGAAGAAGGATATTGTTAAAGGCAATGTGCTTAAACTTTTGGCATCGGCCTTTTGTACTTTGATTGTTTCCTATGTGGCTTTCTTTGGGATTACAAGAACAATTCCGGCCCTGGTAAGAAATCCTTTCTATTTTAATTATGAGTCCTATGCTGAGTTCATCCATAAGGATACGCCCCCTGATGGAGGAGATGGTTTCGGGGAGAAGTACGCGAACATTCAGGTGTCCTTAAGCACCTTGTTTGGAAGAATGTTTAACTCAGATGATGAATTAAGCGCATGCGCTATCTTTCCTACTATGGTGGTTAAGGCAGCAGAACCTGATGAATCATCAGCTCCTTCCAATTCTATTGAAGATTATGCAAACGGGCGATTTGATATCTTTAGGACATACATTAACAACTTAAGCCTGAAAGGCCATGAGACCATGGGCTGCGAGGATGAGAACGGAAGAGTAATAATTCATGCTCACAACGCTTATATTCAGACGGCCTATGACTTTGGAATAATTACGGGCATATTTTTCATACTGCTTTGCCTGTATATGCTTTTTATAAGCATTTACAAATCATCAATATATGGAAAAAAGAAGCCCTATCAGCCTATGATTTTAATCTTGATTATAGGATTTATGGTTGCCGGGATGTTTGAATGGACATATCATCCCATGAACCCATTGGGCTTTGCATTTATTTTTTCTTTAGTTTTATTATCTGAAAAGGAAAAAGTGGACGAAAATGTCTAAGAAGTTTCACATTCTTGATCGTAAGCTTGTTACGAGACGTGTTTTTCTAATTGCATATGATGCTCTTGCAGTGGCGGCTTCAGCGTTTTTGGCCCTTTTCCTCAGAGCCAATCTTGTCTTTGGAGACATCGAACCTAAATTCCTTACGACAGTTAAGGAAACAGTGCTCATTACCATGGCCCTTACCATAGCGGTGTTTTGGTTCTTTAGGTTATATCATAGCTTGTGGGAGTTTGCCAGTGTTAATGAGATGCAGAACTTGGTGGTAGCCTGCTCTGTTATGACTGTCATTCAGTACATAATGATTAGGCTTCTTAACATGCCTATTCCAAGAAGCTATCCGCTTTTCTACGCATTCCTGGAAATCGCATTTACATTTGTGAGCAGATTTGCATACAGATTTTTCAGAGGACTTAAGCACAAGGCTCAGAACAAGAAGAATGGAACCAACGTAATGATAGTGGGCGCCGGCGAGGCGGCTAATGCTATCATCAAGGAGATTCAAGGCAGCAACTTTAGTCACATGGTTATCAAATGCCTTATCGATGACGACCCAAATAAGTGGGGCAGATTTGTGCAGGGTGTCAAAGTTGTTGGTGACAGAAATAAGATTATAGAGTCTGCTAACTTCTATAGCATTGATGAGATTTTCATAGCTATACCCACCGCTTCCAGAGCAACCATTAAGGAATTAACTCAGATTTGTCAGGAGACAGGGTGTAAGCTTAGTACCCTTCCCGGATACTATCAGCTGGTTAACGGAGAAGTAAGTGTAAGCAAGTTACGTAGCGTTGATGTAGAAGATTTGCTCGGCAGAGAACCGGTTAGAGTCGATATTGACTCAATCCTTGGCTATGTTAAGGATAAGGTAATCATGGTTACCGGTGGTGGCGGCTCAATCGGTAGTGAGCTTTGCAGACAGATAGCAACTCATTCTCCTAAGCAGCTTATCATCGTGGATATTTATGAAAACAATGCATATGATATACAGCAAGAGTTAAAGATTAAGTACCCTGCATTAAACCTCGTGGTGCTTGTGGCGTCAGTCAGAAATACTAACAGGATGAACTATATATTTGAGACATACCATCCTGAAATCGTATATCATGCGGCGGCACACAAGCATGTGCCTCTTATGGAGGACAGCCCCAACGAGGCAATTAAGAATAATGTCCTTGGTACCTGGAAGACTGCAGATGCTGCAGCAAGATATGGTGTTAAGAAGTTCGTTATGATATCCACAGATAAGGCAGTTAACCCCACAAACATTATGGGCGCCTCCAAGAGAATCTGTGAGATGATTGTTCAGACATACAATAAGAAATCAGATACTGAGTTTGTAGCTGTAAGATTTGGTAATGTGCTTGGAAGTAACGGTAGCGTTATTCCTTTGTTTAAGAAGCAGATTCTGGCAGGTGGACCTGTTACCGTAACTCATCCCGATATCATTAGGTACTTCATGACAATTCCTGAGGCAGTTTCATTGGTGCTTCAGGCGGGAGCCTATGCCAAGGGTGGTGAGATATTTGTCCTTGATATGGGTGAACCGGTAAAGATTCTTGATCTCGCCAAGAACCTTATAAGACTTTCAGGATATAAGGTTGACGAGGATATAAAGATAGAGTTCACAGGATTAAGGCCCGGAGAGAAACTGTACGAAGAGCTTCTTATGGATGAGGAAGGTCTTACAGATACAGATAATAAGCTTATTCATATAGGCAAGCCCTTAAAGATTGATGAAGAGAAGTTCTTCGAACAGCTGGAGAGATTAAGTAAAGCAGCCAAGAACGAGGAACCTAATATAAGGGAACTGGTTAAAGAGATTGTTCCCACTTATCATCCCCTGGAGCAAAGCAAATAGGAGCAAAAGGTGTATCAGAAATTCTTTAAACGTTTAATTGATATAGTGATTTCACTTCTTGGGATAATTATTCTTGGAATCCCTATGCTCATAATTGCTCTCATTGTCAAGATAAGTGACCCTGGTCCTGCTCTTTTTAAGCAAAAGAGGGTTGGAATTCACAAGACATATTTTAACCTTTATAAGTTTAGAAGCATGAAGATGAACACTCCGGATGTACCCACACATTTACTTGAGAATCCGGATTCCTATCTTATCGGAATAGGGAAGGGACTTAGAAAGAGCAGCCTTGATGAGCTTCCGCAGCTTTTCAATATACTTAAGGGTGACATGAGCATTGTGGGTCCCAGACCTGCCCTTTGGAATCAGGATGATTTGATTGCGGAGAGAGATAAGTACGGTGCCAATGATGTTAAGCCTGGACTTACAGGCTGGGCTCAGGTTAACGGACGCGATGAACTGGAAATTCCTGCTAAAGCTAAGTTTGACGGAGAGTATGCAAAGAACATAAGCCTGTTTTTTGATATAAAGTGTTTCTTTAGAACCTTTAAGAAGGTGGCAACTGCAGACGGAATAGTTGAGGGAAAGAAGAACTCATGAAGATAGCGGTTTTATCAAGCCATACCCCCTCCTTGTTCTGGTTTAGGATTGAGATGATGCAGGCCTTTATGAAAAGGGGCCATGAGGTCATAGCAATCGGAAACGAGGAAGAGGAGAAATGGAGAGAATCCTTTAATTCTTTGGGAATCAGATACATACACGCCAATATAAGCCGTAACGGGACCAACCCCTTAAAGGATCTGGCAACACTAAAGAATCTTCAACGTATCCTTAAGAAGGAGAAGCCGGATAAGCTTTTCACCTTCCAGGCCAAGACAGTAATATACGGTGGAATAGCGGCCCATAACCTTGGAATTAAAGATGTATATCCCTTGATTGCGGGAGTTGGAAGCGTATTCTTATCTGATTCACTTAAGGCAAGAGTAATCAGAACCATTCTTAAGACTGAATATAAAGCTTCTCTTAGGCATGCAAATAAATACTTCTTTCAGAATCCTGATGATGTTAAAGTATTCTCTGATAATGGATTGATTGATAAAGAAAAGGTTGTAATGCTTGGAGGCTCAGGAGTAAACACTGAAAAGTTCGCAGTGGAAGAGCTGCCGGAAACCATTGGATTTCTCTTTATAGGCCGTTTAATTAAAGATAAAGGTATTATGGAGTACCTCGATGCCTGTCGTGAGATTAAGAAGAAGTATCCGGAAGCAAGGTGCCTTTTGGTAGGCCCTTACGATTCAAATCCCACTTCTTTGACAGAAAATGAGCTAAAATCATACATAGATGATGGAATTATAGAGTATTTTGGTGAACAGAGTGATGTGAGACCATATCTTAAGATGTGCAGCGTCTATGTGTTGCCATCCTACAGAGAGGGAACTCCCAAGACTGTACTTGAGGCCATGTCATCAGGAAGAGCTGTAATTACAACTGATGCTCCGGGATGCAGAGAGACGGTTAGGGATGGAGTAAACGGCTATTTGGTTCCCGTTAAGGATACTGCTTCCATAGTTTCAAAGATGGAAGAACTGATTCTTAATCCGAAAAGAATAAAGGAAATGGGAGCGCAAGGCCGCAAGGTAGTAGAAGAACGTTTCGACGTTAATATAGTAAACAGTATCATTTGCAATACAATGGAATTATAAAAGGAGTTCAGAAATGTATACGGATTTGTATGAGAAGATAGTTAACAAAGAAGAGAAGCTTGCCCTTGTGGGCCTTGGCTATGTTGGAATGCCTATAGCGGTTGCCTTTGCCAAGAAAATCAATGTTATCGGCTTCGACCTTAACAAGGCAAAGATTGACCTTTACAAGCAGGGAATCGACCCTACAAAGGAAGTGGGTAATGACGCAATTAAGGCTACTACAGTAGACTTTACTGCAGATGAAAATAAGCTTAAGGAAGCAAAATTCTTTATCGTTGCAGTTCCCACTCCTGTAAACGATGATCATACTCCCGACCTTACGCCTGTAGAGGGCGCAAGCCGAATTGTCGGACGTAATCTCACAAAGGGTTCAATCGTTGTATTTGAGTCAACAGTATATCCCGGAGTTACAGAGGATATCTGCGTTCCCATTATGGAGAAAGAATCAGGCCTTAAGTGTGGTACAGATTTCAAAGTTGGTTACTCACCTGAGAGAATTAACCCCGGTGATAAGGTCCACCGACTTGAGACTATTACAAAGATTGTATCAGGTATGGACGAAGAGACTTTGGATATTGTAGCAAAGGTATATAGCCTTGTAGTTGATGCGGGCGTTTATAGAGCTCAGTCCATTAAGGTTGCTGAGGCAGCAAAGGTAATTGAGAACAGCCAGAGAGATATTAATATCGCTTTTATGAACGAGCTTTCAATCATCTTTAACAAGATGGGTATTGATACAAAGTCAGTTCTTGAGGCAGCAGGTACCAAGTGGAACTTCCTTAAGTTCTTCCCCGGACTTGTTGGCGGACATTGTATTGGCGTTGATCCTTATTACCTTACATATAAGGCTGAGGAGCTTGGCTATCACTCACAGATTATTCTTTCCGGTCGTCGAATAAATGATGACATGGGTAAATATGTGGCAGAGTGCCTTGTAAAGAATCTTATTAAGGCAGACCTTGCGGTTAAGGGCGCAAAAGTAGCAATTCTTGGTTTTACATTTAAAGAGAATTGCCCTGACACAAGAAATACCAAGGTTATCGACATATATAATGAGCTTAAAGAATATGGTATTACTCCCGTAGTTGCAGATCCTGCTGCAGATGCAGATGAGGCAAAGAGACTTTACGGAATTGAGTTTGTGGATGTAAATACCATTAAGGACATGGATGCAGTCATCATGGCTGTGTCACACACCCAGTTTACTGAGTACAAGAAAGCTGACATCGATAAATTCTTTAAGAATGGACAGAAGAAAGTTCTGTCTGATATAAAGGGAATCCTCAATCGTAAAGAATACGAGGATGCAGGATATCTTTACTGGAGACTGTAGTTTGAAGTTAAATTTAGAGGAATCCAAATTTAATATAGTATGTTATGCAATATTGGGGCTATTCTTTCTTGGGATAGCCTTGACTTGCTCATATGGATTATATGGTGACTCGGGGCAATACATAGAAATGCACATGCACAGAGAACCCGTGTACCCCCTGTTTCTGTGGATTTTCAGAAGCGTCTTTGGTGAAGGGACTTACCTTCCTGTTGTTTCCTGGGCACAAAACATTATTAATGCAGTGTGTGCAATTGCCTTCCTTAGAGGAATGTATCTAAAGTACAATCTTAGGAAGACGGTGATGGCTGTTGGAACCCTGGCTATGTTGATGCCTCATGTGATGACACCTTTATTTTCCAACACCCACCTTGTGTTATCCTGTGCAATTCTTGGAGAAGCCATTTGTCTTCCCCTGTTCTACATATACCTTATGGAATTGATTTTCTATGGAACCGAGGGAGGCCGGAAAGAATTGATTCTTTCAGCGCTGCTTGGGCTGATCATCTCCCTTATCAGAGGCTCCATGATGATTTGCCTGATTGCCTGGGCGCTGGTGGCGATTGTAAGAGCCTTTTATGAAAAGAGGAAACTTTATGTTCCGATTGCATTTTTGGTTTCTCTGTTTGTATTAATGAAGCTAAGATCCGGAATGTACGTGGCTTACAATTATGTGGTTAATGATGTGGCCGAAGCCAACATGTGCGGAAACATGAACCTCGTTACCAACATTCTCTACGCTTCAGACAGAGACGCAGGAGAACGCATAGAAGATGAAACAACAAGGGCAATCTTTTATGAGATATATGATAAGGCTGATGCGGATGGAATGACATATAAATATGCCGATTCAGGAATCCTAAACAAGATTAATCATCTTGAGAACACCCATGATAAGCTTAAGTTTGATTACATCCTTCAGACTGAGCAGGACTATTATTATGCAAATGTAGGGGATGATTATTTAGAACGCAACCGCTATCAGGAAGAAATGTGCAGAACCATAGCACATGCCATATGGCCGACCTGCTTTGGAAGATGGCTTATCAGATATATAGGCCTTTCCATAAACGGAGTTGTAAGAAGTGTAGCGGTGGTCACACCACTTACTGTAATCCCCGCATTTATTATGGTTCTTTGCTCTTTGGCACTTAGCATATATTGTCTGGTCAAAAAGAGACATGTAAAGCTTTCGCTGGCTTTGCTTATCACTTTGATGATGCTTGCAGCAAACGCTTGCGGAACAGCAACGGTAATCATGTGCCTTTCAAGATATATGATTTATTGTTTCGCACCGTTTTATATAGCATTTGCCGCTTTATTAATAGAGTGTTTTATTGATTGGAGAAAGAAGAAAAATGAGTTATAAAGAATTGAAATTTCCAAAAGACAGTGTATTTCTTGTTACAGGTGGTGCCGGATTTATCGGTTCCAACCTGTGCGAAGCCATCTTAAACATGGGCTATAAGGTTCGCTGCATGGACAACCTCTCTACAGGTAAGAGAGAGAATGTGGATTTGTTTATAGACAACCCCAACTACACTTTCCTTGAGAAAGATATCAGAAATCTTGAGGACTGTATGGAAGCTTGTGATGGCGTAGATTATGTCATGAACGAGGCTGCCTGGGGTTCGGTTCCAAGAAGTATTGAGATGCCTCTCTTCTATGAGGAGAACAATATCAGAGGAACCCTCAACATGATGGAAGCTGCAAGACAGAAGGGTGTTAAGAAATTCGTCTATGCTTCAAGCTCATCCGTATATGGTGATCATCCTGTGCTTCCCAAGACTGAGGGGCAGGAAGGAAATCTTCTCTCACCTTATGCGCTGACAAAGAGAGTAGATGAGGAATATGGAAAGCTCTATAAGAAACTTTATGGCCTTGATACATATGGCCTTAGATACTTCAATGTATTCGGTAAGAGACAGGATCCAAACGGTGCTTACGCCGCAGTAATTCCTAAGTTTATTAAGATGCTACTTAACAACGAGACACCTACCATAAATGGTGATGGTAAGCAGTCAAGAGACTTTACATATGTGGAGAATGTGGTTGAAGCAAACCTTAAGGCTTGTCTTGCCCCCACAGAAGCAGCTGGCGAAGCCTATAACGTGGCTTTTGGCGGAAGAGAATACTTAATCGACATTTATTATATGCTCTGTGACGCACTTGGAAAGAAGATTGAACCCAACTTCGGACCTGACAGAGCGGGAGATATTAAGCACTCTAACGCTGATATCAGCAAGGCAAAGAAACTGCTTGGTTATGACCCTGAATACAGCTTTGAGAAGGGCATCAAACTGGCAATCGACTGGTATAAAGAGAATCTTTAAGAATGAAAACATTATTACTGATTGTTCCGTCCCTTATTCAAGGCGGATTTGAGCGAGTATGTGTTGATACAGCCAATTATGTTAAGGATGAAATGAATGTCAAAATCGTCCTTTTCGACTCAACCAAAACATTCTATGATACCGGGGATATTGAGATAGTAGATCTGAATAAACCAAGCGTAGATTCAAGGATTGGAAAACTTTTCAATGTACTGGCACGTGCCCTTGCGATTAAGAAAGCTAAGCAAAAGTATAAGGCAGACATTGCCATGAGCTTTGGCCCTTCAGCTTCACTGCCCAATGTTTTATCAAGGGTTAAAGGCTGTGAAACCTGGGTTAATCTCAGAAGTTATATGGATCTTAGTAACCATCGCCAGATGAGTCTGTTTTGTGACAGGGCTGACAGAGTAATATGTTGTTCAAAGGGTATAGAGAAAGAAATCAGGGATAACTATAATCCAGGGAGAACGGATACTGTATATAATCCATTTAACCTTGAAAGAACAATTGATTTATCTAAGGCTAAGGAGGAATTGCCTCTTAAGTCGGAAGAAGAGTTTATCGTGTCCACCATGGGCCGCGACGATGAGGTCAAGGGATATTGGCATTTGATAAAGGCCTTTGGTTTATTTAAGAAAAAAATTCCAAAAGCCAAACTTAGAATAATCGGCATGGGAGATTTTAAAGAATGCAAGGAACTGGCAGCCGATCTTGGGATAAGTGACAGCGTCGAGTTCACAGGGGCACTTAAGAATCCTTACCCCATGCTTAAACAATCAGATATGTATGTACTTTCTTCCATTAACGAAGGATTTCCCAACGCGCTTATTGAAGCCATGGCCCTTGATTTGCCTGTTGTATCAACAGATTGTCTTACGGGTCCATCTGAAATTTTGGCCGATGAATTGAGTAAAGATATCAAGGAAGTAAAGTGCGAAAAATATGGGATTTTGGTTCCGAGGGTGTCGGATGTGCCCGACTATAATTCAAATACTTTGGAACCTGAAGATTGCCTGATGGCAGAGGGAATGATTAAGCTGGCTTCTGATGCGGAACTCCTTTCCAAATACAAGGAAGCATCACGCCGCAGAGTTAATGATTTTTCACCTGAAAAATATATAGAATGCATGTTTAATTTAAGGATATAATCTCGATGAAAAAGGTAATGTTTCACCTGAACACCCTTGAGCGGGGCGGAATGGAGAGAGTGGTTGTAAACCTTGCGGGACAGTTCGCAGATAATGGCTATGAGACCATAGTTGCTACCGAGTGGAAGGGAGAAGTTGAATATCCCCTTTCTGATAAAGTCAAAAGAATGCATGTGGGCCTTAGCTCAGAAGATGAGAATAAGGGTCGCTTTGCTAAGATAAGAATAAGAAACAGAAACCTTCGAAAAGCCATAAAGGCTGAAAAACCTGATGTGATTTTTGCTTTTGAGAAGAAGGCGATTTACAGGGCTTTGATAGCTGCCAAGGGAACGGGAAGTGCGGTCGTTTTGGCAGTCAGAATGAATCCAAAGGATAATTATGCCGCACTTCCTGACAGAGCTCTGACCAATTATCTGTATCGAAGAGCAAGGGGAGCGGTATTTCAGACCGAAGTTATGAGAGACTTTTTCCCCAAATGGGTTGGAGAGAAGTCGACACTTATTGTTAATCCCTTAAACAGGGAGCTATTAAACTGTGAGAAAGCCACAGAAAGAAGCAAAAGAATAGTAAGTGTTGCCAGATTCATCGAACTTAAGAATCAGCTTTTATTGGTGAAAGCTTTTGAAATAATAAAGGATAAATACCCGGATTATACTGTGGAATTCTATGGCGAAGAGTCCGACGGAGACGGATATTATCAGAGAGTAAAAGATTACGTTGAAAATCATAATCTTAATGACAGAGTCATCTTTAAGGGACTTGAACAGAATGTTTACGGATCAATTAGAGATGCAGCTGTTTTTGCCCTGACTTCAGATACAGAAGGCCTTCCAAACTCTTTGATGGAAGCCATGGCTCTGGGAATTCCATCCATATCTACTGACTTTGAATCCGGAGGGGCAAGGACTCTCATTAAGAACATGGAAAACGGAATTCTGGTTCCTGTGGGTGATGAGAAGGCTCTGGCGGAGGCCATTAAATATATTTTGGATAATCCGGCTAAGGCAGAAATGTTTGCGGACAATGCCATGAAGATTACGAAGATAGCAAACCCTGACGCAGTATTTAAAGCATGGGAGAGCTATGGACTTAAGATAACGGGAGAATAGTTAATTTATGTGCGGAATTGCGGGCTTTTGTAAAGCGGATGCGAACTGGGAAAAGAATATAAAAGCGATGAACGAGCGGATGTTTCATCGTGGTCCTGATGCAGGAGGATATTGGAGAGAGGACAATGGGGAAGTGGTTCTTGGCCACAGAAGACTCAGTATTATTGATCTTTCCGAAGCGGGAAGTCAGCCCATGATTTCTCATAGTAAGAGATTTGTCATTGCCTATAACGGAGAAATATATAACCATCGTGTTCTGGCTGAGAAACTTAAAAAAGATGGTTATGTAACTGAATTCAGAGGGACGTCGGACACAGAGGTTCTTTTGGAGGCCTTTGAGGCTTATGGTGTGGACGAAACATTATCTTTGATAAAGGGAATGTTTGCAATAGCTCTTTACGACAGAGACAATAAGAAGATTCTGCTTGCCAGAGATCGAGTTGGAGAGAAGCCACTTTACTACGGGAAATTGGACGGGAGATTTATATTCGGTTCTGAAATTGGCGTTCTTACGCAGTATGAAGGATTTAATGCTGAGATAAATACTGAGATCCTTGATACTTATTTCATACACGGATATATTCCCGCTCCTCACAGTATTTACAAGGGCTTTTATAAGTTGATGCCGGGCACATATCTTATCTATGATTGCAATACCGAAGAGTATACCTGCACAACTTATTGGCCAATGACAGAGGTTGCAGAGAAGGGCCATAATAATCCTTTTAAGGGAACCAGAGAAGAAGCTGCGGATGAACTGGAAAGACTTCTTAAAGAGTCAATTAAGGGTCAAATGCAGGCAGACGTTCCTGTTGGAGCGTTCCTTTCTGCCGGAATAGACAGCAGCACCATAGTGTCTTTGATGCAGGAGATAAATCCCGGAAAGGTGAAATCCTTTACCATCGGAATGCCGGTAAAGGAATATAACGAAGCAACCATAGCAAAGGAGATTGCCGCTCATCTGGGTACAGAGCACACTGAATTATACATTACTGAAGAGGACGCCAAGAACGTAATTCCCAAACTTGGCAGCATGTTCGGTGAGCCATTTGCGGATTCATCTCAGATTCCCACATATCTTGTGAGCAAGATGACAAGAGAACATGTAACGGTTTCACTTAGCGGTGATGCTGGGGATGAATTGTTTTGCGGCTATAATTCCTACTTTGGAGTGGAGAGGGTATGGAATAAACTTAACAAAATTCCATACATTCTCAGAAAGCCCGTAAGTGTGGTGGCTTATCATAATCCTATAATCAGGGAGCGTACTTTGCTTGCAAAGGCTAAGCTTGTAGGCGCTTCCGACCCCATGGAACTTTACGATTTTGCCATGGAGAAAGAACAGATTGCCATAAGGATATGCAAAGATAAGGGCTTGGTATTTGGCAAGGAGATACCCAAGGATTTGAGCGTGGTTCAGAAGATTATGCTAAGAGATCTCCTTATGTATCATCCTGATGATATCCTTGTAAAGGTTGACAGGACAGCTATGGCGGTATCTCTTGAAACCAGAGTTCCAATGCTTGATAAGGATGTGGTGGAATTTGCATGGACCTTGCCTGATGAATATAAGAAAGCCAATGGTAAAGGGAAAATTGTCTTAAGGGATGTTCTCTACAGAAGGGTCCCCGAGGAGATAATGGACAGACCCAAGAAAGGCTTCTCTATTCCCGTTCCCACATGGCTTAAGGAAGCCGGTCTTAAAAAGTGGGCAGAAGAACTTCTTAACAAAGAATCAATAGAAAGACAGGGTGTCCTTGATTATGAGATTGTTTCCAAACTCTGGAGAGATTTCATAGACAAGGATATTTGGAGAGCCCAGATATGGTACATTCTCATGTTCCAGATTTGGATAAATGAAAACGAGAAGTACGTGAGAGGTATATAGTGCAGATTGTACAGTTATCAGGCGGATTGGGAAATCAGCTTTTCCAGTACGCCTTTTATCTTAAACTGAAGAGAAAATGCGAGGGTGTTTATCTGGACGATATCACCAGGTACAAAGACGGCAAAGAGAGGAATAACCAGCTTCCCATGACGGGGGTAAAGTACGCTCCTGCGGAAATCGACGATATTCTTCGCCTTACTGACAGAGACAGACACTTGAAGAATTGGATCCGCCGCAGATTTACGGGCTCAAGAGATGTTATTAAGCAGGAAAATGACATTCTCTCAGAGAATGGTTACTGGGTTGGCTATTGGCAGAGTGCTGGGGGCTATGAGACAATAGAAGATGAGCTTAGAAGCAATATTTTTGGCTCTGATTTTCTTGATGAAGTAACAGCATCTGAGATCAGGAAGAAAATAGAGAATACCTGCTCCGTGGGTGTGCATATCAGAAGAGGGGACTATCTTAATCCGGATGTGGTAAATATGTATGGCGGCATTTGTACTGATGAGTACTATGACGCAGCCTTTAACATGATGCGTAAGCAGTTTCCGGGATGTACCTTCTATGTCTTCTCGAATGATGCTGAATGGGTTAAGGAAAAGTACCCGGAAGAAGATGTAGTTGTTATGGAAGGTAATGATGAGGAACATGGATACAGAGACATGTATCTCATGAGCCTTTGCAAGCATATCATCATTGCCAATTCAAGTTTCTCCTGGTGGGGAGCCTGGTTAAACAGGAATCCCGAAAAGACGGTAATTGGTCCTTCCATATGGATTCATAAAGAGGGCTTTGATAAAATATATGATGGGTTCAAGGTAACAAGAATCACCCCTGACGGAGAGATATTGGCAGATTAGGTATAAATGAAGAACCTCGATAAAAGAAAAGTAATAAGCATAATCACATTAATATCCGCTGTGGCGTTTTATGTGGCTTTTGCCATTATTGACGGCGCAGTAATTTGCGTTGATTCTCCCGGATACATTGAAATGTCCATTAGCAGAGAGCCTTTATATCCCTTATATCTTGCTTTCTTTAGACTAATCTTTGGAAGTACAGGGGATACATACCTGCTTGCGGCTGCCATTGGACAGTGTCTGCTGGCAGGACTATGCACCTGGAGCCTTATAGACTTTGCGACAAAGAGGGCAAAGATAAAGCCTGTATTTGAGATCCTTTTTCTTATCATTTGCATTTCGGTTTCACTTCTTTGCGGATTTGTGGCAAAGAGGGGCTCCATGTATAACACCTGTATACTGACAGAGAGTATCTGTATCCCCCTTATTATGCTTTTCACAAAGTATATTCTTTCGTACTGCACTGAGAAGAAAAACAAGGACCTTGTAATTTCGGTTATCATGTCTCTTATTATGATTCTGACCAGAAAGCAGATGCTTATAACGGTTGTATTGGTTATAGCAGCCATCGTCTATGTCAATTTATTGAGTTTAAGAACACTTATACTGATAGTGGTTTGCTCCCTGGCAATTATGGGCGGCAACAAGGTTCTGGACTATACATATAACTATGCTGTTCACGGAGGAGCTTTCGCTCATTTTAACGACAACAGATTTCTTACGACGGTAGTTTTTTATGTTGCCGAAAGAGAAGACGGCGAGAGAATCACCGATGAAGGCCTGAGGGGATTATATTACAATATTTACGATACATGCGATTCCGAAAATTCAATGCTTCATTCTGCTGAAGGCTCAGTTTACGACAGGAATAATCATTTCGTTGATCATTATGACATGATTCAGATAGACCATATGCTGCCACTAATCAGGGAACATGTGGATGAAACTTATGGACAATTAAATGGTTCGGAGCGCGAGGCAAAGGTGGATGAAATTTCCAATTCCCTTGCCTGGACTTTAATTCCAACAGTATGGCCTAAGATGGTAGGCCTATTTGCCAGAAATTTCCTCTATGGAATCGTAAACACTGTGGGCAAAGCCACAATGAAGATAATGTATCCCTATGCGATAGTTGTTTTCCTGGGGTATGTGGCGTTGCTTTGTATAAACATCAAACGAAACAAGAATAATTTCGTTAATATATTTGCGGGATTTACTCTTGTGGCAATTCTTTTGAACGTTGCCGGAGTAGCAGCAACCATATTCTGCCAGGTCAGATATATGATTTATATGATGCCTTTGTTTTATATAGGCTTAGTGCTTCTTTTATCGGATACATTTGCCATTGGAAGGTTGGGAGAGTCGGATGGAGAATAAGCTGGTATCGGTGATAGTACCGGTATATAACGTAGAAGAATATCTGGTAAAATCCGTTGATTCTATTCTAAACCAAACCTACGAGAATCTGGAAATCATCCTTGTTGATGACGGCTCTACGGATATGTCCGGAACAATGTGCGACTCTTTTAAAGAGCAAGATGAAAGAATCAAAGTGATTCACAAGAAAAATGGCGGGTTATCCGATGCGAGGAACGCTGGATTGGACATGGCTTCTGGAGATTACATAGGCTATGTGGACAGTGATGATTGGATTGAGCCGGATATGTTTGAGCTGATGGTCACTAATTGTGAAAAGTATGGGGCAGATGTGGCAGCCTGCAGATACAGCAAAGTATACAAGGATTTTACTGTTAACGAATCCACAGATCTGATTCTTCATATGACCCGTGAAGAAGCTCTTGAAACCTACATCTGTGAGAATGTGGAGCGTCCAATATATAACTCGGTATGGAGCAAGCTATTCAAACGTGACTTGGTGAAAGACTACAGATTTCCTGTAGGCAAGAAGTCTGAGGATATAATGTATACCACCAAGGCATTCTGCAACATGAATTCCTGCGTGTATATAGACAAGGCTCTTTACAACTACGTATGCGACCGTGAAGGCAGCATCATGGCGGTAAAGAATGGAAAGCATATGTTGGAAGATGAACTTCCTTTCTTCAGGGAAGGAGTTGAATATATAAGAGAGCACGTATCTGAAGAGCTGGGGGATAAGGCTTTCTATCATTATTGCAAGAGGATAATGCTTTATTTTCTTGACTACATGAGAACTGATGGAGGAAAGTACTACGCTTTCGCTCTTGCTGATATGCTTAGGAGTGAGAAGCGTGAGATAATTCAGGTATATGAAGAACCCTTCGTTAAGCGTGGAGACAGGGCGCGAATGAATTTGATGCTTAAAAGTCCTAGACTTTACTACATGTTTGCTGATTTATACGAGAAGACAATTGTAAGGATGAAGAACAGATAAGATATGGGTATCATAAAGAAACTTGGACATATTCTGGATAAAAAGCAAAAAAGAGGATTGATAATTCTCGGAATAATGATTTTCTTTGGAGGCGTTGCAGAGACTTTGAGTGTTTCTGCGCTTATTCCAATGATTTCTATTATTCTTATTCCTGAAAAATTTATGGAAATAAAACCGGTTCAGGATGTTATGAATTATTTTCATATCACTAATGTTCAGCCATTAATTTATATCCTTTTGTTCGGGCTTATGGGTGTTTATGCACTTAAGAATTTATACCTTCTGGCATTGACTAAAGTTCAAAGCAAGTATATCGCAACCAATAGAAACAAGATGATCAGTAAAGTCTTAAGACAGTTCTTATACAGGCCTTACGAATTTTATCTGGATGCGGATATTCCCACAGTTTTCAGACTTACCGATTCAGACATTCCCCAAACTTTTGGACTGATATTGGCTATACTGAATTTGTCATCAGAGTTGATAGTGGCTGTTTTCCTGACAATACTGATGTTTGTCAGCGACTGGAAAATGACCGGTTTCCTTTTGATGGTTTGTCTGTTAATCACCTTTTTGCTGACAAAGGTTGTAAAGCCTAAATTGGCCAACATAGGTGAGAAGAATCTTCACGTGCAGTCGAGGATAGCCAAGTGGAGAATACAGGCGATTTATGGAATAAAAGATGTAAAGGTTTTACACAGGGAAGATTTCTTTGCGGACAATTATGAGAACAATGGTAAGATCGGAGCCTCTTACTCAGAGAAGTATTCTGTATTAAACGGATTACCGAGACTCTTGATAGAAACTGTTTTCATGGTGGGAATACTGGCATATATAGCTATCTATATGGGCTCGGGCGGCGACATGTCCGAACTGATACTTAAACTGACAGTAGCAGGTGGTGCGGCAATGAGACTTATGCCAAGCGTTAATAGAATCAATACGTACCTGGGTGATATTGCATATAACAGCCCCAGCATGAATTATCTCTATGAGAACATTCGCCTCAATGAGTCCTACGAGAAGAGAACAAGTGGCGGCAAGACCGGAGCAATCAGTTTAAAAGACAAAATTGAACTTAAGAATATTACATATGCTTATCCCAACACTGATACCAACATCTTTACCAATGCCTCACTGGAGGTTCCTGCAGGTAAGTCAGTAGGTATTATCGGAAGTTCGGGAGCAGGCAAGTCAACACTGGTAGATATTTTGCTTGGTCTGTTAACTGTTAAACAGGGAGAAATAACCTGCGATGGAGTAAATATCTTTGACCACTATGAAGAGTGGCTCTCTCACATTGGTTACATCCCTCAAAGCATTTATCTGGTGGATGAATCAATCAGAGATAATATCGCTTTTGGTATTGATTCAAAAGAGATATCGGATGACAGAATTTGGGCGGTTCTTGAAGAGGCCCAGCTTAAGGATTTTGTAAAGACACTGCCTGAAGGACTCGATACCAAAGTCGGTGATCGTGGTGTCAGATTATCCGGCGGTCAGAGACAGCGTATTGGAATAGCAAGGGCCCTTTATCACAACCCTGATATTCTGGTATTTGATGAGGCCACATCGGCTCTCGATAATGAAACGGAAGCGGCGCTTATGGAAGCCATTAACAATTTCCACGGCAGAAAGACCATGGTTATCATAGCACACCGACTCAATACCATTAAGCAGTGCGACATGGTTTACAAGGTAATTGACGGAAGAATAGAGAAGACATCTTTAGAGGATTAGCAGGGAATGAACAAATCCAGAGTAACTATAATAATATGTGCGATTATAGCGGTCCTGGCCTTATGGTACACATGGATATATGAAGGCTTCAGATACTCTTGTACTGAAGATGAAGAATACGTTTTTGAAGAATATGAAGTTGATGAAATGTCTTCAGATACGGAAGTTCATCAGACTTTTTTGGCCAAGGAGAGATATCTTAAAGGGACTGCATTTTATCTGATCAATCTTCCTGAAGACAGAACGGGTTCGTTTAATGTTGAACTAAGAGATGCCTCAGGCAAGACAATAGCGCTTGAATCCCGCAGAATCGAAGATTGGACTGTGGATGAGTGGAATTGGTTTGACTTTGATGAAAGGTTAACTCCCGGTAAAGAATACGAGTATGTACTAAGCCTTACCGAATACAGTGGTGAGGTAGTTCCTCTTCTCATAAGAATCAATGATGTAGCTATGAGATTTAGATATGCCATTCCCGCTTCTGTATATGAGAAGCTGGCGTATACTGTTCTTTTGGCTGCACTTCTATATGTTGTTTTGTCAAACGTTTTGAAGGTAAAATTGCCTGAAATTGCTGGTAGAATTGCTGCAGGCCTGTCACTTGCCGGCATTTTTATTCTTTACGTTCCTAATATTGCATATAAGCTTCAGTATATAAATCTGGACGATTCCTGGAGATACTTTCTAAATGTAGCAGGACCTAAAGGGTATACCTTTGGAAAGGACATTACATTTACATATGGCCCTCTTGGATACTTATGCTACATGATGAACCTGCCTGAAAATAAGACTTATTATTGGGCTGGGGTGGCTATATGGGGCGTTGTTATTACAGGTTTCATATATCTTTTGATCCGTTTGTTTAAGGCGTATTTAGACAAGAAGATATCGGCCCTCTCCATAGTGCTATCATTTATCCTTGCCTTTGCTTCATACAAAGTGATTGAGCGAGACAACTTCTTACTCTACCTGCTGATTTTATCCGTGGCGGTTCTTGATATTGAACCCGGTGTAAGAAAACTGACAAGAATAGTACAATATGTAATCCCTAACTTACTTCTTGTTTTGATGTTCTTTGCTAAATTTTCGACATTTTCAAGCGGTTTTGCGTTTGTGACCCTATATACGCTTTATAAGCTGATTTTCCTTAGGGACTGGAGGACAATATTCATTGGGGCTCCCTCAGTTTTACTGATGCCTCTTTGTTACCTGATATATAATCCATCATTTAAGGATTTGGTATTTTATGTATCAGGCTTTTTCAAGCATTCAAACGACTGGATGGAAGCTTGGCAGTATGATGTGACTGTTCAGGGAAGCGAATTGCTTGCACTGGTTGTAATCATGGCACTTTTTGTAACCTTGTTGGTTCTTTCGCTCATTCAGGATTACAAAACAGCGGGGGTGATTCTTGCTTTAAGTTCCTCCATGTTCTTTGTATATAAGTATGCCACTACAAGACATGGATTACCCTGTGGCATCTGGCTTTTTGGCATGATGTATTCTGTGATCCCTTTGGCTTTGAGGGGTATACATAAGAAACTCCTTTTGCCTCTTTGTGCCTGCACTATTATTACGGGCCTTTTTGAGGCGAACGTTATGCATAATACATTTGTCGATTTTGGCATGACCATGAAACAAAAGGCTCACAATTATACTCATTTGCAAGAGGTGGGTATTGCTGACACTGTATATGATTTCTTGTGGGATATCCCGGATTCGGTACTTGAAACCATTGGCGATAAAACAGTTTGTGTTTATCCCTATAGAGTGGCAATGGACGCTGCATACCCGCAATTGAATGTGGTTTATCAACCTAATGTATCAAACGGACAGGCTTCGGAGTGGTTGGATCGGCTTGTGGCTGACTGGTACGCTTCAGATGAAGCTGCTGATTATTTGATTATGGATGATCAAACTGTTGATGGGCATATAAAGTATCTTGAGAATCCATTGACATGGCAGGCGATTAAATCTAATTACCACTTAATAGGCGTAGATGACACCCATTGCGTAATGGAGAAAAACACCGAAAGAAATCCATATGAGAAACCAATGAAGCTAATAGAAACAACGACAGAGAACGTGGGAGATAATGTCGTTGTTCCAAAGGGTGCTGAATACGCAAAGGTTGCAATGAGGTATTCATTGATAGGAAAAATAAAGAGGTTCTTTTATCATGTGGGAACTCTTGGCATGAATATTACATATGATGATGAGTCGGCAGTATCAGGAAGAATAATCAAGAATAACCTGGAAACCGGCTTTGAACTTATTAACTATCCGCGGGATACGGGAGAACTGGTTGAATATATGTTATATGGTCCATACAAAAGAATAGAGCAATTCAGAATATATGGGATGGGGTTAAAAGATTTAGAGCCTCAAATGACTATAGAGTGGTATTCATACGAATGATTTCGGAGATACTATGGGAATTATAGGAACAAGAATAAAAGAGGGACAAGGCCTGGGTAACAGGCTTTTTGTCTATATAACATTAAGAGCGATAGCCAGGGATAAGGGGTGGGATTATTCCATACTTGATTCAGAAATAATGGAGAAGAGCGCCTCATTCTTAAATCTTGACTATGGCGTTTGTGTGCCTGAAGGAACATGGGCATCAACATATGTTGAGAAGAGTGGCAGACTCTTCATTGGCAACTCAAAACATGATATTATTAATGGTGCGGATGTTTCTGGGACAGATAGTGATTTATGGAATGTAACATCCGGTACGTTAATAGAGGGAATACTGCAGTCGGAGGACTATTTCGGGAAGTATAAAGAAGATATTAAAGAATGGCTGAAGGTTAAGCCGAAATATGATTGCATAGATTATTCCCAAGATGACCTTTGCGTAATTAACATCAGAGGCGGGGAATACGCCAATTCTCCCGAATTGTTTTTGAGAAGAAAGTATTGGCTTGATGCCATGAAGAACATGAGAAAAACTAACCCCGCCATGCGCTTCATGACTATCACAGATGATGTGAATGCTGCAAGAAGGGTGCTCCCAGAGGTGGAAGCTTTCCACTTCGATGTATGGAAAGATTACTCAATTATAAAGAATGCAAAGTACTTAATTATTTCTAACTCATCATTTGCATTCTTCCCTGCTTATACTAGTAAAACAGCCAAGATGGTAATTGCTCCCAAATACTGGGCAAGACATAATGTGTCAAATGGCTATTGGTCCTGCGAGCAGAACATTTACGATGAGTTTATGTATCAGGACAGAAAAGGTAAACTATTTTCTCCTGAAGAGTGCAGGAAAGAACTTGAGATATATAAAGGCAACAATGGCTCATATCGATTAAACACCCCTCTTTCCGGATTTTCGCTTGCACTTGGCAAAGTAAGAGCGAGGGGAATCAAAGCAGGTGATTTGACCATTCGAGCCTTTAGATCATTGAAACGAAGAATTAAACATGGATAAAACAGATAATTTCTTTATTATTCACAACTACAACACAATACCGGACAATCTCCTTGCATACTGCAATGATTACGTGATATATGATTGCTCTGATGATGGAGAAACCAAGGGGAAGATGGAAGAACTTGGTATAAAGTATATTTCCATACCCAATTCAGGCCACAATCTGACAACGTATTTTAGATACTTTGCGGATAATTATGACAATCTTCCTGAAGTCATGTGTCTGCTTAAGGGCAATATGATAGGCAGGCATTGTACCAAGGAATATTTTGATAAGGTATATGATAATAAGACCTTTACCTATCTGTATGAGGACAAAGAATCCAGGGAAAGATATAGAAAGAGAGTGGGAGATGAGCCTGAAAGTTTAGCTTATCTTGCCTGGGATAACATGTATCTTGAGAAAAACACATCTTGGTATGTGGATTCTCCAAACCATCCCCACAGATATTTTGACAACCTGGATGACCTCTTAAAGTTCGTTTTCAAAGACCCGGTAATTCCACAATATACTGCCTTTTCTCCCGGAGGATGCTATGTGGTAAGAAGAGAACAGGTTAGAAAACACACATCTGAGTTTTATAGGAATCTTAATAAGATAATGAGCTATGAACTGAATCCCAACTTCCCTTCAGAGGCTCATCAGATAGAAAGAATCTTCCCAATCATATTTGATTCAGTTTATGAAGATAATGACTGGATGAACGACGAGGCAGAATTTGACAGGCTAATCGAAGAGAGAATACCTGTTATAAAGGCTCATGACGAGTGGAAGAAGAAACGCTTTAAAAGAATCAGATTATTATTAGGACAGAAACCTTATTAGAGAATTATGGAATACAAGAACGGAAAACTTCAATTACCTAACGTTACTCTGGTGGCTGTTACCAGCGTCAAGGTAAAGGAGACAATTAAAGCTTTGGAATACAGCATGAAGGATATTGACTTTGGTGATGTGACCCTTATCACTCACAGAAAGCCCTTCTTTCTTCCAAAGACCATCAGATATCAGCATATAAAGAAACTTAAGAATATCGATGATTTCAATTACACCATGGTCTACAACCTTGGAGATTACATCAAGACAGATTTCATCCTTCTTGTTCATTACGATGGGTTTGTTGTTAACCCGAAATCTTGGAAAGATGAGTTCCTTGATTATGACTATATAGGATCACCTTGGCCTATGCCCAAGGATGATTTCTCATACAGAGATATTAATGGGGAAATCCAACGTGTGGGTAACTCTGTTTCCATTCGAAGCAAGAGGCTTTTGGATTATCCCAAGCAAAGTAATATGAAGTGGGAAGCAGACCATGGATTCTTCCATGAGGATGGATTTATTTGTGTCAAAAACCACCATCTCTTCGAAGCGGCAGGCATGAAGATTGCACCTCTTGATGTGGCTAAAGATTTCGGCCGTGAGCATCCTATACCTGAGAATGAAAATGTTGATCCATTCATTTTCCACAAGTGGTACGGACCTAACAAAGACTACCCACACTTCTGATACCGGTTATGATGAAGAAAAACATAGTAATTTGTACAGCTTTTTTACTGAGTCTTGCCTCTATATTAGCGTTTGTTCTGATGAATATTGGAGATAGTAAACCTAACGCACCGGATTTTACCGAAGGAAGCAGCATTACGCATGTTAACATAGAGAGCAACCAACTGAATAAGGCTACAAAGTCTAATGGAGTTTATTCTACGGTTTCTGTTAATTGTGCGAATGATATAGAGAAGTTTGACGCATATATAGAGTTACAAGGGGCTACATCTGCGACATATCCTAAAAAAAGCTATAAAATCAGCGCTTCTAAAGGAAATTCTTTTGTACTCAAAGCAAATTATACTGATTTCACTTTTTTGAGGAATATTGTATCTACCAGGCTTTGGAATCAGATTAACAGGTATCATCTGGCACTGGAGGGCAAACCTGTTCTTTTATATGTTCAACATGATTACAGAGGGATTTATACTTTAAACGAGCCTAAAACAAAAGATAGCTTTTTTTTGCCTTCCGGTGAAGAGCCAGTTGCTGTCATAGGAAGGGATCAGGAAATATCCGAAACGGAGTATACTGAACCTATTGTTTTTGGCTCTAAAGGGTTTTGGAGCGATATCTATATAAAAACTGGTGAAGAAGAACGGATAAAAGAGAGCCTTTATGAACTGCTCAGAAGTTCCACGCTATCTGATGAGGAGTTCAAAGAAACTGTTGAAGCCAGGGCGGATAAGGAAAGTTTAATAGATTATCTGCTCTTTACTCAATATATTCAAGCCCTGGATAATGGGACCAAGAACACTATATGGGTAACGTACGATGGCGTTAGATGGTATATTGTCCCGTATGACTTGGACGCCACCTATGGTTTGCAATGGGATGGGAAGAGCATAGTGGAATCCCAGAGAATGCTTCCACGTTATTCCAACGGCAAATTTGAATCTAACATGGGACTGTTTTGGACTAAATTTTTTAATGTTTTTCAAGCCAGTATAATTGAAAGATATTGGGAGCTTCGTGATAATAAGATACTAAGCCCTGAAAACATACGAAAGTTATTTGAGGAGTATGAGTCAGCAATACCTGAAGAGGTATATGGGTCAGAAATTGAGATGTGGCCTAAGATTCCAAGCGCAGGACTGACAGGCCTTGAACAGATTTCAGATTTTCTTGAGAAAAGAACTTCTCACCTTGATAAACTTTTTAGCAGAGAAAACACATTGACAGGGGAAGAGTGGAATAGTTATGTGGCTGAACTCGAAGATAAAGAGATATTTGCGTCACAGGAAGAAGAAAGCAATTCTTTAGAGAGGATGATTACGAGAGCAATTCTGTGGGGACCTTTAGCTGTGTTTGCAACGATAGCGGCCTCACTTGGAATAAGAGAACTTTGTCTAGATAAGAGGTATTATAAATCCAATGGGAAAGAGTCTTAGGCATGAGTACAAATATGTATGCGACAATGCATCAAAAATAATTCTGAATGCTAGAATCAGAGCAATAATGAGACCAGACTCGCATATCGAAACTTGGGGTGGTTATCGTATTAGAAGCCTATATTTTGACGATATAAATCTTTCTTCATATGAAGAAAATGCAGCGGGTGTTGATAGAAGAAATAAGTATCGAATTAGGCTTTATAATGGATCCAAGGATAGTATTTTTTTGGAATGTAAGAGCAAATACCACGACAGAACAAACAAAAGAGCGGAAAAGATTTCTATTGAGCAATGTAAGGAACTGATGAGAGGAAAACCTGCAGTGGGCGCAAAGAAAGACTCGCTTCTTGACGAAGTAAATGGGTTAATAGTTGCTCATGGCCTGCATCCAACTATTATTATAGAATATGATAGAATACCCTATATTTATAAAATGGGGAATGTCAGAATCACATTTGATGAGAAAATAGGCTATTCGACGCATGTTGGGTCTTTCTTGCGTGAACATATTATGATCCGTGAAATAGAATTTGGGAAAACAGTTATGGAAGTTAAATGGGACGAATACATGCCGGATTATATATACAATGCTTTACAAATCGGAAAACTGTCAAGAAATACTTTTTCAAAATATTATTTATGCATGGAAACGGCAATTAATGGAGGAGAATTAATTGAAAGATATATTTAAGAAATCATTTTTGGAGGGCTTTGCCTCACAGGATATTAACATACAGACCATCGTCATTTGCTTGGCCATAGCCTTGATACTGGGATTATATATTTTCTTTACATACAGATTGATTATTAAGAAGAGTTTTTATGACAAGAATTTCAACATCAGTCTGGCTCTTGTGACAGTGATAACCGCAGCTATAGTGCTGACAATACAGTCTAATATAGCCGTATCCCTAGGTATGGTTGGTGCTCTTTCGATTGTTAGATTTAGAACGGCGGTAAAGGATTCCATGGACCTTGCTTTTATGTTTTGGGCGATAAGTTGTGGAATTATCACCGGAGCAGGACTTGCGGAGATTTCAATTATATTAAGCGTTATAGTGACACTGCTCATATTGTTGTTCCAGAAACTTCCATTGGCGAGTACGACCAACGTTCTTATGGCAGAGTGCCGGGATTTGGAATCTTGGGATAGGGTTGAAAAGAAGTTGAAGGAACACGGCGGCAAATACTCTGTAAGCTCACGGGATGTTTCTGCTGATAGGGTTACAGTGGTATGTGAAGTATGTACTGTAAATCTAGATACTTTGACTAAGGAATTATCGGGAATAGATGGGCTGAAAGAATTTAATATTCTTAGCCATAAAGGGGAGAATTCACTATGATATACGATAGCTTTCAGTTTTTTAATGAACTAGACATACTTAAACTTAGAATGAATGTCCTAAATGACGTGGTTGATTATTTTGTTATAAGCGAATCAACAGTCACATTCTCAGGAGACCCTAAACCTCTTTATTACAACGAAAATAAGGAGATGTTTAAGGAGTTCGAACATAAGATTATCCATAACATCGTGGATGACACCCCTATGGATTGTAATGCATTCATGAGAGATCATCATCAGAAATGTGCTGTTGCAAGGGGACTTAAAGATTGTAAGCCTGATGACATCATTATCTTCAGTGACGTGGATGAGATCCCCAATCCTGACACTTTAAAGGAACTTCTTCCTAAGGTGGAGGATGGCAAGATTTATATGCTGGCACAGCGCCTCTTCTACTGTTACTTAGATATGGAGGAAGTGTCCGGAAATCTTCTTTCAGTAACCGGAGAGTTCGATGATGTGGAGAAGAAGCAGTGGCTTGGCACCAAAGTTTGCAGATACAGCGTTCTTGATAACTACACCACTGAAGAACTTAGGAACAAAGAACAGAAAGCAATCGGTGTAAGAGTTCCAAATGGTGGATGGCACTTCAGCTATATGGGTGGCGGAAAGAAGCAGTCTACTGCGGACAGAGTTAAGTATAAGATTAAATCTGCTGCTCACCAGGAATATAACAACAGACATATTCTTTGGAATGTAAGGAAGAATATCAAGAATATGCAGGATATATTTGGGAGAGAGTCCAAGTTACAGCTCGTTGAGATAGACGAGACGTACCCGCTATATTTAAGAAATCATATTGAAGAGTATAGGTACTTGCTATACCCTCAAAAAAAAGGCGATTTAGAAAGATTAGGTAGACAGTATGGGAAGAATTAGGCAGATTTTAGCGGGAATTACAAAACCTTTGAGACCAGACGCAACAGCGTGTGATGCGTATGTGTTTACTTTTCTAAAGCTTTTTGTAGTGAAGTGGTACAAAAACGCTGAGCAAATTAGGTACCTTAACAAACATTTGGCTCCCCAGTACTCTGATAAGCCTAAAAGAATTGCTCCAGTAGCGTGGCATGAATGGAAGGCGATAAAAAAACTATATAAGTATGGAATTTCACCGAAACCTATCTTTCTCGGCCATAATTATATAATTATGGAGCATGCCGGAACCAATTTACAAGACATTGAATGCTGGGAAGAGAGAGACGATTATCGTACTCAGATGTGGAAGATAATTGAGATAATGAATGATATTGGATTTAAGCATAATGATTTAATCCCCAGAAATGTCTGCGTCAAAAAGGATAAACTGGTACTAATTGATTTTACCATGTCAGAATTTGATGGTGTGTCTATATTAGAGGGAATTCCTAACCCAATATGGGCACAGCCTGATGATGAGAGAATACTTGATTACTTCAGGACTAATAAAGCGATATGTTAAAAAAAGTCTCCATATGCATACCGGCATATAATAATGGGACAGGAGTTAAGAGACTTCTTGAATCCATTAAGAATCAAACTTACAAGGACTATGAAGTGATTCTTACAGATGACTCCACCACTGATGATGTTAGAAAAGCAGTGGATGAATCAGGAGTCGTGGTTAACTATACAAAAAATGAGACAAGAGATGGTTCAACAGCCAACTGGAATAAAGCAATCGATAAAGCATCAGGTGATTATATTAAGATAATGCACCATGATGACTGGTTTACCAATCCAGATTCTCTTGCTAAGATGGTCAGGCTTTTGGATGAAAATCCCGAAGCCATTTTGGCGTTTTCGGGGACAATGCAAGTTGGAACAGAAAACACCTATTCAAGGCACATTAAGAAGGAAGATGCTGAGCTTATTAAGAGGGATTGGCGCAATCTTTATCTTGGGAACACCATAGGAGCTCCAAGCTCAGTGATTCACAGAAGAACAGATAAAAGATACGACACAAATCTTAAGTGGTTGGTGGATTCGGAATTCTATTTGCAACTTCTTGAAGCTAATAAGCCCTTCGTCTATACAGAAGAGCCATTGATTTCAATAGGTGTAGGTGATGAGCAAATAACAAACTCATGCATCGGCGATTCCGAAGTCAATATACGTGAGTATAAGTATGTTTATGCCAAACATAATTTGATGGGCATAGAAACATACAAAGATAAGCTTGAAAGCATATTTATGGACTATGATGCTAAGCTTAAAGATATTAAGGGAACAGACATCTCTTTAATGAGATTTGCAAAGGATAAGATTAACAAGTTCTTTAGAAAAGTAAGGTATAAGCTGCATGCTGTTTAATTCTTATATTTTCGTTTTATTGTTTTTGCCGGTAACTGTTATCGGATATTGGCAGGTAAACAGATTAAAAAGTGAATTATGGGGCAAATTGTGGCTCATAGCTTCATCCCTGGTTTTCTATGGGTACTATAGCCCAAAGTGTCTATTGACCCTTCTGGTGGCTGTTATGGTGAACTTCGGCCTTACGTCAGCCATGGCCGGAGATAGGGGCAGGAAAAGATGGTCTAAGGTTTGCCTGGCGGCAGCTTTGGTATTTAATATAGGATTACTTATTTACTTTAAATACACAGCTTTCTTGGCCGAAAACATAAATCGATTCGGTCACAAAGAACTGGTTGTTCCGGAGATTATCCTCCCCCTTGGAATCAGCTTCTATGTATTTGGCCAAATTGCCTACGCTATAGATGTTTATAAAAGCAGTACTAAACCTGCGAATTTTGTAGACTATGTGGCATACATGACCTTCTTCCCCAAGATTTCACAGGGCCCGATTCAGCTATATGGTGATTTCGAAGGAAAGCTTAAGGATAAAGAAAGAAGAACAGTTAATTACGAGAACATTTTAAAGGGATTATACTTATTCTCTCTTGGTCTTGGTAAGAAGGTTCTTCTGGCAGATAACATCGCCAAAGTTGTCAATGAGGGCTTTACCAATTATAACAACTATAATTCCCTGGAAATTGCCATTACAATGATTTGCTATTCGCTGCAGATTTACTTTGATTTCAGCGGATATTGCGACATGGCATCCGGTATCGGTAAGATGCTTGGCTTTGAATTGCCGATAAACTTCAATTCCCCCTATAAAGCCAATTCCATCGCTGATTTTTGGCAGAGATGGCATATGACTTTAAACCAATTCTTCACCAAGTACATTTATATTCCACTTGGTGGCAGCAGGAATGGGAGTTTCAGAACAATATTAAACGTCATAATAGTATTTGCCATAAGTGGTATATGGCATGGCGCAAACTGGACCTTTGTAGTTTGGGGGCTTCTTAACGGATTGTTTGTTGTAATTTACAGACTTGGCAGAAAGTGGATAGACAAGGTCCCAAACGCCATAAGAATTCCCTTCACATTTGCCGTTACTACACTGCTTTGGAGCATTTTTAGATCAGATAATTTGACAGCGGCATGGGCCATGATTAAGCGCTTATTTACAGCGGGATTGACCCATTGTAATGCGCCTCTGTTTTATGACTTTAATACAATCACAGAAATAAGAATCATCAGCAGATTGGGATTACAGAGTGTTATCGATGCCGTTCCTTGGATTATGGCAATAAATGTGCTAATAATATGCATGATTCTGGTATTCTTCACGGAGAATTCTACAGAACGAATTGAGAAATTCAAACCCACATGGAAAAAGTGTAGCGCTTTCGTAGTTATCATGGTTCTAAGCATACTATCCATGTCGCAGGTAACAGAGTTTATTTACTATAATTTTTAACCGGGACAGAAAATGAAAGATCCTAAGAAATGGCTTATAAGGTTCATAATTGCACTAGCTTCGTTTGTATGTATTTTGGCAGGATTAGTAATTCTTATCGATCCTTATGTTCATTATCATAAGCCTTTAAGTTTTATATCATACAGGTTCAATGATGAACGTTATATTAATGATGGTATTGCCAGACATTATGACTATGAAGCGATAATCATCGGAACAAGCATGTCCCAGAACTTCAAGCCCAGCGAATGGGAGAGCCTTACCGGGGAGAAAACCATTAAGCTTCCTTTTTCCGGCAGTGATTTTATGGAAATGCGTGAACAGTTAGAGAGAGCGTTTACATACAATCCGGATATTAAGACGATTATATGGGGCATTGACTATGACGCACTGGTAAGGCCTTATGATTTCCACAGTTACGAGGATTATCCATCTTATCTTTACGACAGAAATCCCTTTAATGATGTAGAATATGTATTAAATAAGGACGTGTTCTACAAGGGAATACTCGCTGACTTGGAGAGGACAATTAAAGGAGAGGCCACCGAAACTTTAGACAGTTATTCTTCCTGGAATATAGAGGGTGGTCTGGAGCACATAATGCTTAACTACAATCGCCTTCCCGAAGCCAAGGAGATGGAACCGGACCTTCCGAAAGAGCAGGAAGAAATGGTGCTTGAAAATGTTGTTCGCAATATTTCTGACTTGGCTGAAGCACATCCCGATGTTACGTTCCTTTTATTCTATCCACCATACGGAATAGTTCACTGGGATATGTGCAACAGAGAGGGGTGGACCCTTAGACATTTTGAAGCTGAGCAGATTGCCACAGAAGAAATGCTTAAGCATGACAACATAAAGCTTTATAATTTCTTTGATAACTTTGAACTCACATGTAATCTTGAAAACTATAAGGATCCCGAACACTACGTGGCAAGTGTAAATTCGTGGATACTGAAACAACTGACTAATGATGAGTGGCTTGTTACGAAAGACAATTATTTTGAGCGAATGAAAACCGCTCATGAATTTTATTATAACTATAACTTCGATACCATCTTCAATTGACGAGAATGAGTAAAAACAAAGTACTTTACATCAGCAATATAGAGGTTCCTTATAGGACAAAGTTTTTTAACCTTTTGGGTAAAGAGTGCGATTTGACGGTTTTGTACGAGAGAAAACAGTCATCGAATCGTGATGCTACTTGGACATTGTCTGAGCAGTCAACATATAAGAAAAATTACCTTTCGGGAATTAAGTATGGAAATGAGAGAATATTTTCATTTTCAATTCTCAAATATATATTTGGCAAGTATGACAAAGTAATTGTCGGCTGTTTTAATAATCCGGTTCAGATGCTGGCAATACTCGTAATGAAGATCACACATAGAGAGTACTATGTTAATGTTGACGGAAAGACTTTTAACACCGGAAGCCCCATAAAACGAGCCATGAGACGTTTCTTCTTAAGAGGTGCTAGGGCATATTTTTGTGCAGGAGAAAAAGCATCTGATGGTTTACGAGAGTTTGTTGGTGAGGATAAAATGATATATCCTTATCTTTTCAGTTCCATGAATGAGAAAGAACTTCTGGAAAAGGAAAGAACCAACTCTCAAGAAAGAAACAACAAGATACTGGTTGTCGGTCAGTACGAAGACTACAAAGGCTTGGACATTGCCGCACAAGTAGCAAAACAAACACCTAACCTTAATTATACGTTTGTGGGCATGGGTAAAAAAAATAAGGAATTCAAAGCCTATTTAGATAATCAGGGTATTCAAAATATTGAAGTGATTTCTTTTTTGCAAAAAGAAGATTTAGAAGAACTGTATAGGACATACGGAATTCTTATACTCCCATCCAGACAGGAATGTTGGGGATTGGTAATCAACGAGGCTGCATCCTTTGGCATGCCTATAGTTTCAACATGGGGAAGCGGCGCTGCTGAAGAGTTTTTAAGCCCCCGATATGATAAGTACCTGGCAAAACCTGAGAAAGGTGATGAACTTAAACGATGTGTAGAAGAATTAATAGGGTCTACTGTGCAGGAAAAAGAAGAATACTCTATTTATTTGTATAATAAAAATAAGTCATACTTTATTGAAGAAAACGTAAGCTGCTTTGTAAAGGGGCTGGAGGAATAGATAGGACATTTATGATACCGCATACTATACATTATTGTTGGTTTGGAAGAAATCCAAAACCAAAACTAATTACAGATTGCATAGAATCGTGGAAGAAGTATTGTCCCGGCTGGGAAATCAAAGAGTGGAATGAGGACAACTACGACGTGTACAAGAATGACTATATAAAGGGCGCTTACGAAAGCCAAAAATGGGCTTTTGTAGCAGACTATGCTCGGTTTGATGTCCTTAATCAATATGGAGGTGTGTATTTTGACACAGACGTCGAACTCCTCAAGCCCATACCTGATTATTTGATGGAAGAAGAAGCCTTTTCTGGATTCGAATTGGAAGACAAAGTGAATCCTGGCTTGGTATACGGCACGATTTCTAAACAGAAAGTTTTGGCAAAGGTGTTAAAGAAATATGAAGAAGCAAGCTTTGGCCAAATTTCAAATGTGGTAAATCTGCTATCAGAAATACTTGTTGAGGAAGGGCTAAAGGGCAATAATTTAGATCAGACAGTAGGTGGAGTTAGAATTCTTCCGACCGAGTATTTCGGGTGCTATAACCATGAGATTCAGAACTTTGAGAAAACGGACAATACCATATCCATACACCATTATTACGCAAGCTGGATACCGTGGTATAGAATCTTTAAGTATAAAGTAGTGATAAGATATACCGCAGCATTATTAGGTAAAGACAGGTATTTGAGATTAAAACATGCTATCAAAAGAAAGAAGTAAACCCATAATAAACCAAATAGCTGATTATGCATTCTATCTTGCTCTGACGATAGAATTGATCTTGGTAATTCTTGATAAAAGCATATACATAATTCAGTATGACGGGCAATGGTTTCGTCTGACATTTGCTTTATTTTTGCTCAAAGTTTTGCTTACTAAATGTAACACCAAGGAGTGGCTGGTTATTGGCACTTTTACCATTCTAGGGGTTATTTCATATCTTGTTACCGGCAGGAATGAAATACTCAGACTGGTAGTAATGATAGCCGCATTTAAAGATGTAAATGCCGACAGAGTGATTAAATACGCCTTTTATGTTACGTTAGCAGGGTGTGTAATACTAATAATTCTTTCCTTCTTTGGGATTGGAACTTTCAGCATCACAGGAGATTTCGGACGTGGCGAGATAACGACCAGATATTGCCTTGGAATGGGGCATCCCAATGGACTTCATTGCATGTATTGGGCGCTAAGTATTTTATTTATTTATGCCTACAGAGAACGAATAAAGTGGTATATAGTTGCCTGCTTTATGGCCGGGAGTATGGGTCTGTTTATTCTAACTGACTCGAGAGCAGGATTACTAGCATCACTGTTTTCAACTTTGCTTTATTTCGTATTAAGGATTAAGGCGTCAGAGAAAACGGAGAAAGGGTTGCTATATGCCATGTATACTGGAGTGATACTTGTATTTATTGCCTCGTTCTTAATGATGTGCGATCAATTATTCTGGTATCATTTGCGTTGGCTTGATAACTTAGTTACGGGTCGACTTGTATGGACGCATATGGGAGTAAGCCAAGCAAAAGCGAATTATTGGTTGCCTTTTTCTGCCAATGGCCGTGATTTAGAAACGGACCTTGGAATAGCAAAAATGGTTTACTGGTATGGCTATATACCTACATTAATTTTTTTGATTTTATGTTGCATTCTTGTAAAAACCGCAATGAGACAGGGAGACAAGACAGCCTTCCTCGTTGTGGCTTCAATTATTTTTTATTCTGTTTTTGAAGGCCATGAGGTTTCACACTTTCTAGCTAGGAACTACATTTCCTTCCTTTTAGGAAAATATTGGATTGAAATGTTTAGACTGAATAACGGCAAAGAGTATTGGGCATTTGATCTATTTAGGGCAAAAGGGGTAATAAGAAAAGAGAATGTATAGAAAACGAAGAAGTGGCTGGTTAAAACATATTGATTTTGTGGCTTTTGACCTGATATGTCTCCAAATTTCTTTTATTGCGGCATATATGATAAGGCACGGAATGATAAACCCGTATTCAATTCCTTTGTATCGCAGTATGGGTTTGATTTTGGTGTTTGTAAACTTTGCTGTTGCTTCTTTCAGTAGCGCGTATTCCGGGATATTAAGAAGAGGATATTATGTTGAGGCTCTTGCTGTTTTTAAACAGGTTACAATCACTGTTGGCATAGTAATGATGTATATGTTTTGGACCCAGCAGTCTTCTGATTATTCCAGAATCACTTTCGGCGTAATGTGGGTACTTGATGGGATACTGACATGGACCGTTCGTTGTATTTGGAAAAAAGCATTAAGAAAGAGAAACAGTCATAAAGAAAGCGGAAGATCGTTAATCCTGATTTGCGGAAGAGAAGATGCATCCGAATTCACAAAAGGCTTTTTGGCTAATAATTTTGAAAATATAAATGTGACCGGAATTGTCGTATGGGACAATGTTGGATTAGAAGAAGTTGAAGGTATACCTGTAGTGGCCAATGACAGCGATGTCATAGAGTATCTCAGGACTAATTGGGTCGATGAGGTAATGATAGATAAAGATGCTATCAAAGATGATGATACAAGTATAAATAACTTCATTTCCAAGGTGACGGAAATGGGAATTACCGTACATACAAAACTTGCCGCTGCAACAGATTTGATGAGGAATCAAATAGTAGAGAATATAGCAGGTTATACCGTCTTGACAGGTTCGGTGGCTATGGCAAGTTCCAGACAGTTGTTTGCAAAAAGAGTTCTAGATATAATTGGCGGGTTCTTTGGATGCATTTTTACTGTAATAGCCCTTATGATTGTCGGACCGTTGATTAAGATTAAATCTCCCGGCCCAATCTTTTTCAAACAAAGACGAGTTGGGAAGAACGGTAAACAATTTACGCTTTACAAGTTCAGGAGCATGTATATGGATGCTGAAAAGCGAAAGGAAGAGCTCCTGGGAGCAAATGAAGTGGATACTTCACGCATGTTCAAAGTAAAAGACGATCCAAGGATCATAAAAGGCGTTGGATCGTTTATAAGGAAGTATTCAATCGATGAACTTCCACAGTTTTACAATGTACTTATAGGAGATATGAGTCTTGTCGGAACAAGACCACCAACGTTGGACGAGTGGGATAAGTATGAACTGCACCACAGAAAACGACTGGCAATAAAGCCGGGTATGACCGGAATGTGGCAGGTTAGTGGACGAAGTTCAATTAAGGATTTTGAAGAGGTTGTTGCTTTAGATACCAAGTATATTATGAATTGGAGCATTGGATTAGATTTAAAAATTCTTCTTAAGACGATTTCTGTGGTATTTAAGGGCGATGGAGCTATGTAATGAAAGTACTTATGATTAACAAGTTTCTGTATCCTAACGGAGGATCAGAAACATATATAATTAAACTGGGTGAAGCGCTTACCAGGCTTGGACATGAAGTTCAATACTTTGGTATGGAACACAAAGAAAGAACCCTGGGGAATAGGGTTGGCGCCTATACTAAAAACATGGATTTTCATGGGGCAAAGCCGCTTGACAAACTGGTTTACCCAATCAAAACGATTTACAGTTTTGAAGCAAGACGTCAGATTAGGAAAGTACTTTATGATTTCAAACCTGATGTGTGTCACATCAATAACTTCAACTATCAGCTTACGCCAAGCATTATTGTAGAAATAGACAATTGGCGAAAGAAAACAAAACAGAAATGTAAGATTATATATACTGCTCATGATCTGCAACTTGTTTGTCCGAGCCATCAGGGCTTTGATGTCATCAAAAAAGAGAACTGTCTGAAGTGCTTGGGTGGGAAATACGGTAATTGCTACAAAAACAGATGCATACACGGTTCCAGGCTTAAATCGTTAATTGGAACCTTGGAGGCGAAGTATTGGAATGGACGTAACGTTTACTCCAAACTGGATACTATAATTTGCTGTTCTGATTTTATGAAGAAGAATCTGGACACAAATCCTATACTGGCCTCAAAAACTGTAACATTACATAATTTTCTTCCTAAGATGCCAAACATTAAGGGCAATAAGGCAGATTATGTTGTTTTCTTTGGCAGATATTCCTATGAAAAGGGAGTATCCAAACTGATTGAAGCGTGTAAGAGACTTCCTGATATCAAGTTCATTTTTGTTGGAAGAGGAGATTATGAAGGTGAAATCTCTAGTCTCCCCAATGCTGAAAACAAAGGATTCAATACAGGAGAGAAGCTCTATGAGTTAATAAAAAATGCGCGCTTTTCTGTTTTTCCCTCAGTTGCTTATGAAAACTGTCCGTATTCGGTTATGGAAAGTATCTCTTTAGGAACGCCCGTTGTTGGCGCAAACACCGGAGGTGTTCCTGAATTGATCAAAGATGGAGTCACTGGGCGAATATTTGAGAACGGAAACACTGATGACTTGGTCACAAAAATTAAGGAAATGTGGAGCACCGCGGATAAAGCCGGAAACTGTTCTGCAAACTGTGATCCAGATGTGTTCTTGGATGAAGAAAACTATTGCAAGAAAATCATGCAATACTACGAGTAGATAAGACAGAGGGATTAGTTTTATAAATGAAAAATATTAAAAAAATCTGGGAGATTCTTAGTAAACGACAAAAATACAGTTTTATTTTGCTTTTGCTCATGACAATCGTGGGCATGGGTCTTGAATTGCTGGCAGTCTCTGCAATAAATCCTTTTGTCGAAGCCATAACAAATAAACAGGTACTTGGTAACAATGAGAGCACTACAGGGAAGATTTATTCTTTGCTAGGTAATCCAGAATACAAGAATTTTTTGCTGATTCTTCTTGCAGGTCTTATTGGAATATATTTAGCAAAAAACGCGTATTTGCTTATCCTTTATAACTTTCAATTTAAGTTTTCCTATGATACTCAAAGAATGATGGAGAGGGAGCTCCTAGGCAGTTATCTTCAGAGAGAGTATACTTTTCATTTGAAATATAATTCTGCAGAGTTGCAGAGAAACATTATTCAAGATGTAACAGGTATGTATCATACTTTATCTTCAGGACTTTCGTTAATTACTGAAGGTGGAGTATGCCTTGCTCTTTTCCTTTACCTCCTTAAACTTGATAAAACCATGACATTGGGTGTTGTTGCTTTTTTAGCATTGACATTCTTGGTGTATTCCAAGTTGTTTGGAAAAAGAAATAGCAGAATCGGAGTGGAGAGCCGAAGTGCAAGTGCCAAAAGGGTACAGTGGGTCCAACAGTCTTTAGGTGGCATTAAAGAAATTAAAATTCTTGGAAGAGAATCATTCTTTCTAAAGAAATATGACGAAAACGCGGCTGCCTTTGCAAAAAAGCAAAGACAGTATCAAATGGCTGTAAGTGCGCCGCGACCATTGATGGAAGCTGCGGGAATAACTGCCCTATTAGGTATTATTGGATTTAAATTGTTACGAGGAGTAAACGCTGCATATTTTATTCCTACGCTGTCCACATTTGCAGTGGCGGCATTCAGAGTTTTGCCGTCATTTGGACGAATATCCGGCGCGTACGGAACAATTGCCTTCCAAAAATCTGCAGTTGAGGAAGTGTATAACGGGATAAGGATGGCAAGAAGAGAGGCCTTATCTGACGACATAAAAGCCAAGGGCAAGGAGGAATCCCTGCTTTTGAATAAGAGCATAGAGTGCAAAAATGTTGCATACTCATACCCAGAATCGGATAAAATAGTTTTTAAGAATGTAAATATTATAATTCCTAAGAACAAATCAGTGGCATTCATTGGTCCATCCGGCGCAGGGAAAACCACATTGGTTGATGTGATTCTTGGAATTCTTTCGCCCACAGAGGGAGTAGTCTTGGTTGATGATTGTGATATCAATCAAAATATAGATGCATGGCATAAGATGATTGGCTATATTCCGCAGAACATATATCTTATTGATGACAGCATCAGAAAGAATATAGCGTTTGGAATAGATGATGAGATAATAGATGATGAAAGAATTTGGCAGGTTCTTAAAGAAGTTCAGCTGTACGACTTTGTAAAAGAACTTGATGAAGGACTGGATACTTATATAGGTGAAGGCGGCGCAAGAATCTCCGGTGGACAAAGACAGAGAATAGGCATTGCCAGAGCACTATATACCAATCCGAAAGTTTTGGTTCTTGATGAGGCAACTTCTGCACTAGATTCTGATACTGAGGCGGCTATTATGGATGCAATCAATTCGCTTATGGGAAGCAGAACCATGATTATTATCGCTCATAGGCTTACAACAGTGGAAAATTGCGACATTATCTACCAAGTCAAGAACAGGAAAGTAGTTCAAACATCGCTTAGGAAAGAATAGTATGGAATATGTCAGAAAAATGAAAACATATATACTTGCAGCATTGTCAGCCGGCGCGGTTATGCTGTATGAAGGGATAAGAGTGACCAATGTTTTATCCTTCCCACTCGTTTTCTGCGTATTTATTCTTTTAAATAGAAGTCCGAGACTAAATGAAAAAAGAGATCGAATAATTGCATATATTGTCGCCATGATAATTGATATGTTCATTTTTTTGCGCGGAACACAAGTCCTGCATGAATATGATATGAATGGACTGGAAAAAGCATTTGCGTTAATTGTTATGCTTACAGGCTTTTTTATTATCGTTGAGAGAACGTTAGAGATAGTGTATCTGTATGCAGATAGAGTGATAGTTTTGTGCAACGAAGGTGATAAAGCCACATTAAGACTTGGCGTTTCTTTTGCTATTATTTTGGCCTGCTGGACGCCTTTTTATCTTTGGTCTTTTCCCGGGATAGTCACCAGTGATTCGACGACACAGATATTGCAGGCATTAAACCGCACGTATTCCAACCATCACCCAGTTATTCAGACATGGCTAATTCTGGCGGTGTGGCGTGTAACATCATCTTTTACAGAAAGTTTAAATGTCCTTGTGGCATGTTGCACTATTCTTCAGAGCTTTTTTATGGCATTTACCTTTGCTTATGTTGTATATATACTGGGCAAGAATAAAGTACGAAAATCTATATGCATTCTGATTTTATTGTATTTCGCTATAACCCCATATAATATAATGATGTCTATAAACATGTGGAAAGATACTCTTTTTTCAGCAGGGTTTCTTTTGTTCTTGGTGGGTATATGGCAATTGACAAAAGAAAAGAATGCACAAAATATACTTCTCATTATTGTTGGGGGCGTAATTTTATGTATGTTTAGAAATAATGGGTGGTATTCGTTTGTAGCATCTCTGCCCTTTATTATTATCAGATTCTGGAAAAAAAGGAAGGATATTTGTGCTGCTGTAATAGTCGTCCTGGCAGTGGCTATTGGATTTAGGGGACCTGTTTTTAAAGCTTTTAATGTTGCAGAGCCAAATGTTGTGGAGTCTCTGGCTATTCCTATGCAGCAAATCGCTAATGTTATTTCAAATGGCAAAGAATTAACCGATGAAGAGATAAGCGCAATCTCAGAAGTGATTGAAATTGAAAAAATCCCTAAGACATATGATGCACAGTGTGCTGACTATATTAAAAACCTAATTCTTATTAAAGGAAATACGGATGCCATAGTACGGAATAAGAGTCTATATTTTCTGACTTGGCTGAAGATAGGCATAAGAAATCCGGGTTTATATTTGGAAGCGTTTGTAGGCCAAACAGAAGGCTATTATAATCCCGATATACAAAGATGGCAGTATACGCAAGGGGTATGGGATACCCAAATGCCCATTGAGAACATACCACTATTACCCAATTCAATATGTCAAGCACTAAAATGGTATGTCTCAGATTGGCTATACAGAATACCGATTCTTGGAATGATTAAAAGCATAGGTTTCTTTGTTTGGCTAATGTTTTCTATGCTTGGATTATGTATTTTAAAGAGAAAATATGAGAATGCAGTATTGTTTGTTCCGCTTATAGCATATTGGGGAACAGTAATAATTGCAACACCGGTATACGCGGAGTTCAGATATATATATTGCTTGTTTACCGCTATGCCTGTTTTATTGATTTTGTCGCTGGAACCGCGAGAAATTGAGGCGCCAATTCTGCAGAAAGTGAGCAACTAATATGAGAAAAGTACTTGTAACAGGATCAGATGGATTTATTGGCAGCCATTTGACAGAAGAATTAGTTAAAAAGGGATATGATGTCAAGGCCTTTGTTTTCTATAACTCTTTTAATACATGGGGGTGGCTTGATACCTTACCTAGGGAAATACTGAATAACATTGAGATTTTTCAGGGAGATGTTAGAGATCCCAATGGTGTAAAGGAATCTATGAAAGATGTAGATGCTGTTCTTCATTTGGCTGCGCTTATTGCTATACCGTTCAGTTACCATTCACCGGACACTTATGTAGATACAAATATCAAAGGCACACTCAACGTGCTTCAGGCAGCAAGAGAATTAGGGACACAACGAGTATTGGTTACTTCCACTTCTGAGGTTTATGGAACTGCGCAATATGTTCCCATTGATGAGAAGCATCCATATCAAGGCCAATCACCATATTCGGCAACAAAGATTGGGGCGGATAGATTGACCGAGTCGTTTAATAGATCATTTGGCCTTCCGACCACAATCGTCAGACCTTTTAATACATATGGGCCTAGACAATCGGCGCGTGCAGTAATTCCAACAATTATTACTCAACTTCTTTCGGGGAAAGAGGAGATTAAACTGGGTTCACTTACACCGACCAGAGATTTCAACTATGTAAAGGACACCGCTAATGGGTTTATTGAAATACTCAAATCCGACAAAACTATAGGTGAAGAGATAAACATAGCAACACAAAAGGAAATATCCATCGGACAACTGGCAGATGAGCTAATTAAGCAGATTAACCCTAGGGCAAGAGTGGTTTGCGATGAGCAAAGATTAAGGCCAGAAAAAAGTGAAGTAAATAGGCTTTTAGGTTGTAATAAAAAAATACTTGAACTAACCGATTGGCGACCTCAATATTCATTTGAAGAAGGATTAGCTGCAACTGTAGAGTTCTTGAGGGGAAACTTAGACAGATATAAACCTGATATATACAATTTATAAAGGTGAAAGCATGACAATAGAAGATTATATCGTAACTGAAGATAGTACCTTACTTGAGACTATAGACGTGATTAATAGAAACTCCTCAAAGACAGCGTTTTTATGCAGAGGAAAGAAGCTGCTTGCGGCTGTATCAGATGGCGATATAAGGCGGGCAATTCTTAAGGGATTGGGAACTGATGTTAAGGTTAAGGAAATCGCAAACTATAATCCTGTATCACTTCCTGTTTCAAGGAAATCTGAAGCTGATGAAATGATAAAGAAAAAGCAGATAAATGCAATTCCTTTATTGGATGAAGCTGGTGAAATAGTTGATATCAAAATTCTACTAAAGGGTGGAATCAATAGAGAGAGAAATTTAGATATTCCTGTTGTTATTATGGCAGGAGGAAAAGGAACAAGGTTAAAACCATTCACGGATATATTACCAAAGCCTTTAATACCGATTGGGGACAAAACAATCACAGAACATATTATGGACCACTTTTCTGAATTTGGATGCAATAGAGTTCATATGATTATTAACTATAAAAAAGAGTTTATAAAGGCTTATTTTACGGATAATCCTGATAAAGCCGGAGATATTATACCTGCTTTTATCGATGAAAAGGAGTATTTGGGAACCGGTGGTGGATTATCGCTTCTGACAGGCCTTTTTGATTCTGCATTTTTTATGACAAATTGCGATATCATCATAAATGCCGATTATGAAAGTATAATCAATAAACATCGGGAAGATGGTAATATAATTACGATGGTATGTGCTCGAAAGAGTGTCACAATTCCTTATGGAACTATCGAGGTTGATTCTTTAGGTCAAGTAAAAAATCTCAAAGAAAAACCTGTTTATAACATGATAACTAATACAGGCTTTTATGTGATTGAGCCTAGATTTTTGGAACAAATTCCTCATAATACAAGAATTGATATAACGGATGTAATAGAAGAGTGCATAAAAAAGGGTGACAAAGTAGGGGCTTTTCTTATTGACGAAGATGATTGGATGGATATGGGCCAATTGGAAGAATTGGAGAAGATGAGAGAAAAACTGGGAATCAAGTAGGTATGGACAGCATTTCTTGGAATCAGGTAGTTAATTACATATTTGAAGATGACAAAATCAATTTTATTGCCGAGGCTATGACTCCTTTACATGTTCTTGGTATAGAAGCTTTGATTCTGTACTTAGAAAGAAAGGGATTTAATTGCAAAGGTTTTATTTTGGCAATAGATCATGCGGCCACCGGAAAGGGCTTAGACGAGAGCATGTTCCATCGCAATTGCTATAGTGGAGTTGTGCCGTACAGTTTTATTCCAAATCAAGAAGAAAAGAAAAATGATATTAAGTTCTATCTGAATCTTAAAAAGAACATTACAAAATCAAATACATTTATTTACGCTACCCCCTTCGTTCCGTCTTTTGACAGGATTCCATTAGTTATGGGTGTCAGACCAAACGATAACTTACAGATTTATTTGACTGAAGAGGGAATTGCAAGTTATTTATCAAATCCATATAAACTATATTATCATCGCCTTTTCAAGCCAAAACTGTATAGATATCCAAAGATAATCTGGAAAAATCTAATCAGAAACCGATTTTACAAAAGTCATTTAATAAAGGCTGATAAACTACACACTTTTTCAATTCTTCAGGAAACAGATGGTACATATGTATCGAACGAGGAATTCTCGATAAGTTGCAAGGAAATATTTAAAACATATACCTCGAATCGGGATTATTCACAATACGAGGGCGCTATTGTCTTTACACCAAGTTTACTATTTGAAGGCGGTGTAATATCTAAGAGAATAGATGTAGAGATATATGAGTCAATCAAGCGTGTAGTAGGTGAGAAATGTAATTATATCGTGAAACCTCATCCAAGAGAAAAGAATTTAGAGGCCTACAGCTCGTTGAATTGTTATATTGAGAGAGATTACAAGGATTCTTTTGAAAGCATAATTGCAAAACTGGGACGAAAACCCAAATGTATTATAGGGGATATGGGAAGTGCATTAGTCAATGTGTCTGCCCTTTTTGGAGTCAAAACTATTTCAATAAGCAAACTCATTGATGATGAATGCCTACTGATCAAGAACTATTTTGACGCATATAATGAGGCATTTAAGAACCTGGTTTATATTCCAGAGACATTTGATGAGCTAAAAAATTATTTGGAGGAATTGTAGCCAAAATGGAAAAGGTGAAAGCCTATAAGTGGGCGATTCCATATATAATTGGATATGTACTTTGGGCAATATTCTATAAGGTAAATCCGCTTCATTTTGATATGTATGTAATGAATACAGATTATCTTATGAGACATTCATCATTTGTGGGAGTCCTTAAGGCTGTTTTTCGTACCGGAGGGTGCTGGAGGAACGCAAGATATCTTGTCAACATTATAAATATCTATTTCGTAAGTTACCAAGGACTCTTCGATTTTGTCATGCCTCTGATGTTCATTATGGCTGTTTATTATGCATTGCATGCGATAAACGATGATAACAAATGGTATGTGTCAACTATCGGACTGGCGCTTTTCCTTTTAGTTTCGGATGGAATAGTTGGAAGCTGCTATAGTTATTCTTATGTGCTTTTTGTTCTACCTGTTTCTTTAGTGTCTATTTTCATATATGTGTATAGTAAATATAGTTTAAACAAAGATTTATTTGATAAGTGGCACAAAAAGCTTGGGTTTGTAGCGCTGGCCTATTGTTGTGCATGTTTTAATGAGCACTTGAGTTGCGCATTTTCAGTGATTATGATTTGGCTTGTCATTAAGGAGTGGCTCGTATCAAAGACCTGCAACAAGACAATTCTAGTTGCCGCAGTTGTTTCTCTGGCGCAAACCATATACATGAATATGTACCTGATTATCAAACAGACGAGGCCTTTAGCTCAGAATGGCAATGAACTATTTGATATTTTGAAGGGTAATTTCAGGGTATTAATTCTGGAGACGTGGTTGTCCAACCCTATTATAGTATGTGTTTTTTTGATGGCATTGATTTATGCGGTTAGAAAAAATCTCTATTTTTTGATATCTGACTCGGTGCTACTGGTGGTCTTTCTTGTTTGGTTTTCAATGATTTATAAATCGGGTGGTATTGATACTGTTACTCAAAGAACATCAGATGTCATAGTACCTTATGTTCCCAGTGAATTGTGGTGGCTTTGGGCAATTATTTATATCTCATGTAATCTCTTCTTTTTTATTCAGTTAGTATTGCTATCTGAAAGAATTGCTGTTGCATTCTTTGCAGGTGCATGTAGCATGATTCCTGTTTTAGTTACGTCAAATACCGGGTGGAGAATCAGCGCAATATATGTTTTCATGTTGATTATTTCTGCCACTATGCTTATGCAGAAGAAGAAAACAGAGAATAGTATAAGAGGTTTTCAGTACGCTCTGGCCATTGTATTGGCAGTAGTTGGAGTTACTTCGTTTTCAGGTAGAATAATCAGAATAAATAGGGTTGCCCATGAGATTCAAAATATAGTTGATGAAACGGTAAGAAGGCAAATCGAAGGCGTGTGGGATATAGAGAATGATATAGTATATTTACCACATTTTGATGCAAGGGATGTATTTAAGGAAGGCCGACCTGATTCAAACGAGTATTACATGTGGAACTATTGCTATGTAAATGGTTTGGACAAAAAGACTATCATTGTCACGAAATAAAAAGGACAGAACATGCTGAAACATTTTAGCGATTTAACAAAATACAGAAGCATATGGATGGGACTGGCAATACTTTGGGTGATTTTTTACCATATTGGGATGGAGGTAAATGTCCCTGTCTTGCACGAGTTAAAATCGACCGGGTATGGCGGAGTAGACATTTTTGTTTTCTGTACAGGGATGGGTTGCTTTTATTCACTTGAAAGGAACCCGGATTTGCTGGATTTCTACAAGAGAAGGTTTTGGAGAATATATCCTACGTATTGGCTGTTTATACCGTTTTGGTTTATTTACAAAGCGTTTATTGGTGAGCTCAAACCTTCATATGTGGTAGGGAATGTACTAGGTGTTCAAACTTTTTCGGGAAATTGGAATGAGGTTACATGGTACATCAGCGCATTATTCCTGTTTTACTTATTATGCCCTGTGTTCTATTTCCTTATAAAGAAGATTCGAGATAATCATATAGCTTTTATTGTTACATTTGCTGTGTTGCTTTTTTCCACGGTTGCTTTTTGGAATTCTTTACATATGAATATCATTACAACCAGGATTCCGTTATTATTCTTGGGAATGTTGTTTGGCAAACTTTGCGTTAATGACACAAAAATATCTCAAGTTACTAGGGTAATAGCTATAGCATTAATGGTGCTGGGCGTGGTTATGCTGCGGGTTTTCACAAGGTTTTTCCGTGAACAGGTTAGGCCATTAGGCCTTTGGTGGTATCCTTTTATATTGATCGTTCCTGGATTGTGCTTAATTTTGGCTGAACTGGCAAATTTCTTGGACAAATATAAAGGTACGAGTTATCTTTTAGATGCTACTTCTCGACTCGGAGCTATATCTTTTGAACTTTTACTTGTTCACCTTCTCGTTTTTGAGATGGTGAATTGGTTAATAGAGAAACAGTTTTTCAAGAATACAGTTATTGTATGGCTGGGAGCATTATGTGCTACGTTAGTGTTGGCGGTGGTGTTAAGTAAGGCCACAAATATGCTTAAAAGTCGAATAAGGGGATGCCGTGTTAGAGGCAATTAAAGAATTTTATTACAATGTCGGAAAAAGAACTTCATATAAAGTATGGATAGGTATTTGTGCCATAATATCGTATGGTTTTTCCTTTTTTAATAGGACTGTAAGTATAGAGGGCCTAAGTGATGACAGATATTATTTCAACTACAAAACTCAGTTGGGCCTGATTGCGGGTAAAAGGTGGGGGTTCTACATATACAGATTCCTTTTTTCAACAGAAAGGGGAACTGTCAGTGCCGATCGAATAATGGCTGTCCTTTTTATGATATTGGCAGCTTTTATATTGTGTGTCATCGCACATTATCTGTCCAATAATTCCCTCCATTTTCTTTCATATCCGGCTATTTCTGCCATATTTATCTCCTTTCCTTTGATAAATGAGATATCTGAATATTCCGGCACTTATGCATATATTGGAATGGAATTCTTTTTGATGTCGCTGTCTGTATTAATATATCTGACATCGGGGTGGAGCACAACCAAAAAGATTGTTACTGAGTCTTTTCTACTGACACTAATTGCTGCAGGTTATGAATCGGGAGTCTTTGCTTACATAACACTGGTATTGCTTGTATTATGCCTGAAAATCATTAATAAAACGTCTCAGTATTCTATCAAGAATTACATAATTGAAGGTGGATTATTGGCTATTCCATTAGTGATAGCGGTCGTGATAAAATATTTGATAGGGTATTTGTTAATTGTGATACTGGGGGCGCCTAGCGGGACGATGGGAGCATCCGGAATATTATGGGGACAGGCTGATAGCAACCTTTGGATTACTATAAAAACAAATATTTATCTGTATTTTGCACGTGGGGTGGTTTATTTACCTTTAACAGTATTTGTTACGGTGACAATTATAGCCATAGTATGCTTGCTATCAAATAAATGTAACCGCGCTATGGGCACAATCGCATATTTAGTTGCGCTGATTTCTGTGTTTGCGCAATCTTTTGTGTCGTGTAGCGCAATGCCCTATAGGACTGCACAAACAGTATGGGTTTTCACCGCGTTTAGTATATTCATCATATGCAAGATAGTATGTGAGAAGGGGGATAAGAGAGTTTTATATGCGTTATTTGGGATACTATTGTTGGTCTCATTAAAGCAAAGTCTTTTCCTTAACGAACTATTAAACTTGAACAATTTAAGGTCTGAAAACGAAGCGTACTTGGCTCGTCAGATAGGTTATAGAATAACGACAGAATGTGATACATCCAAACCCGTTGTTATAGTCGGGTCATATTATGAGGGGGAATGGATTGACTCGGCTATGTCAATAAGAGAACCCTCTATTTTCCTAAAAATAGATAACAAGGCAAGGGTATTTTTAGGATTACCGAAGGTTGACAGCGAAAGATCCGTGGATACCAATGTCCGCTCTTATTTATCATGGGGAGTACGTGCAACCGGGATGGAAGATCTGGAAGTACTTAAATGGTATTTCTCATATTGGGGATATGACATAAACGTGTTGAAAGAAGTCTCTTCAGATGAAAAGTCAAGTTACGAAGCTATGGCACATGATATGGGAATGAAGAGGCTTGATATCAAAGAATTGGATCAGATTATACGGGTGTATTTAGGGTAAGTATTTTAAAAGGGATTATGGCAAGAAACAGGAGAAAAAAATGAAAGTTGTACTTTTAGCTGGTGGATTTGGGACAAGAATATCAGAAGAATCAATAGTTAAACCCAAACCAATGATTGAAATAGGAGGAAAACCTATTCTCTGGCACATTATGAAAGAGTACTCATATTATGGACATAATGAGTTTATAATATGCGCGGGGTACTTACAGCATGTTATTAAAGAATGGTTCGCTGACTATTTTCTCCACAATAGTGATATCACATTTGACTATACAAATGGTGAGAGAAATATAATTGTTCATGAACAACATTTGGACCGATGGAAGGTTACGGTGGTCGATACAGGGCTTCACACCATGACCGGAGGAAGAATCAAGAGGGTTCAAAAATACGTAGGAAACGAACCTTTTCTCATGACATATGGCGACGGTGTTTGCGATGTTGACATCAATAAGCTGGTAGAGTTCCACAAATCACACGGCAAAATAGCGACTCTCACAGCTGTACGACTTGACCAATCAAAAGGAGTTCTTGATATAGGTGGAGATAATGCTGTAAGGAGATTTAGAGAAAAAAATTCAGTCGATCGTCTTCCGATAAATGCCGGTTACATGGTTTTACAGCCTGAGATATTTAATTACATTAAGGATGACACCACAGTTTTCGAAGCTGAACCGCTTGAAACGCTGGCCACTCAGGGAGAACTGATGAGCTACTCATACGATGGATTTTGGCAATGCATGGATACAAAGTATGAGAAAGACAGACTTGAGGAAATGTGGGCAAGAAATCAGGCACCATGGAAAAAGTGGTAGATAGGTGGGAATAGTAAAATGCTAGCAGGGAAAACAATTGCGGTGGTTATAAAGGCCTACAACGAGGAAAAACAAATCCGTATGGTAATAGAATCACTCCCCGGCTTTGTTGACAGAATTGTTGTAGTAAACGATGGATCCAAAGATGATACAGCAGAAATTGTAAAGAATTGTATATCTAAGCATAAGGGCAGTAAAATAATTAAAAAAATTGAAATAGAAATTGAAGATAGTATATGGAACAAGGCTGATTTAGTTTGGCAGGAAATAATCAAGAGGAGTGAATCCCAATTTCCTAAGCATACTGTTTTTAATGATAATGACACAGACACGATTGTCTTGATTAACGAAGAAAATTCTGGAGCCGGCGCTGCTGTTGCTACGGGATATAAGTGGTGTAGAGATCATGGCATTGATTGCACCGCGGTGATAGACGGCGATGGACAAATGAACCCATATGAATTGGAGAATATTGTTAGTCCTGTAATAAATGAAGGTATAGATTATGTAAAGGGAAATAGATTGTCACATCCTGCTTCTAAGGCAGTAGTTCCCCAAATTAGGTATTTTGGAAACAATATACTAACGTTGATGACTAAGATTGCATCAGGATACTGGTCAGTATCTGATGCCCAGACTGGATATACAGCAATTTCACTTAATGCACTTAATCGCTTGCCTTTGCATTTAATATATCGTCAATATGGTTATCCTAATGACATTCTCAATAAGCTTAACATAGCAAAATGCACGATGAGAGAGGTTCAAATCAAACCGGTTTATGGCGTAGGCGAGCAGTCAAAGATGAGGATAATGAAAGTTATTCCCAGAATGACATTACTTTTGACCAAGTGTTTTTTTCGAAGGCTGTGGCAAAAGTATTTTGTTGATAGCTTCCACCCCATTTTTCTAATGTATTTCGCGGGACTGATAATGGGAATTGTGAATATCCCTATTCTGATAAAAATAATAATAGATGTTTTTGTTCGTAATGGGAGCGTAACGATGGGATGGTATATTACATTTTTGCTGTTATCGCTGTTTTCATTTCAAAGCATTTCCTTTGGAATGTGTATGGACATACAAGATAATGAAAAATTAATATCTGAAAAGTAAAACATAGGTATTGATAGCAAGAGGTTAAGAGTAATGGATAAAAGTGGCAAAATTGCGGTTTTAACATATACAGTAAAGCATCGTAAAACCTATGATTTATTGTGCCTATTAAAAGCAAATGGTTTTAGTGAAGTATCTGTGTATGCTGCTCCCTTGAGTTATAAAAAAAAGTTTTGCCCGATATATCAACACAGGCCTGAAATGGTATTCAATATACCCGCCCCTGCTGAATTGTGTAGAAACTTGGGTTACAAGTTTTATGAAGGCCCAATCGATGCATTTAATATAGATAGAGAAAGCATAGTACTGATAGCAGGCGCAGGACTATTACCAGAATCGTTTATCAAAAACCATAAGATTATTAACGCACACCCTGGGATTATTCCCGAAAGTAGAGGGCTTGATGCCCTAAAATGGGCAATAATCGAGAACAAACCTGTAGGTGTAACGACACATTTTATAGGTGAATATGTTGATGCGGGACTAGTGATTGAAAAAAGATATATTGACGTGCTTCCAGCAGATACTTTTCACGCACTTGCACAAAGAGTATATGAGAATGAAATCACAATGCTTGTTGAATCATTAGACAAGATTGACGATTCAGATTTTATTTTCGTAAGCCCTGGAAGCACGGTGGTACATAAACGTATGCCAAGAGAGATAGAAAATGGACTCTTGGATGCATTTGTGACTTATAAACGAAATCATTGTAAGGAAGTATACATTTAGTGTATATGGAGGTGTTCGTGAAATTTACATATGATGCATATGGTGCCCTTATTGAGAGACTATGCGAGAGAAATTATTCTTTTGTTGATTACAGTGGCGCGTCTAACAAAGATAAGACTGTTATCATGAGACATGATATTGATTTTTCAATTGACAAAGCGACCGTGATTTCATCTATAGAACGAGAGCATAAAGTGAAGAGTGTCTTCTTTGTTTTGCTAACTTCAGACTTTTACAACGTATTTTCAAAAAAAATTGCTACATGCTGGATAAAATATTAAACGATGGGAATGTAATCGGATTACATTTCGATGAAACGAGATATCCCGATTATGTGGGAGATTTAAGAGCTATTTCTGAAAAAATAGTAGAAGAAAAAAGAGTTCTCGAAAGACTATTGGGTATTGATGTGGCTTGCTTTTCTGCTCATAGGCCGAGCAAAGAGTTCATAAATTCCGACCTTCGTATTCAAGGCATGATTAATAGCTATGGTCGGGAATTTTTCCAAGAATACAGATATCTCTCAGACTCTCGTATGGCTTGGAGGGAACCGGTTGAGGATATTATTGATTCAGGAGAATTTGATAAACTTCATATTTTGACGCACTCATTTTGGTACAACAAATCTGAAGAAAACATTCATGATGCTTTAATAAATAACATAAACAATGCCAAGAAAGAACGATATTTAGCCTTTTCGGAGAACATAAGGAATATTACGGAAATTATAGGAGACGACGAGTGGTAGTTGGTATTCATCAACCCAATTTCTTCCCATGGATTGGGTACTTTATAAAAATAAAAAGAAGCGATGTTTTTATAGTTCTAGATGAGGTTCAATTATCTGATCGCGGGTACACAAATCGAACACGGCTATTGAACTCAAATGGTTCACCAACATGGATGACAGCTTCGGTTAATAAAGAAGGACATCGAGAAAACACAATAAAAGACATAAAATTAAAGTATACAACTGATTGGAAGAAAAAACATCTCGATTTCCTTTTAGGGGCATACAGAAATGGCCCGTATTTTGATAACACATTTGATTTGGTATCATCAATATATAGTAAGCATCAAGACAGTTTGATTGAGTTAAATATGGATCTGATTACTGAGATTTTGACTCAATTAGAAATTGAAACAAGAATAGTTTATCAAAGTGAGTTGCATTACGATAAAGCAGCAAAAAAATCGGATCTGATGTTAGATCTATGCCGATGCACAGGGGCCAATACTTACCTGTCGGGTACTGGTGCCATGGCCTATAATGAAGAAGAAGATTTTTCAAAACATGGAATAGAAGTAACATATAATAGATTTGAGACATATAAATACAAACAGATTAATTCCAATGAGTTTATTCAAGGACTGAGCATTTTGGATGCTTTTTTTAATGTAGGAGTAGACTCGGTTAAAGAATACATATATACAATTTGAATGCTTGGAGGAGCCAGAAGATGGATAAAAGTTACGAGATTATCGAACAAGATGGGCAGGAGATATCTTACGAAGCGTGTAGAGATTTGTGGGAGAATGAGAATACTTTGGTGCATCATGATACATCTCAAAAAATGGTGGAAGCAACAGCTTCGTTCATCTGTAAAGCATGTGATTTAAATGAAAACGATAATGTGCTTACGATAGGGTGCGGTGATGGACTCTTTGATGGAGAAATTTCAAAGAGAGTTAAAACCTTATATGGGATAGATTTTAGTAATCAGAAACTAGATGTTGCCAAAAAAAGAAATCCACAAGTAATATACGCTCAACATAATTTTTTGGAAAGGTTCAGTAACAATTTTTATTCGGCCGGAATAAACAAAATATACTCGTATTCTGTCATGCAGTATTGCAAACCAAGAGATTTGACTCTTTTTATAGAGAATCAGTTGGACTTATGTGCAAACAAGGGGCAGTATTTAATTGCACATTTGGATGTTCCTGATATTAATAAGGCAATTTACTACTATTCTCGCCACAATCCGGAAATAACGGAAAAAATGTTGGAAGGGAAAATAAAAACTTTATTTGGTGATGGATCGTATTGGCATGATATGGTCCAAGTAAAACAAATATGTAGTGACCTGGGCGTAGAATGCGAGATTAGAGATGCACATTACTGGGCATATCGATCTGATATCATTATTAGAATAAAAAGGTGAATTAGATGAGGGTACTGATTAGCATTGAACATCCTGCTTGGTCGTGGCAATTTAGAAAGATTATAAAGCAAATTGCGAGTGAAGGAGACATTTTAGTTTTAGCCGTCAAGAAGGACGGCGATACTGAATTACTAGATGATTTTGGAATCTCGTATAAATGTTTGGCTGGAACAACAGGAAAAAATGTTTTAGAAAAAGCATATTTGTTTTTGAAACTCTGTGTTCAGTATACTTTAGAGGCGCGTAAATTCAAACCAGACATCATGATAGGGAGAGCATCGCCAATGATGGCAATAGCTGCCTTTATTTGCGGCAAACCTCATATTTTTTATGAGGATACAGAAGTATCTAAGTTTTCACTTCGAATTTGCAGAGTATTATCAACATTGATTCTCACGCCAGAGAATTTTCTTTCTGATTTGGGCAAGAAGCAGCTTCGTGTCAAAATGTACAAAGAACTTTTTTACTTACATGAGCAGGAGTTTCAACCAGACAAAAAAGTGCTATTGGAAAATGGAATCAATCCAGACGAGAGATTTGCAGTTGTACGTTTTATCGCGTGGCATGCTAGTCATGATGTAGGACTTAAGGGATTAAATGATGACGGGAAGATTGAGTTCATCAGAAACCTTTCAAAAGAAATAAAAGTATATATTTCCTCAGAAGGTGATCTTCCCAAGGAACTTGAACAGTATAGGTTGAAGACGCCGTTTAACGCTATTCATAACGTTCTGTATTATGCAACGTTGGTTATAAGTGAAGGGGGATCAACAGCCAGCGAGGCAGTTGTATTAGGTACGCATGCAATCCTTTTGAACGAAATCAAGTGTGGAACAACCATCGAGCAAGAAGAAAAATATGAGCTGATGTATATTTTCCGAAACCCTAGTTCTAGGTATAAAGAGGCAATTCTAAAAGCAAAGGATCTTTTGAAGAACTCGGATTTGTGGGATGAAGGAAAGAAAAAGAGAAATAGAATCATGCAAGATATGGGCAACCCTAATGACGCCTATATGAACTATGTAAGAATGTATGCGGAAGGAAAAGAGAAGAAATTGCATGAAAAAAATATTGATAGTTGGAGCTAGTCTTTCAGGGAACGTAGATGGGCCAGCGATACTTGACACATTTATCGAAAATATACAGGAACTGACACCAGATGTTAGATTCACTATGCTTAGTAAATATCCGAAGGATGACTTGCCACTGTGCAAGAAAAAGGGGATACAGGGCTACTCTTTTACAACGATATATCAACTAATTGTTGGTAGCTTATTCTTCGTTTTGGGCTCATTAAGAAAACTGTTAGGGTTACCTCCGGCATTAAAACTAATGCCTAAACAGATAAGAGAATATTATGAAAACGACATATGTGTTGATTTGACAGGGATTTCGTTTAGCGATGATAGGCCGTTTTCAAGCTTGGTAATAAACACACTATGGCTGCTAAACACAAAAGTATCGGGGATTCCAACAGTAAAGACAGCAAACTCCATGGGACCATTTAGAAAATGGTACGTTAGAATAGTTGGTAAATGGGTTCTTAAAGATATAAGTGTATTAGTTGCGCGCGGAGATGTAAGTTATCAGCTCGTAAAAGAGCTGCTGCCCAGCAAGGAAATCTATAATTTGCCAGATATAGCGTTCGGATTGGAACCTGCGGAAAAAGAGCGGATTAGCGCATTGTTGAATAAACATGGTTTGGAAGAAAGCAATTATGCTGTAATAGGTCCATCGTATGTTATGAATCGGCTTTTGGGACAAGAAAACAACCTAAAGATTTATACTAAAATGGTGAGCGTCATTAAGGGGCAGGAACCAGATATTAAAATCTTGCTCGTACCCCATTCCAGAAAGCACAGCACGACTTTGGGAGTAGATGATGTCAGCGATGATTGTGATATATGTCGACTTCTAAAAGGTGAGTTGGAGAAAAAAGGAATACATGCAGAAGTTTTAGATGAGATACTGAATCCGCATGAAGTAAAAGGAGTTATTGGAGCAGCTAGATATGCTATAGGCTCGCGATATCATTTATTAATTGCCGCCCTTTCAAGTGCTACTCCTTGCATGGCACTTGGGTGGAATCATAAATATGAAGAGGCCTTTCAATTATTCAATTGTTCGGAATGGGTAATTCGTCATGAGGAGACAAGTGAGGACATGATTGCAGAGAGCACATTATGTTTTATTGAGAGCGTTTCTGAGATTCAACGGAGGATTGAAAGAACCTTGCCAGAGGTTGTTGAAAAGGCTAAAAAGAATGCTACCCTAGTTTACGAGATGATGGAGAGAAAGAATCAGTGAATGATTAAAGACTTGGATAAAAAACAAATAGTTGGAATAATACTATTTATAATATATCTTTTGGGCATTGTGATAATAACGCGATACGTTTTGTCAGATTCAGAGACTGTATACAGCCTTAGTAATGCCAGCCCTATCAGTATTTCTATAGGGGTATTGGCTTCTTTTTTATCTGTTGTACTTGTTGGTGTTATGGATGTTACATGTTCGAGAGTATTTAGGATTAGAATAGAGATTACTGAAGCAGTCGCTTTCACTTTTGTCTCTGCAGCAATTAACACGTTTTTACCCCTTCAGGCGGGGTCTGTAATTAAGGCATATTACTATAAAAAGAAATCTGGGCTGTCATATTCTAAATTCGTGTCCGTTATGGCGGGAACTATGATACTAAACATGATTATTAATCTTGTATGCGCTTTACTCTCTATTGTATGCGTGATTTCGAGAGTTGATGGGTTACAAAGTTATATAATGCCGATATGTATTATTATGATATGCTTGATATTGGTAGTTTTTTTGGCAAATGTGTTACGAGATGTAGTAATTCGAATTACACCTTTGAAAAAGCAGTTACTTCCCATAGTAAATGGATATTACGAGTTAATGGGTAGCCAAAAGACAGTTCTTTTATGCTCTCTCAATATGATTCTAAGAAATCTACTTGGCGGAGTGAGATTTTTGTCTATCCTATACATATTAGGTGGCATGAAGGATTTCCCAATTTCACTTATGTATTGCTGTGTCACCAACGTGTCGGAGATGATTCCCATATTGCCAGGCAATATAGGTATTAGCGAAGGAATAGTTGGTGTAATTAATAATCAATTGTTCTCAAGGTTTGACATGGGAGTTGCAGCGGTTCTTATTAATCGATTCTTCTATTACATAGCACTGATAATTGGGGCAATTATTTTTTCTGCTTTTGTGTGGATTGTTTATAGAAAAACAAAGAAGGGAATGTAAATGGTAGGGCCAGAGAATAATATCTTAGACAAAGACATTGACCTGTGTACGGGATGTGGTGGGTGTATATCAATTTGTCCGAATAAAGCTATAAGTTTTATCGTTGACATAGATGGTTATTATAAGGCGCATATTGACAGAAATCATTGTGTAAACTGCGGAAAATGCAAGGAAATCTGCCCCAAATTTACTGATTTCAGCGGAGCGCAAAATCATCCCCGAAGGATGTATTGTGGGAAAAATTCAGATACAGACATTCAATATTCAAGCTCGTCAGGTGGGATAGTTAGCGCAATAGCAAGAGTTGCATTAAATGAAGGATACACAGTTTATGGTGCATGGTTAGATATTCAAAATCGGAAATTATTACATATACCAATCAAGAGCGTTGATGAGCTTGGCCTTATAAGAGGGAGTAAATATTTACAAAGCTTAACAGTTGATGCATTGAGTAAGATTAAAAGCGAAGATAAAGTGTTATTCATCGGGACACCTTGTCAGATATACGCGCTTAAAAAAATGTATCCTGAAAAGGATATGATACTTATTGATTTTAGATGCGCTGGAACCCCCGGGAAAAATCTGATAGATAAATATTTTGATTATTTATATTCATTTAACAAGACTGGGATTAAATCCATAAATTTCAGATCTAAAGTGAGAAGCTGGCACATATGGGGCATAGAGTGTGAGTATAACGACGGATCCAGATATTTCAAGGACAAACAGCACGATCCATTTGGAAAGGTATTCTCCAGATATCGAGATGGTATTCATGACGTGTGTAGAACATGTGGATTTCCAAACCAATCATATGCTGATATAAGAGTAGAAGATGCTTGGCATCAAATGAATCATGTAAGCTTGAAGGATTATAAAAAAGGATTTTCACAGATAGCTGTATTCACGCCTAAAGGAGAGACTCTATTTAACAAATTAGGTTCAGAGGTTTGCGTGATGGAGGTAAAAAACACCTTCTCTGAACATTCATCCAGCAGGAGAGATAAGGCGGGATCTCTCTTTTATATGCTAAGAAATCAAGAGATGTCTCTTTTGGAGATTATTAGCAAATATGAGAATTCTCTACCCTTTAAAGACAAGGTGATTTCATATTTGTCATATGTTGTTTCAGTGAACTTATATATATATAAGGCATGTAGATTCATATATAAATCAATTAGAGGAGGAAAGTAGATATGCCTGGAATAGCTGGATTTATAGGACATACGGGGGGAGATACAAAAACAGAAATAAGCAAAATGGGTGAGTTGCTGTCATATGAAGGAATTAAAAGCAAATCATCGACTGAATATGAGAACTATCATACGTGCTCTGTTCAAGTAAATAGTTCATATAATGGAATATTTGAAGATGAACATGTCGTAGTTTCTTTTTATGGTGAAATATTTAAAATATCAGGTATATCGATGGAGCATTCATGTATAACCGATGCTGAGACAGTTTTTAGATATATTGATAGATTCGGTATAGATGTAATAAAGAAGTTTAATGGATCATTTGCTATAGCATATTATGAAAAATCAAAGCGTATTCTCATACTAGCGACAGACAGAATGTCGACTCGAAGAATATACTTTTGGAGAAATGAGGACATTTTTGCTTTTTCGTCTGAAACCAAAGCATTTTATGCTCTAAAGAGTTTTACTCCCAAACCTGACTATTTAGGTGTTGGTGAACTTCTGACTAACAGATTCTGCATGGGCGAACGTTCTTTATGGGAAGGTGTAGTGGTTTTAAAACCAGGCACAATTTTAACATTTGAAGGCGGAAGAGTTAATTTCGACAGATACTGGGATGGAAGCTATGAACGAAATGAATCACAAAAAGATGATTATTGGGTAGAACGTCTATATGAATCTATTAAGGATGCTGTAGAGATAAGAACGCCTGATGCAGACTTGGCAATGGGGTTATCAGGAGGCTGCGACGCCAGAACAGTACTTGGACTTTTGCCGATTCGTGGGGAGAGAATTCACTCGTTTACATATGGCCCAAGCAATAGCGGAGACGTGCTGTGTGCTAAAATGCTTGCAGAGGCCTTTGGTACGGATGAGGAAATTGTGGCTTTTTCAAATGATGACTTGATTAAGGATGCTTCGAGAATAGTTTACAGAACAGATGGTGTTGGCGAGGCTGATTTATTCTTCCATATTAAGATGACTGAGCTGAAACGTCAGAAAGCGCAGTATGAAGTATCATCTGTCCCCGGTGATGCTATATCAGGAAAAATGAATTCAGAAACAGCATTATTACTGAGCGGGAATAAAGTGGGTTTAAAGCAAGAAAGAAAGAATAAGATTTTCAAGGATTTATACAAGAGGGGATTGGCCGGAAAACCAAACTTAAATGATGATAGCGTTTTTTGTAAAGACTACATAGAAGAATATAGAGACCAGATTGAGCAAGATTATGTAGGGGCATGTCAACAAAGGTGCACAAGTGATGATTTAGCAGGAATAATGTTTCAGCATCAATTGTTTACAGCGACGACCGGAAGAAGTATTCCGGTGATGGCAGGGGTACCCGCGTCATTATTGAATGTGCGACTTCCTCTGCTGGATAATGAAGTCCTTGATTGCTGTGGAGAAATGCCTGCGGGAATGTGGAGATTCCAAAAAGCGTATTTGTCAATGATAGAGCAGAAACTGCCAAAATCGGCAATTATACCGCATTATGTAACCGGGACTCCTGTCTCCCCGAGTATTAACAGGTCATTTATGTATTTAAAACTTAAGGATTACTTGCTACGAAAAGTTCGAATACAACAAAAGAATAACTTCCTTAGCGATACTTATGACTTTAAACGGGAGATAATTCAGAGGGATGAGCAGGGATATGTTGCTGAAATAATTGGGAAAGAGCATGTTCTTAATGACAGGTTATTTAAGCCTCTTAGCAGAAAAGAAATTGATACTTATCTTGCTCAGGCGAGAAGTGGAGATGAAAGAGCGTATAAAAAAATTCAGTGTCGGTTCAATGCCGCTGTTTTATCGGAAGTATTTTTTGAGGGTAAAGATTTCTCGGAGAAGCTAATATAGAGGTAATTAACTGTTGGTATTATATCTGATTAGATTTATTCTGATTTCATTTGCATCTGGGGTATTGTTTAGTAGAAGTAGGTCATTCGCAACCATTTTAGCTAAAAATAAATTGCTGTTGGGAATATCCGTGGCCCCTGTATTGATTGCTTTAAACACGTACGTTATCGGGTTGATATGGCGTGGCGCTCCATCTTGGGTTTTTATGCTTTCTTTACCCCTTATAGCTACATTATATCTATGTACCGGAAAAAGGTTGCGGTTTGTTTATGACAAGAGTGTAGAAACGTTAGGGAAATTAAAAAACGCTTATCTTTGCACAGACCATGTACTCATGGCAAATGACTTAATTGCTTTTATTATGACAAGCATTGTCACCAGTATGTACCTGAATCGCCATTCCATAACCAATAGTTTTCTTAGAGAGCACGCGATTCTAGCAACCATAGTAAGCTATTGCGCGATTGCAAGCTTATGTTTCCTTCTATCGTTTTTTCGCAATCATGCAAGTGATATAAAGAGCATAAGCAATACTGTTTTTAAAATTGCTATTATTATGGCGATGGCGTTTTCGATGTCCGCTATATCTAAACAAATTGCACATGATATTGGACGATCAATTGTTGGACATGACGAATCTCATTATTGTATTCAAGCTAGGATTTTTATAGAAGAAAAAAATTCTTGGGATATAGATAACTATAGTGGTGCTTATGAAGGAATGGTCATGGCCGATGACCATGGACCGTTGTTTCCAATGTTGATAGCGGATGCTTACTTTTTTTCTGAAAATGAAAATCATCCGTACACTGTAAAACTGGTGATGGTTTTGACGGGATTGATGTTCCTCCTCTCCCTGTTTAATTTGGGAAGCATATTTGGTGATAGGAGAGGAGGACTACTGTTAATTCTACTAGTTTTGGCATACAAGTATTCTATTCAAGTTCTATTTAATGGAACAAGAGAGCCGTTTAGATTCATATGTCTTAATATGTTTGTTTTATTTTTTTACTCATACTTACATGCTATTTTGGTGGAAGGGGAGCACGAAAAGCAAACAGAAAACAGGTGCACATTTCATATTGTTTGGTGGGGGCTAATTGTTCTGGGAATATCATATTTGTCGGCGAATGGTCACGGTTCAAATATGATGGTAATGCTGTGCATACATTTGGTGTATACGGTTATTTGGATTATAAAACGAGTGAGTTTCAAAGAATACTTTGTTACATCTGCTGCAGAATTAATTGGGGTATGTGCGTGCCAATACAAGACAATCGTTCGGTTTGTCAATACTGGGTTGACAACGGCATCGACCTCCTATTATTTCAGAGACACAGATGTTCCTAAACTGGTGAATGAAATGTATGCTGAGAGGGATATAAAACCCTTGATTTCTTTTCTCACTGAATATGAGAAGGGACTGTATGTGTTAGCTTTCGCTTTATTGATGGTATTTGTCTTTTTCGCTTATAAAAGCCGAAAAGAGGGTGTGATTGTAGGCGAGAGAATCTCAAAAGAAACAGTGCTTCTTCTCGTTGCTATTTGCGTAATATTGATACCGCTTTCAGGTGTTTTTGATGCTGCTGGATATCAATTTAGAAGATATCTGATTGAAAGCAATCGTTACAGAATGCACTATGTTTTATTTGCCTCGATTATCCTTACTGTATCAATAACTGAATTGATTCACATGCTTAAATTAGATTGTTGGAGAATCATCTTTTTAACTGTTTTGGCAATATGTGGAATCACGCTAAGAGCAAATATAAACTATAACGATATCTCAAATGAGCGTAAGATGAAAGACTATTATGAAGGAATTTGCAATGAGATTGGACAAGAAACCCCGGGAATAATATTTGTAGCACGGGAAATTCCTCAGTTCTTTTTTAGAGTACCGACTAAATTATCTACTACGGAGTTTTTTCATCCACTATATATTGCAAAGAGCGAGAAAGAAATAATAAATATAATTAATGTGTTCAATATCAAAACCTTTGTATTTGATATAATGGATGGATACTATTTTTATTATGAATATCTTCCCTTTTTTCGATTTTTGAATGAATCCCCAAATGTTATAAAAAAGAGGTATGACTATCAAGGCTATCATACAATAGATGTTTATTATATTGATTCTAGCGCTTGGAATAAATTGGAGGGAAATAGATGAAATATGCATTAATTGGGTGTGGTAGAATTTCTCCAAACCATATAGTGGCTGCTAAATCTAATGGTTTGGACTTTGTGGCGATGTGCGACATAGACAAAGACATGATGAATGATAAATCGGTTAAATTTGATCTCCAAGATGTTCATCAGTATCAAGATTATAAGGAAATGCTTGCGAAGGAGAAACCGGACTTAGTTACAATAGCAACATGGTCTGGAACGCACGCAAGAATTGCGGTTGATTGCCTAGAGGCCGGCGCGAACTGCATTATAGAAAAGCCCATTGCGCTTTCGATTGAAGATGCGGATTTAATAATTCGTAAAGCAAAAGAAAAGAAATTGAAGGTCTGCGCAAACCACCAAAATAGATTTAATAAATCAGTGCTGAAAATTCGGGAAGCTGTTAACAGAAACAGATTCGGGAAAATGCTATATGGAACAGCTCATATTAGGTGGAGCAGAGACTATGAATATTACAACCGTGCGCCATGGAGGGGAACTTGGGAACAAGATGGCGGAGCACTGATGAATCAGTGTATTCATAATATTGATTTGCTCAGATGGATGATGGGAGATGAAGTTATCGAGGTGGTTGGCATGACTGACCGACTTAAACATCCATATATTGAGGCAGAAGATCTTGGAATTGCGCTTGTAAAGTTTGCGAATGGATCGTATGGAATAATAGAGGGAACTACAGATGTATATCCTGTGAACTTAGAGGAAACTCTATACTTGTTCGGAGAAAAGGGAACGATTAAAGCGGGTGGACAGTCTTTAAACATAATAGAGGAGTGGCGATTTTCTGATGAGCTAGATGATCCCGAAGAGGTGAAGAATACATTTAGAGAGAACCCTCCAAATATATATGGATATGGACACACGCCTCTTTATGCAGATGTTATTGATGCTATAAAGAATGATAGGGAACCGTTTGTAGATGCTGAAGCGGGCAAAAGAGCTTTGGAACTTGTGCTTGCCATTTATAAATCGGCTGCAACCGGTCAAACTGTTAAATTACCTCTTGAAAAATGTTCAACGCTTGATTTTATAGGAAGATTTTAATTAATGCAATTCAGAGATTTGAAAGCACAGTATAATCAACTGAAACCAGATATTGATAGAGCGATTTCAGATGTAATAGAGAATTCCTCTTTTATTTTGGGAGAACAGGTTTCTACACTAGAAAAAGAATTGGCCGAATATGTCGGACGCAAACACTGTGTCGCAGTGGGTAATGGGACGGATGCGTTACATTTGGCTCTTTTAGCATTAGGGGTTGGAGAAGGTGATGCTGTATTTGCACCTGACTTTACATATGTGGCATCTGCGGTATGTGCAAATTTGGTAGGTGCGACTCCTGTTTTAGTGGATATTAATCTTGAAACCTTCAATGTTTCTCCTGAGGCTTTGGAAAATTCGATAAAATCAACCCTTGATGAAGGCAAGTTGGTTCCCAAAGCCATAATTGCAGTTGATTTATTTGGACAACCGGCAGATTATGATGAAATCATTGCTATTGCCAAGAAATATAATATTAAAGTGATTGAGGATGCTGCTCAGGGATTTGGAGGAAGAATAAGAGAAAGGATAGCAGGTTCATTTGGGGACATTTCTACGACATCCTTTTTCCCAGCCAAGCCCTTGGGATGTTATGGAGATGGAGGTGCGATTTTCTTGGATGATGATGAAATGGATGCGTACTTAAGATCTATAAGAGTGCTGGGAAGATCCGAAACGGATAAATACGACAATGTTAGAGTTGGTACAAATTCACGGTTAGATGCGATTCAAGCCGCAATATTAATGCCTAAGTTTAGAGCATTTAAAGAATATGAATTGGAGGCAGTAAATAAAGCAGCGGAAAAATATACTGAACTGTTATCAGAAATTGTTCATACTCCTACAATAAAGAAGGGCTTCCTTTCAAGTTGGGCGCAGTATACGGTACTTTTTGACAATAAAAAAATGAGAGATAGGGTTCAAATCGAGCTAAAATCTATTGGAATACCTACAATGGTTTACTACCCGCGTTGTATGCACCAGCAAGGAGTATTTGACTATTTGGGATATGAGGATTCCCAATTCCCTAATGCTACATATATTACTGATAGATGTTTGAGCCTTCCAATCCATCCTTATATTTCTAATGAAGAAATAGAGAGAGTCACTGGAGAGATTAGGAAAGTGTTGGGTAAATAATTACCGGAAAGCAGGAAAATGACTAAAGAGCTAAGAAGATGTACAAAATGCATTCTCCCTGAAACCATGCCGTTCATAGAATTTGACAGTGAAGGGGTTTGTAATTACTGCAAAAACTATAAAAAGATGGTTACTAAACCTGAGGCAGAATTAATGAAGATTGCTGACAGGATTAGAAAAAACGATGGTTCACAAGACTGTATTGTAATGTTTAGCGGAGGACGTGATTCAAGCTTTTTGCTCCACTATGTTGTTAGGGAGTTAAATCTTCACCCATTGGTATTTACGTATGACTGGGGAATGAACACTCCTATAGGTGACAGAAACGCACAAAGAATGTGCGAAGCTCTAGATGTTGAAAGAATTGTAATTAATAAAGATGTAGACAAAAAGAGAAAGAATATTAGGAAAAATGTTAGCGCATGGTGTGAAAAGCCTGATCTAGGCATGATTCCGCTCTTTACAGCCGGAGATAAACCCTTTTTCTCTGTTGTGAATAGGTTGTCTATTGAACGGGGAATTGATACTGTTTTCATAGGAACAAATCCCATGGAGAAAACGGATTTCAAGACTGGATTCTGTGGTATTGAGCCCAATTTTGATGCAGCGCAAATTCATCATTTAAAGAAAAAGAATAAGCATAAACTAATTAGGTATTATTTGAAACAATTTTTGACAAACCCTGCATACCTTAATAGCTCATTACTAGACACAATTAAAGGATTCTTTTCTTTCTACGTAATAAAGCAAGAGCAGATAGATATATATAAATATGTAAGGTGGAATGAGGAAAGGGTAAATGATGTATTAATCAACCAATATAATTGGGAGATGGATGAGGAAACTTCGACCACATGGAGAATCGGTGATGGAACATCGGCTTTCTATAACTATATCTATTACAATACAGTGGGATTTACTGAGAATGATACACTCAGGAGTAATCAGGTTAGAGAGGGAGATATTACAAGGGAAGAAGCCCTAAAAAGAGTCGGGGAAGATAATAAGACCCGACCGAAGGCTCTTAAGTGGTATTTTGATACAATTAATCTCGATGAGAGCAAGGTACTAAAAGGTGTGGAAAAACTGATTCGCAATAGGAGATAGAATGCGGGATATTAGACTTTTAGATTGTACACTTAGAGATGGTGGCTATGTCAATGACTGGGAGTTTGGACATCATAATATAGTTTCGATTTTTGAACGTCTTGTTGATTCTAATGTTGATATTGTAGAAATTGGCTTTATTGACGATAGGCGGCCATTTGATATTAACAGGAGTATAATTCCCGGGACAAAAGCTATTGAATCTATATACGGCAATATCAAGAAGCGCCCACCGCTGGTATTTGGTATGATAGATTATGGGACATGTTCTCTTGAACATGTTCAACCATGTTCAGAAAGTTATATAGACGGAATAAGAGTAATCTTCAAAAAGCACATTATGCACGAAGCTTTGAACTATTGTTCTGAGTTGATTAAACTTGGTTACAAAGTGTGTGCCCAATTAGTTTCAATTACAAGTTATAATGACGAGGAATTAGATGAACTTATTGAACATGCCAATAGAATCAAACCTTTTGCGGTTGGAATTGTAGATACTTATGGTCTTTTGGATCCTCAGCACATGCTTCATTACTATGAACTACTTGACGCAGGATTGGACACATCAATATCCATAGGATTCCATGGACACAACAATTTTCAGCTGGCATATGCCAATAGCCGTGCTTTTCTTGACAGAAAAACTGACAGAAACATTATAGTCGACGGAACCCTTTTTGGGATGGGGAAGAGCGCCGGAAATGCCCCAATTGAGTTAGTGGGAATGTATCTTAATCAGGAGTTTGGTAAGAGTTATAATATCAATTCTATGCTTGAGGCCATCGATGAGAGCGTTATGGACTTTTACAAGAAAACTCCATGGGGATACAAAATGTACTTCTATTTATCCGCATACAACGGAGTACATCCCAATTATGTGGGACAAATGCAAGGCAAACCCAGTTTGTCTATTACAGAGGTAAACAATCTCCTGGGTCATATTGGGCCGGGCGATACAAAACTTTTGTATGATAAGGCTGTTGCAGAGGAGTTGTATTCAAATTTCGAGAAATCCGAGCTTGATGATAATGATATATATAAGCAATTCTCTAATGAGATAAAAGATAGGAATATCCTTGTGGTGGGCCCGGGAAAGAACATTCAGTTACAAGCTGACAAGGTTTCCTCATATATCTCGGATAAGAAACCGCTTATTATTTCTATTAATTATATTCCTGGTGCTATTACTCCGAATTACGTTTTTGTTACAAATTCAAACAGATACCGTGATATGGCAGATGACCTGCTCGAGGTAAAGAATGCTAATATAAAGGTTATTGGAACAAGCAATGTCGAATCCAGAAGCGGGGAGTTTGCATTCACTTTTACAAGAGAGAGCCTGTTGGAGAAGAATGAGGAAATAATCGACAATTCTTTCCTGATGCTACTAAAGATATTTGAAAAAGCAGGAGTTAAGAAGATCTCCTGCGCCGGGCTTGATGGTTATTCTGATAAGGAAGACAATTATTTCAATCCCAGGATGGAGTATTCATTTATAAAAGGGGAGGCAAGACACCTTAATAAACATATAAGGGATGTGTTGGCCGAGTTGGAGCCCAAAATGGAGATTGAATTTATTACGTATTCTCATTACATGGATAAAGAAGACAGCCATGATGCTGCTTTCTAGGAGCTTTTATGATTATTAAGTCACATACTAAAGATTATAATGTTTTAATTCACAAGGACTTTGAATTCCTTGATGAACTTAAGAAAATTGAGAATAGTTTTTGGGTAATTGATAAGAAGGTTTATGATTTATATAGGGACAGTCTATTTGATGACATTAAGGACAATTTACTTCTTATTGATGCTTTGGAAGAAAAGAAAACTATTGAAACCGCACTTGATATCTGTGAGGCTATGACGGTAATTCCCGCCAAAAGAAATGCAACCCTTATTTCCATTGGAGGAGGTATAATTCAGGATATTACGGGGTTTGCTGCAAATATTCTATACAGGGGTGTGAACTGGGAGTTCGTTCCTACAACGCTTTTGGCTGCATGCGACAGCTGTATTGGGGGAAAGACATCTCTAAACTATAAGAAGTATAAGAATTTATTGGGAACATTCTTCCCCCCCAACAATATTCATATATGTTCAAAATTCTTTGAGTCACTTAGTCTATTAGATTTTGAGAGTGGATTGGGCGAAGTAGTCAAGTTTAACATTTTATCCGGCCATTCTGATATGAATGAAATTGAAAGTGACTTTGGGGATCTTTTGGCCAGAAAACCTGAGATTGTAGATAAATATTTGAAGAAATCTCTGGAGTTTAAGAAAAGGTTTATCGAAGAAGATGAGTTTGATAGGGGGATAAGAATACACCTTAACTTTGCTCACACATTTGGGCATGCATTTGAGACCATGAGTAACTACGCCATTCCCCATGGAACAGCTGTTGCCATGGGAACGATTGCTGCAAATAGAGTATCGTTGCTTAGGGGATGGCTCGATGAGCAAACTGTTGAACAGGCAGAGAGATTGCTTCTTCCGATAATCAATATTGATATAAACTCCATTACTCCTGATATGGATAAGATTGTATCTGCGGTAAGAAAAGATAAGAAACAGATTGGAAGTGCAATTACTCTTGTACTTATCAAAGGTTCTGATATGGAGACAAAGGTAGTTTATGATGGAACGGTGGAGGAAATTGAAACTGCCATAAGTTACTTATTTGATTTACTTCGAAAGAAACATTAATAAGGATATAAGTTATGCGAATTAAGGTATCTGACTACATAGCCAACTTTCTTGTCGAACACCATGTTAATACAGTTTTCACCGTTGTAGGTGGTGGTGCGATGCATATGAATGATTCCTTTGGACATCATTCGGATATTAAGTGTATATATAATCATCATGAACAAGCTTCCGGCATGGCCGCGGAAGCTTTTTGGCGTATTAATAGGCAAATGGCTGCGGTGTGCGTAACGAGTGGCCCCGGTGCTATAAATGCACTCAATGGTGTGGCCGGAGCATATATGGATTCAATTCCTATGCTTGTCTTTTCAGGCCAAACCAAGTCTACTATGACTGTAAAAAGCAGTGGACTTAAACTTAGGACTTTGGGGAATCAGGAATTTGACATAGTATCGACACTTGAAAATGTAGCTAAATACTATGAAATGATTGAAGATTCGAAGCGGATCAGATATTGCCTGGAACGAATGCTTTATGAGGCAACTACCGGAAGACCAGGCCCAACATGGCTTGATGTACCCCTGGATATTCAGGGCTCTTATGTTGAAAGTGAAGAACTGGAAGGATTCAATCCACCTAAAGACACGGGCGTTGATACTGAAGATGCCATAAGAACTAAGGTTATAGATATTATTGAAAGATTAAATGGAGCCCGAAGACCGGTTTTATATGCAGGTAATGGAATCAGAATAGCTGGTGCAGAAAAACTAATGCATCAGGTAGTGGAGAAACTGGATATTCCATCAGTAACCTGTTGGGATTCCATTGATCTTTTTGAGACCGAAGATGCCCGTTATACCGGCCGTGGTGGTACCATGGGTGACCGAGCAGGGAACTTCGCCGTTCAGAACAGTGATTTGCTGATTTGCGTTGGAAGCCGACTAAATATTTACCAAGTAGGGTATAATGTAAATACGTGGGCAAGGGAAGCGTTTATAGTTGACGTTGATATTGATTCGGAGGAATTGAAGAAGCCAACGATAAGAGTTAATATGCCCATTTGCTGCGATGCGGCCGATTTCTTCAGAATTCTTTTAGAGGAATATAATAAAGTCCCTACAAAGACCGACAGGAGAGATTGGCTTAATCAGTGTAATGAATGGAAGAAGAAGTATCCTGTAGTTACTGAGAAGCATTATGAGCAAAAAGAATTCACTAATGTCTATGCCTTCGTTGATACATTAAGCAGGAGGATTCCTGAGAATGGGATAACAGTAGTGGCAAATGGATCGGCAAGTGTAGTTGGAAGTCAGAGTTATTATCTCAAGAGGAACTGTCGATTCATTATGAACTGCGGTATGTCTTCAATGGGATACGATTTACCTGCTGCAGTTGGGGCGTGCGTTGCAAATGGCAGAGCTCCAATAGTGTGCATTGCCGGTGACGGAAGTGTTCAGATGAATATTCAGGAACTTCAGACAGTAGTCACTAACAAACTTCCTGTTAAATTGTTTATAATAAATAATGGTGGATATCACCAGATTAGGCAGACCCAAAACAATATTTTTCATAATGGGCTTGTTGGAGTTGGACCGGAAAGTGGAGACTTGGGCTTCCCAGATTTTGGGAAACTGTCAGCCGCCTATGGGATTCCTTATGCTAGGATAGAGAATAATTCAGAGCTAAATAAAGTTATTGATACAGTGCTTGAAAGTAATTCTTATTACCTCTGTGAAGTCTTTTGTGATACTAAACAAGTATTTGAGCCTAAATCAGCGACCAAAAAGCTTCCGGATGGATCGTTATACTCGCCACCTCTTGAAGACATGGCACCTTTCCTTTCAAAGGATGAGTTAAGGGAAAACATGTATATCGATTTGGCCTGATAATATAGTTGCAGGAGAAAAACAATAGTGGAAGATTTAAGAAATGTGTATCGAAATAATAGAAGTACACTTAAAGATTTAATCCCGTTGGAATATCCCTTATGTATAAGTATTGAGCCAAGCAACTTATGCAATTTTAAGTGTGTAATGTGTTACCATGGTAACAATGAGGATGACCCCAAAGCGGCACCTTTAAGCAATGCAAAGCCTGAGATGGTGGAAAAAGTCATAGAGGATATTAAGAGTTGGACAAGGGATGGCAAACAGGTAATTCAATTGATTAAACTGTATTCCCTTGGAGAACCGCTCATAAACGCTCAAACGCCTGAGATTCTTCGAATGGTTAAGGAAGCAGGTATCTGTAAACAGGTTGAGATTACCACCAACGCTTCTTTGCTTAGTAAAGAAGTGGCAAGGAAACTTGTTGACTATGGATTAGACACTTTACGGATTTCTGTATACGCCGTAGATGAAAAACGGCACCTAAGAGTGACCAAATCAAAGATATCCCCAAACGATATTGCTGATAATGTGAGATATCTTAGAGAGTATCGTGACAGCATCGGAAAGAAATCACCACGGATTATCGCTAAGATGTTCGAGACAATGACTCAAGAAGACGAAGAGTTTGTTGAAAAATACAAGGGCATAGCCGATGAAGTCGGTTTTGACAAGGTGTTTAGAATTGATCTTGGTGGTGCAGATCCTTTTGAAAACGTCTATGGGGAGGGTAAAGCAGATCAATTCCATTCAGACTCTTTACAGAAAGGTTCCATTCTGGGTTATAAACATGCTTGCCGTTATCCTTTTACGCATATTACAGTAAGAAATGATGGCAGCGTGATTTGCTGCTGCTCAGATTGGAGAAAAGAACTTCTAATAGGCAATATAATGGAGCATTCTCTAGAACATCTATGGAACTCCAAAACTTTGTACAACATAAGAAAGAGAATGCTTGAAACAAAAGGAATGGGATGGAGGGTTTGTAAAGATTGCGAAATCCCCTGCCGAGATTTTCCCGAAGACGATGTAAGCAATGTTGATATTGGAAAGATTGGCTATAAAAATGATTATTAGGAGAGAAATCATATGAGACCTACAGAACTTAAAAATGAGTTTAAAAGCGGAAAAATAGAAAAGAAAGTATATTGGACGCTTATGCGTGAGCACACAGCTGCCTTAACGGATATGCGAGATCTGCTGATTTCCAATAATGATGTTAAAGAAATAGTAATAAACAGAGACGGAATTACTCTTGAGAACTCAGATGGAATTAAAATGTATTTTGATTTTTCTCAAACCATATGCAGGGCAGAAGTAAGCCTGATTATGGATGGCGATCCGGAGCAGGATGATTTTGATTTGATTAATGATGTTTTGACGGATGGTGAATTGCTTGATATAGGTGCTAATGCAGGGTTATTTGCACTTGCAATCAATAAGAAGAATCCGCGGGTTAGAGTGCATTCATTTGAACCCATTGAAGAAACATTCAACTTGATGCTAAAAAACTTAAAACTCAACAATATTGGAATGGATGCAATAATTCCGAATAACGCCGGATTATCCGACAAGAGTGGGACGGCTGTTTTTTATTTGCCGGGACAATCAGAAGCTGCCTCTCTTAAGCCTATAACAGACGAGTATTATCTTCAGGAATCTGATGATACCGGTAGAAGGACAGGTCACAACAGTGAAAGAAAGATTGAATGTAAACTTTCAACTGTAGATGAGTATTGTCAGGAGAAAGGTCTCAAATCTGTAGATTTCATTAAGATTGATGTTGAGGGAAATGAAATAAATGTTCTAAAGGGTGCGGGAGAAGTGCTTTCGAAGTATCAGCCTGTTGTTTACTCTGAGTTGTTGCGTAAGCATGCAAAAAGATTCGACTATCATCCCGATGATGTGATTGCCCTAATGAAAGGCTATGGATATAGCTGCTTCACATTAAGGGACAGGAAACTTGTTAAGATTGAAACCATTGACAATGTTGAGGAAACAAACTTTTTCTTCCTTTCAACAGAAAAGCATATTGATATAATAAATAAGTATGCAAATAGGAGCAATTGATGAAAAAAGTTACAGTAGTGATACCCACTTACAATGAAGAGGGAAATGTCGAGAAAATGGTTGAGACTTTAACCGGGATTTTCGAGAACGAAATAAAGAATTATGACTTTGAGATTTTGTTTATCGATAATCGGTCTGAAGATCAAACCAGAGACATAATAAGAAGATTGGCAGAGAACAACCATAGAATAAAGGCAATCTTTAATTCCAACAATTTTGGGTGGATTAGATCACCACTTCATGGTCTTCGCTCGGCAGAGGGCGATTGCGCTATATTGATGGCGGCAGATTTTCAGGATCCACCTAGCTTGATTCCCGAAATGATAAGAAACTGGGAAGAAGGAAACAAGGTCGTTGTAGGTATTAAGAAGAGCAGTAAAGAAAACCCTTTGATGTTCCTGATTAGAAGGGTATACTACAGGTTTATCGAGAAACTGTCTGAGGTGCACCAAATAAGTCAGTTTACCGGGTTTGGCTTGTATGACAGGCAGTTTTTGGATGCATTAAGAGGCTTTGAGGATCCCATACCATATTTGAAAGGCATTGTTCCTGAAATTGGATTCCAGCGTAAAGAGATCGAGTTTGTCCAGAATAAACGAGAAGCAGGGATATCAAAATCCAACTTTTGGAGATTGTTTGATTATGCCATGTTGGGAATAACGTCAAATACCAAGGTCCTCGTGCATCTGGCGGCAATATTTGGATTTATAATCTCCGGATTGAGCATGTTGGTTGCAATTGCATTCTTTGTATTAAAACTGTTAAGGTGGAATGAGTATCCTATGGGCATGACACCTCTTCTTATAGGCATGTTCTTTTTTGGGGGGATAGAAGTTTCGCTGATTGCTTTAATCGGAGAATATGTTATGACTGCGAATATCAGAGCGATGAGAAGACCATTGGTCATTGAGGAAGAAAGAATTAACTTTGACAAGCAAAAGGAAGAATAAATGGGCAAACTAGATGGCAAAATAGCACTGATTACCGGCGCAACATCAGGTATAGGTGAGGAAATGTCAAAGCTTTTCGCAAAAGAAGGCGCGAGCGTCATAATGGTTGGCAGAAATGAAGAAAGAGGCCATGGCGTAGAAAAAGAAATTAAAGCAAATGGGGGAAAGGGAACTTTCCTCCCTTGTGATGTCACAGATGAAAAAGCGGTTTCTGAATTGCGAAAAAAAGTGGATGAACTTTTTGGGAAGCTGGATATACTGGTTAATAATGCCGGCGTACTGATTTCGGCGGCGCTTGATGAGATTAAGGCATCCGATTGGGAGTCAACATTTGCAATTAATGCCAAGGCTCCAATGCTTGTCACACAGGCTCTGATTGATTTGGTTGAAAGTTCAAAAGGCAACATTCTTAACGTTGCCTCAATTGATGGCTTGGATTGCAATATTAGAGGGAGAAGAAACTATATGTATTCTTCTTCAAAGGCTGCGGAGATTCATTTTACAAAATATTTGGCCTTAAATTATTCTGATAGAATAAGAGTTAATTGTCTATGCCCAGGAGTTACTAAAACACCATTATGGACAAACAGGGATTTCTCCAGGTTTAATTCTTCCATACCTATGGGAAGGGTGGGTGAATCTGATGAGATCGCGAAAGCAGCGTTGTTTCTTGTGTCTGATGATGCGTCGTATATCACAGGAGCATGTTTGACTGTTGATGGCGGAGCTTCATTGATGTAGGTGATTGTATGATACATATCAAGCATGTTGGTATTTATGTAGAAAATCTCTCCAAAATGACCGAGTTCTACAAAAAATCTTTTGGTATGAAGACCATTTGTGAAAATGTGGAAGATTCAAGTGAACTGATAAAGCAGTTGTTTGGAGCAAAGACTCAAGTTCACATCACAAAGTTAATAACTGAACGTGGTGCAGAAACGAAGGTCGGGGACATGATTGAATTGATTCAGGCTTCTTCAGAGTTTACCGGAAGTGCCGCTGTAAAGAAAGTATATGAAGTAGGAAATGTCCATATAAGTTTGGGAATCATTGATATAGAAGCAGTTACGAAGCATTTGATTAAGCAAGGTGGAAAACAAGAAACAGATATTCTTGATATGGGAAATGGAAACAGATGCTGCTTCTGCACGGATCCGGAAGGAAATTGGATTGAATTGATTCAAAATGGAGTAAACAAGTAGATGATATTTGAAAACCCTATTATCAGACAGGATATGGAGGAGATTAATGCAGCGGGATTACCTCTTGAGGATTTGAGAGGGGTATCCGTGCTCATAACCGGAGCGACCGGCATGATAGCTTCCTATCTTGTCGATTTTTTGATGTATTTAAACATGTATAAAGACATGAATATCACCGTGTATGAAGCATCAAGAAATGAGTTGAAAGCAAAAGAACGATTTGGGGATTTCTGGGACAATCATTTATTTAACCATATTAAATTGGATTTGATGAATCCAGAGTTTATGCGTGATAGGTGCGATTATATCGTCCATGCAGCAGGACCCGCCAATCCAAGGATGTACTCAACCAATCCCGTAGAGGTTCTTGAGCCCAATTTGATAGGTACATACAATGTTTTGAATTTGGCTAAGAAGTGGAATGCCAAGGGAGTATTATTCTTTAGCTCGGGTGATGTCTATGGCAAAGTGGACGAGCCGAATACCATTACGGAAGGGACAATTGGTAAGGTTGATCATATGGGGCCCCACAGTTGCTATACAGAGGGGAAACGTATAGGAGAAACTCTCTGTAAGGCGTTTTGGGTGGAATATTCAGTTCCGACAAAGTGCGCCAGAATAGGGCATACTTATGGCCCCACAATGGATTTGGAAGGTGATCCCAGGGTATTTGCTTCGTTTGTTAAGTGCGCCATTGAAGGTAAAGATATTGTTATGCTTAGCGACGGAACAACAAGAAGGCCTTTCTGTTATATTACAGACGCCATAAAAGCATATCTGCTTATCCTTTTAAGGGGAGAAAATGGTGAAGCGTATAACGTTTGTAACTGTGACCAGTTTCTCAGCATCAAAGAATTTGCAGACATAGTTGCGAGTTCTGTTCCTGACAAGGGTTTACATGTTGTTTGTAAGGGGAGAGATGAGAAAGACGGATATACTGAAAACAAAGATAATGTTGATAACAAACCCTTATCTGATAAACTTAAGTCTCTGGGATGGGAATGTAGTATTGATGTCAAGGATGGCATTAACAGGACAATAAGATACCTGCAAGGCAAAACTAATTAGCAAGGAATGAAAGAATGGATTTTAAAGGAAAGAAAAGCCTTTTGGCGAGAATAAATGACCGAAAACCTGGACGAACAGAGTGGATTATTCTTATCATAATATTGCTTGTACCATTTGTGACAGAGTGCTTCTATGATTTCTTGGCCACTTACACACATGGATACGCATTGTTACGTGCGACAACTCGTGGAGAGTTTTTTTCCTTTTATGAGAGCGCTAAAGAATTTACTTTAGAAAATGGTTACGATGGTACAGTTAAGGAGATGTGGGGTGCAGTATATCCGCTGACGATATATATCATTTTTGCTATATGGAGTGTCCCTGTTGCAATTTTAAGAAAACTCTTTGAAATTGGGCTATATGACGTAGGGGTTATTGTATGGTACAAACTATTGTTATGCATTGCCTCAGCCGGAACTATATGGAAAATGAATTCGATTCTTAAAAGAGCCGACATTTGTGAAGAAATAAGAAGAACAGTTAGTTTTTTATTCGCAAGTTCCTTGTTCTTTACTATGCCTATATTTTTTATGTCAGGGTATGATATTTTCCTTGTGTTCTTTATGTTTTGGGGCTTGGATGAATACATCAAGGATAGTCATGCATACAAGTGGGTTGCAGTTTTTGGGCTTGCGATAACATTTAAGTCATTCGCTTTGTTTGTATTCATTCCGCTTCTTCTTTTACGAGAAAAGCGAATTCTTGCGTGTATTTGGAAACTGTTATTGAGCTTGATACCCTTGGCGATTTGCTACGGGTTGTTTATTGGCAGTGACAGGTTCCTGACTGCGTCATCTGATTTCCTTCCCGGTTTTGTTCAAAAGGTGTTTGACAAAACAATACCTGGCGGTAACGCCCCAATTCCTATCTTTATAACCGGATGGATAGCTCTTTGTATATGGGCATATATGCAAAATGTCGAGTCGGAAGCGAGGGACTTAGCAGTTTATTCCGCATGGATGGGATCTGTGGCATATGGTTTGTTGACATCTTTTGTATATTGTCATCCCCAATGGATAGTTATTCTGGTTCCGTTTATTGCATTAATACTTGGTCTAAATTGGGGAAAAATAAAAATAAATATGATATTGGAACTTGTTGGGACTGTTACTTTGTCGTTTTATTATATTCTTCATTTTGCCTGGGTTTATTGCTATCAAGGATCTCTGAGCTTTGTAGCATTAAGAGGATTGGGAATTCAGAAGAATGAAGAGATAAGCCTTGCAAGCTTGTTCCACAATACCTTTTCCTTTACATTTGACCCGGCTATATTTGGAGTTTTTGTAATTGCGATGATTGCGTTAGCTTTCATAAATTATCCAAAGAAAAGCAACAAAGAATGTCAAAACGAATTGCTTTCGCATATGGATTATGGACTAATTATAGTTAGATTGTTAGTTATTCCTGCTCTTTGGATTGCTGACTTATTTATAAATCTTTCTTAGAGGGATTTGAGTATGAAAATTGTTTTGTTATCTGGTTGTTCCGGTTGGAGGTTATGGCCTTTATCCAATGAATCAAGATCCAAGCAGTTTCTCAAATTGTTGAGTAATGGGGAAAATGCAAGAGAGTCTATGGTTCAGAGGGTTGTCAGGCAGATAAAGGAATCCGGGGCAATCAAAGACAATGATATTTATATAGTTACTGCTGAATCTCAGGCTGATTCCATAAGAAATCAGCTCGGTTCAGATGTAAGTGTTATCTGTGAACCGACAAGAAGAGATACATTCCCTGCACTTGCCATGGCTTGTGAATACCTTCACCACAATAGTCTTGCATCATCTGAAGAAACGGTTGTTGTTATGCCGATTGACACGTATGCGGATGACAGTTTCTATGGCCTTATAAACGAACTTGACGGAGAAGTTCAGAAGAACGATGCTGATATCGTTCTGGTTGGAACCAAGCCTACATATCCTTCAGCTAAATATGGATATATTTCGACTAGTGGCGATGATATGTTTGTAAAGGCATTTAAAGAGAAACCTTCGGAGGATGAGGCAGAAATCCTTATTGTCAAAGGCGCATATTGGAATACTGGTGTTGCTGCCTTCAAACTCGGATTTATGCTAAATAGCGTACAAAAATATGCAGGAAAGATAGACTCCTTGGAGTCATTTGTGTATTCTTTCGAAAAGCTTCCGAAAAAGAGCTTTGACTATGAAATTCTTGAGAATAACAAGAATATGAAAGCCCTTATTTACGGGGGTAAGTGGAAAGATCTCGGAACGTGGAACACACTTACCGAAGAAATGGACGAGAAGAGTATTGGCCATGTAAGGCAGGGTGAAGAGTGCGTTAATACTCACGTCATTAATGAGCTTTCAATACCTATTCTTGTTCTTGGAGCCAAGGATATGGTTGTGGCGGCAAGTCCCGATGGAATTTTGGTCTCTGACAAGCATAAAAGCTCGTATATCAAACCATATGTACAGCAGATGGATGCGCGTCCCATGTATGAGGAACGCAAATGGGGTGAGTATAAGGTCCTTGATTATAACCAGTATGGAGACAGTATGAAGTCTCTTACAAAGCATCTTACCATATCAGCAGGGAAGCATATCAGTTACCAGAAGCATTTCCAGAGAGATGAAATCTGGACCATTGTTGATGGCGAGGGGGATTTGCTTATTGATGACGAGATAAGGCATATGCAACGCGGTGATGTTGCCTACATAAGAAAAGGTCAGAAACATGCATTAAAAGCAGATGACGATAAGGATTTACAGTTTATAGAGGTTCAGATTGGGCCTGAGCTTGTAGAGGATGATATAGAGAGATTTGACTGGAAGTGGAAATAATACTTATTTCTTATTTCCTTAATAAATCCTTAAAAAAGTAATGAGATAATAATCTCGTAGTTACAGACCATACGTGAAAGTAGGTGAAAATTATGAGGATGAAAAAAATATATGCAACATGCGCTGTTTTCATGATGGTGGCTGCATTAATGGGATGCGGAGATGATGAATACTCTACTGCACAATCCACTGTTGTTGAGGAAGAGGCAAAGATTAATTCTGAGAAGGCGAGAACCGAAACTGAAGAAGAAATTGCCAACAGAGCAAAACAGCAGGTGGAAATAGCCAAGGCTAAAGCTGAGGCACAGAAACAGTACCAGAGCTATGAGTTGGTTATGAATGGTAATGTAGGCGAAGTGCTTGTTAAGTCTTCCTACAGAACAGACCAGTCTGTCCCTACATACATTTATTTTCCTAAGGACTTTGTCCCTGAAAGAACATACCCCTTGGTAGTTATGTATTCGGGCTTTTCGTCAACCCACGATAACGGTACGCGTTTTGACGATATTACCAGAGAAATGACCGAAAATGGTTTGATGGTAGTCCAGTATGACGCGCCAGGGTACGGCAAGAGCGAGGAAACCAACCTTGCTTATACGCTTACCAACATAAAGAACGATTCGATAGATGTTCTGAATTATGTTATCAATACCTTTAACATTGGACAGGTTGGAGCACTTGGATACGATGTAGGCGGAAGGGCTGTTATGGAGATTCAAGTAGAGAAGCGCTTTGACTTTGACAGGATAGAGTTGATTGCTCCTTATTGTGAGGCTTCAGAGTTTATCCATGGTTGCTTTGGTGAGGACAATTGGGGAAAACTGAAACTGGAAGCTACAGATAATGGAAAGGCCCAGTATGTTGAGCAGGAGTATTCTCTTCAGTGGTTCTTGGATTGGGAAGATTATGGCGATAATCTTACCGATGAATTTGCAAAGGCGTACAAAGGAAAGAGTTGCATGGTTATTTACTCTACGGATGATACTTGGGTTAAACTTAAAACCATGGAAAACCTTTATAATAAAACCGGAGCCGCTGCGATTTATGTCACAGATGGCGGACATGATTTGGGCGTAAGGAATTATGAATCTCCAAAGAATGTTTCAGATACTGTTAGAATAAGTTCTGTTGATTTTATGAAGGGTTTGATAGAGCAATAATAATAGACATATATCATGGAAATGGGGCGGTCCTTTAGGACTGCCTCTTTCCAAATTCCTTGATTGTTTCAACGATTAAAGCTATATCTTCACCACTTAAACTTTGATGTATGGGAAGACAAAGAGTATTGTCTGTTGCATAATCCGCATTGGGGAACGAACCTGTTGCGCCATACCCTTTAACTCTGTGGATAGGGAAGTAGCGGTATGTAGTATATATTCCTCTTTCTCTAAGATATGTAGCAAGTTCGTCACGCTTACCGTTAAGAACCTGAATATGATAGAAATAGTAAGAGGATTTGGAATACTCCGGTAATACAGGGGGTAATTCAATCCAGTTTAAATCCTTAAGCTCTTTATCGTAGAAATCATTAACAGCTTTTCTTTTTTCCATGAAAGAGGGAAGCTTCTTATATTGTTCCAAGGCCATGGCTGCTGTGACATCGTTCATGATGGCTCTATGTCCGAAACAGGAAATATCAAATTCCCACCACTTCTGAGCCACACTGTTTTCGTAACCACTTTTGGTTTCCAGACCAAAGTATAACCACTTCTCGGCACGCTTTCTTACTTCTTCATCCTTAAAGTGAAGCATTGCACCGTCACCACAGACAAGAATCTTCATGGCATCGAAGGACCACATTCCCATATCTCCGAAAGTACCAAGAGCTTTTCCCTTATAGGATGAGCAAACACCGGCTGCACAGTCCTCGATTATTTTAAGATTATGCTCTTCAGCCAGGGCCATAATGTCATCCATCTCGCAAGGAATGCCTCCGAAGTGGAGAAGAAGAACGGCCTTAGTCTTATCTGTAATGTGGGGCTCGATATCTTCAGCACGCACATTAAGAGTTCTCTTGTCAACGTCGCAAAGAACCATTTTGGAGCCATTAGCGCATATGGAATTGGCGGCGCCAACAAAGCTGATAGTAGGCAGAATTACTTCATCTCCAGGCTTAATACCGCAAAGATGCATGGAGGAGAAGAGGCCTTCTGTACAGCAGTTTGTGGATAGTACATGCTTTGTGTCACTGCCTATCATGCCGGCAAATTTCTCTTCAAACTCAGAAACAAGTTTTCCTTTACCAATCCAATTGGATTTAAATACCTTTTCAATCCTTGCCAATTCTTCTTTGCCTAAACTAGGCTGATATACATTTATCATATTATATGGATTACCTTCTCTTTCTTATTAATACACAATAGTATATAATAACTCTGTGCATTAACGCTATTATATATCATTTTAAAGAAAACAGAAAGGGCTCTTTGAACTAATGAAGAATAGAGCAGAATACGTTTGGGATTATACAAGTGTGATAAATATAGAGAGATTAAAGGAATGCGCAGAGAAGGAATACTATTCAGATAGAAGTGTTGAAGCTAAGAGCTTTAACAATGCGGTAGTATTACCTTATATGCCGGTTCCAAACAGCAGTAAAGCTCTAGGCGGCGTGGTTGACGAAGATGAGAATTACATCGAAATCAGTAAACAGCATATAGTCGGGAAAGATGTAGAGGGGAAATATGATTTTACCAGCTCTAAAACCGAAGACAAGAAGATTATGTGGTTTGGATTTTATCATAATCATTGGGGACACTTTTTGACAGAACAGGTTTCAAGATGCTGGTATCTGGTGGATCATTCTCCTGAAGAGGAAGATTTCTATGTGGCATACTGCTTGAAGAAGGACACAATAAACAAGGGCATGGATGGCACCTTTAGGGAATTCCTCAGCATCCTTGGAGTCTCTGATGAAAGGTTACTGTTGGTGGAAGAGCCCACCAGATTCAGTGAAGTTATCATTCCTGAACAGTCAGCTGAGAGATGCAGCTGGTATACCGATAAATTCTTATCTATATTCGATAAGATGGTTTCGAATGTAGCCTATGATACAGGCAATAGAAAGGTATACTTGACTCGCTCCCAAACCAAGAACTTTGCCAATACTCAAATTGGAGAGAAGGCGATAATAAAGGTATTTAAGAAAGCGGGATTTGAGATTGTGGCCCCTGAGAGGATTTCATTAAGGGAGCAAATCGCAACGATGAATTCCTGCGATGAGATAGCGATAGTACTTGGAAGCCTTACCCATAATATATTGTTCTGCAAACCGGGAATCAAGGTGACTATTCTAAACAGAAATTTGGGTTCAGATGTTTATCAGCCGCCAATCAGTGAAGCCAAGAATGCAACCATAACTTATGTTGATTGCCACTTGACGTTCTTTCCCGTTGTCTTTGCAATGGGACCATTTTTCTTTTATTTCACTGATTTGTTCCGCAAATACTGCGAAGACAAAGGATATGAGTATAAGAAATTCAGAGAGGGCAAATTTAGGACCCATATTAAATTGATTTGGTATTTCTTAATGTACCTTCAAAATGTAACACCTGATGCTTTGGATGGATGGGGAGCTGATGAAACTATCAGCTATGATGTAATGTCAAGGTATAAGTACTTCAGAGCACAGTTGGATGATTATGACTCAAACTCTGAAAGGAAAATCAGAAACGGCTTTTCAAAAGTATTTAAGAAGATTCTTTCGCTATAAACAGTATTAGAAAGGTTACTGTTAGAATAAGTTCTGTTGATTTTATGAAGGGTTTGATAGAGCAATAATAATAGACATATAAATGAGCCACCGGTTCTGCCGAATCGGTGGCGTTATTATGTAAAAAAATGTATAATTTACTAAGAATGTAAGATAAGAGCGGCAGGAGATGAAAGAGATTACAAAAGTGAAAGCAAATGATATGGTAAGAGCGTTATTGACGGCCGAAGCAATGACCGTCTCTTTTGCGTTATCGAAGGCGGAAAAGATAACCGATTTGGTTTATGACATTATCGGGAATTATAGTTTTATTGCTTTAGTTCTATTTGCTGTATTTATTGCTTTCTATAACTTTGCTTCCAAAATAGAGCACGATGGAAAATGTTACATGGGGTTGTCCATATTCTTTGCATTATCTTTGTTGGTTGGCAAGTCTTTTGCAGAGACTAACAGCTTTGCATATTGCTTTGGGAGTGTATCCAACTTCGTACTCTTTATCATTAGTTTGGGCGGATACACCTGTCTTTTTGCAGAATTGATTCCCTTATTTATTAACGGATACAAAAAGTTGATCGCATCGGAAAAGATGTGTAATCTTACATTCGGCAAGTCTTTTGCTATTATCTTGGTCTTTTGGCTCCCTGCTATTCTTTTGAGTTTCCCCGGAAATCTTTGTTACGATGTCCTTGGTGAAATTGGGATGGCCATGGGCGATGTACCAATTACATCCCATCATCCGTTATTGCATATATTACTCGTAGGGTTCTTTATACAGATTGGCGAACTGGTTGGAAATATTTCAATTGGGTTATTTGCTTATATCCTTTTCCAATCAACAATGTTGGCTCTTGCTTTAGCAGGAACCATTGCTTGGCTTAAGAAAGAAAAAGCATGTTCAGACACCGTGCTTTTGGTTATACTGGGGATTTATTGCATTTCACCCATGTATTCCAATATGGCATCCACAGCCATAAAAGATGTCCCGTTTATGGCAGCGGTTGTATGGTATGTCGTATTACTTGCTGAGATGGCATTCCATAGAGAGAGAATTAAGGACGGGAAATATGTGGCTATATTCATAGCAGTCTCGGTATTGACATGCCTTCTTAGAAATAACGGGCTTTATATGGTTGCTTTATCCGGCGTGGTTATTACTGTGACATGGTGGAAGAATGCCGAGCGCGATGTCAGGATCAAGTTGGCGCTGGTGCTTATTGTACTACCAATAGTATTTTCAAAGCTTATTGATGGTGGATTAATGGTGGCCACAAAGGCAAATAAAGGTTCGGCAATTGAAGCCTTATCTGTTCCGCTACAGCAGTCAGCAAGATATTTGCAGTTATATAAAGATGAGCTGACTGACGAAGAAATAACAGTTTATAACAACACTTTTGTAGATTACAGGGAAGCGGCCGCGGCTTATGATCCTGATTTGGCTGATCCTGTGAAGACCTTTGCTTATTACGGTAAGGAGAAGGGAACGTTATCTCTTTCTTCTTACATTGGCATATGGTTTAAGGATTTCTTTAAACATCCGGTTGTGTATTTTGAAGCTTTTTTTGCTCATATTTACGGCTGGTTTGATCCTGCCATAGCGAATGCTCCAAGATACGAGGTAGAGGAGAGCGTATTTGGAAAAGGTTTAAGCATTCCTCAGAAGATTGTACTTTTCTACTACAGATTCGCAGAGAGGATTACCCCTCTTAACATACTCCAAAACGTTGGAATATATACCTGGATTTTATTCGTTCTTTTAAGAATTCTTAAGGATGAGAATAGGAATATCAGATGTCTTACGGCACCTTTGGTTGTTTCACTGTTGATATGCATGGCGTCGCCCTGCTTTTATGGGCATCCCAGATATGCGTTTCCTTACATGTTCACACTGCCATTTTATTATGGCTTTGCACTAAAGAAGGATAATTGATAAATGAACAAGACTTTCACTAAAGAAGATACATTGCTTGTAAAGGGAATAGCGATTCTTTTCATGCTCTTTTACCATCTCTTTGAGACATATGAGAGGGTAAATTCATTAGGAGTTATCTATGCACCGTTATCCGAAGATGTTTTCCTGATGATTTCAGGCTTTGGAAACATATGCGTCGCTGTATTTGCATTCTTAAGTGCTTATGGAATCAGCAAGAAACTTATAAGCCTTGAAGATGCGGACCTAAGGAGCTGGTATAAGGTTTCTGTGAAAAGATACCTTAAGCTGCTGATTGGCTTTCTATGCATTTACACTTCCGTTACCCTTCTTTGGTTTTATAAGTTTGACTATGTAAAACTTTATGGTAAGGGATGGCAGGGAGCTCTTTGCGGCATCCTGGATGCTTTGGGATTGGCGCAGGTTGCAGGCACACCTACTTTGTGTGAAACCTGGTGGTATATGGAGATAGCAATTCTCATTATCTTCATCACCCCAATACTATTAAAAGCTGTCAAAAGTATGGGAAATTATAGCATTATAGTGGGAGTGTTATTGCCGCTGATAGTGGAACTGCCTTTTGACTTTAAGAGATATTATTTTGTAATCCTTCTCGGAGTTGTGGCGGCAAATGAAGAGTGGTTTGAGAAAGCGAACTTTGACAGAATTCCAAAGTGGGCAAGAATCCTTATTGAAATAGTATTATTTGCTGCTTTGGTTATAATCAGGCAAAACTACTTTGTGTACAACAACTTTGCTTATTTATTGGATGGAGCAATAGCGGTATTTTTTGCGTGGTTTACAAAGGAATTGTTCGGAAGAATTCCGGGGGTTAAGCAGGCTTTGCGCTTCCTTGGTAAGCACTCCATGAACATTTATTTTATTCATTCGTTTATTTATATGATTATTTACCAGGAGTTTATTTATTCCTTCAGGTATGCAGGACTTATATTTGTAGTTCTTTTGGCAATTTGCCTGATTTACTCAATCTGTCTTGAGGGGATAAAGAATTCTGTTGTAAGAATTGTCAGGAGAAAAGATGCAGGAGCTGTTAAGTAATTCCTTTGGGGGATTAATGCTTTTCATATGGTTACTGGTTGTTCCTGTGCTTATGGGCATTCCTTTTGCGGGAATAGGAAGTGAGGACAGGAAACATATCCGTACAGCATGGATTTGCGGATATATGGAGATGTGGGCGATTTTCCAAATCGTGGCCATGATTTTTGTGCTGACAACCAGAGAGTTTTCCCATGTGGTGAACACCTATATAGGCGTCTGTGTATTGGTTTGCCTGTTGGGGCTCTTTATTGGCCTTAAGAAGAGAAGAGCCTTTCGCCTTGATATAAAATCCTTGTGGAGTGAGGACAAGGAGCGAAAGGTAGTTAATATAGTTCTTTGGACATTATCTATAGCAGTTGTGCTTGTTCAGATATATAAAAGTGTTACCATGGCTTTTGCCGATGGAGACGACGCTTATTATATTCCGATTTCAGCCTCAACAGTGGCAAGTGGAAAGCTGTATAACTCAATCCCTTATGACGGCTACCCCACAACCCTTGATATGAGACATGCATTGGCTCCATTTCCGGTGTGGATAGCATTTTTGTCAGAGGTTAGCGGGATTCATTCAACCATTATTGCACATACTATCCTTCCACCTGTGCTTATACTGGTTACATACAGTATTTATTACAGAATGGGATATATGCTTTTTAAGAAGAACCGTGACGGGGTTCCAATTTTCATGCTTCTTGTGGGTGTGCTTATAACCTATGGAAACTATTCTTTCTACACTGTTGAAACCTTTATGCTTACAAGGACGGGCCAGGGCAAATCGGTACTTGGAAGCATTGTGATTCCTTTTATCATGCTGTGTCTTCTTCAAATGGGACAGGAATTTACATCGGATGAGATATTGGCTTCAGGTCATAGAAGGCCAAGCCCGGAATCCAACAAACGAAAGATTCTTCTTGGCATCCTTGTTACTACGGCAACGGTGGCTTCGTGGTTATGCAGCACCATGGGAGCGATACTTACGACAGCGCTTGTGGGGCTTTGCGGAGTGATTATATTTTTGACTTATAAGAATATAAAGGCTATAGCATATGCATTTGCATGCTGTATCCCTTCTATTCTGTTCCTTTTGGGTTATTTGGTGATAACGTGAGTGAGATTTGGACCGGTATTTTACAACTTTATAGAGATTACACCGGAACGGGAATGCTTGCGGGAGTATTCATTATCGCTGTAGGAGTACTGATTTATCTGGAGAAGGAAAAGGATCGAAGAGTACTTTTGGTTCTTATGCCTATTCTGGTATTTGTTTTGTTCCTGTTTCCCTTGTTTGCATGGGCGGTCAACAGATATGCGGAGTCTGAGATATATTATAGGTTCCTGTGGCTCCTTCCTGTAACAATAGTTATAGCTTATGTTGGTACCAAAATCCTTCTGTTTCTTAGAGGGTGGCACAGAATAGTGGCAGCTATTCTTCTTTGCTGTATAATTACGGTTTGTGGTGATTATGCATATGACAACGAGTATTTCAGCAAGGCTGAGAATGTTTATCATGTACCTCAGGTTGTTGTGGATATATGCGATGATATAGTTATTGAAGGCCGTGAGGTCAGAGCGGTTTTCCCGGCTGAACTGGTTCAGTATGTAAGACAGTATTCGCCCTACGTTTGTCTGGCTTTCGGACGAGATGTTACAGTTGATCGATGGAACCTTTACAACGAAGTATACGAAATATTTGAGCTCGGATTGCCAAACGGAATAACAGAGGCCAAGCTTCTTGCTGATGTCTGCAGGAGCAATGAGGTTCACTATATCATATGGGATTCCGACAGAGAGATGATTGGAGATTTGGCGGACTACGGTTTTACCATGATATCTACTGAAGGTAAATATGATGTCTACATTGATGATAAAGCGGGATTGAGATAAGATTATATAAGGTGGTTTAAATGGAAGATAACAGAGAATTGGAAAACAACGAATTAGAGAATAATGATTTGGATAAGAAATTCAACAAGCGAGTAATAGTGCACATTATACTAATTGCGCTGGTTGTGGCTTTCTTTGCATATATTGGAGTAAGACTGTACAGATGGAATAAGGGAAAGGTTGATGATACCGATGTTTCAGTCATTAACCATGACTTTGATGTTGAGGTAATGGACTATATTCTGCCCATGGATCCGAAGCTTCTTGAGGGAAGAGAGGATGATGGGGTTACAAAGATTGTTTGTCTTGGCAATGATTCATTTGACTTGAACAGATGGGGAGACGGGAATTTAAGCAAGTTAATACAGAAAGAGTTAACAGATGGCGGTGAGCAGGCAGAAGTTTATAACTGTGCCTTTGGCGGAAGCCTGGTGGCTTCAATAAATGAGACTTACGCCAATAATGTTCCTGTTGATGCCTACAGCTTCTATTGGGTATGTGCAGCTATAGCATCATCCGATTATAGCAACATGGATGACGCGTACAAGAACCTGGGATATGAGAACAATGAAATCAAGGATTCAATGAATACCCTTAAAAGTCTTGATTTCGATACCATAGATGTAATTGCAATCATGTATGATGGCAATGATTTCAGATGTGACAGACCTCTTGATGATGGTGAGGATGTAAATATCCAGTACTATACCGGAGCTATGGAGGCCGGGCTTCAGACTATTCAGGCTGCGTATCCTCATATCAGAATTATGGTTATGAGCCCTACATATGAATATGGAGTGGATGAGAACGGCAAATGGATTGATGCCGATTTGAAGAAGAACTATTATGGATCGCTCTCAACTTATGTACAGAAAGAATCTGACACATGTTATGAGAATTCCGTTTCCTATATTGATAACTATTATGGGACTGTAAATGAACTTAATGCAAAACAGTACCTTGATGATAATCAGCGATTAAATGATGAGGGCAGGAAGCTGGTTGCCAAGAGATTTGTTGAATGCCTGAACAAATACAAGAATTAATGCCATAGGAAATAATAATCCATGCAGTTTACTTCGCTCATATTTATAACTTGTTTAATGCCTATATTTTTTATCTTGGCCTTTTTCCTTCGTAAGAAACCAAAGGCCAGGATATTTCTTGTAGGCATTTATGATTTAGTTTTCTATATCTGGGGCGGGTATAAGGCTTTTCTGTTATCCATTGCAGTCTGCCTTTTTACATGGATTATACAGTTTATTGTTGTTAAATGGCCCAAGAAGGCGATAACTGTAATAGGGTGTATCGTAATAGCCATTCCACTTATTCTTTCCAAATACGTGGAGGGCTTTATTGTGCCTATGGGAATCTCTTTCTATACCTTTGAAGCGATTTCCATGATAGCAGATACATATAGAGATGAAAACAGAAAAAGGAGAAGTGTATTTGAAATTCTTATGTACATGTTCTTCTTTACCACAGTTAGTCAGGGCCCTATTGTAAGAATTTCATGCTTCGAAGAGGGGATTAAAAGAAATCCTTCCATGGATGATTACAACGAGGGAATAAAAAGATTTGCCATCGGACTCGGAAAGAAAGTTCTTCTGGCGGATAAGATTGCTCCTTTAGCGGATTACTATTTTAAGGGTATTGCAAACGGGAATAGTTATTCAATGTTTGGACTTTGGATGGGGTCAATAGCTTACACACTCCAGATTTATTTCGATTTCTCGGGATATTCAGACATGGCCATAGGCATAGCCAAAACCATTGGATTCAATATTCCTGAAAACTTTAATATGCCATATCTTGCTACAAGCATAAAAGACTTCTGGAGAAGATGGCATATATCATTAAGCAGCTGGTTTAGAGATTATATCTATATTCCACTTGGAGGCAACAGAAAAGGTGAAATACGAACAGTTCTAAACCTGTTTATTGTTTGGCTCTTAACAGGAATATGGCATGGAAATGACTTCACATTTATCATATGGGGTCTTGGCTACTTCGTTCTTTTATTGATTGAAAGATACGGTGGGAAGGCAATTGCCTTTTTGAATAAAGGAATAGCCGGACGAATATATACGTTATTTTTCGTAAACCTTTTGTGGGTTTTCTTTAGATCTGAGAATTTGAGCAGCTCTATTGATTATCTTAAAGGAATGGCAGGAGTGGGCGCTAAAGGAGTCCCTGAAGCCATGGCTTTAAGATATCTGCCTTTTTTGATTATACTATGTATCCTTTGTTTACCTTTTCAAAGGATTAGAGAACTATATAATGACAACAAAAAAGTTAGAATTGCAGGAGATGCTTGTCTTGTGTTTATAGTTGTGCTTTCTGTTTGCGCTATTGTAAACATGTCATATACTCCATTTATTTACGGGAAGTTTTAATTATGAAATCAGTAAAGCAGATAAAACTTTACACTTTTGCCATTATTTTTATCCTGACAGTTTTTCTTTCGCTAACTGTATTAGAACTTGCCAAAGCCGGAGCTAAGGGAGAACTGAAACTCGAATACCCGGAAGGAACGGATTATATAGAAGACACTACCGGGTTTCTGGATAAGTATTGGGGCAGATTATTTGTAAAAAAGGAAAAATTCAGCAAAGCAGATTCCTTATTGGGATTCTACACAACCGGATATATTTTTTCTGAGCAGGTTATTCTTGGTGAAAACGGGTGGCTGTTTTACAAGGCAAAAACTGATTCAAACCCAATAGGAGATTATGAAGGGACTATTTCTTTCACAGAGAAAGAAGTTGATAAATGCCTCAAAGGTTTTGAAACTATTAAAGATTACTGCGATGAAAACGACATTAAGTATTCAGCAATAATTGTGCCAAACAAGGAAAGAGTCTATCCTGAATATATGCCGGGCACCTATAAGTTCGCTGATGAATCCAGGACAGACAAACTTGCAAATACATTAGCTGACAATGGGTATAATGTAATTAATTGTAAGGAAGGGCTTCTGGATAGGAAAAAAGGAAATCAGCTGTACTATTCATATGATACCCATTGGAATCGATTAGGCGCTAACATCGGCTTAAAGTTTGGGCTTGAAAGTATGGGGATTCAGACAAAACCTGACAATGAACTGTCAATAAGAAGTTTGGGGCTTAGAGAAGTCGGATACCATTATTGTGGCAAAGATGATTTGGCCGAGATGCTTGGGATGAGAGAAATCAAATTCAATGATGAAGTTGAGTATGAATTTGATGAGTACCCAACAATTGATTGGGACGAGTTTGAAAAGGAACAAGAAGCCGGGGAGGTTTCTTATTTCTACAATCCCGATGCTGAAAACAAAGCGAAATTACTATTGATTGGTGATTCATTTAGAACTGCTCTTGTTCCCGGATTAAGCTATTATTTTTCTGATGTTTATATTGTTCATGTGAATAATAGCAATAAAAAAGTAATTAAGGAAGTTAAGCCTGATTATTTATTGCTTCAGTATGTTGAAAGATATTCCTATAGATTGCTCGATATAGATAAGTTAGTGAAATAGGGGGTTAAAATGGATAAAATTGCTGTACTTATTCCTTGCTTCAATGAAGAAAAAACAATCAAAAAGGTAGTTACAGACGCAAGAAATGCGCTTCCTGAGGCTATTGTGTATGTCTACGACAATAATTCAACAGATAATTCAGCCAAGCTGGCTTTGGAAGCTGGGGCTGTGGTGAGAAAAGAGCCTTTGCAGGGCAAGGGTAATGTTATAAGGCGCATGTTCAGGGAGATTGAAGCAGAATGCTATATTATGCTTGATGGAGATGACACATATCCCGTCGAAAATGCTCCCGAGATGGCACGACTTGTATTGGAAGACAAAGCGGATATGGTAGTTGGCGACAGATTGTCATCTACATATTTTACAGAAAACAAAAGACCTTTCCATAACTTCGGTAACAGCCTGGTAAGGTTTGCTATCAACAAAATATTTGATTGCAGTATCAAGGATATTATGACCGGATATCGCGCTTTTGGTTATGGGTTTGTGAAGACGTTCCCTGTTTTATCCAAGGGATTTGAAATTGAAACAGAGATGACAATACATGCAGTAAACAACAACATGTATATCGAGAACGTTGTTGTAGAATACAGAGACAGACCTGAAGGAAGTGAATCCAAACTCAGCACATATTCTGATGGTACAAGAGTTCTGTGGACCATTCTTAAACTCTTTAAGAACTATAAGCCTTTTAGATTTTTTACTAGTCTGGCGGTAGTTTTGACGATTATAGCGGCAGTGGTCTTTGCACCTGTTTTCGCAACATATATTGAGACGGGATTTGTTGGACGTTTCCCGACACTGATAGTATGTGGATTCGTTGAACTGGCAGCGGTACAGGCATTCTTTGCAGGAATGATTCTGTCGGATATTGCAAAGCAAAACAGAAGACAGTTTGAGATGGAATATAACAGGGCAGTATCAAATAAAGTTGGAGCATAACATGTGGAAAACTAGTAAAGCAAAACTGATTTCTTTGGTGTCTATATCTTTAATAATGCTTCTATGGGCGCTTCTTTGGCCTATCGGAAATAAACTTGTGCTTGGAATAGCATATGCGGATGTTGCCAATGGTACAAGAATACAAGCCTACAGAGAGCTAAACTATGAAGGCTTCCTGGAAGAAAACAGCAATACCCAAAGAACAGACGACGGAAGTGCGTATTTTAACTTAAAGTGGAATCATGATGACCTTACAGGGATTATGATTAAGCCGACTAATGGCACAGATGCTGTTCTTGTGAATTTTCTAAATATCTACCTGTCACATAATATGCAGGATACTCCCGTCTGCCAGGTTACTTCAAATCAGATAATGGAAACTTTCGAGATCACGGGTGGAGAATATGGAATAGATGAGACCGGATATTTGCGCATAACACCAAGCAATGAGGACTGTGCGCTGGTATGTACATCAACAGATTTGATAGATTCTATTAAGTCTGCAGATGTGTCTCTGAAACACCAGACCAAAGTTGGGAGGTTTTCATCAACTTTGGTTATACTTGTGATTTTGTGGTTTGTGGCTTTGAATGCAAATGAGATAATGGCATTTTTTGAAAAGCAGGATACATGGGCAATCGTCTCCATTATTTCTATACTGGTTGCCGGTATTGGTGTATGGGTAATTGCTTTTAACTCTGGAGTATCTCATCCGGATGAGGATGATGTTATAAAATGCCTGAATTACGGCATGAAGCATTTCTTTCCACCTGATATGAGGGCTGAGGAAGTAGCTGATACATATAGCGGATATGGATATACTAAGCTTGCAAATTGCACTTGGTACTACCTGATTGCCGGAAAGGTTGCCTGGCTGGCAAGTAAGATGTGGGCGGGAATTCGTTATTACAGGGTTCCAAACTTCTTAATGTTCGTTAGCATGGCCTATCTTTATATCAAGAACATTTCTAAGAAGAGATGGCTTATCTTGACTCTCGGCATATGCGTTCAGACTTGGTACATTTTCTCGTATACAACAGCAGATGCAATGGACTTTTTCCTTTGCTTTGTTGTTCTTCTTCTCCTGACCAATGAAGAAGGAATTCTTTATAAGACGGTTGAAACTAAGTTTGAATTAAGGGGGATGTGGAAACATGCCCTTCTTGGTGTGCTTTTTGGCTTTATATGCCTTGGCAAGCCAAACTATTGGGCTATCTTAGCCTTAGCCTTTATTGTATTACTCTTTAAACTATTGGAGACACCCAAGGAGGAACGAAGAACGCTTTGGGCGAACTATTGGATTATTATCGGATTTTTCCTCGTAACAGTTGTTACAAGAGCTGCATTTGATATATACCACTATGGCATGAATTATTCAGAGGTAAAGGCTGAGATGGATGCTCTTCATGCGGCATATGACAAGAATCCCACCACACCTGTTCAGGATATTGCGGTAACCTACAGAATGGCTAAATATGGTCATTCCTTACCGGAATTATTTATGGCTGCCCCTACATGGTTTAAGAGCACATTTAGAAGCTTTTGCGGACTTAACAGCGATGTAACTACAAAAGATGTATACTTTAAACTCATGGGTATACTGTATGGCTTTGTGGTTGCTGCATTAGCATACCTAAGCGGCCAAAAAGCCTCAGACAGAACAAAGACTCAGAAGATTAAACTTGGAGTCTTATTTGGACTTTTTGTAATCAGCTTTGTGGCTTCTATAGTTAACTCCTATGTTTCTGACAGTCAGCCTCAGGGAAGATATTTATTACCCATGCTTTTTACAGCATCATATATTGCTTACCTAACACCGGAGGTCTTTGAAAAGAAGTACTTTAAAGCTGCCGTCATCAGTCTGCAGGTGTTGTCAGCCTGGTATTTCGTTACAGCAGGAGTGGGATGCTTCTTATGAGAGTAAAAAACATAAGTGGTAAAACCAGAAACTTAATAGTGTTCCTGTTAGGTGTCGCATTGCGCTTTTATTACGTGATTGCGACTCCTGTGCTTCAAAAGAACCAGTACGATTTGGGCTCAGTGGATGAGGCTAAGAATATATTTACCGGTCATCTGGGGTATATATACTATTTGTTTAAGAACATGAGAGTCCCCGATTTTGATCCAAGAGAGGTTTACCAGTTCTTTCACCCGCCTCTTCATCATGGAATTGAGGCGGTGTGGCTTACTTTTGTAAATCTTTTCACCAAGGATTTTTTGGCACAGCTTGAATGGCTTCAGATTCCTACTCTGATTTATTCGTGCCTGATTGTTCTTGTTACCTGGAGACTTGTTAAAGAACTTAAGATTCCTGAGAATAAGCAGTGGATTGCTTTGGCGGTAATAGCACTTCATCCCACCCTTATTTATATGGCGGGAAGTCTCAACAATGACGGATTATCTTTGCTTTTCCAGTTTATGGTAGTGTGTCTTGTTGTTATGTGGTACAACAACAGGACCACACTAAATATTTTATGGATTGCTCTATCGATAAGCCTTGGAATGCTTACCAAACTTTCTGCATCGTTAATGGCAATCCCTACAGCTTTTGTTTTCTTATATGTGTTTATTACAGAGTGGAAGGCTTCTAACGCCTTTCCTATAAAAAGATTTGTTCAATACCTTGTTTTTGGTATAGTGTGTATCCCTTTGGGCATGAGCTGGGCTGTCAGATGCAAAATCAAGTTTGATATGCCTTTGGCGTATGTAAATAAACTTCCTGAAGACAGCTGGCAATATATCGGGAATTACTCTTTATGGCAGAGATTTGGTGTTCCAAATCCAATTGTGTTTATTAAGAATCTGTCCCATGGAAGTATTGGCTTTGGTGAGAATATGTGGGTTCAGCTTTTTAGAACAGCAGCTCTTGGGGAGATGGATTTGAGTGAGCTGCCTATGACTCTTAAAGTGTTATCCATGCTGCTTATTCTAATCACTTCTGCAGTAGCGATTATTGCGTTTGTCGTGTTTATCAAATTCTTTAAAACAAAGAAATATGACAATGCTATTAAGTGGTTTTTGATAATTATTTACTTCGTACAGTTCATTTCATTTGTAAGATTCTGCTACGGATATCCGCACCAGTGTACATTGAATTTCAGATATATGGTTCCTGTGTTGGTTCCGCAAGCCATAGCATTATCAGAGATAAGTCATGATTGAATACAAAAGACCTTTTTCCAAAGAAACAACAAACATTACAAAGGGAATACTTATTATCCTCATGTTGATTCACCACCTTTTCAGTGATGATGTGATAGAAAACATGGGGCTTATTCCTGTATGCGATGACGTGGTTTTCAGAACTTACTTCATACTATATTTAAGAATTATACTTGCATGCTTTGCTTTTTTGTCTGCGTTTGGAATCGCAAGAGGATATAAGGGCAAAGAGATTTCACCGGAACTTTGTCTTAAGAAGACGGCTGGAAGACTTATAAGCTTATTTAGCATGATGTTACCCATATATGTTCTTGCCATGCTTTATATGCGATTCGTAAGAGGAGAGCATGTTAAGCTTCTCTACGTTGGAGCTGAGGGAAAGTTTAGTTTGGTATATATGTTGGCTGATATGTTTGGACTTACCTCGTATTTTGGCAGAACAGGATTTAATATCACCTGGTGGTATCTGTCCTATGCATTTCTTTTGATAGTTGCAGCACCGTTAATGGTGGAGCTTTATAAGAAATATCGGTACGCAGTGTTGCTGCCTACGATGGTGCTTCCTGTGGTGCTGTTTAAGAGCGATGTGCACTTTGCAGTTTTGCTCCCTACAGCGATGCTTGGAATTGCCTTTGCGTGGGAAGATTGGTTTGAGAAGATTCATAATTATATTCATGATGGTGAGAAGAAGGTAGTCAAAATCCTTGGCTTTGCCTTGATAACTATACTTTTCTACGTGGTAAGCTGGTTTGCGGTAATAGATCTTGACATGACCTATTTCTTCCCCATGACCATTGTGTTTGCTTTTGTGGCATATGAATATGTCTCCTATACAAGAATACTTAAAACTGTTCTGAGATTCCTTGGAGAGAACTGTACCAATATCTTCTTAACACACACGCTTATTTACTATTATTGGTATCAGGATTTCATTTACTCATTTAAGTACACTGTATTGATATTCCTTGTTCTTATGGGAATTTCACTTGCTATATCAGTTGTTTTGGAATTGCTTAAGAAATTCACGGGTTACAATAAACTAGTAAAAAATATAATAACCAGAATCACAGGATGACTACTCGATGAACAAGAAATATCTTATTCCCGGCGTAATCTCAGGTATTACATTTCTTTTAACATTTTTTCTTTTCCTCTATACCGATTTGACTTCGTTAACGGTATGGACTATTAATGTTTGGGATAATCTTTATGAAACCCATAATTTCAGGCTGTTTTATGAATTCAGCGCCATGAACCTGTTTGGGCTGGATCACGCAATGGTAGGAAGCGATATTTTGATTTATATTCCGTGGGCTCTGTGGAACTTGCCTCTTTGGATTGTGCAGAAATTCTTTAACTATCCCGCAGCTTACAATGCCATTCCACAACTGTGGTCCAAACTTTTTCTTATCTTTGTAGCCTTTCTGTGCATTATTCCCATAAAGAAAATATGCAAAGAGATTTCGAATGAATATAGTGAAGTAACATCTGAGGACAGCTGCCGTATGGCTTTTCTTTCATGTACTTCATTCTTTACAATTATGTCTTTAGGATATGCGGGACAGAATGATATAATGGCAATATTTCCGTTCCTTATGGCTCTTTCCTGTTTGCTTGAGGGGAAAAAGAGAAACTTTTATTTGTGGGCAGCTTTGTCAATTGCCTTTAAACCATTCTTTGCTTTCTCTTTCGTGGCAATTGTTCTTTTGGAAGAAAAGAACCTGCTTAGAATACTTGGGAAGGTTGCGCTGGGCTTTAGTGTTTATTTTCTTCAGAAGGTGCCTTTCATAGGAGCAAATTTGTACAAAGAATCCCTGGCTTATGGACCCACATCAGGAGGTATTAAGCTTCTTATGCAGGCCGTTCTGGACATTCCTCCGGCGGGAGCATCCTTATTTTTTCTGACTTTGGGGGCGTTATATCTGGCTATTTATTTTGTTGATCATGAGTACGGAGAAGACAAAATCAAGCATTATATATACAGCGTTACCGCACCTTTGATTCTGTTTTTTACCTTTACAAGATACGAGGCATACAGGCCTTTTTACCTGGTGCCGATGCTGTTTATTATGATGATGCTTAAGCCTGCTTATTCAAGAATCAATTTGTTGTTTGAATTTGCGGCTACGGGTTCTCTTATGGCATTTTATCTTCTTGATGATGTGCTGTTTTATAATCCCAAATATATCTGGTCCAAGACGGACTGGGTTGATTATCCTTCGATTTCAGAGTTTCTTACTTCTAAACTTCCGGGCTTTGGATACACGCTTTTCACAGCAGTGTTTGTTCTTTCAATGGCTTTTATATTGATTATCAACCATCCGAAGTTTAAAAGCGAAAATAAAGTGTTAACGATGAAGGAAGAGCCCTGGCTTCTGACGGTACGTAGCCTTGTGTATGCTGTGCCTTTGATGCTTTCTATAGCTATAAAGATTATCAAATGATGATGAGTGAATCTGAAAACAAGAAAAAACACATAGCGATGTATATAGGCTCCATTGGAAACGGCGGAGCTGAGCATGTTATATGCAATCTGGCTGAATTCTTTTTTGATGAAGGATATGACGTAACAATTGTTACGACGTACTATGCGGATGATGAGTATATCTTAAAGAATGCCTGTTGGAAAAGAAGCGTTGAACCCGAAGAAACTGATAGCTATGTAGAAGAGCAGGTTTTAAATACAAACGAAGAACTCCGAACGGTTTACCTGTTAAAAGATGAAAATGCGTCGGGAATAAAGAGAGTATTCTCGGGGCTTTTGCCGTCTGAAAGCAGGGGCAGATTATATAACCTTCGTGCCAGGACTGCGAAACTGTCAAAGATATGGGAAGATATTAAACCGGATTTGATTCTTTCTTTTATTGGCAAGAATAATATAATGGCTATTCGAACAGCGAAGAAGTTCGGAATTCCGGTAGTGGTTTCTGTAAGAGCTAATCCACCCATGGAATACTATACAAAGACTCTTAAGACAGTAGCCAATAAACTGTTTTCAAAGGCTTCAGGGGTTATTTTGCAGACTACAGGTGCAGCTGATTTTTTTGACGAAAAAGTTCGCAGAAACTGTTATGTTCTTCCTAATTCAGTTTCGGAAGAGTTCATTTCAAGAGATGTGGTTCCTTTTGAGAATAGAACGAAGACGATAGTAAGTGTCGGAAGGCTTGATGATAATAAGAATCAGAGAATTCTTATCAGAGCCTTTGGACGATTAATGGATAAATATCCTGACTATAAACTGGTTATAATAGGAGACGGGGATTGCCGAGGAGAATACGGACGACTTGCCGGAATGACTCCCGACCCTACAAGGATAGAATTCACCGGCATTATCAAACATGTAGCGGATAGGATATCAGATGCCAGAATCTATGCACTGACTTCAAAGGAAGAAGGACTCCCCAATGCCCTTATTGAGGCAATGGCATTAGGCCTTGTTGCCATATCAACTGACTGTCCCTGCGGTGGACCGGCAGATATAATCTCTGACGGAGAGAATGGAATTCTGATTCCTATGGGATCGGATGAAGAGGTGGAAGATTCGCTTGTTTGTGCATTGGATAAAGTAATGTCTGACGAGTCATTGGCAAGGAGACTTTCTGAGCATGCGCTTTCGGTTAGAGAAAAGTATTCTCCTACCAGAATTAATGCGTTATGGAAGAACTATTTTGAAAAGGTTATGAGTGAAGAGGCAGTAACAGAAAAGAGTGTGAAGAAAACTTTTATAGAGTATGTTAAACAGTTTATTTCCTTTGGGCTTATAGGTGGCTTAAATACGTTCTTAAGCCTTGGAATATACTGGCTTGTTATTTATCTGGGCGGGCATTACCTTGTTGGTTCTATGCTTGGATTTGTTATTACTGTAGCGATATCATACGTGCTTAACAACATCTTCACGTTTAAGGGGGATGAGAAGCCTGTCTGGTCACTAAAGAACCTTGCGAAAGTATATGTTTCTTATGCACTTACAGGATTGATTCTGAATAATATCTTGCTGTGGCTTTGGATTGATGTACTTGGGATTAATCAGAATCTGGCGCCGGTAATTAACCTGTTCTTCACAATTCCCTTAAATTTCCTGCTCAACAAATTTTGGGCTTACAAGAAAAAATAGAAAATTAAGAAAATTAAGAAAATCCTAAAGATTTGAGAGGGCTGCGGCCCTCTCGCATATATTGTGGGAATATATGAAATGTGCTACAATATAACGGAATGTGAGTTTTGGAGGAAAACTTATAAATGGGATTAAAAAGTATAATAAAAAATCGTGTTAAATCTGTCATAGCGCAATACGAAGACGATTATTACGAGAATGATGAATACGAAGAAGAGTACGACGAGGAATATGAAGACGAGTACTCTGATGAAGAATATGAAAAAGATGAGTATCCAGAGGATTATCCTGATGAGGAGACGTACTACGAGGAAGGCTCCATTGGGGAGGAACTTGGAGACTATACTTCAGAGATAGTTCTTTCAGAGGCTGATCTTGCGGGCCCCTATTCCGAAGAGTACAAGGAAGGTTATCCCGAGGAGTACGAGCCTGAGTATTCTGAACGGTATGATGATAAATATCAGGATAGTTATGATGATGAGTATGACGAGTATTCCGACAGAGCATACACAGATTACGACGAACAGTATGATGAGTATGAAGAATACGAGGATGATGACGACTATTACTATGAAGACGAAATAAGAGAGAACTTCTGGGATAAGCTTATGCGCCGTTTTGACAACATGGAAGGCGCCGACAAGGCTCTTATCTTCGGAGGAGTAGCCATTGCGGCCATGGTGGTTGTCTTAGGTGTTGTTTTCTTCGGAAAGAGAGGAACAACCAAGTCAGTCAATTTTGAAGATAACGTTGGCATGAACCTTATGGATGTCAGCGAGATTGGCGGCGGCAATATTCTCGCTATCGGAAATGCCCTTATTATGAGACAATCCGGGGGAGAACTTGAAGTCAGTGCCGAACCTGCAGAAGTTCCCACCTACGAAGAAAAAGAGGTTTCTGATGAGGTCACTGTAGCTCTTAAGATGTCCTCTATTGTAAAGGATTTAAAGATTAAGTTTGTCAACAAGAAAACGGGCAAGCTTATTTCAAGTAATGCATTTGAAGTTACCGTAACTACACCCGGTGGTTCAACTGAGACATGGACTGACTCCGACAAGGACGGAATCATCTACAAAGAGAACATAACTCCCGGACAGTATACTGTTTCCATGAAGGCCATTACCGGAAGCGAAAAGTATGTAAGTTCATCAACCAATGAAACGGTTAATGTAAAAGCAAATCTTGATTATCAGAAGGTTGATGTGTCTGATGAGATTAAAAACGAGAAGCAGGTAGATGTTGCCAAAGAGGATACTTCCAAAAAGGGAGAGGTCGAATCCAAACTTACAGATACCGTTGAGTGGGTTGAGAGCACTGCAACTCCTATTGGAGATGGTAACTACAATAAGCTTAATAAGGGCTCTGATGTACTTGATCCTTTTTCAGCTATTGCAAGCCCTGCACTTTCATCAGCCGGAGCTTCAAAAGATAACCTGACGGTAAGTTCTGTTTCGGTTAACAGTTACACATCTCAACTTAGTGTAAATATCAATGACCTGGCTAAGGACGATGGAGTTAAATATAAATGGTCGGTCACTTCAGGATCTGCTACTCTTGCAAACGCAGAGAGCCAGACTCCTACCATTACTGTAACAAATGGTACGAATTCAAAGCAGACGGTTAAGGTAAAGGTTGATGTCACCATCACAAGAGTAGTTGCAACACCTACTCCTACGGCATCACCCACCCCCACACCTACAGAAACACCGACACCCACACCTACAGAAACGCCGACTCCTACGCCTACTGAGAATCCTACGGAGACGCCTACACCTACACCCACTGAGAACCCTACCGAGACGCCTACACCTTCTCCCACGGGAACAGAGATGGGAATTGGAGGACTGCTAATCTTTTCTTCCAACACGGCTACAACAACAACCATCAATAGAAGTGTTGAAATTGAGCTGGCTGTAGCAGCTAACCCTCAGTACGATACGAGCACTCCTCTTAAGGATAAGAATAATAATCCCGTATATGTAAAGAGTGGAAACGGCTATGTTGAAGCTAAACGCTCTGACTACATTAAGGGGGATGTGTACACCAAGACAGCCAGCGGATACAGATACACAGGATGGCAGTCATTAAACGGAAATACATATTTCTATGATAAGAACGGTAATCCCGTAACAGGTGCCCAGGTTATTCAGGGCGCTCAGTACAGCTTTGATTCCACAGGTAAGCTGGTAAGCAGCAGCGGTATTCTTGGTATCGACGTATCCAGATGGAACGGAAACATCAACTGGCAACAGGTTAAGAACTCCGGTGTATCTTACGTAATTATCAGATCCGGATACAGAGGCTCAACTCAGGGTGGACTTATAGAAGACACAATGTTTAAGACTAATATCCAGGGTGCAATAAACGCTGGATTAAAGGTTGGTGTATACTTTGTAACTCAGGCCGTTAACGAGAGAGAAGCAGTTGAAGAGGCTTCAATGGTTCTTTCCCAGGTTGCGGGTTACAGAATTTCTTACCCTATCTTCCTGGATGTTGAGACCAGTGGAGGAAGAGGCGACCAGATAGATAAGGCCACAAGAACTGCTGTATGTAAGGCCTTCTGTCAGACCATAGCCAATAACGGATATACAGCCGGTGTTTACGCCAATAAGACTTGGTTTAGAAACTATATTGACCATGGTCAATTGGGTGGATACAAAATTTGGCTTGCTCACTACGTAGGTTCTACAGACTTCGGGGCAAGACATGAACTTTGGCAGTACACTTCCAAGGGTTCTATTGCCGGAATCAGTGGAAATGTTGACCTTAACTTATCCTATCTGGGGTACTAAATGAAGAAAATAAAGCATATATCACTTATTGTGGTGGCTTGTCTGGTACTTTCCCTGATGGGATGCGGGAAGCAGGAGACTGCTGATGAACCTGAAACACAGGTTTACGACTACCAGGTCTATGTGGGCGAGACACCTATAGATGAATATGAAATAGTATACGAGGGCGGCGGTGCTAAACCGGCTGCCCTGTTGCTGTCTGAATACATAAAAAATATTTCGGGCGTGGAATTAAAGGTTTCAAAGAACCCTTCACTTCCGGAAAACAGGCAGATTAAGGTGGTTGTACCGAAGGATAATAAGGACTTCGAGTATCATGAGACCAAAATTAAAGATGGTGGGATAACTGTCATAGGAGACTGCGAAGAGGAAATCAAGAAAGCTGCCTATGGATTTATAAACACCTATCTTGGGTACGAATTTGCTGGGACGGACAGAGAAAGCGTTAACACGTCAAACCTTGGCATTCTGCAAATCCCTGAGAATATTGACCCTGATGCGGCTTGGATGGAGAAAAGAGAGCCTATCATAACTCTTTGGAAAACCAATTCTCCAAGGGGCGTTTACAGAAACGAGAATTCAAGCCTTAAAGTGGATGTTATGAACTATTCGGACGAGGAATTATATTCTTATGTCCGAATGATGAAGCACCTTGGCTTTACCGGAATACAGGTTACAGACATGTGCTCAGCCTGGGCCGGGGAAGGAAGTATTAAGGCAGTTCACGATAAGATTAGATTTATGGCAGATGCTGCTCATTCCATGGATATGGATTTCACTCTTTGGGTTTGGGGAGCAGAGTTTACAGGCTACGGCTGGGTAGACAATACCGTTACCTATGATGCAGGAGAGTATGGCGCTGCCAGAAACAATCCCGATGTTATTGCATGCTTTGAGAAATATTATAGCTATTATGCAGAACTCGCAGATGTAACTGACAGGCTGATCGCACATTTCTACGATCCCGGAAATCTCGGAGATGCTAATGATGTGGCATATTTCTCGGGAATGTTAAGGGATAAATTTACAGCTATTAATCCCACAATTGACTTTGGAGTCAGCTGTTGGGTGGACCAATTTGATAAGAACACCCTGGTTAGTAACCTTGGTGATGACATAACCTTGTATGAGGGTATGCAGCACAATCATAACGAGAATTATGCTCCTTTTAGACAGACAGTTAGCTCTCTTAACTGCCGACTTGGCATGTGGGAATGGAACGGCTGCGAGATGGAGATTGACCAGCTGGCGCAGATGAATTATCAGCCATCAATCCTTAAGGAGAATTACCAGACTTTAAGAGAATACGATGGAGTATTAAAACCTGAGTATTGGAGCACCATGGATTCCTACCATGTGCTTAATGCTTTCTCTTTATATGCCGCTGCCAGACTTGAACAGGATCCTGATTTGGATGTCATGGAACTGACAGATGAGATAGCAAGACTTACGGTGGGGTCAGAGTACGCAGATGCATTTGCCGAGATGCTCCTGCTTTTAGAGGAAGCTCGTTCAGGTTATACCTGGAATGATTTCTTCTGGGACAATGAGGATTATCTCATTAAATCCGACAGATACCCTTATGAGGATATAATGGAGAAGTTTGACAGGCTGTATCCCATACTAAATCAAATGATTGATGAGGGTATCGAATCAGCAGGGCTCCCACTTCCCATTCCTCTTACGGATGTTTTAAGGCTTTTTAGATCTCATTTGATTCAGATAGATACTTACGCACTTTTCAGAAGAGACTTTGACGGATTTAAAGAGGCTTATGATAAGGGTGAAGCAGAAACCTGGTGGGTTGAAGAAAAACTTATGGAGTTATCGGATTCCATACCTGACTTTGATACAGTGGTGGGCCTTTGGGGACAGATTGAGCAGAGAGCCCAGAGGGAACTGATGGTTGAATGGTGCCTTGCTCATGACATGGAGCCTCCTGTTATTGACACCCTGGATTATAAGAGAAAGCAGATAATTTATCAGTATTTTGCGATGTATCAGGAAGGACACGAGGAGCCTGTAATACAGCATCCTCCCTACTTCCAGTACGGGGCTGCTTTCAATGAATACGACACCCCGCGCCTTGTTGATGATCTGGTGGCTGAAGGAATTCTTACTGAAGCGGAAGACGGGGCCGGCGGAGTATACCTTACAGATTTTGACGATTATCGTTTGGCTTTTAACTAAAATAGATTACGGAGTTAACCGAGAATGCTTTTTAATTCATTTTCATTCCTGATTTTCTTTCCAATAGTGGTTCTGGTCTACTATCTCATACCGAGGAAAGTACGCTATATTTGGCTTCTTGTGGCAAGCTACTATTTCTATATGTCGTGGAATGCCATCTATGCCATACTTATAGCTGTCTCAACCCTTGTTACATGGACAAGCGGAATCCTTATTTCAAGAGCAGAAAGTACGAAAGAGAAAAAAAGCTTTGTGGCAGGAAGCCTTGTGATAAACCTTGGCATTCTGTTCTTCTTTAAGTACTTTGACTTTACAATCGACAACATTAATGCTTTCCTTGGAAAGTTTCATATGACTGCCTTAAATCACCCCTTCGACATCATTCTGCCTGTTGGTATTTCTTTCTATACCTTCCAGGCTTTAAGTTATACCATTGATGTATACAGGGGAGAGATTAATCCTGAGAAGAATTTCTTTAGATACGCTTTATACGTATCCTTCTTCCCTCAGCTTGTAGCAGGTCCTATCGAGAGATCCAAGAACTTACTCCCTCAGATACAGAATATTGAAGAGAAGAAACCCCACTTTAAGGTCATTGTCAATGGCCTTATTCTCATGCTTTGGGGCCTTTTCATGAAGATGGTTATTGCAGACAGAATTGCCATTCTGGTTGATAAGGTCTTTGAAGATATGTACATGTACGGAAGTGTGGAACTGCTTGCGGGCGCTATTGGCTTTGCACTCCAGATTTACTGTGACTTTAACGGATATTCAACCATTGCTGTCGGTGCCGCAAAGGTTATGGGTATCGATATTATGGAGAACTTTAATACTCCTTACTTTGCAGTAAGCGTATCGGACTTCTGGAAGAGATGGCACATTTCTCTTTCCACCTGGTTTAGAGATTACGTTTATATTCCTCTTGGGGGCAACAGAAAGGGAAAGGTCAGAAAGTATATAAACCTTATGATTACAATGCTTGTTTCCGGTCTCTGGCACGGTGCAAACTGGACCTATGTAATCTGGGGAGGTTTGCATGGATTATACCAGGTAATCGGTGACTTACTTAAGCCTGTAAAGGACAAGGTGCACGAATTCCTTGGAACCGATAAGGATGCGGCAAGCTTTAAGATTGGGCAGGTTATTATAACCTTCTGCCTTACAACTTTCGCATGGATATTCTTTAGAGCAGAGAGCCTTCGAGGCGCATGGTTTTACATAAAGAGAATGTTTACAAGATGGAATCCATGGTCTGTTATGGATTTAAGCGTCTATGACCTGGGACTTGATGTGCTGGAGATGAATATCTTAGTAATTTCACTTGTATGTCTGTTTGTTGTAGACCTAATAAAATACAGAAGAAGCATATCGGTATCAGATGTCTTGATGAAGCAGAATCTGTGGTTCAGATGGGTTGTAGTTATCGGCCTTATTGTTGCAGTTTTGGTATTTGGTGAATACGGAATTGATTTCGATTCCAATAAATTCATTTACTTTGATTTCTAAGGAGGCAATCTTATGGATAAGAAATTATATATAAAAAGAGCCGTAAGCGTTGTTGCCTTTATAGCGATACTTTGCCTGGTTCTTTACAGAGTATATGAGATAGTTTCATGGAAGGATACGGAGGGAGATTATTCCTCAACAATGACGGGGCTGTATTCAACTCCAAAGGATACCATGGAACTGGTCTTCGTTGGAAGCAGTCACTGTTACGGCGGAATTGACACAGAGTATTTCTGGAGCAATTACGGAATCCCGGCATTTAACATGTGCTGCTCCGGACAGGATAAGGATTCGGCTTACCATCAGCTTAAGGAGCTTCTTAAAACTCAGAGCCCTCAGATGGTAGTTGGTGAGGCATATGCGTTCCTGTTTGAGAGACAGGAGCATATCGGAAATGCATACAGAAACATGCTTTCCATGGATTTCTCAAAGAATTCCAATGAACTCATAAGAAAGTATGTGGAAAAGGAGAACCAGCTGGACTACCTACTTCGTTGGCCCATAGTCCATACAAGATACAGAGAGCTTCAACAGTATGATTTCGTACAGTATGAGCCCAGCGTTTTCGGACGCGGTCATACCTATAACCTTCATACCGAGGAAGTTGGTTTTGATGCAAATATCTTCTATGAACCCCTTGTTACAGAAATCTCTGACCATAACAAGGAGTGGATTGATGAACTTGATGAACTTTCCAAAGAGGAAGGCTTTGATTTGATGTTTGTTCAGATTCCAAGTGATGTTTCTTCTGAGCAGCAGTATATTTTAAACGGTTGCGAGGAGTATCTTAATCTGCTTGGAATACCCTATCTTGACCTAAATAAGAGAATGGGAGAGATTGGGCTTAATCCAAAGGCAGATTTCATTGATTTTAACCATGTAAACTATTACGGAGCAGAGAAAACCACTGAGTATCTGGCAAACTATCTTATGGAAAATTATTACTTTGAACCTCACGATGGTGAGGATGAGTATGAACTATGGGATAAGAGTGCGGATTATTCATATCACTTCTCATGGGCTTCTGAACTTGCGGCAAAGGATATGGGTGAATATCTAAAATCCGTTATTAAACAAAAGGATGTTATAACAGTCCTTACCCTGGATGGATGGTATTCGGTGACAGGTACGGATTGGGCTACAGCCCTTTCAGACTTAAAGCTTAGAGAGGACCCTTCAAAGATAGAGGAAGGTGGAACCTGGATATTCAGAGACGGCAAGTTAATTGCTTACATTCCCCAAGGAGAGGAACAGCCTCAGTGGGCTCTTGATATCAATGATACGGATACCATGGTTATCAAGAATTATATCCGTGATACAAAGCAGGTTACGGGCATCTATATAAATGACGAAATTAAGTGCGGAAACAACGACGGATTGAATGTTTTGGTGTATGATGAAGTTATGGACAAGGTGGTAAATACACGGCACTTTGACTGATTTTTCTTACAGTTATGATGCATTGAGAATTTATGATTACACCTGTAAATGAGGCGGGGTGTAAACCCTAATAATGAATTAAAGGAAGGAAATTATATGAGAACATACCTTGTAACCGGAGGTGCCGGATTTATCGGTTCCAACTACATTCATTACATGTTTAACAAGTACAATAACGACATCCGTATTATCAACGTGGATGTACTCACATATGCAGGAAATCTTGAGAACCTTAAGGATATCGAGGGCAGAGACAACTATACCTTTGTGAAAGCCAACATCTGTGACAAAGAGGCGATATCTAAGATTTTTGCAGAGAATGATATCGACAGAGTTGTGCATTTCGCGGCAGAAAGCCATGTAGACAGAAGTATTAAGACTCCTGAGGTATTTGTACAGACCAACGTTCTTGGAACTGCAGTTATGCTTAACTGTGCCAAGGCTGCATGGGAATTACCCGATGGAACATTTAAGGAAGGAAAGAAGTTCCTTCATGTTTCAACCGATGAGGTTTATGGTTCACTTGAAGAGGATGGCGGATATTTCTATGAGACAACTCCCTACGCTCCTCACAGCCCCTACTCAGCAAGTAAGGCAAGCTCAGATATGCTGGTAAAAGCTTATATGGACACATATAAGTTCCCTGCAAATATCACCAACTGCTCCAACAACTATGGCCCTTACCAGTTCCCTGAAAAGCTTATTCCCCTTATTATTAATAATGCTTTACAGGGCAAGAAGCTTCCCGTATATGGCGACGGTAAGAACGTAAGAGACTGGTTATATGTTATGGACCACGCCAAGGCAATTGATATGGTTTGTGAGAAGGGAAGACTCTTCGAGACATATAACGTTGGAGGACACAACGAGAAGCAGAACATCGAGATTATCAACATCATTATCGAGACTCTTCAGGAGATGCTTCCCGATTCAGATCCCAGAAAGAAGAATGTATCCAAGGACCTTATTACTTACGTAGAGGACAGAAAGGGTCACGACAGACGTTATGCCATTGCTCCCGATAAGATTAAGGCTGAGATTGGCTGGGAGCCTGAGACCATGTTTAAGGATGGAATCAAGCTTACCATCAAGTGGTTCTTCGAGAATGAAGAGTGGATGAAGAACGTTACTTCAGGTGATTACCAGAAATACTACGAGGACATGTATTCTAACAGATAAGTAGCGTATTGAACGGAGGTTTACATAATATGAAAGGCATAATCCTTGCCGGTGGATCCGGCACAAGACTTTACCCCCTTACAAAGGCTATCTCAAAGCAGATTATCCCTGTTTACGATAAGCCCATGATTTACTATCCCTTGTCAACATTAATGCTTGCGGGGATAAGAGAGATTATGATTATCTCAACTCCCAGGGATTTACCTGTATTTAAGGAGCTCTTTGGAACGGGTGAACAGTTGGGACTTAAGCTTTCATATGCCATTCAGGAAGTTCCAAGAGGTCTTGCGGATGCCTTTATTATCGGTGCAGAGTTTATCGGTAAAGATTCCGTGGCACTGGTACTTGGAGACAATATCTTCTACGGCCAGAGCTTCTCCAAGCTCCTTGTGGAAGTTGCCAGAAGAGAAAAGGGCGCCACAATCTTTGGGTACTATGTAAGAGATCCCAGAGAGTACGGAGTTGTAGAGTTTGATGAGAATGGTAAGGCTTTGTCCATAGAAGAAAAGCCTGAACATCCCAAGAGTAACTACGCTGTACCGGGATTATATTTCTATGATAACGACGTTGTTGAGATTGCTGCCAATGTTAAGCCTTCAGCGAGAGGCGAAATTGAGATTACCAGCATCAACAACGAGTATTTAAGACGTGGAACATTACACGTTGAAACCATGGGCCGTGGTTTTGCATGGCTTGATACCGGAAATCCGGATTCAATGTTAGATGCAACCAACTTTGTGGCTGCATTCCAGAAGAGACAGGGACTTTATATTTCATGCATCGAGGAGATTGCCTACAAGAAAGGTTTCATTGATAAGACTCAGCTCCTTGAGCTTGCCAAGCCCCTTATGAAGACGGACTACGGCAAATATTTGACAGAGGTTGCAAATGGACTCTAGACTGAGGACAATAACCATCGCCGCCTGTGTAGGCGTGGTTCTGTTTGTACTTGTCATCGTTTTGTATGTAAATAGAGATTTATTTGGAGGTAAGGGTACCCGTAAAGATTCAGGTGCCCTCATTTCTGCGTCTGAGGATAATGGCGAAAAAGCCGTCGCTGAGAAGACTGAGGAGGGCTACTGGATAGGAGATGACCTGTCTGCCTTCAAAGAGGACGAGAGCTTTTTTGACAAGGAAGCAACCAAATACGACGAATATGTGAAGAAGCATAAGACCCTTTCAATGATTACCACATCGGTTGAGAAGGACCTCAGGATTAAGATAGTGGATTACGACGGAAAAGTTCTTGAAGACAAGGAACTTTCTGTAACAATTGAGGGGAAGGGCGATTACAAAGATACGGACAAAGACGGAATAATCTACATTCCCTATATTAAGGCCGGTGAATACAAGGTAACCCTTAATGAGGTTGAGGGATACACAGTTCCGGAAGAACCCTTGATAGTAAATATAAAGGCTCAGGTTGAGTATGTTCCCATTGAAGACATCAAAGCCTTGATTAAGACAGAGGCCGAGATTGATCCTTCTAAGGATGATAAGGATTATCTTGATATGGATGCGGATACTGACAAGACTGAGATTACGAGACTTATGACTACGGCTGAGAATGCCACCCTTGGTATAGATGTATCAAAGTATCAGGGTGAGATTGACTGGAAGAAGGTGGCAGATGCGGGAATCAAGTTTGCCATCATAAGATGCGGATACAGAGGTTATTCCACAGGATCTCTTGTTATTGACCCTTACTTTGAGAAGAACTTAAAGGGCGCAACCTCAAACGGAATAGACGTTGGAGTTTATTTCTTCTCCCAGGCAATGAATGAAGTGGAAGCGGTGGAAGAGGCCTCCATGGTATTAAGTCAGATTAAAAGAGCCTATGTGAATTATCCGATTTTCATCGATTCTGAGGCTTCCGGCGGAGACGGAAGAGCAGATAAGCTGAACGTTGAAAATCGAACCAAGGTATGTAAAGCCTTCTGTGCAACAATTGAAAGTGAAGGCTATAACGCAGGAGTTTATGCCAGCAAGAACTGGTTTAACAATAAATTAACGGCCAAAGAACTTGAAGATTATATCATCTGGCTTGCGGAATATCGTGAAGCACCTACCTATGAAGGAGTCTATAACATGTGGCAGTACTCCTCAAAGGGTAAGGTTGACGGTATCGAAGGAAATGTTGATTTGGATTTAAGTTACTTGGAGATTAAGAGATAGAATAGGAGTTTAGGTTTATGGGAAAGTTAACTGTCGAGACATGTGAAATTGAAGGATTGAAGGTTATTACACCTGAAGTCAGAGGTGACAACAGAGGTTACTTCATGGAGACGTATCAGTACAACGATTTCAAGGAAGCAGGAATTCCGGAAGTCTTTGTACAGGATAATCAGTCCGCTTCAAGAAAGGGTGTATTAAGAGGTCTTCACTTCCAGATTAATCATCCTCAGGATAAGCTTGTGAGAGTTATAAGAGGAGAAGTTTACGATGTTGCAGTAGACTTAAGAGAAGGCTCAAAGACTTATGGTAAGTGGTTTGGCGTTCTTCTTTCAGCCGAGAATAAGAAACAGTTCTTTATCCCCAAGAACTTCGCACATGGCTTCCTTGTATTATCAGATGAAGCAGAGTTTTGTTATAAGGTAACAGATTTCTATCATCCCAACGATGAGGGCGGAATTATGTACAATGACCCTGTTATCGGTGTAGAATGGCCTATTCCTGATGGGATGGAGCTGGTTTTGTCAGAAAGAGATACAAAATGGCCCCCTTTTAAGGGTTAACAGTTTATGAGAGAAATCATTAAGAACCGAAAGTTAATATGGAAACTGGCCAAGAACGACTTTAAGAAGCGTTATGCGGGCTCATACTTAGGAACTGTATGGGCCATGATTCAGCCGGTGGTTACAGTTCTTATGTATTGGTTTGTCTTCGACAGACTTGGATTCATGAGGGATTCAGGGGACGTTCCCTATGTTTTATTTTTGACGGCGGGATTGGTGCCCTGGTTTTTCTTTTCCGAGATGATGACCAATGCCACCGCATCACTCACTGAGTATAACTACCTGGTTAAGAAGGTGGTATTTAACATCGATATTCTGCCCATTATAAGAGTTGTGGCAGCCACCTTTATTCATGCTTTCTTTGTGTGCGTGCTTCTAATCATTGCCTGTGTGTATGGGTATTATCCGTCTCTTTATACTTTGCAGGTTATATTTTATAGCTTCGCATTGATGTGTATGACTTTAGGTATTTGCTATTTCACATCGGCAGTGGTGGTGTTCTTTAGGGATCTGGCGCAGATAATCAATATCTGCTTACAGGTTGGCATGTGGGCCACACCGGTTCTTTGGAATATTGATTCCATTAATCCTGCCTGGGCGAAATGGCTTAAGATTAATCCTCTTTGCTATGTGGTTCAAGGCTACAGGGGGGCAGTTTACGGAAGGAATACCTTTATAGACCAGGGATGGTATAACCTTTATTTCTGGGGACTTACGGTGGTGTTCTTCGGGCTTGGTAAGTTCGTGTTTAAGAAGATGAAGCCCCACTTCGCGGATGTATTATAGGGAGATTTATGTCAGTAGCTATTAAAGTTGAAAATCTTCATAAGGTATATAAACTCTATGCCAAGCCATCAGACCGTCTTCGTGACGCCTTTGGTTTGGCTAAAAATCGTTATACAGAACATCACGCTCTTAACGGAGTTGATTTAGAGATTAAGAAGGGCGAGACTGTAGGAATTATCGGAACCAACGGTTCCGGAAAGTCCACACTTCTTAAGATTATTACAGGGGTGCTGTCACCTACATCAGGAGATGTTCAGGTGGAGGGCAGGATTTCTGCTTTACTGGAGCTTGGTGCCGGTTTCAACATGGAATACACAGGTATTGAGAACGTGTACCTTAACGGAACCATGATTGGCTTCTCCAAGGAGGAGATAGATGCCAAGTTACAGGATATTCTGGACTTTGCGGATATCGGAGATTACGTTTATCAGCCGGTTAAGACCTACAGTTCAGGCATGTTTGTGCGTCTTGCTTTTGCAGTTGCCATAAACATTGACCCTGAGATTCTTATTGTTGATGAGGCGTTAAGTGTCGGGGACGTGTTCTTCCAGGCCAAGTGCTATCACAAGTTTGAAGAGTTTAAGGCCATGGGCAAGACCATTGTGTTCGTAAGCCATGACTTAAGTTCCATCAGTAAGTACTGTGACAGGGTAATTCTTTTAAATAAGGGTGATAAGCTTGGGGAAGGCTCTCCCAAGGAAATGATAGATGCCTATAAGAGGGTGCTGGTTGGACAATATGAGGCTGTAGATCCTTCCAAGGTTAAGGCTATTGACGAACTAAGTTCTGATGAGAAGAGTTTATTGAATGGAATTAATCCCGAAACTCTCGAGTATGGCACAGGAGCCGCCAAAATCGAGTCGTATTACGTGGAAGATGAGAGAGGCGTAAAAACTACCGCCATCATTAAAGGAACTACTTTTACGGTGAAATTTAGGGTGTCTTTCTCTGAAGACCTGCCGGCTCCCATCTTCGCGGTTTCCTATAAGAACCCCATTGGTGTAGAGATAACCGGAACCAATACAATGTTTGAAAAGGCTTTCTTAGAGCCTGTTAAGGCCGGTGAGACCTATGATATAGCCTTCACCCAGCAAATGGATTTGCAGGGCGGCGAATATCTCATATCCTTTGGTGTAACGGGATATGAGGGTGATAAGTTTGAGGTTTATCACAGATTATATGATGTGCTTAACATCACAGTAATATCCGACAAGAATACCGTAGGATATTACGATACCAACTCAAAAATAACGGTAAATAAAGTTTTATAACAGGTGATATATGGAAAAAATAGGTGGAGTAAATCTGGATTATACTTTTTATCCGGGTGAAGATTTATATAGTGACGGTGAGATAGAGGATAAGATTCTTGATATAGCCAAGAACTTCTCTCCCGTTGAATTCCAGCAGAAAATCGAGGAAAGCGGTGAGTGGCCCGTGCTTTACCACCTCTCGCCTCAAAGAGAAAACATAGTTGACTGGATTCCCATTAAAGAGAATGCCAAGGTTCTCGAAATCGGTGCAGGATGCGGCGCCATTACAGGCTCCCTTGCCAAGAAAGCAGGATCTGTAACCTGCGTGGATCTTTCAAGAAAGAGAAGCCAGATAAACGCTTACAGACATGAGAACTATGATAATGTAACCATTACTGTAGGTAACTTTAAAGATATTGAGCCTGCTCTTGGCGAGTTTGATTACATCTTCCTTATCGGGGTATTTGAGTACTCGGAAAGCTACATGAATTCCGAAACACCCTTCGAAGATATGCTAAAAAGCGTTATGAAGCATATGACACCCGACGGAAGAATAATCATAGCAATTGAGAACAGACTTGGAATGAAGTATTTCGCAGGATGTAAGGAAGATCACCTTGGAACCTACTTTTCAGGGATTGAGAACTATCCTGACGGCGGTGCTGCCAAGACCTTTTCAAGACGTGCTCTTGAAAAGATGTTTAAAGCCTGTGGCGTAGTTAACTACAGCTTCTACTACCCCTATCCTGACTATAAGTTTATGACCACTCTCTATTCCGACGTATATCTTCCGGGTAAGGGTGAACTGTATAACAACATGCGAAACTTCGACAGGGACCGCATGCTTTTATTCGATGAAACCAACGCCTTTGACAGTGTTGTGGAGGATGGATACTTCTCGGTATTCTCAAACTCTTATCTGGCGGTAATCGGCGGAATACTTGATGTAAAATTCGCCAAGTTCTCAAACGACAGAGCACCGGAATATCGCATAAGAACCGAGATAGTAAGAACTCCTTCGGGAGAGATAGAAGTAAGAAAGTTCCCTCTTTCAGAGGAAGCGAATGAGCATATAAAGAACATGCAGGTGGCTTACGAACTGCTGACCGAGCGTTACGCAGGCAGTGGACTTGAGATCTCACCCTGCACTCTTACGGAAGGAAAGATTCCTTATGTAAGCTTCCCTTATATTCAGGGACGAACCCTCTCAGAGCTCTTTGACGAGTGTATAGAGAAGGGTGATATGGACAGATTCGGTGAACTCTTTGACGAGTACATCGAAAAGATTGGATATAACGAAAATTACCCTGCATCAGACTTTGATGTGGCCTTCTCAAATGTGGTTATAAGAGGGGATAAATGGACCCTTATTGACTATGAGTGGACCTTTGGTAAAGAGATTCCCGTAAGGGAGCTGGCTTTCAGGGCAATCTACTGTTATTTATTGGAGGATGAGAAGAGAAATAAATTAAATCTCGATTTTGTCCTCAGTAAATTAGGAATTTCTGAGACCGAAGCCGCAGAATTCAGAAAGCAGGAGATGGATTTCCAGAAGTTCGTAACCGGACAGCGCAAATCCATGGCTGAAATCAGAGAATTGATAGGTAACAGAATCATCACTCCAAAGGGCTTAACCATGGGAAATGATGATTCAGAGTTCGTTAATCGTGTACAGGTTTATAAGGATACAGGCTCGGGATACAGTGAGGAGAACTCTGAGATTTTGCCTGATGCATATAAATCTGACAGTGAGATTGAGTTTGATTTGGATGTGGCAGGTGATGTGGTAAGCCTTCGAGTTGATCCGGCTTTCGCCTGCTGTATGGTGAAGGTAAGGGAGCTTACACTTAATGGACTTCCTATTCCTGCAGCCAATAAGCATATCGTGGTTACCAACGGTGTGACCATTAAGGGCGTGGATGATAAGAATCTTCCCACCTTTGTGTTCAACAATGACGACCCTAACATAAATATAAGAATCAGCAACCTTAAGCCCGAGAGGTCCAACCTTCTTCATGTGGACTTTAAGGTCCAGAGAATACCGGCAGAATTTGGCAATGATATCGTAGGATAAGCGTATGTCAGTTAAAACTCTTCTTAAGAAGCCTTTGTACATAAAACTTCATAGAGAGTATAAGAAAACCATAGCCTCCAGACAGATGACCTATGAGGAATACATGGAGGCTTATGAAAGTGAGCTTAATAAGCCGGGACTTAAGAAGAAAAAGAAGTACGTGGAGGCTGAAGTTAAGGCAGTAATGGAAGATGTGCTCTTCCTTACGTCTTCGACCGGAGTTATTGATGCTAGGGCAAGGGAAAAGTTTGCCAAGGCATTTATTGACAATCCCAATACCATGATTGCTTACTGCGATATTTTTGAGGGTGACACCCCGATTCTTCGGCCTGACTGGTCGCCGGACAGATTCCTTGATTGCTTCTATTTCAGAGGCTTGGTGGCTATACGAAGCAGTATTTGTAATATCAAGTGCGGCGAGGACATGGTTCCTGATAAGGACGAGGAGTTTTCTGAGTCCATGCTCTGGAATCTTTGCTACAGGATTCTTAAGGCTACGGATGCATTTGGAAGGAGAAATAAGAAGATTCTTCCTATTGTTCATGTGCCGGAAGTGCTATTCAGAAGTGAGCCATTGCCAGAGTATATAGGCAGGGAACACCTTAAGGGAGTGGTTGAAACAAGAATTAAGAAGTTACAGCCCTCCGTTTCTGTGGTTATTCCTTCCAAGGATAACCCTATTTTGGTTAAGAAATGTATATCCACTCTTAGGGACACTTCTCCGGAGGTGCCGAAGGAGAATCTTGAGATAATTGTTGTAGATAACGGAAGTTCTCCTGAGAACAGGAAAATGACGGAAAAACTGTCAAAAGAGCTGGATTTCAAATATATCTATGAACCTCAGCCATTCAATTTTGCGAAAATGTGCAATCTTGGAGCTGAAAATGCGTCAAAAGACTTTCTGTTGTTCTTAAATGATGACATTGAGTGCACCTCCTCAGGGTGGCTTGGAAGCATGATGGAGGAGGCGGCCAAACCTCGTATTGGAGCTGTGGGATTAAAGCTTTTATACCCTGATAGAATCAGGATTCAACATTGCGGAATATCAAATCTGCCTATCGGACCTGTGCATAAGCTGCAGTTCTTCCTGGATGAGAACAGGGCATATGACAACTATAATCACGGAATCAGAGATGTGATTGCTGTTACCGGCGCCTGCCTTATGATGAGGCGAGCTTTGTTTGTGGAGTACGGCGGATTTAAAGAACAGTTTGCAGTGGCATTTAATGATGTGGAACTGTGTTTCCGTCTGTATGATGCCGGTTATTATAACGTGGTTTCTTTGGATTACCATTTGATTCACCATGAATCAGCTTCCAGAGGAGCAGATGAATCATTGGAAAAGTGGGAGAGACTCATGCAGGAGAGGAAGCTTCTTTACTCTCTTCATCCTGTGTTGGATGGTTTCGATCCCTTCTATAACATACATCTTAACAGAAATGGTCTTGATACCGGAATCAGACCTGCCTTTGAAACAGGCATGGAGATTCCTGATCATGTGGGAGCAAGAGATTTGTTCCCCATGGAACTGGGTGAACTTGACAGATATCGCTTGGACCCTTGCATGCACGTAAGGTTTGAGGTGTGCAGGGATTATCCTAACGTGGTACTTCATGGTTATGGAGTGGTGCTTGGCTCTGATAATTCGGCCTTTGATATGGAGCTGATATTCAGAAATACCAAAGATCCTTCCATAGCATTTGCCTTTGCCCATACAAGGCAGTACAGAATAGATTTGGAAGAAAACATGCCGGATCAGATTAATGTAGGTTTAGGTGGTTTTGCCGTGGAATTTGGAAAGAATGCATTGCCGGTTGGTGAATACGAAGTGGGAATGTTGGCTTCCGACAGGACTTCCAAACTAAAGGTTTACTGGTTTAGTGAGAGAAAGATAAGAGTCGGGGTTCCACAGGCTAAGGCCAGGGCGACGGCGTCTGTGGAAAAAAGACGAATTAAGAGAACGATAGAAAGCAGATCTTCGAGGAAACAGGTTATCGATGAATAAAATAGCCGTTATTACTTCAACAAGAGCTGAATATGGACTGTTGCAACCTGTTGTCAGGGAATTCAGAAAGCACGAGTCTGCAGATCTGCAGGTATGTCTTGTGGTTACGGGAACTCATCTTTCAAAGGAACATGGGTACACTGTGGCTGAGATAGAAGAGGCCGGGGACAGGATTGACTTTAAGATACCTACAGGTGTGGGGTCAGGAAGCCCAAGTGATATTGCCAGGAACGAAGCTGATACCGTAGTTAAGTTTACGGAGCTTTTTGAGAAGGAAAAGTTCTCAGCTGTTGTGGTTCTTGGGGACAGATATGAGATTCTTATGGTGGCCTTGGCTGCAGTAAATACCTCAACTCCTATATTCCATATAAGTGGAGGAGATACCACAGAGGGTGCTGCGGATGAGTGTTTCAGACACTCCATCAGTAAGATGAGCTATTTGCATTTTCCCACCAATGAAGATAGCAGAAGAAGGATTATACAGCTTGGTGAGGCGCCTGAGAGAGTATTCAATGTAGGAGCCACGGGCGTTGATAATATAATTAATTACCCACTGGTTGACAGCGCATCGGTGCTTGAGGAGTTGGGGGTGCCTAAGGGTAAGTATGCGATATGTACTTATCATCCGACGACTATCGGAGAGAGCGATATAGAGGAAGAGATGGCGGGGCTGGTTTCAGCTATTTCTGAGTTTGGAGATATTGAGTTTATTGTAACTAAGTCCAATTCCGATCTTGGAGGAGCAAAGATTAATGAGATTTGGGAGAGGGCAGTTGGCACTCACTCAAATATTCACTTGTTTGCGTCCCTTGGGATGAAGAGATATTTGTCCTTGCTTAAGGATGCCCAGTTTATGATCGGAAACTCTTCTAGCGGATTGATTGAAGCGCCGGCTATGCATGTTCCAACCATCAATATCGGGGACAGGCAAAGAGGAAGATTGCAGGCTGAGAGTGTGATTGATTGTGGGACTTCGGCTGATTCGATTGCAGAGGCGATTAGGAAGGCCTTATCTTCAGAGATGAAGGAGATAGCCGCTAAGGCTTCTTGCCCCTTCGGTGACGGTCATGCAGCTGAGAGGATTGTGGAGCATTCGCTTAAAGCTCTTGAGAAGGGTATAGATTTAAGAAAGTCATTTAATGACATTTGATATTAAGTGAGATTTTGTGTATGGATAAGTTAAATCAGGATTTTGAAGCCGCATTTTTAGAGGAACAGGCCAAGGTCTTTGACCTGGCAGGTAGGGTTGCGGAACTTGAAGAGAAAAATGAAGAACTGAATTTCAAACTGGAGAGAATCCATAAGAATCCCCTTTGGAAGGTGACCAAGCCCTTGAGAGTTCTTATGCATTTTGGCTTGCGTCAGTTTAGAAGAGTTAAGAATCTCGGAGGCCCCAGAGGGATTATTGCCAAGATTAAGTATAAAAAGAGAGAGAAGCTTGCCATGAAAAATTTCGGTACTCTCTCATTCCCTAGTGCTGAGCGCAGAAGAGAAGAAGAGGAGACAGTTTTTGCCAATCCGGTCAAGATCAGTATCCTTGTTCCTTTATATAATACGCCCGAGAAGTTCTTAAGGGAGATGATTGAGTCTGTGCAGGCCCAGACTTATAAGAACTGGGAATTGTGTTTGGCGGATGGTTCCGATGATGCCCATAAGAACGTTGGAGAGATTTGTAAAAGCTACTACGACGCAGATTCCCGTATTGTATATAAGAAGCTCGAGAAGAATGAGGGTATTTCGGGGAACACTAACAGGTGTTATAAAATGGCAACCGGCGAGTATATCGGCTTGTTTGACCATGATGATGTGCTTCATCCCGAGGCTTTGTTTGAGTATGTGAAGGTTATTAATGAGAAAGGCGCAGACTACATTTATTGCGATGAGACCACATTTAAGGGTGACTCCATCGACAACATGCTGACCATGCACTTTAAGCCTGATTATGCGCCGGATAATTTAAGAGCAAATAACTATATTTGCCATTTCTCGGTGTTCAAGAGGGAGTTGTTGGAGGGTACTGATTTATTCAGGCCCAAGTTTGACGGTAGCCAGGATCATGACATGATTCTTAGACTTACTGATAATGCCAAGTGCATTGTGCATGTGCCTCGTTTGTTGTACTATTGGCGTTCCCATGCGGGAAGTACTGCTTCAAATATTAATGCCAAGACTTATGCTATTGATGCGGCTAAGGGCGCTGTGGCTGACCATCTTCGTCACCACGGATATGAGCATTTCCATATCAGCAGTACCAGAGCGTTCGAGACTATCTTTAGAATCAGATATGAGATTAAGGGTAATCCTTCAGTCTCTATTGTGATTGCCAATAAGGATCATTATGACGACTTAAATCGTCTTTTAACTTCGATTGAAGACCGCTCTACATATACTAATTTCGAAATTGTTATTGTGGAGAATAACTCAACTGAGGAGAGAATCTTCGAGTATTACAGTGATTTACTGGGCTTTAAGTATGATGCTGCGGCGGAGGTTCAGAAGAGCTCGGGTGAGGGTGCTCTCCTTGGCAAGATTCCTGTAACAATTGTTACGTACAAGGGCAAGTTTAACTATTCGGCAGTTAATAATCTGGGAGTTAAGTACTCTACAGGTGAATATTTGCTTCTTCTTAATAATGATATGGAAGTTATCTCAGTTGACTGGATTGAGGAACTTCTTATGTATGCTCAAAGAGGTGATGTTGGAGCTGTTGGCGGTAAGCTTTACTACGCTGACAGAACCATCCAGCATGCCGGCGTTGTAATAGGCCTTGGAGCCCACAGAACAGCAGGACATACCCACTATAAGCAATCCAGAGAGAACCTTGGCTACATGGGACGCCTTTGCTATGCCCAGAACGTAACTGCAGTTACAGGGGCTTGCTTGATGGTAAGCAGAGAGAATTTCGATGCCGTTGGCGGACTTGACGAAGGCTTTGAGATTTCTCTTAATGACGTTGATTTGTGTCTGAAGCTTCGTGAGAAGGGCTTACTTAATGTATTTACACCTTTCTGCGAGCTGTATCATTATGAGTCTGCTTCCAGGGGACTTGATGATCAGGGCGAGAAGCTGGAGAGATATAATAAGGAATCGGAGAAGTTCAGGGAGAAGTGGAAGGTGCAGCTTGAGGCTGGGGACCCCTACTATAATCCGAATTTTTCGCTGGATAGAAGTGACTTTTCATTGAAGATTTAGGTCGGTGTGATGTTAACAATAGGACAAAGTGCAAGTTTTACAAAAAGAATAACTGAAAGTGATATAAATGCTTTTGCTGAGATTAGCGGTGATTTTAATCCTATTCATGTGGATGAGGAAGCGGCGAAGAAGAGTGTGTTTGGCAGGAGAATTGCCCATGGAATGCTGTCTGCGTCCTTTATATCTGCAGTGCTTGGAATGTATCTGCCGGGGGAAGGAACCATCTATCTGGGGCAGAATCTGAAGTTTCTTAAGCCTGTTGATATTGGTGATGAGATAACTGCTAAGGTTACTGTGGCAGAAGTCGTAAATGAGGACAAGGGCATATATAAGTTGTCGACACAATGCTTTAACCAGAAAGAAGAGATGGTTATTGACGGTGAAGCAACAGTTAAGTATGAGGACTGAGGGAGAAAACGGTGAATACTTTTTATTCTGAAGAAGAACTGAAGAACTTGGGACTTAAGGGATATGGAAAGAATGTACTAATAAGTCGTAATGCAATTCTTTATAATCCCGAGAAACTTGAAGTTGGAAATAATGTGAGAATTGACGATTTTACCACAATAAGCGGAAATGTGACGATTGGAGATTACGTGCACATAGCGCAGTTTTGCGGATTGTATGGTGGGGAAGCAGGAATAACCATGAAGGACTTCTCCGGATTGTCTTCAAGGGTAGTTATTTATGCAACTTCCAATGACTATTCAGGAAATTCGCTTACAAATCCTACGGTGCCTGAGAAGTATAAGACCATGGATAAGAATTTGCCGGTGGTGTTAAATAAGCACGTAATTGTGGGATGTGTGTCGGTTATACTTCCGGGAGTCGAGATTGGCGAAGGAAGTTCTGTTGGGGCTATGACTTTGTGTGCTAAGTCCCTGGGACCTTGGGGAATTTATGCAGGAACACCTGCTAAACGAATTAAGGATAGAAGCAAGAAACTTTTGGAGTTAGAGGAACAGTTAAGGAACGAGACTTCGGAGGAGAAGTAAGTGAACCACGAGATTAAAATTGGAAATCGTGTTTTGAATAATGATTCGCAGACATATATAATCGCTGAAATGTCCGGGAACCACAACATGGACTATAACCGTGCGGTTAAGATTGTGGAGGCGGCTAAGGAGGCCGGGGCTGATGCAATTAAACTTCAGACTTACACGGCTGATACCATAACGTTAAACTCTGATGCACCCTGCTTCCAGATAACCCAGGGAACCCTGTGGGATGGTACAACCCTTCACAAGCTGTATGAAGAGGCTTATACGCCCTGGGATTGGCAGCCCAAGCTTAAGGAGTTGGCTAATTCCCTTGGCATGGATTGTTTTTCGTCGCCTTTTGATTTTACAAGCGTGGATTTCCTTGAAAAGATGGATGTTCCCGCTTATAAGATAGCATCCTTTGAGATTACGGATGTTCCTTTGATAAAGAAGGTGGCCGAAACAGGGAAACCGGTGATTATATCAACAGGTATTGCTACGGTGGAAGATATAGAGCTTGCTTTAAAGACTTGCAAGGAAGCAGGAAATGAGAATGTGATACTTCTTAAGTGTTCATCTGCTTATCCCGCACCCTATGAGTCCATAAATCTCAACACCATGGTTGATATGGCTGAGAAGTTTGGCTGTATCATGGGTCTTTCAGATCACACCATGGGCTGTGCAGTTTCCATCGCTGCAGTTGCCATGGGGGCTAAGGTAATTGAAAAGCACCTTACTCTTGCCAGAGCCGATGGTGGAGTGGATGCTGCTTTTTCCATGGAGCCCCAGGAATTCAAGGAAATGGTTGAAGGCATCAGAAATGTGGAGAAGGCCAAGGGCATTGTAAGCTATGACCTTACAGATAAACAGAAGTCTCAGAGAACTTTTTCAAGGTCTCTGTTTATTGCCGCTGATATAAAGGCCGGGGAGTTATTGACTCCGGATAATTTGAGGTCTGTAAGGCCGGCCAATGGGCTTCATACTAAGTATTACGAGGAGCTGCTGGGACGGAAGGTTGTGAGGGATTGCAAGTACGGTGAGCCTATGAGTTGGGATATGGTGGAGTAGGTGCAATTTGGGGCCTGCTTTCTGCACCTATTTGGCAAGTTTAGGCCCATTCTTTTGACGTTATGTCAACCAAATGTGTAATAAAAGGTTATTCTTTAACTGTTATTATGCGTATTAGTTTACATAATATAACGATTCTGAACAAACAAGCGGAGAAATCCTTGATTTTCATGGATTTCTCCGCTTATTTTAGTGATTTTCGGCTGTTATGCAAACTAAAATGTGTAATATATCCCCCAAAATGCCCGTTTATTATGCTCTGGCGGTTTACATAACCACAAATTCGGCAGATAACGAAAGGTAAAACGGATGATTTATCCGCTGAGAAGCAGGATTGAACAAAGCGATACTTCGCTAAATCTACAAAAAAATATGCGATTTAGCGAAGTATAGATAAAGATTTTTGGCCTTATACAGCTCGGAAACAGGAGGGAAATGTAGGAAATGCCCAGTTTATTGGGCGTTGAATTCCGTGTAGCCATATGTTATACTACGCTAAAAGACAACTTTTTTTGTAGATTTAGCGAGGTATAGACTATGCTCATTGCAAGAGAAAAAGAGAAAAGCGTACTTTTGGATGCACTCAAAGAAGAAGATTCACAGTTTATTGCTGTTTATGGAAGAAGGCGAATAGGCAAGACTTATCTTGTGCGTCAGACGTATGATGGCCTGTTTACATTTGAACATTCCGGTCTGGCAAATGGTAATCGAAAAGAACAGATTCAGTCTTTTGTTGCATCGTTAAGACGAGCAGGGTTAAGTGTTAAGGAGGACCCTAAGAATTGGCTTGAGGCGTTTGAACTTCTTAAAGATTTGATTCGGGAAAGCAGCTCAGAAAAGAAAGTCATTTTTATAGATGAACTATCATGGATGGATACGCCAAAGGCTGGACTTTTAACTGCAATCGAGAGCTTCTGGAATGGTTGGGCAAGTGGACGACGAGACATTGTATTTATTGTCTGTGCATCTGCCACATCATGGATGCTTGACAAAGTAATCCATAATAAGGGTGGATTATATAACAGATTGAACTATCAGATATATTTGAAACCTTTCAAATTGGTTGAATGTGAAGAATACCTAAAGGCACGTAATATCATAATGGAGAAATACGGTATTCTCGAGTTATATATGGCTTTAGGTGGAGTACCCTATTACTGGACACATGTTAAAAAAGGACTTAGTGCTGCGCAGAACATTGATGCTATTTTCTTTGCAGACGATGCGCCTTTGAAAGATGAATTCAAGTATTTATATGCTTCTCTTTTTAAAAATCCACAGAAGTATATTGACATTGTGACCGCCCTGGCGAAAAAGAAAACTGGATTATCTCGAAATGAAATTGCAAGTGCTACTGGGCTACAAAATTCAGGGGAAATGACAAAGATACTTGATGAGCTCGTCAGTTGCGGCTTTATAAGAAAATATGCTGTATTTGGCAAAAAAAACAAAGATGCGTTGTTCCAACTGACTGACTACTATACGCTGTTCTATTTTCAGTTCCTTAAAAACAAGCCTAGCGATGAGGCTTTTTGGACGTTGCAGATAGATAGCCCACTTAGAAATGCATGGACTGGCATTGCTTTTGAACGGGTTTGTATGGATCATGTTTCTGAGATTAAGAAAAAACTTGGCATTTCCGGTGTGCTGAGCGAGGTGCATTCATGGTCATGTAAGCCTGACGAGGAGAAGGGGATTAAAGGGGCACAAATTGATTTGGTTATTGTTAGAAGAGATCGTGTTATCAATTTGTGTGAAATGAAATATTCATCAGGGGAGTACTTATTTACAAAAAAAGATGATGAGTCTATGCGAAACAAAATAGTTTCTCTCCGGGCTGTTACTAAGACCAGGTACTCTATTCATCCGGTGCTCGTTACGACGTATGGGCTGGCAGAGGGTATGTATTCCGGAATAATACAACAGGTGGTAACCAGTATCGATTTGTTTGCGAAAATATAGAACCAATCAAAGATGGCAGTTGGGAATCGTCCCAACTGTCATCTTTTGCTATGCAGGGTTAGCGATACTCTTTGCACTCCAACAAATTTGTGTCATTAACGTATGATTTTTAGTACATTGTAGCAAAAGTCACAAAACCTAACCCACAGGTTTAGCGACAAATTGGCCATGGATTATTAGAATCATATTGTCGAGTTTAATTTGATTTGGTTCATGGAGGGAATGGTAATGACAAAGATGACATCAGCATATGCAAACAAGGTTCTAAGAAAACTTAATGATGATAAGGATTATTATCTTAACAAGGAAAAGGAGGGACAGGTTTATGTAGCAGCAGTCGATGAGGAGCCTGTTATTCCCGACTATGATTACTCCAGGGTATCTGCCCAAATAGCAGAGATCGACGAGAAGATAGTTAAGATTAAACATGCTATTAATGTGGTAAACGCTACCAGCGAGGTAGAAGTTGGCGAGGAACGCATGACCGTGGACGCTATACTTGTAAAGATGGCGCAGCTGAGTAAAAGGAAAAATGTTCTTGATACTATGCGCAAGCGTCAGAAAAAGACAAGGGAGAACTCCGGATTCTATAACGCCAGAAAAACTGCCCCTGAGTACAGGTATATCAATTATGATCTTGGACTTGTGAACAAGGAATATGAACGCGTAGATTCAGAAATTGCTGCGATGCAGATTGCGCTTGATAGGTTTAACCAGACCTATGTATTTGAAGTAGAGGTGTGATAATCATTCCGTGCAGCAAGTGTTTTAAGGTGCGCTTACTCAGTTCGTTAAGCTAATAGCGTGTTCATGGATGCGGTTCTTGGTTATCAGTTATTTATTTGTTGAGGAAGTGTTCAAAGTTTCGTTCAGTGATAACGCTGAAGTCAAATTGGATTATATTGAAACTTGCTGCAGAAAACTTGTACTTTTTGGTACGAGGGGCGTGTAAGTTCGGTTTTGCACGCCTCATTTTGCTTGCACTGAAAATAAAGGTGATGGATATGAAAGAGAAGAATAAAAAGCAAGGATACTCATGCTATGAGAAAAAGTTTTATAGATTTGAAAATCCCGCAAAAAAGATTAAGCGATGGGGAAGGAATATAAAGTTTGCATACCAACGCATAAAATATGGCTACTGTGATTCTGATGTTTGGTCTATCGATTATTGGTTTTTAAATGTAATGCCGGGAATGATACAACAGTTGGGTGAGACAACGCATGGTTATCCAATCATTCCAGAAAGCATATCTCATGCTGTATATGGACCTAGTACTTCGGAAGATGTGGATAATTCAGGTATGAAACAGTGGAAGGGTATTCTTTCAAAGATGGTATTCCTTCTAAATGAGGCTAATGAAGACACATGTACCAAGGAGAACAAATTCGAAAAAGAATACGGCAGGGTGTGGGAGGAGTTTGAAAGTAAGTATGGGGTGTTTGGAGAAAAGATAAGTAATAAGACGGAAGAAACTGATGGAAAAGATGCTCGTCGGATATATTTTCCGGGGGATGTCCCTGAATTTAAGGAGATATCTGAACTCTATTTCAATGAATTAAAGGCTCTTTGTAATTATAGAGATGAATGCAAGAACAAGGCACTTGATTTGTTTTCCAAGTGGTTTTGGAATCTGTGGGACTAAAACTAAACCACAGGTATAGTTTAAAATGAGCTGAGATTGTGATACTATAATCTAACGGGATAGCGTTGAGGATTCATTATTGTGAGGAGGAGATTATGGATATTTTTGACGTGTTTGTAGACATGCAGGCTACCGGAGATCGTATCAGACAGCTCCGCAAAGAGAAAAAGTATAAGGTGTTTGACCTTGCAAAAGCACTGGGACTCGAGTCTGAGCAGGCCATTTATAAGTGGCAGCGTGGCCAGTGCCTGCCTAATGCAGACAACCTTATGAGACTGAGTATACTATTTGGATGTCATATCGATGACATTCTTATGCGTAGCGTAACTATTGAAGAGGACGAAAGCCCTCTTCTTCCTTTATATAGGAGACGCGCCTCTGGGAATCAATTAATTTTGGACTACAACCAGACGGGTCCAAAAGAATCCTACCTTATTATGCGCGTACCGTGTTACTTGTGGAGAATCTTATATTTCAGCTCTGCGATTTCCCAGTCTGTCATCTCATCAATGTCCTGAACTTCGGTGTCGGGAGTAACTATCGGAATAACCTTGCCGCTAATAATCTGGCCGGATTTCCTGAAGGATGACACTTTGAAAACATAATACTGACCACAATCGTGATAGAAAGGTTCCAGGTCCTGGGACCTTTTATTCATATTCTCGGGCCACTTGTACTCGAGGCTGCCGTCGTTGATTACAAGGCAACGCTGAGGTGGGAAGGAGAACTTTACAACCGGCATTGCGGAGTCGCCGCCTTCAGACTGCAGTTTCTCCATGGCGAGTTTCAATTTCTCGGCTGTTATGAAGGGGGCTGTGGGATATACGCAGCATGCATAATCGAAGGACTTGCCCATCTTTTCATATTTATCAAGAACTTCGGAAATTACATCTGCAGTGGTGGCAAAATCATTGGATGTCTTCTCACTTCTGAAGAAGGGGACCTTTGCTCCAAACGCCTTAGCTATATCAGCAATTTCTACATCATCTGTGGATACCATAACTTCATCGAAGATTCCGCTTCCTAAAGCGGCTTCGATTGAATATGCAATTATGGGCTTTCCGCAGAACTCTCTTATGTTCTTTCTTGGAATTCTTTTGCTGCCGCCCCGGGCTGTGATTATAGCTACTGAAGACATGACTTTACCTCACTTTTTAGGTTGTTATACTGTAAAGTATGGGACGAATTGACAATAAATGCAAGTAAAACAGGGGTATATACAGCAAAATGTATAAAAATGTATAAAACCATTGATTTTTGCACACTCAGAATGTATGATTATACATAAAGAACAGGAGAATGGTATGAAGGTTTTTATAGATGGTTCTGAAGGTACAACGGGCCTTAGGATATACGAAAGATTTGAGAATAGAAAAGACATTGAGCTTATAAAGATAGATCCGGAGCTTAGGAAAGACCCGGGAGCAAGGAAGAAGTGCATAAACGAGTCGGAGGTGACTTTCCTGTGCCTTCCCGATGCGGCATCAATTGAGTCTGTATCTTTATGCGAGAATGAGAACGTAACAATTATTGACACATCAACGGCGCACAGGGTTAATCCTGATTGGACTTATGGCTTCCCGGAATTAAAGAAGGGGCAGCGTGAAGCTATAGCTGGGTCCAAAAGAATCGCGGTTCCGGGATGTTACGCCACAGGGTTCATAAGCTTAGCTCATCCTTTGATAGCTTCAGGAATCATGAGCCCCGACTATCCCGTAAGTTCCTTTGCAGTTTCAGGTTATTCAGGCGCAGGCAAGAAGGCTATTGCAGTTTATGAAGGTGATGAGAAACCTGAGGATTTTAACTCACCAAGACAATATGCCCTGACGCAACAGCATAAGCATTTAAAGGAGATGAAGGCGATTTCGGGACTTAACAAGACCCCACTTTTTAGCCCCATCGTTGACGATTATTACGCAGGAATGTTCGTAACCCTTCCTTTATATACAGAAATGCTTAAAGGAGTTAAGGGCCCGGAGGACGTTCATGCCATGTTTGCAGAATACTATAAGGGAGAGAAATTCATCCACGTAATGCCCTTTGGAGCAGAGGCGGAGAGTAACGGTTTTATCCCGGCAAACGTAAAGGCAGGCTTCGACGATCTGGAAATCTTTGTAACGGGCAACGAGGAGCGTATCCTTGTGACTTCTAGATTTGATAATCTTGGCAAGGGCGCATCCGGTGCGGCTGTGCAGTGCATGAATATTCACATGGGAATCGACGAGGCCACAGGCCTTAATATAGTAAGCTAGGCCGAGGTGAAACGGCCGAAAGGCAGGATAAATTGGAAGACATCATAATTTCAGTAATGACGGCGGATGACTACGAGGGCGTTGCGGGACTCTGGCACACCATCAAGGGCTTCGCCATAAGAAGCATAGATGACTCATACGAAGGGGTTGCCAAATTCCTAAGAAGGAACCCCACCACCAGCGTGGTTGCAAGGTATAAGGGCGAGGTTGTAGGCGCCATCCTTTGCGGTCATGACGGCCGAAGAGGTTGCCTCTATCACGTTTGTGTCCGTGAGGACATGCGAAGAAAGGGCATCGGAAAGGCCATGGTTGTGAAGTGCATGGAAGCTTTGAAGGCAGAGGAAATCAGCAAGGTCTCCCTCATTGCTTTCACCAAGAATGACGTGGGAAACGCCTTCTGGAAGGAAATCGGCTGGACCGAAAGACTTGATTTGAACTATTATGACTTTACTTTAAACACTGAGAACATCGTTAGATTTAATTCATAGTGTGAGTTTACATAACAACAGGAGAGGCAAATAAATGAAATTAATCGAAGGCGGAATTAACGCACCCTTAGGCTTCGAAGCCGCAGGGGTTGAAGCTGAAATAAAGTACAAAAACAGGCTTGATATGGCCATTATCTATTCAAAGAAGCCCTGTGTGGCAGCTGCGACTTTCACAAGCAATGTGGTAAAGGCAGCTCCCGTCATGTGGGATAAGGAGCTTGTGGAAACCAGCCCCTTTGTTCAGGCGGTTATCGTCAATACCGGTATCGCCAACGCTGCAACGGGCAAGGTCGGTATGGGATATTGCAAGGACACCGCAAAGGCTGCGGCCGAGGCTCTCGGAATCCCTGAGAATGCCGTACTTGTGGGCTCCACCGGCGTTATTGGAGCACAGCTTCCAATGGATAGAATTAAAGCCGGTATCTCTAAACTTGTGGCTGCAAAGTCTGCTGACAAGGCCGCCGGAACCAAGGCTTCAAAGGCCATAATGACCACCGACACCGTAAATAAGGAGCTGGCCCTTCAGGTGGAGATTGGCGGCAAAACCGTAACCTTCGGCGCCATGAGCAAGGGCTCCGGCATGATTCACCCCAACATGTGCACCATGCTTGGCTACGTCACCACCGACGCCGTGATTTCAAAGGAGCTTCTCACAAAGATCCTTAAGGCCGACGTGAAGGACACCTACAACATGATTTCCGTTGACGGTGACACTTCAACAAACGACACGTTAATCGTTATGGCTAACGGAGAGGCCGGAAACCCCGAAATTAAGGAAGGTACTGAGGAGTGTGAAGTTTTTACCAAAGCACTTCATTACATAAACGAGACCCAGGCCAAGAGGCTTGCGGGGGACGGCGAGGGCGCAGAGGCACTCATCGAATGCAAAGTCGTGGGGGCCGACACCAAGGAGAACGCCCGTATTCTGGCAAAATCCGTAATTTGCTCCTCTCTCACAAAGGCTGCAGTTTACGGCCACGATGCCAACTGGGGCCGCGTGGTTTGCGCTCTTGGATACTCGGGAGTTCAGTTCGACCCCGAGAAAATGAGCCTTTTCCTTGAGGCAGGAGACAAGTCCATGTTAATCTATGAGGACGGCGCAGGCCTTGATTATTCGGAGGAAGAGGCCAGCAAGCTTCTTTCTGAAAAGAAAGTAAGATTTTTGGCAGATATGAAGATGGGTCACGAGGAAGCCACGGCATGGGGCTGCGACCTGACTCTTGATTATGTGAAAATTAACGCGGATTATCGGAGCTAGAGGAGATTTTACCATGGAGAAAAATATGGAAGAAATACTTAAAAAGGCCGAGGTCTTAATCGAGGCTCTGCCCTATATTCAGAAGTTCAATCGTAAGATTATTGTGGTAAAATACGGCGGTTCCGCCATGAGTAACGAGGAGCTTCAGAAGAACGTCATCGAGGATGTGGTGCTTCTTAAGCTGGTTGGCTTCAAGCCCATCATCGTTCACGGCGGCGGCAAGGAAATTTCCGGCTGGGTCAAGAAAGTGGGCAAGGAGTCTGAGTTCGTTAACGGCCTTCGTGTCACCGACGAGGAGACTATGGAGATTGCCGAGATGGTGCTAAACCGCGTGAATAAGCGCCTTGTAAACATGGTTAATTCTCTTGGAGTCAACGCTGTGGGCATTTCCGGCAAGGATGGTGGCCTTTTAAACGTTGATAAGAAGCTTTCCGGCGGCCAGGACATTGGTTTTGTAGGTGATGTAAAAAACGTTAATCCTAAAATTCTCCTGGACCTGCTTGAAAAGGATTTTCTTCCCATTGTTGCGCCCATCGGCTTTGGTGATGATTTCAATACTTACAATATTAATGCCGACGATGCGGCTTGCGCCATCGCAAAGGCTGTAGGGGCGGATAAGCTGGTTTTCCTTACTGATGTGGAAGGCCTTTATAAGGATTTCGAGGACAAATCCACTTTTATTCAGAGAATTACCGCGTCGGAAGCCAATGAGCTTATCGACGGCGGAATTATCGGCGGCGGCATGCTCCCTAAGCTTGCCAACTGCACCTCCGCTGTCACAAACGGCGTAAACAGGGTGCATATCCTGGACGGACGTATTCCCCACTGCCTCTTACTTGAGGTCTTCACAAAAGAAGGTGTGGGAACCATGATTCTTAGGGATGAGGATGAGGAATAGATTATGGGTTCTAGTGTTGATATGAAGACTTATATAGATGAAGCTGAGGCTGCTTTATTGCATACTTACAACCGTTATCAGATTGTGTTTGATAAGGGCGAGGGCGTGCATTTGTATGACATTAACGGCAAGGAGTACTTGGACTTCTGCGGAGGAATTGCGGTTTTTGCGTTGGGATATAGTAATTCAGCATACAAAGAGGCGCTGAAATCCCAGGTTGATAAAATCATCCACACCTCCAACTACTTCTATAACGTGCCGGCTATCGAAGCGGCGAAGGCTTTAAAGAAGGCTTCCGGAATGGACCGAGTTTTCTTTACAAATTCCGGCGCCGAGGCTGTTGAGGGAGCATTGAAGGCTGCCCGCAAATATGCTTATCTTAAGGATGGCACCACAGATCATGAGATTATTGCTCTGGAGCATTCCTTCCATGGTCGTACTTTCGGTGCCTTGTCCGTTACCGGAAATCCTAAGTATCGTGAGGCTTTTGAGCCCATGATTGGTGGGGTTAAGTTTGGAAAGATGAATGATCTGGAGTCAATTAAGGCTCTTGTTAATGATAAAACCTGCGCAATTATCATGGAGACTGTGCAGGGAGAGGGCGGGATTTATCCCGCTGAGCCGGAGTTCCTTGAGGGTGTGCGTGCGCTGTGTGATGCTAACGATATCCTCTTGATTCTTGATGAAATTCAGTGCGGCATGGGTCGAACCGGCACCATGTTCGCTTGGCAAAGATACGGCGTTAAGCCTGATATTATGACCTCTGCAAAGGGTCTTACCTGCGGTGTTCCCGGGGGAGCGTTCCTGATGACGGAAAAGGTTGCGGCTAATTCACTTAAGGCTGGGGACCACGGCACCACCTACGGCGGAAACCCTCTGGCAGCTATTGCCACGGCTACGGTTCTTTCTGAGTATGAGAGACTTGATGTGTTAGGTAATGTGCGTGTGGTTGGGGCGTACTTGTATGATAAGCTTGAGGAGCTTGCATTGCGCCTTGGCCCCGGTGTAATCGCCGGCCATCGTGGCGTGGGCCTCATGCAGGGCCTTGAATTCACTTCACCTGTTGGCCCCATCATCGAGCGCTGCATGTCCGCCGGCCTAGTCCTCATCAACGCCGGCCCCAACATCATCCGCTTCGTCCCGCCTCTTGTCATCACCAAGTCCGACGTGGACGCAATGCTTGATATTTTAGAGAAGTGTATTTAGGTGCATCGTATATAAAACTGCATACATCGTACTCCTTAGATAGCGGCGAGCAAAGTCAATCCTGTGGGCTTTGCTCGCTGCGTTTTTATGTGGAAGTTTGTGATTTGGGGCGCGGCGCATAATAGAAGCTGTTTTCTTGCTTTCTGTTATGCGTTTATTAGAGATTACAGGGGCATTTTACTTGAGGCTTTCCCGGAGATTTTAGACCTGGGCATAATAGATGAGAATTTCATGTTGTTTATTATGAGATTTTCTGAAATTATGTAAACTAATCTATTACTCCACGCGTAATGACAAGAAGATTTCAAGGATTTATTATGCTTTACCTCTATATTATGTCAACTAAATCCAACCGCTTCGCTATTTTCCAGCATAATAAACTTCTTCTTTTGGAAAAAACTTATGCCTCTCCCCTAATTTGCATCATTCAAGAAACCAGAAAAACCCGGGAAGGGACGAAAAGTTATGTAAACTTTTATACTACAAGTTCAATGACAAGCAAACTTTGTGGAGATAAACTTTTGTCAAGCCCTGAATAAAAGGGGCTTTTTGAAAAAAGAATCAGGATGAATGTTTGACAATACATCAAAAATGATGTATTACCTTATAAAGAGAGCAAAGAAGGAAGGTTTATTATAAGGAGCCATTATGCTGGTAAAACGAGACGATGAACGCGAAGAAAGAATAATTGAGGAATTAATTGCTGAGGACGATGAACTTCGTAAACAGCATGAAATTTTTGAGGCAGAGATGGCATTTAAACAAGAATTAATTGATGCCAGAAAGGCAGCTGCACTTACTCAGATGGACTTAAGTCGAATGACTGGTTTATCTCAACAAGCGGTAAGCCGATTGGAAAAGAGTGCAAATGGCACTATTGAAACAGTGATAAGATACCTGAATTCAATGGGATATACCCTTTCGATAAATCGTAAGAACTGAGTGATGAGATTAGGCCGGAACTTTTGAGGAGTAAACAGTATTATAATAATTGCCTAGATAGCGGCGAGCAAAGTCATTCCTGTGGGCTTTGGTCGCTGCTTTTTTATGAGTTTTTTGAAGTTATGTAAACTTTTATACTACAAGTTCAATGACAGGATGATACTCATCAGTTACGCTAATAATAGACATATTTTTGGTGAGGGGGTGATGGTATGCAGCCATCAATTGAACAAATGGAGCAGGAATTAAACAGGCTGTACTGGCTAGATAGTCGAAGGTACCTGGAGAGACTTAACATGATTAAGGGAATGGGATACAAGGTGCTTAGAAATGCGCGAGGAAGGCATAAGATTGAGATGGATTTTTCCTCTGCATTTGGAGGGATATTTGGAGATTTCTTCAGATGATCTTATAAAACAAGTTTTGAAATACATGTAATTGCAAAGACATTGACATCGACCGAAAGGTGTAATACAATGTATTACACAGGAGGTGCTGCTATGGCAATATCATTAAGACTTAGTGAAGAGGATACTATGCTTATAAAGAATTATGCTGCGCTGCACAATATTAGCATTTCTGATTTGTTTAGACAGGCAGTTTTAGAAAAGATTGAAGATGAATATGATCTTCAATGCTATGAGAATGCAATTAAGAGATATAAAGCTGATCCTAAGACATATTCATTGGATGAAGTAGAAAGAGAACTCGGATTAAAGTAATGTATCATGTCGAATTTTCAAAAGAAGCATTAAAACAATTGAAGAAAATGGATGTGGCTAATGCATCATTAATCCTGGGCTGGATTAGGAAGAATCTCGAAAACTGCGATAATCCGAGAATCCATGGGAAAGGTTTGACGGCAAATCGAAGTGGCCAGTGGAGATACAGGGTTGGTGATTATAGAATTATTGCAGAAATTCTGGATGATAAGGTCATAATCCTTGTTTTGAATATTGGGCATCGAAGAGATATTTATAACTGAGAATAATATAGATGGCAAAAAGAGGGACAGCTCTAGATTGCACAGCGCAACTGGAGCTGTTTTTTTTATGAGCAAGAACAATGTTATGTAAACTTTTATACTACAAGTTCAATGACAAGCTACATAAGCGAATTTATAATTTTAATAGCAACTAGATAATATCGTGGAGGTAAATAATTATGGCGGACAAGATGTTAGTTACTCAGGCTCTTGATGAGAGAGATCTTTTGGTTAAAAAGATTAATGACAAAATAAAGAAAGCAAGTTTTGTTGATACTGTAAAACCCAATGAAGAGAAAGTATATGAGGCGAGAATACCTCGTGAAGATTTTGCTAAAGAGGCAGAAAGCACCTGCCAGCAAATCGAAGATTTGATAAATCGATTCCAGAAAGTAGATGCAGCTATAGTTGCGTCGAATGCGAAAACTTTAATCAAGACTTCTTATGGCGAGTTTACGGTTGCGGGAGCAATCTCATTAAGGAACAGACTTCGTGGGTCTGATTCTTATGAAGGTGATGCTGATTTTGAGTCGGCGTTGCAAGAGAAAATGGAATCAGATTATGAGAAGAGTGTGGCTTTTGCCGAGATGAAGAACAAGCAACTGCAGAGCACAGCAGAAAGTATGAGGCTTTCCATTTTGGGGAAAGATACTAAAGTAAAGGACGAGAAGCCCCTTGAAGTGGTTGAGGCGTATGTTCGCGAAAATACCACCGAATTGGTTAATCCTCTGGATGTTCAGAAGAAGATTTCTAAACTCCAGGAGAAACGAGATACTCTCATGACCGAATTGGATACTCAAATAAAAGTTGCAAACGCAACTACGTTTATAGAGATTTAAGATGTATTGCCTGTGACACGAAAATCTTAAACCCGGTTTCCCTGTAACAGGGTTAAGTTACATTAATGCAGAAGAATCGAAATGGCGAAGTGGGATAACGCATTGGACCAAGGGATCCAAAGGACGCAGGTTCGAATCCTGTTTTCGATACCCAATATATTCAGACGGTTGAATGGCTGAATAGTAAACAACCTTATGAAATAAACCATTTTTAATTTTGGGAGAATGGAGAATTTATACCAGTTAACTGTATTGATGATGATTTTTTAATCGGAAATTAGAAACGTTTTTCAGACATAGAAATATGTTGAAATCCATGGTGAAGGTTTTGGGTGCCAAACCGGTTGACCTTAGGTAGTCCTCATGGCTGTGTTGCAGGCATTAATTGTTAAAAGAATGTGCTATTGTATTACGATTCTTAAAGGTTTTAACATATGGAAAATATGGAATATAAAGGCTTTGAAGCAAAAATAGAATATGATGAGGCTGATGGGATATATGTAGGTGAAGTCACTGGGATTAAAGATGCTGTAGCTTTTCACTGTGAATCTGAAGAGGAGATAGAGAACGCTTTTCACAAAGCGATAGATAATTATCTTGAGAAAAGAGAACAAATTGATGCCTTAAGGGGGATTGAATGACCCAAGCTCATCCTGTATGATTGACTGAAATAAATGATTTTCAGGATAATGGAAGGGTTCTAATGAGGAGAGCATATCCCACAATTGACATGAAAGCCACAGGCAGAAACATTAAGAGAATAATGAGGGCGAAGGGTATTTCAGTAAAAGAGGTACAGAAATACCTTGGACTTTCTGCGCCTCAGGGTATATACCACTGGCTTGACGGACGTAGCATGCCCACTGTTGACAATCTATATGCTCTCAGCGACTTATTCCGGACGCCGATGGACGAGATTATTTGTGGGAATCGTAGGTATAAGCAATGCGAGACTCTAGAGGATCGACTGTTTACCTATTGTGACAGGTACCTTGAATTGCTGGCTGGATAGTATATGCATGAATTTAATATTTGATGAGCTGTTTCCGAGAGGGAAGCAGCTTTTTTTTATACTACAAGTTCAATGACAGGAGTAGAACAGTAATTTACAATTATTATATGGGGATGAGACAAGAATAGAAAAAAGAGGTAGAGGAATATGAAAGTAATAAGTACAGGAAGCAAGTATAACATTTATCCGGATGATTTGAAGAGTTATGATGTGTTGCCGGCGGACTACTACGTTGTTAGGTTCTCTGAAAGAGAGGGATTCTCATTACAAAAATATGTTGAATTTGAAATAACAGATTCAAAAGTATATGGTATTCACATCAATAAAGCTGAAAAGGTTATGAATTCATTTAAGCTGTTCAAACGAAACCTTGGCGTTATATTGAGTGGCGATAAGGGAATTGGGAAGTCGCTGTTTTCCAGACTGCTGGGAAGAATGGCTGTAGATGCTGGGATCCCGGTCATTATCGTTGATGCATATATAGAGGGGATAGGAAATTTTCTGGACAGTATACGGCAGGAAGTAATGGTACTGTTTGACGAGTTTGATAAAACTTTTTCTGAAAAAGAGCATGGAAGCGATGCTCAGGCAAGCATGCTTTCTCTGTTCGACGGTGTGGCTCAAGGGAAGAAATTGTTTGTCATAACGTGTAATGAACTGAGAGGACTGAATGATTTCCTTGTAAATCGTCCGGGAAGATTCCACTATCACTTCAGATTTGAGTATCCGTCTGAGGCAGATATAAGAGAATATCTTATGGATTCACTTAAGCCGGAATATACTTCTGAAATAAATAATGTAATAGATTTCTCAAAGAGAGTAGCATTGAATTACGATTGCTTGAGAGCAATTGCATTTGAAATAAACAGTGGATTGCCATTTTCTTCTGCGATTAAGGACTTGAATATAGTAAATGTGTCTGAGGAAAAGTTTAGATTTCAAGTATTCTTTAGAGATGGATCGAGCCTTCTTAACAGGTGTGTATACATGGATTCCTTTAGCACAAATAATAAGAATATCAATCTTTACGAATTATCGGGCGGATATGCGGGCGAAATCACTTTCTGTCCTGCCAAGATTAAATATAATGCTTCAACAAGAGAATTATATTTAGATGCTAAGGATATACGCATTGATTTTGATAATTATGATTACGATGATGAAGAAAACAAAGAGAAGAAACAACTTTTAATCAACCGAGGGATGGATCGGGTTGTTATTACCAGGGTTGTTGATAATATGCTTCACTATGCGGTATAAAATGGGAAAAAATATGCTGCTCTGAGTAGCAGCATATTTTGCTGCTTTCAACTTGTTTGAGTAATATTACTCAAATAAGTTATTGAACTTGTATGAGTAATATGATATATATAAGCTGAGGTAATAAGAATGGATTTCAGATTTTCACAGGATATAAAAACAATAAGGGAGATACTTGGATTGAACCAGGACGAGCTCGCGCTGCAGTTGGGAGTTCAAAGGGTTACGATTTCAAGAAGCGAATTGGGAAAGACCAAACCCTCACCGGATTTGATTGAGCAGGTGTATTCGTTTGCATTCGAGAAAAACATCAAAATTAATCGACTCAAGGAAATGATATACCTGGACAACACGGAAAAGGGACATAAACTTCTTTACCATGGATCCAAGAGCGAAATAGATGGTGATATTAGTGCGTATGCAGGTAAAACAACTAATGATTTTGGACAAGGCTTCTATGCGGGAGAAAGCTATGTTCAGGCAGCTTCTTTTGTTGCCTCATATGAAAAATCATCACTCTATCTAATCGATTTTGACAGCAAAGGATTAAAGCCTAAGAATTATTTGGTTGATCGTGACTGGATGCTGACCATTGCATATTACCGTGGAACGTTGAATAAATACGAAGATCACCCTATGGTTAATAAGTTAATTCGTGCTTCGAGAGATTGCGACTATATTATTGCACCCATTGCTGATAATAGGATGTTTATGATAATTGACTCTTTTATATCCGGAGAAATAACAGACGAGCAATGTAAACATTGTCTTGCGGCAACTAATCTCGGATCTCAATATGTTTTTATTAATGATAAGTCTGTGAAGAAACTAAGAATATTAGAGAAGTGCTATATATCAAACAAAGAGAAGGAATTTTACAAGAGAATTAGGACGGATGAGTCAAAACTGGGAGAGGATAAAGTCAAACTTGCTCGAATCAAGTATAGGGGAAAAGGCAAGTACATTGATGAGATATTGACTTGAGCCCTTGCGGAGGTATGGAAATAATGAAAAAGATTGATACAGATGGTTTGCTTTTATGCAAAATGCAGGCACAGACTTTTGAGTCGTCTATTTCAAAATATACAACAAGCTCTGAAGTGTTTATTAGAAGATTTATGTACAGCCGTATATCTAAGGAATTTGACAGCCTTGTTTTTCTGGAACAGAATATAGGAGAGAAGGAAATCTTTATTAGACTTGATGAAGAATATGGCAAATCAAATTACGGCTCCAAGAAATATACAGCTAATGAAATGTATTGGATAGGCTATATTTATCGATATTTTTCTTACACGAATGATATGTCATCAATCAGAGTATATAAGTTAATCAAACCTCGAGAGCTTAGAGGATTATTTTTATCCTATCACACCTTAGATCCGGCGCAGGCCATAGAGCGGATATTGGAGGCAAAGGGAATAGGGACTTCTGAAGAAGATGAGTTAAAAAGACAGTATCGCATATTTTGTAGAATCCGTAACCAAGGATGAGAAAGGATCAAAATGATTGACAGTATAATCGCAGTTGCCAGGGAGGCGGGGGACATCATGCTTAACGCCCTTCGTCCCAAAATAATGGAGAAGGCGGGACACGCAAATTTTTGCACTGAAACCGATGAGAAAATCCAGGCCTTTCTCATAGAGGAGCTATCGAAGATTCTACCGGAAGCTTCATTTCTCGGAGAGGAGGACGGCCAGGACGTTTTCGAGGCCAAGATGAAGGAGGGCTACTGTTTCGTCCTGGACCCCATTGACGGAACATCCAATTTCATTTATGCATACAGGCCGTCGGTGGTTTCCATAGGACTTTTGAAGGAGGGGAAGCCCCACATGGCCGTGGTTTACAATCCCTATGATGACATGATGTTTTCGGCCATAAAGGGCCAGGGCGCCTACATGAACGGCGAGAGAATAATGTCATCCGAGGCCCCTTTGTCTGACAGCCTTGCGGTATTCGGCACTGCGCCATATTATACTGAACTTCAGGACAGAACCTTTGATATAGCCAAAAAACTTCTTCCTCTCTGCGTCGATTTAAGACGATCCGGCACCGCAGCTTGGGACATGTGTTGCGTTGTCCTTGGAAGATGCGGCTTGTATTTTGAATTGAAAGTACAGCTGTGGGATTATGCCGCAGCAGCACTCATAGCCACTGAGGCCGGATGTACGGTCACCGACATTGAGGGCAAGCCACTAAGCTATAGCGGTCCAACATCTGCTCTTTGCAGAGCCGGAGGGGTAAAGGAAATACCGGAGTGTTTTAAATAAAAAAAAGTATATTTCATGTGAACTGCTTCCGAATGGGAAGCAGTTTTTTTATACTACAAGTTCAATGACAGAAGGAAAAGACCACAATAGAATGATATTAGCAGGTGCTTTAGACACAGGATAGCGCAAGAATTATACACAAAAAGTGTGTACAATTCGTATAGAGGAGAGTATAATGAAGCGTAGGAATAAGGATGGAGGTGTGGGTATGACATTAGTTTATCCTGTTATTTTTACTGCAACTCATGATAAGAAAGACACATATTTGGTATATATACCGGATTTAAAGGGAATGACGGAAGGGTATGGCCTGGAGAATGCTATACATATGGCCAGGGACTGTATGGGGCTTGCGCTGTTTGACAGAAATGATAGTGATATACCCGCCGCGAGTGCGCTTAACGAAATTAGTATTTCGGACAGTGAATTTGCTGATTCAGGTGAATCGTTTGTAAATTTGGTTGATTTGGACTTGGACGCCTATCGCCGCAAAATGAACAAAAAGGCGGTTCGCAGAAACGTGAGCATTCCTGCTTGGCTTGATAAAGCTGCAAGTGAGGCACATATTAACGTGTCTCGTTTGCTTCAGGAAGCTTTGATGGATAAGTTAAATATATGATAGCAAATAATACTCACCTTTTGCTATAATGATGGTATGTGTGCAAAGGTGTTTGAGAAAATTGCAAAACGACTGATAGAAGTCCTCTCGGGGCTTCTTTTTGCAGTGCTTGCCGTGGCAGCAGCCTTTGTGAGCGTGGTGAGAGTGGATGGATACGCGGAAAACTACAGCTTCGTGTGGGATAATCCGGTGGTTAATGTGCTCTTTGCTGCGGCGATGGCTGCTATTTTTATGTTCATTGCGAAGTGGGTTCGTAAGGATTTAGAGAAAAGAAAGAAGATTCTTCTTATTATAGAGATGACTTTGGCCGTTCTTGGGGGCCTTGGCTTTGCGGCGGTAAGCAAGTGCTTTCCAACAGCCGATCAGGCCAGCGTTTACTACGGCGCCAAGCACTTTGCTGCCAATTGGTTCGCGGACCTTGCGGAAACCGGCAGCTATTTCAGCGTCTATCCCCACCAGATGGCCCTGGCATTGGCCCAGGAAATCATCATCCGAATCGCCCACACCGACAGCTACCACGTGCTTCAGGGGGTCAACGCCCTTTGTAACGCCCTGACAATCTGGGCTCTCTACAGCATTTCGGACACCCTATTTGATGATAAAAACGTCAGTATCTACACCCTTTTATTAACCTTTTTTACCCTGCCCCTTTTCTGGTACACTCCCTTCGTTTACGGAGATTTGGCTTCAATTGCATTCAGCCTCTTGGGGGTAGCATTGCTTTTGAAGGCACTTATGGGATATGAGCGAGAAGGTGCTTCGAAAAAAGAGGTAGCTTCAGACGGGAAAACTCCAAGGAGGTGGCACAAACCTGCCCTCTTTGCAGGAAGCGTTTTATCCCTATTCATCGCCACTCTGGTTCGCTCCAATACTTTGATCTTCATAATTGCGGTGGCTCTTTGTCTTCTGGTTTACATAATTCGAGTAAAGAAGCCCCTGCTTCTTATATATATTGCGGTAATTGCAATTCTTTGCGGAACCGTAAATAAGGGAGCCATCAAATTCTACGAGTGGCGCTCAGGCAATGAGATTAATGACGGCATGCCTTCAATCTGCCACATGGTTATGGGACTTCAGGAAGGCCCCATGGGTAACGGCTACTACAACGGGTATAACTTTGATACGTATGTTAACAGGGCAAACTATGATCAGACCTTAGCCAAGGAACTGGCTCACGCCGACCTTGACGCCAGACTTTCAGAGTTCAAAGCTGATCCTGCTTATACGGCAGCCTTCTTCAGAGACAAATTCTTCGGTCAGTGGCTCAGTACTGATTTTGACTGCTATCATTTCACTTGTGGCGCTTATTATGAGAGGTGGCCTGCGGTTGAGAGCCTCTTCTCAGGAACTTTATATAAGGTCACAAGCTTTTATATGGATAAATATGGATTCTTCGTGTATGCGCTTACGGCTTATGCTGTGATTTCTTCTCTCATCAAGGGATTTAGAAAGAGCGAAACTGATGAGACGAGGGGAATCCTTTGCTATATTTTGTTGACGGCCATTATCGGCGGTGCCATCTTTTCCATCATCTGGGAAGGCGCCGGCAGATACGTGCTGCCGTACTTTGTATTCGCAATACCCTACGCCGGATGTGCAATTTGGGGCCTGTCCCCAAATTGCACATCGGCCCATCAACTGAACCGAAACAGGAGAAAATATGAGAAATAGAATCGCTACCTTCCTCACGGAAGCCTTCAAATGGATATTCTTCGCCTTGATGACCGCCATGTTTGTATGCGGTTTCTTTGTGACGGGAATTCATCAGAAGTTTGAAAACGGCGGAATCGATGAGTTCGTAATAATAGGAAAGAACAACCTTGGAATTTCGGCTTTGGTGGTAATCGCCGGAATTGCCCTTGCCTGGGGTGTCTTCAAACTTGGTGATATCCTGACAAGTGACAAAGCCAAGCACAAACTTAACATGAACGTCTTCGCAGGCATAGTCTGCGCCGTAAGCTTCATCCTGGCCATCATCTGGATCAACATCCTAAAGGTAGTGCCCGGCGCGGATCAGGAATTCTGCGTAAACTACGCCGACGCCATGAATAACGGAGACTTCAAATGCCTGGAGCAGGGCCAGTACCTGGCAAACTACCCACACCTTTGGGGCCTCATCGCCTTCTTGCGCCTTTTATTCAAGATTTTCGGCGAGTCCAACTACGACACCTTCAGATACTTTAACGCCATCTGCATTCCCATCATGATCTACGCGGGCTACAGAATCGTGAAGAAGTTCACCGACGATGACAAGAAGACAGAATTCTTCTATCTCCTGGCAATGCTTTTCAACATCCCGGTTTACGCCTATGTTCTCTACATTTACGGCGACCTCGGCGGCCCGGCCCTGGGAATTGCAAGCTTCTGGTTCTTCTACCAGTGCCTTGATAAATTGAGCCCCAAAAACATTGCAGGCTTCGTGCTTTTCACCATCGCATCGGTAACCATCAGGAAAAACATGCTTATCTTCGCAATCGCAATGATTGTGGTACTTATAGTGCGCCTCATTGCAAAGGTAACCAGGAAAGACCTGATTCTCTTAGCGATAGTTGCTGTAACCACCCTGTTTTCCATCAAATACGTGGAGTGGTTATACCTTCCTGAGCGCCCCACCACCGAGTACGCGGTTCCCGCAATCTGCAACATCACCATGGGCCTCAACGACGACCAGGGTTACGCCGGCTGGTACAATTATTACGAGCTGGTGGTTATGGGCGAAAACGGCTGGGATCCCGAAGTAGCCTCCGCTGAATCCATGGAAGCTATCAAAAACGTCTACATCCCATTATTCCTCCATAACCCGGGATATACCGCAGACTTTTTCTTCAGAAAAATCAATTCCCAGTGGCAGGTACCTTTGTATCAAAGTATCGTAAGTAACATCCTTCTCTACGGGCCTCAGAATGACTTCGTAATGTCCGTATATTTTGGCACCTGGAACAGGATTTTTGACTGGTTTATGAAAATATATCAGATGGCCATGTACTTACTTATAGCCTACCTTTTATTTGCAGATCGCAAAGAGAGGAAACCCATCGAATATTATGCAATGCTTATAGCGGCCTTTGGTGGCTTCCTACTTAGCTGCGTATGGGAATCCAAGGCCAGATATATTTTCCCCTACTTTATAATAATGATTCCTTTCATGGCATTTGGTGCCAAATTGATGTATGAGAGGCTCAAAATAAGAATTCGTGCTACAATAGAGAAGAATTCTGATTTTACCAATAAGAAAGAAGACAAATAAATGGACATTATGACTAACCGCCTTGACAGAGGCTTTTATATGTATCAGGAAGAGTTCGAGAAGAAGGCCATCGAGGTGCTTCGTTCCGGCTGGTACATCCTTGGAAAAGAAGTGGAAGCATTCGAGAAAGAGTATGCCGCTTACATCGGGACCAAATATGCAGTGGGTCTCGGCAACGGCCTTGATGCGTTATACCTTGCTTTCAGAGCCCTCGGAATCGGAGCGGGAGATGAGGTCATTGTCCAGGGAAACACATACATAGCAAGTGTTATGGGCATTACCATGAATGGAGCAACACCTGTTTTTGCAGAACCGGATGAGTTCTACAACATCGATGCAGGCAAGCTCGAAGCCCTTATCACCAAGAAAACCAAGGCAATTCTTGTGGTTCACCTTTACGGCCAGGCTTCAAACATGGCACCTGTTACAGAACTTTGCAAGAGGTATAACCTTAAACTGGTTGAGGACTGTGCTCAGTCCCATGGCGCAAAGTTTAACGGCCAAATGACAGGCACATTCGGAGATATCGGATGTTTTTCCTTCTACCCTTCTAAGAATCTGGGAGCTTTCGGCGACGCAGGAGCAATCACCACCAACGATGAGAAAATAGCAGGCGATATCAAAATGCTTCGAAACTACGGAAGCAGAGTTCGCTACTATAACGAGAAGGTGGGGGTCAATTCCAGGCTTGATGAGATGCAGGCGGGACTTCTTCGTGTGAGACTTCCTCACATGGACGAGTTAATCAAAGAGAAGAGAGAAATCGCAGAGAAATACCTTCGCGAATTACATAACGATAAGTTTATTCTTCCCACAGTCAGAGAGGGTGCAACCCACGTTTGGCACCAGTTTGTAATAAGATGCGAGAAGCGGGACGAGCTTATCAAATACCTTAAGGATAAGGGAATTGGAACCATTATCCACTATCCCGTGCCTCCTCATCTTGCGGAGTGCTATGAGTATCTGGGCCACAAAGCGGGAGACTATCCCATTACCGAGAAGTACGCAAACACGGTGCTTTCCATCCCCATGTATAATGGCATGACCGCAGAAGAGCAGGACTACGTAATCGCCGCCTTAAACACTTTCTAGGTGCAATCAAGGGCCGGATGTGCAGTTTGGGGACAGTCCCAGATTGCACATCCTTTGGACGTGCAATCTGGGACTGTCCC